>Ga0207813_100003_pt1 | contig 393795 bp, 432 predicted proteins | sample A23E3SouthBayCA_2_FD_187730 | JGI IMG/M metagenome (GOLD analysis project Ga0207813, IMG submission 187730) | Aerobic enrichment media microbial communities from Eden Landing Ponds, California, USA - A23 E3 (4) (SPAdes) | ecosystem: Environmental > Aquatic > Marine > Unclassified | place...
CACCTCGATGAGGCGGTCGAACCGCCCCGGCCGCAGGATCGCCCGGTCGAGCATGTCAAAGCGGTTGGTCGCGGCGATGATCCGGACCTCACCCCGTTCTTCGAACCCGTCCATCTCGCTGAGCAACTGCATCATCGTGCGCTGGACCTCTGCATCCCCCGAGGTCTTCGAGTCCGTGCGCTTGGCCGCGATCGCGTCGATCTCGTCGATGAAGATGATCGCCGGTTCGTGCTCCTCGGCGAGTTCGAAGAGATCCCGGACCAGGCGGGACCCCTCGCCGATGAACTTCCGGACGAGTTCGGAGCCGGCCATCTTGATGAAGGTGGCGTCGGTCTGGTTGGCGACGGCCTTGGCCATCATCGTCTTCCCCGTCCCCGGCGGCCCGTGGAGCAACACGCCACTCGGCGGTTCGATGCCGACCTCGGCGAACCGCTCGGGCTGTTCGAGCGGTTCCTCGACGGTCTCGCGGACCTCCTGTAACTGGTCGGCGAGGCCGCCGATGTCACCGAAGGCGACCTCGGGGGACTCCTCGACCTCCATGGCCTGGGCCCGGGCGTCGGTCTCGGTGTCGAGGACCTCCTGGATGGCAAATGAGTCGTTGATCGCGACGCGATCCCCGGCCTCCAGCCGGTCACGCAACCGCGCGGAGACGTCGGTGAGGACCTCCTGGTTGTTCCCGTGCTGTTTCACGACGACGCCGTCGTCGGTGAAGTCCTCGACGGTGGCGACGTACAGGGACGCGGTCTTCAGCGTCTCGTTCTCCCGTTGGAGACGGTCGGCCTCGCCTTCGAGTTCCTCCCGGCGGGATCTGACCTCCTCGAGTTGCTGGCTGAGCTGGTCGTTGACCCGACGAACGTCCGCGAAGTGGGCTTCGAGGGCCGCCAGCCGCTCCTCGGGCGACGACTCGGGGTCGAGGTCGAGGGACGGGCGGTCCGGCAGCGAGGGACTCCGGGACATCTACCACCATGGTAGTACCCGGAGCAAAAAGGCACTTTGGGTTGCGGACACCCCTCAGCCGGTATCGTGTCCTCGCCGACCGGACACAACCGTTCAGAGGAGCGACGCCATCTCGTCGAGGTAGTCCCCGTACACCCCGAGGGCCGACTCGATGGGGTCGGCCGTCGCCATGTCGACGCCGGCGGTCCGCAACAGCTCCAGTGGGTACTCGCGGGAGCCACGCTGCAGGAACTCCAGATACCGGTCGGCGGCGTCATCGCCGTCCTCGAGGATGTCCTCGACGAGGGCCGCCGCGGCGCTGATCCCGGTCGCGTACTGGTAGACGTAGTAGTTGTAGTAGAAATGCGGGATGCGCATCCACTCCCGGGTGATGTGGTCGTCGACGTTCGCCGGCGCGTAGAACTCGCGTTTCAGGTCCCCGTACCGCTCGTCGAACTCGTCCGGGGTCAGCGCCCCACCCTCCTCGGCGACGGTGTGGATCTGGTGTTCGAAGTCCGCGAACATCGTCTGGCGGTACAGCGTCGACCGGATGCGTTCGAGGTACTCGTTGAGGACGTGGCGGCGGAACCGCTCGTCCTCGACGGTCTCGAGGAGGTGGTGGGTGAGCAGCGTCTCGTTGACGGTGGAGGCGACCTCCGCGACGAAGATCTCGTAGTTCGAGTAGACGTAGGGCTGGGCCTCGCTGGCGAGCTCGCTGTGCATCGAGTGCCCGAGCTCGTGGGCGAGCGTGTACATCGAGCTGATGTCGTCCTGATAGTTCATCAGGATGAACGGCTGAGTGTCGTAGGTCCCCGAGGAGTACGCCCCCGACCGCTTCCCCCGGTTCTCGTAGACGTCGACCCACCGCGACTCCAGGCCCTCCGCGACCTGGGTCTGGTACTGTTCGCCCAGCGGGGCGACGGCGTCGACGACGTACTCGGCCGCCTGGTCGTACTCGACGTCCGGGGACTCGCTGGTGACCAACGGCATGTAGACGTCCCACATCTCGAGTTCGTCGACGTCGAGGGCCCGGGCCTTGAGCTCGGCGTGGCGATGCAGTCGGTCGAGGTTGTCCCGCACCGTCTCCACGAGCGTGTCGTAGACCTCCACCGGGACGTTCGGGTCGTCCAGGGCGGCCGCCCGGGCGGTGTCGTAGTGTCTGGCGCGGGCGACCTTGACGTCTTTCTTGACGGCGTTGCGCAACGACGCGCCGACCGTGTTCCGCACCTCGGCCAGCTCCTCGTAGAAGGCCTCGTGGACCGTCTGCCGGAACGCCCGATCCGACTCCTTCAACAGCGTCGTGAAGTTCGACTGGGTGATCTCGACGTCCTCGCCGTCGGGGCCCTCGACGGTCGGGTAGGTCATGTCCGCGTTCGTCAGCATCGAGTAGATGTCCCCCGGCGCGCCCAGGACCTCCCCCAGCTCGGAGAGCAGCTCCTCGACCTCCGCCGACCGGGTGTGGGGTTTCATCCGGAAGACGTCGTCGAGGTACTGTTCGTACAGTTCGAGGCCGTCCGTCGTCTCGATCATGGCCTCGAGGTCGTCCCGGGACAGCGACTGGATCGCGGGTTCGATGAAGCTCGCGGCGCTGCGGGCGTCGGCGGCGAGTGACCCGGCACGGGACTGTAAGGCCTGGTACTCCTGGTTGCGGGTGTCCTCGTCCGAGCGCATGCGGGCGTAGGCCGACACCATCGACACCTCCCGCATGATCGAGTCCCGTTCCTCGAGGGCGTCGAGCAGCGTGGCGCCGTCGTCGACGACCGCGTCCTCGTAGGCGCGGAGGTCGTCCAACCGTTGGTCGACAGCGTCGAAGGCGGCCTCCCACTCCTCGGTCGTCTCGTAGATGCTCTCGAGGTCCCATCGATACTCGGTGTCGATGTCCTCGCGTTCCGGGACGGAACTGGAACTCATACCGTCGACCTGTGCTCGCCACCGGTTAAGCGTTCCCAAACCGGTGTCACGTCCCCCGATTCGAGTCGGTCGCGGTGGGGATGCCGGTGGCGACCGCATCGAGGACCCGCTCGCTGGTGGCCGCGGTCGCCGCCCGGTCGGCGAACACCTCGCGGGCCGCCGCGGCGGCCCCGGGATCGACGTCGAACGTGACGCCCGGGTAGGCCACCGCCGTCAACACCAGGGCCGTCCCCGGCTCTGGCGCGATCCCGGCGGGCCCCTCCAGTGGCTCGGGGCCGAGCACCTCATCGACGAAGGCGGGGTCGGCCGTCCCCGTGGCGACCCGACGGACCAACCCGGCGATGCGGCGGACGAGCTCGTGGACGAACCCGGGTGCGGTCACCTCGATGACGAGGAACGGCCCCGCCCGACGGACGCTGCCCGCGAGTTCCCGGACGGTGTCCTCGGTGGCGGGGGTGAGGTTGTGGAGGTCGTGGGTGCCGGCCAGGCTCTCGAGGACGGCGGCGGCCCGCGTCCGGTCGGCGCCGGGCGCGTAGAGATAGTGGCGGTAGGTGCGGCTGGCCGCCGCACGCGTCGCGTGGAACCCGGCGGGGACGTCGGCCCGGGCCCAGGCCCGGACCGCCGCCGGGAGCTCGGCGTTCAACGCGATCGGGGTGAGCCAGTCGGGGGCCTCGACCCCGATCGTCTGGGCGAGTGCCGAGACCCCCGCATCCGTGCGACCCGCCGCCGTGTACCCCGGTGGGCGGTCCTCTGCCCACACGTCCAGCGCCTCGAAGGTGGCGAACAGGTCGGCCTCGACGGTGGGGACATCGGGCTGGCGCTGGTAGCCGCGGTAGTCCCGCCCATCGTAGGCGAGTCGAAACGCGTACACGTCACTCGGCCGCGGCGTCCTCGCGGACGACGAGCACCGAACACGGTGCGATGCGGGCGACCCGCTCGGCGACACTGCCCAGGAGGACGCGGCTGACCCCGCGACGGCCGTGGGTGCCCACGACGACGAGATCGATGTCGTGCTCGTCGGCGTAGTCCGCGATCGCCGCGGCCGGCGACCCGTGCAACACCGTCGTCGTCACCTCGACCCCGGCCGCATCGGCGGTCGCGGTCACCGATTCGAGCGTCGACTCGGCGGCGTCCTCTAAGGTGTCCTGGGCGACCCCGGACCGGACGTCGGCGACACCGTACGCGAGCGTGTCCACCACCGAGACGGCCGTCAGGTCGGCGTCGACGGCGGCGGCGAGCGTGGTGGCGCGGTCGACGGCGGCCGTCGCCGGCGGACTCCCGTCGGTCGCCACCAGGATGTGGTCGTACACACGCCCGGGTTCGGGCCGCGGGGGTTTAACGCTCCCTCACGAGAAGTCCGCGTAGGTCGGGCGGTCGTAGTCGCCGGGGAACGCCTCGACCGGGGCGGTGGTCTGGTCACCGGACGCCATGTCCTTGACCGTGACCTCGCCAGCCGCGAGGTCCTGTTCGCCGACGATGACCGTGGTCTCGGCGTTGATGCTGTCGGCGTACTCGAGCTGGGCGGTGAAATTCCGGTCGGCGACGTCGCCCTCGACGACGTGGCCCCGTGCGCGGAGGTCCCGCGCGATGCGGGTGGCCGTCGCCCTGGTCTCGCCGACCTGGAGGACGTAGTAGTCCGTCGACACCGACTCCGCGGGGAGGACGCCGGCGGCCTCCAGCAACAGGGGCAGCGTCGAGTTCATGACGCCGGGCGCGACCCCGACGGCCGGCGTCGGCTGCCCGCCGTAACTCTCGATCAGGTCGTCGTACCGGCCGCCGCCGAAGATCGCGCGACTCACCCGGTCTTTGGTGTCGAAACACTCGAAGACGACCCCGGTGTAGTAGTCGAAGCCCCGGGCCGTCGTCAGCGAGACGGTGCAGTACTCACGCGCGTCGAGGTCCGCGGCCGCGGCCAGGACCGCCCGCAGGTTCGTGACGGCGGCCGCCACCGTGTCGTTGCCGGCGGCGACGACGTCGTCCAGGCCCGCCGCGTCGGTGTCGGCGATCACGTCGTCGAACTCGATGGCGGCGTCCTCGCTCAATCCCGCGGCCTGGAGCTGGTCGAGGTAGGCGTCTCGCTCCAGTTTCTCCCGTTTGTCCACGGTCCGGATCGCCGCCTGGACGGCGACATCCTCGGCGTAGCTCCGCAACAGCCCGCCGAGGATGTCCCGGTGGGACACCCGGAACTCGAACTCCGAGGCCGGCACCCCGAGTTCCCGCATAAAATCCGCCGTGACCGCGAGGATCTCGGCATCGGCCGCGGGCGAATCGCTGCCGAAGATGTCGATGTTCGTCTGGTAGAACTCCCGGAACCGACCCTGCTGGACCTGTTCGTACCGCCAGAACGGGCGGGTCGAGTACCACTTGATCGGTTTCGACATCGCCTGCTGGCGGGCGACCACCATGCGGGCGACCGTCGGCGTCAGCTCCGGCGTGAGCGCGACGTCTCGCCCGCCCTTGTCGGTGAAGGTGTACAGCTCCTCGACGATCTCGGGCCCGCTCTTGTCGACGTACAGCGCCACCCGTTCGAGGGCCGGGGTCGCGATCTCCCGGAACCCGTACCCCGCCGCGACGCCCTCGACGGTGTCGATGATGGCCCGCCGCGAGGACATCTCCCCCGGGTAGAAATCGGTAAACCCCTTCAGGCGGTCGTACATGCCTCCGCGTCGGACCCGTACTCGCTTGAAACCCCCGACTCGGGACCGGCCTACACCGCGATCAAGGCGACGCCGACCACCGCCAGCACCGCCGCCACCAACCGGATCCGGAAGTACCGCTCCCCGAGCAACACCCCGCCGAGGACGACGGCGACGATCGCCTGGGTGTTCACCACGGGCGAGGCGACGCTGGCCGGCACCAACGAGAACGCCATCGACGTGGTGTGCTCGCCCACCGCGACCAGCGCCCCCAACGCCACGAGTTCGGGGAGGCGATTCTGGACCGGGCGCCAGGTCCGGTAGGCCATCGGCACCAACACCACCAACACCCCGGCCAGCATGAGGAGGACGAACGCCGGCGTCGGCACCGCCGCCTCCTGCAGGGCGACCCGGCGGGAGAAGTCCGCCGCCGCGAACCCGACGGCACTCACCAGCGCCAGTTGCGCGGGACGAGACACCGCCGCCCGCCGGAACGGCGACGCCAACCCGCCGGTGCCCGGCCGGTAGTTGGCGACGTACACCGCCAACGTCGCGACGACGACCCCCAGTAACTGGACCGGCGAGAGCCTTTCGGCGAGCAACACCACCTCGAGCGGGACGACGAACACCGGCGCGATCTTGTTGATCGGGGCGATGTAGGACACCTCCCCCTCCGCGATCGCGAACAGGAACAACACGAACGCCATCGCCGTCGCGCCGATCGCGGTGAGGATGGCGCCGACGCCGACGACGCCGAGTTCCGGGACAGTCGGGACCGCGGCCACGTCCAGCGTGACCACGGCCACCGGCAGGTACCACAGCAACGCCGCGGCGTTGATACACACCGTCAGCACCGCCGCCGGCAGGTCGGCGAACCGGCGTTTGAGGATGTACAGCTCCGACCCCCAGATGAGCGCGGCGACGATCGCGTACCCGATCCCGTGGACCACCACGGGACCGCCGGCCCGCCACCGAAAAAGTCGTTCGGTCTCAGCCGCCGACTGCCCTCACTCCCGGAGCCCGGTGACGTGGGTCTGGTCGTGGTCGGGGAACACCTCGGCGACCGCCTCCTCCCCGTGTTCGGCCGCGAGCAGCGAGCGGAGTTCCGCCTCGTAGTCGGCGCGTTCGATCTCCCCGCTCGGCCCCTCGACGACGTCGAGTTCCGCGTCGACCAGGCGGTCGACGGCCCGCCGACCGAACCCCCACAACGGCGCGAGGTAGTCGACGTCGTGACGGTCCTCAAGGCTCTGGGCCTGGGCGCGGGACACGGTCGGCACCCGGTCGTCCCGCCGGGTCCCGTCGGCGATGGCGTCCACGTCCCGGGCGGCGACGGTCTCTAAGGCGTGTTGGTGGACGCGCTGGATGCCGTTCCGCGGGTAGCCGTCGGCCACCATGCGCTCGACGGCCTCCGAGGCGACGTCGGCATCGAGGGCCACGTCCTCGAAGGGGAGACCTAACGCCTCTGCGGTCTCGGCGGCGTACCGGTAGTCCTCGGTCTGCCCGAAGTGTGCGGTCACCAACTCCAAATCGTAGAACTCACGCAACAGTAACGCCACCAGCGTCGAATCCTTCCCACCGCTGTACAGCAACGCACAACGCATTACCGGCGCTGGATGTCGTAACTCTGGGAGTCGGGTTTGAGTTCCTTGAGCAGCTGTTTCATCTGCTCCTCGTCGATCTGCTCGCCGAGCCGTCCGGACTGTGCCAACGCCAGGATCTGGCGTTCGGCCTGTTCGGCGAACTCGGGTTTGCTCATGCGCACGGAGTTCAACCGTTTCCGCGCGCCGTCAGAGAGGTACTTCCGCAGCATCGCCTGTTTCTGGGCCTCGGCCTCCTGTTGGCGGGCCTGGGCCTGCTCTTGGGCCTGCTGTTGCTGGCTCTCCTGGAGTTCCTCGAGTTTCTGCTCTCGGAGCTCCTCCAACCGTTCCTCGTTCGGGTCGCTCATGTGGTCAGTCCTTGTCGTGGGTTCGGGAAAACCGTTACGCCGAAAGCCGGGCCATCCCCCGATGAGCGGGCTGCCGCGCTCAGGCGTACCGTTCGAGGTCCGGGCGGTCCAGGTCCTCGAGGACCTCCCCCGCCACGCTGTCGAGGAGACTCTGCCCCGCCGGGGTCACGACCCGGCCTTCCTCCCCGGCCGTGTCGACGAGCCCCTCGTCCTCGAGTTGCTGGATGGGGACGCGGATGAAACTCTCGGCGCCATCGGTCCGGTGTTCGCTGGCGGTGCGGTACCGCGTCGACCCCTGTTTGACGTCGCCGTACTCCGTGGACAGTCGCTCGATCCCGACGGGGCCGTCGATGGCGAGTTTCCGCAACAGACTCGCACACCGCCGCTCCCAGAAGTCGTCCTGCTCCGGGGGCATCTCCCGGCCGGCCCCGGTCTTGGCGTAGGCGGCCCACTCCGGGGGATCGATCGCGTCCCGACCGGCGAGCTCCTCGGCGAGTGCCGTGAGGAGCGCGTCGATCGGCACGTCGTAGTGGGTTACCATAGAATCTGGTTCCCGACGGCCCCGTATAAACTCGTCGTTACCGAGTGACCCGCCCCTCCAGCCACGCCGTCGAGAGGCCGCCGGCGACCGTCGGCAGCCAGTAGGTAGCGCCCCGATAGATGAGGGCCGCCGACGCGGCGACCTCCGGGGACACCGACGTGATCGGGACGATGATGATGACGACCGCGAGCTCCACCCCACCGAGGCCGCCGGGGAGCGGGGTGACACTCGCGATCGCGCCGACCGGCGCCGCGATCAACGCGGCCGCGACCGGGACCGTGTGCCCGACCGCGGCGAGGGACACGTACAACGCGGCCGCCATCGCCATCCACCCGGCCGTCGACAGGACGAGGGCCTCCGCGAGCGTCGTCCGGCTCTCGGCGACGCGCTCGATCGCCCGGAAGAACCCCTGGACCCGCTCCCGGATGTGCGGTCGTTCGGGGACCGTCCAGGAGGGCACGAGCTCGCCCAGGGTCCGGGTCACGGGGTGGAGAGCCCGCACCGCCATCGATTGCACCCGGTGTCGCACCCGCCACACGCCCCACCCCGCGAGGGGGACCCCGATGGCCAGGGCGACGACCACGGCCGCGACCAGCAGCAGGCGGTCGCCGACCGCGAACACCGCGACGTAGTAACTCAACCCCAGGAGGGACAACGCGATCGACGGGATGAAGTTGATCGTGTCGATGCTGGCCATCGAGGCCAACGCGGACTCGTACTCCGACCCGGTGGCCCGCGAGACGAGCAACGCCGAGAACGGTTCGCCGCCGGCCTGCCCGAACGGCGTGATGTTGTTCGCGAACGTCGCGCTGGCGAACAGCAACACGCTCTCCCGGATCGACGCGTCGATGTCCAGGGCCGAGAGGACGGTGCGTAACGCCAACGCCCACGCGACGAGGTAGGCCGCCGTCGTCACCACGAGCAACCCGATGTCCTGGGGGCCGAGCAGGGCGAGTGCGGCGAGGACGCCATCCAACCCGACGACGTAGACGAGCGCCGCCAGCACGACGATGGCGGCGCCGAAGCCGATGGTGACGCCTCGCACGTCGATATCCATCGGGTGAAGCGTCACGGCCACCCGGCGTAAAGCCACCGACACGCGGCCGGTCGCGGCGCTTAAGCCGTCCCGCCCGTCCCGTGAGGACATGGACGAACAGGCGGCCCTGGCCCTCGTGGCCGACGCGGTGCCCGGCACCGGCGACGACGCGGCCGTCATCGGGGACCTGGTGGTGACCACGGACATGCTCCACGAGGCGACGGACTTCCCGCCGGGGACGACGCGGTACACCGCCGGGTGGCGCGCCGTCGGGGCGTCCCTCTCGGACGTCGCGGCGATGGGGGCCGACGCCACCGCCGCGGTCGCGGTGTACGCCGCCCCCACCTTCGAGGATCGGGCGCTCACCGACTTCCTCGACGGGGCGATGGCCGTCTGTGAGGCGGTCGGGGCGGCCTACGTCGGCGGCGACCTCGATTCCCACCAGGAGTTCACCGTCGCCACCACCGCCCTCGGCGAGACCGCAGCCCCGGTGTACCGCTCGGGCGCCAGGCCGGGCGACCGCCTCTGTGTCACCGGCACCCTCGGCCGGAGCGCGGCCGCCGTCCGCCTGTTCGAATCGGCCCCGGACCGCGCCAACGAGCTGTTCCGGTTCACACCCCGGGTCCAGGCCGGAACGGCAGTGGCCGACGCCGCCACGGCGATGATCGACTCCAGCGATGGCCTCGCCCGGTCGGTCCATCAGCTCTGTGCCGCCAGTGACTGTGGCGCCGCCATCGACAGCGACCGCCTCCCCATCGCCCCCGCGCTTCGGGACACCAGCGTCGAGGACGTCGTCCACGAGGCCGTGACCTACGGCGAGGACTTCGAACTGGTCGTGGCCCTCCCCCCGGACGCCGTCGACGCCGCCCGGGCACGCATCGAGGACCTCAGTGTGGTCGGCGAGTTCGTCGAGGGTGGGGTGACCATGGACGGCGACCCGCTCGCCGACGAGGGGTACACCCACGGCCGGACGCCGTGACGGGCGTCACCCCCCGATGCGGATCGGGATCGGCGTGAAACACAACACCCCGAGCAACAACGTGAACCCGCCCACCAGGATGCGGGCGTGGTCGAGTGGCTCGTCGACGACGGGGTCGGCCGGGCCGACGGTCGCCACCACGTAGGTGAGCACCCCCCACAACACCCAGATCCCGACCGACTGGTCGATGTCCCGCAGGAAGTACAGGTACCCGGCCAACCCGAACAGGGCCAGCGGGACGATCATCGCCATCCGTCGCTGGGCCGGGCCGATGATGGCCCGCGTGATGTGCCCACCGTCCAGTTGCCCCACCGGGATCAGGTTCAGGAACGTGACGAACATCCCGATCCACCCGCCCAGCACCACCGGGTTCACCACGGTCCGTGGGCTCTGATAAGACAGCGGTTCGCCGACGAGGTCGGCGAGCAACACCAGCAACGGCGGGTACCCGAACTCGATGACGATGTTCGGTCCCTGGAGCACCCAGGGCGGCACCGTCACCGGGGGCAGCGTGAGCCCGATCACGGTCACGACCACCGTCGCCACCAACCCGGCCAACGGCCCCGCGACGCCGATGTCGAAGAGGACCCGCCGATCCGGGATGCGGCCCCGCATCCGGATGACCGCCCCCATCGTCCCGAACGGCGGCAGCATCGGGATGAAGTACGGCAGTGACGCGTCCACGTCGTGGTACCGGCTGACCACGTAGTGCCCGAGTTCGTGGGTGCCCAACACCCCCAGGACCGCGAGCGTGAACGGCAACGCGTCGACGATGTCGGGGTTGATCCACGGGAACCCATCGATCAGCAGCGGCGAGACGTAGTACCACCCCGCGCCCGCGTAGAGGGTGGTCGCCACCGTCAGCACGAACAGCGCGACGTTGGTCCAGGGGATGCCCTCGCGGCGGTGCAGCGGCCGAGCCACGAGCACGAACTCGCCGTCCTCCCAGACGAGTTCGACCTCGTAGCCGGCCTCCCGGAAGGCCGGCCAGACGGCCTCGACGACCCCGTCACGGGGCGCGACCGGATCGCCCACATACCGGACCTCGTCCCCGCGACCCCGTATTTCATACACCGTAAACGAGTCCGCGAACCGCTCGGGGTCGGGCGCATCCCCGGGAGGGTCGACCATATCCGGGGTGGCCGGGCCACGCGGTTAAACCTTCCACGTTCCCGGGGCGTCCGGTCACAGGATCGCGCCCGACTGCAGCAGCGCCAGGACGACGGTCAGCGTGACGATCGAGGCGACGGTCGTGACCATGATGGCGGTGCTGACATACCCCGCCGTGGAGACGCCGTCATCGCCGCCGCCGAACTCCACGGCCAGCATCAACGGGGTGACGGCGGCCGGCATCGCCGTCTCGAGGACGAACACACGAGCGACCGTCGCGTCATCGAACCCGACACCGATGGCGAGGCCGGCGCCGACGACGGGCGCCACCACGAGTTTGAGCACGGCGGCGGGGGCGACGCCCGCGACCGCGCGGCCGTGACGGGTCTGGACGAGTTGCACCCCCAACAACAGCAACATCACGGGGATCGCGGCCTCCCCCGTCAGCTGGATGGTGTCCATGACCGAGCCGGTCGGCACCACATCGAGGCCGCGGGCGATTCCCGCCGCGGCGGCCGCGTACAACAACGGGAGGCGGAACACCTGGGTGGCGGCCCGTCGGAGGTCGGTCCCCCCACCCCGCGATGCGAGGACGACCCCCAGCGTGTACACCAGGATCGATTGGGCCGCGAGGAACAACACCGCCGTGCTGGCGCCGATCGTCCCGAAGGCAAACGTCGCCAGCGGGATGCCGTAGTTCCCGGAGTTCGGGAACGCACTCGTCAACGCGACGGCGTTCCGGAGGCCGACGTCGGCGCCCATCACGCGGGCGACCGCGAGCGCGAGGCCGATCATCACCAGCGTGAACGCGGTCACACCGGCGGCGACGCCGACGACCGCGGTGCCGGACAGTGCCGTCGTCGAGAGGCTGTAGAACACCAGCGCCGGGGTGAGGACGTACAGCGAGATGGTCGCGAGGGCGTCGACACTCACGTCCCGGACGGTGCCGAGGATCGCGCCGGCGGCCGCGATGGCCAACACCGGGAGGATCGCGGTCGTGAGCGCGCCCGCAAGCGTCACACCGCGAGCGAGGGACAACGAGGTGTTAGACCTGTCGCTCTCGGGGATCAGCGGCGCAGGTGCTGTGTGGGTGACGGCGGGGAGAAGGTGGAGCGTGGGGGGCGACTATGCGGGGGCGACGCGCCACGTGGTCGCGCCGGTGTAGGACCACTTCTCGATCTGGATGTCGCTGGCCCGATCCTGGAGTTTCACCATGAGGGCCCCGATCTCTTTGGTCGAGAGGTCGACGTCCTCGGCGATGAACTTGCTCTTGAAGTAGAGTTCGCCGTCGGCTGCACGGTCCCGCAGATATTCCAGCAGACGGGTCTCTTTCTCCTCGGGATCGGCCTCGGTGGAGGGCTGCACGGAAGCACTCATGGGTGTGACCTCACTCATCCGTACCATAGGCAACCCCATATAAAGGCGGGAACGTTCGGTTGCCTTCGCCACCGTTCGCCGTAAAACCACGTGAACTCGACCTTTCACGAACGTCTCAGAACGTTCGAGACCTTTCATCGAGGATTATGAGGGCGTGAATGAGCGTCGTGGGACGTGTGTCAGACGGGGCTACTCACCGCGCAGTGACCCGGGGTCAGCCCCCGTCGTGCACCCAGAACTCCTCCGCGACGGTCACCTCCTTCTTGAAGATCGGGACCTCGTCTTTCAACCGGTTGATCCCGTCCTCGACGGTCCGGAACGCCTCCGTCCGGTGCCCGGCCAACACCACCACGAAGACGATGTCCTCGCCGGCGGTCACCACCCCGGTGCGGTGGTGTAACAGGACCTCCTGGACCCCGTCCCGGGCCATCAGCTCCTCTCTGATCGTCGCCAGTCGCTGGGTCGCGACGTCGTCGTAGCGCTCGAACTCCAGATAGTCGGTGGGGTCGTCCTCGGGCCCTTCGCGGGCCCGCACCCGGCCGGTGAACGTCGCGATCGCGCCGGCGAACTCCTCGCCCTGTGCTCGCTTGGCCTTCGCCACCAGGGACCCCAGCGTCTCGTAGGCCGCCGTCTCGTCCAGCGCGTCGGCCACCGCCGCGACTTCGATGTCGGCCCCCGCATCGACCCGGTGGAGCTCCCGCCGCACCGGCGTGTCGCCGACGACCAGTGTGGGGAGTCTGGCCTCCGGGGCGTCGGTCACGACCGCGTAGTCGTGTGTTCGAGCCAGTCGGTCGAGGACGTCCTGGAGCGACCGCTGTGCCCCGTGGCCCCGCCACCCCTCGGCCCCGAGGGCGTACCTCGTCGTCGCCGCCATCTCCGGTGGCTCGACGTCGGCGGCGTCGGCGTGAACCACACCGACCCGCCCTCGATCGGCGAGCTCCGCGGTGACGGCATCGACGACCGCGTCCGGGGCGATGACACCCAGCGCCTGCATGGTCACAGCCAAGTCGACGCCGCGGCAAGTAGGTGTCGCCCTCGGGTGACAACCCTTAAGAACGACACCGGGCTATCCCGCACCGATGAAGGTCGTGGTCACGATCGGTGGCAGCGTTCTCGCCCCGGATCTCGATGCGAGCCGCGTCGAGGGCCACGCCGCGGCCATCGAATCGATCGTCGACGCCGGCTGGGACGTCGGCGTCGTCGTCGGCGGCGGCAGCGTCGCCCGGGACTACATCGACGCCGGCCGCCGCCTCGGCGCCAACGAGATCGAACTCGACCAGATCGGCATCGAGGTCACGCGGCTCAACGCCCGGTTGCTGCTCTCGGCGTTGGACACCGACGCGGTGGCGACACCCGCCGAACAGTACGCCGACGCCGGCGAGGCGATGCGGCACGGCGACGTCGCCGTGATGGGCGGGGTGGTCGCCGGCCAGACGACGGATGCCGTCAGCGCCGCCCTCGCTGAGTACACCGACGCCGACCTCCTGGTGTACGCCACCAGCGTCCCCGGCGTGTTCAGCGCCGACCCCGAGACCGACGCCACCGCCGAACGGTTCGACCGGCTCTCCGCCTCCGAACTCGTCGACGTCATCGTCGACGTCGAGATGAACGCCGGGTCGTCGGCGCCGGTCGACCTACTCGCGGCGAAGCTCATCGAGCGGTCCCGCGTCCGCACCATCGTCCTCGACGGGACCGACCCCCAGACCATCGTCGACGCCGTCCTCGACGGTCGTCACGAGGGCACCGACATCGTCCCGGAGGGCTCGCCCGCCGAGATGACTCACTGGGCCGACGGCTGACCGGGGGCGCCGACGTTCGTGACCGATAACCCGAACGGCTTTCCGAGGCCCGCCCTGACCCGGCACCGATGAACACGCTCCTGTGGGTGGTGGCCGGTGTCGCCCTGTTCTGGGTCGTCGCCGGGGCGTTGAAGGCGCGTGGCATCCTCCCCGATCGGGTCCGGGTCTACGGTCCCCTCCTGACCCTCCACACCGATCGGGGCCGGGACCTCCTCAACTGGATGGCCCGCCCGAAGCGCCTCTGGCGGGCGTGGGGGAGTTTCGGGCTGGGCGTGGCGTTGGTCGTGATGCTGGGGTCGATCCTGTTCCTGGCATTGGTGGCGATGTTGACGGTGCTGAATCCGCCCGAGCCCACAGCGGTCAACCAGCCACGGAACGTCCTCGTCATCCCCGGCGTCAACGAGTTCCTGCCGCTGTCGGTGGCCCCGGAGATCATCCTCGGCCTCGCGATCGGTCTGGTCGTCCACGAGGGCGGCCACGGCATCCTGTGCCGGGTCGAGGACATCGACATCGAGTCACTGGGGTTGGTGTTCCTGACGATCCTCCCGGCCGGCGCGTTCGTCGAACAGGACGAGGAGAGTGCCCTCGCCGCCTCCCGTGGCGCCCGCGGGCGGATGCTCGCCGCCGGCGTCACCAACAACTTCGCCGTGACCATCCTCGCGTTCCTCCTGTTGTTCGGGCCGGTGATGGGGAGTGTCTCCATCGTCGCCGGCGCCACGATCGGCGGCTCACTGGATGGGTCACCAGCGGCCACCAACGGCATCGGGAACGGCGACGTCATCACCGGGATCGACGGCGCCCCCATCGACTCCAACGACGCCCTCCAGACGACCCTGCAGTCCACGACGGCCCCCGCCGTCGAGGTCACCCTCGACTCCGGGGACACCCACCAGATCCAGCGTGAGGTCCTGGTCATCGGCGGCGTCACCGACGGCCCCGCCGCCCTCGCGGTCAACGACACCGTCGTCAGCGTCAACGGCATCGACGTCACCACCACCGCGGGCCTGTACGCCGCGTTCGCCAACCACACGATAGCCACGGTCACCACCGCCGACGGCGAGACGACGACGTTCCCCGCGGGCGCGTACGTCGTCGTCAGCGACGGCGGCCCCCTCAACGACACCGGGGCCCCGACCGGCCCGCTGGTCGTCACCCGCCTCGATGGCGACCGCATCGTCTCGATGCGGGACCTCACCACCGCCCTGGCGAGTACTACCCCCGGCCAGACCGTCACCCTCGAAACCTACGACGACGGCGCCCAGCGGACGTACAACGTCACGCTCGGTGAAGCCGACGACGGCACCGGCTTGCTCGGGGTGTTCACCTCCGCCACCGGCGTCACCGGCATCCGATACAACGACCTCGGCGTCCAGACCTACCCCGCCGCCAACTACCTGTGTGCCCTCGGCGGGTCGTGTGCCCAGGCGCCCGACTTCCAGCTCTCGACGGTCGACCGCGTCTGGCTGGCCTTGCAGTTCCCGCTGGTCGGCATCACCGGCTCGGCGGTCTTCCCGTTCAACTTCGCCGGGTTCGCCGGCGGCGTCGCCAACTTCTACACCGCCCCCGTGTTCGTGTTGCTGCTCGCGAACCTCCTGTTCTGGACGGCGTGGGTGAACCTGAACCTCGGCGTGTTCAACTGCGTCCCGACCTTCGCGTTGGACGGCGGCCACATCCTCCGCACCGCGATCGAGTCCGTCGTCGCCTACCTCCCGATCGAGGACGGTGAACGCGTCGTCACCGCCGCCACACTGGCGGTGCAACTCACCATGCTCGCCAGCCTCCTGTTGCTGTTGTTCGGCGCCCAGCTCCTCAACTGAGCCCCACCCGCTCGGCGAACTCCTCGGGCGTCTCGGGCACCCGCTCGAACTCCCGGAAGTAGGCCTCGTGGTGGCGGATGCACTGTTCGACGATCCAGCGGCTGAACAGCTCGTCGAACTGCCACCCCTCCTCGGCGCCCGGCACCGCGAACCGGTCGTCGGTCGCGATCGCCGCGTACACGTGGTAGAACCCCAAGATCACGTCCGCGAAATCCCGGGCGGTGCCGGCGGTCTCCTCGCGTTTCTCCTCGAGTTCGGCGCGGCCATCGTCGGTCAACTCGAAGTACTTCCGGTCGGGTTCGTCCGCCCGTTCGATCCGCTCGGCGTAGCCGTTCTCCTCGAACTTATAGAGGATCGGGTACACCGACCCGTAGGACGGCTCCCAGTGACCGCCGCTGATATCCTTGATCTCCTTGAGAATCTCGTACCCGTACCGGGGCTTCTCAGCGAGTAACTCCAGGACCAGATACGAGACGAGCCCTTTCGGCGGGCCGCTTTTCCGCATCGTGGCGTGATTCCCGCCGCGGCGGGGGAAAGGGTTTCGGTCGGCGTGGACCACCGCGCCCGCCCGCGACTCGACCGTACACGGAAGACACAAACCCCCGCCGGTCCAACGCCGGCCCATGACGGACCCGCCACAGACCGCCGAGGGCTGGTACGTGTTACACGACTTCCGGGCCATCGACTGGGACGCCTGGCGGGACGCCACCGCCCGCGACCGAGAGGTCGCCATCGAGGAGGGGATCACCCACCTCCATACCGTGATCGACGCCGACGTCGAGGGCGACGCCGCCCTCTTTGCGGTCCCCGGCCACAAGGCCGACCTCCTCCTCGTGACGTTGCGCCCGACTATCGACGCCCTCGAACGCGTCGACCGCGAGTTCGAACAGACGGCCTTCGCCGCCTACACCGACCAGGTCGACTCCTACCTCTCCGTCACCGAGATCAGCGGGTACGTCTCCGATGAATACTTCGAGGACCCGGAGGCCGTCGACGCCGGCACCCGCCGGTACATGGACGCCAAACTCCACCCCGAGATCCCGGACGTCGACTACTGCTCGTTCTACCCGATGGCCAAGCGCCGCGGCCCGGACCACAACTGGTACGACCTCCCCTTCGAGGACCGGGCCGACCTGATGGCCGAGCACGGGGAGTCCGGGCGGAACTTCGCGGGCCGGGTCCAGCAGGTCGTCGCCTCCTCGCTCGGCCTCGACGACTGGGAGTGGAGTGTCACCCTGTTCGCCGACGACCCGACCGACCTCAAGGACGTCGTCTACGAGATGCGGTTCGACGACGCCTCCTCGAAGTACGGGGAGTTCGGCCGATTCATCGTCGGTCGCCGGTTCCCACCCACGGACCTGGAGGCGTACCTCGCCGGCGAGGACGTCCCCGTCGCCGAGGCCGACGCCGGCGGCCCACCCGACCACGTGACCACCGACGACGCTGACGACGCCGAGTCCGTCCGGTCGGCGCTCGCGGACCTCGACGTCTACGCCGGGACGCCCCACGGCGAGGACGTCCACGCGCTGGCGCTGTACTCCGCGGCCGACCCCGAGACGCTGCGCGAGGCGGTCTTCGATCTCCGGGAGAGCTTCGACCACTACGACACCCACGTCAAGACCGCGGTGTACGCCCCCGTCGGCGACGGGGAGACCGCCGTCGTCTCGCTGTGGGAGACCGCGTCCGCGGCCGACACCGCCGCCGGCTTCCTCGACGACCTCCCCGGCATCGTCGGCCGCGCCCACGACGCCGGCGACGGCTGGGGGACCATGGGCATGTTCTACACCGTCAAACCCGAGTACCTCGAGGACTTCCGGGACACCTTCGCCGAGGTCCAGGACCTGCTCGCCGACATGGACGGCCACCGCGGCACCGACCTGCTGGCCAACGTCGAGGACGACCACGACATGTTCATCGCCTCGCGGTGGGACAGCCGCGACGACGCGATGACGTTCTTCCGCTCGGACGCCTTCTCGGACACCGTCGCCTGGGGCCGGGACGTCCTCGCCGACCAGCCCCGCCACGTCTTTCTCGCCTGAGACGCGGGGGATCTCACTCCGACGGAAATCCATATCCCACCGGCTCCCCAACACCGGGTATGACCAAACGCCACGCCGACCTCCCGGACGCCGCGGAGGCCGGCCTCCGCGGGTTCGTCGACGACGTCGACGACCGGTTGTCCGCGGCCACGGACCCCGCCACGCTTTCCGACGTCGTCGCGGAGGTCCTCGTCGACCTGCACGGCGACCGGGACGCCTACGAGGCCTGGCAGAACGACGACCCCGTCTCCCAGGTCGAACGCGCCCGCCTCCAGGCCCACCACCCCGACAACGCCACCCTGGAGAGCGAGTACTACGCCGAGAAAGACGAGGTCGCCTACGCCACCACGAAACCGCTACAGTACCTGTGGCGCCAGTTCGACAGCACCCCGCTCGCGGACAACGTCGCCTTCGCGCTGCGGTTCCGCCGGATGCTCGCCGACCACCTCTTCGCGTCGGTCGGGTCGGACGTCCGCTTTTTCAAGGGCGTGACCATGACCTACGGCCACAACATCACCATCGGTGACAACAGCGTCGTCCACGACGACGTCCACCTCGACGACCGGGGGAAACTCACGATCGGGGACCGGGTCAGCATCTCGGACGGCGCCCACCTGTACAGCCACGACCACGACGTCGTCGACCAGACCGAGGTCACCAACTACCACACCATCGTCGAGGACGACGCCCGCATCACCCAGGGCGTGTTGCTCCGGGCCGGCGTCAAGGTCGGGGAGAACTCGATGGTCGGCGCCCGCGCCGTCGTCCAAGGCGACGTCCCCGCCCACCACGTCGTCGTCGGCATGCCCGCCCACAGCCTCGGCCCCAAACCCGGGTTCAAAGACGAGTCCGGCGCCGTCGAGGACTCGCTCCCGGACAACCGCGCCGACCGGGAACGCCCCTACACCGTCGACGACGACCTCGAGGTGTTCGACGAGTTCAAGCGCCCACCACCATACGACGAGCCGGTGGACCCCCACCGGACCGAGTGACCCGTGCGGGCCGTCGCGGTCAACGTCGGCGCCAACACCACCGCCCCCGGCGTCCGCGGTCCCGTGTTCCCGGACGGCAGCTTCGAGTTCGTCCCCATCCCCGAATCCGCACCCACCGTCGAGCCCCCGCCGACGTACGCGGACCTCGCCCTCGAGACCGACGTCCCCGACCCCACGCAACCGGTGCACCTCGACCCCGCCTTCGCCGAGTACCCCCGCTGTGACTCGTATACGTACGGCGACCCATGGGGGGTGAAGGCCCAGCCACTCCTCGAGTTGACCGCCGGCGACCACGTCTACTTCTATGCCACCCTCACCCCTCGGGGCACCGATCACCCCGACTGGGTCACCCCGGACTGGGGCGCCTACCTCATCGGGCGGTTCACCCTCGATCGGGACCCGATCACCGGCGACGAGTACGAGACCCTGTCCCCGGCGGCCCGGGCGGCCTACGCCGACAACGCCCACCTGCGCCGGGACCCCTTCGACGCCGCCGTCCTCCTCACGGGCGACCCCACCGCTTCGGAACTGTTCGATCAGGCAGTCCCGTTGAGCGGGGCCCGCGGCGTCGACCCGAACCACCTCGTCACCCGCCTCTCTGCGGACTCGGGCCGGGGCCCGTGGTGGCGGCGCCCGCTGCGGTACGACGCCGACGCCGCCGAGACACTGGCCACCCACGTCCGGACGGGCCCGCCGGTAACATAGCGCGTAAAGGGCTGCAGTCCAAACCCGGCACCGCACCCATGACAGACGTCGAGATCCAGTACTGCGTCCCGTGTGGCCACCTCGACCGGGCCATCGACACCCAACGCGAACTCTTAGAGGAGTTCGGGCAGCGCCTCGACGGCGTCCGCCTGAAGACCGGTGACAGCGGCGTCTTCGTCGTCACCGTCGACGACGACACCGTCTACGACAACCGCGAGGACGAGGACGGCTTCGACATCGACGCCGTCAAGGACGCCGTCCAGGCCGAGACCAGCGCCTGATCACCGTCGCTCCGGGCACCGCACCCGGATGTCAACCTTGCCGAGCGACCGGTATCGCCCGTCTTCGACCTCGACCACCGCCAGCGTCACGACCACTCGTCGCCGTGGCAGCGTCGCCCGGAGCACCGGTCCGCGACTCGTCACCACGACGTACGGCGGGGCGGCCACCGGGTCGGCGACCGGCGTCGCCCCCAGCCGGTCGGTGGCGGTCTCGAGCAGCGCCGGCAACCGATCGAAGAGGCCGGCGGCGCCCAACGCCGCCTCCAGCTCGGTGGCGACCCGCCGCCCGTCGGCCGGGCCCGCGGCCGGCCACTCCCTGGCGACGCGGGCGGCCACCCGTTCGACGGCCGCCACCACCTCGACGTGGGTGTCCCGGATCGTCGCCGCCACTGCCGCGGGGTCGGTCACACGACTGGGACGGCCGGCGGTGGAATAAACCCTATCCCCGTGGCCGTCCTACGGACCGCTATGAGCCAGGACCCCGACTCGATGCCCGAGTCCGACGAGGAGTGGCGGGAGATCCTCACCGACGAAGAGTACGAGATTCTGCGGGAGCGCGGCACCGAACCCAAGTTCAGCGGCGAGTACCTGGACACCGACGAGGACGGCGTCTACCGGTGTGCCGGCTGTGGCGCCGCCCTGTTCGACTCCGACACCAAGTACGAGGCCGGGCACGGGTGGCCGAGCTTCTTCGACGCCGCCGAGGACGCCGTCGAGTTCCGCGAGGACCGCAGCCACGGCATGGTCCGCACCGAGGTCGTGTGTGGGACCTGTGGCGGCCACCTCGGCCACGTCTTCGACGACGGTCCCGACCCCACGGGCAAGCGGTTCTGCATCAACAGCGCCGCCCTCGACTTCGAGGAACAGAACTGAGCGAGTGCGCCGGCCGGGAATTGAACCCGGGCTATGAGCTTGGGAAGCTCATGTCCTACCACTAGACCACCGGCGCCGGCGTCGCCATCTTCCAGGTGGCGTCACTTGAACGTAGCGTTTCGGTGGGTGAGCCCCGACCACCGCGACCCGCCCGGGCTCGGGGTTTTTGACGGTGCCCGCCGTCGTCTGAGCCGTGACCGACGCCGACCTCGATCCGACGACGGTCCTGACGCTCTCCGACCAGGAACTCCAGGACCGTCACGATCACATCACCGCGTTCATCAGGGACACCGTCGACGCCGCGGGGGCAGACGGCGCCGTCATCGGCCTGTCCGGCGGCATCGACAGCACCCTCACCGCGACCCTGGCCGCCGACGCCCTCGGCCCCGACGCGGTCCACGGCCTCGCCCTGCCGGGGGCCGTGAGCAGCCCCGAGAGCCGCACCGACGCCGAGGCCGTTGCCGCCGACCTGGACGTCCCGATCGACGTCATCGAGATCGACGACACCGTCGACACCATCGTCGAGAACTACCCCGCGGCCGGCGACGACCGGGCGGCCGTCGGCAACGTCCGCGCCCGGGTGCGGGCGGTGTACAACTACCTCGTCGCCAACCACGAGTCCCGGGTCGTGCTCGGGACCGGGAACCGGACCGAGGCCCTCGTCGGCTACTTCACCAAGTACGGCGACCAGGCCGTCGACTGCAACCCGATCGGCAACCTCTACAAGTGCCAGGTCCGCCAGCTCGCCCGGCACTGCGGCGTCCCCGAGTCCATCGTCACGAAACCGCCCAGCGCCGAACTCTGGGCCGGCCAGACCGACGAAGACGAACTCGGGCTGACCTACGACGTCCTGGACGGCATCCTCGCCCTCCACGTCGACGGCCCCGTCCCCCGGGCGGCGACCGCCGCGGTCCTGGACGTGCCGGTTGAGACCGTCGATCACGTCGACGAGCTGGTCGCCGAATCCGCCCACAAGCGGGCGATGCCGCCGACCCCCGACTAGAGGTCCGCGGCCGCGACACTCGCCAGCTCCGCGAACGCCGCGGCCTCGGCCGCGTTCGTCGCCGCCCGATCCTGCTCGGCACGGAGCAACCGCTTCAGCGCCGCGACCGCGCCGGGGTCGCCGTCCGCGACCCGTTCGGCGACGGCGCGTGGGCGGTCGGTGACCTCAGTGACCAACCCCCAGCGCTCGGCGGTCGCGGCATCGATCGCGTGGCCCCGCAACGTCAGGTCCATCGCCCGGCCTCGACCCAGGATCTGTGGGAGGCGGCGAGTCCCGCCCCACGCGCCGAAGATCCCCAGGTCGACCCCGGGCGCCGCGAACGAACCATCCGGCGTGGCGACCCGGAGATCGCAGGCCACCGCCAACTCGACGCCGCCACCCCGGGCGGGGCCGTCCACGCCGGCCACGACGACGGTGTCGGCATCCGCGATAGCGTCCATCGTCCGCTGGCCGGCGGCCGCCAGGTCGTGGGCGGCGTCGGGGTCGTCGGCGACGGCCCGTACCATCCCGAGGTCGGCCCCCGCACAGAAGGCGGTGCCCGCCCCGTGGAGGTAGGTGACCGGCGCCGAAACCGCCTCGATCGACGTGCGTAAGTCGGCGAGGGCGTCGTGGTCGAGGGCGTTGCGGCGGTCGGGACGGTCGAGGGTGATCGTCGTGACGGCGTCCCCGGGGTCAACGCGGATCATGTGGGGGCCTCCCGGGGGTTTCCAAAGGTCTTTGCGTCTGCCGAGGCAACGGTCGGGTAATGGAAGAGGCGGCTCGTGCCAGAAGCGGCGCACAGGAGGCCGTCGCGGACATCGTCCCCGCCCGCCTGCAGTCGGTCATCGAGGACCGGCTGGCGTCCGGATCGATGATCCCCGGGGTCCTCACCATCCTCAGCGCCCAGCTCGTCGACCCCACCGTCGACCCCGACGAGGTCGAGACACGGGCGGCGGGCGTCCAGCTCATCTACGAGGGGCTGCGGCTGACGCGGGCCCTGGTACGGGAGGCTCCCTGGGCCGGCCAGGACGTCGCCGACGACATCCCGGCCGACGTCGACGTCCTCGCGGCCGACGTCATGGTCGCTCGGGGCTTCCGGTTGCTCGCCCGGACGGAGGCCGCCGACCGCGCCGTCGAGACGGTGCGCCGGTTCGGCCGGGAGCAGACCACCACCGAGGACCGGCCCCGGGACGCGATGGGGTTGGAGGCGTGTGTCTTCGAGCTCGCAGTCACGGCTGGCGCGACCGTCGCCGGCGACGACCCACCGCTGCCGCTGCGACAGTACGCCGTCGGGCTCGCCCGCGCCCGCGGCGATCCGCCGCTCCCGGTCGCCGAGGAGGGACTGCCCGAACGGATCGAGGACGTCCTCCACCGCGTCGGCGACCCCGCGGTCGCGGATGGGGTGCGGCCCCGGTCCCCTGACTGAATCCGAAACGCGTAAGACCCGAACCGGCATACCACGGGACGCTTGCCTGGGTAGCTTAGCCTGGTAAAGCGCGTCCTTGGTAAGGACGAGACCCCGGATTCAAATTCCGGCTCAGGCTCTTCGGCCGTCACATGTTCTCGTGAGTGTCTCTCGCCCGAGCGTCGGGTCAGTGCGACTCGAGTATGGCGACCAGCTCCGGCCCGTAGAACCATTCGAGGTGGGGCGACACCCGGGACAGGAGGGGTCACCGGCTTCGGCCGCGGTGACGTAGGCCCGGATCGTCAGCTCCCGCCCGCAGGCCCACACCGCACCCCCCGGACGTCGCCGCTGCCCGCCGGCCAGCGCCCGGGCCCCGTCAGCGGTTCGGCGTGGGTCGGGACCTAGTCCTGTGCCGGTCGGTCCTCGGGTGGAGCCTCGGCCTCGATGGTGCCCAACCGCATCGCGTTGGCGGTGATCGCACTGGTCATCCCGGCGTCCCCCACCAGCACCGCCACCCAGATCGGGACCAGTCCCACCGGCACGAGGGCCGCGAGCCCGGCCTTGACGCCGAGACTCGACCAGACGTTCTGCCGGATGACGTTGGTGGTCCGTCCCGCGAGCCGGTGGAGGTACGGCAGCCCCGCCAGGTCGTCGCGCAACAGGGCGATGTCGGCGGTTTCGAGGGCGGTGTCGGTGCCGGCCGCCCCCATGGCGATGCCGACGTCGGCGGTGGCCAGTGCGGGCGCGTCGTTGACGCCGTCCCCGACCATCGCCACCGTCCCGTACTCCTCGACGAGAGCCTCGACGGCGTCGACCTTCTCTTCGGGGAGGAGTTCGGCCTCGACGCGGTCGACACCTACCTCCTCGCCGATCGCCGCGGCGGTGCGGTGGTTGTCGCCGGTGAGCATCACCACCGCCTCGACCCCCTGTGCGTGGAGGCGGTCGACCACCCACGCGGCCTCGGGCCGCACCCGGTCGGCGACCGCGATCACGCCCTCGAGACTGTCCTCGGTCCCGACCAGGACCACGGTCTTGCCCTCCGCCTGGAGGGCGGGGACCGTGTCCTCGAGGAGGTCCAGACAGTTGTTCCGCTCGCAGAGTCGGGACGCCGTCGCGGTCACGACGCCGCCGTCGGTCGTCGCGTGGACGTGCGAGAGGTCGAACCCCAGGTCCTCGAACAGCGTCGGCGTCCCCGCGTAGTGGGGTTGGCCGTCGAGGGTGGCCCGCACCCCCTGCCCGGTCAACGCCTCGAAGTCCTGGACATCGAGGTCGGAGTCGACGTCGACGTCGTCGGCGTGGTCGACGATCGCGGCGCCGATCGGGTGTTCGCTGCGGGTCTCGAGCCCGCGGGCGCAGGCCAGGACCTCCGCCTCGGTGTTCCCGTTCAACGGGACGACGTCGGTCACCGCCAGCTCACCGGTGGTCAGGGTCCCCGTCTTGTCGAAGGCGACGGCGTCGACCTCGCCGACGGACTCGAGGTGGGACCCACCCTTCACGAGGACGCCGTTCCGGGCGGCACTGGTCACCCCTGAGACGACCGTGACCGGCGTCGAGATCACGAAGGCACACGGACACGCCAGCACCAGCAGGGTGAGCCCGTAGACGAAGTACGTCGACCACGCGCCCCCGAGGAACAGGGGCGGGACGACGGTGACCAGGACCGCGAACGCGACCACGAGTGGCGTGTAGTAGTCCGCGAACCGGTCGACGAACTGCTCGCGCTCGGTGCGTTCGGCCTGGGCGTCCTCGACGAGCTCGACCACCCGGGACAACGTCGTCTCGGTGCCGGGCGCGGTCGCCTCGATCTCGAGGTAGCCGCCCTCGAGGATCGACCCCGCGTAGACCTCGTCGCCGACGGTCTTGTCCACCGGCACCGACTCGCCGGTGATCGGTGACTGGTCGACGGGGCTGGCGCCCTCCGTGACGGTGCCATCGACCGGGACCTTCTCACCCGGGCGGACCACGACGACGTCGCCCGCGTCGACCTCCCCGGCCGGCACCGTCGTCTCCCCGTCCTCGCCGCGGACCCGGGCGGTGTCCGGGGACAGGTCCATCAACGCCCGCAGGGACCCGCGGGCCCGGTCCATGGCGTAGTCCTCTAAGAGTTCCGCGATGCTGAACAGCACCGCCAGGGTCGCCGCCTCCACGTAGAGGTCCTCGCCGAAGACGAGACTCGCCAGCAACGCCCCGACGATGGCGAGACTCATCAGCAGGTCGATGCCGAGAGACCCGGCCTTCGCCGCGTAGTACCCGCCGCGGACGATGGCGACGCCGCTCACCGCCACCGCGACGAGGTACGCCAGATCCGCGGCGGACAGCGCCACACCCCCCGCCGCGATGACGGTGGCGTCGCCCCCGGGGACGATAAATGCCAACGCGAGGCCGGCGGCGAGGAACGCGGCCCCGATCCAGGTCTTGATGGCGCGCGAGGAGGTCCAGACGTCCGCCCGGGCCGCCGCCACGCCCCCACCGTCGCGGTCCGTGACGGCGTAGCCGACCCCCTCGACGCTGTCGACGATCCGGTCCAGGTCGATCGCGTCCGGCCGGTAGGTCACCGCGACGACCCCAGGGGTCGGTCGGGGGTCGACCGCCTCGATGCCGTCGAGTTGGCGGAGGGCGCCCTCGACGGTGTCCGCACAGGAGGCACAGTCCATCTCCGGCACCGTCAACTCGACCGTCGCCATCCCGTCGTCGCTCATTACCTCCCGGTACCACCCGCCGACTTATTAATTCGGCTGCTATCTCGACGGCGTCAACAGCTAATACTTCATAACGAACGCCGCAGAGTTATTAATCCGGGCCGGTGTCGGTGCCACCCGTCTCCGCGGCCCGCGTCCGCAATGCCTGGACCGACTCGACGTAGTCGTACCCCGGGATGATCCCACCGACCCACGTCCCCTCCACGAAGTTGACGACCGCCAGCACGTCCGCGGCGACGTGGTCCGCCCGCGGCGTCACCGCGACCTCCACGACGACCCGGTCGGCGAGCCGTTCGATCGACGGGGCGGCCACCGACGCCGGCGTGACCGTCGTCACCCCATCGAGGCGACGGACCAACGTCTCGTACCAGCCGTCGACCACCACGTCGGCGACCGTCTCGCCGACCACCACCGCGTCGATCGTCGGGAGCTCGACGGTCACCGTCACGGTCTCGGCGCCCGGCACCGCCACCGCCTCGAACGTCGCCGACGCCACTGCGTACCCCGTGTCCACCGCCTCGAAGGCGTCCGCAGCCGCCAGCGCCGCGTCCAGATCGGTCATCGCCACCGTCTACCCGTCGCTGGGCCAAGGTGGTTTCGTTCCGGATGCGGGGGCTGGGATTCGAACCCAGGATGGGCTACCCCAGCGGGTCTTAAGCCCGCCGCCTTTGGCCGCTCAGCCACCCCCGCGCACCCGGTCCTACACGACGAGGCACCGAAGTCACTTTCGGTGACAGCATCGGTATGCTTTTTGGCGTCCTGGCGGTACCCCGGTCGAACACCCACGGACAGCCATGGGCGAGGATGAGACGACGCGGCCGGACTGGCCGCTGACACGGCGGGCGTTCGTCGGCACCGCCAGCGCCGCGGCCATCGCCGGCTGCCTCGACGTCGACATCGGCGACGACCTCACCCGCCTGGAGTTCGTGACCGCCCGTCCCCCGCTGACCCTCGACCCGTTCCAGGTCGGCGACGCCGGATCGGCCCACGTCGTCAACCAGGTCGTCGAGGGGCTTTACGAGTACGACACAGACCTCGAGCTCGTCCCGAAACTCGCGATGGGGTCCCCGGAGGTCTCCCGTTCGGGGTCCCGGTACGTCGTCCCCATCGACGACGCGGCCGCCTTCCCCGGGGGCGACCCCGTCGAGGCCGCCGACGTCGTCCACTCGTTCACCGCCCCGCGTGCCGATCCGACACCGGCGGGCCGGCAGATGACGATGATCGCCGACGTCAGCGCCATCGACGTCCAGACCGTCCAGTTCGACCTGAGCTACCCCTACCCCGCCTTCCCGTCGGTCCTGACGTCCTACGTCGTCCCTCGAGACCTCCCCGCGGTCCCGGACGCCGAACAGACCGAGGCGCCGACCGCCCGCCTCGTGGGATCGGGCCCCTTCGAGTTCGACACCCGTCTGGACGACGGTGGGGTCCGCCTCACCAACCGGGGGAACTACTGGGACGACCCGTCCCCCGCGATCGACGGGGTCGAGTTCCGCCCCGTCCCCGAGGGCACCAAACGCGTCATCACCGTCAAGACGAGCGAAGCCGACGTCATCGACGAGATCCCGCCGGCGGTCTGGGACACCCTCACCGGCCTCGACACCGTCAACCTGGCGTCGACGGCGGGCCTTGGTTACTACTACCTCGGGTTCAACTGCCGGGACGGCCCCGCCGCGGATCCGCGGGTCCGGGAGGCCATCGACTACGCCGTCGACCTCGACCGCGCCGTCGCCGACGCCGTCGACCCACTCGGGGACCGCCTGTACGCCCCCGTCCCCGACCAGGTCGCCGACGCCTGGTCGTTCCCCACCGAGGAGTGGGCGACCATCCCCCACGACCGGGACATCGACCGCGCCGCCACCCTCCTCGACGAGAGCGACGCCGTCCCCCCGGACTGGGAGGCCACGCTCATCGTCCCCCCGGACGACACCCGGGAGCAACTCTGTGAGGCCGTCGCCGCCGGCATCCGCGCCGCCGGCTACCGCGCCCGCGTCGACCGCCTCGACTGGCAGACCTTCGCCGACACCTACACCAGGGGCGACCCCACCGCCTACGACGCCTACTGCCTCGGCTGGATCGACGCCCCCGACCCCGACCGCTACCTGCACCCACTGTTCGGGCCCCAGGCCGCCGGCCGCACCGACGGCACCTACTACACCGCGGTCGCGGACATCCTCCAGGCCGCCCGCGAGACCCCGGACCCCGCGGAGCGGCGAACACACTACCTCCAGGCGATTGAGACGCTGCTGACCGATCGCGCCCACCTCCCGCTGTACACCCACCCACAGACCCTCGGCATGGTCACCGCCGTCGAGGACATCGGCACGCACCCACTCGACGGGTTTGTCCTCGTCGGCCACGGCTACAACGTCACCATCACCGCCGAGGAGTGACCGGCTGTCAGGACCCGAGCCGATCCTCGAGGCCGTCCCGGACCGCCCGCACCTGCCCGTGGTCGGGGTGGTCCTCCAGGGCGGCCAGCGCCGCCAGCGCCCCCACCAACCACGCCACCTGTTCCCCGGTCACCCGCAGGTCCCCCGGCCCGATCCCGTACCGGTCGGTCAGGACCGCCTCCGACTCGCCGTCGAGGTACCCCGACAGCACCCGCACCGTCTTGACGGTCCCCAACCAGTCGACGTACTCCCGGTCGAGACTCGTCGGGTCGGTCACGAACTCTCCGGCGTGTCGCCGAGCGTACCGGTGGGTCTCGCCCTGTTCGTCCCCCTGGAGGTAGAACCCCTCCACGTCGGCGGCCTTGCACGCCACCTCCAGGACCGTCCGGCGTGTAACCGCCGCGAGCTCGGGGAACGCCCCCAACGCCGCCCTGAACGCGGCCCCCGTATGCGGGTCGATGAACTGCTCGGCGACCGTCCGCCCCACCGGCGTCACCGCGAGTCCCGCCGTCCGCTCGATGAACCCGTCGCCGACGAGGTCGTCCAACACCAGATCGGCGACGTCGACCAGGGTGGCGCGGTCGGCCTCGAACGCGTAGAACGTCCCCGCCAGGACCGAGAGCAACCGGTCCCGCGTATCCGCGAACCCGCCGGCGATGGCGCCCAACACGTGTGTCCGCAACGCATCCTGGGTCGCCAGTTTCGAGGTCACCGGCTCCGGATCGGCTCGCAGGTACCGGCCCTCCAGGGCCCGGGCCGTCTCGGCGTCCTCGGCCACCAGGATCGCCTCCCCGTAGGGGTCGAGGCCCGGGCGTCCCGCCCGCCCGAACATCTGGTGGACGTCCAGCACCGGCAACGGCGTCCACCCGTCGTCGGTGTACCGTTCATGGTCCCGGACGATGACCCGTCGCGCGGGGAGATTGACCCCGGCGGCCAGCGTCGGCGTCGCACACAACACCTGGAGGCCCCCGTCGCGGAACGCCCCCTCGATGAGCGAACGGTGCTCGTGACGCAGCCCGGCGTGGTGGAACGCGACGCCGGTGGCCGCCGCGTCGGCCAGCCGCCGCCCCGTGCCGGTGCGGGCGCTCTGCCGCACCGCGGCGGCGACCGATCCCCCGGTCGTCGCCTCGGTCCCGCTCAGGTCCGCCGCCAGGTCTTCGCTGGCGCGACGGGAGTGGACGAACACCAGACACTGCCCGCCGTCGGCGACGGTCTCGGCGACCAGGCTCGCTGTCACCGACCCCGCGCCGGTCTCGAGGGAGCGGACCGTGCCGTCCGCGAAGGTCAGGCGGTTCGGGACGGCGATCCCGCGGCGCAGCTCCACCGGTCGCCACGCCGTATCGACGAGCGCCGCGTCCAGCCAGTCGGCCAACGCCGCCGCGTTCCCGACGGTCGCGGACAGGCCGACGAGCTGGAGGTCCGGGTGGCGGTCCCGGAGGATGGCCACGGTCATCTCCAGGGTGGGGCCCCGGTCGGCGTCGTCGAGGAGGTGGAACTCGTCGACGACGACACAGGACAGCGCCGACACCCAGTCCGGGCCGGTGCGCAACACCGCGTTGACCTTCTCGCTGGTGGCGACCACGACGTCCGCCGCCCCGATGTCGGAGACGTCCTCGGTGACGTCCCCGGTCGCCACCACGACCTCGGTGTCCGGCAAGGCGGCGAAGGTCGCAGCCTTCTCGTGGGCCAGCGCCCGCAAGGGCACGACGTACAGGGACACGCCCTCGGCGGCCACCATCGCCAGCTCCGCGATGAGGGTCTTCCCGCTGGCGGTCGGCACCGCGGCGACCAGGTCGGTCCCGTCGAATAACCCTGCCTCGACGGCCGCCTGCTGTGGCGGGTACAGCGCCGTGATCCCCCGGTCGTGGTAGTGGTCGACGACCGGGGCCGGGATCGGCAACGCCGCGATGTCGGTCATCGGCGATCGTCGACTGCGACGGTGCTGGCCCCGTGCGGTCCCGTCGGCGCGGCCCCGGTGCTCACACGCGGTGGCGGGCGCCGCGGCGCCAAGAAGGTTCTGCCCGACGGCGCCGAACTATCCCGGTCGTCCATGTCAGAAATGTATAAGAACCCGGTGGAGGTAGCTCGGCGGGATGGACGAGGAAGCCCACGAGGTCTACGACGGGTTCGCCCCCACCTACGCCGACCGCAACCCCGGTTCCCCGGCCCGCGCCGGCTACGAGTGGCCCGCCGTCAGGGCCGTCCTCCCCGACGTCGACGGGCGCCGAGTCCTCGACGCAGCGTGTGGCACCGGCTACTACGCGCGGTGGCTTGCCGATCGGGGCGCGACCGTCGTCGGCCTCGACGCCAGCCGCGGCATGCTCGAGGAGGCCAACGACGACCACGGCGACGTCCTCGACCTCGCGGAGGCGGACCTCCGGACCGACCTCCCCCTCGTCGACGACTGTGTCGACCTCGTGGTCTGCCAGCTCGCCCTCGACCACATCGAGGACTGGACCCCGGTCTTCGAGAGCTTCGCTCGCGTCCTCGCCCCGGGCGGGGCCCTCGTCCTCTCGATCGACCACCCGTTCACGACCTACTTCGTCATCGACCACGAACCCGACGACATCGGCAACGCCCAGGCGACCGCGGCCGACTACTACGCCGTCGAACGGTTCGAGAAACGGTGGGGCAGCGGGGACGACGCCGTCACCATGCCCGTCTACCGCCGGTCGCTGGCGGCGGTCACCCGCCCGCTGTTCGCGGCGGGCTTCGCCGTCACCGACCTCCGGGAACCCCGGCCCACCACCGACACCGAGCCGCTTGCCTACTTCGACGAACGGACCCCGCGGTTCCTCGTGGTGCGGGCCGAACGCCCCTGACTCAATCGTCGGGCCGTGCGCCCACCGGGAGGTGGTCGTAGTCGTCGTGAACCGTCACCGACTCCAGGGTGACGTCGCTCCGCGGCCGGTCGTCGCCGTCGGTGGGGACACCACCGATGGCCTCGACGACGTCCATCCCCGCCGTCACCGCCCCGAACACGGGGTGGCGACCGTCGAGGTGGGGTTGGGCCGCCAGCGTGATGAAAAACTGTGACCCGTTCGTGTTCGGGCCGGCGTTGGCCATCGAGAGGATGCCCGGCCCGTCATGGGTCAACTCGTCGTGGAACTCGTCGTCGAACTCGTACCCGGGCCCGCCTCGCCCGGTCCCGGTCGGATCACCGACCTGGACCACGAACCCCTCGATCACCCGGTGGAACAGGACGTCGTCGTACAGGGGCTGCCCCTCGATGCGGTCCCCGGTCTCCGGGTCGTCCCACGCTCGGTCACCCGTCGCCAGCCCGACGAAGTTCGCCACGGTCCGTGGCGCCCGATCGTCGTACAGTTCGACCTCGACGTCGCCCTCGCTCGTGTGGAGTGTCGCCGCCAATCCCATACCCCGACCGGAGACCCCGCGGCGGATAAAGGCCGTCGGTTCCCGGACGCCTAAGGCCCAGCCACGCCAGGCGGGGGTATGGCCACCCACACCGCCGCCCGCCGCCGACTCGCCCGCCTCCCGTCCGGCATCCCCATCGAGACGACGGTCCACACCTACGACGGCGCGAGCGACGGGCCAACGGTGTACCTCCAGGCCGCCCAACACGGGCGGGAGGTCAACGGCACCGAAGTCCTCCGCCGCCTCCATGACACCCTCACCACCGCCACGCTGGCGGGACGGGTCGTCGCCGTCCCGGTCGCCGACCCCCTGACCTTCGACCGCGCGTCCTACACCACCCCGGAGGCCCTCGACAGCGTCAACGCGAACATGAACCGCGTGTGGCCGGGGGACCCGGACGGCACCCTCCACGAGCGGATGGCCGCCAGCCTCTGGGCGCTGGTCGAGGACGCCGACGCCGTCGTCGACCTCCACACCGGGAGCCGCGACATGCTCACCCACGTCGTCTTCAGGGAGGGCGACGACGACGCCCGCGCACTCGGGACGGCGTTCGGCACCGACCTCCTCCTCGGCGAACCCGCCGCCGACGACGCCGACGAGGAGTGGCACGCCCGGGACTTCGGCGGGAAGCTCCGTGTCGCAGCCGCCGACGCCGACATCCCGGCGATCACACCGGAACTCGCACACAACCGCGCCATCGTCGAACCCGCCGTCGAGACCGGGGTCACCGGCGTCTGCAACGTCCTGGCCACCCTCGGCGTCCTGGACCGGTCGGTCGCGGCCAACGGCGACCCCGTCCTGGCCCGCAACCACCTGGGCCGGGTGACCGCCGAGGACTCCGGGCTGTTCCGGCCCGCACCAGACCTCGCGGTCGGCGATGCCGTCGCCGCCGGCGACCCCCTGGGGACCGTATACGACCCAACGACCTACGAGGTCCGCCACGCGGCCGTCGCCGACCAGGACGGCGTCCTCTACTCACTCAACCAGGGCGCGATCGTCACCGCGGGCAGTACGGTGGGCAGCGTCGCCGAACGCCGTCACGCTACGGTCTAAGACCGGGCGGTCGTGTACAGTACCGGGCTCAACACCAGCAACGCGATGCCCAGGAACTTGTAGTGTAGCGGCGCCAGACTCGACGGCGTCAACAGGAAGATCAACCCGAACAGGAGGAGGTTCGCGGCCACGACCTTCCGGGATTTCAGCGGCAGGCTGCCGAGGACCGCCAGCACGAACAACAGAAGGAGAGCCTGACCCACGTTGTAAGGCAGCAGGAAGTCGTCGACGAGGGGCAGCGGCGTGAACGGTGCCATCAGGTCAAAACTGCCCCCGAAGTCACCTTCAACCTTGCGCTACGGGGGCGGAGTCCCGCCCCGCACCTGCGCCCGTGGTCAGGCGTCGATGGGAATCTCCTTGCCGCGTGTAGTGACGTTGGACACCGCCGGCAGGGTCACCTCGAGCACCCCGTTGCTGTAGGATGCGGCGATGTCCCCGTCCTCGATCTCTTTGGGGAATCGGAAGGTCCGGTGGTAGGTCTTTTTCTGTCCGCGGCGATCGTCCTCGTGCTCGGCGGCGACATTGAGTCGACCGTCGTACCAGTTGACCTGGATCTCGTCGGGCTCGAAGCCCGGCATGTCGATGCTGAGGACGAACTCGCCGTTCTCCTCGTACAGGTCGTAGTCGTTTCGACCCGTCCCAAACAGTTGGGACGGCAGGTCGAGACTCTGCATCCAACTGTCGGCAGGACTGGTGGGCAGGGCCATCTCGGACCACCCGGTCACCGATGATGTGGCGGTTCACAATAAAAGTTGTTCTACATTCTGGTAAACTGTTTGCCTGCACCGCCTCACGACCACGAACACCCCCGGACTTATACGGGCGGTCCGGGGATCACTCGCCGTAGATCGGGCCCTCGTCCGGGCCGTCGGGCTCCGGGTCGAAGAGCTCCGGTTCCTTCTCGCCGAGGACGTCGATCTCGGCCAGCAACCCCTTCCTGGCGACCCGGGAGAGCGCGTGATCGACGAGCTTGATCCGCGAGGGGACCGGGGTCTCCATGTCCGCCACAACACAGCTCCCCGGCGCGACGGGCTGGGTCTGGATGTCCCGGTGGGGATCGCTGGTGAACGACCCCTGCGGGTACAGCGTACTCCAGACGTTCCCGATCGGGTGGAAACTCGAGGTGAGGTTCGGCCCGCCGTCGACCATGAACACCCGGACACTGTCGCCCTTCTGCACCTCGGTCGGTCCGTACTTGGCGGCGCTGTACGCGTACTTCTCGCCGTTGAGCACCACGTAGGTGGGGTTCTCGGCCTTCATCGCCCCCATATCGAAGCCGTGGTGGCCCTTCGTGCCCGTGGGTTTGTCCGTGTAGATCTCGTGTTGGCCGTAGTACAGCTCCTGGTCGACCGCCGGGAGCCCCTCCTCGGGCTCGACGACGATCATCCCGAACATCCCACTCGAGATGTGGTAGTCGAGGTTCGGCACCGCACAGTGGTAGATGTAGGCGCCGGGATACATCGCCGTGAACGACTCGGCGTTGGACTCCCCGGGGTTGGCCGTCGTCGCGACCGCGCCCCCGCCGGTCCCGTAGATTGCGTGCATGTCCACGTTGTGGGGCATGTTGTTCTCGGGGGCGTTCTCGAGGGTGAACGAGATGGTGTCACCCTGCCGCACCCGGATCATCGGGCCGGGGATCTGTCCGTCGAAGGTCATGAAGTCGAAGGTCACCCCGTCCTCGATCTCGGCGGTGACCTCCTCGGCGGTCAGCGTGATGTCGTGGTGTTTTGGCTCCGACCAGTCGACGGGGTCGGGAAGGTCGGTGGGATCGGCGGCGACCTGTTCGACGTCGACCGGCTGGGCCGCGGCGTAGTTGCTCGTCGTGGTCGTGGTCGTCGAACTGTCGTTCGAGGGGGCGTTACAACCGGCGATCGTGGCCGCGCCGCCGATTCCGAGTGCTTGCATGACGCGTCGTCGAGTGGTGTCGAACATCGTGGTCACCGTACGCACTATCCTATCGGTGAGACCACCTTGAACCGGGACGCGTATTCCTGTCGACTGGGAATCCCTTCGAATATGTTCGGGTCGAGAATGTAAAGGCCCCATCCCCGTCACCGGTGTGGGGTGCGGGATCACCTACTCCGTCGTCGCGCCGTTCGGCGTGAGGACCCCGCGTTCGGCGGCGAGTTGGGTGTCGGCGAATTCCTTGATGATTGCGCCCTCGGCCCGGTGGAGCGTCTCGCTACACGTCGATTTGGCGATCCCGGTCGCGTCGGCGAGTTCCGTGAGCGTACAGGTGCGTGGCGTGTCGTAGTAGCCGCGGGAGACGGCTTCCATGACGAGGGTCGCCTGCCGGTCCGAGAGCAGGGACTGGGCGTCGGCGTCGGGACGCACCGATTCGACGGTGTAGGGGATGCCCGTGCTCGCGAGTTCGGCCGCGAGCGCAGAGAGCTGTTCCCGGGCCGCGGTCAACTCCCAGATGGCCTCCCCGTCGGTGATCGTGAACGGGGTGACAACGGGGATGCCGGCGTTCTTCGCGATCTCGAGGAGGCGCGGGGCCCCGGTCTCGAACTGGAACAGTACTCGGTCCCCCGCCACCTCCAGGACCTCCAGGTCGGCGATCTCCTCGTGGTCTCGCGTGGAGGTCACGACGCCGGTTGGGTCCGTGGTCGTCACCTCCAGCAACCCGATGCCCGCGTCGTCGCTCCGGGACACGACCGAGACGACCCGGAACTGTGCGTCGTCGTGGTTGCGGGACAACGCCCCGATCCAGGAGCCCTTCGGCAGCGTCAAGCGCACGGTGGCGGTGGCCATACCTGCGACTACGGGGCCGACACCCAAAAACCCAAGCGAACATGTTCACCCCGTGGTCAGCCGAGAACGATGAGGTACGCCAGGATCAACGCGGCGTTGGTGACCCCCAACGCGAACACGACCTTCAGGTGGAAGTAGAACATCTCCCCCTGCTCGGCCTCGTCGGCCGCCACGTAGGCGGTCCACTCCGCGTCGGTACACGCCTCGGGGTGCCACTCGCCGACGTGGAGGTCCCGGGCGGCCTCGGTCGCGAACGGTCGCTCACAGTACGGGCACGTCGCCGCCGGCTGCTCGTCGGCGGGCACGCTCGTGGGCGGGGGCATCGGTCTGGTCATACGAACGGTGGGGGGCCGGCGGGTTGGACGATGATCCACATACTGGTGACGGTGTACAGCACCATCGCGACCACGAACGGGGCCTGACTCCGGATCGCGCGCAACCGACCCGGGAACAGGTCGAGGGCGATGGCGTGGGCGATCCACACCGCCAGGAGGTGCCCAAGCAGGACGATCCCCAGCTGCAACACCGGCCACCACCCCGGCAGCACCGCGACGGTGACCGTCGCCGGGCCGGACAGCGGCGCGGTCAACGCCCCGACCAGTGCCGGGGTCAGCGAGACGAAATACCCCAGGAAGTGTGCGAGGTGGTAGGCCGCCGCGATCGGCAACAGCGAGGGGATCAACCACGCACCGATCGCCGCGGAATCGACGTAGGAGTCCGCCGCCCGCCGGGCGCGGTCGGCCGCGATGCGATAGGCCGCCAGGAATATCGCGAACCCGGCGACCATCCCCACCACGTAGGTGCCCAGCGCGGGGACGCCGGCCGCGACGAGGGGACCGATCGCCGTCTCCCAGGCGGGGGTCGACACCAACCCGTCGAAGGTCGTCGCCCACAGCACCGCGATGACGAAGACCGTCTCCCCGGTGGGTGTGGCGTCTTCGTCGGTCAGTGGCGTCGCCGGCAGCCGCAGCCGGAGGCCGTCGTCGGTCCGCTGGAGGGGGGCGACGGCACCGTACAATCGGAACACGCGCGCGACCGGGTCGACCCGTTCGAACCACTGGCGGGGCCCGACCCCGACGGCCCCGACCAGCGTGACCGCCGAGTACGTCACGATCAAACCCGCCAGCACCCGGGGGTCGCTCGCCGCGGGGGTCACCACCTCGACGAACACCAACACCAGCAAGCCCACGACACTCGGCCATGGTCCCACCCGGGCGGGGAGCGTCCACCCGCCACGGCGGGGAATTGCCTCGGCGATGGCCCGCCACGGGTTCACCACGGGCCAGGTGTTGCCGACGAGATACACCGAGGCGGTGTACCCCGCCCACCACCCCGCCCACACCACGAGGATCGCCAGATTCGCCGTCGGCGCCGCCGGCCCCACCACACCGACGACGACCAGGGCGACCAACACCCCGACGCTACCCACCTTGACGAGCCATCGGAGGCCCCGCCAGACCCGTGCGGGGGTCGGCACCCGCACCGCGGCGGAGTTCACCATCCGGATCGCCTCGTGGTCGGTGAGCAACGCCGTGAACAGGAACGACCCGGCGACGATGCCGCCGCCCGTAAGGAAGGTCAGCCACGGCGGCACCGCCGTCGACCCGGCCGAGTCGCTCAACGCCCCGACGTGCCCGGCGACCAGCCCCGAGATCGTGGCCACCCCGACCAGCGTCCCGACGAGCGGCGCCAGCACGCGCTGCAGGCGACCTCGCCCCCGGGACTCCGACCCGTCATCCATCGGTCTGTGCTACCCACCGCGGCCAGTAAACCCCTTCGAGACACCCGCGGGTGGAAACCTTCATTCCGGCGGCGTCGCTCGGTCCCGACGGGCGATGAGCCGGTACCGACGGTACGCATGGGTCGTGTTCGGGCCGAACCGCCGGAACCTCGCGACGGTCGCGGCGGTAGCGGTCCTGCTGATCGGTGCCTACGTCGTCCTCCCGGCGACCACGGTCTCGCCGTCGACCCTGGCCGGCGTCCGGTATATGGTCGCGTTGACGGTGTTCAGCATCTGGATGGCGTGGTTTGTCGCCGCCGGCGTCGCCGTCTGGCGGGCCGGGGGCTTCGGCGACGGGGGCTGACCCCCTTCTCAGGTTGTGGGAACCGACGAATGCCCTTTTTCAGGGTCTAGCCCATACCCACCCGGTATGCCCACCGATTCAGTCTCGACACCAAGTCGTCGCCGCTTCCTGACCGCCGCCGGCGCGGCCACCGCCGGCCTCGGCGTGGCCGCAACCCCGGCGACCGCGGCACCGAGTTTCGACGGGTGGTTCGAGGATGTCGGCAACTACGACGGCGTCACCGACGAACGCGGCAGCACCGAGGTCACCGTCGAGGTCGGCGTCCCACAGGGCGGGTTGCCGTTCGGGTTCGGTCCCGCGGCCATCCAGGTCGATCCCGGGACCACCGTCACCTGGGAGTGGACCGGTGACGGCGGCGGCCACAACGTCGTCGAGCTGGACGGCGCCTACGAGAGCGACCTCTACTCGGAGTCCGGCACCCACTTCTCGTACACCTTCGAGGACGCCGGCGTCTCGAAGTACTACTGTGGCCCCCACCGGGCCAACGGCATGAAAGGCGCCGTCGTCGTCGGCGACCTCCCCACCACCGCCGACGGTGGCGGCGCCTCGAGTCTCGCGGACCTAGGCACGCTTGCCGCCGGCGGCCTCCTCGGCATCGGATTGGTGCTGTTGCCAGTCGTGGCCAACCGCCGGACCTCGGAGTGACCGGGGCCGACCGGTCACGTCGGTTCGACGACCGTCTGACCCTTCTCAACCCCTTTGACGGTGCCGTGTCTATCCGCGGCCATGCACCGCCGCGCCCTCCTCGCGGCCCTCGGGACCGCCGCCCTCGCCGGATGCCAACGTGGGGGTGACCCCACGACGACCTCGACGACCACCCCCAGCGTCCAGGCCCGCGAGACCATCCTCACCCACTACACCGCGGGCCTGACCGCCCACGACGAGGGCGTCACCGACCTCGAGGCCGCCCTCGCCGCCTTCGAGGCCGCGGACTACCGCACGGTCGAGACGGACGCCACCGCCGCCGTCACCGACTTCGAGACCGCCCGCACCGAGTTCGAGACCGCCTACGGTCGGAGCCTCGAGGTGGGCAACGAGGACGTCAGCGTCCTCTGCCAGAACGCCATCGGCGTCGCCGAGACACTGGTCACCGCCGCCGACCAGGCAGTCCAGGCCGCCGCGGACGCACAGGCCGGGGACACCGAGTCCGCCACGGACCACATCCAGGCCGCCGACGCCAACCTGCGGGAGGCCGAGGCCATCGGCTTCGCTCCACCGGCGACCCTCCGGGATCTCCTCGGCCTCTGATCGCGGGCCCACCACGGCCACCTCCCCGGGGCTGGGCCCTCCACAGGGACGCGACGGAGAAACGAGGTGGGCCAGTACGGATTTGAACCGCAAACCTCCACCTTATCAGAGTGGCGCTCTACCTGATTGAGCTACTGGCCCGACGACAGAAAGTGACCCGCTCTCGCGGTTAAACGTTTCCGTTCTGCAGTCACTCCTCGTCCTCGACTTCGTAGTCCTCGGGGCCAAGGTCGACGGTGTCGCCCGACCCCTCGGTCTCCGATCTCCCGTCCTGTGGGAACCCGCCCACATAGACGTTGCCAGTGACGAACCCGCCGCTGCGCTCGTCGAGGTACGGGACGATCACCCACCGCTTCAGCAGCGTCCGGATCACGTACCGTGTCGGCGGCACCACCAGGAGGAACCCGATGACGTCCGTGACCAGGCCCGGCGTCAACAGGAACGCGCCGGCGGCGATGAGGAGGCCACCGTCGATGACCTCGTCACCGGGTTGTTCCCCGCGGGCCAGAGCGGTCTGGACCTTCCGGAGGGTGCGTCGACCCTCGGCCCGGACGAACACCATCCCCAGCAACGCCGTCAACACGACCAACGCCACCGTCTCGACGGCGCCCAACCAGGTCGCCACCCAGATCAGGAGGAAGGCATCGACCAGCGGGACCAGCAACAGCAGGACGATGGCCCGCTTGAGCATGGCCGTCCTACCCGGTCACCCGGTAAAACCGTTGGGACTCCGTCCCCGCGGCCCGTGGTGAACCGACGAACAGTTTATGGCGGTCGCCGCGAACGCTGGGACATGGCGGACCTCCGCGACCTGGGGCTTTCGGACTACGAAGCCCGCGCCTACCGCGGCCTCCTCACCATTGGGCAAACAACCGCCCGAGAGTTGTCCGAGGAAAGCGGTGTGCCGATGGGTCGGGTGTACGACGTGCTCAACGACCTCGAGACCCGTGGCGTCGTCCGCTCCCAGGCCGCCGCCCGGCCCACCACCTACGTCGCCGTCGACCCCGAGACGGCCCTCGACCGATTGCTCGAGGCCCGCCGCGAGGATCTGGCCGCCCGCGCCGACGCCTACACCGAGACGGTCGCCGCCCTCAAACGCGACCTCGACACCGGCACCGTCCACGACGAGGGGTTCTGGACCGCCGCCGTCGGCACCGGATCGGTGGTCGACCTCCTCTGTGAGCGCATCGCCGCCGCCGACGACACCGTCGTCATGATCGCCGGCCCCCCGTCGACCGGGTTCGACCTCGACGCGGTCGGACAACGGCTCACCGATCGGCTCGCCGATGCGGTCACCGACGGGGTCGCCGTCCAGGTGCTGGCGGCCTACGAACTCGCGGACTCCCTCCCCGCGACCTTGGGCGACCGGTACCGAAGCCTCGTCGCCGACCACGACGCCTTCGAGGTCCGGGTCAGCGGCGACGCCACCGGCGCGGTCACCGTCATCGACGCCGCGGAGGTCTGTGTCGAGGTCCCCAACCCCGTCGAACCGGACCGCGCGTTCGCGATGATCGACCTCACCGACCGGGAGTTCGCCGCCGACGTCCTGGCCACCTTCGAGGACCGCTGGGACGCCGCCACCCCGCTGTGATCAGTCCAGCTTCGACAGCGCCTCGAAGAACTCGACGCCCGGCCCCGCGACCCGGAGGGCGGCCGCGGCCGTCTCGACCGTGACCGACGCCGGCACCGAAAACTCTGTCGCCTCCCGCCCGTCGCTCACCGCGATCGCCGCGTCGGCATCGGCGACGGTCACCAGCACCGTCGCGGTCGCCGGCACCACCAACGGCCGCGTCGCGGTCGCCGGGCTCATCGGCGTCACCACCAACACCTCCGCGGACGGCATCACGAGGGGCCCGCCCTCGCTGAGGTTGTACGCCGTACTTCCCGTCGGCGTCGCCACCAGGACGCCGTCGGCCCGGGTGGTCACGTACTCGGCGCCGTCGACGGCGATCGTGGCCTCGATCCCGTACCCCCGCCCCCGCTGGGGCCCCTGGACGAGGACCTCGTTGATCGCCGGGGACAGCGACGCGGCGGCCGCCCCCACCGCGAGTCGTGGCAGGGCCGCGGTCCGCACCGACCCCGTCTCCCGGTACTGGGCGACGAGGTCGCGGGTCGTGTCCACCGCCGCGTCCGGGGTGACCGCGTTCAGGAAGCCGACCTCCCCCAGGTTCACGCCCAACACCGGGGTCGTCCCCGCGTGCCGGGCCGCGAACAGGAACGTCCCGTCGCCCCCGATGCTCACCACGAGGTCGACGGTGTCAAAGGACTCGATGTCGGCGGCCGCCCACTCGATCGTGGTGGCGGTCTCGGGGTCGACGACCACCTCGACCGCCGAGGGCAACGCCGCCGCGACGTCCGCGGCCAGGGCCACAGCGGCGTCGTTGTCCCGTTGAGCGACGATGCCGACGCGCATACCCGGGGTTCGGGGGCCCCCGCAAAAAGCCTCGGGAGAAAGGTCTTTGCCGGCGGGGGCTAACCCCGACTCCATGACCGGTCGAGTGCCGTTCCCCCCGCGGGGTGGGGTCCATGGCTGAGGACGACGACTGGTTCGAGGACGGCGAGGACTCCCTGTTCGAAGAGGAGTTCGACGAGGCCCTCGGCGAGACCCCGGAGGGCGAGGAGTTCGCGTTCGCCGACGAGGAGTTCGACGCCGACGTCCCGGACTCCGAGATCCCCCGCATCTCCCTGGGGATCGACGGGCTCGACGCCATGATCCGCGGTGGCATCCCCGAACGCAGCCTCATCGTCGCCATCGGCGGCGCCGGCACCGGCAAGACCACGTTCGGCCAGCAGTTCATCCACGAGGGCGTCATCAACGACCAGAACTGCGTGTTCATCACCTTAGAGGAGAGCAAAGAGCAGATCATCCATTCGGCCACCGAGAAGGGGTGGGCGTTCGACGAGTACCACGAGGACAACAACCTCGCCGTCGTCGACATCGATCCGATCGAGATGGCGAACAGCCTCCAGAGCATCCGCAACGAACTCCCGCGACTCATCGACAACTTCAACGCCGACCGCCTGGTGCTTGACTCCGTCTCCCTCCTCGAGATGATGTACGACGATCAGGCGACCCGCCGCACCGAGATCTACGACTTCACCACGAGCCTGAAAGCCGCCGGCGTCACCACACTGCTCACCAGTGAGGCCTCCGAGGACACCCCGTTCGCCAGTCGGCACGGCATCATCGAGTACCTGACCGACGCCGTCCTCATCCTGCGGTACGTCCGGCCAGAGGACTTCCGGGAGACGCGCCTCGCCGTCGAGATCCAGAAGATCCGTGACGCCAACCACAGCCGCGAGACCAAACCCTACGAGATCACCGACGACGGCATCAACGTCTACCGCCAGGCGAACATCTTCTGACCGGTCACCGGACGACGGTGACCGGGACCGGCGACCGGCGGACGACCGTCTCGGCGACACTCCCCAGCAACACGCGGGTGACCCCCGAGCGGCCGTGACTCCCCATGACGATGTGGTCGAACCCCTCCTCCTCGGCGTAGTCGACGATCACCCGGGCCGGCCGCCCGAGTTCGACGACGTCGTCGACGGTCCCGTCGAACCCGACCGCCTCGACGGTCTCACGCGCCTCGGCGAACAGGTCCTCGGCGGCCGCCTCGCTTTCCTCGTACCACTCCTCGGAGTACCCCGGCACCGGCGACGCCTGCCCCCCGTACCCCGCCTCGATCGGGTCGATCACGTGTAACAGCGTCACCGACGCCCCGGGGTACTCGTCGAGCACGTACTCCAGGGCGTCGGTCGACTGCTCGGACCCGTCCATCGGCACCAGAATCCGTTTGCTCATACTCGACCCAACACCCACCCACCGGTAAAAGGTAGCGCCGGTTCCCAGGTCCCGGGGTCAGTCCCGGCCGTGCCGGGTCACACACGTCGGCAACCCGACGAGTTCGACGGGTTCGCTGTTGTCCGGGGAGTATACCACCATCTGCCCCGTCTCCATGTACGGCACCTTCGCCTCGAGGTTGGACGGGATGTTCACCGCCGAGATCGCGTCCTCGTCCCCGAGATTCAACACGATCGTCGTGTTGATCTGTTTGAACACCGCGTCGGCGACGTCCTGGGGATCCTGGGTCACCAGGAACAGTCCCAGCCGCTCCTTGCGCCCCTGTTTGGCCGCCTCGGTGAACTTCCCGATCACCTTCCCCGCCTGGACGCTGTCGGCGTCGGTCAGGAAGTTGTGGGCCTCGTCCATCCCGACGACCAGCGGCGTCTCCGCGATCCGGTCGTAGGTGGGGTCGTTCGAGAGTTTCTCGTCGACGAGCAGCGTCGCCACCGCCAACACCACCGTCTCGGCCGCTCGCGAGGAGGCGATGTGGTAGGTCGGCACCACCGTCAACCGACCGGGGCGCACGAACTGGTCGACCAGATCCGTGATCGGCGGCGCCGCCTGGTCGAACACGCCGGCCGGCATCCCCAGCACCCGGCGGAAGACGGCGTCGAACGTCGACTCGTGGACACGGCCGCTGGCCTCCAGCTCATCGCGGAGGCCGGGGTCGTCCAGGAAGGAGACGAACCCGTCGTAGGTCTCGCCACCCTCGCGGAAGAACCGGTCGAGCAGCTGGGAGAGGGCGGCGTACTGGTTGTCGTTGAGGTCCGCAGACGCCACCAGCCACGGGTTCCCCCGCACCATCGAGAACGGGATGGTGAACGGCACCTGCTCGGCACCGTGGTGGCTGGCGGCGTAGGTGGCGTCCCCCACCTGCGGGACGAACGCGACGGTGTCGTCGTGGCCGCCGTAGGCGATGCCCTGTCGCTCCCAGCGCCGCTCGTCCTCGCCGGTCGCGTCGGGGTTGTCGTCGTGCATCTGGGCGTACTCGTCCTGCGGGTCGAACTGCACGACGGCCGCCCGCGGCGTCCGGGACGCCCCCGACTCCACGGGGTAGGTGCGCTCCGGAGCGAGGAACTGGCGTAAGACGTTCTTGGCGGTGTGGGTCTTGCCCGACCCGGTGCCGCCCGCCACCAGCGTGTGACGGAACACGAGCGGGTCCCCACCCACGTAGTCGTCGTTCAACCGGTAGTCGATCTCCGGTGGTTCGGCTCCGGTCATCACCCGTTCCCCGCCCACGGCCAGGTGCCCGAGGAACACGCCGTCCGCCGGGATCGCGAGTCCGGTCTTGATTTTCGTGACGTCGTCGGCCGCCCGCACCACCGTCTCCGGGCGTGGCACCCGGTCGGGCATCCGTCGGTGGAGCTCGCCGTCCTCGGGGGCCAGCACCGCCCGGGGCTCCAGAGCGGCGATGAACTTGTAGTCCCGTTCGTCGATGCCGGCCGCCCGCATCGCCCGCCGCGCGTGGATCTCCGTGGCGTCGTCGGCCGTGAACGCCTGCACGTACTCGACCGCGGTCACCCGACAGAACAGCGTCTCATCGTCGTGATACGGCGCCAGGACGTAGCTGCCGACGCGGACGGCCTCCCGACGGTCGGCGGTCACGTACGCCCGCAACCGGGTGTCCTCACCGTCCTCGGCGACGCACAACCCCTCGGACACCGCCAGCACCCCCAACCCGTCCTCGGCCGGGACCGGGTCCAGGTCGGGGTCCTGGAACCCCTCGTCGGTCTCCGCGTCGTCCTCCCGACCGTACGCATCGAAGTCCCCCAGGTCCCGATCGGCCATGTCCCCACCTGATGGCGCCCACCCAAACCCCTTTCGGGCGCGGCGCCGAGGTTATGTCCCACCCCCGCCTAGTCGGGGGTGATGCTGATGGTCCGCGGCTCGGCAGGCGGGACGACACTGACCGGCACCCTCTACGAGCGTGGCGAGGACGCCCCCGCGTTCCGGGGCGCCCCGGACGGTGACGCTCCCTACGTCTGGCTCTGCGACGAGTTCTACCCCGTCGAAGACGGGGGCGTCGTCCAGCACGTCGACGGCCGCTCGGTCAACGTCGCCTTCGAGTCCCCGATGCCCCGCGAGTTCGACACCCGCGACCGGGCGATCGCGGTCGCCAGCGACCACCTCCGCACCCAGTTCGCCCGCCTCGGCATCCCCGAGGGCGATGTCGCCATCGACGTCCTGCCCGCCGACCCCGCCTAATCCACGGTATACGCGTCGAACGTCCGTTCGGCCGACCGGATCCCGTACCACGCGACCGGCACGATCACCACGACCGCTCCCGCGACCCCACCGATCTGCACCGCCGCCGGCGACAGTCCCGTCGCCGCGGCGACGGCCTCGGTCACCACCGGCACCTGCATGGCGGTCGCCGGCGCCGCCAACACCAGCAACACCACCGAGTACGTCAGGAACGCCCACGTCGACGGGACGACGACCGACCGACTCCGCGCCACCGTCGCCGCCTCGTACCGCGGGAACTCGACGCCGACCCCCGTCGCCACACCCGCCGCCCCCACGCACAACGCGGCCGCGCCCGCGGTCACCCCGACGACCGCGAGCCCCTCCAGCGGACTCGCGATTGCCAGGGCCGCCGTCGCGACCGTCGTCACCGTCGCCCCCGGGACCAGCCCCGCCGCCAGCAACCCCGTCACGACCGCGCGGCCACGCACCCCGGTCGTCACCGTTATCGGCAACACCGCGCCCTCGTCGCCCAACGGGTTCAACCCGAACGCCGCGCCGGTCGCCCACGCCCCGTACACCGCCACCACCGCCGGCAACGTCGCCGTCACCGTCCCGACGCGGATCGCCTCCTGGACCGGCTGGAACAATACGAACAACGGGTAGACGACGTACACCAGCTTCAACGGCGACCGCCGCGCCCGCACCCAGCTCTTCTTCGCGACCCAGGCCGCCGGCTGCCCCAGCACCCTCGCCAACAGCGTCGGCGACGCCGACGACGCCGCCGTCGGCCCGGCCTGCACCGGGTCGGCGTACCAGTGGACGCCGGCCACCCACACCGCAGCCCGCAATCCCACCACGACGACGGCGACCCCGCCGACCGCGGCGACCGCGGCCTGCACGGGGTCGGCCCCCGGCACCACGGTGACCAACGCCAGATCCGCAAACCACGCCACCGGCGATGCCCGGGTCGCGGTCACCAACGGCGCCACCACCTCATCGAACCGGTTCGAGGTCAGCACCCAGAGGTACGCGATGAACCCGAGCATGCCGATCGCGAGGCGGTGTCGCACCAGCACCTGGGACCGGCCGAACAGGTGGGTCGCCCCCAACCCCAGCGCGAACCCGACGACGAACGCCGCCACCAGCACCATCAACAGACTCCCCGCGACGAGCACGAACGCGACCGCCGACCCGACACCCACCGCGAACGCCGCCGCACCGACCACCAGCGGCACCACGAACAGGCCGCCGATCCGGACGAATGCCGCCAGGACGACACCTCCGACGACGTCGGCGTGGGGCACCGTCGTCAACAACGCGTCACGCTGGTCGACGTTCCCCAACTGGATGGCCGTGAGGTACGTCGTGAACAGCACCGCCCCCGTGAACATGGCCGCGGGGACGAGGGCGGCGACCTCGAGCGGGGCCGCGACCTCGTCGGCGGCGACGGCCGACCCCGCGGCGTATCCCCCGAACGCCACCGCGACCACCGCGACCGCACCGAACGCCACCGCCACCCCCAACACCCCTTGCTGCACCCGGCCCTTCCCCCGGAACTGTCGCCACCCGCGACGCAGCTCGGTGACAGCGATGAGGGCGGCGTGCCGCGGGGTCGGGAACCGCGTCATCCCGAATCCGCGCCGATCGCCGCGCTGTCCTCGTACCCGCCGGTCACCGACAGGAACACGTCCTCGAGACTCCCCTCCTCCCCGGTCTCGACGCGGCGTTTCAACGTCTCCGGGGCGCCCTCGGTCACCAGCCGCCCGTCCGCCAACACCCCGACCGTGTCCGCGAGCTCGTCGACCACCGGGAGGATGTGCGTCGACAGGAAGACGGTCGCGTCCGCGTCGTCGGCCAGGGATGCGATGGTATCCCGAACGGTGCGTGCCGCCCGCGGGTCGAGGCCGCTGGTCGGCTCGTCAAGGAACACCACCGCCGGCTCGTGGAGGATCGCCTGGATGATCCCGGTCTTCTGTTTCATCCCCTTCGAGAACGTCGAGATGCGGCGGTCGGCCTCCCCGGCGAGGTCGAACCGCTCCAGCAACTCGTCGATCCGGGTCTCGGCGCGGTCGGTCGGCAGGTCACGCAATCCGGCGATGTACCGTAACTGCTCCCGGGCGGTCAGCTCGTCGTGGAGCGGCGGGTCCTCGGGGAGGTACCCGATGTCGGCGACGACGGCGTCCCGGTCGGTCACCGGCGCCCCCGCCACCGTCGCGGTCCCGCCGGTCGGCGTCGTCAACGTCGTCAACATCCGCATCGTCGTGGTCTTCCCGGCGCCGTTCGGCCCGAGGAACCCGTAGACCGTGCCCTGCGGGATCCAGAGGTCCAGGTCGTCGACGGCGACCGTGCCGTCGTATCGCTTCGTCAGTCCCTGGGCCCGGATGGCCGTGCGGTCCTCGTCCGCCGGGGCGCTCATGTCGCGGCTGTTGGTCGCCGGCGTGATACCGATTTCGCACTCGACACGAACCGAACGCCTAACCCGATCCGGGCCCTCACACCGGTATGCTCGAAGCCGGCGATGCGGCACCAGCGTTCGACCTGCGCGACCACGACGGCACCTCGGTCACCAGCGAGGACCTCGCGGGGACCCGGTACGTCCTGTACTTCTACCCCGAGGCCGCCACCCGCGGCTGCACCATCGAGGCCCGGTCGTTTCGGGACGCCTGGACCCGATTCGAGGCGCTGGACCTCCCCGTCCTCGGGGTGAGCCTCGACGCCGTCGAGAAGATCGCGGCGTTCCGGGACGAGGAGGACCTCCCGTTCACCCTGTTGAGCGACCCGGACGGCCGCGTCGCGAAGGCCTTCGGCGTCTACGCCGAACGCCAACTCGAGGGCGAGACCATCGCGATCGCCGAGCGACACACCTTCGTGGTCGGGCCGGACGGCGTCGTCGAACGCGTCTACACCGACGTCAGCCCCGAGGACCACGCCGACGAGATCCTCGCGGACCTCGACGCGGCCTAGCGGGCCCACCGGACGTCGTCGTAGGTGCTGGCCTCCGGACTGTCGAAGGCGGCCTCCAGGGCCGTGACCAGGGCCCGGGTCTCCTCCCGGCCGATGCGTGCGAGGTCGTCGGCCCGCCCGATCGCGGTCGGTGGCCCGGCCTCGGCGGCGACCTCCCGGACGACGTGGTTCCTGACCGCGGTCCGGATCGCCTCGTCCTCGGCGAGGCCCCGGGGAACCTCGACCTTGTAGGCCACGTCGGTCCGCGGATCGTAGACGACGAAAAACGCCACCTCGTAGGCCGACAGCGGCCGGGCCCGGTCGACGCCGGCGTCCCCCTCGGCGAAGGCGGCGTCGGCCCCCAACCGCGAGTAGAACCAGTTCGTCCACGCCAACCGGTCGGTGCGGCGGTGCCCGCCGTCCCGCCGTTCGAGCACGTGACAGAACAGGTCGAGGTCGCTCGCCCACGGCGTCGGCGCCCCCGCGGACTGTAAGGCCCGCACCAGTGCCGTCGCCCCCGCGTTCTTCACGAACCCGACGAGTGGCAGGCCCCGGTCGAGACACCGGTCGACCAACGTGAGGTAGTTGTCCAGGACCTCCTCGACGAGGGGTTCGTCCGCCACGAGATCTCGGAGTCCCCGGTGGCGTTGGGCCCAGGCCACGAGCTGCTTGGGGTAGATCGGCCCGTCGAGGAGCAGGCACTCCTCGACGGCGTCGATGTGGGCGAGGGCGTGGCTGCTCTCAGCGAGGTACAGGCTCAACCCGTGGACGACGCGTTCCTGGTCCCTGGCGAGGTCGCCGACCTGGACGACGCGGGCGCGTCCGTACCCATCGTCGAAGCTCGTCCAGTCCCGCTCGAGGTTGACGCGGACGTCGTTGCTGTGGACGCTCTTGACGATGGTGCGGCCGCGGTGGAGGGCCAACGAGGACGGGACGCCGGCCATCGCGGCCTGGGCGACGTCGACCACCAGGCCGTTCCGGAACGTCCGCGGGTTGATCGTCCCCGAGTCCAGGCCGTGCACCGACTCGAACGGGTCGGGTTGCAGTCCGGCGTCGTCGAACGGGGCGTCGAACCGCGCGAGGTCCGTGACGGGCTCCAGCACCACCTCGCCGTCGACGGTCAACGGGTCGAGATAGGTGGTCCAGACGTCGTCGGCGAGGGCCCGGTGGTCGGCCTCGTCGGCGGCGTTGCTGATGTGCCGGGCGAGGTCCGCGATCCCGGCTCGATGCACCGGGTCCAGGGTCATAGGCCCCCTCACCGCCCCGCGGGCATAAACGTAGGCGGGTCCGGGTGCGAGGCCGAAGGGTAATCAGGGCCGCCCGCGTCGGGTCGGGCATGGACGCGGCGCTGGTGATCCTCGACGGCTGGGGATTGGCCCCACCCGACCAACGCGGCCGGGACGCCGTCGGCACCGCCGACACCCCCGCCTTCGACGCCCTCCGCTCGACGGGTGCGTCGAACACGCTGCGGACCGACGGCCCCACCGTCGGCTTGCCCGAGGGCCAGATGGGCAACAGCGAGGTCGGGCACCTCACCATCGGCGCCGGCCGCGTCGTCACACAGGCCTACACCCGCATCGAGGACGCGATCGCCGCCGACGACCTCGCCGACATCGACGCGATCGCCGGCGCCTTCGACCACGTCGCCGCCACCGGCGGCCGCCTCCACCTCATGGGCCTGGTGAGCGACGGCGGCGTCCACGGCGACCACACCCACCTCGCGGCACTCATCGAGGCCGCCGCCGACCGCGACGTCCCCGCCACCACCCACGCCTTCACCGACGGCCGCGACACCGCTCCCACCGCCGGGGAACGGTTCGTCGCCAGCCTCGAACAGGTCGCGGCGGCTGCCGGCACCGGCGGCATCGCCACGGTCAGCGGCCGGTACTACGCGATGGACCGCGACGAGCACTGGGACCGCACCCACCGGGTCTACGACGCCATCGTCACCCGCACCGCGGCCCACGACGCCCCGTCCGGCGTCGCCGCGGTCCAGGCCGCCTACGACCGCGGCGAGACCGACGAGTTCATCGACCCGACCGTCGTCGCCGACCGCCCCGCCCTCGCGGAGGGGGACGCCGTCCTCTTCTGTAACTTCCGGGCGGACCGCGCCCGCCAACTCGTCCGCATGCTCGGCGACGTCGACCCGGTCTGGCCCCAGGCGACGGCACCCCCGGACACGCACCTGGTGACGATGACCGAGTACGACCGGACCTTCCCGTTCCCGGTCGCGTTCCCCCCGCGGAACCCGACCAACGTCCTGGGCGCCGTCGTCGCCGACGCCGACCGCACCCAGCTCCGCGTCGCCGAATCCGAGAAGTACGCTCACGTCACCTACTTCCTCAACGGCGGTCGCGAGGTCGAGTTCGAGGGCGAGATCAGGCGGATCGTCCCGAGTCCCGACGTCCCTACCTACGACGAACGACCCGCGATGAGCGCCCCCGCCGTCACCGACACCACCCTCGAGGTCCTCGACGCCGACGACCCCGACCTCCTCGTGGTGAACTACGCCAACGCCGACATGGTCGGCCACACCGGGGACTTCGAGGCCGCCGTCGCGGCCGTCGAAGCCGTCGACGCGGAACTCGCCCGCCTCCTCCCCGCGCTCGGGGCCGCCGGCAGCCACGTCCTCGTCACCGCCGACCACGGGAACGCCGACGACATGGGCACCCCCGAAGCCCCCCACACCGCCCACACGGCCAATCCGGTCCCCGTCACCTACCGCGCCCCGGACGGCACCGACGGCGGCCACACGATTCCCGACCCGGGGGAGCTCCGGGACGTCGCCCCGACGCTGCTCGCCCTCCTGGACCTCCCCGTCCCCGCCGAGATGACGGGGCGAACGCTGTTGGACTGACTCAGGCGCGGGGGTCGCCGTACACGACCTCGCCGCCCACGATCGTCGCCGCCACCCCGATGTCCGCGATCGCCTCGACCTCCCAGGGGGAGGCCTCGAGGACGACGAGGTCCCCGAGCTTCCCCCGTTCGACGGTCCCCATCCGATCCTCGTCGAACCCCGCCGTGGCCGCGCCATGCGTGTACCCGCGGAGGGCCTCCGTGACCGACAGGCGCTGACCCGGGTGCGGGGCATCCACGACCTGGGCGACGCCGAACAGCGGGTCCAGTGGCATGCAGTCACTGCTCAGGGCCAGGGTGACGTCGGCGTCACGCATCGCCCGGAACCGGTTGGTGCGGGCCGCGCGGTCGGCCCCCAACCGCGTCTCGTAGAGGCCGTCGGGCCGGGCCCACTTCAAGAAGTTTGGCTGCATCGACGCGACGACCCCGTGCTCGACGAACCGCTCGATCGTCGCATCGTCTGCCAGCTCCGCGTGTTCGATGCGGTGGCGGTCACCGGGGTCGCCGTGTGCGGCGATCGCGTCGAGGGCCGCCGCCACCGCCGCGTCCCCGATGGCGTGGATCGTCACCTGGAACCCGGCGTCGGTCGCCCGTTCGACCCGGTCTTCGAGGGTGGCCGGGTCGACGACCCACTGCCCCGTCCCGTCGCCGTCCGCGTACGGGGTCGAGATCCTCGCGGTGCGGCCGCCGAAGCTCCCGTCGGTGAACGTCTTGATGGCCCCGGTCTGCACCCACTCGGACCCGTGGTCGGGGGCCAGTCCCACCTCGGTCACCGCGTCGATGTGGTCCCACCAGTAGTTCAGCCGCACCCGCAACCGCAACGCGTCCGCGACCGCCAGTGCCCGGTAGACCCCCGGGGCGTGGGACTGCCGCACCATGTCGTGGACGGCGGTCACCCCGCGTTCGTGGGCGACGGACTGTGCGGCCTCGATCAACGCCCGGGTCTCGGCCCGGTCCGGGGCGACGGCCGCCCGGGCGACCGACACCGCATCCTCGACGAGGACCCCGGTCGGCGCCCCGCCCTCGGTCTGGACGTCCCCCGTCGGTAACTCGTCCTCCAACCGGTCGAGGGCCACCGAGTTGACGGCCGCCGTGTGCCCGTCCTCCCGCACCGCCAGCACCGGTCGATCTTCGCTCACGCGATCGAGGTCCGCCCGGGTGAGGTATCGGGACTCCGTCCACGTGCTCTCGTCGAACCCGTACCCCTGCACCCAGCCGTCGACGTCGTCGGCGTGGGCGGCCAACGCCGCGATCGCCGCCTCGGGCCCGTCGACGTCCCGGAGGTCGGCGTGGACCCGATACCGACCGACGCTGGCGAGGTGGGTGTGGGCGTCGACGAACCCGGGTAACACCACGCGTCCGCCGACGTCGACGACCGTGGTCTCGGTGTCCTCGAGGAACCCGACCTCGTAGGCGGGCCCGACCCGCACCACACGCCCGTCACGGACCGCCACCGCCTCGGCGGTCCGGTCGCCGCCGGGGGCGAGGGTGTGGACCTCCGCGTTCTCCAGGATCAGGTCCGCGGCGCTGGTCATGCCGTCGCCGGGTGCCGGCACGGGCAAAACCGTTCGGGTCCACCCCCGGGACCCGACGGGGGTCGATGCGGTCCCGTCCCCGGACCGATAACGGTTAGGGGGCCGCCACCGCCATCCCCGGCATGGTCGACCCAGCGGAGCTCGCCGACCGCGTCGAGGACGGCGACCTCGCCCTCTACGAACTCGAGGGCCACGCCGACGCCGACACGGCCACGGCCGCGCGACGCCTCGTCGTCGAACGCCGGACCGGCGCCACCCTCGACACCGTCGGCGACTACGCCTTCGACGCCGACCGCGCCGAGACCAACATCGAGAACATGCTGGGCGCCACCCAGATCCCCGTGGGCGTCGCCGGCCCGCTCCCGGTGTCGGGGCGGGCCGCCGACGACGACTACCACCTGCCGCTGGCCACCACCGAAGGCGCGTTGGTCGCCTCCGTCAACCGCGGCTGTAGTGCCATCCGCGCCGCCGGCGGCGCCACCGCTCGGGTCACCGCCCACGGCATGACCCGCGCCCCCGTGTTCACGGTCGCCGACGTCGCGGCCGCCGCCGACGTCGTCGACTGGGTGCAGGCCAACGAGGACCAACTCCGGGCGGCCGCCGAGTCGACGACCAGTCACGGTGAACTCCTCGCCGTCACCCCGTACGTCGTCGGGGACAACGTCTTCCTCCGGTTCAGCTACGACACCAAAGACGCCATGGGGATGAACATGGCCACCATCGCCACCGACGCCGCCTGCGACGTCGTCGAGGCCGAGACCGACGCCACCCTGATCGCCCTGTCCGGCAACCTCTGTGCCGACAAGAAACCGGCCGCCATCAACGCCGTCAACGGCCGCGGCCACACCGTCACCGCCGACGTCCGCATCCCGCGGGAGACGGTCCGCGAGCGGTTCGACACGACACCCGAGGCGATCCAGGCCGTCAACACCCGGAAGAACCTGATCGGTTCCGCGAAGGCGGCGAGCCTCGGGTTCAACGCCCAGGCCGCCAACATCGTCGCCGCCGCGTTCCTCGCGCTCGGGCAGGACGAGGCCCACGTCGTCGAGGGCGCCAACGCCATCGTCAGCGTCGACGCCCGGGAGGACGAACTCTACGCCAGCGTCTCGCTGGCGAGTCTCAACGTCGGCACCATCGGCGGCGGCACCACCCTCCCCACCCAGCGCGAGGCCCTCTCGATGCTCGGCCTCGACGGCGGCGGTGACCCGCCCGGCTCACACGCCGACGCCCTCGCCGAGATCATCGCTGCCGGCGCGCTGGCCGGCGAACTCTCCCTGCTCGCCGCCCTCGCCGCCGACGTGCTCGCGGACGCCCACTCCCAGCTCGGGCGCTGACCTCCAGTTCCAGTTCCGGCCCGCTCCAGGCAGCCCCTTATTTCCGTGTCCCGCCAACCCACAACGAGCCGGGGTGTCCGGCGTGTCCACAATGGCTCCCGACGACGCACAGACACCGGTCGCGGCCGCCTCGCTGGCCCGGTGGCTGCGACTGCTGCGACTGCTGTTCACCGTCGTGTTACTCGGCATCGGGGTATGGCGGGCGCTCGCCGGGCTATAGGGCGCGGCGGACCCACTCGTCGGCCCCGACCAACACCAGGCCACCGACCGCCAACAGGACCAGGCCCCCGAACAGCACGGCCTCTGGACCCCCGGAGGTCCCCCAGACGAACCCGGCCCATCCGAACGCCGACACCATCTGGGCGGCGCCACGGCGCCGGTCGCCGCCGAGCCACCGATCGACGCCCCCGAGGCCGAACCCGACCGCGAAGATCGCCCCGCCGACCTGGAACACGTCGACGACGGTGTCAGCGACGGTCACCGTCTCCCAGACGAGACTCGCGACGACGAGCAGCCCGCCCAACACCACGACGAGTCCCGACACCAGCGTCAGCGGTCCGGTGCGGGGTTGCTGTCCGGCCATAGCGGGCGTTCCCCGGGCCGGTCCTAATACCTATCGCCAACCCGCCTACAGCAGGCGGTACTCCCCCTCGCGGGCCGTCACGTGGCCCTCGCGGACCAGGCGCTGCAACACCGACCGCGCGGCCGACGCGTCGACGCCGTGGTCGGCAGCGTACTCGACGATGGCGGCCTCGCTCGGTGCGGCCAACTCCCGGACCGCCGCCTCGACGACCGCCCGCCGGTCCGTCGGGGCGGCCTCGTCGTCGCCGACCACCGTCTCCGGGTCGATCCCCGCCCCGGCCAGGTACTCCTCGTCCTCGACGACCGGGGCATCGACTGCGTCCCCGGCCGCCGCGAGGTCGGCGGCGACATCCCCCGCATCCTGCCGGTCGGCGAGCATCGCGGTCCGGGCCTGCCGGGCGGCGTCGGCGTCCTCGGTCGTCACGAACTGCTTCAACTGCGAGAACCGGTGGCGGCGCCCACACCGGGGACAGCCCGTCGTCTCGACGTCGGTCTCCACCACCCACAAGGCCGCACACGACGAACACCCCACGACCGCATACATATCTCCGCCTATCCCACCACCGCTGAAAAACCCGTGGCTGTCACCCGCTCTCGAGGCGGCCCCAGTCCCCGCGGAAGAACGTCAACGCCGGCGCGTCCTCGTCCAGGGTGGCCGCCGCCTCGATCGCCCCGACGTAGATCGTGTGATCGCCGGCCTCGTGGGCGGCCGCGACCGTACAGTCGACAAACGCCAACCCGTCGTCGAACACCGGCGCCGCCGTGACGTGGGTCGACGTGGCCTGCGTCTCGAACGGGGACGCATCGAGGACCGTGATGTCCGCGAAGTGCTCGCCGAGGTCCCGTTGATCGGCGGCGAGCATCGTCACCGCGAAGGACTCGACCCCGGCCTCGAACCACTCGTAACAGGTGGTGTCGTGGTCGACACACACCAAACACAGCGGCGGGTCCATCGAGACACTCGAGAACGCGTTCACCGTCATCCCGTGTGGCGGATCCCCGGGCTGGGTCAGGACCGTCACCCCGGTCGCGAACGACCCCATCACCGACCGGAACGTCGCACCGTCGACTGACATACGCCACCGTACCGGCAGCGACGGGAAAAACGTACCTCCACGATGCGGTCAGGCGAGCTCCCGGACCCGGTCGGCGACCTCCGCCCCGAACTGGGTGGTGCCCACGAGCTCGGCGTCCGCCCGCTCCCGCTCGAGGTCATAGGTCACCCGCCCCGCCTTGATCTGGGCCTCCACGGCGTCACCCACCAGCTGTGCCGCGTCGTCCCACCCCAGGTACTCCAGCATGATGCGGCCCGACAGGATCATCGCCGACGGATTGACCTTGTCCTGGCCCGCGTACTTCGGCGCACTCCCGTGGACCGGTTCCGCCAGACACCGGCCGAATCCGAAGTTCGCGCCCGGCGCGATGCCCAACCCTCCGATCTGTGCGCCGGCGGCATCACTCAGATAGTCGCCGTTGAGGTTCGGCATCGCCAACACGTCGTACTCGTCGGTGCGGCGCAACAGCTGCTGGAGCATGTTGTCCGCGATCCGGTCGTTGACCACGACGGCGTCCTCGGGGCGGTCACCGTCCCGCTCCTCCCACAGCGTGTCCTCGGTGATGACCTCTTCGCCGTACTCCTGCTCGGCGACCTCGTACCCCCAGTCACGGAACGCCCCCTCGGTGAACTTCATGATGTTGCCCTTGTGGACCAACGTCACCGAGTCCCGGTCGTTCTCGAGGGCGTAATCGATGGCCTCCCGCACCAGGCGTTTCGTCCCGAACTCCGAGATGGGTTTGACCCCGATGCCGACCGGGCCGTCGTGGATGGTGTCGTCGAACCCCATCTCGTCCTCGACGAACGACCGCACCGCCTCGGCCGCGTCGGTCCCGGCCTCCCACTCGATGCCGGCGTAGACGTCCTCGGTGTTCTCCCGGAAGGTCACCATGTCCATCTCCCCCGGATTCGACACGGGGGAGGGCACGCCATCGAGGTAGTAGGTCGGTCGCACGTTGGCGAACAGGTCCAGGGTCTGGCGCAATGCCACGTTCAGACTCCGGAACCCGGACCCGACCGGCGTCGTCAGCGGCCCCTTGATGGCGACGCGGTGCTCCCGGATCGCGTCGACGGTCTCGGCCGGGAGATTCTCGTCGTACCGCTGTCGCGCGGACTCGCCCGCGTAGACGCGGAACCAGTTGATCTCCCGCCCGGTCGCCGCCGCCGCCGCACCGAGGACCTCCTGGGCGGCGGGGGCGACGTCCTTGCCGGTGCCGTCCCCGTAGATGATTGGGATGATCGGGTCGTCGGGCACCGCGAGCTCGCCGGTGTCCTCGTCGGCGAGTTCGATCTGCTGGCCAGTCGCGGGCGGCGTGATGTGCTCGGTGGTCATGTACCTCGACCGTCGCCCACGCGGGGCATAAGACCTGCCATCCACCCGCGGCGAACGGATGGGTTGAAGGCGCCGGCCGCGGCACCCCGGCGTGTGCAACTCATCGTCCACGGCGGGGCCGGGGGCACCCCCGACGACCCGGCGCCCCGACAGACGGTCCTCGACGAGGCCGCCGCGACCGGCGCGGCCGCGGCGACCCCGCTCGACGCCGTCGAGGCGGCGGTCCGCGTCCTCGAAACCGACGAGCAGTTCAACGCCGGCGTCGGCGGCGCCCGCCAGTCCGACGGGGTCGTCCGCACCGACGCCGGCCTCATGACCGGCGACCGCGAGATCGGGGCGGCCTGCTCGATGCCGGGCGTCGAACACGCGGTCACCGTCGCCCGCGGGGTCCTCACGGAGACGCCCCACATCCTGTTGGCCGGCCCCCACGCCGTCGCGTTCGCCGAGGACATCGGCGTCGACGTCGACGTGACCCTGACCACGCAGCGATCGACCGAGCGGTGGCGGGACCTGGACCCGCCGGACGGCTCTCCGCTGGACCAGTTGGCCTGGGTGACCGAACAGTTCGGTGACGGCGGTGACGGTGGCGCCCCCGTCCGCGACCACGACACCGTCGGCGCGGTCGCCCGGGACGGCGACGCGTTCGCGGCGGCGACCTCGACCGGCGGCCGCTGGCTCGCCCTGGCGGGCCGGGTCGGGGACGTCCCCCAGGTCGGGTCGGGGTTCTACGCGTCGCCGGCCGGCGCCGCCAGCGCCACCGGCGCCGGCGAGGACATCGCCCGCGTCACCCTGTGTCGCCGCGCCGTCCAACACCTCGAGGCGGGCCAGGACGCCGACGCGGCCGCGACGGCCGCCCTCGAGGAGTTCGCGGCGGTGACCGACTCGACCGCGGGGATCATCGTCATCGACGAGGCCGGCGTCGGGGAGGCCTACAACAGCGCCGCGATGCAGACCAGCGCCGACACCGGCTGACCCGACCGTCGCCGGCGGTGGAATGCTTTTTCCCGCCGTCCCGCGAAGGCGACGGTATGTACGGCGACCTCGACGACGATGCCGTGACGGCTTACCGCGAGGCCGGCGAGATCCTGACCACCGTCTTCGCCGACGCGGTCACACAGGTCGAACCCGGGAACCGCCTCATCGACGTCGCCGAAGACGCCGAGGCCCAGATCCGCGAGCTCGGCGGGCGCCCCGCCTTCCCCGTGAACATCAGTCGCGACGAGGAGGCCTCCCACGCCACGCCCGGCATCGACGACGACACCACCTTCGGCGAGGAGATGGTGTGTCTGGACATCGGCGTCCACGTCGACGGCTACATCGCCGACGCGGCCGTCACCGTCGACCACACCGGGAACCGGGAACTGGTCGAGGCCGCCGAGGAGGCCCTGACCGTCGCCGTCGACACCGCCGGCCCCGGCGTCCACACCGGCGAGATCGGCGCCGAGATCGAGGCGGTCATCGACGCCTACGGGTACAACCCCGTCGTGAACCTCACCGGCCACGGGCTCGCCCACTGGGACGCCCACACCGGTCCGTCGGTCCCCAACCGCGCCGTCGACAGCGGCGTGGAGCTCGAACCCGGTGACGTCGTCGCCATCGAACCGTTCGCGACCACGGGCTCGGGGAAGGTGCGCGAGGGGTCGCTGACCGAGATCTACTCCCTCGAGGAGGACCGCAACGTGCGGGACCGCCGCGCCCGCCAGGTCCTGGAGACGGTCCGGGACCAGTACCGGGAGCTGCCCTTCGCCGCGCGGTGGCTCGACGGGTCCCGCACCGAGATGTCGCTGCAGCGGCTGACGCGATCCGGCGTCCTCACGGACTACCCGGTCCTCAAGGAGGCCGACGGCGAACTCGTCAGCCAAGCCGAACACACCCTCATCATCACCGAGGACGGCTGCGAGGTCACGACGGCCGGGCTGTACGACACGCTCGAGCGCTGACCGAACGAGGGTCGGCGACCGACCCCCGAGAACCCCCAGGTGTAACCCCCGCGACGCACCTTGTTCAGGCGTTGTTCATCCGCGTGCTGGTCTCGTGACCACAGCGACGACACATCGAGACCCGGTACGGCTCCCGGGAGAACGCCGCGTTCTCCGGGTCCGTGCTCTCGGTCCGCAACTCGACGCGGACCTCGTGACGGGTCTGATTCCCACAGTCGTCACAGTGTTCGTCCATACTGTCTGTCGGGGGGGTTGTGTGAGCCACCGGTTGGTGCCTCCAGACCACCGTTGCTCGTGGATACTCTTCAATGTGTAGTTCCGTCCTGCCGCTGGGCCGACAGGCGTTTATCACGGCGTCAGCCACCCGTCTGACACGCGGCGGAGCCAAGGGTTAACCCCCTCCCCGGTGACCTCCCGGCATGGACCAGGTGTTCGCCCCGTGGCGCATCGAGTGGGTCGAACGCGAGGACCGCCCCGCAGACACCGACGAGTGCGTCTTCTGTGCCCTCCCAGAGTCGGACCCGCGGGAGGCCCGCATCGTCGCCCGCAACGACGGCGCCTACGTCCTCTTGAACAACTACCCGTACAACCCCGGGCACGTCATGGTCGTTCCCACCACCCACGGCGGGGACTACGCCGCCCTCTCCGAGCGTGACCTCCTCGCCCACGCCCGCCTGAAACAGCGGACGCTGTCCGCGCTGCGGACCGCCTTCGACCCGGACGGGTTCAACGCCGGCCTGAACCTGGGCGGCGGCCCCAGCGGCGGCTCGGTCACCGACCACGTCCACACCCACGTCGTCCCCCGGTGGACGGGCGACACCAACTTCATGCCCGTGATCGCCGACACCAAGGTCATCGTCCAGGCGCTCGCGGACACCTATGCGGACCTCCACGACGCCTTCCTCGAGTTCGAGGACGCCGACACCGGCCCCGACGGCGCCGTCACGCTCCCCTGACCGCCGCCGGACCGTGGCGCCGTCACCCGGATCGACCACGCGAACCCATCCCCGTCCATTTTAAGTGCGTGTGCGCCCCCGAATCGAGTACGGACAAATGCCCATCGACGCCAACTTCGAAGAAAATCGCGAGATCGTGGACACCCACGAGGGCCACAACGTCTGGGGACCAGTCGATGAACCGGAGCAACTGGGCATTCATGGCACCCACGTCGCCGTCGACTTCGACATCTGCATCGCCGACGGCGCGTGTCTCGAGGACTGTCCAGTCGACGTCTTCGAATGGGTGGACAGCCCCGACCATCCCGAGAGCGAGCTCAAAGCCGATCCCACCCACGAGGCCCAGTGCATCGACTGCATGCTCTGTGTCGACGTCTGCCCCGTCGACGCCATCGACGTCGACCCCGGCCGCCAGGACCGCATCTGACCACCGCGGACCCAGTCCGCGCATCCCCACCGCATTCACCGCACACGCATGTCACTCGACTCCATCGTCTTGACCAAAGGCGTCCCGGACTTCCGTGAAGGACAGGTGTCCTTCGACGAGGACGGCCACCTCGAACGGGGGAAGACGCCGACCGTGATGAACCCGAACGACGAACAGGCCCTCGAGGCCGCCCTCCAGACGAAGGTCCGGAACGGCGGCACCGTCTCCGTCATGAGCATGGGGCCACCCGCCTACGAGTCCGTCCTCCAGGAGGCCATGGAGTCGGTGTACGCCGACGACCTCTACCTCCTCTCCGACCGGGAGATGGCGGCCGCCGACACGTGGGCCACCGCGATCACCCTCTGTACCGCCATCGAGAAGCAGGGGATCCCGGACCTGGTGTTCGCCGGGTTCAAGACCGCCGACGGGGAGACCGGGCACACCGGGCCACAGACCGACTGGGGACTCGACATCCCGCTGGTCACCCACGTCATCGCCCTCGAGGTCGACGAGGACGCTGGCACCCTCCGGGCGAAACGACTGGTCGAGGGCGACGTCGAAGAGGTCGAGACCGTCGCGGCGCCGCTGCCCGCCCTCGTCGTCACCGACCCCGAGTTCGCCCCGAGCTACCGCCGGGCCGACCACCGGTTGCGGCACAAGGAACTGCGGGCCACCGCCCAGGACCGCGCCCCCGACTACGAGGACCACCTCACCACCTGGGACCACACCGACCTCAACCTCGACCCCGACTACATCGGGTTGGACGGGTCGCCCACCATCGTCGAGAGCGTCGACCCCATCCCGAAGGCCCCGGCCGAACGGGAGGCGACCATAGTCGACCCCGACGACGAGGCGGCGATGGGCGAACTCCTCGACGAACTCGCGCCCTACGCGGGGGGTGACTGACCATGCCCGCCATCGACCCCGGCGAGTACACGATCCAGGAACTCGGCCCCGCGATCAAGGACATCGACGACGTCGAGGCACTCCGCGACATCCTCGCCGCCGAGGAGGCCGGCGAGGACCGGGTCGGCGCCAAACGACTGATCGAGAGCCGCATCGAGAAGTTCACCGAGGACGACGCGGCAGACGCCGGCGACCTCGACCCCACCGGGATGAGTCCGGCCGAGGTCGGCAACCGTGTCCGGGAGCTCGACGACCCCGCGGACCTCGAGGCGATGCTCGAGGCCGAGGAGGCCGGCGAGGACCGGGGCAGCGTGAAGAACCTGATCACGAACCGGCTCGACTCGGTGCGGGGCAGCGACGAGAGCGAGGAGGCGGCGGAAGCCCAGACCCCGGAGGAACGCCACCCGGACCTCGACCACCCGACCGCCGACAAGCGCCACGTCCGCGCCCTCGAGGGCGGCACGTTCGGGGGCATGTGGGTGTACTGCGAGACCCAGGCCGGGGCGCTGCTTGACGTCTCCCTCGAGATGCTGGGGAAGGCCCGCGAGCTCATGGACGGGTACAACGCGGACTACGACGCCGACGAGGACGTGGTCGCGGTCCTCATCGGCGAGGACGTCGCCGACCACGCCGAGACCTGCATCGAGCACGGGGCCGACGTCGTCGTCTACCACGAGGACGACCGCCTCACCCGGTTCCTGCACAAGCCCTACGCCGAGATCATGTGTGACATGGCCCGCGGCGGCGGCGACCCCGGGGAAGCCGGGACCAGCACCGCCGAGTGGCGGGACTACGACGAACCCCGGTACACGCTGTTCCCCGCGACCAACAACGGCCGGGACCTCTCGGCGCTCGTCCAGGCCGAACTCGACTCCGGGTTGGCCTCGGACTGCTCGGACCTCTACATCGAGAACGCGATGATCTCCAACCCCGCCAAGACCGGGGACCCCGGCAGCAACAAGGAGTTCGAGCGCGTCCTCCACATGAAGCGCCCGGACTTCTCCGGGTTCGAGTACTCCACGATCCTCAGTCTCGACAAACCCGACCGCGAGTTCCACCCGCAGGGCGGCTCCGTCATCCCCGGCTCCTTCGACATCCCGGACCCGGACCCGAGCCGCGAGGGCGAGGTCATCGAACACGACTTCGACCTCGAGGACGACTGGTTCAAGGTCGAGGTCACCGACTACGACCGGCTCGAGGGCGGCGTCGACCTCACCGGTCGAGAGGTCATCGTCGCGCTCGGCCGCGGGATCGGGTCGGACCCGACGGCCGGCATCGAACTCGGCCTCGACCTGGTCGACGCCTTCGAGGACGCCGACCTCGGCCTCTCCCGGGGCGTGATCACCGCGTCCTACGACTTCGGCGGGCACGTCGAGCAGTACGTCACCGAGGAGCGACAGATCGGGGAGAGCGGCCAGGTGGTCGAACCCCCGATCTACATCGCGGCCGGCATCTCCGGCGCCGTCCAGCACAAGGTCGGGATGGACGAGTCCGACACCATCATCGCCATCAACACCGACGCCGACGCCGACATCCGGGACTTCTCGGACTACTACATCCAGGGGGACCTCTTCGAGGTCCTGCCCCGGTTGACCGAGGCCGTCGAGAGCGGCGACCTGGCGGCCGCCCTCGCGGATGGCGGCCGCCCCGACCAGGGAGGTGACACCCATGAGTGATGAGTACGAACACTACGAGGCGGTCGTCGTCGGCTGCGGGCCCGGCGGCGCCGCCGCGGCCGCGACCCTCGCAGAGCACGACGTCGAGACCCTCGTCCTGGAACGCGGCGTCGAGGCCGGGTCGAAGAACGTCAGTGGCGGCGTCATCTACGCGGAGTCCTCGGCGCCGTACACCATCGACGACCTGTTCCCCGAGTTCCGGTCGGCGGCCAGCGAACGCCCCATCACCCGGAACTACATCCACACCGTCGCGGGGGATCGCGTCAAGACCATCGACCTCTCGGAGATCCACCACCACGACACCGACTGGGCGGACTCGGTCCTGCGACGCCACATGGACAGCTGGCTCGAAACCCAGGTCCACGAGGCCACGAAGGCCACCGGCGGCGGCGTCCTCACCGACGTCCACGTCGACGGGTTGCTCTACGAGGACGGCGAGATCGTCGGGGTGACCACCGACGAACTCGAACCGATCCGCGCCGACCTCGTCGTCGCCGCCGACGGCGTCAACTCCGAGCTGGCCCGCGACGCCGGACTGATGGACTGGGAGGAGCCGGGCGAGTGGTTCCAGGGCGTCAAGGCCGTCGTCGACATGCCGGCCGATGCCATCGAGGACCGGTTCGGCATCGGCGAGGACGACGGGGAGGCCCACCTCTTCTCCGGGGACTTCTACGAAGGGGTGCGCGGCGGCGGGTTCCTGTACACCAACCGCGACAGCCTCTCGATCGGGAACGTCTTCCACCTCGACAGCATCGTCGAGGAACGCGTCGAGGTCCACGAGCTCCTCGACGCCTTGCTCACCCACCCGCTGCTCGGGCGGTGGCTCGACGAGGACTACACCGAACTCGAGTACAGCGCCAAACTCGTCCCCGACTCCAAGAAGGTCGCCCACCCCTCGCCCCACCAGGGGCGGTTGGTCCTCGTCGGGGACGCCGCCGGCCAGATGCAGGCCCAGGGCCCGATCATCAAAGGGATGAACCACGCCGTCTCCGCCGGCGCCCTCGCCGCCGAGGCCTTCGTCGAGGCCCGATCCCGGGCCGCCCCCGACACCGTCGGGGAGCGCTACGAGCAGAAACTCCAGACCTCCGGCGTGATGGGGAAGCTCCGTCCGGCGGGCTACCGGTACACCAGCCCCGTCACCGAACACGACGCCGTCGCCGGACTCACCGACGCCGTCGTCGACTCGGCCGTCGGCCGGTTCGCCGTCCGCGCGCTGGGCGACACCGTCGAGTCCCTGTTCAACTCGCCGACACTGATGTCGCTGCTCCCGGACACCCGCACCGGGTACGTGACCGTCCCCACCGTCATCGCCGAGGAACTCGGTGACCGCATCGAGTCCACCAACGACGTCCACCCGCCGGCCCTCGACGACCGGATCGGCGATCTGACCTACGACGTCGGCGACCCCCACATCGAGGTCCAGGACGAGTCATGGGCGGCGAGTGGCGCCGCCGTCACCGCCTGCCCGGTCAGTGCCGAGGACTTCGGCGGCGGCTGCTACCGCGCCGAGACCGTCACCCGCGACGGCGAACAGCGCCGCGTCGTCAGCCTCGACACCCAGCCCTGCGTGGAGTGTGGGACCTGTGCCATCGTCGCCGACACCGAGTGGACCCACCCGGCCGGCGGCAAGGGCGTCGAGTTCGAGGAGGGGTAGGCCGTGGCCGCCACCTCGATCCCGGACCGCATCGACACCGTCGCCGACCGCGCCGCCACCGCCCGCGCTGAGGCCACCGCCGCGGCCACGAGCGGTCGCGACGCGGCCCTCGACATCGCCCGCGACGGGGTGTGGCCGACGATCCGGATCTACATCGACGCCCGTCGCACCGGCCACCGCTTCGACCAGGCGACCCACGACCGTCTGGAACGCGCACTCAACGACTGGTTGATCGCGTACGCCGCCGCCTACGGCTACGACATCGACCCCGCGGTCCCAGTGCGGGAGGCCGGGGAGGCGTTCCTGGACACGCACAACGTCCTCGACACCGCCCGCGTCCTCACCGGCGTCCCCCCGCGGGACGACCGATGACCGACCCCGGCACCTGTGCCGAACCCGGGTGTGACCGCGCGGCCACCGTCCAGATCTTCGACCCGCGCGGCCCGGACCGCGTGGTCTGTACCGCCCACGCCCGCGCGATCGCCACCCGCGACGGCGTCGTCGCCGACCCCCTCGCCGAAGAGTGACTCACACCGGTTCGCCGAACGCGTACATCGTCGCGTGGTCGGTGACCTCGACCGTCACCCGGTCACCCGGGGTCAGCCCGTGGGCCGGGGCATCCTGAACGACGATCTGGCGGTAGGCGTCGTCCCGACACTTCACGGAGTCCCCGGTCCCCGGCTCGACGACGAGGACCTCCCGCCGTGACCCCACCAGGTCGGCGTACGCCGCCTCGACGACGTCGGCTTTCAGCGCCGACATCGCCTTCGATCGTTCCTTCTTGACCGTGCCGCCCAACCCCTTCATCTCGGCGGCGTCGGTCCCGGGCCGCTTCGAGAACCGGGTGACGTTGATCCGCTCGGGTTCGACGGCCTCCAGCAACGCCATCGACGCCTCGAAGTCCGCCTCGGTCTCCGTGGGGAACCCCACCACGAAGTCCGTCGCCAGCGTCCACTCCGCAAGCTGTGCATCGAAGGTCTCGACGACCTCCCGGAACTCCGCGACCTGGTGTTGACGCCGCATCGCCCCCAACACCTCGTCGGACCCGGACTGGACGGGGACGTGCAGGAAGTTGTACAGCTCGTCGTTGGCCGCGAACACCGCCGCCAACTCCTCGCGGATCCCGTGGACGCCCTTGGGGTTGGCCATCCCGACCCGCACCCGGAACTCCCCGTCGATCGCACAGATCTCCTCGAGGAGGTCGGGCAACAGCCGCTCGCCGCGGTCCCACCCGTACCACCCGGTGTCCTGGCCGGTCACCCGGAGCTCGCTGGCGCCGGCGTGGACCAGCGCCCGCGCCTCCGCGACGTTGTCCGCGATCGACGGGGACGTGATCCGGCCGGTCGCCTGCTTGGTGATGCAGTACGAACAGTCACTCGTACACCCGCGAGCGATCGGGAGGATCCCGACCGCGCCGTCGAGCACCGGTTCGGCGTCCGGGGTCGGCATCGGGCACTCGCCGTTGGTGACCGCCGCGGGCACGTCCTCCCAGTGCAGCACCTGGGCGTCGTACTCCTCGAACGCCGGGGCCTGGGCCAGCGCCATACACCCGGTCACGATCAGGTCCGCCGCGGCCTCGTCTAAGGCCGCCGCCCGCCGCTGCATCTTCCGCTCGGTCGTCTCCACGACCGTACACGTGTTCAAGATCGCGACGTCGGCGGCGTCCGGCCCCTCGACCCGATGGTGGCCGGCGTCCCGGAGCGTCCGCTCGATCCGGCGGCTCTCACCCCGGTTGGACGTACACCCGTACGTCTCGATGTGGTACCGGACCATCGACGCTGCCGAACTCTACACCGCCGAACCCAAAAACACGACGGTCCCGGCCCGCGGTCAGACAGGTATTTCCGCGCCTGGCCACCAGTTCGGGTGTGTCCGCTGACCGAGACACCCGGGTCCCGCTGACCGCACCGGAACTCGCCGTGTTCCTCAGCGGCGTCGCCAGCATCGGCCTCGAGATCCTGGCCGGTCGCATCGTCGCCCCCGAGTTCGGGAACTCCATCTACGTCTGGGGCTCGATCATCGGCGTCGTCCTCTCCGCGCTGGGCCTGGGCTACCACCTCGGCGGACGGTCGGCCCCGACCCGCGCCTCCCGGAACGCCATCGCCGGGGCGTTCCTGCAGGCGACCCTGTTCGTCGTCGTCCTCCTGGTCGCCGGCGACGCCATCCTCCAGACCTTCGATGCGTTGCCGCTGCCGGCGCGAGTCGCCCCGTTGCCCCCGATCGCGTTCCTGTTCGGACCACCGGTGTTCGTCCTGGGGTTCGTCAGCCCGTACGCCGCCGAACTCAGTCGCGCCCCCACCGCCGGGTCGGCGTCGGGCCGCGTCTACGCGGTGGGGACGCTTGGCAGCATCGTCGGCTCCTTCGGCACGACGTTCGTGTTGATCCCGGAGTTGAGCATCCCCGTCATCGAGGCGTTCTTCGGCGTCGTCCTCCTGGCCGGCGCCGCCGTCGTCACCGACGTCACGCCACGCCGCGTCGCCCAGGTCCTCGCGTTGGCCGTGGCACTCCTCGTCGCGGTCACCGTCGGCAGCTACGGCCTCCACGTCGGCGGCCAGGTCGTCTACGAGACCCAGACCCCCTACGCCCACCTCCAGGTCGTCGACGACGACGGGGTCCGCACCCTCTACCTCGACGGCGCCCCCCAGTCCGCGAGATACGTCGACGGCCGCGAGGGTTACCCCTTCGACTACTCGCGGTACCTCCACATCCCGATGCTGATGCAAGACGACGTCGACCGCGTCCTGTTCATCGGCGGCGGCGGGTTCTCCACGCCGAACCGGTACATCGAAGAGTACCCCAACGTCACCGTCGACGTCGTCGAACTCGACCCCGCGGTCATCCGCGTCGCCAAACAGTACTTCGACGTGCCCTCGACCCCACGGATGAACATCCACCAGGGCGACGGCCGGAACTTCCTCGAGTCCACCAACCGCACCTACGACGTCATCGTCCTCGACGCCTACCGCAAGGACCGGGTGCCCTTCCAACTGACGACCGTGGAGTTCATGCAGTTGGCCTCGACCCGCCTCGACAGCGACGGCGTCCTCGTCGCCAACCTCATCTCGGCCCGCTCCGGGGCGGGGTCGGCGTTCTTCCGTGCGGAGGTCAAGACCATGGAGCGGGCCTTCGAGCACGTGTATGCCTTCCCGACGAGTGACACCCCGCTCCTCCAGAACATCGAGGTCATCGCCACAAACCGGGACCTGGGGTACTCCGAGGCCGACCTCCTCGCCCGCGCCCGCGCCAGACAGGCCCGCGTCGGGCTGAACCTCACCACCGAGATCCGGCAGTACGTCCCCGCGGCAGACGTCCCCACCGACGACGTCCCCGTGCTGACCGACGACTACGCGCCCGTCGACCAGTTGCTCGACCCGCAACTCGGGCGGCGCTACGTCGTCGAACGGAACAACACCACCACGGCCCGCGTCGCGCCCCAGGCCGTCGCGGCGGCGTGACCGGAACCGTTTTCTGGAGTCGCGGGCCCGACCCGACCATGGTCCTCCCCGCGGGCACGACCGTGCCGCCACTCCCGTACCTCCTGGTGTTGCTGGCGGCGGTCGCGGCCGTGGCCTGGGCGCTGTCCCACCGCGAGCCCCCGGTCACCGCGGCGACGGTGCTGGCGCTGGCGCCCTGGATGGTCGCCGGCGCCACCACCTACGTCACCTACCAACTTGAGCTGGTCCCGGCGGCGATCGCGCCGTTCACCGGCTCCCCCGCCGTCTACGCCACCGCGTTCGTCGCCGCGGGTACCGTCTGGCTGCTCGCCGACCACCTCACCACCCAGCCGTGGGGTGCCCTCGCCGTGGCCGGCGCCCTCGCGACCGTGCCCTCGACGATCGCGGCCGTGCTCTCCGCCGACGCCCTCACGCCCCTGGTCCCGGCGGCCGCCCTCCTGGCCGCCGTCGCCGTCGCCCTCGGATACCGATGGATCGCCACCACCCGAGCGCCGACCCTCGCCGCGACGGGGCCCGCCGGCGCCCTCGTCGTCTTCGGCCAGGCCCTCGACGGGTTCACCACGACGCTCGGCGTCGCCCACCTCGGGTTCGGCGAACAGACGCCGCTGTCCCGGCTGCTCATCGAGGCGATGGCCAACTACCCCGCGCCGCTGGTCGGTGCCGGGTGGCTGTTCTGCCTCGTCAAACTCGCGCTCGGCGTCGGCGTCGTCTGGCTGCTCGCCCCGACCGTCGACCGTCGGCCACGCGAGGGGTACCTGCTCCTCGCTCTGGTGGCGGCCGTCGGGCTCGGCCCCGGCGCCCACAACCTCCTGCTGTTCACCGTCACCGCGCCCTGACCCCCGAGCGTTTTTCTCACCGCCCCGTGACCCACGGCCATGGCCACCCAACCCCACCTCCAGATCGATGACGGGGACGTCCACGACCTCGCGATCGTCCCGGGGGACCCCGGCCGGGTCCAGCGCATCGCCGAGCACTGCGACGATCACGAACACGTCGCCTCGAACCGCGAGTACACCGTCGTCAACGCCACCACCGACGGGGTGGACATCACCCTGTGCTCGACGGGGATCGGCGGCCCGAGCGCCGCCATCGCCGTCGAGGAACTCGCCAACGTCGGCGTCGACACCCTGCTCCGGGTCGGGACGACCGGGGCGCTCCAACCCGACATCGAGATCGGGGACATGGTCGTCGCCACCGCCGCCGCCAAGGAGGAAGGCACCACGAAACGCTACGAGGACGCCGTCTACCCCGCCGTCGCCTCCTACGACGTCCTCGACGCCCTCGTCGCCGCCGCCGAAGCCAACGACGAGGCCGTCCACGTCGGCCCCATCGTCACCGACGACGCCTTCTACAACGAGACGGAGGGCATCGTCGAGACGTGGTCGGCGGCCGGATTGCTCTGCGTCGAGATGGAGGCCGCGACCCTGTTCACCCTCGCCCGCCGCCGCGGCCTCCGTGCCGGCGCGATCTGCACCGTCGACGGCAACCTCGTCCGCGGCACCCAGAAGGGCAGCGCCGACGACGACACCGAACTCCCGCCGAAGGCTCGGGACAACGTCGCCCGCGCCATCGACATCGCCCTCGAGGCCGCCCGCACCGTCGCCTGACCGGGGCCGAACCGTCGGACTCAAACCACCGGCTCTCCCACGGTCTTGGCATGACGCCGTCGGTGGCCGGGCTCCCGACCCTCCTCGCCCGGGCCTGGGACCGGGTCCGCCGCCGCATCCACCGGTTCCGACGCTGGGCCGAGACCACCTCGAACCTCCTGCATCTCACGGTCCTCGTCGTCGTCCCCCTGCTCATCGGGGTGGTGACCCTGCTGTCAAACGCCGTCTCCGTCATCTCCTTTCTCGTGTACCCACCGCTGGCCTCCGGGACCTACACCCTGTTCGCCGACCCCGAGGGACGGTACGCATCCCCGCGGAAGTTCGTCGGCGGCATGACCGCCGGCGCCCTCTCTGGCTGGGCGGCCGTCACCATCTCCACCCAGGTGCTTGGCAACGGCGCGCCCGCGATGGGCGAGGTCCACGCCCCCGGCGCCGCCCTCGCCATCCTCATCACCGGCATCGTCACGTGGATCCTCGACTTCGAGGAACCGACGGCGTTCTCCACTGCGTTGCTCGTGTTGACCACGGGCACCCTCCAGGTCTACTACGTCATCGGCGTCGCCCTGTCCTCGGGCCTCGTCGCCGCCGTCTTCCTGGTGTGGCGCGAGCAGTTCTACGAGCAGCGGGCCCGATATCTCTACGGGTCCACCCGCAGCGACGACCAGGTCCTGGTCCCGATGCGGGGCGCACACGCCGCCAAGACTGCGGCCTTCGGCGCCCGACTCGCCGCCGCTCACGACGCCGGGTCCCTCGTGTTGTTGGACGTCGTCGACGACGCCGCGGTCGCCGCGGCCGAACGGGAACTCCTCGAGGGCGGCAAGACCGACGACGCCACGGAGGCCCACGAGGTTGCGGAAGCCCAGACCGCCGCCGACGCCGCCCGCGACCTCGAGCAACAGGCGGCCAGCATCGAGGCCGAACACGACATCCCGACCGACGTGGTGGTCGCCGCTGGCGACGCCGACGACGCCGGCGTCGTCCTCGACGCCGCCACAGACACCAACAGCGACCTGATCGTCACCCCCTACGAGACCGACGGGGACGGCCTCGCCCCGTTCGTCACCGACCTGCTCCGCGGGCGCCGGGACGTCGTCATCCTCCGGTCGGTCAACGGGAATCAGGCGTGGACCGACGCCATGGTGACCGTCGCCCGCGCCAGCGACGTCGCCCACGCCATGATCGACTTCGCACAGCGACTCGCCGGCGAGATCGGCACCATCTCGGTCTGCTCCTGTATCGACACCGAGGACGAGCGGCGGGCCGCCGAATCCCGGCTCGCCGACCTGGCCGAGACGACACAGGCCCGGTGTGAGACCCGGGTGTCCCGCTCCTCGTTCGCGGCGTTCCTCGAGCAGAACGGCGCCAACTACGACATCGTGTTCATGGGCGCCAGCACCGACCGAAGCGCCGCCTCCCGGTTCCTCAGCCCACCCACGTTCGAACGCGTCGCCGAGATCCAGACCGACGTCGCCATCGTCCACCGCGCCTGACCCGCGCCGGTAGGCTTGTAAACGCGGCCCGAGGACTGGAAGCGATGGCGACCGTCTCCCTGCCCGTCCAGGTCCTCCGCGGCCTCTATCTCGGGGTGCTCACCGGCATCCTCCCCGCGTTGATCGCGTGGGCGCTGGCGTTCACGTTCCGATACGTCACCGACATCACCGTCCCATCGTTTGCGGTCGTCGTCCTCGGCGTCGCCATCGCCGGCGTCAACGGGGGCTTCCTCGCATTCAACGACCCCAACATCGTCCAGTCGGCCAACAGCATCACCCTCGTCACCGCGATCCTGGTCGTGATGATGATGAGCTTCTACGCCCACGCCCGCGGCGACCAGACCGGGGCGACCGCCCCCCACCGCGTCAGCCTCCGGTCACTGCGGGAACGCACCCTCGCCAGCGACGTCATCGACTTCACCGGGGTGCGGGGGCGGGTCACCGTCCGCGTGGTCGGCACCGTCGACGACATCGAGGGCTACCCCGCACTCCCCGACCCCCTGCGCGCCGAACTCCGCGGGTTCGAGGCGTCGTTCCCCGCCGACCTCCCGCTGTCGGAACTCGAGACCCGGGTCGCCGACCGGCTGCGTTCGACCTACGAACTCGCCGACGTCGCCGTGTCGATCGACGACCGGGCCCGAGCGACCGTCGCCGCCGCCCCGCCGGTCTCCGGGGTCTCCGGTCGCGTCCCCGACGGCCACCGCGCCGTCTCGATCGAGTGCCTGGTCCCCACCGGCGTGGCGAGAGGCGACGACGTCACCGTCCACGCCGCGGACGTCGCCGTCTCCGGGACCGTGGTGAGTGCCGCCTCCACCACGACCCAGCCCCGCACTGACCCGGAGGAGGGCACCCCGCCGTCGCCACCGACGGCACCGACCACCACCGGCGGCGAGGGCCGGGTGACCGTCGCGGTCCCACCCGACGACGCCGAACGCCTCCTCAGCGTCGACCGGGGCGCCGTCGTCGTCACCGCCCGGGGCACCGGTCGGGAGTTCGAACTCGCCGCGTTGCTCCGCCGCGCCGGCGGCCGCATCCGTCGGTTCACCGTCGCCAGCGACGGACCACTCGGCGGCACCACGCTCCGGGATGCCGACGTCCGGGACACCCACGGCGTCGCCGTCCTCGCGGTTCGACACGACGGCACCTGGACGTTCGGTCCGCACGGCGACGCCCGCGTCGACCCGGGCGACGAGGTGTTCGTCGCCGGGCCACGGGCGGCCGTCACCCGGTTCCTGGAGGTGGCGAGTTGACCGTCGTCACCGTCGACGAACCGGTGGTGCGGGGCCTGGAGGTCGCTGGCCTGGCCGTGGTCGCGTTCACCGTCGCGGCGGCGACCGCCTTCGTCTACCGGTGGTACCTCCGCCAACGGGTGTCGACGGGGCTGGCGATGCTCGTCGGCCTCGCCGTGGTCGCCCTCTACCTGAACGTCAAGAGCCTCCTGGGCGACGTCGTCGCCGGCGAGACCGCCGCCCTCTCCCTGGCGGCGGTGACGTTCCATGGCGCCGCCTTCGCCGCGGCCGCGATCGTCGTCCCACTCGGCGTCCGGATCGGAGACCGCCTCTATCGCAGCACCGCCGCCGTCACCGGCGCCCGCGCCGTCGAGGGTGAGGTCAGTCGCCTCGTCCGCACCGTCGGCCGTCTCGCCGCCGTCGAACTCCCCGACGACGTCGAGGACATCCCCGGGTACGACCCGGTCACCGACGAGGTCAAAGCAGAGCTCGCCGGGACGACGCTGTTGTTCCCCCGTGGCCTAGCCATGGCCGACCTCCGGACCCGCCTCGAACACCGGCTGACCGAGGACTACGACGTCGGCACCGTCGACCTCGACCTCGACCCCGACGGCACCGTCTCCTACCTCGCCGTCGGCCGCCACCCCGCCGGGATCGGGCCGACGCTGGGCCCCGGGATGGCCGCCGCCGCGATCACCGCGGACCCACCGAACGCCGCCAACCCCGGCGACGTCGTCCAGGTGTGGTCCCCGCCCCCAGACCCTCAGCGGATCACCACCGGGGAACTCCGGGCGACCGTCGACGACGTCGTCACCCTCGCCCTCGACCACCACGACGCCCCGACGATCGCCGGGGGCGAGTACCGGCTCGTCACCCTGCCGACGACCCCGCGACCCGACCGGGAGTTCGCACGGCTGCTCCGGGCCGCCGACGCGACGCTGACGGCCATCACCGTCGCCGAGTCCAGCCCCCTGACAGCGGCGACCGTGGGCGCCATCCACCCCGCGGTCGTCGCCATCCGCCCGCCGGACGCCCCAATCGAACTCGTGCCCCCGCGCCGTCGCCGCCTCGTCGCCGGGGACACCCTCTACGTCGTCGGGCGACCGGACGTCGCCCGCCGCATGGCCGCGGCGACCACCGCCGTCCGGGCGGAGCGCTCTTAGGGGCGTAACCCCACACCCGGGGTATGGAGTGGCGGCTGTTCGCCGATGTCGCGGAACGAGCGGGGACCCGCCGGGTGACCGTCGACGCCGGACCCGACCCGACGGTCCGGGACGCCCTGGAAGCCCTGTTCGACGCCCACCCCGAACTCCGGGACCGCGTCATGGTCGACGGGGACGTCGCCGAGCACCTCACCGTCCTCAACGACGGCACCCCACTCGGGGCGGCGGGCCTCGACGAAGCCGTCGGCGAGGACGCCGAACTCGCGTTGTTCCCGCCGGTCAGCGGGGGGTGACCCCGGTCACTCCCAGACGGGGGCGGTCAAGTCACGGCGACACACGAAGTCCGGATCCTCACCCACCTCGACCCGCGCCGCGGCCGTGTCGCTGACGACCATCGGATCCTCGGGGATCAGCACCCGACACCGCTGTGCCCCCGCGGCCGCCGCGTCCCGACCGATCGCCGCGTACAGATCCCGCGCCGCCTGGAGGTCCCGCCACGCCGCCACCCCGTACTCCGCGTGGGGAACCTCCTCGCCCTCGTGCTCCCGGTCGACGACACGGGTGCGGTACGCGAACCCCGCGGTCCCCTGGTCCTGGAGGACGACCAGCCGATCGTCGTCGGCGGCCGCCCGCAACCGGTCACGGGTCAGCTCCGAGAGACACCACGACTCCTCGGTGTCCAGAGCCAACCCCGCCAACTGTTCCCGGACGTCACTCGTCGTCCAGTACGCCCACGCCGCGTCCGGGTCGGCGACGACGTCGGCGTCGACATCGGCCGCCGGGTCGGCCATGGGGTAGGTCCAGCGGAACGACGCCACCGGCTCGAACCCGATCGCGCGCGCCAGCCCCAGACCCTGCACGTTCCAGGAGAAGATCATGTTCCGGGCGACGGTGGCGCCCCGGTTCCGCGCCCACCGGAAGCCCGTCGCGTTCAACGCCCGGCCGACCCCGTGACCGCGGGCATCGGGCGCCACCCGCATCCCCTGGGACCACGCCTCGTAGTCCGACACCATCGTGAACTGCACCAGCCCCACCGCCGCCCCGTCGAGGTCGGCGACAAACGTGACCGTCGACTCGTCGGTGCTGCTCGCCCAGTCCTCGAAGACCCGGGGGATGTAATCCCCACCGTCCCAGGTGTCCTCGGTGAACGCGACGACGTCGTCGACATCCGACGGTTCGGCCTCCCGGATCTCTACGGTCGCCTCGGCGTCGCTCATACGTGTCCAGGGCTTCGGCCAGCCGCGGGAAGAACCTCTCGTTTCCCCGTCACCACGGTCGGTCGTGCCACGCCGGGTCGCGATCGTCGAGGTAGGCGTCGATGCCCTCGGCGACGTCGTCGTGGGCGAACAGCAACGCGAACAGCTCCGCCTCGTAGTCGATGCCGTCCGCGAGATCCATCCGTCCCGCGGCCCGCACCGCCTCCTTGCCGACCTCGAGGGCGACCGGACTGTGGGCGGCCATCGCGGTCGCCAGTTCGGTCACCCGGTCGTCGAAGCTGCCGTCGCCGTGCACCTCCTCGACCAACCCGATCTCGGCGGCCTCGGCCGCGTCGACCAGCTCCCCGGAGAGCACCAACCGCATCGCCTCGCCCTCCCCAACCAGGCGCGGCAACCGCTGGGTGGCGCCCCCACCCGGGATCAGCCCCAACCCGATCTCGGGCTGGCCCAGCGTCGCGTCCTCGTGGGCGATGCGGACGTCGGCCGCCAACGCCAGCTCGCACCCACCGCCCAACGCCCAGCCGTTCACCCGAGCGATCACGGGTTGGGGCAGGGTGGCGACGCGTTCGTAGACGCGGGGTCGCCGACTCGCCGCGCGTTGCTCGAAGGCACTGCGCTCCCGCAGCTCCTTGACGTCGGCGCCCGCCACGAACGCGTCGCTGTCCGCGGCCCCGGTCAACACGACCACCCGCACCTCGCTGTCCGCGATCGCCGACAGGACCGTGGCGAGGTCCTCGCGGAGCTCGGTGTTCAACGCGTTCCGGGCGTCCGGCCGGTCGAGGACCACCTCCGCGACGTGGTCGCCCCGGTCGCCGACGGTCACCGCCACCGTCGCACAGTCCGCGGCGACGTCCTCGATCATCGGTCGCCTCCGCTGACACCGACGACCTCCCCGTCTGCCCAGACGTAGAACCCCTCACCCGTCTTCTGCCCGAGTTTCCCCGCGCGCACCTTGCGTTTCAGGATCTGCGGAGGTCGGAACCGCGCACCGAGCTCCTCGTGGAGGTACTCACAGATGTCCAACCGCACGTCGAGCCCGACGACGTCACCGAGCTCGATCGGGCCCATCGGGTGGTTGTACCCGAGCTCCATCGCCCGATCGATGGCACGGGGATCGGCGACACCGGTCTCGACCATCCGCATCGCCTCCAGCCCCAACGTCACCCCGAGCCGCGAGGATGCGAACCCGGGCGTGTCCGTGATCTCGATGGCAGTCTTGTCGATGTCCTCGACGAAGTCGGTCGCGAACGACTGCGTCGTCTCCGTCGTGCGTTCGCCCAGCACGACCTCGACCAGGTCCATGAGATGCACCGGATTGAAGAAGTGCAGGCCCACGACCCGCCCCGGGTCCGGGACGCCGTCGGCGATCTCGGTCACGGACAGGGCCGACGTGTTCGTCGCCAGCACCGCATCACCCGCCGCGTGGGCGGCAGCATCGGCGAGCACCTCCCGTTTCAGGTCGCGGTCCTCGGGCACCGCCTCGATGACGAGTGCGGCGCCGTCCGCGGCCGCCGCCAGGTCGGTCGTGCCCTCGATCCGGTCGACGGTCGCCGCCCGCTGCTCGGCGGTGACCTTCCCGCGGTCGACGCCCTCCTCGAGGTTCGCCTTGATCTCGGCGATCCCCGACGCGACCAGGTCCGCTTCGACATCGCGGAGCCGGACCTCGTGGCCGGCCATCGCCGTCACCTGGGCGATGCCGTGCCCCATCGTGCCGGCGCCCAACACACAGACGTGCATGTCCGCGTGTGCCGGGCGCGGTGACATACCAGTTGTGGGGTGAGGCCCTACGCGTCGTCCGCGGCGGGCACGGCCTTGACCCCGTACCGCGGGACGCCCTCCTGGGTGTAGATGCGGCGCACCGTCGTCGCGACGGTGTCCCCCACCGCCACCGACCCCTCGCCCGTGACGACGACCTGGAGGGGCACCCGCACCCTGCGACCGTCACCTCTTGTGAACGCGACGACGGCGCTGTCGTAGGCGCCGCCACGACGCTGTTGGTCGGCGAACTCCGGGGGTGCTCCACCGGGATGGATCGTGGTCGTCGCGACCACCCGTCCCTGCCGCGGAAGGGTCACCGGGTCGTAGCCATCGGCGGCGCCACAGTCCCGGCACGCGCCCGCGGGCGGGAACGCCAGCGCCCCACACGAACGGCAGACGCCGGCCTCCAACCGATGGCGCTGCGGAAGGGTGCGTCGCCACGACGGGAGGCTGACGTGGGCGCCCCCACCGGCGACGTTGGCGTCGCCGAACCCGCCGCGTCGCCGCATCGCCGCCGTGTACGAGAGCTCGATCGGGTTCGGTGTCGGGACCGTGGCCGGGACCCGGTCCTCCTGGGCGATGACGGCAGCGGTCGCGCCATCGCCGTACCCCGCGACCAGCACCCGGTCGGCACCGTCGGCCAGTGCCGTCACCAGCCCGTACACCGGGCTGGCGGCGCCGAGGTCCCCGGTGTCGGTGACCGTCACCCCGGCCTCGACCGCGGAGCTGGGGATTCCGAGGGCGTCGGCCACCCGGTAGGGGCGGTCACCGTCAGGCGCCTGGATCGCCGCGGCATCCACGGTCCCGGGGTCGACGTCGAGACGGTCGATGGCGCCGGTCAGCGTCTCCCGGAACGCGCGCCGCTCGTAGGTCCGCACCCCGAGTTCCCGGGTCTCGGTCGCGGCCGGGCGCCGGAACCGCGTCCCCGGGTGTGGGTCGACGTGACTCGCGGTCTCGACGAAGCGGGCCCCGCCCTCCGGCGCGAGGAGCACGGCGGCCGCTCCGGCGCCGGCGGCGTGGGCGAGGCGACTGTCCGGGTCGCCCCGGGGACAGTCGGCGGCGACGACCAATGCGGTCTCGTCGGCGTGGTACCCGCCGAGGAGGGCCTCGACCCCCGCTCGGGTGCTCCCGGTGTGGGTCGCGGTCGCCACCCCGTCGGGCAGGCCCAGCGTGCTACAGAGGCGGGCGGTGAGGTCGCCCTCCGCCAACGGCGGTGTCGTCGTGCCGAACTGGAGGCGGGCGACGCTGCCGGCGTCCCGGTCGGCGACGGCGAGCGCCCGCCGGGCGGCGGCGTGGGCCATGGTCAGGGCGTCCTCGTCGGCGTCCGGGACCGCGGTCCTGTCGACGCCGCTGGCGCGACACCGGTCCCACGCCGCCGCGATGGCGTCGGCCGGCAGCCGGAACCGGGGGAGGTACCCGCCGACCGCGGCGATCCGCGTCATGGTTCGGCCTCCAGGACGTGGACGACGGCCGCCCCACCGCTGCCGCCGACGTTGTGCAGGAGCGCCCGTCGGGCGTCGGGCACCTGGCGCTCGCCCGCGTCCCCGGTCAATTGTTTGAACGCCTCGACGGCCTGGCCGGCCCCGGTGGCGCCGATGGGGTGGCCCTTGGCCTTCAACCCGCCGGAGGTGTTCACCGGCACGGCCCCGGAGAGGGCCGTCACCCCGTCCTCGACGAGGGTCGGCGCCGCGCCACGGTCGCAGAACCCGAGGTCCTCGTAGGCCAGTAGCTCCGCGATCGCGAAACAGTCGTGGACCTCCGCGACGTCGACGGCGTCGGGGCCGATCCCGGCGTCCGTGTAGGCGCGGTCGGCGGCGGTTCGGGCCGCCGGGATGCCGGTCAGTGTCGACCGGTCGTAGAGGCCGACGGTGTCGGTCCCGGCGCCGACGCCGGCCACCCGGACCGGGTCCTCGCGGAGGCGATGGGCCAGGTCCTCGCTGGCGACCAGGACCGCCGCCGCCCCGTCGGAGGTCGGACAACAGTGGTATAGGGTCAACGGGTCCGCGACCACGGGCGCGGTCTCGGCGTCCTCGACGGTGCAGCTGAACCCGAGCTGGGCCGCCGGGTTCTGCGCGCCGTGGTCGTGGTTTTTCACCGTCACCGCCGACAACACCTCGCGGTCGACGTCGTGTTCGGCGAGGTAGGCGCTGGCCATCTGGGCGTACACCCCGGCGAAGGTCGCCCCGGTGAGCCGCTCCCACTCGGTCTCGCCGCTGACGCCCAACCACCATCGGGCCACGTCGTCGCTGACGTCGGTCATGACCTCCACCCCGCCCGCCACCGCCAGGTCGGCGCGGCCACCCCTGACCGCCGACACGGCTGCCCGCAACGCATAGCCCCCGGAGGCACACGCGTTCTCCACGCGGGTCGTCGGCGCGTCCCCGATGCCGGCGTGGGTGGCGACCGCCGGCGCGGCCAACCCGATCTGGCGGCCGCCGACGCCCAGTGTCCCGACGAACACCTCGTCGACGCGTTCGGCGTCCACCGGGTCCGGGACGCTGTCGACGGCGGCGGTGTAGGCCGCCCCGAACAGGTCTCGGTAGCTGCGGTCCGGGAACGACCCGAACGGGGTCTGCCCCGCACCGACGATGTAGGCCTCGCCCATGCCGGCGCCTGGATTGGGAGCGGGGTAACGCTTCGGGTCACGCTTTTGGCCCACCGCATCGAGGCCCCGGTCGTGCCTTACAGCTACGAGCCCCACTACTTCGAGGACATGGCCGAGGGGACCACCTTCGAGAGCGCCGGTCGCACCGTCACCGAGACGGACTTCGTCATGCACTCGATGCTCACCGGGGACTGGACGGAACTGCACACCAACGCCGACTACGCCGACGACGGCCCGTACGGCGAACGCATCGCCCACGGGCCGTTGACGTTCATCCTCGCGACGGGGCTGTTCCAACGCACCGGCGTCGTCGAACGCACCGTCATCGCCTTCCTCGGGATGAACTACATGGATCTGGCCAACCCCGTCACCATCGGGGACACGATCACCGCCAGCTTCGAGGTCACCGACCGACGCGCCCTGGACAGTCGCGACGACGCCGGCCTCGTCGTCGTCGACACCACCGTCACCACCGACGACGGGACCGAGGTGTTCGCCGGGGACATGAAGTTCCTGTTCAAACGCCGGGACGCCGCGTAGGACCGGACCGCTTACCACGACCCGGGCCTACCGCCCGGCCGTGCACCTCCACGACCTCGGCGTCGACCGGGCGATAGACGTCCACGCCCACCCACCCACCGCCGGGTTCCTCCACGACGCAGGCGGCGAGATGATGGCCGACGCCGCCCGCCGCTTCGGCACCGAACGCGACACCTGGGACTACGAGGAGATGGTCGACGAGTACCGCGACGTCGGCATCGACCGCGCCGTGCTCCTGGCGTGGGACGCCGAGACCAACACCGGGAATCCCCCGGTCACCAACGAGCACGTGGCCGCAGTCCGGGACGATTGGCCGGAGTTCTTCGTCGGGTTCGCCAGCGTCGACCCGCTGAAAGACGACTGCATCGAGGCGGCGGTCCGTGCCGTCGAGGACCTGGACCTCGCCGGGTTCAAGTTCCAGCAGATCGCCCAGGGGTTCGACCCCAGCGACCCCGCCCACGCGGACCTGTTCGCGACGATCGCCGACCTCGACGTCCCGGTGATCTTCCACGGGGGCACCTCCACGCTGGGCGCCGGCGCCCCCGGCGGCCGCGGCTTCCGCATCGAGTACGGGCGCCCCATCCTCATCGATCGGGTCGCCGCCGCCCACCCCGAGCTGGACATCCTGTTCGCCCATCCGGCGTTCCCCTGGGAGAAAGAACAGCTCGCCGTCGTCCAACAGAAGGGCAACGTGTGGATGGACCTCTCCGGGTGGTTGCCCGAGTACATCGACGACCAGGTGTTACACTACGCCGCCACCATGCTCCAGGACTCGGTGCTGTTCGGGACCGACTACCCGATGATCCGCCCCGAGCGGTGGCTGTCATCCTTCGCCGAGCACACCGACTTCGACGACGCCGTCGAACGGAAACTGTTCTGGGAGAACGCCGCCGCCCTCCTCGACCTCTAGTCGAATTCCGGGTCCCGATCCTCGAGGAACGCCGCCACCCCCTCCTCGTGGGCGGCGGAATCGGCGGCCAACGCCTCGAGTTGGGCCTCGTACCGCACCCCCTCGCCGACGCCCCGGCCCAACACCCCGTGGAGGGCCTCCTTCGCCAGGGCGATTGTCTCCGTCGGCCGCGCCCGGAAGGTCGCCAGGAACGCCTCGACGCGGTCGTCGAGGTCCTCGGCGGGCACCGACGCCGTGAGGAGGCCGAGGTCGGCGGCCTCGGCCGCCGGGACCAGGTCCCCGGTGAACACCAGGCGCTTGGCGGCGCGCAACCCGATCAGTCGCGGCAGCAACACGGTGGCCCCGGTGTCCGGGATCAACCCGACGTGGACGAAGGCGGCGCCGAACCGTGCGTCTGCGACCGCGACGGCGACGTCGGCCAGCGCGACGAGGGACAGGCCCGCGCCGACCGCGTCCCCGTTGACGCGGGCGACGACCGGGACCGGACAGTCCAGGACCGACGTCGCGAGCCGGCCGAACGTCGAGCGGATGCGGTCGTAGCCCTCGGCCGCGGACTCCTCGCGGGCCGCCATCGCCTCGATGTCGCCGCCCGCACTGAACGCCGATCCCTCCCCCGTCAGGACGACGGCGTCGTGGGTGTCGACGGCGACCGCGTCCAGGGTGTCGGCGAGCCCCTCCGCGATCTCGGGGGTGAGGGCGTTGCGGGCGTCGGGCCGGTCGAACGTGACGGTGCGGACACCGTCGGCGTCAGAGACGTGCACGGGCAGGCCTCGCGGGGACACACCTTTAATGACCGGTCGGGTGCGGTGTCCGTCATGGACATCGAGGCCTTCTTCGAGGAGATGCCGTTCGCCGCCCTCGTCGGCGTCGAGATCACCAGCGTCGAGGACGGGCGCGCCACCGGCCGGGTCGAGATGCGGGAGGAACTGTCCTGGAACGCCGACCGGCTCGTCGCCCACGGCGGGGTGACGTTTACGCTCGCGGACACGGTCGGCGGTGCCGCGCTGGTCTCGACCGTCGACCAACCCGTGCCCACGATCGACATGCGGATCGACTACCTCGAAGCGGGGACCGGGGACCTGTACGCCGAGGCCGAGGTCGTCCGCGTCGGCGGGGAGATCGGCACCGTCGACGTCCTGGTGACCGACGCCGCTGACACGCCGGTCGCCGACGTCCGCGGCGTCTACAAGACCGGGTGACCCCCGGGTTTACCCGGGTGGCGTCCGTCACCCTCGACGCGATGTCAGATCGCGACGCCGTCGATACGGACTCGCTGTGGGTGTTGGGGTTCCTGGGATTCCTTTCGTTTCTGGGGGTCCAGGCGTTCGGTCGCGAGGACCCGCTGTGGCTGTTCTGGTTCGCGTTCGCGGCCTTCTTCGCGTTCTTCGGCTACCGGTGGCGACGGCTGCGATACCTCGGGCTTCTCGGTGTCCTGGGCCTCCTCGTCGCCGTCCTCGGGCTCCTGGACGTGATCGCCGTCTGAGACGGGTTACAGCAACTGTTCGACGAGCCGGCGCTCGCCCCGGCGCACGCGCTCTAGGAACGCGGTCTTGCCGATGCCGAGCTCGCCGGCGACGTCCGCGGCCGTCGTCTCACGCGGCACCGCGAAGTACCCCATCCGGTGGGCGGTCTGCAACGCCGCGATCTGCTTGTCCGTCAGGTCCAACACCCGACCGATCGACCCCGTGGCCTCGGGCCCCAGGGGGTTGACTCGCTCCAGGCTGACCCCGACGGTCTCGGCGGCACGGTCGACGATCCCCTCCAGGACGTCCCGGCCCACCACGGCCCCGGTGAACACCGTGTCGTCGCCGTGGTACCGCAGCGACTCCGCCAGGAATCCCACGGACACCAGGTCGTGGACGACACAGGGGTGTGTCGAGAGACACCGGTACTGGAACCGGTCGCCGCCACGGGCCACGTGGAGGTATCGCACCCGGTCGTCGGCGTCCAGCGTGCGGGCGAGGGGCTCGGCCGCCGGGGCGTCGAACCGCAGCAGGGCATTCCCGTCGTGGCGGAGCTGTGGCGGATGGGCGTCGACGGCGACCCCGGTCGTGCGGGTGGCGTCCGCGAGCGGACAGTCGTCGCCAGCCACCCGGATCTCGACGGCGAGACACTCCTCGATCATCGGTCCACCCCACGCCCCCGGGGGTGATAAACACCGTCTATGGACGGGTCAACCGGTATCCGGGTCACTCCCTAACACGGGACCGACCATGGACCTCGAGGCCGTCAAGGACGCCGCCGGGCCACGCGCGTTCAGTCCCAGCGACGACCTCCCCGAACAGTACCGCGAGGCCGCCACCCGCATGATCCAGTTCCACGCCAACAGCGAGATCATGGGCGCCTACCTCGAACGCCCGTTCATCCGAGAGGCGCCGAGCCTCGACCGGAAACTCGCCTTCTCCGCGAAGGTCCAAGACGAGATCGGGCACGGCCAACTCCTGTATCGTGCCGCCGAGTCACTCGGGGTGAAGACCCGCGAGGAGATGCTGGAGGAACTCGCCGCCGGCGAGGGGAAGTTCCTGAACTGCTTCCACTACGAACTCGACTCCTGGGCGGAGACCCCGATGATCGCGTTCTTCGTCGACGGCGCGGCGATGCGGCGACAGGCGACGCTGCGCCGCACCTCCTGGGAGCCCTACGCCCACGCCATGGACAAGGTCTGCTTCGAGGAGGGGATGCACGTCAAACACGGCGAGTCGATCATGGCCGAACTCGCCCGCGGCTCGAAGGCCGAACAGGAGAAACTCCAGACGGCCTTCGAGAAGTGGTGGCCCCGCATCATCCAGTTCTTCGGCCCCACCGACGACCAGAGCACCCACCACGACTTCGCCGCCGAGGTCGGGTTGAAGACCAAGAGCAACGACGAACTCCGGAACGCCTTCCTCAACCAGTACCTCCCGAAAGCCAAACAGTACGGCCTCGAGATCCCCGCGGAACCCCGCATCCGCGAACGGGACGACGGCACCTACGAGGTCGAGGAGGACGACCTGGACTGGGAGGAGTTCTGGACCATCGCGAAAAACGACTACGCGGGGAGCCACCGCCAGATCGGCGGCCGCCGCCATGCCCAGGACGCCGTCGACTGGGTGCGCGACGCCATCGCCGCCGATAGCCCCGCCGGCGGCACCCCACAGGCGGCCGATTGACCATGATCTTCGAGGTCTTCCGACAGGAGCAACCGGGCGAGTACCACACCCACTGCGGGAACGTCCACGCCCCCGACATGGAGATGGCGAAACTGTTCGCCCAGATCCAACACGGGCGCCGCAAACAGACCAACAGCCTCTGGGTCGTCCCCAAACAGGCCGTCGCGGAGGTCGACACCGACGACGCCACCTTCGGCGGCACCACCGACAAGTCCTACCGGTTCGCCACCGCGTACAACGTCGACCCCGCCGCCGAGGAGGTCGCCGAGAGCGAAGACGAACAACGCCAGGCCCAGGCCGAGGAACGGGGCGACACCCCATGACCGCCGCCGACGACCTCGATCCCCGGGACCGCGAAGCGGTCCGCACCCAGCTGTTCCGGCTGGCCGACGACGAACTCGTCGTCGCCGAACGATACACCGAGTGGCAGGTCCGCGCCCCGACCCTGGAGTCCGACCTCTCCATCTCGAACATCGCCCAGGACGAGTACGGCCACGCCCGCCTCTGGTACGACCTCCTCCAGGACTTCGGCGACACCGAAGCCGACCTCATCTGGGAGCGGGACCCCACCGCGTTCAAGCACGCCACCTTCGTCGAACGCCCGTTCGCCGATGGGGACTGGGCCGACGCCGTCCTCCGGAACTACCTCTACGACGTCGCCGAACAACTGCGGCTCGAGGCCCTCGAGGACTCCACGTACACCCCACTGGCCGACCGGGTGCCGACCGTCCAGGGCGAGGAGTCATACCACCGCGAACACGCCCAGTCATGGCTCGAACGACTCGCGGCCGACGACACCGGCCTCGACCGGGTACAGACCGCCGTCGACTCGAGCTTCCCCGCCGCCATGACGCTGTTCGACCCGGTCGATACGGCCATCGAAGCCCACATCACCGACCGTGGCTACCGCACCCGGTCCCTCGCGGCGCTCCGCGAGGACTGGCTGTCGATCACCGTCCCGTTCCTCGAGTCCCTGGAGTTGACCGTGCCAGAACCCAGTCGTCCCGACGCCGTCGGACGGGACGGCACCCACACCGCGGCGTGGGCCGACCTCCACGCCGAGATGACCAACACCTACCGGGAGCTCGGCCGCAGCGCCGCCACCCGGATCATGGAGGACCCCCAATGACCGCCGACCCCGTCCCCGAGGACCCCACCTACTGCACCCACACCGACTACCGCGAGGGGTCACGCACCGACGAGGCGTTGCCCGCCACCGGCGAGGCGGCCACCGGCGTCGAGGCCCGGGTGTGGGACGCCCTGTACACCGTCGAGGACCCGGAGATGCCGGTGAGCATCGTCGACCTCGGCCTGATCTACGGGGTCACCGTCGAGGACGAACACGCCACCGTCGCGATGACCCTGACCTACACCGGCTGCCCGGCCCGGGACCTCCTCCTCGAGGACGTCGAGGCCGCCGCCGCGGACGCGGACGGGGTCGATACGGCGACGGTCGAACTCGTGTGGAATCCCCCGTGGACCGTCGACCTCGTCACCGCGGCGGGTCGCGAGGCCTTGCGGGACTGGGGGGTGAGCATCTGAGATGCGTCGCCCCGACCCCAGCGTCGACACCAGCGAGGACGACACCCCCGTGACGTGCCCGTACTGCGACTCGACCGACACCGTCCGGGAACACCCCAAGGGCCCGAGTCTCTGCCGATCGATTTACTTCTGCAACCGGTGTCAGGAACCGTTCGAACGGTTCAACTGATCAGACGTGGGGGACGACCTCCGCCCCCAACCGTTCGATCGCGGTGCGCATCCGGTCGGTCCCGATCCCCGGGAAGTACGTGCGGAGGATGACGTGGACGTCGTCCCCGACCGCGTCCCGGTACCGGTCCAGCTCCGCGGCGATCTCCGCCGGCGGCCCGAGCACCGCCTCCTCCCGGAGCTCGGCCACCCGCTCGGCGGATAGTTCCGCCACCGGGTCGCCCCCGTACCACTCCGCGTACCGACGGGTGAGGTACCGGTACCCGTCCTCGATCCGGGCCCAGGCGGTGGCCGCGTCGTCGGCCACGAACCCGTGACGCAACACGTACACCTGGAAATCCCCATCGATCCCCTCGTCGTCCCGAACGTTGTGGATGTCAGCGACGCGGGTCGCCACGTCATCGACGGACAGCGAGGACGGGGCGACCCACCCGTCCCCGAGTCGGGCGGCCCGCCGAACCGCCGGCTTGGCGGCCCCGCCGAGGACGACCGGTGGCGGTGACTCCGGGGTCGGCGTGACCTCCAGGTCCGGGGGCGCGGGGTGGAACGCCGGGTCGTAGTCCAGGGGCCCGTCTCGCCAGGCTGCCCGCACCGTCTTGACCGCGTCGGCGGTGCGGGGCGCCCGCTCCTCCCGGGGGATGCCGAACCCCTCGAACTCGCGGTGCCGGTACCCGATCGCCAACCCGAGCGTCGCGCGGCCACCGGAGAGCAACGACAGGGTGGCGCCGTCCTCGGCGAGCCGCACCGGGTCGTACAGCGGGGCGAGCCCGATACAGGTCCCCAGCTCGACGTCGTCGGTCGCGGCCGCGATGGCGCCCAGCGTCGGCATCGTCCCCGGGAGGTAGCCGTCGTCGGTGAAGTGGTGCTCGGACACCCACGCGCTCGCCAGTCCCGCGTCGTCGATCGTCTCGGCGAGGTCGAGGATCTCGGCGTAGATCGCCTCGAACGAGCGGTCGTCACCGGGGCGGCGTTGCCCGGTGAAGAGGCCGGTCCCGAGTTTCATGGGTGGTCGACGACGGTGATCTCCTCGACCGGCCACTGCGAGAGGACCTCGACGCCGTCCTCGCGGACGACGACCATCTCCTCGACGCGGACTCCCTGCCGGTCGGCGGGGGCCTGGGTCTCGACGGCCATCGTCATCCCGGCCTCGAGTTCGATGGGGTGGTCCTCGGAGACACCACGCCAGATCAGCGGTTCCTCGTAGAGTTGGAGACCGAGCCCGTGGGCCCAGTGGTTGGTCGTCAGCTCCCAGTGGTCCTCGGCCCCGTAGAACGCGGCGTGCTCGCCGGCCATGTCGGGGAACGCCCGCGCGACCTCGTCGGTGGTGACCCCGGGTTCGATCGCGTCCAGGACCGCATAGAGGTTGTCGACGGCGGTCTCGTAGGCGTCCCGCTGGGCCGGTGTGGGCTCGCCCATGCTGAACGTGCGGTAGTAACAGGAGCGATACCCGAGGTAGCCGACGTTGTAGAAGTCCGCGTACACCAGGTCACCGGGGCGGATCACGCGGTCGGTGGTGTTGGCCTGGTGTTTGGGCCACGTGTTGGGGCCGGAGGTGAGGTACCCGCCCTGGACGCTGGCGCCGTGACGGTGACACGCCCGCACCGCGTCACCCCACAGTTCGTTCTCCCGGACGCCGGGTTCGAGGCCGTTGGCGATCGCCTGGAACCCCGCCTCGCAGATGGCGGCCGCCATGCGGAGACACTCGATCTCGTCCCGGGTCTTCACCCGTCGAGCGTCGGCCATCACCCCGCTCGCGACGTCGGGGCGGACGTCGACCCCCTGGGCCTCGAGGGCGGCGGTCAACCGCGGGTCGGGGGCGTCGATCCCGACGGGGTCGTCGGCGTACCCGTAGTCCTCGAGGCCGTCCACCACGGTCTCGGCCATCTGCTCGATGAGGAACGCCCGCGCCGAGTCGCTGCCGGCCGCCCGCGGGACGTTCCCCAGCCCGGGGCAGGCGTGGCGGATGTCCGCCAGCCACGGGCAGTTGTACCGCTGGTTGGCGGCGTGGTCGGCGGTGTCCCAGTGCACGACGCTGCCGTCCGCACACACCAGCGTGTAGTGGTCGGCGCCGCTGCCGCCCGTCATCGCCAACCCGGTCACGTACCGGATGTTGGGGTCGTCCAGCAACAGCATCGCTCCCAGCTCGGAGTCCCGTAACCGCTCGAGGGCCCGGTCCTTGCGGTCCTCGCGGAGGCGGGCGACGTCGATGCGCTCCTCCCAGTCGACCGCCATCGACCCCCGCGTGCCCTCCATGACGTCGCGGTCGTACATACCGGAGGATGCTGGAGGCGATACAAGAAGGTAGGCCATCTCCGCCCCCGAGTGGGGAGGTTTTACGGCGGTCCCCCGCGGGTGGTCCGATGATGTTCAAACACGTCGCCCTCCTCGTTCGAAAACCCGGGCTGACCCACGAGGAGTTCGTCGCCTACTGGCAGGACAACCACACCCCGATCGCCCGCGAGATCGAGGGCGTGGTCCGCTATCACACCGTCCTCCCGGTCGACGCCGACGCCGCCGAGTTTGACGGCATCGCCGAACTCTACTTCGAGGAGTTAGACGCCCTCCACGACGCCCTGGGCAGCCCCGGGTCCCGGGACTACGACCCCACCAAGGAGATGGCGGCCAAGGCCCGGGCGGACGTCGACAACTTCCTCGCCGTCGAGGACCGACCGCGGTTCATCGGCGAGGAGATCGTCGAACTCGACGAGACCGACGGCGACACCACCGGGCTCTACAAGCACTCGGCGTTCCTCGTCCGGAAGGACGGCCTCTCCCACGACGCGTTCCTCGACCACTGGGCCACCACCCACGTCCCCCTCGCCAGGGCGATCCCGGGCGTGGTCCGGTACACCCGCGTCGTCCCCGCCGACCCCGCCGCGGCGGAGTTCGACGGCGTCGCCGAACTCTACTTCGAGGACCTCGAGGCGTTGCAGGCGGCGCTGGGCGAGAGCGGCACCCGGGACTACGACCCCGACGACCCCGCCGCGGTGGCCGCCCGCGAGGACGTCGACAACTTCCTCTCACTGGCCGACCGCCCGCGGTTCATCGGCCGGGAGACCGTCCAACTCGACACGACCGGGGGCCGGCCGTGACCGACCACGCCACCGCGGTCCGGGAGGCGTTCCCCGAACTCGCGGCCATCACCGACCCCGACCTCGCCGAGCAGGTCGTCGACGCCTGGGTGCTGGGCCTCGAGCGTGGCGGGTGGCAGGACATCACCGACATCCCCTACGCCTGGAACATCCACGAGGTCACGAACGTCGAACACGTGCGTGGCACCACCCGCATCGCGGTCGCGGCCGCCACCGAACAACGGGAGTTCCACGGCGCTGACCCCGACATGGACGTGGTCCGGGCGGCCTGTCTGTTACACGACGTCGGGAAGTGCTACGAGTACGTCGAGTACGTCGACGACGACCGTCTCGCGGCCCCGGACCCACGGTATGCCGGCGAGACCATCCCCCACTCCCTCTCGGGGTACGCCCTGGCCCACGAGGTAGGCTGTCCCCAGGCCGTCCAGCGGGCCATCCCCCACTACCTCGGCGAGGTCCCGAGTCGCACCCTCGAGGCCGAACTCCTGAAAAGCGCCAACGCCGCCTCCTCGAACGCCATCACCCAGTCCACGATGGGGATCACCCTTCAGGAGTGGATCGAGGAGTATTCCCAGACAAGCTGAGTCTCAGACCGGGTCGAGGCCGGCGTCCGCTCGCAACGTGTTCGCGTACGACCGGAACCCCGTCTCGAGGTCGAACTCGGGGTCGTACCCCAGGTCCCGGTTGGCGGCGGTCATGTCCAGTCGCTGGGTCCACGGGAGTTCACCGTCGTCGGTGACCGAGAGGTCCGCATCCGGCATGATCGACTGCATCGTCTCGACGGCCTCCCGGATCGTCGCCAGCTCGCCCCGGACGTTGTACACCGACCGGGAGAGGTCCGCACGCGGCGTGAACGCGCCGCGGCGGAAGGCCTGGGCGATGTCGGCGACGTGTTGCCAGTCGATCTCCTGGTCGCCGTACTCCACGCTGAACGGTTCGCCGAGCGCGGGTTTCTCGACGATGTTCGCCAGGAACGCCGACCCGCCCGTCTCCCGGTACGGACCGTAGGCGACGGTCGGGCGCAACCCGACGAGGGAGAGGTCGTAGTCCTCGGCGTAGACCCGGGCCTGGTGTTCGTTGTACTCCTTGGTCGCCCCGTACAGGGTGTCCGGGTACACCAGGTCGTCCTCGGTCACCCACCAGTCGCCACCGTCGTCGTAGTTGTACGGCGGGGCGTACACGGCCGCACTCGAAGCCCAACACACCCGCTCGATCTGGTCGTCGAGTTGGCGTGCGGCCTCGAAGACGTTGGTGGTGCCGCCGATGTTCACCTGGTGGGCCCCCCGCGGGTGCTCGCGGGCGGCGGTCGTCAACAGCGCGGCCAGGTGGACGACGTGACTGGCCGCCGCGTCCTCGATGGCCTGGGTCAGAGCGTCGCCGTCGGTGACGTCACCCTCGACGATGGTGACGTCGTTGGCGACCTCCAGCGCCTCGAGGATCCGGGGCTCTGTAGAGAGGTCGTAGACGACGACGTCGTGGCCGTGGTCGACGAGATCCCTGGCGACGTAGGACCCGACGAACCCGGTGCCGCCCGTCACGAAGACACGTGCCATGCCCCAGGCGTCGGCACCGACGCCAAAAAGGGTGGGCGTTTCACTCGTGGAGGCCGCCCACCGACTCGTAGAACGACGACGACAGCGTCTCGGCCATCTCCTCCTCACGATCGATGCGGACGTCGACGACCGTCGGCAGCTCGGCTCCCCGCGCGTCCCGCAGGGCCGCCCCCAACCCGTCGGGGGTGTCAACACGGACGCCGTCGGCGCCGAACGCGTCCGCGACCTTGACGAAGTCGGTGTCGACGAACTCCGCCCCGGCGACCGCACCCATCTGGCGGACCATCCCCAGACTCGTGTCGTTGAGCACGACGAACGTGGGCGCCACCCCACACTCCACGGCGGTCTCGACGCTGTTCATCGAGAGGCTGAACCCGCCGTCGCCCGCCACCGCGATGACGTCCCGGTCGGTGGCCAGCGCCGCGCTGACCGCCGCCGGCACCGCCCACCCCATGCCGCCGACGCCGCCGCTGCCGAAGTACGTGCCCACCGCCGGCGCCTGCAAGTAGTGCAGCAACCAGAACCGGTTGTTCCCCGAGTCCGCGGTCACGATCGTGTCCTCGTCGACGACGCGGTCGATCTCCGCGACGGCGCGCTGGGGTTTCACCGGGGCGGCATCGGACTCACACGCCGGCGCGGTGAAGTCCTCCCGGGCGGTCGCCGCCCGGTCGAGCGCCCAGCCGGTGCCCCCGGCGTGGTCTGGGGCGGCCTCGCGGAGGGCGCGCAGCGTCTCGCCGGCGTCGCCCACCAACCCAACGTCCGCCGGGTAGACCCACCCGGTGTTCCGGGGGTCGACGTCGGCGTGGACGATCGTCTGCTCGTCCGGGCGGATGAACGACGGCGCCGTCCAGTTCGTGTCCATCGGATTGAGGCGACTGCCCACCACGAGCAGGGTGTCGGCCTCGCTGACCGCCTGGTTGGCGCCCTCGTGGCCGAACGCCCCGATCACGCCGGCGGCCCGGTCATGGGTCTCGGGGATCGTCGACTTCCCCAGGTAGGAGGTGGTGACCACGGCATCGTAGGCGTCCGCGACCGCCTGCAGCGCGGCGTAGGCGTCCGGCGGGTCCGCGCTCTCCCGGAACCCGGCGTCGGCCGCGCGGGCGCTGGCGTGGACACCGTTCCCGGCGACGATCACCGGGCGGTCGGCGGTCGCCATCGCCTCGGCGGCGGTGGCGACGTCGGCGGCCGTCGGCGCGGACGCCCACGTCCGCACCTGGGCGGCGGTGTCCCAGACCGGTGGCACCGGATTTGGTGGCACGTCCTCGGTGACGGCCGCCCCGTCCAGCACCACCGCGGTGGGGCCGGGGCGGCCCGCCGTCGCGTGTTTGACCGCCAACTGGAGGGCCCGCACGGTTTCGGTGGGGCGTCGGGGCTCCCAGTGCTCTTTGGTGATGCCGTCCAGGATCGATGGCAGGTCGAGGCCGCCGTAGTCGCCACGGGCCTGCTGGTAGGGGGCGAGGGTCGCGTACTCGCCGCGTTCGCTGGCCTCGGTGATCGCGACCATCGGCGAGGACCCGAGCCGCGCCTCCATCTGCCCGAAGGCGCCGATGCTCCCGATCCAGGGACCCTGCCCCAACAGGACGCCGGGCTCGCCGGTGAGGCGCCCGTGGGCCTCGGCCATGACGCTGGCCTCCCGCTCGTCCCGGCCCCGCACCAACTCGATGGGGGCGGCCTCGATGTGCTCGAGCAACTCGATGACACGGCCCCCGGGGAACCCGTAGACGCGGTCGATGCCAAGCGATTCCAGCACCTCGACGAGGCGTTCGGCGGTCGTGGTCATGTCCATGGCACTGACCGCTGTGTGAGTTCCCCGGCGATCGACCGCCCCATCGCGGCCTCGACGTCGCCGACGTTGGCCAGCGCCCACATCAGCTTCACGTACGCGGTCCCCGGCAGGGTGTCACCGGCCTCGACGACGCCGGCGTCGAGGAGGTCCCGCCCGGTGTCGTACACCCGATCGCAGACCCGCCCGGTCAGGCACTGACTGGTCATCACGACCGTCGTCCCCGCCGCGACCCGGTCCTCGAGGGCCGGGATCATCGCGGTGTGGACGTGGCCCAACCCCGTCCCCTCCACGACGATGCCGGCCGCGTCCTCGTCGATGGCCGACGCGTCCATGCCGGGCACGTATTTCAGCAACTGGACGTCGGTCTCCAACGCCGGGTCCAGGTCCAACGCCTGGCTATCGCGTTCGGCGTAGTCCCGGCGGAAGGCCACGGCGTCGGCCCCGTCGTCGGCCAGCGCCCGGTAGTCGACGCTGCCCAGCGGGTGGCGGCCGACGGTCTCGAAGGCGTCCCGGCGTGACGTGTGGTTCTTCCGCACCCGGGTGCCCCGATGCAGGGCACACACGTCGTCGCTCTCCGTGGCGTGCATGCAGACGAGGACCTCCGCACAGTCGGCCTTGGCGGCCTCGACGGCACACACCGCGTTCATCACGTTGTCCGATGACGGTCGGTCGGCCGACCGTTGACTCCCCGTGAACACCACCGGCACCGGCGTCTCGAGCATGAACGACAGCGCCGCCGCCGAGTACTGCATCGTGTCAGTGCCGTGCATCACGACGACGCCGTCGGCCCCCGCGTCGATTTCATCGTGGACCGCGCGCGCCAGCGCCTGCCAGTCCGCCGGGACCATGTTCTCGGAGAGCTTGTTCGCGACGACCCGGCCCCGGTAGTTCGCCCGCCCCGCCAGGTCCGGGACCGCCCGCAACACGTCCTCGGCGTCGAAGCGTGCGGTGACCGCCCCCGTGCGGTAATCCACCGTTGAGGCGATCGTCCCACCGGTCGTCACCAGCGCGATCGTCGGCAGGTCCGGATCGACGGTGATGGCGGAGGTCTCGGCGCCCGCCTGGGCAGCCTCGATGTCGACGACCCCGGCCTCCAGGACCTCCACGGTCGCTGCCGCCCGGTCGACGCCGACGTTGTACCCGCCCGACCGCTTCACCACGATCGTGTCCGGGGTGGAGGACGGCAGGACCACGCCCTCGTATTCGGTGCCGTCGCGTTCGACCCGGACGCGGTCCCCAGGGTGCATGCGAGACGGGTTCCGTGGCGCCGGACTTGAAAGCTCTCACTTCCCGGCTGCCGGTTCGCAGAGGTTTATGCCGCGGCGTCCGCCCTACCACGGTAATGCCCGACCAGGACCCGCCCGAGACCCCACGACGCCCCGTGACCGAGACCATCCACGGCGTCGAGATCACCGACCCGTACCGCTGGCTCGAGGACGGGGACGACCCGGCCGTCCAGGACTGGATCGACGACCAGAACCACTACGCCGACCGGTTCCTCGACACGGCGACGGCCGACGCCCTCCGGCCGCGGTTCGAGGACCTCGCCCGGGTCACCGACTACGGCGGCATCGACCCGAGCGGCGGCCGGTACTTCCAGCAGGTCGAGGCCCCCGACGAGGACCAGCCCGTCCTCTACGTCCGGGAGGCCATCGACGACGACCCCCGACCGTTGGTCGACCCCAACACCTTCGACGGCGAGCACCCGTCCATGGACTGGTACAGCGTCGCCCCGGACGGCGACCGCCTCGCCTACGGGTACGCTGAGGGCGGCGACGAACAGTACGACATCCGCGTCCTCGACGTGGACACCGGCACCCTCGAGGAGACGGTGCCGGCCACCGGTCGCACCACCCAGTTCGGGCTGGCCTGGGTCGCGGACGGGTTCTACTACGTCCGCACCGGCGGTCCCGGCGGCGGCGACCAACTCGATAAGGCCCTGTACTACCACGAACTCGGAACCGACCCCGCCCACGACGCGGCGATCGTCGAGGACTTCGACGAACACGCCTGGATCGGACTCGAGTCAGACGAGGACACCGACACCGTCCTCGTCACCGTGTTGTACGGCACCACCCACACCGAACTCTACCGGCTGACCCCCGACGCCGACGCGCCACTGCACCCGCTCATCACCGGGTACGACGCCACGTTCACCCCCGAGATCCACGACGACACCGTCTACATCCAGACCACCCACGACGCGCCCTTCGCCCGGCTCCTGGCCGCACCCCTCGACACCGTCCGCACGGCCGACCGACTCGACCCGGACAGCCTCACCGAGGTCCTCCCCGAGGACGACGCCGTGTTGCAGTCGGTCGCCTTCGCCGACGACCGGCTCGCCGCCCACCGGTTGCGGGACGCCAGCTCCGAACTCTCGATCTACGACCTGGACGGCACCGAACAGACCACGGTCCCCCTCCCGGAGCACTGCACCGTCGCCGCCCTCACCGGCACCGACGACGCCCGGGAATGGTGTTTCACCGTGCAGACGTTCACCGACCCCGCCATCGTCTGCCGGTACACGCCCGCCGACGGCCGCCAGGACCTGGACAGCGCGGACGTCTCCGTCGAGGCGGACCTGACCGTCACCCAGCGATTCGTCGAGTCGGCCGACGGCACCGAGGTCCCCGCGTTCCTCGTCCACCGCACCGACCTCGACCGGGACGGCGACAACCCCACCATCGTCTACGGGTACGGCGGGTTCCGCATCAGCCAGACCCCGGCCTTCGATCGGTTCCGCGCCCCGTTCCTCGAGGCCGGCGGCATCTGGGTCCAGACCTGCCTCCGCGGCGGCACCGAGTACGGCGAACCCTGGCACGAGGACGGGATGCTCGGCAACAAACAGAACGTCTTCGACGACTACCTCGCGGTCGCCGAGGCCCTCGTCGACGCCGACTACACCAGTCCCGACCGATTGGCCGCCTACGGCGGTTCGAACGGCGGCCTCCTCGTCGGCGCCGCCATCACCCAACGCCCCGACCTCTGGCGGGCCGCCTTCTGCACCGTCCCGCTGTTGGACATGCTCCGGTTCCACGAGTTCCTGCTCGGCGAGTCCTGGACCGTCGAGTACGGCTCCCCCGACGACCCGGAGGCCTTCGAGTGGTTACACGCGTACTCCCCCTACCACAACGCCGCCGAGACCGCCTATCCCGCCACCCTGTTCAAGACCGCGCTCGGGGACACACGCGTCCACCCCGGACACGCCCGGAAGATGACCGCGTTACTCCAGGCGAACAACACCGGGCCACACCCGATCGTCTTGCGTACCGAGACGGGGACCGGGCACGGCGTCGGCAAACCGACGTCGATGATCGTCCGCGAACAGGCCGAACAGTGGGCGTTCCTCTTCGACAGCCTCGGGCTCACGCCCTCGGCCTGACCGGCCTACCCCGGCTGCTGGAGCTGCCAACCCTCGCCGGTCCGCTCGACGAGGTCCCGGTCGGCCAACGAGGACAGTGCGCCTTGCACGACCTCCGCGGGGACCTCGAGGGCGTCGGCCATCTCCCCGACCTCCCGCCGGTCGCCCGCGAGCTCGACGAGCAGCTCCGCGAAGACGCGTTCGACCTCCTCGTCACCCCCGACCGCCTCCCCCAGTGCCGCCTGCCGGTCCGCGAGTCGGCCCTGCACCCACCGCTGGGCCAGGGACAGCTCCCGCTCGAGCTCCCGGAGCTCCGCCAGCTCCTCGGCGATCTCGATGACGTCCTCCTGGGCGCCGTCACGACTGTGGAACTCGACGGAGAGATACGAGCACCGTCCGAGGTCCAGGTCCGAACTCGCCGGGTACGCACTCTTGGTCCCGAACCCGTACGGGGAGACGTTGACCTCCAGGCGGACGTTCCGCGCGATCCGGAAGTACTTCCGCCGCCGATCGTCGACGGAACTCTCGACCAGGCCCGCCTCCTCCAGGCGGCGGAGGTGGTCGATGACCGCCTTCGGACTGACCCCGAGGTACTCGCCGATCTCGGTGACATAACAGGGTTTGCTCGCGAGAAGCCGGAGGATCCGCCGCCGGTTCTCGTTCCCGAGGAGATCGAGCAGCGACCCGGAGTCCATCACACCAAGCTTGGGGATACGAGCGGAAAAGCGTGTCTCCCCCACCGCGCCGGGGTGTCTGACGCATGTCCGGCGATTCCACCGGCGGAATTGCACGTCGGCAAAACAGTTCCGGGGAAACCTTATCCCGAATCATGCCTGACAGTGACTACCATGTTCGAGCCGTTCTCCGACGGCTACTACCTGGGGCGACTGTACGTCGAACCCACCACGGGCGACCGGACGGTGATGCACCGCGACCAGCACGAACAGGTGAACCGACAGCTGTACGCCGACGGCGAGGGCATCGAACGGCTCGACGCCCCGCTGGTCGTGAAACTCGACTCCACCCATCTGGCCGTCCACGGCGCCACCGACGTCCCCAGCGACACCCTCGCGGTCCCCGAGTCGGTCCTGGCCGACCTCGGCGTCGACCCACCACCCACCCTCGAAGAGGTGCTGTTGGCCAAGGCCGACCGCGCCGCCCAACTCCTGCGGTACGCCGGAACTTAGGACCCCCGCCGTCGAAGGGGCGGTATGCTCGACACGTTGCTCGGCCGCACGGAACTCAAAGAGCGGATCGCCGAGCTCGAAGCCGAGCGGGACTCCCTCCAGGAACAGTTGACCGCCGAACAACGACGTCGCAGTGATGCGGTCAGCGACCGGCAGGACGCCGAAGAGCAGGTCAATCGCCTCGAAGACCGCATCGCCGAACTCGAGGACCGGGTCAGCCGCCTCCAGTCCACCGACGACACCCACCTCACCGCCCTCCACCGCGAACCCGTACGCGGAGACCGCCTCGCCGCCATCCTCGACCGACTGGAGAGCTTCACCGCCCCACCGGAGGGCGCGGTCACCGCCGCCGTCAGCGACGACGTCCCCGACCCCATCGCCGACCTGCTCGGCGACCGGACGCCGCTGCTGGCCGACACCAGCCCCTGTGTCGCCTGCGTCGACGACGCCGCCCTGGTCAGGGTCGCCCTCCAGCCACCGGTCCAACCCCCGGCCTTCTGCGAACGGGGTTCGGGCTTTGCCCTCGATCGGTCCTGGTTCGAACCCACCGACCGGTTCGCCCTCGCTCTCGTTCGGTCGGACGTCTTCGCCGTCGGCGTCTACGACGGGCGAGACCGCGTCGATGTCCGCGGGTTCCAGACCGACGTCAAGAGCAACCACTCCAAAGGCGGCTTCTCCCAGGGCCGCTTCGAGCGCATCCGCGACGGCCAGATCGCCGACCACCTCGACCGCGCCCACGACGCCATCGACGACGTCGACGTCGACCGCCTCTACGTCGTCGGCACCGCCGAACACCTCCCCACCTTCGAGGACCGCGCCACCGCCACCGCCGCCGTCGACGCCACCGGCGCCCCCGAGGCCGCACTCGACGACGCCTTCCAGCAGTTTTGGACCACGCGGCTCGTCTCCCTCTGACCCGGGAAGCGGCGACCCCCGGCGGCGGGCCGAGAGTATTTCACCGGGCGCCCCCACCGCCCCGCCATGCGCGTGGCGCTACTCGCCCACGAGAAGTTCCCCGACCGCGCCAAGACCGCGGTCGGCATCCTCCGGTACGCCGACCACGACGTCGTCGCCGTCCTCGATCGGGACCACGCCGGCGACCGGGTCGCCGACCACCTCCCCGACGTCCAGGACGCCCCGATCGTCGCGGACATGGCCGCCATCACCGACGCCGTCGACGCCCTCATCATCGGCATCGCCCCCATCGGCGGCGGGTTCGACGACAGCTGGCGCCCCGACGTCCGCACCGCCATCGAACGCGGCTGTGACGTCATCGCCGGCCTCCATTACTTCCTCGAAGACGACGAGGAGTTCGCCGCCCTCGCCGCCGACCACGACGTCGACCTCTGGGACGTCCGCCGACCCCCACCCGACCTGACCGTCAGCGACGGGGTCGCCGACGAGGTCGCCGCCGACATCGTCCTCACCGTCGGCACCGACTGCTCGGTCGGGAAGATGACGACCACCGTCGAGCTCCGGGACGCCGCCCGCGACGCCGGCATCGACGCCGGGTTCATCCCCACCGGCCAGACCGGCATCATGATCGACGGCTGGGGCATCGCCGTCGACCGCGTGGTCAGTGACTTCACCGCGGGCGCCGTCGAGGACATGATCCTCGAGCGCGGCGACGACCACGACGTCCTCTTCGTCGAGGGCCAGGGCAGCATCGTCCACCCCGCCTACTCCGCGGTCACCTGTGGCATCCTCCATGGCGCCATGCCCGACGCGTTGATCCTCTGTCACACCGCCGGCCGCGACACCATCCACGGCTACGACCAGCCCCTCCCGCCGCTGGGGACCTACGTCGACCTCTACGAGACCCTGGCCGCCCCCGTCCACGAGACCGCCGTCGTCGGCGGCGCCCTCAACACCGCCAGCCTCCAGGCCGACGCCGCCGCCACCGATGCCATCGACGCCTACACCACCGCCATTGACGCCCCCGCGACCGACCCGGTCCGCTTCGGCGTCGATCCGCTCCTGGAGGCCCTGCCATGAGCCTCACCACCAGCGTCGAAACCCTCGAACTCCCGCTGGCCCGCCCGTTCACCATCGCCCGCGGCACCACCGACACCACCGAGAACGTCGTCGTCGAGATCACCGACGACGGCGGCCACACCGGCGTCGGCGCCGCCGCCCCCTCACGACACTACGGCGAGACCGCCGCCACCGTCAAGGCGATCCTCCCGGAGTTGCTGGATGCCGTCGAGTCGATCGGAGACCCACACGCGATCACCGAGATCGAGGCGGCGTGCCGCACGGTCGTCGAGGACAACCCCGCCGCCCGCGCCGCGGTGTCGATCGCCGTCCACGACCTCGCGGCCAAACGCGTCGGCCTCCCTCTGTACCGGTTCTGGGGGCTCGACCCCACCGACAGCGTCACCACCTCCTTCTCCCTGGGGATCGACGACCCCGACACCGTCCGCCAGAAGGCCCGGGACGCCGTCGCCGCCGGCCACGACGTCCTAAAACTCAAGCTCGGCACCGACGCGGACCGCGCCCTCGTCGAGGCGGTCCGCGAGGCCGCCCCCAACGCCCGGCTCCGCGTCGACGCCAACGAGGCCTGGACACCCCACGAGACCGTCGAGAAGGCCGGGTTCCTCGCCGACCACGACGTCGAGTTCATCGAACAACCCGTCCCCGCCAACGACCCCACGGGCCTCGCCTACGTCCACGACCACGCCGCCCTCCCCATCGCCGTCGACGAGTCCCTCGAGACCGCCGCCGACGTCTTCCGCGTCGCCGATCGCGCCGACATCGCGAACCTCAAACTCATGAAATGTGGCAGCCTCACCGAGGCCCGCCGCATCATCGCCGCGGCCGACGCCGCCGGACTCCAGACCATGTGTGGCTGTATGGTCGAGACCAACGCCGCCATCGCCGCCGCCAGCCACCTCGCCCCCTTGCTGGACTACGCCGACCTCGACGGCGCCCTCTTACTCGCCGACGATCCCTACACCGGGGTCCCCATCGACGACGGGTACATCGACCTCGCGGCCCTCGACCGCCCCGGGACCGGCGCCCGCCGGGCCTGACTCACTCCGCGCCCTCGTCCCACTCCAGATCGGTCGACCGGTCGGTCTCCCGCAGGATGAACGGGCCGATCGACAGCGTCCGCTTGGCCACCGTCGCGATCCGCAACACCGCCACCCCCAACACCAGGAACGGCAACACCGCCACCGTCGCCATCGCCGCCACCACGACCACGAGGAGGTCCACCCCGAGCACGCTCCCCTCGATCGCCGCCAACCCCTGGGCGTACAACACCCCGCTCGTCGTCACCACCAACGCGGGCACCGCCGCGTACAGCATCGCCCGCGAGAGGTTGATGAGCTCCCACTGGAAGTACAACGTCTTCACGTGCTCGCGGGCCGGGCCGAAGTACTGCAACGCGTCTAGGAGCTCCTCGAGGGCGGTCACGGCCGCCGCGTCGAGCTCCTCGCCGTGCTCGGCCCGGAGCCGCCGCCCCTCGTAGATCTTCCAGGAGTAGTTGTAGTCCAGTGCCGCCTGCAGCGCCGCGAACGTCCCGAACTGCGCGTCGGCCAACCGGTCGCCGACCGCCGACGCGTTCCCGGTGACGCTGTCCACGTAGGTCTGCACCCTGTCGGCCACCTGGTCGGGCGCCCCCTCCGTCGCCGCCCCCAGCCGCTCGGCCCGGTCCCGGGTCAGGTCCACGATCGCCTTCAGGAACGCCGCCGGCTCCGGGGGCGCCACCGGCAGTTCGGCCGCGTCCGCGACGTCCTCGCGGAACGCGACCGCCCCGGACATCCGCTCGCGTTGATCGCCGACCGCCCCCAGCTCCTGGGACAACACCACCTGATTGATCGACACCACCAGGGTCACCCCGGTGATGATCGCGGTCAACAACGCCTGGAACACCGTCTCCAGTGGATCGCCCGCCCCGATCCCCGACGGCGCCACCGCGCCGGCGGCCACGATGGCGACGAACACCGCGACGACGAGGATCGCCGTCACCGTGTTGCGACTCCCGCCCAGCAACACCCACCACCGCACCCGGCTGCCCGGGACCCGGTCACGCATCGTGTCCCGCGGCTCCCCTCCATCAGACACGGGCCACCGTTCGACCGCGGCCCAGTTAACCCCGGCGACCGCGTCCCAGCGTCAGGCCTCCTCGTCTTCGCGGTCCTCGAGGGCCTCCTCGGGCTCGCCGTCACCGACCTCGGCCTTCAGCGTCTCCAGTTCGGCCTCCACCTCCGTCTGGGCCCGGGTCTCGGCCAACTCCCGATCGATCGGGTCCTGATCGCCGACCGCCTCCTCGAGGACCCCCTCATCGCTGAGCTCGTCGAGGGCGGCCGCGCGTGCCTCCATCTCCTCGGTCCGTTCGGTCGCCCGCTCGACGGCGCGGTTCACGTCGTCCATCTCCTCACCGACACCGGTCACCGCCTCCGACACCCGTGCACTGGCCTCCGCCGCCTCGTACCGGGCCTTCATCGTCTCCTTTTGTGTGCGGAACTCGTCGACCCGTTGCTGGAGCTCCTCCTTTTTCTCGACCAACCGGTCCTGGGTCGCCTCCAGCTCCGCGATCTGGGATTCCAGCTCCTCGATCTGGGTCATCTTCGTCTGCTTCTTCTCGAGGGCCTGTCGCGCCAGGTCCTCCCGCTCCTGCCGGACCGCCTCGCGAGCCTGTTCGTTGTGGTGTTCGACGTTCTCCTCGAGGCGGCGTTGCTGCATCTCGAGGCGTTTCCGCTGGGTGGTCAGGTCGGCGATCCCCGACTTGACGTCCTGGAGCTCGTCCCGCATCCGCTCGTAGGAGTAATCCAAGCTCTCGCCGGGGTGCTCGATCCGCCCGACGACCGCGGACAACCTCGCGCGGAGCGCATACGAGAGCCGGGAGAGCAGTCCCATACCCCCACTTGGCGTGGCATCATTAAAACCCTCGCCCGGGAGGCGTAGCGGCTAAACGCCGGCGGCGCCACGGGCTCCGTATGGCCGAGGAGACCGTCCCGCTGCCCGGTGCCCGCGAGGTTGTGGCCACCCACGAGTCCACCGAGGACGCCACGGCCTGCGTCGTCGCGTGTCCACCCCACCCGGAGTTCGGCGGCCACCGCGGCGACCCCCGGTTGCGCGCGGTCACCGACCCCCTCCGGGACGCCGGCGTCGCCACGCTCCGGTTCGACTACGGGTCCTGGGACGAGGGACGCGGCGAACGCAGTGACGCCCGCAGTGCCATCCGCTGGGCGAGCGACCGGTACGCCACCGTCGGATGTTTCGGCTACAGCTTCGGCGGCGCCATCGCCATCCTCGCCGCCGCCGACGCCGACCCAGCCCCGGCCGCGGTGTCGGTGCTCGCACCGACCGCTCACCTCAGCACCGACCTCGACGCCACCACCGCCCTCGAATCAGTCGCCAGCCCCGTCCAGGTCGTCGTCGGCACCCGGGACGAGACCGCCGACTGGCAGCCCGTCGCCGACCGCGCCCGCGCGCTCGGCCACGACGTCGTCGAACTCCCGGCCGACCACCACTTCGTCGGCCAACACGACCGCATCCGCGAGACCGTCGTCCCCTTCCTCCTCGACCACCTCGACTAGGGCCGGGTCGAAACGGTTTTTGCGTGGACTCCCCCACGGTCAGTATGCCGACGGAGACCGGGTACGACCCCTCCAAGGGGAACAAGTTCATTTTCGTCACGGGGGGTGTGATGTCGGGGCTCGGGAAGGGCATCACCGCCGCGAGCATCGGTCGGTTGCTCGCCAACGCCGGCTTCGACGTCACCGCGGTGAAGGTCGATCCCTACCTCAACGTCGACGCCGGGACCATGAACCCCTACCAACACGGGGAGGTGTACGTCCTCAAGGACGGCGCGGAGGTCGACCTCGATCTCGGGAACTACGAACGGTTCCTGGACGTCGACATGACCGCCGACCACAACGTCACCACGGGCAAGGTCTACCAGCACGTCATCGAACGCGAACGCGCCGGCGACTACCTCGGTCAGACCGTCCAGATCATCCCCCACGTCACCGACGACATCAAACGCCGCATCCGCGCGGCCGCCGCCGACACCGACGTCTGCATCGTCGAGGTCGGCGGCACCGTCGGCGACATCGAGGGCATGCCGTTCCTCGAGGCGCTCCGCCAGTTCGCCAGCGAGGAACCCCGGGAGAACCGGGTGTTCATCCACGTCACCCTCGTCCCCAACTCCACGAACGGCGAACAGAAGACCAAACCCACCCAGCACAGCGTCAAGGAACTGCGCAGCATCGGCCTCCAACCGGACGCGGTCGTCGGCCGGAACGAGGACCGGTTGGCCGACGACGTCCGTGAGAAGATCGCGTTGTTCTGTGACGTCCCCACCGACGCCGTGTTCTCCAACCCGGACGTCGAGGACATCTACCACGTCCCCCTCGTCCTCGAGGAGGAGGGCGTCGACGACTACGTCATGGACGCACTCGACCTCGAGGCGGCGGCGTTGCCGCCGACCGACCGCCACAGCGAATGGCGGGAACTGGTCACCCGCGAGACCACCGGCAGCGTCGAGGTCGCCCTCGTCGGCAAGTACGGGCTCGAGGACGCCTACCTCTCCATCCACGAGGCCCTCAAACACGCGGGCCTCGAACACCGGGTCGACGTCAACCGGCGGTGGGTCCACGCCGAGGACGTCATCGACGGGATCGACGGGGAACTCGACGCCGTCGACGGCATCATCGTCCCCGGGGGCTTCGGCGCCCGCGGCACCGAAGGCAAGATCGCCGCGATCCGGTACGCCCGCGACAACGACGTCCCATTCCTCGGATTGTGCCTGGGCTTCCAGCTCGCCGTCGTCGAGTACGCCCGCCACGTCCTCGGGCTCGACGGCGCCCACTCCACCGAACTCACCGACGACCCCGCCCACCCCGTCATCGACCTCCTCCCCGAACAGTACCGCGTCGACGACCTCGGCGGCACCATGCGGCTCGGCGCCCAGGAGACCACCATCGAACCGGGGACGCTGGCCCACCGCCTCTACCAGGCCGACACGTGCATCGAGCGCCACCGGCACCGCTACGAGGTCAACCCCGAGTACATCGACGACCTCGAGGCCGCCGGGATGGTGTTCAGCGGCTCCGCCGGCCACCGCATGGAACTCCTGGAGCTCCCCGACCACCCGTTCTTCCTCGGCACCCAGTTCCACCCCGAGTTCCGGTCCCGCCCCGGTCGGGCCAGTCCCCCGTTCGTCGGGTTCGTCGACGCCGTCCTCGACCGGTCACGACGGGAGGTGGAGGCATGATGGAGAGTCCGGAGACCTTCGTCGCCGATGCCATCGCCGAGATCCAAGACACCGTCGGCGACGCCACCGCCATCATCGCGTTGTCCGGCGGCGTCGACTCCTCGACGGCCGCCGCCCTCGCCTACGAGGCGATCGGCGACAACCTCGTCCCCGTCTACGTCGACACCGGGTTGATGCGCGCCGGCGAGACCGCGGAGGTCGCCGACACCTTCGAGCACATGGACTCCCTGCGGATCGTCGACGCCCGGGAGCGCTTCCTGGACGCGTTGACAGGCGTGACCGACCCCGAACAGAAACGCCAGGTCGTCGGCAAGCAGTTCATCCGCGAGTTCGAGACCGTCGCCCGCGAGGTCGACGCCGACTACCTCGTCCAGGGCACCATCTACCCCGACCGCATCGAGAGCGAAGGCTCGATCAAGTCCCACCACAACGTCGGCGGCCTCCCCGAGGCCATCGACTTCGAGGGGATCGTCGAACCGCTGCGGGAACGGTACAAAGACGAGGTCCGGGCGATCGCCCGCTACCTCGGCCTCGACGCCGTCGTCAGCGAACGGATGCCGTTCCCCGGCCCCGGGCTCGCGGTCCGGGTCGTCGGCGAGGTCACCGAGGAGAAACTCGCCGTGGCGCGGGCCGCCACCGAGGTCGTCGAGACCGAACTCGAATCCTACGACCCGTGGCAGGCCTTCGCCGCCGTCCTCGGCCGCGCCACCGGCGTGAAAGGCGACAACCGCGTCCACGGGTGGGTGGTCGCCGTCCGGTCCGTCGAGAGTCGCGACGGCATGACCGCCCGCGCCCAGGAGATCGACTGGGAGACCCTCCAACGCATCCAGAGCCGCATCACCGGATCGATCGACGACGTCGCCCGGGTCGTCTACGACGTCACACACAAACCACCGGCGACCATCGAGTACGAATGATGAACGTCGTCGTCACCGGCGCCGACGACGCCGGCGTGGCCGACGCCCTGGCGGCACGCGGCGCCACCGTCACCCGCGTCACCGCCGTCGCCACCCAGGACCGACTGCAGGCGGCGGGCATCGACGAGGCCTCGCTGCTGGTCGTGACCGATGTCGACGACGCGACCGCCATCCCCATCGCCAAGGACCGCAACCCGGACATCCGCGCGGTGCTGTACACCGACGCCGCCGTCCCCGCGTTCGTCCGCGGCCAACTCGACCTGGCGATCGACCCCGCGCTGCTGGACGCCGCCACCGTCGCCGCGGAACTCCTCGACGACCGCCCCTGACCGCAACCCCTACACCCACCCGCAGCGTCGTGGGGGTATGCCAACTGACCGTTACCCCACGCTGGACCCGGCCCCCGGCGCCGTCGAGACCGCCGAACTCGCGGTCACCGACGACGTCCTCGTCAAAGCCTTCGCCCTCGGCCCCGACGCCACCCTCGAGGCCCACGACCACCCGGACGCCACCAACGTCTTCCACGTCCTGGAGGGCACCGTCACCGTCCTCCAGGGCGACGACGCCACCCCGATCACCGCCCCCGGCGTCGTGTTACACGAACGCGGCACCGTCCACGGCGCCAGAAACGACACCGACGAGCCCGCGGTGTTCACCGCGAGCCTCTGTCCTCTCCCCGGTCAGTAGGGGTCGGCGGTGACGACGATCGCGCCTTTCATCCCCGCGTGGACCGGGCACTCGTAGAACGCCAGGCCCTCCTCCGGGAACGACACCTGGTAGTCCTCCCGATCCACCGTCGGCTCACCGCTGTCCAACGCGTACGCCGAGGCCGCAGTCGATTGGACCGCGTGGTCGCCGGTGCCCGCGACCCAGTTCCACCGCACCGTCGACCCCGGCGGCAACTGGATGGCGGCCGGCTCGAACGTCGGGGCGCCACCCTCGGTCTGCTCGCCGACGTAGACGTTCACGAAGTCGGTCTTGACCGCGTCCGCGATGTACATCGACCCGTCGTAGTTCGGTGCCGCCGGCTCGCTCGTCAGGAACCGCTCGATCTCGGCGGGGACCTGCTGGGACTCGCTCCCGCCGCCGACCTCTGGCAGGAACTCCGGGGTATCCTCGGCGGCGCCGCCACACCCGGCGAGGGCGGCGGCGAGGCCCGCGGTGCCGGCCCGCAACACCGTCCGCCGATCGACGCGCTCGCTCATGACCACCCGTACCCGGGTCCCACGGAAATACCCGGTGAAAGATCAGACGCCCGTTAGCCCGTCACCGGCCGCGGCCTTCCCCGCCGATCCAGGACCGCACCCCGCTCCCGGGGATCGGGATCGTCCCGGTGACGGTGTAGTAGTACGCCGCCGGGGACGCCGGGAGGTCCAGCAGGTCGCCGTCCTCGGTCTCGTACCCGTAGGCCGCGTCGTCGGGCTCGAACCCGCCCCGGACCCGCAGGTCGTGGTCCCGGGGGCCGGACGCCAGCGTGGCCAGGTCCTGGGCGTCGAAGGTCACCGCGATCCCGTCGTCCCGCACCGTCGTCCCCGCCGCCTCGATGGTGTGGCCGTACTGGGTGACCGCATCGAAGGTCCGGGGATGGACGCGGTCGATGGTGTCCGGGTGATCGAGGACCGCCGTGACGGTGTCGTCCCCGATCTCGAGGGCGACCTCGCCGACGTCCTCGTCGACCCGCAGGATCTGGTGGTCGGTGTCGGCGTCGACGACCTGGCCCTGGAGGTAGTCGATGAACACCGTCCCCTCGAAGTCCTCGGTTGCCTCGAGAAGTTCGCCCTCGCCGAACCCGGCGTAGTTCTCGTACACGAAGTCGATGGTCGCCAGCGTGTAGGTCTCGTCCTCCTCGAGTTCGTCGCCGCCAACGTAGAACGACCGGATCTCCTGGTCGCCGTCGTGGCCCTGGTACTCGTACTGGACCCCGGAGACCTGGGCCCCGGCCTGCATCCCGAAGAAGGACCAGGGCAGGGCACTGATCCCGTACTCGAGCCCGTATTTCAGGTCCGCGCCGGAGATCTCGACTTTCACGACCTTGTTCGGGAACGGGAAGATATTGTAGACGTCCGCCCCCGTGATCGGACCCGGCCCGTACGTGGTCCCCGAGCGCACGCCACCGGGGTTCTGGTAGCCGACGTCGGCGTCCATCACATCCCGCATGATGTCGCTGGCCAGGGTGCCGACGTTGGTCTCGTCGGCGTAGTTCGCACTCGTCGCGTCGAGTTCGTTCGTCGTCCGGAACACCGTCTCTCCGAGTCGTTCCTGGAGTTTCGCCTCCCATTTGTCCATGATGGCGGCCATGCCGTCGTCCTCGGGGAGGCTGTCGGCCTGCGCGGCGAGATCCAGTCGCCGCCAGTCGACGACGTCACCGGTCGTGGCATCCAGTTGGAGGACGCCGAGCCACCCGAACTGGTCGCCGACCTCGCTGATCAGCGTGCCGGACACCTCCCGCACCGCCTCCTGGACGGTGCCGGAGTGGGAGCCGACGACGGCGTCCAACCCGTCGACCCCGGCGGCGATCTCGTCGTGGGTCTCGCTGCTGGTGTGTGAGGCCATCACCACGACGTCGGCCCCGGCGTCCTGGAGTGCCGTCGTCGCCTCCGCCGCCGCGGCCACCGGGTCGAGAGCCTGGTAGTCAGGGGGGTAGGCGGTGATCGAGTGGAAGTCCCCGACCCCGCTCCCGAAGAACCCCACCGTGTGGTCGCCGACCGACTCGAGGGTCCAGCGCTCGGTCCCGGGGATGGGATCGCCGTCGGGCGTGAGGAGGTTCGCGACCACCCACGGGAACTCCGACGCCTGGAACTGGGTGACGGCGTTGTCGAGGCCGAAGTCGAACTCGTGGTTGCCGACCCCGTCGACGACCGGGTCGAGGTAGTTCAGCGCCTCGACCATGTGCTCGCCGTGGAACTCGAACCCCATCGTCGACGGGCTGAAGTCGTCCCCGATCCCGACGAATCCGGCGTTGGGCAACTCCCCGCGGAGCCGGTTGACCTCGTGGGTGTACTGGGCGATGTTCACCCCCGACCCCCCGCTGAACCGTCCGTGGAAGTGGGTGTCGTGGATCAGCGACACCGTGTTCGCGGGGGTGGTGGCCGCGGTCGCGATATCGGTGCCCACCACGGCCATGGCCCCGGCGGCCGCCCCCGCGCCCAGGAAACTCCGTCGATCGACGCCGTACCCCGTCTCGTCCTCGTCGTGGTCACCCTCTGGTGCCATGCCAAGACCCCACTCACCACCCCAGTTAATTCTTTGCCGCACACCGGTACAGAAAAACGCAGTACGGCTCCGGGTTCACACCGCTTGCTGGCGGTCCCGGAACGCGGTGGCGAACCGCCCTGAGCGGTCAGGGTTCGAGGGCGTCGAGGACCGGCATCGCCGCCCGGTCCTCGTCGTCGACGGCCGCCCAGTCGATCGCCGTCGGCACCGCATCGGCCCCCGTCTCGATCGTTCGCTTTGGGGTGACGACGACCTCCATCGGGACGTCGTGGGCGTCGGCGTCCCAGCCCTCGCTGCGGACCTGGCGCTCGTGGACGGTCGTCACCGTCACCGTCCCCGCATCCACCGCATCGACCGTGCCGAGGATCGCGAACTCCAGGTCGCTGTACCCTTCGCCCTTCCCGATGCGGGCCCCGGTCTCGGCGACCGCGACACTGCCGCTCACCACCAGATCGACCGGCTCGACGTCCGCGGGGCCGACCTGCACCCCGGCCTCGCCGATCCCGGCGACCGTCGTCGCCGCGTCGACGTCAGCGATCGAGTCCGGGGCCAACCGGTAGAAACAGTCGGCCGCCCGCAGCCGCGGCACCGCCACGTACAGGGTCTTCCCCGCCCTGAGCGCCGCCCGCCGCACCGGCAACTGCGGGGCGTCCGGGTTCGCCTTCACCACCGACGCCTCCTCCCACGCGGCGGTCTCGGTCAACCGTTCGGCCGCCGCGGTCGCCCCCGCGAAGTTCGGGATGCGGTCGTGGGGCGGGAACGGGAACCGCGCCACCCCGCTGTCCTCGAGTTCGTCCCACACCCGCGCCCGGATCGCCTGCTTGTCCATGCTACTCCTCGGTCTCGTCCCGCCGCGCCATCCCCACGAGATGGGGGGCCTCCGGCACGATCAACTCCTCGACACCGAGCCGCGCCGCGTTCTCGCTGCCCGGCAGACAGAACACCGGCACCCCGTCGGCGACCCCGCCGATCGCCCGAGACAGCATCGCCCGCGTCCCGACCTCCGCCGCCGACCGCGACCGGAACAGCTCCCCGAACCCCGGCAGCTCCCGATCCAGCAACGGCGCCACCGCCTCCGGTGTGACGTCGTCCGGGGTGACGCCGGTCCCGCCGGTGGTCACCACCAGGTCGACGTCCCCCCGTCCGGTCATCCGGTCCACGATGCCCTGGACACGGTCGATGTCGTCGGGGACCAGCTCCCGGGTCACCACCTCGTGGCCGGCGGCCTCGACCAGGCCCTCGACAGCGTCGCCGCTGTCGTCCTCCTCGAGACTCCGGGAGCTCGACACCGTCACCACCGCCACCCCCAACGACGCCGGGGCCGCGTGGTCGTGGGTCGGTGGGGTGCCGTGCTCGTGCTCCTCGTCATCGGCCATACCCCGGCTTCGACGGGCCCCGGGAAAAGCCCCGCCCTCGCCCCGACCACACCGGTTAAAGGGGCGGCCACCCGTCCCCTCGGGCATGAAGGCCGTCCAGTTCACCGGCCACGGCGGCCGGGAGGTCATCACCTACGACGACTATCCGGACCCCAGTCCGGGTCGCGACGAGGTCCTCGTCGACGTCAAGGCCGGGGCGCTCAACCACCTCGACGTCTGGACCCGGCGCGGCCTCCCCGGCCTGGACCTGGCACTCCCCCACATCCCCGGCTGTGACGCCGCCGGTGTCGTCGCCGCGACCGGCGACGCCGTCACCCGGTTCGAGCCCGGGGACCGCGTCGCCGTCCTCGCCGGCACCGCCAGCGACGACGACCCCGCCACCCGGCACGGCGACCCGACCCTCGCCGCCGACTACCGCGTCTTCGGCGAACACCTCCCCGGCGTCCACGCCGAACAGGTGGCCGTCCCCGCACCGAACCTGGTCCCGGTCCCCGACCACGTCGACTGGGAGACCGCGGCCGCTGCGCCCCTCGTGTTCGGGACCGCCTGGCGGATGCTCATCGATCGTGGCGGCGTCACCGCCGGCGAGGACGTCCTGGTGTTGGGCGCCAGCGGCGGCGTCGGCCACGCCGCCGTCCAGATCGCGGCCCACGCCGGCGCCACCGTCTACGCCACCGGGTCCACCGCCGAGAAACTGGACGCCGCCCGCGAGTTGGGAGCCGACCACGTCATCGACTACGAGGCCGAACCGTTCCACCGCCGCGCCAAGGAGTTGACCGACGGCCGCGGCGTCGACGTCGTCGTCGACCACGTCGGGGAGGCCACCTGGAACCGGTCGCTGAAGAGCCTCGCGAAGGGCGGCCGCCTGCTCACCTGTGGCGCGACCACCGGGGGCACCCCCGAGACCAACGTCAACCGCATCTTCTGGCGGCAGCTGTCCATCATCGGCTCCACGATGTTCACCCCGGGCCAGGCCGACGAGGTTCTCGAACTGGTGTGGGACGGCACCTTCGAGGTCCGGATCCGTGACGTGTTGCCGATGAGCGAGACCGGGACCGGCCACCGACTGCTCGAGGACCGCGAGGGGTTCGGGAAGGTCGTCCTCATCCCGGACAGTGAACTGTGACCGACGAGACCCCGCCGGAGACCCCCCTCTCGCCGTGGCGCCAGTGGCTCGTCGTCGCCGTCCTCGTGGGGATGCTCGTCGCCGTCCCCGTCACCATCCTCATCTGGCCGCCGACGCTGCTGTCCTTCCAGGACGCCTACCTCGGGTTGGCCCTCGTCCCGGGACTCGTCCTCGGTGCGACCGTCGTCTGGCTGGCCACCCGCCGCCCCTAACCCCGGACCGCGACCGCGGCCGCGGCGAACGACGTCCCGGTCCAGCGCCACGCATCCACCGTCGGGACCGGGCCGGCCAGGGACACCACCACGTAGTGGTGATCGACCCAGTGGGCGTCCCGACGATCGCGGTCGCTCGGGGTGACCGGGCCCGCCGGATGCGAGTGGTAGAATCCCAGGACCGACCGGTCCGCGGCCTCGATGTCCTCGATCGTTGCGAGCAACGCCGCCGGGTCGATCCGGTACTCGACGTGGGGTGAGGCCGCAACGTTTGCCAGCCGGATCGACGACTCCACCACGCGGCGCTCCCCTACCGACCGCCCCGCGAGGATCCCACACGCCTCCCGTGGCGCGTCCTCGGCGGCGTGGTCGAGGACGGCGTCGTAGGCCCCACGGTCGAGGACGAGCACACCCCGCGATGCGGGCGGTCGCGGCAAAAAGGCGCCGGGCGTCTCAGTCGAGGTCTCGCCGCATCGCGATCTCGAACCAGGGACAGAACCGGAGCTGGCGGTAGTACCGGGGGTTGGTGTACAGATCCTCGTAGTCCACCCACAGCAACCCCGCCACCTCCGCCGGGTCACGGTCGAAGGTCGCGTCGGTCACGGTCGCCTGCAGCACCGCACACACCTCCCACTCCAGTCCCTCGTTGAGGTACTCTCGCCGGTACTCGAACCGATCGGTCACCCGGAGATCGCGGTACTGGTCGGGCTCCAACCCGAGTTCCTCGGCCAGGCGTTGCCGCGTCGCGGCCTCCTGACTCTCCCCCTCGACCGGGTGTGAGGCCACGGTGCCATCCCAGTGGGTGTCCCACAGTCGCTTGCCGGCCGCGCGCTGTGCGAGCAACACCCGGCCATCACCGTCGAACAGCATGCAGGTAAACGCCCGGTGACGCACCCCGTCCCCGGTGTGGGCCTCCAGGCGGTTGACCGTGCCCGCCGGGTTGTCGTCCTCGTCGACGGCGACGACGTCCTGGAGTGCATTGCCGTGGCTGACGGCCTCCCCGGCGGCCCCCGCGTTGCTCCGGTCCGAGTCGCTCATGGGCGGGCATCGACGACGGAGGTAATGGGACTGTCGCTTCGCGCCGCGTCGCCGCGCCGAGCACTGGCTCAGGCGGCCGAGTCGTGTTCGTCCTCGAAGTCCCGCTGCTCGCGGTACAGCTCGACGAACTTCTCGACGTCGAAGGCCGCCATCTGCGACTCGAACTCCTCGACAGCGGCCGCATCCTCCCCGTGACTGACCGCGTGCTCCATCAGCTCCACCACCAGTTCGACGACCGTCATGTGCAACGCCTGACTGTCCATGGCCGTCATCCACACCATCGCGTACCCCGCCGCCCCCGTCTCGGAGACGTCAGCGGTCACGACCTCCTCGGGGAGCTCCTCGCGGACCATCCCCATGAGGTGGGTCGTCCCGAACTCGCCGACGCGGTCGGCGTCGGCGGCCTCGACCGACTCCCGCAACACCGCCACCGTGTCCTCGGGGACGAACCGGGACGGCGGGTGGACGTCCATGACGACCGCGTGGACCTCCCCACACGCACACCGGTACTCCCGCATCCCCATGTCGACGTCGTGGACGGCATCAACGGACTCCCCACACGGGAGTTCGAGTGTCGGTCCGTCGACCCCGGGCACCCCGGGGGTTGACTCATCCATCACCGATGGGTTCGGCGTCGACGGCCAAAAACGCCGCGACCCGTCACGGCCAGTCGTCCCGCGTCTGCTCGCCCGCCTCCACCGGCGTGTCCTCGCCCTCGTCGGCGAGCGCCCACTCGGCGTTCTCGGCGGCGTCCTCGACCGGGAGGTACGCCCACCCGTGCTCCTCGGCGAGGGCCGCGTCCGCGTCAGTGGTCCCCACGAAGACGTGTCGCTCCGTGTCGAACTGGGCCTTCACGCTGTCGAGGCTCTCGGCTTTCCCCTTCGGCCCCGAGAAGAAGTCCTGGCGGATCCGTCGCTTCCGCGTGAAGTTCGTCACCACGTAGGTGGGTTCGTCCGAGACCACACCCACATACTCACTCCAGCGTCGGGCATCCGCGAACGCCGCCCCCGGATCGGCCAACGCCTCCAGGGCCGACAGCTCGAAGGCCAGCGTCATGTCCGAACTGCCGCCACTGCCGCTCATACCCGGGAGTCGGCCGGCACCGCGGAAAACCGCTTCGGTCACATGTCTGACTGAGCTTTATTATCAGTGGGAACGACGCGCTGTCAGGGGATGTCGAACGACCTCGAACGGTCCGTGCTCCGGACGTCGGCCCGCGCCGTCGTCCTCGGGTTCTGGACTACGCTGCTGGGGCTGCTGGTCGTCTACCTCGGGGTCCGCGCCGGCGCGTTGCTCGCCTCGTCTTCCCCGTCATCGGCGGGCATGGCCGGCGACCTCGGCCTCACCACGGCGTTACGCCAGTCGCTGCTCACGGTCTACAGCGGCGGCGCCATCGCGATTGCCGTCGGCCTGTTCATCATCGGCGTCGGCCTCCGGTTCCTCCGCACCGCCCGCTGACCCCCGGAGATTTAAACCGCTCGCGACCCCAGTCGGGGCTATGACGCGTCTCGGCGGCACCGACAGCGTCTCCACCTGGCGGCTGTCGGTCGGTGCCGCCCTCGTCTCCGGTGGCGTCCTCACCGCCGCCCTCGGCCTCGCCAAGGTCGCCAGCGCACTGTTCGCCGGCGTCGGCGTCGCCCCCGACCTCGCCTCCTGGCTAGGGCTGGCCGCCGCCGGCGTCCTCGTCCCCCTCGCGTTGTTGGCGGGCGGCCACGTCCTGGGGACGCCGGCTCCCTACGGTCGGGGCCTCACCGTCGGCGCCGGCCTCGCCGTGGCCGGCGTCCCCCTCGTCCTCCTCGCGGGGCCGCCGACCGCGGGGACCGGACCGACGGTGTTGCTCGCCGCCCTCCCCTACGCCGCCGGCGTCGTCCTGGCGCTGTGGTGTCTGGTCGCCAGCGCGGCCGCCCCACAACCGCGGGCGACCCCCGCAATCCGGACCACGCCCTCCACGACGGAGTCCCGACCCTCCGCCGCCGACGGCGGCGAGGACGACGACCTCAGCTTCCCGCTCGAGGACGATCGCTGACCGGCGTCACTGCTCCTGAGAGGGCGCCAGCTTCTCGGGATCGAACTGCTGTTCGAGCAGGACCTCTTTCTGGTCGGCGACGTGGCGCTCGTCCCGGATCAAGCGCTTGTAGTTGCTCTGCGGGGACAGGTCCCCGATGAGGACGCCGCCGATGAGCTTCCCGTCCTTGAACGTCAACCGTCGCCACTCCGTCTCGGAGTACCGTCGCTCGCACTCGTCGTCGCCCAGCTCCGGGAACCCGAACGACAGGAACGGGAAGTCGAAGTGCGTGATCGAGTACGAGGACACCCACCGGAACGGTTCCTCGGGCTCCTCGCCAACCGTGTCCGCGACCATGGTCTGGCCCGCGACCGACCCCTGCTGCTTGGCCGATCCCCACGCCCCGTTCTGGGCATGTTGATCGAGGATCACGTCGTAGTACCGGACGATGTCACCGGCGGCGTAGACGTCCTCGACGTTGGTGCGCATGTACTCGTCGACGACGATGCCGCCGTCACGCTCGATGTCGGTGTCCTGGAGGAACTCGACGTTGAAGTTCAACCCGATGGCGACCCCGACGAACTCCGACTCGTACCGGTCCCCGTCCGGGTCGACGGTCGCGACGACCGCACCGTCCTCGACCTCGAAGCGGTCGACCCCGCTCTGGAACACGGGGGTCACCCCCAGGTCACGGAGCGCGTCGTGGATGATCTCGCCGCCGACCTGACTCAGGCCGTACCGCCACCACCGGTCCCCGCGCATCAGGTAGTGAGCATCGACGCCCTGGGCGCCACAGATCGCGGCGAGGTCGATGCCCAGCAACCCCGCACCGACGACGACGCCGGTGTCGGCGGCCTCCGCGTGCTCCCGGATGCCGCGGGCGTCCTGGAACGTCCAGAAGTGATGGATCCCCTCCGCATCGGAGTTCTCGACCGGTAACTGGTTCGGCGTGCCGCCCGCGGCGATCAGGAGCTTGTCGTACTCGTAGACCTCGCCACCGTGGGTCGTCACCGTGTGCGCCTCGGGGTCGACCGCCGTGACCAGCGTATTCAACTGGAGGTCGATCCCCCGGTCCTCGTACCAGTCGTCGTCGTGGATCGAGATGGGTGCCTCCGGCAGCTTCCCCTTCGCGAACTCCTTGATGAGGATGCGATTGTACAGGGGCTCCCCCTCATCCGTGAGGACCGTGATGTCGGCGTCGGCGTCGCGTTCGTTGATGGCCTCTGCGGCCGACGAGCCCGCGACGCCGTCCCCGATGATCACGTACGACGCACTCATAATCGGCGGCTACGAATCCGTGCCTAAAGTTCGTTGCTATCCAGCGACGACCCCGCAGCCAAGACGTTTTCAGGCGGCGCCACCAACCCCCACCGATGCAGCTCCGGCAGACCGTCCGCCACATCGCGGCCAAACGCGCCCTCCAGCTCCCCGGGCTGCGTGCGGCCGCCCGCCGCGGCCTCGTGACCCTCCACACGAAGGCATTCCTCGGTCGCGCGGACCCGTCCCATCGCGAGCAGCGACGCGACCACCTCGCGGCGCTGTTCGACGCCACGACGGACCTGTACCTCGCCGCCCTCGAGGCGGGTCACGACGAGGCGACCGCCCGCGAGATCACCCACATCGTCGCGAACTTCGACTTCTACAACCACGGCTGGACCGAGATGATGGAGTTCCCCGGCGAGGAACTCGGCACCCACCACGACCGCTACCAGGAGTTCTTCGACCGGCACGGCGTCAGCATCGACGACCCGCTCGGCGAGTTCGCGCCCGCAGACGGGCTCCCGGCCGCACCGGCCACGCCGGACCGGTTGACCGACCCCGAGTACCCCGCCGCTGTCGCGGGATACGCCGACGACACCTACGTCGACGGCGACCCCGACGCGTCGACGGTCTCGCCCACTGACGCCCCCGGCGTCGAGGACTGACCCGGGTCAGTCGACGTCGCCTACCGCCTCGCCGTCCCCCGGGTCCGGCGTGGCGTCGACGTCGGGACCGGGCGTCCGATCGATGACAGCGTCCTTCCAGGTGCCCCGCAGGAACCACGCCCCCGCCACCAGCAGGGACACCACGTTCGAGAACGCGATCCCCCACCACATACCCGTGGCCCCCATGCCGACCCAGACGATCAACGCCGCGGCCGGCGGGATGCGGAACGCCCACAGCGACAGGATCGAGAACGCCATCGCGGTCTGGGTCGACCCGCTGCCGCGGAACCCACCGGACACCACGCGGAACGCCGCCATCATCGCGAACGTCGGCGCAACGATGTGCAGGTACTCGGTGCCGACGGCGACGACCTGGGCCGCGCCCTCGCCGGTGATGAACACCGACACGATCGCCGCGGCGTTGAGATACACCACCAGACTCACCACCGCCATCACCCCGATCAGCATCGCCGACGCCAGGTAGACGGCGCGTTCGGCGCGGTCGGCCTGATCGGCGCCGAGGTTCTGGCCGACCGCCGTCTCCGTGCCCCGGGCCAACCCGATCGCCGGGAGGAACACCAGGGAGGTGATCCGACTCCCGATCGACAGCGCCGCGACCGCCCCGCCGGTCGCCGTCAACGCCACCAGGGCGGTCATCGCGGTCACCCCCAGGGCCCGGGTGCTCTGCTCGACGCTGGCCGGCGCCCCCACCCGGACGATCTGTCTGATCGTCTCCGGGTCCGGCACCAGATCGGCGACCGCCGGGTGCAACCCCACCCACCCGCTCAACAACAGGCCGAGACCGACGAGGGCGCCGATGCCGCGGGCGATGACGGTGGCGATGGCCGCGCCCTGCACCCCGTACCCCGCGAACCCCGTCATCGCGTACAGCGAGGACTCCAGGCCTCCGAGACCCAGGGCCTCGAACAGGACGTTGTTCTGGAACCCCAGGATGAGGATCGGATCCAGGAGGACGTTCAACGTCACCCCGAACGCCATCAGGTACAGCGGCGTCCGCGTGTCTCCCCAGCCCCGCAGCAGCGACTGGAAGATGAAGAACCCGAACACGAACGGCACCCCCAGGAAGATCGTGCGGGTGTACTCGACGGCCAACGCGTGGACGGTGGTCCCGGGCTCGGTGCCGACCAACGGCAGCAGCGTCGGCGCCAACACGAACCCCAGCGCCGAGAACAGCGCGGCCACGATGACCGTAAACGCCAGCGTCTGCCCCGCGACGTGGTCGGTCGCCGCCTCGTTGCCCGCGCCCTTGTGCTGGGCGACCAGGACCGACCCGGCGACGCTGAACCCGCCACCGACACTGATCATCAAGAACACCAGCGGCCACGCAAACCCCAGGGCCGTCACCGCGTCCTGCCCGAGTCGCCCCACCCAGAACGTGTCCGCGAGGTTGTACCCGACCTGCAACAGGTTCGACAACACGATCGGCAGGGACAACACCAGCAACGGCTTCAGCAACGCCCCCGAGACGAGGTCCACGGACCGGTCGGTGGTGCTCACCGGATCCCCTCCACCGATCGCGGCGGCCACCCACCGGTCACGGCGGACCGCCGCGTCACCGACCTGCCGGCACTGGAGGGCGGGGACTGCATCGGACTCGAAGGTCGGCGAGGACCCGGGAAAGTGCTTGCGGTCCCGGGTGACACCTCCGGGGTCGCCCGCTCAGAGATCCGGTCCGTACCTCGGGTCCTCGCCCGCGATGAGGTCCGCACACGAGTACCCGGCCTCGATGCCGCCGTTGAGGCTGCGTTCCGGGTACTGGGCCATCGAGGCCATCCCCGCGTAGTAGACGCCGTCAGCCACCGCCTCGCTCAGGTCGTAGGGCACGACCATGTCCAGGTACCCGCGCTCGTACACCGGGGCGGTCCGGGGGTTGCGACTCGTGCGGATCCAGTTCACGGTGTCCGGGTCGAAGTCGGGGAACAGGTCGGCGATCCCCTCCAGCCACCGGCGTTCGACCTCCGCGTCGCTCATCTGCCAGATCGGATCCGACCGGTCCTGGATGTACTTCGGGACGTAGAGGAGATGCTCGCCGCCGTACCGCTCCGGGGAGACGTAGTTCGTGTGCTCGATCAACGCGCCGAACGGAGCCTCGTCGGCGATGTTCAACCAGTACGTGTCGGTCAACGGCTCCGACAGGGACACCAGCGAGCACACCGTCCCCTGGAAGTCGATGCCACACTCGTACCCGGTCAACGACTCGAGGACGTTCGGCATCGCCGCGATCACCACCGTGTCGATGCCCTGGGTGATGTTGGGGCTGTTCGACCCCGACGCGGTCACCCGGGTGACGGCACCGTCCTCGAACCGCAGGTCGGTGACCTCCTTGTCCGTCTCGATGTTCTCCTCGCCCACCGCGGCGACGAGCTCGTCGATCAACAGTCCGAACCCGCCCTCGAGGTAGCCGAGTGGCTCCCCGCGCAGGAGATCGCGTTCCCCCCGGAACTGGATCCGGCCGAGCAACCACGCCGCACTCACGTCCTCCCGTCGCTCACCGAACTTCGCGGCGAGCAACGGTTCGAAGAACGTCTCGTAGACGTTCTCGGTCGTGTGCTCGAGAACGAACTCCTTGACGGGGACGTCCTCGAACTCACGGAGGTCCGTGTAGGTGTCCCGCCGCGGCCGGCCGCCACGGACGTCGACGCCCAGGGTCAACATCCCCAACCGGAACTTGTCGTAGAGACTCCAGTGGGGGAACGCCGCGATCTGCCAGATGGTGTCCAGAGGATGGACCGTCCCGTCGATGTAGTAGGCGTTCTTCCCGATCGGCCACGTCAACCGATCGCCCAACCCCAGCTCCTCGATCAGCTCGACGATCGTCTCCTCGGTCTTCGAGAGGTGATGGTAGAACCGCTCGATCCGGTCGCCGCGCGTCTCGTAGGTCGCGGCCAACCCACCCAGGTCCTCGCTCGCCTCGAACACCTGGACGTCGAACCCGTGGTGTTGGAGGCGATAGGCGGCGGCGAGGCCGGCGATCCCGCCGCCGACGATGCCGACGGTCATGCCCCCGTGTACCCGACCCCCCATCAAGGCCGTTGTGGTTGCCCACCCGCCGCGGTTTCTAAGACCCCGGCGCCCGTAGGCCCGTGGTATGCAGCAACGCAAACCGATCTCGTTGCGCGATGCGACCCTCAGCGTTCGCTGCACCGGCCTCGATGCGTTCCGCGACGCCCCCGACGCCGCCGAGAGCACGGTCCGCATCATCGGGGACTGGAACGACGTCCGCGCCCGCCTCCCCGACGGCACCCGCATGGAGGTCGCGTCCAGCGTGAGTCTGACCGGGTTGCTGGACCTGTTCGGGCACGTCGACGCCCGCCGCTGTGGCCGCCCCATCGTCGGCATGGGCCCCGTCCCTGTCGTCCTCGACGGCGAGGAGGTAACGCTGGGGTTCCGGGTGCCACTGGTGGGCAGCCGCCGCGAGGCCCTCGCCGCCGTCGAGGGCCTGATCGACGCGGTCTTCGACCAGCTCCGCACCCACGGCATCGACAGTCGCGCCGTCGCCGCCCGCGTCGGCGACACGATCGAGGACGGGGTCGACGTCGTCGCCCTCCACGACCGCCTCATCGACGGCTGACGGCGCTATCCTTTTCCCGGCCCCCATCGAGTCCGGTGCATGGTCACGGTCCGGGCGCCGGCCACGAGCGCCAACCTCGGGAGCGGGTACGACGTCTTCGGCGTCGCCCTCGCCGGCCCCGCCGACATCGTCACCGTCGACCGCGCCGACACCACCACCATCGAGGTCGTCGGCGCCGGCAGCCGGTACATCCCCGAGGACCCCGCGGAGAACACGGCCGGTGTCGTCGCGGACACGTTGGACGTCACCGCCGACATCCACATCGACAAAGGGGTGCGGCCGGCGTCCGGGCTCGGGTCCTCGGCCGCGAGTGCGGCCGCCACCGCGGTCGCCCTCGACGCCCTGTACTCGCTTGGCACCCCCGAGTCCGCCCTCGTGGATGCCGCCGCCGCCGGCGAGGCCGCCGTCGCCGGCACCGCCCACGCCGACAACGTCGCCCCCGCCATCCTCGGCGGGTTCACCGCCGTCGCCGCCGACGGGATCGTCCACACGACGACGCCCGTCGGCGTCTCGGTCGTCGCCTGCCTCCCCGACATCGTCGTCTCCACCGGGGACGCCCGCGCGGTCGTCCCCGACACCGTCGCCACCACCGACCTGACGACCGTCGTCGGCGACGCCGCCACCCTCGTCGCCGGCATGTACGAGGCCGACCCCGCGCTCATCGGTCGTGGCATGACCCCCGACCCCGCCTCCCGGGCCCGCACCGACCTCGTCGAGGGGTACGACACCGTCGTCGACGCCGCCCGTGACGCCGGGGCCACCGGCGTCACCGTCAGCGGCGCCGGCCCCGCGATCCTGGCGGTGCCACGCCCCGGCACCGACCGCCGGGTCGCGGCCGCGATGGTCGAGGCCTTCGCCGACCGCGGCGTCACCGCCCGCGCCTACCGCACCACCATCGGCGGCGGCGCCCGGTTCCTCCCCTGACCCGGGGTCAGACCCCGCGGCCCTGCAACCGTTCTTCCTCGGGGAGGTCGGTGTTGGCCTCCCCGCTCATCCCCTTCCCGATGTCGGTCGCGATTTCGACGAGACGGTCCGGGTCGTCCCAGTTCGTGGTGGCGTCGACGATCGCCGCCCCCATCGCCGGGGGGTCCTCCGCCCCGAAGATCCCCGACCCCACGAAGATCCCGTCACAGCCGTGATGCATCATCAACGCGGCGTCGGCCGGCGTCGCGATTCCGCCCGCCGCGAAGTTCACCACGGGCAACCGCCCCAGCTCCGCGGTCTCGTGGACGAGGTCGGCCGGCGCCTCGTGCTCCCGGGCCCAGGCCTCCCGCTCCTCGTGGGTGGCGCCCTCCAACTGCCGGATGGCGCCCTTGATGTTGCGTTGGTGGTGGACGGCCTGGTTGACGTCCCCGGTCCCGGCCTCGCCTTTCGTCCGGATCATCGCGGCGCCCTCGTCGATGCGGCGCAACGCCTCCCCGAGGTCCCGGGCCCCACAGACGAACGGGGCATCGAAGTCGCGTTTGTCGATGTGGTACCGCTCGTCGGCCGGGGTCAACACCTCCGACTCGTCGACCATGTCGACGCCCAGCGACTCCAGGATCTCGGCCTCTTTCGTGTGCCCGATCCGGGCCTTCCCCATCACCGGGATCGACACCGCATCGATGATCTCTGCGACGTCGGCCGGGTCGGCCATCCGGGCGACGCCGCCGCGTTTCCGGATGTCCGCCGGCACCGCCTCCAGGGCCATCACCGCGACCGCCCCGGCCTCCTCGGCGATCCGGGCCTGCTCGGCGTTGACGACGTCCATGACGACGCCCCCTTTCTGCATCCGGGCGAACCCCCGTTTGACCAGTTCGGTGCCGCGCTTGAGGTCCTCGACGTCAGTTGGCTCGGTCATGGCCCCGTGTTCGGCCCCGACGCTCTAAGTGGTGTTGGTTGGTCCCCACCGCGGGCCGGCACCGGAACCGGCGGCGTTTTGTCCCCGCGGTCCCCAGCCCCCGTCGATGGCCACACTCGCCGGGGTCCGCGCCCGCCTCACCACCGGCGAGGGCCTGCCGCCGCCACGGGACCTCCCACGGTACGTCGCCCCGTTGCCGACCTGGCTCGAGAACCTCGGGCTCCACCTGGCCTGGCCGATCGCCGCCATCAACCTCGCCGGGACCGCGTTCGGGTTCTGGTACTACCGGTTCCAGTTCGCGGCGGCCGCCCCGATCGCCTGGCCCCTGGTCCCCGACAGCCCCATGGCCACCCTGTTCATCGCCGCGTCGCTGATCGCGTGGCGTCTCGACGTCGACGCCGAGTGGCTGCACACACTGGCGTTTTTCGGCTGTCTCAAACTCGGATTCTGGACCCCGTTCGTCCAGCTGTTCGTCAACGGGCAGGGCGACCTCGCCGCGTGGCTGTACTGGTTTCTGATCGTCAGCCACCTCGCGATGACCGTCCAGGCGTTCCTCATCCACCGGTACGCGCGGTTCACCATCGGTGCCATCCTCGCCGCCACCACCTGGTACTGGGTCAACGACGTCGTCGACTACTTCGTCCGGTTCGCCGGCGACTACCACCACACCCTCCTCCGGGCCGAGGCCACCTCCGACGGGTACACCCACCTCCTCCCGGCCCACGATCTGGCGGCCGCGGCCGCGGTGACCCTCACCCTGCTCGCGACGGTGCTGGCCTTCCTCACCCGCCTCCACCGCCGCCCCGCCTGACCGAGTCACCCGACTATATGCCGACCGCCCCGCGACACCGGGTATGGGCCTGTACGACGCCGTCGCCGACCTCCCCCTGACCGTCGCCGACACCGCCCGCACCCGACAGTCCCTCGAGACCGCCGCCGGCTTCGAACGGGTGACGACCACCGTCACCCTCCACGGACCGACCGTCGAGGGCCGCGGCGAGGACGTCACCTACGACGCCGACGCCCACGCCGCCTGGGCCGACGCCCCCGGCCTCGCGGACGCCCTCACCGGGGAGTGGACCCTCGACAACTTCAGCAGCCACCTCGACGACGTCGACCTGTTCCCCACCCGAGCCCCGCCGCGGCCGTCCGCCCGCAAGTACCGGCGCTGGGCCCTCGAGAGCGCCGCCCTCGACCTCGCGCTGGGACAGGCCGACACCAGCCTGGCCGCGGCCGTCGACCGCGCGGCCGCCCCCGTCGAGTTCGTCGTCAGCACCCGCGTCCCCGACGGCGACACCACCCGCGTCCACGACCTGCTCGACACCCATCCCGACACCCGGTTCAAACTCGACGCCACCGCGGCCTGGACCGACGCGGTCGTCGAGGACCTCGCGGCCACCGCCGCCGTCGACGTCATCGACCTCAAGGGCCAGTACACCGACGCCGACGTCCGCGAACCCGTCGACCGCGACCTCTACGACCGCGTCCTCACCGGGTTCCCCGACGCCGTCATCGAGGACCCCGGCCTCGAGGAGGCCGTGATGCCCCTCCTGGCCGACCACCGGCACCGCCTCTCCTGGGACGCCCCGATCACCGGGATCGACACCATCGAGGACCGGCCGTGGCCCCCGGACTGGCTCAACATCAAACCCTCCCGGTTCGCCACGGTCGAGACCCTGTTCGCCGCCCTGGACTACGCCGCGGCTCACGACATCACCCTGTACGGCGGCGGCCAGTTCGAGCTCGGCGTGGGCCGTCGCCAGATCCAGGCCCTCGCCGCCGTCTTCTACCCGACCGCCCCCAACGACGTGGCCCCGACCCCCTACCACGCCCCGACGGTGTCGGCCGACGCCCCGCGGAGTCCACTGCCGGCTCCGTCCGGCCCGGGCTTCGGTCGCTGACCGCGGGGACACGACAGGTATATCGGCCGGGGCATACAACCACGACCAAGACCCGGTCGCCCGGTCTGCGGGCGGCCAGGAGGTTCGTATGGACGACTCGATCAAGTACCTCATCCACGCACGCATCGTCGCCGACGGCGTCGTCGAGCGCACCGACGTCGTCGGCGCCGTCTTCGGCCAGACCGAGGGCCTCCTCGGCAGCGAACTCGACATCCGCGGCCTCCAGGAGTCCGCGAAACTCGGCCGGATCGACGTCGAGGTCGAGACCGAGAACGGCCAGTCCTTCGGCACGCTCACCATCGGGTCGGCCCTGGACAAGGTCGAGACCGCCATCCTCGGCGCCGCCCTCGAGACCATCGACCGCGTCGGCCCCTGCACCGCCGACATCGAGGTGACGAAGATCGAGGACGTCCGCGCCGCCAAGCGCCGCGCCGTCGTCGAACGGGCGAAGGAACTGCTCGTCGGCGGGTTCGACGACGCCTCCCTGACCAGCACCGAGATCATCGAGGAGGTCAGGGAGAGCACCAGTCCCGGCACCGTCACCGACTACGAGGGGCTCCCCGCCGGTCGCTCGGTCGCCTCGAGCGACGCCGTCATCCTCGTCGAGGGACGGGCGGACGTCCGCCGCCTCGTCGAGGCCGGGATCAACAACGTCGTCGCCATCGAGGGCACCAACGTCCCCGACGCCGTCGTCGACCTCACCCAGGACCGGACGACGACGGCGTTCCTCGACGGGGACCGCGGCGGCGACCTCATCCTCCGGGAACTCGCCCAGGTCGCCGCCATCGACCAGGTCGCCCGCGCCCCCCGCGGCCGCTCCGTCGAGGACCTCACCCGGGAGGAGGTCACCGCCGCCCTCCGCGGGAAGGAACCGTTGAACGTCGCCCTCGCCCGCCTCGACGGCGTCGAGGACGACCCCACGACCGCCCGCCCCGACGGCAGCACCGACCACCTCCCACCCGTGGACGGCCCCACCCAGGACGGCGTCGACACCCCGGACCCACAGCCCGACGCGGCCACCGACGACGGGACGGACGCGGCCCCGGCGTCCGTCCCCGACCACGCCGCCGCGGTCATCGGCGAGGCCACCGGGACCGCCCGCGTCCTGGACGACGACCTCGAGGTCCTGGCCGAGGACGACGCCGGAGCCGCCCGGTCGCTGCTCGAGTCGGCGACCGCCCCGTCGGTCCTCGTCGTGGACGCCACCGCCGACCAGGCGCTGGCCGACGTCGCCGCCGACGCCGGCATCGACCGCATCGTCGCCGCCGACCGCGGCGACTTCGTCAAGCAACCGGCGACCGTGCGGGTCCACACCAACGCGGAGGTCCAGCAGTCAGACCTCCCACCGGACGCCCGGTCATGACTACAGGCCCAGCCACGCCACGCCACCGCCGACGATCGCCCCAACGGCGGTCGCCAGGAAGTTCACCGACTGGTTCCCGATCCGGCCGCCCTCGACCGTCGCGCCGAGCACGCTGTCCGCGGTCATGCCCGCGACGCCCGCGACGACGACCACCGCCGCCGCGGTCACGCCGACGTCGAAGGCGAGGACGGCCAAGCCCGCGATGATCGCGGCACCGACCAGGCCCGCGAGTTCCCCTTGCCAGGTGACCGCGCCGTCGGTCCCGGGCGCCACCGGTTCGAGGGTCGTGATCAGTCGCGGGTCGTCGTACAACCCGCCGATCTCACTGGACAGGGTGTCGCCCAGCGCCGTCGCGACACTCCCCGCGAACGCGAACTGGAACGGCACCCCGCTGACCCCCAACCGGCCGTGGGCCGCAAACAGGAGCAACGCCACCAGCGCCGCCAACGAGTTCCCGAGCACGTTCCCGCTGCCCCGCGCCCCACCCCGGGCCTCCGCGACGCCGCGTTCCAGCTTCCGGTCGTACCCGTACTTCGTCGAGAGGCCGCCGACACCGAAGAACGCGAACAGGACCACGAACCAGCCATACCCACCCAACACCACGGCGAACAACCCCAGCAACACGCCGGTCACCATCCCCGGCACCGACGCCGCGTCCAACGCGTAGGACAGCGCCCCGAACAACAGGGTCACCGCCAGGGCCACCGCCACCCGCTCGACGGAGACGACGACCGCCAGGTCCGTGAACAGCCACAGCAGCGTCGCCGCCGCGAACAGGACCAGCGGGTCCTCCCGGGTGAGGAACACCGACCGCACCAACGCCCCGACCAACGCCCCACTCGCCGCCAGGAACACCGCCGCCGGGAACGCGGGCATCCCCGCCCCCGCCACCGTCGCCACCAGGTACTGGGCGGCCAGCGCCGCGAGGCCGCCGACGGTCGCGAACGCCGCCACCCGCGGCAACGGATCGCCCGTGTAGAACCGCGTGACCTCCGCGGCCAGGTTCCCGTACCCGACCAGGAGGACGGTCGCGACGAACACCGGGACCGGCAACCCGAACAGCGTCACCACCCCGAGCCCGGCGATCGCGAACGCGTATCCCGCGAACCCGTTCAACCGCCCCGCCTGACGGTCCCCCGGCCGCGCCAACAGTTCGAACACCACGCCGTCCCGCACCGCCAACGCCGCCACCCCCACCACCGCGAACGGGGCTGGGGCGGCCCGCCCGAGCAGCGGCGCCGCCAACGCCAGCGTGGCGACGCCGGCGAACACGACCGCCCGGCGCAGGCTCCGAGGCACAGTGTAGCCCCTGGACCGACGCGGCACTTACCAGTTCCGAACCCGCCACCGCGAGAGGTTTTTGTCCACGCCCCACCGCCGAACGGGTGTGGGTCTGTACGACCGGTACCTCGCCCTCCGCGTTCGCCGCACGCGCCGCGCGGACCGACCGGACCACGTCGCCCTCGTCATCACCGAACGGGACCTCCTCGAACAGGGCGCCTACGACACGCTCTCGGCGGTCCTGGACTGGGCCTTCGAGTACGGCGCCGACCGCGTCACCGTCTACGTCAGCGTCCTCGACGCCGCCGCGGTCCCCACGCTGAAACGGGAGCTCGCCGCCGTCCCCGCCCCACGCGAGATCGCCGTCCGCGGCCCCGAGGACACCGAACGGGTCGAGGCCCCCATCCGTGTCAGCGTCGGCCTCGGCGGCAAACACGAGTTCGCGAAGGCGGTGAGCTCGCTGGCCGCGGAGGTCGAGGCCGACCGCCTCGACCCCGCGGCGATCGACGCCGACCACGTCGAGGCCGAACTGGTGTTCCCGGAGGAACCCGACCTCGTCGTCAAGACCGGCGCCGAACGCCTCTCGGATTTCATGATCTGGCAGTCCGTCTACTCGGAACTGTACTTCACCGACGTGAACTGGCGGGACCTCCGCCGCCGGGACTACCTACGGGCCATCCTCGACTACGTCGACCGGCACCGCCGGTTCGGTCGCTGACCTAGTCGGCGTCGACCCCGGCCTCGATCGACCCCGGATCCCCCTCGTTCTCCGAGCGTGGCAACGACCCGCGCAACCGACGGAACACCGATCTCGCCTCCGTGAGTTCCGCCCCCACCCCCGCCCGAAGCAACGCCAACGCCCGACGAGCTCGCGCCCGTCGCCGGGACTCCTCCCGGGCCTCGTAGGTCCGGATCGCCCGCAGGAAGTCCGTCTCGGAGAACGCCGGCCAGTACGGGGTGCAGAAGTACACCGCGGCCTCGTTGCCGTTGGCGTGCCACGGCAGGAAATTCGACGTCCGCTCGTCGCCGCCGGTCCGGACGATGAGGTCGACGTCACGGGCCGGCCCCGCCGACAGCCGCCGGGCGACCGTGGCCGCGTCCACGTCCGCCGCCGACAGCTCCCCCGCGGCGACGTCCCGGGCCACGTCCCGGGCCGCCCCCAGGAGTTCGGCGCGGCCACCGTAGGCCAGCGCCACGTTCAACTGGAGCGTGTCGTAGTCGGCGGTGCGGCGTTCGGCGTACGCGACGGCGTCCTGGACCCGCTGGGGCAATCGGTCGACCTCCCCGATCGCCCGGATCGCCACCTCGTCCTCGTGGACGCGGTCCGCCTCGGCGAACTCGGTGAGTTTCTCCTCGATGAGGTCGAACAGGTGTTCGCGTTCCTCGGCGGGGCGGTGGAAGTTCTCCGTCGAGAAGGCATACAGCGTCAGTTCCTCGACGCCGAGGTCTGCACACCACGAGAGGAGGTCGGCGGTCGTCTCCGCGCCCGCGGCGTGGCCCGCGGCCGCGTCCTCGCCGCGTTCCCGGGCGTACCGTCGGTTCCCGTCCTGGATCACCGCGACGTGGGTCGGGGCGCCACTCACCTCCCGACGCAACAACGCCGCATACACGGCTTCGACACGATCGGCAAGCCACCGACGAACGCGCATCACCGTGACCGAGACACCCCCGGCGTATCAGCCTTATGACCCCGGGGTGGTCACGGACCGTCAACCGTTTACCCGGACCGTGACTCCACAGACGTATGCCGAGCACGGTCGACCGGGAGCTCTACCGCCGCGCCGCCGCCCTCCTCGAGCCCGGGGCCATCCAGTTACACGGCGCGGTCGTCCACACCGACTACACCAGCGACGAGGAGAGCCTCCTCCACCAGGCGACCGTCGACATCGGTGACGCGATCGCCGAGGCCCTCGACGCGCCCGACACCTACGTCTACTCCGGCACCGACGACCCCGAGTTCGGCCTCAACCAACACCAGGGTCTGACCTTGGACGCGGACGCGTTCGTCTGGGAGTGCCAGCAACTCCTCCGTGACGGGACCTACGACATCGTCGTCTACTGGGAGGCGACCACGGACATCGACACCGTCCTGACCGCACTCCGCGACCGGGGATACACGGTCGTCGGCGTCACCGCCGACGGCCCCGTCGACCTCGACTGACCCCCGGAGCACAGTGGAAGGTTTTACGTACAGCGCCGGGCTACCCGACGCCTAACGACCGCGCCCCACGACCAATGACCACCAGAGCCGGCGTCGTGACGAGTGTCCGTGTCACCCACACCGACGGCGACCTCGCGGACATCGAAGCGATCGCCCCCGCCGACGACGGGGCCGCCCTCACCGCCCTCCACCAGGAACCCGGCGTGACCGAGGCCTACCTCCTCTCGACGTGTCACCGCGTCGAGGCCTACGTCGTCGCCCCGGACCGGGACGCCGGCGAACGGGCGCTCCGGGCGGTGCTTGACCCCGACCCGGTCGCGACCTGGGCCGGCCACCGCGACAGCCTCCGGCACCTGCTGGCCGTCGCCACCGGCCTCGACTCGGCCGTCCTCGGCGAGGACCAGATCCTCGGCCAGGTCAAGACCGCCGCCGAGACTGCACGGGAGGCCGACACCCTCGGCCCCATCCTCGAGGCCGCCGCGATGAAAGCAGCCCACGTCGGCGAACGCGCCCGCACCACGACCAAGATCAACGACGGCGTGGTATCGCTTGGCAGTGCCGCCGCCCGGTTCGCCACCCGGCACGCCGACCTCGCCGACGCCACCGCCCTCGTCGTCGGCGCCGGCGAGATGGGGCGGCTGGCCGCCAAGGCCCTCGCCGACACCGCCGGCATCGACCACGTCACCGTCGCCAACCGCACCATCGACCGGGCCGAGACCGTCGCCAGGGCCCTCCCCACCACCGCCACGGCCACGGGATTGGACGACCTCGATGCCGCCATCGCCGCGGCCAGCGTCGTCGTCACCGCCACCGCCAGCCAGACCCCCGTCGTGGACGCCGACACCCTCGACGGCGCCGGGGAGACGCTCATCGTCGACCTCGGCCGCCCCCCGGACGTCACCGACACACCCCCGGCCGGGGTCACCGTCCACGACCTCGACGACATCGAGGCCGTCACCGACCAGGCCGTCGACCGGCGACGCGAGGCCGCCGCCGCCGTCGAGTCGATGGTCGACGCCGAACTCCGGAACCTCACCGACCACCTGAAACGCCGGCGCGCCGACGAGGTCATCGCCGCCATGTACGAGAGCGCCGACACCGTCAAGCGCCGCGAACTCGAGACGGCGCTGTCCCGTCTCGAGGCCGCCGGCGACCTCACCGACGACCAGGAGGCGATCGTCGCCGACCTCGCCGACGCCCTCGTCTCGCAGTTGCTGGCCGCCCCGACCCGGAGTCTCCGGGACGCCGCCGCCGACGACGACTGGGAGACCATCCAGACCGCCCTCCAGCTGTTCGACCCCGAGTTCGGCGACGACTCCCCGTTCGACGGGTCGCTGCCGGACGCGGTCACGGTCGCGGAGTCCAGCGGCGAGGACGGCGAGTAGGGACGACCCCGTTTTTATGGGTGCGAGGCCCCACCACCCGGACATGGCAGACCTGCTCAGCGACGAGGAGATCACGACCAGCCTGCCGGACGCCTGGTCCCTGGACGGCGACGAGATCGTGCGCACCGTCACCTTCGACGCCTACCTCGACGGCGTCGGGTTCGCCGCGGGCGTCGCCGGCCTCGCCGAGGACGCCTTCCACCACCCGGAACTCACGATCGGGTACAAGGAGGTGGAGGTCCGGCTCACCAGCCACGAGGCCGGCGGCGTCACCGACGCCGACATCGCGTTGGCCGAGCGCATCGAGGGGCTGTTGTGACCACGGCACGGTACACGTTCCGCGTACGGTTCCGCCTCGACCCCACGGCCGTCTCCGTCGACCCCGCCGAGTTCGAGACGCGGATGGCCCGCCCGGCCGACGAACCCGGGACCGACGGCTGGCTGTTCTTCCGCGATAACCTCTGGCGGGGCGCGGTCGCCGACGAGCCCCATCTCGCGTCGCTGGCCAGCGAGGCGCTGGGCGTCGCCGTCGTCGGCATCGAGTACACCGCCTTCGTCACCGACCGCGACCACTGGGCGGCGTTCCGGGCGGCCATCGCCGACGATCTCGAGGCGTTCCGCGCCGACGACGTCGAGGAGGTCGTGAACAAGTACCTCGCCAGCAGCGTCGAACTCCGGGACTAGGGGCGGCGCACAAGACTTATCCACGAACGGCGGGTACCGACCCGTTCCCGTGGCATCGACCGGGTACGACGTCTGGCTGTGGGATCTCGACGGGACCCTCGTCGACACCGAGTGGGGGTACATCCGCGAGCGGTTCGACCGGGTCGGCGACCGGCTCGGCACGACGTTCACCGACCGGGACGCCGCCGCCATCTGGCATGGGTATGGCGGCTCCCGGGCGGCCACCCTCCGCGACCGGGGGCTGGACCCCGACCGGTTCTGGCCCGCCTTCCACGCCGTCGAGGATCCACAGGCACGGGCCGAGGCGACCTACCTCTACGACGACGCCGCGGCCATCGCCGACCTCGACGCCCCGACCGGGGTCGTCACCCACTGCCAGCGGTTCCTCACCGACCCCGTGCTAGACCACCTCGGCATCCGTGACTGGTTCGACACCGTCGTCTGCTGTTCGGACGACGTCGGGTGGAAACCCGACCCCGCACCGGTCGAGGCGGCCCTCGCCGCCCTCGACGCCGAGGGCGCCCACGGCGTGCTCGTCGGTGACGCCGCCTGTGACGTCGGCGCCGCCTGGAACGCCGGCCTGGCGGCCGCCCACGTCGAACGCCGCACCCCCGCGCGACGCGGGTACTGTGTCCTCGGCGACCACCAGGTCACCGACCTCGACGCCATCCCCGGATTCAACTCGGATTAATTGGGTGAAACTCCGGGCGACTGTCACCCCGGTTCAAGGGGGGTCGGCCCCCAGGGATGGATGGAGGCGCACCGGGTCGCGGCCCTGCCGGTGACCGCCAAGGCCTCCCCCTTCGGCGGTCACCCGAGGCACAGCCCACATGACCCATCGCCTCCCCCCATCCCCCACTCCCGCCGTGTCTGCGACGCACCCGGTCGGCGCGTCCCGCGCCGACCATCGCTTTTAACCACGCAGCACCCGTGACAACGGGTATGTCCGCGCTCCGCGAGGCCCTCGCCGACCTCCCCGAAACCGTGTTCGCCGACCTCCTCGAATCCGAGGACGGCTACCTCCTCGTGTTCGACCTCCCGGGCGCGACCGACGACAGCGTGGACGTCCACGAACAGGACGGCGTCCTCCACATCGAGGCCACCCGACAGAAGGCGGTCCCCGACGGGTTCGAGTACCGTCGCGAAGACCGGTCGCTGTTCCTCGACGCCGCCCTGCCGCTCCCCCCGGACGCCAGCGGCGCCGACGCCGCGGCCGCCATCGACCGCGGCGTCCTCGAGGTCCACGTCCCCAAACGCCGAGCCGTCGAGGGCCGGTCGATCCCCGTCGAGGACGCCGAGGGTTGAACCAGACGTGCTGCGAGCGTACCGACGCTTCCTCGTCGTCACCTACCACTTCCTCCCGCTGCTCTGGGGCTGGCTCCGTGACCGTCGCCGGTTCGTCCTCTTCGGCGGGCGGCGACAGGTCTCGACCGAGCGTCGGCGGCGCCGCGCCCGCCGGTTGCTCGACTCGCTGTTGACCCTGGGCCCGACGTTCATCAAGCTCGGCCAACTGCTGTCCACCCGCCCCGACGTGTTGCCCCCGGAGTACGTCGACGTCCTCGCCGAACTCCAGGACCAGGTCCCGCCCGCCGAGTGGGCCGGGGCCAGACGCGTCATCGAGGCAGAACTCGGCCCGGTCGAGGAACGCTTCGACGACTTCGACACGGACGCGATCAGCGGCGCCAGCCTCGGACAGGTATACCTGGCGACCGTCGACGGCGACCGGGTCGCCGTGAAGGTGCGACGCCCCGGCGTCGAGGCGCTCGTCGAGGCCGACCTCCGCGTGATCAACTGGTCGCTACCCCTCATCCGCCGGTTCGTCCCCGAGGGTCAGGCCTTCTCCCTGGCGAACCTCGCCGACGAGTTCGAGAAGACCATCCGGGAGGAGATGGACTACGACCGCGAGGCCCGGATGCTCGACCGCATCCGTGCGAACTTCGCCGACCAGGATGACATCGTCATGCCACACGTCGTCGCGTCCCACTCCGCGGCCCGGGTGCTGACCATGGAGTACGTCCCCGGGACCAAGATCACCGACGTCGAGACCCTCGACAGCATGGGGATCGACCGGCGCGACGTCGCCGAACGGTTACAACGCGCGTACCTCCAGATGATCATCGACGACGGCGTCTTCCACGCCGACCCCCACCCGGGGAACCTCGCCGTCCAGGCAGACGGCACCATCGTCTTCTATGACTTCGGGATGTCCGGCACCGTCGACGACGCCGTCCAGGACAAGATCGTGGACTTCTACATCGCCGTCGCCCGCCAGGACATCGACGCCATCCTCGACGTCCTCGTCGACCTCGGGACCCTCTCCCCGGAGGCCGACCGCGCGACGATGGCCGAGGTCATGGAGCTGGCCATCCAGGACGCCCGCGGCGAACAGGTCGAACACTACCGCGTCCAGCAGATCGTCGACCGGGTCGAGGGCACCATCTACGAGTTCCCGCTGCGACTGCCCTCGAACCTGGCGCTGGTGTTACGCGTGGCCACCGTCGTCGAGGGCGTCTGTGTCACCCTCGACCGGGACTTCGACTTCATCGCGGTCGCCACCCAGTACCTCACCGACCGCGGCTACCGCGAGGAGAGTCTGCGCCACGCCCTCGAGGCCGTCGGCGAGCAGGTCCAGGACGCGTCCGGGGCGATGCTGCGCACCCCGCCGAAACTCGAGCGGATGCTCGACCGGTTCGACCGCGACGACTTCTACGTCCGCGCGGACATCGAGGACAGCGACCGCCTCCTCGAGACGCTGGCGCGACGCCTCGTCCTGGGCATGGTCCTGGCCGCCACCACGGTGTCCACCACGGCACTGTACATCGTCGAGGACCTTCGGGGTGCGGCCGTCGCCGGCGCGGCCACGATCGTGATCCTGTTCCTGCTGTACCGGTCGTTCCGCCGCCGACGCGGGCTCCGTGCCCGCCCGCAGTTCACCCGGCAGAACCTCCGGGAGCGGCGCCGCGACTGACCTAGTGGGTGGCCACGTACTCCACGAGGTTCTCGATGAACTCGTCGTTGTCCGCACTGGCGAACCGGTCGACGGTGAACAGGGTCTGGTCGCCGATCGCGATGACGTTCCCGTCCCGCACCACCATCCCACGGGACCGCGTCTCCCCGGTGCCGGCGATGTGGGTGGTCTCCCCGGTCTCGAAGACGGTCTGGCCCCCTGTCGCGGTGACCGCGGTCCCCAGGTAGACGACCATGCGGTCGACACCCTGGGTCAGTCCGGACGCCGTCGCCGGCGTGGCGTAGAGGTTGCGGTAGATCCCGGCGTAGTCGACGAGGTCGTACAGGTATCGGGACCGGTAGCTGATGTCGTAACTCCGGGCCAGGGCCGCGGGACGGTCGTTGGTCTCGACGATGCTGACCTGGAGGCCGCCGCTGACGATCTCGGCCGTCGTCGGTTCCCCCGCCAGGATCAACTGGCCGCCGTCGGCGGTGAACTCGTTGACCGAGGCGACCTGTGACCGGGTGTAGCTGGTCCGGGGCGTCAACACGACGAAGACGTCGGCGGCGGCCAACGCGTCGTCGAAGTCACCGGAGTCGGTGAGGAACCGTACCTCGAACCCGGCCTCGGTGAACGCGCGGAGCAGCGGCTTCATCTCCGCGCGACTGAACTGGTTCCGGTGGGCCTCGTCGACGAGGACGACCTGTCCCGACGCGTCGACGGCCGGGTCGATCGATGCGGTGTCGTCGGCCCGATCGGCGATCAGTGTCCCGGGGTCGAACTCGGGGTGGTCGACGCTGATCGCCTGGAACCCGGGCGCCCCCGACGTGAGGGCGGTGACCGCCACCGTCACCGCGATGACGACGGCGGCGGTGGCGACGACGACGCCGAGTGCCTGGCGACGGTCGGGCATCTACACCACCGCCCCCGCCGGGACCGTCGAGCGGTTGGTCGTCGCCGAGTCGTTGGTCGCGGCCCCGGCCGGCACCACGCGGTCGCTGAACGCCTGGTAGGCGACCGACTGGGCGAGCATCAGGATGTTGGGCCCGGTGGCGGCGGTGCCGTTCCCGACGAAGTACTCGGGACCGACGAGGCGTTTGTCCCCGACGGGTGAGGCGGTGTAGGCCGTGCGGGTGACGAAGGTCGTGGTCCCACCGCGCTCGAAGACGGCGACCTCGTAGTGCTGGAGGTCGGCGACGTCGGCGGCGTGCTGGATCGCCGACTGGAGCCCGCCGATCTCGTCGGCGATCCCGCTCTGGACGGCGCGGGGCGCGCTGAACAGTTTCGCGGTGGCGACCTCGGTCCGCGGGATCGAGAGGGCGTCGCCACGCTGGGTCATCACCGCGCCGAGGAACGCCTGTTTGGCGGCGTCGATCTTGTAGTACCAGCTCGGGCGGTCACCCCCGGTCTGCTTGGCGGGGCCGGTGACGACGATCCGTTCCTGGGGCGGGATCTCCTGGGGGGCGACGAAGACGACGCCGACGCTCCCGATCAGCGAGGAGGGTTTGACGTAGATGTGGTCGGCGGCGACGGCGGTGTAGTAGGCGCCGGAGGCGGCGATGGAGTTGACGCTGACGATGACCGGCAGCTGTTCGGCGGCGCGGGCGACGGTGAGGTACAGCTGTTCGCTGGCGGCGGCGCCCCCACCCGGGCTGTTGATCCGGAGGACGATCGCCTTGACGCTGGGGTCGCTGACCGCGCGTTCGATCTGGGTCGCGACGGCGTTGGCGGCGTCGCCGTCGATGCCGCCCGACAGGCGGATGACCGCGACCGTGGCGGCGTCGCCGGCGCCGGGGGTCGCCGAGAGGGCGACCGGGGCGAGCTGCAGTCCGATCAGGAGGCCGATGACGACGAGGAGCACGTAGGAGTCGGTGACGGCGTCCAGCCCGCGGTCGAGGTCCTCTCGGAGGGCCTCGCTGTACGACGAGTCACCATCGTCGTGCGTGTCATTCCCACCCATACGCCGACCTCCTGCTAGACCGCCAAAAACCCTCGGCTCGGGACGACCGTCGCCCCGACCGAGGAGGAATCGGCAATATGGTCCTGTTCACCCAGGTTTTCAAATCACTTTTATGCAGGGGTAGGCATGGCACAACGAGACGACAGCGCCTGGCGACGGTTCCTCTTCGGCCGCGAGGATCTCCCCGACCCGGACTACCCCGTCGACCACGTCCCCGGCGACGAACGCCGAGACCTGGCGAGCATCTCCGCGGTGCTGCTGGGGTTCGTCTTCTTCGCCGGCACCCTCTGGGCCGGCGCCGAGGTCGGCGCGGCGATGGGCTTTGGCTCGATGCTGACCGCGATGGTCGTCGGCTACGTCATCCTCGGCGTCTACGTCGCCGCCCTCTGTGGCATCGCCGCGAAGGCGGGGCTGACCACCGTGTTGCTCTCCCGGTACACCTTCGGCCGCTGGGGCGCCAAGTGGGCCGACCTCCTCCTGGGCGGCACCCAGGTCGGCTGGTTCGGCGTCACCATCCCCCTGATCGCGGTGCCGACCGCGAAGTACTTCGGCGTCAACACCCCGACCTTCGTCAGCGTCCTCATCGTCGTCTGGGGCGTCCTCCACCTCCTGACCGCCTACTTCGGGTACGACGGCATGGAGCTGCTGTCCTTCGTCGCCGTCCCGCTGCTGGTCGTGGTGGGGCTGCTCTCGATGTGGCTGGCCATCCAGGACGTCGGCGGCATCGACGCCCTGTTCACCGAGACCGGGTCCGGGGACATGGCCTTCGGCGCCGCCGTCACCATCGTCGTCGGCACCTTCATCAGCGGCGGCACCCAGGCCCCGAACTGGGCGCGGTTCGCCAACGACTCCCGCGTCGGGTTCTGGGCCGGGTTGATCGCCTTCCTCGTCGGCAACGGCTTCCTGTTCCTCAGCGGCGCCGTCGGCGGCGCCGTCTACAACGTCACCCCGGCCGGCGACCTCTACGAGGTCCTGGCCGCCCAGGGCCTGGCCGCCATCGGCCTCGTCGCGCTCGTGTTGAACATCTGGACCACCAACGACAACGCCGCCTACGCCTTCGGCGTCGCCGGCAGCGAGGCCTTCGAGTTCGACCGCAAACGCCCGTTCGTCCTCGGCGGCGGCATCATCGGCATCGCCCTGGCGTTGTTCGGCGTGGATGACCTCCTGTTGCCGTGGCTGTCCACGCTGGGCCAGTACGTGCCCCCGCTGGGCGGGGTCATCCTCGCCGACTTCCTCATCTGCTGGCGGCTCAACATCCCCCGCATGGAGGACATCGACTTCACCTCGGTGCGCTGGGTCGGCATCGCCGCCTACCTCCTGGGGTGTGTCGTCGCCGTCCTCTCGGCCGGCCAGGTCATCCCGGAGGTCTCGGCCCCCGCCCCCATCCCGGCGCCCGCCGGCGCCTCACTGAACGGGTTGATCGCCGCCTTCGTCCTCCAGGCGATCGGCTACTACGCCCTCGAACGCACCGACATCCTCCCCGGCCACCGCGTCAGCGCCGACGCCGACACCCTCTAAGGGGTCAGTCCTCCCCGTCGCCCCGTCGCAACGCATCGACGTCCTTCTCGGCGAGTTCCAGGATGCGTTCACGGCCGCCACCGGTCTCCTGGACACTCTCCCCCGACGCGATGCCGCTCGTGATGATCGACCGCACCCCCTCCTCGACGGTCATGTCCACGTCCTCGACGTTCTCGGTCGGGATGTGCGCGAGGAACCCGCCCATCACCGGGTTCGGCGCCAGCGGGAGGAACACCGTCTCCATCTCCTCTTCCATCGCCGACACCCGCACCGAGTTCGGGGCGTCAGCGGTCTTGAACCCGATCGTGTAGGTGCCGTCCCGCGGGAACTCCACCAGCTTCACCTCCTGGAAGTTCTCCATCTCGCTTTCGATCATCGCATCGCTCAACCGCCGGAAGCTCTTGTACACCGTTCCCACCCCCGGGATCGCGACGATCGCCCGGTCGATCCCACCGATCAGCGCCTCTCCGATCCGCAACCGGCCCACCACCCCGAGGACGACCACCAACCCCGCCAGGATCACCACGGCGATCAGGTCCGTCACCAGCTGGACCTCGCTGACGATGATGTTGGTCTGCAACAGGAACTGCACCACCCCGAGCTGGCGCACGCCCGCGATCAGTCCCGCCCACTGCAGGACCTTGATGAACGGGTTCAACGCACTCGCGATGAACCCGAACGCTACGTCGAGGATGTACAACGTCACCACCAGGGGAAGGATCACCGCCACCCCGGTCAGCAGCGTGCTCAACACCTGTTGGTACACCGACCGCCCCGCCCGCCGCGCCCCACCGAACCGGTTGTTCGCCATGCCCAACCCGTCCAGCCGTGGACCGTTAGTGGTTCTGGCCGCCAGACCAGCGCTTATCGGGGCGGCCACCCACCCGGGGGTATGGAGATCGCGCCGTTCGGCCTGGAACGGTGGTTCGCCCGGCACGAACACACCGCCGACATCATGCTCGCCGAGTCCGGCATCCGGTCGCTGTCCGCCGACCGCTTCGACACCGACCCCGGCGAACTGGGGTATGTCATCCCCACCAACGGCGACCCCGACCTCCGGGCCGCTGTCGGCGACCGGTACGACCGCGACGCCGACGAGGTCCTGTTCACCTGTGGCACCCAGGAGGCGAACCTCCTCACGTTCCTGGCCGTCCTCGACCCCGGCGACCACGCGGTCGTCGTCACCCCGACCTACCAGGCATTACACAGCGTCCCCGCCGCCGTCGCCGACGTCACCACCGTCCCACTGTCCCCACCCGACTGGCGGGTGGATGTCGACAGCGTCGCCGCCGCCATCACCCCGGACACCGAACTCCTCGTCCTCAACAACCCCAACAACCCCACCGGCCGGTACCACGACCAGCGCACCGTCGACGCCCTCTACGACCTCGCCGTCGACGCCGACGCCTACCTCCTCTGTGACGAGGTGTACCGCAACCTCGCCCCCGACCCGTTGCCCCCGATCGCCAGCCGCGGCGCCCACGGCATCTCCACGACCAGTCTCACCAAGGCCTACGGCCTCGCCGGCACCCGATTCGGCTGGATCGCCGGCCCCCGTGACGTCGTCGACGCCGCCTGGCGGTGGAAAGACTACACCACAATCTCCCCGTCGATCTTCGGCCAGCACATCGCCCGCCAGGCCCTGGGCGACATGGAGGCCACCATCCTCGCCGAGAACCGCGCCCTCGCCACCCGCAACCGCGACATCGTCGCCGACTGGCTCGCCGCCCACGACCTCGACTGGTACAACCCCGTCGGCGTCAACGGCTTCCCCACCATCCCCGACGGCTATACCGACGCCCGCTCGTTTTGCACCGCCGTCGTCGAGGACCAGGGTGTCGTCCTTGCCCCCGGGGACCTGTTCGGGCACCCCGACCGGTTCCGCATCGGGTTCGGCCTCCCCACCCCTGCCCTCCAGGAGGGGCTTGACCGCGTCGCGGCCTGTCTCTGACCGCGGTGGTTCCGCACCGTTTAAACGGCGCCACCCTGAAACCGCGTGTATGGCAAAAGAGCAGAAGGAGGTCCGAGACCTCCAGGAAGGCAACTACGTGATGATGGAGGACGCCCCCTGTAAGATCACGGCGTACTCCACCGCCAAACCCGGGAAACACGGCAGCGCCAAGGCCCGCATCGAGGGACGCGGCGTCTTCGACGAGAAGAAACGCAGCCTCTCCCAGCCCGTCGACGCCAAAGTCTGGGTCCCCGTCATCGAACGGAAACAGGGCCAGGTCGTCAGCGTCGAGAGCGCCGACGTCGCCCAGGTCATGGACCTCGAGACCTACGAGACGATCACCATCAGCGTCCCCGGCGGCGTCGACCTCGCCCCCGACGACGAGATCGAGTACCTCGAGTTCGACGGCCAACGCAAGATCCTGGAGTAACCGTGTCCCCGTTCCCGGGCGCGAGTACCGACCGGGACGCCGCCGACTACGTCCTCGTCGGCGCCCCACTCGACGCCACCACCACCTTCCAGCCCGGGACCCGGTTCGGCCCCCGCCGCATCCGCCACTACGCCCGGCCCTTCGACGACTACGACCACCACACCGACCAGGCATTCACCGACCTCGCCGTCCACGACGCCGGCGACGTCCGCCCCTGGGACGACGTCCCCGCGTACCTCGACCATCTCGCCGCCGAACTCCGCGCGGCCGCCACCGACGCCATCCCCCTCTTGGTCGGCGGCGAACACACCGTCACCCGGGCGGGCGTCCGCGCCACCACCCCGGACGTCTACGTCACCGTCGACGCCCACCTCGACCTCCGGGACGCCTACGACGGCAACCCCGACAACCACGCCACCGTCACCCGCCGCGTCCTCGAGACCGTCGACCGCGCCGTCGTCCTCGGCGCCCGCACCGGCAACGCCGCCGAGTGGGACCGCGCCAGCGACCCCGACGTCACCGTCGTCCCCCCGGCCGACGTCCCCGACTGGACCCCCGACATCGACGGGACCGTCTACCTCTCCGTGGACGTCGACGCCGTCGACCCCGGCGCCGCCCCCGGCACCGGCACCATGGAACCGTTCGGCCTCAGCCCCCGGACCGTCCGTGACGTCGTCACCGCCCTCGCCCCCCAGGCGACCGGCGTCGACGTCGTCGAGGTCAACGACCGGGACAGCGGCCAGACCGCCGCCCTCGCCGCCAAACTCCTCCGCCGCTTCGTCTACACCCACGCCGCCGACGCCTAACGCCGGCAGTGGATGGCATAGAACCGTCCCGCGTCCACGCCGGTGTCGGGGACCCGGGTCTCGACGGCATCCACGTGGTCTGCGAGGGCCGGCCCCAGTGGCGAGTCGATCGCGGCCGCGCCCTCACGGGCCAGGGCCGCATGCTCGCCCAGCAGGGCCGCCGACCACGGCACCGGATCCAACAGCGTCTCGGTGCCGACGTGGGTCCACCCGTGGGCCGCGAACAGCGCCGCCACCAGTCCCGCCGGGTAGAACGTGTACGCCGGGACACCGTCCCGGAGGACCCCCACCGCGTTCTCGAGGGCGAACAGGTCCGCGACCACGCCGTCGGGCAACGGCGCGTAATCGACGACGATTAGGTCGGCGTCCGGCGCCGCCACCCGGGACAGCTCCCCGACGACCGCCCACGCCGCGGCCGGGGCGAGGACGTTGAACAGGGCGTGAGCGGTCACCACGTCGGCCACCCTCGACCGGACCGGCGTCGCGCGCAGGTCCGCCTCGAGGACCGCGACCGGATCGCCCTCGATGCGGGCCCGGACGTCGGTCGCGTGGCCGCGGTCGTCGGTCACGGTCAGGACGCGGTCGGCGCCCGCCTGCGCCAGTGCTAGGGCCATGCTCCCGGTGCCGGCCCCCGCGTCCAGACACGTCGCCCCCGCCACGGGGACGTCGGCGATCGCGGTCGTCACCGTCTCCGGCAGCGTCACACCCCGTCTGTCGGCCGCGCCCCCAAACCGCTTTCGGGGAAACGCGTAACCCACGCCCGGCCCACGCCGCGGGTATGGATGTCGCCACCCTCGCCGACCGGTACGACGCGAAACTCGACACCGCCGCCTACGCCGACGTCGACGCCAGCGCAAACGGCCTCCAGGTCGGTCGCCGCGACGCCAGCGTCGACCATGTCGCCGTCGCCGTCGATGCCGCCACCACCACTATCGAGCGGGCCGTCGAGGTCGGTGCCGACGTCCTCGTCGTCCACCACGGCCTGGCCTGGGACGGGATCGACCGGGTGACCGCCCGCACCTACGACCGCCTCGCACCGCTGTTCGACCACGACATCGCCCTGTACGCCGCCCACCTCCCCCTCGACGGCCACCAGACCCTCGGCAACGCCGCCGCCATCGCCGACCACCTGGACCTCGTCGACCGCGGACCCTTCGGCACCGTCGGCGACCAGCCCATCGGCCTGCGGGGACGGGTCCCCGACGGCGTCGCCCCGGACGCCCTCGCCGGCCACCTCGAAGCCCAGCTTCCGACCGGGCCCGCCTCGGTCCGGGCGCTGTCCTTCGGCGTCGAACGCATCCAGTCGGTCGCCATCGTCACCGGCAGCGGCGCCGACTTCTTCGACGCCGCCGTCGACGCCGACGTCGACGCCTTCCTCACCGGCGAGGGCAAGGCCCACCTCTACCACGACGCCCGCGACGCCGGCATGAACGTCATCCTCGCCGGCCACTACGCCACCGAGACCGGCGGCGTCCGGAACCTCAAGACACTCGCCGAGGACTGGGGGTTGGCCACCACCTACATCGACCACCCCACCGGCCTGTAGGGAACCACGCGATTCAAACCCGGGCCCACCCTCACCACGGCCATGACCGACGAGCCCCGGACCGAGTTCAGTGCCGACCCCCTCGACCACACCCGGGTCCGGGCCGGCATGACCGTCGGCGACCTCCTCGAGGCCTACGGCGACGCCGGCATCGGCGCCGCCGACCTCCACGAGGCCGCCGCCATCACCGCCACCATGCTCGGCGAGGATGACACCACGGTCCTGTTGGGCGTCGCCGGCGCCGTCGTTCCCGCCGGCCTCCGCGTCCTCATCGCCGACCTGATCGACGACGGGTACGTCGACGCGCTGGTCACCACCGGCGCCGCCCTCACCCACGACACCATCGAGGCCATCGGCGGCCACCACCACCACGGCAGCACCGGCCCCCACGACCACCGCAGCACCGAGACCCGGGCGGACAGCCAACGCGACCACGACGAACAGCTCCGCGCGGAGGGCGTCGACCGCATCTACAACGTCTACCTCCCGCAGGAACACTTCGCCGACTTCGAGACCCACCTCCGGGAGGCGGTGTTCCCCACGCTGGAGGGGTCGACCAGCATCCAGACCTTCACCGCCGCCCTCGGCGCGGCCAACGCCACCGCCAACGACGGCGTCGACGCCCACCCCGGGATCGCCGCCACGGCCGCCGCCCACGACGTCCCCGTCTACTGTCCCGCGATCCAGGACAGCGTCCTCGGGTTACAGACCTGGATGTACAGCCAGACCACCGACTTCACCCTCGACGCCCTCGCGGACATGACCCACCTCAACGACCTCGTCGCCGACGCCGACCACGCCGGGGCACTCTTGGTCGGTGGTGGCGTCCCGAAGAACTACGTCCTCCAGGCGATGCTGGTCACCCCCGACGCCTACGAGTACGCCGTCCAGCTCACCACCGACCCTGAGTCCACCGGGGGCTTGAGTGGCGCCAGCCTCGAGGAGGCCCGGTCCTGGGGGAAGCTCACGCCCGACGCCCGGAACGCCACGGTCGTTGGGGACGCCACCATCACCCTGCCTCTGTTGATCGCGGGGGTCCGGGACCGGTTGGTGGGGTAGGACAACGCACTTGGGCGACGCTCTCGAACGTCGGGGTGGCCGATGACGAAGCCCCGGCTCGGAGCCGGACTCGGCACCCGGCGACGACGAGCCCTATGAGTGCCGAGGCCAGTTCCCGTCCGTAAGGTCACGGCCGGGACCTGCTAGGCCGTTCCGATATTACTCGAGAAGATGTACCGACGGCAGGGACTCAACCTGCTTCCTCCCCACCACCCTCGGACACAACCCTGGCCGAGACCTCCGCTGGCTATCCCGCGACCTGGAAATGCTCAATAATTTCGAGGTAGTCGGTGACGTACTAGCCGCCGTTTCGAGTGCCTGGTTGTCCTCGCGCTGCATAACGATCGCAAGAACTGAGCCGTTCTCTGGTGGAGCGGCGCGCTATTCGTTGATAGTCGGTGGAGACCTGTCGGTTGCTCCGACTAGGGGTGTGTCTCTGTGGTGGAGGGTTCGTCGTAGAGTGCGTCACAGCCGGCTATGTTGCAAGGCCGGCCGGTCCGAGGGCCCACAGTCACTGCCGCCGATTCATGCGGCTTCACCTCGCTGGAACCTCTCCACGACCTTGAGCCGGGACGTCCCGTAGTCGGTGTCTCCGTGGCGACTCGCCACGAGTTCGTGGCCTTCGGCGATGTCGTTCACGGTCGCGAGGTCGATCATCCCCGTGGTCGCGTGGGTCTCGGCGAGTTCCAGCACCTCACCGAACCATTCCGTGCTAATGGGGATGTGCCGTTTTCCGTCCGGTCCCCAGCACTGATTCCCGCGGTCGTCCATCCCGGCCATCGCGGTCGGGACGTAGTCCATCCCATGGTCTGACGCGAACCCATGCAGGTTCTCCATCCCGGCTCTCAGGTCAGTGAACGCCTCTTCCCACTGGTAGGTCTCGCCGGCGTGGTCGTTGACCGGTGGGAACCAGTTCGACAGCGCGTCGAACTGCTGGGCAACGGTCCGAATCCGGGGGACGTTGAAGTTCGTGACCACCGTCATTCCGCCGACAAGGAACGGCTCAGTGCCATTGACGGCAAGTCGGGAGCGGATTGCATCGAAGAACTCTTCGTATCCGCCCCACCCGTCCTCGATGATCTGCCTGGGCTCGTCGTAACTGAACGCGTGGGCGGCACCCATCCTGACGAGCGGTTTCCCGTTGTACGATGCAAGGCTGTCCGCGGCCATGACCGTCTCGCGGAACAGTGAAACGGTGTTGTCAAGTTTCACCGACCAATCCTGGCCCCGTTCCATCGCGTGCCTGAACGTGTTCCAGCTGATTTCCGGTTCGATCCTGACCTGGTCGAAAAGGCCGCTGTCCACGAACGTTCGCAGACGTTCCGGGGACCCCTCGAATCCTTCATAGGAGTATATGAGACGGCCGACCCCGTGCCCGGTCAGTTGGTCCGTCCAGTAACTTACCGTCTCCGGGGGGACGGGATCTTGTGGTGTCCACCCGGTTATCTCCCGGTCACCCACACAGCCACCCTCGATCATCGCGCCGACCTGCGGGATGAAGTGCGCGCCGATATCATACCGTCGGTCATTCATCATGTCGTACTTGCGGACGTAGGCGTCGGTGTCGTTCTCGACGGTGTTGCCGGCGGCATCGGTCAGCGCCGCGGTGATCTCGTTGCGCTTGCCCGGGGCACCCTCCATTCGTGTCTGGATGGTGACCGAGTCAGTACCCGGTTCCCGCTCGAGCGTCGCAGTCGGCGTGGCTATCCGGACGGAGGCGAGGTCATCGTCGTCATGACCATCGAGGAAGACCGCGAGGCGGCCGGCGGTGGCGGTGTGCTCTGACACGAACTCGGTGATGGTCGGGGAGGTGGCGTCCTGTGGCGTGCCGGTATCGGCCCCATTCCTAGTGTCCGTCGGGGTATCGGATGTCCGTGTTGTCTGAGAATCGTCTCGTGCCGTGTTACATCCCGCGAATCCAGCACCCCCACAGGCTGTCGCAACTGTTGTGAGAAACCGGCGTCGAGTCGGGGCCGATCTGTCGTTCATTGTGGTACTGCCGAGATAGGACGGTTCCCGCAATCGAAGGTCTTAATCCATTGGGATTGACCGATCTCGTCTGGAGTCGGATTGTAACCACGTCGTCTGGGACTTGTTACAGCCGTCAGGGTTGAAATCTCCTGTGGCGATCGTATCGGTCACGCCATGGGCCTCTTCATTGATGCTTCCGGGGGTGGGCCAGTTCGATACCGTTCCAGGTGATAGCGTTGTACAGGTCCCTCGGGACCCTCCTCGCCTGAGAAGAGCGGAACGTCGGTATCGCAGCCCCGGCCGACTTCGAGATAGGGTGTGGACACCGTTGGTGCCGCAGTCGGCGGGGCTGTGGTATTCCCGGGGATTCTTGATATCCCATCGGCCACGCTCGCATCTGTGTGCCATCACGACCTCGTACCGTCCGGTCCGTGGCCCGTGGCCTGGCACGGAGGTAACGACTCCTCGGTAACATCAATTGATGACCACTCGCCCAGCCGATCGACCTCCGTTGAGTGGCGAGGCAACACCGGCTTGGACGACGGTTCGGTCGACTCCAGGCTCCTCAAATTCATGGGGGCAGTTATCCACTCAGGTCGGTGGTCCGGCCCGAATCCGCTCCAGATTGGCGTCGTGGCTGTCGGCCTCTAACAGGTTGGAGGTCAGCAACCACGTCGCCCCCAGGTCCCGACACGTCTCCGCGAAGTCCGGGGGTGCCTCGGGCACGTCGATCGGGAGCAGGATCTCCTTGGGGCCGTCGGTGTGCTCGCGGTAGTACTCGAGCATCGCCTCGACCTCCTCTTCGACGGTGCCGGTGACGGGTTCGCCCTGTTCGCCCTCTGACCCCCAGAACGACGGGGCCGAGGGCATGATCCCGTCCCAGTCGGCGGCCCGCTGGAACGGCTTCTTGTTCGGCCACCAGCACCCGAGCATCACCGGGATCCGCGGGGCCTGCACCGGGGTGTGGGGCAGCACCGCATCCTCGACGGTGTAGAACTCCCCGTCGAAACTGAACGGGTCGCCGCCCCAGAGTCCGGCGATGATCTCGAGGGCTTCGTCGTACCGCCGGGCGATCCGTCGAGGGTCCCAGTCCTCGCCGAAGGTGGTGTAGTTCCCCTCGGCCCCGAGCCCGGCCCCCAGGATGACGCGCCCGTCCGAGAGGCAATCGATCGTCGCCAGGTCGTGGGCGAGTTGCCAGGGCAAACGTCGACACACCGGGGTCACCCAGGTGCCGAGGGCGACGGCGTCCGTCCGGGTGGCGATCCCCGCCAGCGTCGTCCACGGGTCGATCGACGGGAACCCCGGGTAGAGGCCGTCGGCCATGAACACCCCGTCCCAGCCGGCGTCCTCGGCCGCCACGGCGTACTCGACCATGTGTGACGGCGTGGCGAGGTCGTCGATGTACACGGTGCAGTTCTGCAGGTACAGTCCATGCTTGGCGGTGTCTCGTGGCATCGGTGTCGGCCGCGGTCGCGGTCGGGTCCACGCCCTGGCCCGTGAAGGTGTCTTCGCCCGGTCCGAGCATAAGCCTACCCGCGGACCCTGGTCCGGGCATGTGGCGACCGACCTAAACGGCGTGAGCCCCTACCACGGACTGATGAGTGTTGCCGAACCGGCTGCCGCCGGTGCCACCATCCTCGAGAGCCGCACCCAGATCCCCGCCGATCCCCCGACCGGTGACTACGTCGTCGTCGACGTCACCCACTTCTCGACGACGGTCGCGGAACTGTTGGGCAACGGCGCCACCGCCGTCCACATCACCGAGGCCCGTGGCGACGAACCCGCCGTCCGGGACCGCGTCCCCGGGACTTTGATCGGCGGTGACAACACCCCGGCCTTCGAGCCCGAGCCCGGGTACGACTTCTTCAACTCTCCGAGCTACGTCCAGCGCCTCGACGTCGACGGGCACCCGACCGCGATGACCTCCACCAACGGCGGCGCCGCCGTCACCACCCTCAAACACCGGGTCGACGCCGACAGCGCCGTGTACGTCGGCGGCTACACCAACGCCGCGGCGGTGGGCGCCCACCTCCGCGAGCGGGCGGTCCCCACCTACCTCGTCGCCGCCGGGTCAGAGGGCGACCCCGCGACCGACGACGTGCTGGGCGCCGTCCTCATCGACCGGTACCTCCGTGGCGATCCCCCGACCGAACGGGAGCGAAGGCAGTTCCAGACGCTGCTGGTGACCGCGAAGGGCCCCGAGTACGGCACCGACCACGAGGGACGGGCGCGGGACCTCCACGAGTACGCGACCGCCATCGACAGTCGGGGCGTCGTCCCCCGCCTCGAGGGATCGAAACTCGTCGACGTCGCCTAGACCGGGGCGTTCAACGCCCCGAAGAACACCTGCCAGGCCAGCGCGGACTTCGCGACGAGACTCAACACGATGTAGGTCTTCTCCCCGAAGAGGTAGTCCTGGAACCGCCACGTCCCCCGGTACTGGAACACCATCACGAACGCGAACAGGTTGAAGAACACGAAGATCGAGACGAAGATGTACAACACGAAGTCCGGGACCTCGCCCGCGCTCGCGGAGATCGAGGACCACAGCGTGATCCCGATGACGATCCACGGGATGATGCCGGCGACGACCCCGACCCAGTAACTCGTCCAGTCCGTCGAGTCGGTCGTCTGGTTGTGGATCTCCATCACCAACCCACAGAGGTTCATCACCGCCACCAACCCGAACAGCGCGGTCAAGGTTCCCAGGTCCCAGATCCCGGACAGCATCGCGATGACGACGATCATCACCGACGCACTCACCGCGTACTCGTACCACCGGTAGGGGTTCATCCCGCGTTCGAGGTAGTCCACGTACCGGTCGTACCGCACCGCCGCGACCCAGGTGTGGGCGATCCCGGACAGCGCCAGGAACGCGGCGACCAGGTACGGGAGTGGCACGTCCATCCACGGCACCGCCACCGGCGCCAGGGACTGGGTGGCCGTGTCGAACTCGAGGCGGGTGATCGTGATCGACCAGTCGACGGCCTCGGCGAGGTACACCATCGCCGCCGCCTGGACGAAGTGCAGCACCGCCATCACCGCGTTCCACCGACGCAGTCGGCGGTACTTCGGGGCGGTCTGTGGCCGTGACTGGGTAGTGGGTGTGGTTGACATCTCAACTGTGTGACTACGGCGGCACCCGTGATAGCTGTAGGGGTAAACCGTTTGTGTCCGGTGGTCTATCACCCGAGTATGGCGGCGAGCATCACCGCCGGCCTGCTGGACCTGTTGGCGGTGTTCATCCTCGCGGCCTGTGTCGGCATCGCGGTCGCGAAGGTCGGGCGGTTCCCCTACACCATCGCGTTGTTGATCGCCGGGTTGGCCGCCTCGATCGCCGGGGTGTCCCTGGGCGTGGCCCTGTCCCACGACATCATCCTCCTCGTGTTGTTGCCCCCGCTGCTGTTCGAGGGGGCGGCCACCACCGACCTCGACCAGTTCCGCCGGAACCTCGCGCCCATCCTCGCCCTGGCCGTCCCCGGATTACTCGTCGCGGTCGTGGGCCTGGGCGTCGCCGGCCACTACTTGTTCGGGTTCCCGTTGCTGATCGCGTTGCTGTTCGGCGCCACCATCCTCCCGACCGACCCCGTCTCCGTGCTGGCGCTGTTCGACGAGCTGGGCGCCCCCGACCGGTTGGCCACCCTCGTCGAGGGCGAGAGCCTCCTCAACGACGGGGTCGGGGTCGTCGTCTTCTCGGCGATACTCGCGGTCATCCAGGAGTCCGGGGTCGGGGCCGCGGACACGTTCACCGTCGACCGCGTCGTCGACGTCGGCATCGGCATCGCCGTCACCAGCCTCGGCGGCGCCATCGTCGGCGGCGCCGCGGGCTATCTCATCTACCGGGTGATGGTCCACCTCGACGAGCACATGACCGAGATCGTGCTCACCGTCGTCCTCGCCTACGGCAGCTTCCTGCTCGCCGAACACTACCTCGCGGTCTCGGGCGTGATCGCGACCGTCGCCGCCGGCCTCGTCATCGGCAACCCGGGCCGGGAGTACGCGATGAGTCCCCGCACCAAGATCTCGGTGTTCAACACGTGGGCGACCGCCGCCTTCATCGTCAACACCTTCATCTTCGTCGCGATCGGCACCACCACGCCGATCGCCCAGCTGCTCGCCCACGTCGACCTGATCGGCGTCGCCATCGCCCTCGTCCTCGCGGTCCGGGCCCTCGTCGTCTACCCGTTCACCGCCGTCCTCAACCGGTACCGCACTCCCGCGGTCCCCCGGGACTACCAACACGTCATGGTGTGGGGTGGCCTCCACGCCTCGATCCCGATCGCGTTGGTCCTGGGTCTGCCCGCGACCCTGGCCTCCGGGGCGCCGTTCCCGTATCGCGAGGAACTGCGGGCGATGGTGTTCGGCGTCGCCGCGTTCAGCCTCATCGTCCAGGGGCTGACGATGGGCCGCCTCCTCGATCGGCTCGGCATCGTCACGCGGTCGGACGCCGCCGAACTCTACCAGCTGCTCGTCGGCCGCGCCCGTGCCGTCGACAGCGCCCTCGAGGCCGCCGAACGGTTGAACGCCCGCGGCCAACTGTCGGCCGGCACCTACGAGGAACTCACCAGAGAGTACGACCGCGAGAAGGCCGACCTCAACGACGCCATCCGCGAACTTCTCGACCGCCACCCGGAGATCCGGGAGGAGGAACTGCTCACCGGGGAACGTCAGATCCTCCGGGAGGAGAAAAGCGCCATCATCGACGCGATGCGGTCCGGGATCGTCGCCGACGACGTCGGCGACCGGCTCAGCGAGGAGATCGACCTGAAACTCGACCGCGTCCAGAGCGGGGAGAGCACCGTCCGCGGCGCCGAGGAGGGCTACGAGGAGTTCTGGCGCCAGGCCGCCACCGACTTCGGCCTCGACGCCGCCGCCCTCGACACCGACGACGAGGACGGCTGACTACCCGCGTAACAGGTTCAGGACCTCGTCGGCGACCTCGGCCTCGACCGCGAGGACGTACCGGTGTCCGGGCTCGAGCACCGTCTCCGGACCGCCGATGCGGTGCCCGGTCGCGTCCACGATGATCAGGCTCCCGCGGGGCAGGCGCACGTCCTCGAGGCGCTTGCCGGCGACCGGTGCGTCCTCGGTGATCTCGACCTCCACGATCTCGACGCCGCCGAAGACGTCCTCGACGGTGCGCACCCCCTCGCCGACGATCTCGTTGGTCGCCGCCCGCGCCCCGTAATGTTCGGGGAACACGAGGCCGTCGACGAACTCCTCGTAGAGGTCGTCGGGGGCACTCGTCACCCGCATCACGGTGCGGACCTCCGCCAGTCGCTGGGTGGCCATACACACCGCGAAGTTGGCGTCCTCGTCGTCGGTCAGGGCCGCCACCACGTCGGCCCGGTCCGGTTGGGCCTGCCGCAACACGCTCGGGCGGGCGGCGTTGCCCTCGATGACGGTGGCGACGTACTCGTCGCCGAGGGCGGCGATGCGGTCGGGGTCCTGCTCGATGAGGACGACGTTGTGCCCCCGGTCGTCGAGGAGTCTCGCGGTCTGCAGGCCCACGGTGCCCCCGCCCGCGATCACGATGCGTTGGGTTGGATTGGATTCTGACATTGGTTAATCTCCGTTCACCTCGAGCTGGTCGGGCTCCGCCACCTCGCCGTCACCGCCCACCGCCGCGCCGGGACTGGGCTGGTGGCCCCGCCGCAACAGCAGGTAGTACACCGCCGCCCCGACGACGAGCCAGGCCATCGCCAGCACCCAGCTCTGCGGGTCGATGAACAGCCCCAACAGGAGGTTGAACACGATGCCCAACGCCGGTGGCAACGGGTAGTACGGGATCTCGAACGGGCGGTTCAGGTCGGGTTGCTGGCGGCGCAACCGGATGACCGCGAGGTTCACCACGACGAACCCCAGCAACGAGAACAGACTCGCGAGGTTGCCGACTGTCCGGATCGGTACGACCAGGACCGCGACCAGCATCACGACCGCACTCGCCATGATCGCGACGAACGGCGTGCCGTACCGGTGGTGCAACCGACCGAGGATCCCGGGGAGCTGGCGTTCCCGCCCCATGGCAAAGGCCACGCGACTCGACCCGATCACCACCGCGTTCAACGCGCTGATCGTCGAGAACACCGCGCCGAACGCGATCAGCGCCGCCCCGGTCCCCACGAGCGGGAACGCGGGCATGAACCCCTCGGCCGCCTGCGCGATCGCGGTCTCGCCCGCCGCCGCCAGCGGCGCCGCCCCCAGGGTACCGATCGCGACGAACACCACCAACAGGTAGACGACGACGGTGACCACCACGCTCAGGATGATCGCCCGCGGGATGTTCCGACGCGGGTTGTGCACCTCCTCGGTGACGGTCGCGATCAGGTCATACCCCTGGAACGCGATGAACGTCAACCCCATCGCCGGCAGCACCGACAGCACCTCCTCGGTGAACAACGGGTCGAACTCCGCGGTGTCGGCCACCGGCAACCCGAACGCGATGAACACACCCAAGATCCCGATCTTCACCAGCGTGATCACCGTCTCGGCGCCGCCGCTGGCCTTCGTCGACACCGCGTTCAACACCACCAACACGATCACCGACAGCAACGCGTACAGCTCCGGGAACGTCGTCGCCAGCGGCAGTTGCACGTCGTAGAGGTGGGCGAACTCCCGGAAGTTCGACCCGAACCCCAGCGCGTACAGGGCGCCGGCGATCATGTAGGTGAACCACCGCGTCCACCCCATCACGAAGCTCACCGGCGCCGAGAACACCTCCCGCACGTAGGCGTACCCGCCGCCGTTCCGCGGAATGGCACTCGCCAGCTCCGCATACGACAACGCGGTGAACGTGGTGACGCCCCCGTTCAGTGCGAACACGACGATGGCCGCCGGCCCCGCGGTCTCGGCGGCCAACCCCGTCAACACGAAGATGCCGGCGCCGATCATCGCCCCGATCCCGACCATGGTCGCGTCGAGCAACCCGAGGCTGGCGGCCGGCGCCCGCTCTCCAGAGTGACTCATCGCCGTCATCCCCCGCTACCCGGCCCCACCCCATAAACCCCGGTTCAGTCACCGTGGGCGCCACAGGTGACCCGGTAGGTCGTCCCCTCGTGGACGGCGATGACCGACGCCGCGGACTCGCCGCCGCCCTGATACGGACACCGGACACCGTGCTCGGCGAGGAACCGCACCGCCGCCAGCTCGTGGGCATACCCCCGCAACTCCAGGCGGCACCGTCGCGTCCCGTCGCCGGTGGACTCGCAGGCACTGGCGGTGAACAGGTCCGCCGCCACCGCCGGCGCCGCCGCGAAGTCAGCCTCGGCGGTCGCGCCCGGCGCCGTCTCGGCCACCACGACGTACCCCCAGCCCCAGCCGACGCCCACGCCGGCGATCAACAACAGAGCCACCACGACGGGGACCCCACCGAGGAAGGCCGCCATGCCACGCGACCGGAGGTCGGCCCCGTACCAGAGCCCGACCGGCACCCCGACCGCCGCCACGGCCACGAGCACCACGGCGGTGAGCATCGCCGCCAGGCCCACGGTGGCCACCGCCAGGAATACGGCGACGACGCCGCCCAATCCGAGGACCGCCACGCCGATCGGGCGGCGGTCGCTCCCCGCGCCGGCGACCGCGAGGCCCCCGACCAAGGAGGTCGCCAGGCCCGCGACTCCCGCCAGCAACGCGCCGCCGAGGATCGCGGTCTCGGTCGCCGCACTCGGGCCCACCCGGCGGTAGTACAGGTCATACACCAGGGGGTGGACCGGCTCCAGCACCACCAGGGCGGCGAGGGCCACCCCGGCCGTCGCGACCGCGCCCGCAACCACGTAGGCCAGCACCATCCCGACGCGACGCCACACCCTCGGGGACTCCCGGTCGGTGTCCGTGGCCATGTCGGGTGGACCCAACACCGGGCACCCACTTCAAGGACCCCCGTCACCGACCCAGCAATCCCCGCACCCGCCAGACCAGTCCCGTCCACTCCGACCGCAGCGCCCGGACCGGGTTGATCCCCGAATCCGGGTCGGGGGCCGACTCGAACGACGAGTCGAGGGTCGCCGCATCGACGTGGATCACCGATCCCCCGTGGATGCGTCGGCCGGCCCCGTCGGTCACCCGCAGGAGCGCGATCCGGTCGGCGGCACCCACCACGCGGTAGGTGCCGGCGGCGTACGTATCGGTCCCGGGACACACGTGGGTGCCGACCGTGTCCGGGGCCGGCGACGGTGTGCCGGCGGGACCGACAATCGACGCCAGGAGGAGCGGGGCCGCGATGTACAGGGTGACCGCGGCGATGACCGCCGCCACCATGCCGGCGTCGCCCGTCCAGGGGACGGCCCCGGCCTCGAGGGCGATGACCGGGGTGAATGCCACGCCGAGGACCGCCAGGCCGAGCCCCCGCGGCAGCGACCGACGCCGCCGGTCGACGTCGAGGGCAGCGGCCAGGCTGAGGCCCGCCAGGACCACGCCGGCGACGACCGCCGCCCCGAGGAGGGTCACGAGAGCACCCGGCGCACCGCGGTGAGGCCGGCCCGCACCCGGTCGCGGAGCCCGGTGCCGTACACCGCCGTGAACAGCTCGCCGAAGGTGTCGGCGGTGTCCTCCTCGTAGGGGAACCACCACGGGTTCCGCACCCGGCCCGCGGCGACCCCGGTCTCGCCGGGGGCGACGTGGAGGTGTTTGGCGGTCGTCACCGCCTCGATCCCCCACCGTCCGTGGGAGAAGTCCCCGCCGCTGTCCTTGACCCCGCCCCACGGGGTGGCGCCGAGCATGAAGGTGTAGAGGTGGTCGTTGACGGTCACGGTCCCGGCGTCGATGCGGCGGGCGACCGCCCGCCCCCGGTCGGTGTCCCGGGTCCAGACGCTGCCGGTCAACCCGAACCGGGTGTCGTTCGCCCGCTCGACGGCGGTGTCGACGTCCGGCACCGACTGGATCGGGAGGACGGGACCGAAGGTCTCCTCGGTCATCACCGGCATCTCCGGGGTGACGTCGGTCAGCACCGTCGGCGCGAAGTAGTGGCCCGCCCGGTCCAGGGGTTCGCCCCCGGTCAGGACCGTCGCCCCCATGTCGACGGATCGTCGGACCTGGTCGTGGACCGTCTCGAGGGCCGACGCCGAGATGAGCGGCCCCACCTCGTACACGGCGTCGTCGACACCCCCGATATCGAGGGCCTCGACCCGGTCGACGATCGCGGCCGTCAGCTCGTCGGCGACCGGGGCCACCGGGAACACCCGTTTCGGGGCGGCACAGGACTGGCCGGCGATCGCGAACCGCGCCCACGTCAACCCCGCGGCGGTCAACTCGACGTCGGCGTCGGGCAACACGATCGCCGGGTCGCTCCCACCGAGTTCGAGGGACGTCGACACCCCCCGGGCCGCACACGAGTTCCGTAACGAGAACCCGACCTCGGTGCTTCCCGTAAACGAGAGGTGGTCGATGGCGGCATCGGCCAACGCCGCGCCCGTGACCGGGCCGCGACCCGGGACTACCGAGAACACCTGGTCGGGCACCCCGGCGTCGTGGAGGAGGTCCCGCAACGCCAACGCGGTGAGTGTCGTCTCCTCGGCCGGTTTCAGGACGACGGCGTTGCCGGCGAACAGCGGCGGCAACACCTCTGCGACCGGGATGCCGAACGGGTAGTTCCACGGGGTGATCGCACCGACCACCCCGACCGGCTCCCGGACGACCGTGCTGTCCCCGGTCGCCACCACCCGGTTGACGGGGACGTCCTCGGCCAGGAGGTCCGGTCCCCGATCGATGAGAAACGACGCCGTCTCCAATGCCGGACCCAGGTCGGTGCCGACCGCGTCCGCGACGGACTTCCCGGTCTCCCGACTGATCTGGGCCGCGAGCGATCCGCGTCGCTCGAGGATCAGCGACCGCACCCGTTCGATGACGGCGCGACGGTCGGCCACCGACCGCCGCGACCACCGCGACTGGGCGGTCGCGGCATCGGCGACGACCGCATCGACCGCCGCCGGTGGGGTCTTCTCGACCGCGTCGATGCGGTCGCCCGTGGTGGGGTCACGGACCAGGAACGTGTCATCCGCAGGGGGCGCGTCGCCATCACTCATACCTCCTCTCAGACCCGGGAGGCGGGTAACTGTTGGTGCCGGGTCAGCGACGGTTGACGGTCATCGCCAACTCCTCCCGGGGATGGGCGGTGATCGATGGCTGCAACGAGAGGGGCAACGACCCCTCGAACGCGAGGTCGTACTCCCGGGCGACGGTGGCGACGATCAATGTCGCCTCCAGCATCGCGAGATGGGAGCCGATGCAGCGACGGGGCCCACCGCCGAACGGGAAGTACGCGAACCGCGGACGGTCCCCGCGGCGGTCGGGACTGAACCGCTCGGGGTCGAAGGCCTCGGGGTCGTCCCAGTACCGGTCCGACCGGTGGACCGCCCACTGGGGCAACATCACGTTCGCGTCGGGCCCCACCGCGTACCCGCCGAGGTCGACGGGCGCCGTCGGCGTGCGGAACAGCGTGTACACCGGTGGGTACAACCGCATCGCCTCCCGGAGCACCCACTCGACGTACTCGAGGTCCTGGACGTCGGCCATCGTCGGGCGACCCCCGTCGAGGACCGTCTCGACCTCCGCGACCACCCGATCCCGGACCGCGGGGTGTTCGGACAACAGGACCCACGTGTACGAGAGGGTCAGTGCGGTGGTGTCGTGGCCGGCGAGCAACACCGTCACCAGTTCGTCACGGGCCTGGTCCCGGGAGACGGCGCCACGGTCCATCGCCTTGAGCAGCAGGGCGGCCACGTCCGTGTCGTCGGCGTCGACGGTGCCCCGGCGCCGGTCGAGGATGTCAGCGACCACGTCGTCGAGGGTGTCGACGGCCCGCCGGAACCGGCGGTCGCCGGGGAGGGGCACCCAGTCCGGGACGGCGAACCGTCGGGGATCCGGTTCGAACCGGGCGCCCACCGGCACCAACGCCTCCTGGATCGCCGCGACGCGCTCGGCGGACAGTTCGATGTCGAGCATCACGTCCAGGATGACGTCCAGGGTCACGTGAGTCATCTCCCGCTCGACGTCGATGGTGTCCCCCGCCGCCCACGCGTCGACCATCGCCGCCGCGTGACCGGTGATCCGGTCGGCCATCCCGGCCAGGCGATCCATGCCGTAAGCCGGCGCCAGCAACGTCCGCTGCCGCTCCCAGGTCTCCCCCTCGCTCAACAGCAGTCCCTCGCCCAACAGGTCATCGAGGGCCGCACCGCCCAGCGCGGGTTTCTCGTACCGGTCGGCGTCGGTGACCAGCACCGACTCGATCAACGCGGGGTCGGTGACGACGAACGTCTCGATCGGCCCCATGTCGAACCGCGAGACGCCGCCGTACGCCGACTCCAGGGCCGACAGGAACCGGAACGGGTCTCGTGCGTACCGGCGACTGCTCCCGAACACCGGGTCGCCCGTCGGTCCCGGCGGTGTCCGTGCCATCACCACCGGTTCGGCGGCCAGCACAAAGAGCGCTCCGCCGGGTCGCGGCGCCCGCCGCCGCGGACACAAACATTTCCCCCGACCTCGCCGAATACAGCCTCATGAGCGAGGACGACACCACCCCGGTCACCGCCGACCGCCCGGACAGCGCCATGCACACCACCGGCACCGACCACATCACCCTCATCGGGAGCAACGAGGCCGATACCGTCGAGTTCTACCGCGACATCCTCGGCATGCCCCTGGTGTTGCGGCAACCGAACCTCGACGACCCCAGCCAGACCCACCTCTTTTTCGACACCGGCGACGGCCGCATCATCACCTTCTTCGTGAAACCCGACCGCGTCTCGGATCCGCGGCCCCAACAGACCGGTGTCGGCGCCGTCCACCACCTCGCGTTCAAGTTCGACCCCGACCGGTACCAGGCGGTCGCCGACGCCCTCGCGGCCGAGGGCATCCAGTACAGCCAGTTCGACCGCGGCATCTTCCAGTCGCTGTACACCCGCGACCACAACGGTCTCACCATCGAGTTGACCACCGACGTCTTCGAGATCCCCGACGACCGCCGCGGCGAGGTGCTGGCCACCGCCCAACGCATCCGGGAGGCCGACGGCGCCGACTACGCCGACGAGGACCACCTCGAGGCCGCCCTCGAGGAACTCGGCCTGCCGGTCGTCCGCAACGACTTGCCGGACGCCGCCAGCGGCACCGGCGGCCTCGGCTCGTAGCCGCCTGTGCCGTGGTACCGCGACCCTCGCTGAGACTATACGTCGACACCGTCTCCCGGTGGTATGGACTACGACGACGCGCTCAGCCGCGCCCATGACACCCTCCCCGACCGCCCGTCAGCGAGCGAGTCCCGCCTGTCGATCCCCGACCCCGTCGGCGAGACCGACGGGGCGTTCACCCGGTTGACCAACCTCGCCGCGATCGCCGACGCCGTCGGCCGCGACCCCGAACACCTCCACCGCAGCATCCAACGCCAGTTCGGGACCAACGGCCAGTTCGACGGCGACCGCGCCCGGTACAACGGCTCGTTCGGCGTCGACGACTTCGACGCCGCCATCGAGGCGTACGTCGCCGAGTACGTCACCTGTGGCGAGTGCGGGCTGCCGGACACGCGCCTCGTCCGTGAGGACGGCATCGACATGCTCCGCTGTGAGGCGTGTGGCGCGTTCCGGCCGGTCACCGCCGACAGCGTCGACACTTCCGGGAGCGACCGCCCCACGCTCGAGGAGGGCGCCACCGTGGAGGTCACCATCACCGGCACCGGCCGCAAGGGCGACGGCGTCGCCGAACGCGGGAAGTACACGATCTTCGTCAGCGGCGCCCGCGAGGGCGAGACCGTCCAGGCCTACATCGACTCCATCAACGGCACCCTCGCGTTCGCCCGGAAGGCCTGAATCGGTCAGTACGTGCCGTGTGACACCGACCCGATACTGATCCTGACGAGGGTGTTCTCCGTCCACGCGTCCGGTGGCGCGTCGTACTTCGGGTGGATGTAGGCCGCCGCCTGCCGGGTGGCGGTCGCGTCCTCGATCACCGCCGCGGTCCCCCGGAGGACGACGTACCACTCCGCATCCCCGTCGGTGTCCCGCTGGATCGACACCGCGACCCTGGGGTTCGCCCGGATGTTCGCCAGCTTCCGTCCCGTCGTCAGCACCTCGACGACGTCATCGCCCGCGTAGCCATACCACACCGGCGCCACGTGCGGGCGGCCATCGACACACGTCGCCAGGTGTGCGATCAACGCGGCGCCACGCAACCGTCCCTCGACGCTGGTCGGCACCGTACCCATATCCGAGGCCGAGGACCGCACCCGTTTAGCACCGTTGGTCCCGGTGAGCCGAGCCTTTTTAACGGCGGGCGGCGGCCCCGACCCATGGACCTCCCGCCCGTCGCCCCCCACCGCGACCGGGCCTGGACCACGTCGGACCGGGACCCCGTCGCCATCGCGTTCGTCGGCCTCGGCGCGTTCACCACCGACTGGGTCCTCCCGTCGGCGGCGGCCGCCGACGGCGTCACCGTCGGCGCCGTGGTCAGTGGCTCCCCCGGGACCGCCGACCGCGTCGCCAGCGAGTACGACGCCACCGCCCTGACCTACGCGGACTACGCCGACGGCGAGGCGCGGGACGCCTACGACGCCGTCTACGTCGCCACGCCCAACGCCACCCACCTCGACCACGTCGACACCGCCGCCCGCCACGGGAAGGCCGTCCTGTGTGAGAAACCCGTCGAGACCACGGCCGACCGCGCCCGCCGCCTGCGGGACGTCTGTGCCGATGCCGGTGTCGTCCTCCAGGTCGCCTACCGCCTGCAGGTCGACCCCGTCGTCCGGTGGGCCCGCGCCGTCGTCGACGCCGGCGTCCTCGGCACCCCGGTCCACGCCCAGGGCACCATGAGCCAGGACCTGTTCACCGCCATCGGCCCCGACCCCGACCAGTGGCGGCTCGACACCGACCTCGCCGGCGGCTGTGCCCTCATCGACCTGGGCATCTACCCGCTGAACACGCTGCGGTTCCTCACCGGGCAGGACCCCCGCCGGGTCCAGGCCACCACCCAGAGCCCCGACCCCCGGTTCGCCGACGTCGACCAGGACGTCGCCGCCACCCTGTCCTTCGAGGACGGGCTGGTCGCCGCCATCACCGCCAGCCAGCTCTCGGCCCGGGGCGACCACCTCCACCTCGCCGGCACCGACGCCGCACTCGTCCTCGAGCCGGCGTTCTTCGGGGACGTCACCGCCACCGTCGTCGGCCCCGAGGATACCCGCACGGTCACCCTGGACACCAACGAGATGCAGCGCCAACTCGAGTACTTCGCCGCCCACGTCCGGACCGGGGAACTACCGGAACCTGACGGCGACCACGCCCTCGTCGACGCCGCCACCATCGACGCCGCCTACGACAGCGCCGCCACCGGGGACGCCGTCGCCGTCGACCCCCCGGGTTAGCGGGGGTGTTCGGCGGCCTCGATCGCCGCCCAGTCCAGGTCCACGCCCAGGCCCGGCCCCGCTGGCGGCGCGATCGCCCCGTCGGTCGGCGTCAGCGGCTCGTCCAACAGGAAGTCCCGGGCCGGGGCGTCCCACGCCGGCGGCTCCAACGGGTACTCACACCAGGAGGTGTCCGTCGCCGCCATCACGTGGAGGTTCGCCGCAAGTCCCAACCCGTTCGACCAGGTGTGTGGCGCGAACCCCAACCCGTGGAGTGCGGCCATGTCCCCGACGGTCTTCCCGCGGCGGATCCCGGTCGCGAACACCGCGTCCGGTTGCAGGATGTCCAATGAATCGTGGCGGATGTACTCCCGCAACGGCGTCACCCCGTTGACGGACTCCCCGCCGGCGATCGGGATGTCCGTGGCGGCGCGGAGGGCCGCCAACCGGTCGTAGTCGTGCATCGGCAGCGGCTCCTCCAGCCACGCAATCGGCGCCAGGTCCTCGAGCTCGTGGGCGATCGACTGGGCCTGTTTCGGCGTCCAGGTCACCGGGTCGGCGTCGGCCAACCGCATCGTCCACCCCATGTTGGCGTCGACCATCAGCGTCAGCTGCGGGAACTCCTCGCGGACGTACCGGGCCACGTACAGGTCGTCCGCCGGATCGGCCGCCCCGAACCGGAGTTTCACCCCGGTGAACCCCTCGCTCACCCGATCCTCGACGTAGGAGAGTCGCCGGTCGGCCGACTGCCGTTCGCCCGTGCTGGCGTACACCGGGATTGGGTCCGGGGCGCCACCCAGCAACCGCCACACCGGTTCCTCGACCGCCTTCCCGAGGATGTCCCACAACGCCAGCTCCAGGTGCCAGGCGTCTGCGCCGAGGAAGTCGATGGTGTCCAGCTTCCCAAGGACGGTCTCGATCTCCCGGGGGTCCTCGCCGGCCAGCACCGCCTCGTACCCGTCGGCCAGCGCGAGGCCGCCACCCGGGAACGACGGGATCGCGGTGTAGCCCGTGATGTCGGCGTCGGTCTGGACCGCGAACAGGTCGAGTTCGTGGGTGGTGCTGGTCGCGCCGGGCACCCACGACGGTTCCCAGCTCCCGTCCAATTCGTAGACGAGGTGGTGTTGGTCGACGCCCGTGATCTCCATACTCCGACCCCCGGCCCCACCGTGAAAACCGTTCGCCCCTACCGGGTGACGTCGTGGCGCAGCGTCGGCACGCCCTCGATGTCGACCGCGACGCTGTCCCCGTCCGTGAGCGGGCCGACCCCCGCGGGGGTCCCGGTCGCGATGACGTCCCCCGGCTCCAGGGTCAGCAAGGTCGTGATCTCTTCGATGAGCGTGGGGACGTCGAAGATCAACTGGTCGCGACTCGAGGACTGGCGGGTGTCGCCGTTGACCCGCAACTCGATGCTGGCGTCGGCCGGGACCGCCGACGGCGGCGCGATCGCGGGCCCGATCGGGGCGGCGTTGTCGAAGGCCTTGCCCCGCACCCAGTTCTGTTCCTCGCGTTGGTCGTCCCGGTTCGACAGGTCGTTGACCGCGGTGAACCCGGCGACGACGTCCATCGCGTCGGCGGCGTCGACGTTGCGGCACTGCTCGTCGATGACGACGCCGAGCTCGGCCTCGTACTCCACCCGTTCCTTGCCGGGTGGGAGGGGGACGGTGGCGCCGTGCCCGGTCACCGTGTTCGGGGTCTTGAAGAACAGCCACGGGCGGTCGGGGACGTCCATCCCGGACTCGGCGGCGTGGTCGGCGTAGTTCAACCCGACACACACCACCTTCGACGGGTCGGTTGGCGGGAGGACGGTCACCGCGTCCCGGTCGTACTCCTCGCCGCCGAACGCGACGCCGTCGTCAGTCCATCGCCCGATGCGGGTGTTGCCGGCCGGATCGTGGAACCGTACGTGCATGCTGTCGTTGCCTGTTGATGGTGGTCGTCGCGGCGGTGCTACCAGGAGGTGACGGTCACGTCCCGTAACGGGTCGGCGAGGGGCAGGGAGATGTGGCTGTCGGTGTAGTGGGAGACGAACAATGCGACGATCATCTCCAGGGACCGGACCGCTTCCTCGCCCGGGGAGCGGTTGTCGACGCCTGGGTCGGTCGCCAGGTCGGCGAGGTGCTCGACGGCCGACGCGAACCCGCGCGCCCACTCCTCGGGGTCCGGCCCGACCCCCGGGAGGTCGGCCTCGACATGGCCGTCGGCGGTCAACTCCCAGTACCGCCACTCGCCGTCGGTGATGCCGATCGAGAGTTTCCCGTCGGTGCCGAGGATGTCGTAGCGGTACGTCGCGATGTCCCGGGGCACCGTGCAGTCGACGGTGGCGAAGGTCCCGTCGCTGAAGACGACGTGGCCGCCACCGCCCTGGTCGTCGACGGCGACGTCCGCCGCCAGAGCGTCGGCGGCCTCGTTCTCCCCGGTGAGGTAGCCACTCACCGTCCTGGCGTCGGCGTCCAAGAGGAAGACCAGCGTGTCCAGGACGTGGGTGGCGTTCCGCACCACCTCCATCCGGAACATCGTCGACACGGACCGCACGTCGCCGATGCGGCCGTCCCGGAGGTGGTCCCGCACCGCGATCATGTTGTCCGTGAACCGCGTCGTGTGGTTGACGACGAGTTCGGTGTCGGTGTCCGCACACGTCTCGATCATCGACTCGGCGTCGGCGACGCTGGCGGCGATCGGCTTCTCACACCAGATCACCGCCGGATCGGCACCGGACTCGGCGGCGTCGACGACGTGGTCGTGGTGGAGGTAGGTTGGCGTGGCGACCGAGACGACGTCGAGGTCCTCGGCGGCGAGCATCGCTGCGTGGTCGGTGTACCGGCGGTCCGGCGGAATCGACCACACCTCGCCGAAGGTCGCCAGCTGCTCGGCGTCGATGTCGGCGGCCGCGACGAGGTCGACGCGGTCGCTGGCCGCGTACCCACCGGCGTGGCTGGCGTCGACGGGTTCGGCACCGATGTCGGCCTCGTCGTGCATCCCCAACAGTCCCAGTCCCGCGACGCCGCCGGTGCCGATGATGCCCGCCTGGAGTGTCATCCCTCACGTCAGCGGGGCGGCCACGGCACTTGAACGTAGGGACTCCGGCACCCGTAGCCTTACTACCGGGGCGGCGGACGCTTCACCGATGACCGACGAGGACTACATCATCCCCGAGGGCGGCGGCGTCCCGTGGCGGGACCTCCGCCGGGGCGCGGGCCACCGACCGCCCGACCGGGACGTCACCATCACCGGCGTCGAGACCGCCGCGATCCAGGGGAACTTCCCCTGGGGGTTGGTCCGCGTCGAGACCGACGCCGACGTCGCCGGGTTGGGCGAGACGTTCATCGGCGAGGAGGCCATCGACATCGTCGACCGCCTGGCGTCGTTGATCGTCGGGGAGAACCCCCTCGACTCGCGGCGCGTGCTCGCCCACCTCGACCAGGAACGCACCGACCCCGGGAGCATGGGCCAGGCCGCGTTCGCCGGCATCGAGATCGCCTTGCTGGACATCGCCGGCAAGCTGTTCGAGGTCCCGGTCTACGAACTCCTAGGCGGCACCTTCCGGGAGCGGGTGCCGCTGTACTGTGACACGCACGGCGGGGCATCCCTGGGCGCCGCCCAGCGCCGCGACCCCCAGGAGGTGTACACCCCCGAGTCCTACGCGGCGGCCGCCCAACGCGTCATCGAGGACGGGTTCACCGCCCTCAAGTTCGACCTCGACGTCCCCTCCAGCACCGACGTCGACACCGCCGCCCGCCGTCTGGACAACGCCGCCATCCGTCACAAGACCGGTCTCGTCGAGGCCGTGCGGGACGCGGTCGGACCCGACGTCACCCTCGGCGTCGACCTGCACTGGAACTTCACCGCCGAGTCCGCCACCCGCCTCGTCGACGCCCTCGAGCCCTACGATCTCGCGTGGATCGAGGACCCGTGCCCGCCACAGGCCGTCTCGGCCCACCGGCGAGTGACCGCGGCCAGCACCACGCCGATCCTCACCGGCGAGAACCTCACCACCCCACACGAGTTCGACGCCTACCTCCCGGACGCCCTCGACATGGCCGCCCCCGACGTCACCCGGTGTGGCGGGCTGCGTCAACTCCTCCGGATCGCCGACCTCTGTGAGATGCACGGTGTCCCCCTGGTCCCGCACAACATCGCGAGCCCGGTCGGCACCGTCGCCGGCGTCCACGCCTGCGCCGCGATCCCGAACTGCATCGCCATGGAGTACCACGCCCACGACGTGCCCTGGTGGGGAGACCTCGTCGATCGGGTCGCCGACGACGCCCCACTCATCGAGGATGGCGCGATCCGCGTCCCGGAAGGCCCCGGCCTCGGCATCGAACTCGACGAGGCGGTGGCGCGCGAGCACCTCGTCGACGGCGCCAGCCTGTTCTGACCCGATCAGGGGCCGCGGAGCCGGAGCCGCGTCCCGTCCTCGCTGACCGTCCACTCCCCCGGGTCGGGCTCGGCTGGGACCGCCTCGAGGGGCGTGCCGTCGAGGACGACGGTCTCGGGCACCGCCGCGACGTTCTGGACGTCGACGACCACCGACGGCGAGAGCCCCGCATCGACACGGAGGGTGTCCCCGTCCCGGTCGACGCTGACCGGTTCGAGGTCGTCGGTGTCGGGGTCGAGGACCTCGCCCCGTGCGGCGCCGTCCGCGAGGACCGCCCGCAGCACCAGCGGGGTCGTCGCCGTGCTCGGGACCGCGTCCCCGACCGACGCGGCCCGGGGATGGATCGTCCCCGCCCGCAGGTAGACGGGGAGGTCCTCGAGGGCACAGTCCCGGTGGACGGTCTGGCCGCCAGCGACGGTCTCCCCGGACCAGTACTCCACCCACTCCCCCGGGGGCAGGTACACCGCGCGTCGACCACCGGGCTGGAGGACGGGGGCGACGAGGATGGCCGGCCCCATCAGGAGTTCGTCGCCACAGGTGCGGGCGCCGTGGTCGTCCTGGAACTCCAGAACCAGGGGCCGCATCACCGGGAGGCCGCGGTCGGCGGCGATCGCCCCCAGGGTCTCGAGGTAGGGGAGCAACCGGTACCGCTCGGCGGCGTAGCTTCGCACGATCTCGAGGACCGCCTCGCCGAAGGCCCAGGGCTCCCGGGGCGTGGTCCCGTGGAACCGGGCGTGACTCGTCCCCAGGAGACTCGCCTGGGCCCACCGCACGTACAGCTCCGGTGTGGGCTCGCCGTGGAACCCGCCGATGTCGACACTCCAGTAGGCGTACCCCGACAGCCCCAGGGAGAGCCCACCGCGGAGGGAGGCAGCCATCGACTCCCAGGTGGCGGCCGGGTCCCCACCCCAGTGCACCGGGTACTGCTGGCCGCCGGCCCACCCGGACCGCGTCCACAACACCGGGTCCTCGACGCCAGCGGCCTCCATGGCCTCCCAGACCGTGGCGGCGTACCGGTTCGGGAACTCGTTGCGGGCGGCCCGCCCGCTCCGCCCGTCAGCGAGCACCGCGTCGTTGGGCAGGTACTCCCCGAAATCGACCTTGAACGCGTCGACGCCCAGCTCGATCAGGGGCTCGTGTTTGGCCTGCCACCACTCCCGGGCCGCGGGATCGGTGAAGTCGACGATACCGCCGCGGTCGGTGCTCCAACTCAACCGGTCGAGGACGTACGGCGCTCCGGTCCCGTCCTCGACGAGATACCCCTCCGCCCGCGCCGTCTCGAAGGCCTCGGTCCGGGAGAGGAGGTAGGGATACTCCCAGAGACACACCCGGAACTCCGCGTCGTGTAACCCCGCGATCAACTCCTCGGGATCGGGGAAGGCCGCCGCGTCCCACTCGAAACTGCACAACCCGTCCAACCACCCGGGGTCGAGGTGGATGACGTCACTCGGGAACGACTCGTCCCGGGCGCGGTCGGCGACCGCCTCGACCTCGGCCTGGGACTCGTAGGACGCCCGGGACAGCCACACCCCGTAACTCCAGTCGGGGACCCTTGGCGCCCGCCCCGTCAAGGCGGTGTACGTCTCCAGGATCGCGGGGAAGGTGCCCGCGCCGATGAACACGAACGAGAACGTGTCGTCGGCCACGGTGACGTCGTGGCTCACCACCGACGAGTCCCCGACATCGAAGGTGACCTTGCTCGTCGTGTCGACGAACAGTCCGTACCCGTTCGTCGAGAGGTAAAACGGGACGTTCTTGTAGGCGTGCCCGGTCTCGGCGCCGTTGGGCTGGGTGACCCAGGCCTCGACGGTCTGCCCGCGGACGTCGAACTCCGTGAACTGCTCGCCGAACCCGTAGAGATGTTCGTCACCCCCGAGGACGAACGCCGACCCGGCCTCGGTGAGTTTCAACGGCCACCGGTTCGTCCGCTCGGCGGTGTAGCCAAGCGGATCGACGCGGCGCTCGCCTTTCGCCGTGTGGTCCTGGCGTTGTTCGGTGAGCAGCCGGTGACCGTCCGGGTCCTGCACCTCGAAGGACCACGCCGCGAGGCCGATGACGACGGTCAGGGCCTCGGTCTCGACGCGGAGGCGGTCCGCCCGTTCCGTGACCGAGAGGTCGACCGGCGCGGCGACGGCGTCCCGGTCGAGGGCCATCGCGGTCGTCGAAGGACCGGCCTCCGGCACGGCATCGAAGACGAACCGGAACACCGACGGGGAGAGAAACTCGAGGCGCACGGGGTCGGTCCGATCGGGGAGGGTGACGGTGTCCCCGTCCGCGGCGTCACCGTCGTCGACGACCACCCGGCACTGGAGGGTGACGGTGTCGCCCGCGACGTCGTAGGCGTCGACCGACTCGACCGTGGCGCGTGGCATTCGCTCCGCGTTCGGAGACCCCGGGTATAGCGTTTGGGTCCGGGGCAGTCCGTCACCGGCTCAGACGCGGCGACGGCCCAGGTGCTCGTTCCGGTTCCGGTCGACGACCTGGGCCTCCTCGCGGCCGCAGTCGTAGGCGATCTCGGTCACCGCCGCGTTGTCCGGTTGGACGTTCCGGATCGCCTCCGGGAGGGTGTAGCCCTCGATGGCGGCGACGATCACGCGGATGACGCCGCCGTGGACGACGAGCAACACCTCGTCGGCCCCGACCGCCCCGGTGAACATGTCCCACTGGTCGCGGATCCGGTCGCGGAACTCGAGGTAGCTCTCGCCCTTCTCGGGGGTGTTCGCGGCGGCCTCGTGACCGCGTTCGATGACCGCGAACTCGGGGTACTCCTCGAAGAACGACCCGCTCTCGTGGCCCTGGTAGACGCCGAAATCGCGTTCCCGCCACCCCTCGTCGTAGGTGACGGGAACGTCCGGGAACGCCTGCTGCTGGATGATCTCGACGGTCTCGACGGCCCGCGGCAGGTCGCTGGCGTAGATCTCGGCGATCTCGGGTGCGTCGGCCGCGAGGTGGGTGGCCAGCGCCTGGGCCTGGCGGCGGCCCGCGTCGTTCAGCGAGGCCCGTGCCCACCCCTGGATGCGGCCCTCCCGGTTCCAGGCTGTCTCCCCGTGCCGGACCAGGAGGAATCGTTTCATCGCTGGAGGAGAGGCCACCACACCTAATAAATCCCCTGACGGGGCCGCCAGCGCCGCCTCGAACGCCTCCTGCCGCCGACATAAGGCTTAAGCGACAAACGGGTAACGCACAATCGTCATATCATGACCGACGCCGAGCAGCCCGACCGACCCGCACCGACGAGACGACAGCTGCTCCAGGCGGGGGCCGGCGCGGCCGCGGTCGGCCTCGCGGGCTGTTCGGCGCTCACCGGTGACGGGGGCGGCTCCGTCGACTCGATCACGTTCCTGCACTTCGAGACCGACGACGCCCGGAAGACCGCGATCTCGGAACTCGGATCGGCCTGGACCGAGGAGTCGGGGATCACGCTCAACCAGCGTGACGTCCCCGAGGCCGACCTCCCGACCGAGATCACCAGCGCCGTCGCCTCCAACACCCTGCCCGCGACCGGCGAACTCAGCACCCGGGCCCTGTACAGCGCCCGGGAGGCCCTCCAACCGGACGACGCCGACACCGTCGTCGAGAACATCGGTGCGGACAACTTCTATGACTCCGCCCTGCAGTTCGCCGCGACCGGGAACGGCGGCTACTACGGCGTGCCGCTGTACACCTGGCAACAGCTCACCCTCTACCGACCGTCGGTCCGCGAGGAGATGGGGTTGCCGGAACCCACGGACTGGCAGAGCTTCGAGGAGTTCGCGTCCGCCACCCACGACCCCGACAACAACGTGTACGGGTGTCTGTTGGGGTCCGACCAGAGTCAGTTCACCCTCCAGTGCTTCCAGCCGTTCGCCCTGGCCAACGACGCTCACGTCTTCGACGAGGACGGCAACGTCGTCTTCGACCAGCAACCGATGGTCGAGGCCCTGGAGTTCTACGGGCGGATGTGCCGGAACTACAATCCCCCGGGTGGCATGGGGCCCGGCGACGTCGGGTCCGTGTGGGGGAACGGGCAGACTCACCTCTACTCCAGTAACACCATCTCGTTTTTCTTCGAGGCCCTCGGCGTCGAGGAAGGCGGCACCGTCGACAGCATCGGGGTGGTCCCGTACGTCGACGAACAACGGCGAGCGACCTACGGCGAGGTCGTCTCCACGACGAACTTCAAGGTCGAGAACGACGCCGCCCGCGAGGCGGGGCGGTCCTGGCAGGAGTTCCTCCGCGGCCCCAGCGACGGGCCACGCGAGGACTACATCAAGTTCCTGCACCTGCAGGTCGGCCTGTTCAACCCCACGATCGAGGGGGTGCTCGACTCGGACGCCTACCGCAACCACGCCAACATCCAGAAGTGGCCCGACGCCTGGATCGACGAGGTCATCCCCCAGGCCATCGAGAACATGGAACGGTTCGGCTTCCGCGGGGGCAACGTCTTCCCCGAGATCGGGCAGATCACGGGGCAGTTCCTGATCACCGATGCCATCCGCAACGTCATCGACGGTGACGACCCCCAGACCGTCGCCGCGAACACCGCCGACACGATGCGGGACGCCATTGGAGAGTAACCCCGTCACGCGATGACCTGGTCGCTTCCCCGCAACCCCCTCGGGAGCCTCCGCGACCGCGAGTACACCATCCGCGAGAAGGAGGTGTTACTCGGGTACGCGTTGATCCTCCCGTCGCTGATCATCGTCTCCATCACGCTGCTGTACCCGGTCGCGTACAACGTCTATCTCAGCTTCACCAACGTCCCCATCGACCCGACACAGTCCCCACAGTGGGTCGGCCTCCAGAACTACCAGGCCCTGTTCACCGACCCCCGGTTCGAGGAGGCGGTGACGAACACGTTCGTGTTCACCCTGCTCAGCGACGTCGGCGCCACCCTCGCCGGCCTCGGCGTCGCGTTGCTGTTCCGCCGCCGCTTCCCCGGGCGCCGCTTCGCCCGCGGCCTGGTGTTGCTCCCGTACATCGCCCCGCTGATCGCGACGGCGTTCGCGTGGCGGTGGCTGTGGCACCCGCTGTACGGCGTCCTGACCTTCCTCGGCGGCGACGTCCTCGGCGTCGTCCCCACCGACACCGACGTCCGCAACAACATCTACATGGTCGTCCTCTACGAGACCTGGCGGTACTTCCCGTTCGCGTTCCTGTTGATCCTGGCGCGACTCCAGTCCATCCCCGACGAGCTCTACGAGGCCGCCCGCATCGACGGCGCCGGCCGCCTCGCCCAGTTCAAGGACATCACCCTCCCCGAACTCCAGTTCGTGCTCGCCACCGTGTTCCTGCTGCGCTGGATCTGGAACTTCAACGTCTTCGCGGACATCTGGCTGTTCACCCAGGACTTCCCCGTCCTGGGCACGTTCGTCTACCAGGTCGGGTTCAACACGTTCAACCAGGGCCTGGCGGCAGCGACGGCGATGCTGATGGTCGTCGCGTTGTTCGTCATGGTCGGCGTCTACGTCAGGTGGGTGCTCGACTGGTGAGCTCGCTTCGCTCCGCGCTCCGACGGTTCCGCCGCTCGACGATCGCGGCGCCGTGGTACGAACGCGCCGCCCTGTACCTCGCGGTGGCGATGGTGTTGCTCGTCACCCTGTTCCCGTTCTACTGGATGCTCTACACCAGCATCGTCCCCGCCGCCGAACTGTACAACATCCCTCCGGAGCTGTTGCCACCCCAGATCACGATGGAGAACTACGAGGTGCTGTTGGGCGCCGAGTCGGTGCCGTTCGTCCAGTACTTCATCAACAGCATCGTCATCGCCACCATCTCCGCGGCCCTGGGCCTGGTGTTTGCGGTGTTCGGTGCGTACAGCTTCGCGCGCCTGGAGTACCCGGGACAGCGCGTGTTCTCCCGGGGGGTCCTCGTCACCTACATGTTCGCCGGCATCCTCATGGTCGTCCCCATCTTCCAGATCCTGGTGTGGCTCGGCCTCGTCAACACCCGTGCCGGCGTCATCCTCGTCCACTTCACCTTCGTCATCCCGCTGGGCCTGTACATGCTCGGGAACTTCTTCCGGTCGATCCCGCGGGAGATCGAGGAGGCGGCCCTGATGGACGGGTACACCCGCCTCGAGGTCATCCGGAAGATCACCATCCCCATGAGCATGCCCGCGATCGTCGCCGTCTACCTCTACTCGTTCATGCTGTCCTGGAACGAGTACCTCTACGCGAAGATCTTGCTCCGCGACGGTCGCCTCTACACCCTCCCGATCGGCATCGAGAACATCCAGAACGCCTTCGAGAACGTGTGGGGTGAGGTCATGGCCGCCTCCATCCTCACGACGATCCCCGTGTTGATCATCTTCCTGTACCTGCAACGGTACCTCGTCGAAGGCCTGAGCTTCGGCTCGATGGACTGACCATGGCTGAGGACCTCACCCCCATCGGCGCGACCACCGAGGACACCAGCTTCGGCGGGCGGGGCGACCCCGTCACCCTGACCGACGTCACCAAGACCTTCGGTGACCTCGTCGCCGTCGACGGCATCGACCTCACCGTCGAGAGCGGCGAACTCCTGGTGTTGCTCGGCCCGTCGGGCTGTGGCAAGACGACGACGCTGCGCATGATCGCCGGGCTCGAGGTCGTCGACGACGGCCGCATCGAGATCGGCGGCGAGGACGTCACCCAGACACTGCCCCAGGACCGGGACCTCTCGATGGTGTTCCAGAACTACGCCCTCTACCCACACCTCAGCGTCCGGGAGAACCTCCTGTTCCCCCTGGGCAAGACCGACCTCTCGACGGACGAACGCCACGACCGCGTCCTCGACGTCGCCGAACTCCTGGAGATCGACGACCACCTCGAGAAGGACCCCGACCAGCTCAGCGGCGGACAACGCCAACGCGTGGCCCTAGGCCGCACCATCGTCCGGGAACCCCGCGTGTTCCTCATGGACGAACCCCTCTCGAACCTCGACGCGAAACTCCGGGTGCAGACCCGCGCCGAACTCCGCGCCCTCCAGAAGCGGTTGGGGACGACCACCGTCTACGTCACCCACGACCAGGAGGAGGCCCTCTCCATCGCCGACCGCATCGTCATCATGAACGACGGCGAGATCGAACAGATCGGCACCCCCGAGGAGGTGTACACCGACCCCGTCAACGAGTTCGTCGCCGGCTTCCTCGGCGAACCGTCGATGAACTTCCTGGCGGTCACCCGGCGCCCGGACGGCGACTGGACGATCGCCGCCACCGATGAGGAGACCGCCCTCGCCTTCGACGCCGACCCCGACACCGCCCGCGTCGGGGTGCGCCCCGAGGACGTCTACCTCACCGACGCCGACGGCACCCCCCGGTTCGCCGACGACCCGGGGCGGCTGACCGCGCCGATCCCGGTCTCGGTCGGCGTCGTCGAACCCCTCGGCTACGAGTACGAGGCGACCGTCGACCTCGGTGCCTCGACGGTGGTGCTCCGCAGCGACGACCTCGACGTCGCCCCCGGGGAACGCACCTGGATCGCCCTCGACCGTGACCGACTCCACACCTTCGATGCCGCGGGGGTGACCCTCTGATGGCGACGCTGTCCCTCGAGGGCGTGACCAAGGTCTACGACGACGCCCAGGGCCGGGAGGTCGCCGTCGATGACCTCTCGATCACCGTCGACGACGGCGAGTTCGCCTGCCTCGTCGGCCCCAGCGGCTGTGGGAAATCAACCACGCTCCGGATGATCGCCGGCCTCGAACCGGTGACCGAGGGCACCATCACCCTCGACGGGGACCCGGTCCAGCGGTTGGCCCCGAGTGAACGGGACGTCGCCATGGTGTTCCAGAACTACGCCCTGTACCCGAAGATGACCGGCCGACAGAACATGGCCTACGGCCTCAAACACGCGGGCGGCGTCGGCCGCGAGGAACGTCGACGCACCGTCGAGGAGACCGCGGCCCTCCTCGACATCACCGACGTCCTCGACGACCGCCCTGCCGAGATGAGCGGTGGCCAGAAACAACGCGTCGCCCTGGGCCGCGCGATCGTCCGGGACCCGACGGTGTTCCTCCTGGACGAGCCACTGTCGAATCTGGACGCCAAACTCCGCTCGGAGATGCGGCGGGAACTCCAGCGCATCCACGAGGACCTCGGCATCACGACCGTCTACGTCACCCACGACCAGAAGGAGGCGATGACGATGGCCGACCGCCTCGCCGTGATGGACGACGGTCGCCTCCAACAGGTCGACGCCCCGGAGACCGCCTACCGGGACCCCGTCAACCGGTTCGTCGGCGAGTTCCTGGGCAGCCCAGCGATGAACACCGTCACCGCCACCGTCGGCGGCGACGGCACCCTCTCGGTCGGCGGCCACCCGTTCGCCTCGGTCGCCCCCGACCGCGTGACGGGCTACGACACGGTCGTCGCCGGCGTCCGCCCCGAGGACGTCGTCATCGCCGACGCCGGCACCGGCACGTTCGGTGCGACCGTCATCGACGCCGAGTACCAGGGCGACACCAACTTCGTGTTCCTCGACGTCGCCGACCATCAGTTCGCCGTCCGGGCGCCACGGACCGTCCGCCCCGACCGGGACACCACCGTCGGCGTTCAGATTCCCGGGGCCGACGTCTACCTCTTCGACCCCGACACCGGCGCCGCCCTCCACCGCTCCACCGATTGAAGCCGGTCAGAGGACACGGACCGCCGGCCGCTCGAAGAGCGTGTCCTCGACCTCGACGGCGATCGTCGGCCAGTCCCCCGTCTCGGTCACGGTCGTCCACCCGTCGGCGGTGAGGACGTGGGTGTCCTCGCTTTTCGCGCCGGCGACCGTCGGATTGTACGCGTACCCCATCGGCACCGCGACCGCGGCGTCGGCGTCCGGGGCCGCCACCCAGGCCCGCCCCGCGTACCCCGTGGCGCCGCCCTGGTGATGGGCCCGCCACTCCTCGGGCCACCCGACGTCGGCGTAGGCCCCCCGGATCGCGTCGAAGACGGTTGCCGCGGTCCCGTCGGCTGCGGCCACGCGGGCCGTGGCCGCGAGCGCCGCCGCCTCGATCCGGCAGGCGGCGGCGTGGCGCTTGCCGAGCCAGGCCGGCGGCTCGAAGGCGACGGTCCGCGTACAGGAGGCGTGTAACCCGTCCCGGCGACCGGTCACCGAGATGACGGCGTACTCGCCCAGTGGCGTGTCCCGTGGGGTCGGGTGACGGTACCGCTGGGCGCGGGCGCCACCGCCGACCAACACCACGGTCGCGAGGACGTCACGGCGCGCCAACCGCGCCCGGAGGTCGGCCGCGACCTCCCGCTCCGTGCTCGTGGCGTCGGCGGCGACGGCCGCTCCCTCGACGGCCGCCGCGGTGTCCCGCCCGACGCCCCGGTAGGCCACGACGTCGGCCTCGGTCAGCGGATGGCGAAACGATGCCGCGTCGACCCGTTCGAATCCGGGGATGGCGACGTCGGCGCCCCGTGACCCCGTGGTGCGCTCGGGGAGTACCGTCGCCGCGGTGCCGGCCGTCCAGTCGACGGCCTCGACGGAGACGGTGTCGGGCAGCTCCTCGGTGCGCAGCCGGTCGGCGTCGTTGTTGGGGACGATCGCCGTCACGCTGGCGCCGTCGTAGCCGACGGCTGCCACCCCGGTCCGTGCGGTGGCGTCCACGACAGTGTCGGCGCCGAGCAACCACGCGACGTTCACCGGGTCGAGCAACCAGATGCTGTCCAGGCCCCGGTCGGCGAGCACCGCGTCGAGCCGGCTGGCACGCCCCGGTCGCATACCCCTGGGTCGCGCCACCCCATCTTGAATCCAGGGCCCGCCGAGAGCCGGTGGACTTACCCACGGATGGTACCACGGTGTGGTTATGACGGTGACCGCCTCACTGACCGTGGCCCCGCTGCTCGAGGGCGACCTCGAGGCCGAGATCGCCAACGCCCTCGACGCCCTCGAGGCCTACGACGTCGAGTACGAGACCCACCCGATGGAGACCACGATCTGGTGTGCGGACGTCGGCGAACTGTTCGACGCCGTCGAGGCCGCCCACCGCGCGGTCACGACCGACCGCGTCGTCACCCGCCTGAAGATCGACGACATGCGCGGCGAGGACCTGGTCGACGCCGACGAGAAGGTCGCGATGGTCGAGGACAAACTCGGGCGCCCCGCCCGCAGCAATCCGGCGCCCGACCCCCGGGACTGAGCCGGGGTCGGGCCCGTCGACGCCGGCCCGGGACCTCACTCCGTGACCCCCGACTGGCCGCCACACGACTGCCGCCCCACGGCGTACCCGACGGCCGGCAGGAAGCCACCGCCCCACCCCAGCCACCCCCGCGGGGTCTGGGGCAGCTCACCGGCACAGACATTGTTACACGGGACGTCGTCGGGTTCACGCGGGGTCTGGAATCCCAGCACGGTCGACCAGACGACAGGACCGACGACGGTGACGTACAGGAGCCCCCACACGACGACGATCGCCCCGATCTCGAGCGTCCACTGCACGCGTCGCCGCATGGACCCCCTCGGCTCAGCGGGACACAAAGCGTCGCCGGTTTCCCCTGGACGGCCACGGAACCCCGGCTTCCGGTGCGCTGAAACCCCCTCCCCTCCTCTACCCGGCTGAATGGTCGAGGTCGTCAGTCTGGGCAGCATCAACGTCGACCGCACGCAGTATCTCGACGACGACGAGATCGCGTCGTTGGCGGCGACCTACGACTGGTTCCCCGGTCCCGGCGAGACGCGGTCCATCGACGAACCCCCGGCGGCGATCACGGACGGGGTCTACGAGAACTTCCTCGGCGGGAAGGCCGCCAACCAGGCCGTGGCGGCCGCCCGCGCCGGCGCCGACACCGCCCTCCTCGGGAAGGTCGGGCGGGACGCCGGGGCGTACGAGGTCCGCGAGAGCCTGCGGCGCCGCGGGGTGAACGTCGAGTACGTCGCCCCGTCGAACGAGCCCACGGGCAAGGCCTACATCTGGGTGGACGAACGCGGCGACAGCCACATCGCGATCGTCGCCGGCGCCAACGCCGACGTCGACGAAACCTACATCCTCGACCACGAGCCCGTGATCCGGGCGGCGTCGGTGCTGCTCGTCCAGAACGAGATCCCCGTCGCGGGCGTCCTCGCCCTGTTCGACGCCCTCGCCGACGCCGCAAACCGACCGACGGTGATCGTCGACCCGGCGCCGGTCACCGGCGCCGAACCCCTGGTCGAGCACCCCGTCGTCGACATCGTCTCCCCCAACGCCACGGAGTACGCCGCCCTCGCGGAGCGGTTACGCGACGGGGAGAAGACCGTGGTCAAGCGGCAGGGCGCCGACGACGTCGTGGTGTGTGACGGTGGCGAGGAACGGTTCCGGGTCACCCCTCCGACGGTCGACGCCGTCGACGCCACGGGGTCCGGGGACGTCTTCAACGGCTACCTGGGCTGTGGCCTGGCCGCGGGCGCCGCCCTCGAGGACGCGGTGGGCCAGGCGACGTGTGCGGCCTCGATGAGCGTCGAACTCGCGGGCGCCCAACAGGCGATCCCGACCCGAGAGGAGGTCGTCGCGTTCCGACAGGGCTAGGCGACCCCGTTACACGGTGACCACGGGATTCGAGAGGGTGCCGATCCCCTCGATCTCGATGTCGACGACGTCGTCGTCGTGTAACGTGAACTCGTCCGGGGGGACCAGGGAGGTCCCGGTCAGCAACATACAGAGGTCGGGGAGCGGGTTGTGGGCGGCGAGGGCGTCGGCGAGGTCGGTGACCGTGCGCACCATCTCCGCCGTCGACGTCGTCCCCTCGTAGACGGTGTCGGTGCCGCGGGTGATCGTCATCGCCATCTCGAGGTCGTGGGGGTCGCCCACCGTCGCCGGCGAACTGATACACGGGCCCAGTGCACAGCAGCGGTCGTACACCTTCGCCTGCGGGAGGTACAACGGGTTCTGCCCCTCGATGTCGCGGCTGGACATGTCGTTCCCGATGGTGTACCCGACGATGTCCCCGCGGTAGAGGACGACGCCGAGCTCGGGTTCCGGGACATCCCACGTGGAGTCTGCGCGGATGCCGACGGCCTCATCGGGGCCGACGGTGCGCGAGGGCGTCGCCTTGAAGAACAGTTCCGGGCGGTCGGCGTCGTAGACGGCGACGTACATCTCGGGCATGTCGCTTTCGCCCTCGCGGGCCTGCTCGCTGATCTCGTAGGTGACCCCCGCGGCCCACACCTCCGGCGGCACACAGGGTAGTGACGCCGCCGCGAGCCGGTCCTGATCGCGGGTGTCGGCGGCGTCCTGCAGGGCGGCGGCGACCGCGTCGATCCCGGTGTCGGCCCGGTGGGCCCGCCGGGCCAAGGTCTCGAAGGCATCGAGGGTGGCATCCGCACTGGTGAGATCGTAGGCGGTCCCGTCATCGACGGCGACGAGCCGGTCCTCGACCTGGTAGTAGCGCATGCGGTGACCGGCGGCGGGTCCGGGCATAAGCGTGGCGCCACCGCGGGGGTTTAATGCCCTTGCCGTCGCCGTCCCGGATATGTCACCGACCATCACCCGGATCGAGAGCACCGAGTTCGAGTACCCACTCGAGGACGTCGGCACCGACGCGAACGGCTTCAACCTCGTCTACGACCCCGGCGAGACCACGTGGCGGCACCTCTTCGCCGTGCAGATCCACACCGACGTCGGCATCACCGGGGAGTACGTCGGGTCGAACTCCCCCGGCGCCGCCCAGTACAACACGTTCGCGGACTACCTCGTCGGCAAGGACCCGCTCGAACGGGAGAAACACTGGTCGGAGATCAAACGCGCCCTCCGGAAGTACGACCGCATGGGCATCGGCCCGATCGACATCGCGTTGTGGGACTTCGCCGGGAAGTACCACGACGCCCCGATCCACGAACTGTTGGGTACCTACCGCACCCACATCCCCGCGTACGCCTCCACCTACCACGGCGACGACAACGGTGGCTTGGACTCCCCGGCCGCGTTCGCGGCGTTCGCGGAGACGTGCCGGGACATGGGGTACAAGGGGTTCAAGATCCACGGGTGGGGCGGCGGTGACGAGGCCCGGGACCTCTCACGGGAGCTCGCGGCCGTCGAGGCCGTCGGCGACGCCGTCGGCGACGACATGGACCTGATGCACGACCCCGCCTGCGAACTCGAGACGTTCGCCGACGCCCTGAAACTCGGGCGGGCCCTCGACGACGCCGGGTTCTACTGGTACGAGGACCCGTTCCGGGACGCCGGCATCTCCCAGCACGCCCACCGCAAGCTCCGACAGAAACTCGAGACGCCGATCCTCCAGACCGAACACATCCGCGGCCTCGAGAGCAAATCGGACTTCGCCGCCAACGAGGCCACGGACTTCCTCCGGGCCGACCCCGAGTACGACGCCGGCATCACCGGCGCGATGAAGGTCGCCCACGTCGCCGAGGGGTTCGGCATCGACGTCGAGTTCCACGCCCCCGGCCCTGCCCAACGCCACTGCATCGCCGCCACCCGGAACTCCAACTACTACGAGATGGCGCTGGTCCACCCCGACTGCCAGAACACCCAGCCCCCGATCTACGAGGGTGACTACGAGGACTGGCTGGACTCCATCGCCGACGACGGCACCGTCCCCGTCCCCGACGGCCCGGGACTCGGCGTCGCCTACGACTGGGACTACATCGAGTCCAACGCCGTCGGCCACCGCGAGTACACGGGCTGACCCTCAGTCCCCGCCGATGGCGTCCCACACCCGGGTCAGCACCGACCGTGACGCCGAGCGATCGGTATCGGTCGCGGGGGTGAGCGTGCCGTGTTCGGCCTCGACGGCGTCCCACGGCGTCGCCATCGTCGCCCGGTCGCTGCCCGCGAACAGGAGGTGGGTGGCGTAGAACCCGTCGTCGACGACGCCGATGAGGCTGCCGCTGTCCCCGGCGGCACTCATCGGTCCGAACACGTCCACCCCCGTGAACACGACCGGGTCCCGGTAGTAGCCGTTCACCCGGATGCGGGCGTCCCGCCCCCGGAGATCGCCGGTGGTCACGCCGGTCGTGCGCCCGCTTTTCGTGTAGGTCGCCGCCATGTCCGGCGCCCGGACCCCCCGGAACGGGCCGACGCCGAGGACGTCGTCGGCCACCGCCCCCGGGGCGACCTCGACCAGCGCGCTGTCGACGGTGTTCGACCCCTCGCGACTGATGTCGGCGGCCTCCAACAACGTCCCCAACCGGTCGTCGTCCTCGCCGCCGTCGGCCGGTCCCGGTTGGAGGACGTCGTCACCCGGGGTCGCGTCCCCGATCGGCGCGGCGACGTGGGCATTCGAGAGCACCACCGTCGTCCCGTCCTCGGTCTCGAGGGCGGGACTGCCTAACGTCCCCGCGGTCGTCGCCGGATGCCCCAGCGAGACGCCGGCGGGCGCCGGCCGCCACCGCCGCGTCCGGTTCGGCGGCGTCGACGGGGTCGTCGCGGTCGCCTGCGGCCGGACGTCACCGACCTCCTGGACGTCTGTTTTCAGCTCGCGCCCGTCGATCTCGACGGTCTTGGGGATGCGGTCGGCCGCCGCCAGCTGGGTCTCCGGGAGCTTCCGGCTGACCAGGACGATGACACACTCCTCGTCGGTACGTCGGCCGCCGACCCGCTTCGGCCCGATCGCGGTCCCCACGACGTTCGCCCGCGATTCCAGGTCGTCACGCACCGCGTCGGGAAGCTCCATGCCACCAACTCACACCCCGGAGTTCGTTAACCGTTCCGGCCGGTGAAATTAGGGTGGTGGGTGACGAGTCACGCGTATGGCCGACGACAGTCCGGCAGCCGAGTCCGTCGCGTCGCTGCGCCTGGCCCGGGAGGAGGCACGCACCACCCTCGACACCCAGCTCGCCGCCCTCGACGACATCGACCGGAAGGCCCACGCGGTCTTCCGCCTGGACATCGCCCTGGTCGGCGTGTTGCTGTCTGCGCTGTCGGCGGTCGCCGCCCTCGACGGTGTCGCGGTCAGCGCTCTCACCAATGCTGGCACCGCCGTCGGGGTCGCGGCGTTCGTCGGCTCCGCGGTCGCCGCGGGGGTGACCTACGTCACGGGCGGCCACCACATCGGCGCCAGTCCCGCGGGACTCCGCCGCGCCGAGGACCTCTCCGAGGCCGCCTACCTCGCCTGGCTCGTCGACGGGTACGCCGACTGGATCCGTGCGAACGAGCGCGCCAACGAGCGGAAGGCACTGCTGGTCACGATCGCCATCCTCGCCGCCGTCGGTGGCACCATCGCCCTGGGCGTGGGGGTCGCGATCGCCGTCACCGACCGCGTCCTCGGTCCGACGGTCGTCGCGATCCTCGCGGTGGCCGCCGTCGCCTGGGTCGTCGACCTCCCCACGCAACTGCGTCGGCAGTTCGGCGCCACCGACCGCGGCCGGGGCACCGTCGCCGCCCAGGACCTCGAGGCCCCGATGACCGCCCAGCGGGCGTTGCGGGGCCGCGATCGACGCTGACGGGGCAACGTTGAAACGGCGGCCCCGCCGACGTCACCGCATGTCGGTGGTGACGACGGCCGCGACCCTCCTCGTGGACGCGGCCCTGGGCATGTGGCTGGGCATCATGGTGTTCTTCTCGTTCGTCGGCGCCCCACGCGCGTTCGCCGTCTTCGATGACCGTGGCGGCGCGTACGTCAACGACGTCTTCCCGCGGTACTACCGCCTCGGGGTCGGGCTGGGGGCCGTCGCGGTCGCGGCGACCCTGGTCGTGGGCATCCAGACGGGCTTCGACGGTCCCCGCCTCATCGTGGTCTCCGGGACCGCGGTCGCGGTCCTGCTCGCGGCCTACTCCGTGACGGTGCTGATCCCGCGGATGGAGGCCGCCGGCGACGCCGGGTTCGAGGCCCACCACCGGACCTCGGTGCTGCTCAACGGCGCGATGATGCTGGCGGTCGCGGTCGCCGTCGTCGCCGCCCACCTCCCCGGCTAGGGGGTGTGGGACTGGGGTTGGACGACCCCGGGGGCGGCGACGTCGACGCGGTCACCGATCTGCACCGACTCGATGACACGGGGGTACTCGAAGGAGGCGGCGTGGTTGGCCAGGGCCGAGGGATCGGCGCCGACGCCACGCCACATGTCCCAGTGCGTGGGGAGCAACCGGTCGAGTTCGAGCTGGTTGGCGGCCTTGATCACCTGGTTCTCGTCCATGTACCACCGCGTCCGCTCGACCTCGCCGGTGTCCGGGTACGCGATCCGGCCGACGGACCCGAACGCCAGCACCCCCAGGTCGATGTCGAAGTCCGCGGCGATCCGCGGGAACGCCTCGCCGGCCGGGCGACTGTCCCCGCCGTGGAAGAAGGTCCCGGACCGGTGTTCGACGACGTAGGCCACCTCGGCGATCGCGTCCGGGTCGTTGGCCGCGCGGGCGTGGATGGTCAGGTCCCCGACCGCGAACTTGTCCCCGGGTTCGACGACGTGTCGCTGGTCGTCGGGCACCCGCATGTCCCCGTCGTAGTGGGGGTCGACGTAGCAGGCGTCGGTCGCGTAGACGTCCGCACCCACGTCGTTGACCAGCGGGTCGTAGGACGGGGGATGCATGTGGTCGATGTGTTCGTGGGTCGCCAACACCGCATCGCACATCGTCGCCGCCCCCGGATCGACGGGCACCGGGATCATCCGGACCACGCGGGGTGGATCGCCGTCCCCGAAGTACGGGTCGATGTACACCGTCGCCTCCGGGGACCGGACCACCACCCCGTTACACCCCAGGTACCACACCGCCAATCCGTCGGGGTCGGCGGCTTCGACTTCGTCGCGGACGAACCACTCACCCCAGGTCGAGTGCACCATGTCCGGTCCTGCGCCCGGGCCGGGCATAAACCATAGCGGTCACCGAAAGAGGGGTAAGGGTGGCCCGACGATTATTCGGGTGTCATGGTCGACGCCGAGCACGCGCAAACGACGGAGGTCGAGACCCTACAGAACTACGTCGACGGCGAGTGGATCCCCGCCGTCTCCGGGGAGACGTTCGAGGTGCACAACCCCGCACACGAAGACGAGGTCGTCGCGGTCTTCCCCGAGTCCGACCGGGAGGACGCCCGGGCGGCCGTCGAGGCCGCGAGCGCCGCGACCGACGACTGGGGGTCGACACCGGGGCCCCAGCGGGGCGCCATCCTCCAGGAGACCGCCCGCATCCTCGCCGACCGGAAACGGGAGCTCACCCGGACCCTCGTCCGGGAGGAAGGCAAGACCGGGCCCGAGGCCGGTGGCGAGGTCCAACGCGCCATCGACATCTTCGCCTACTACGCCCAACGCGCCCGTGACTTCGGCGGTGAACTCCGCAACCCCTCCGGCGGGGACACCACCCTCTACACGCGGCGGGAGCCCCTCGGCGTCGCGGCGCTGATCACGCCGTGGAACTATCCCGCGGCCATCCCCGCCTGGAAGCTCGGTCCCGCCCTCGCGACCGGGAACACCGTCGTCTTCAAGCCCGCGACACGGGCGCCGACCACCGCCACCAAGATCGTCCAGGCCCTCGACGAGGCGGGGCTGCCCGACGGCGTCGTCAACATGGTGACCGGCCCCGGGAGCACCGTCGGCGACGAGTTCATGTCCCACGATGCCGTCGACGCCGTCTCCTTCACCGGGTCCTCGAAGGTCGGGAACCTCGTCTACGACACCGCGACCGAGGACCAGAAACGCGTCCAGTGCGAGATGGGTGGGAAGAACCCGACGATCGTCTCGGACGCTGCCGACCTCGACGACGCGGTCGCGATCGTCGGTCGGGGCGCCTTCGGCGTGACCGGCCAGGCCTGTACCGCCTGCTCGCGCGCGATCGTCTACGCGGACGTCTACGACGAGTTCATCGACGGCATCGTCGACTACGCCGAGGGGCTCACGGTCGGGGACGGCCTCGACGACGCCACCGACATGGGGCCACAGGTCGCCGACGACGAACTCCAGGGCACCCTGGAGTACATCGACGTCGCCCAGGACGAGGGCGCCGTCCTCGAGACCGGTGGCGAGGCGCTGGCCGGCGGCGCCCACGATGATGGCCACTACGTCGCTCCCACCGTGTTCTCCGGCGTGACCTCTGACATGCGGATCGCCCAGGAGGAGGTGTTCGGCCCCGTGCTCGCCGTCATGCAAGTCGACGGCTTCGAGGAGGCGATGGCCGTCGCCAACGACGTCGACTACGGGCTCTCCGCGAGCATCGTCACGGACAGCCACGACGAGGCCAACACCTTCATCGAGGACATCGAGGCCGGGGTCGCGAAGGTCAACGGCCAGACCACCGGGTTAGAGCTCCACGTCCCGTTCGGCGGGATGAAGAACTCCTCGACGAACACGTACAGAGAACAGGGCGAGGCCGGCCTCGAGTTCTACACCACCACGAAGACGGTGTACGACCACCACTGAGTCAGTCGTAGGACTCTAAGGCCGTCAGCAACCGATCGAGGAACACATCACGGTCGAGGCCGACGCCGACGTCGACGTTGGCCGGTCGATCGGTGCGACCGTCGACGTCACATACCGTCCGCCCGTCACAGAACTCGCTGTCCGTCTCCACGTCGACCCGCATCCGCTCGGTCTCGACGACCCCCTCGAGGACGTGGGCGACCGCGACCGCGTCGTGGATCGGGTACCCCTCCAACCCGTGGGTCGAGGTGTAGTACTCGGCGGCGAAATCCAGGAACGCCGCCACCATCGACCCGACTTCGCCGAGTCCGCGGATGGTCTCGACCTCCGCGGGCCGCACCTGTGACTCGAAGGTGACGTCCAACCCCACCATCGTCACGTCCAACCCCGACTCGAAGACGTACCGCGCCGCCTCCGGGTCGACGTAGATGTTGAACTCCGCCGCCGGCGTGATGTTGGCCTTCCGGATCGCTCCACCCATCACCACGATCTCCTCGATCGACTCCCGGATGTCCGGCGCCTTCTTCAACGCCGTCGCGACGTTGGTCAGCGGCCCCACCGGGACCAGGGTCACCCCGTCACGGTCCCGCAGCGTGTCGATGAGGAGGTCGACGCCGTGCCGGTCGTCCAGCGGCACCGTCGGCTCGGGAAGGTCGGGCCCGTCGAGCCCGGACTCCCCGTGGACGTGGGCCGCCGTCGTCAACTCCCGCACCAGCGGTTCGCCCATCCCCGCTGCCACCGGGATGTCCGGCCGGTCCATGACGGTGAGCATCCGCCGGGCGTTGTACGTCGTCTTGTCCACCGTCTGGTTCCCGGCGACGGTCGTGACCGCCGCCACCTCAAGCTCCGGGGCCGCCGCCGCGAGCAACAACGCGATCGCGTCGTCGTGGCCCGGGTCGCAGTCGAGGACGATCTCGGTCATGGACCTGCGGCTTCGCGGACCCCACTCAAAGGCGTATCCCCTCTCACCCGCCCAAAACCACAAGCAGACGACACGACCAGCCGCCCCAACCCGGCCCGCTTATACCCCCTGGGTCCCTCGGCCGGGGTGTGCTCGTCCAGATCTACTCGCTCACGCACCCGGACGACGTCGCCGCCTGCGTCGACGCCGGCGTCGACCACATCGGGGTCGTGGGCGGGGACCAGGCCCTCCCCGCCGCGGTCTCGAACGAGCGGGCGCGGACCCTGTTCGCGGCGGTGCCGTCAGGCCACCGCACCGTCGCCCTGACCGTCGCCACCGACGTCGACACGATCACGGACTACGCCCGCGCCCTCGACCCGGACATCCTCCACCTCTCCTCGGCGACCGAGGCCGTCCCCGTGGCGGCGATGCAGACGCTGCGTGATCGTCTCCCGGACACCGCGTTGATGAAGGCCATCGACGTCACCGACCACACCGCGATCGCCGCCGCCGAACGGTTCGCCCCCGTCAGCGACTGGCTGATCCTGGATACCGTCACCGACGCCGTCGAGGGCGTCGGCGCCTCCGGCCGGACCCACGACTGGACGGTGAGTCGCCGCATCGTCGACGCGGTCGACGTCCCCGTCATCCTGGCCGGCGGCCTCTCCCCCGAGAACGTCGCCGACGCCATCCAGGCCGTCGATCCAGCCGGCGTCGACTCCTTCACCCACACCTCCCGCAGCGAAACCCGGAAGGACCCCGACCGCGTCGCCGCCTTCGCCGAGAACGCCCGCGCCGCCGCCTCCGAAGAGCCCCGGCCATGACCGCCGAAGCCCCAACCATCGTCGGCGTCGGGAACGCCCTCGTCGACCACACGTTCCTGCTCACCAACCTCCCGCAGGCCGACGGCGGCGCCTTCGTCCTCGACTACGAGCGCCGGTTCGGCGGCGTCGAGACCAACGTCGTCACCCTCACCGCCGCCCTCGGCCACGACGGCGGCGTCGTCTCCCGGGTCGGCACCGACGGCGAGGGCGACGCCGTCCTCGACCACCTCGACGCCTACGGCATCGACGCCACCCACGTCATCCAAGCCGACGGCGAGACCACCTCCTACACCCTCGTGCTGACCGACCCGGACGGGCAACGCGCCATCATCGGCGGCGGCGACACCATCCTCAACCTCGACCTCGACGACGCCGTCATCGACTACATCGGGGCGGCCGACGTCGTGTTCTCCTCGGCGTACGCCCCGATCGACGCCGTCGACGCCGTCGCCAGCCTCGACGTCCCGCTGGTCTACGACCTCGCCGGCCAGTTCCAGGACCTCGAGCACCGCGGCCTCACCCGGGCGGCCCTCGACGACCTCCTCCCGTCCATCGACTGCCTCATCGCCAACGAGGCCGCCGCCCGGTCGTTCACCCAGGTCGACGCCGACCGCCACGACCTGGCCGCCGGCCTCCGGGCCCGGGGCTGTCCCCGGGGCGCGGTCACCTCCGGTGCCGACGGCGCCGTCCTCTTCGACGCGGACGGCACCTACCACATCCCCGCGATCGACGTCGACCCCGTCGACACCACCGGCGCCGGCGACGCCTTCACCGCCGGCCTCATCCACGCCTGGCTCCTCGGCGACGCCGACCCCCGCAATGCCGGCCGGTTCGCCACCGCGACGGCCGCCGCCACCTGCCTCGTCGAGGGCGCCCACACCCACCCCCCAGGCCGGGACGACGTCGAAGCCCTCCTCGACTGACGGCACCGTTTAAGCCACGGGGCCGCGACCGACCGGCATGGCCGACCCCGGCATCGTCTTCGCCGACGAACCGCTGGCCGACCGCCTCCCCGACCCCCTGTTCCTCGGGGTCGACCCCGGCACCCTCGCCGTCGAACACCGCCAACTCCAGGACGCCGGCCGGGACCTCACCGACCTCGACGCCGAGTTCGAGACCCTCATCACCGACCCCGACGCCCCCGACTACCACGACCGCGGCACCACCCTCCTCGACGCCGGCCACACCCGACCGATCCGCCCGGACTACCCCTACGAGGAACCCACCGCCCTCCCCGCGATCCGAGCCCGCACCCCGTCGAACCCCGTCGCCGACACCCGCCTCGACCGCGAGGCCGCCGCGGCCGCCATCCACGGGGGCTGGGTCGGCGCCTGTGCCGGCTGCCTCCTCGGGAAACCCGTCCAGGGCTGGAGTCGCACCCGGATCGCCGACTTCCTCGCCGCCAGCGGCCAGGCCCCACTCGACGCGTACATGCACGCCGACGTCGACCCGGCCGTCGCCGAGGAGTACGCCATCCACGAGAACCTCGAACCGGTCGATGCCTTCATCGACGAGGTCGAGGGGATGCCCATCGACGACGACATCGACTACATCGTCGTCGGCCTCGAGGCCCTCCAACGCCACGGCCCCGCCCTCGACGCCGTCGACATCGCCACCACCTGGCTGGACACCCTCCCCGTGTTCAACACCTACACCGCCGAACGCGTCGCCTACCGCAACCTCACCGACGGACTGTCCCCGCCGGCGTCGGCCACCCACCGGAACCCCTACCGCGAGATGGTCGGCGCCCTGATCCGTGCCGACCCCTGGGGCTACGCCGCGTTGGGCGACCCCGAAGCAGCCGCGGCCCTGGCCCACCGCGACGCCACCATCAGCCACACCAAAAACGGCGTCTACGGCGAGATGTGGGCCGCGGCCATGATCGCCGCCGCCCCCGTCGTCGATGACATGTCCACGCTCGTGGCGGCGGGCCTCGCCCAGGTCCCGACGACCAGCCGCCTCGCCGCCGCGGTCCAGACCGTCCGCGACCAGATCGCCGACGGCGCCGACTACCCGGCGCTGGCGGCCGCCATCCACGACCGGTGGGACGAGACCAGCATCTACGACTGGGTGCACACCCTCCCGAACGCCCAGGTGATCGCCGCCGCCCTCCTCACCAGCGACGGCGACTTCGAGACCGCGATCTGTCGCGCCGTCGAGACCGGGTTCGACACCGACTCGCACGCCGCCACCATCGGCTCCATCCTCGGCGCCTACCACGGGATCGACGCCCTCCCCCGGGACTGGGTCGACCCCCTCGCGGACCGACTGGACACCTCCGTCCCCGGCGTCGGCCCCGCCAGCATCGCGGACCTGGCCGCCGCCACCACCGACCAGAGGGCCGCCCGTCGGGGCTCCTGACCGGTGTCAGGCCGCGTCGGCGTGGGCGGCGTAGGCCTCGACGCCCTCGGTCAACAGGTCCCGGTAGGCCTCGACGTCGATGTCGACGGCGACGTCGGTGTTGGGCGCCCGATCCAGGACCCCGTGCACGTCACAGACCGTCGCCCCATGCGAGGGGCCACCCGTGGTGTCGACCTCGCAGTAGTAGGGCTCCGTCGTCAGGACGTCGCCGGCGATGTCCGCGACCACCGCCGCGTCGTGGATGGCCGCCCCGCCCTCGCCGAAGTCCAGGACCTCGTCGGGGTACCGCAACCAGTCCCCCACGACGCCCAAGGCGCCGTCGGCGGCCTGGTACCGTTCGATCGCCGACAACGGGATCGTCGCCCGGTTCGTGACGTCCAGCCCGACGTGGACGGGACGGGCGTCCTGGATGACCCGGCTCGCCGCGACGGGGTCGTTGTGGAAGTTCGCCTCCGCCATCGGGGTGGCGTTGCCCACCGTCGTCGCCGCGCCCCCCATGAGGTAGATGTCGTCGACGAGGTCGGGGAGGGCGGGCTCTTTGGCCAACGCGATCGCGAGGTTCGGGAGCGGACCGACCGCCGCGATCGTCAACGCCTCGCCCAGCTCCCGGGCCTGCTCGACGATGAAGTCCGCGCCGTGGACGTCGATCGGGCTCGTCGTCGGCGCCGGCATCTCGCCGCGGATCCCGCCCTCGCCGTGCACCCACTCCGCGGTCGTCAACTCGTCCTCGAGTGGGCGGTCGACGCCCCGCGCCACGGGGACGTCGTACCCGCCGAGGGCGAGGATCGAGAGGGCGTTGTGCGTCGTGTTGTCGGTCGTCGAGTTCCCACACACCGTCGAGATGCCGACGACGTCGATCTCCTCGAGGCCGAGCGCCATCGCCAACATCACCGCATCGTCACACCCGGGGTCGACGTCGAACAACACCTTGCGTGCCATACCCCCGCCACTCGGGGTGGTCACGTAAAACCGCGGGCCCCCGCCGCGGGGGTCACTCCTCGCCGGGCTCGTAGTGCTCCCCGGCCCGCGCCGGGATCCGGGTGTACCCGAAGAACACCAACACCAGGATCACCGTGATGTGGGGGACGATCCCGACGAGGTCGGCCGGCACCGCGTCGCTGACCTCCGGGATCTGCTGGGCGCGGACCTGCAGGGCGTCCATGCCGGCGAACAACACCCCGGACAGGAACGTGCCGACCGGGTTGTAGTTCCCCATCAGGTAGGTGACGATGGCGATGAACCCGCGGCCGTTGACCATCGTCTGCCCGGACCCGACGAACCGCCCCGCGGAGGCCAGGGTCAACGACGCGCCGCCGATCCCCGACAGCACCCCGGAGATCAGGACCGCCGAGTACCGGACCTTCCGGACGCTGACCCCGGCGGTGTCCAGGGCCTCGGGATGTTCGCCACTGGCCTTCACCCAGGTGCCGTACGGGGTGCGGTTGAGGACGTACCACGCGACGGGGACGGTGAGGAACATGATGTACGTCGTCGGGTACGCGTCGAAGAAGATCTCGCCGAGCACCGGGATGTCGGCCAGGCCCGGGATCGCGATCTTGTTGAACACGCCGACCCCGGACGTGTTCTTCGACCCGAAGACGACGCGGGCACCGAACGGGGCCGCCCCCAGCATCAGCAACCAGACGGCCAGGCCCGCGATGATCTGGTCGGCCTCCCACTCGATGCAGATGACCGCGAACAGCAACGCCAGCAACGCACTCATCAGTATCGCGCCGACGAACCCCAGCCACAACGCCAACCGCGGGTCGACCGGGCCCGACAGGAAGAAGGTCAGCGTGACACTCGAGAACGCGCCCGCGATCAGGAGCCCCTCGATCCCGATGTTGATGACGCCGGACTTCTCGGCGTACAGTCCGCCGATCCCGGCCAACGCCAGCGGCACCGTCGCCTGGATGGTCGCGGTCGCGAACCCGACCTCGAAGATCATGTCGTCGAGGTTGTTCACGAGTTCCGGCGGCGCGACCAACAGGAACACCACGCCGATCACCACGAAGATCGCGATCCCCGCGAGGCGACGCGTGTCCCGCAGCGCGCGAGCGGTGTCCGCGACGGCACTAATCATCGGCGGTCACCCCCGCCTGTCCCGCCGGTTCCTCCGGTGGTTCGATCCCCCACCGCATCGCCAGCTGTCGGATGGCCTCCGGCATCGCCACCAACAGGATGATGATCCCGCGGAGCACGTCGATGATCTCCGGTGGGACCTCGGCGCCGAGCTGGAGGACGATCGTGCCGCTGCGGAACGTCCCGAACAGCAGCGCCGCCGGGATGATGCCCGCGGGACTGTTCGCCGCCAGCACCGAGACGGTGATGCCGTCGAACCCGTACGCGGGGACGCCGTCGGCCCAGTACCCCTGGGCCATCAACACGAACGCCGCCCCGGCCAACCCGCCGAGGATCCCCGCGATCGTCATCGTCGCGACGATCACGCGTTTGGCGTTCACCCCGCTGTACTCCGCGGCGTCGGGCTGGATGCCGCTGACCCGGAGGTTGTACCCGAACGCCGAGTAGTTCAGGACATACCACAACGCCACGGTCAACACCACCGCCCCGGCCAACACCAGCATCGAGAACTTCGCGTTCGTCGGCAACACCACGGAGGTGAACATCGCCCACTGTGGCAGGGCCTCGGTCTGGACCTTCGACTGACCGAGGACGTCCCGCACCACCGTGATCGCGAGGCCGGACGCGATGATGTTCAACATGATCGTCGTGATCACCTCGTTGGCGTCGGCGTAGGCCTTCATCACCCCGGGGATCGCCCCCCAGATCCCGCCGACGATGGCGGCGGCCAGCATCGAGACCCCCAACACGATCGCGCCGCCGAGCACGCCGGGTTCGACCATGTCGACGAGGCGCGGGCCGATGACGCCGGCCGCCAGCGCACCCAGCACCATCTGGCCCTGCGTCCCGATGTTGAACAGTCCGGCGCGGAACGAGATCGCGACCGACAACCCGGTCAGCAACAGGATCGCGGTCGCCTGCAGCGTCAACGCGATCCCGAACACGTCGGTCAGCGACCCCTCGATGAGGACGTAGAACACGTTGATCGGGTCATAGCAGAACTCCGTTCCGAGGAACTTCAGCGGCAACGCGAAGCCGAACAACCGGTAGACCGCCGGGTCGTTCGTACATTCTGCGACCGCGCCGGAGACGAACACGAACACCATCCCGATGAGGATGGCGACCACGAGCGCGACGACGCTGATGATCACGCGCTCGGCGCGGGAGGCGCCGACGAGGCGCTGCAGCCACGCGTACGCCCGCGACCCCATCGCGTCCGGGACCCTGCCGTCGCTCACGTGTCCTCACCTCCGCCGACGGCCGCGCCGGGCCCGCCGGGCCCCACGCCGGTCCCCGCCGAATCCGCGTCGATGGTCTCACCGGCCATCAACAACCCGAGCTCCTGCTGGGTCACCGCGTCCGGATCGACGACATCGACGAACTCGCCCTCGTAGATCACCGCCAGGCGGTCCGAGAGCTGCTGTAACTCGTCGAGCTTCGAGGAGATCAACAGCACCGCGCGGTCGTCGTCCCGGAACTCGAGCAACCGGTCGTGGATGAACTCGATCGACCCGACGTCCAAGCCCCGCGTCGGGTGGGACGCCAGGATGAACGAGGGGTCCCGCTCGAACTCCCGGCCCACGATGAACTTCTGCTGGTTCCCACCGGACAGAGACTTGGCCAGGGAGTCCGGGCCCCGGGTCGCCACGTCGTAGGTCGCGATGATCTCCTCGGCGCCCTCGCGGTCGGCGTTGCGCTCCCCGAACGGGAGGTGGTGTTGACTCCCGAGTAAGGCGTTCTCCGAGAGATCGAAGTCCATGACCAACCCCCGTTTCTGCCGGTCCTCGGGGATGTAGGCGGTCCCGATGTCGATGCGGTCACGTCGACTCTCGTGGGTGACGTCGGTCCCGTGGAACGAAATCGTGCCCTCGTCGGGGGGGCGCAACCCCGCGAGCGCCCCCGCCAGCTCGGATTGCCCGTTGCCGTCCACGCCGGCGATCCCGAAGATCTCGCCCTCCCGCACTGACAGGGAGATGTCGTCGACCCGGCGGAGCCCGTTCGCGTCGGTCACCACGAGGTCAGCGACGTCGACGACGACGTCGCCGGACGCATGGGGTTGTTTGTCGGTCTCCAACAGGACCTCGCGGCCCACCATGAGCTCGGCCAACTCCTCCCGCGTGGTCGAGGCGGCATCGACGGTGCCGACGTTGACGCCGTCCCGAAGCACCGTGATCTCGGAGGCGGCGTGCATCGCCTCCCCGAGCTTGTGGGTGATGAAGATGATCGTCTTGCCCTCCGAACGCAGCTCCTCGATCACCTCGAACAATCCGTCGACCTCCTGTGGGGTCAACACCGCGGTCGGCTCATCGAGGATGAGAATCTCGGACCCGCGGTACAGCGCCTTGAGGATCTCGACGCGCTGTTGCTCCCCGACGCTGATGTCCTCGATCTTCGCGGCGGGATCGATGTCGAAGCCGTACCGGTCGGCCAGCTCCGTGACCGCGGCCTCGGCGCCGCGGCGATCGGTCGCGATCCCGAGATCGCCTTTCGGTTCGTCGCCGAGGGTGACGTTCTGGGCGACCGTCAACGGTTCGACCAGCTTGAAGTGCTGGTGGATCATCCCGATTCCGGCGTCGATGGCGTCCTGGGGCGAGTCGAAGTCGACGTGGTCGCCGTGGATGTACACCTCGCCCTCGTCGGGCTGGTAGAGCCCGTACAGGATGTTCATCAACGTGGACTTGCCGGCGCCGTTCTCGCCGAGGATCGCGTGGACGGTCCCCTCTTCGACGGCGAGATCGACCTCGTCGTTGGCCACGACGCCCGGGAAGCGTTTCGTGATATCCGACAACTCGACAGCGAGAGCCATCGAAACCGTTATTCGTAGGTCGTCGATGGAACGCTGATGTCGCCGTCGATGATCCCTTGCCGCGTGTCAGAGACGGTGTTCTTGACGTCGCTGGGGATCTCGGACCCGAGTTCACTGCCCCAGACGAGGTCGACACCCTCCTTCTCGATGCCGAGTGTCTGGGTGGTGCCGCCCTTGAACTCCTCGTCGATCACGTTCTGGATCGACCGGTAGAACGTGTTCCCGACGCGTTTGACCATGCTGCCCAGGATCACGTTCGCGTAGTCCGGCGTCGCCTCGGACTGTTTCTTGTCGACCCCGTAGGCGAACCGGGAGCGTTCCTGGGCGGCCTGGAACACGCCGAGCCCGGTGCCACCGGCGGCCGGGAAGACGATGTCGGCACCGTCGTTGTACATCGACTCCGCCATCGACTTGCCCTTCGAGGGCGAGGACCACGTCCCCGCGTACGCGGAGTTCATCGCGACGTCGGTGGACAGCGACCCGACACCGGCCTCGAACCCGGCGTGGAACTTCTCGATGACGGGGTTGCGCTTCCCGCCGATGAAGCCGACCCGTGCCTCGGAGTTGGTCTCGCCACCACCGGCCGCGAAGTCCTGCTGGGTGAGCATCGCCGCGGACTTCCCGACGAGGTAACAGCCCTCGTGTTCCTTGTACAGGTACGAGGCGACGTTGTCGGCGTCGACCGAGGTGTCTACGATGGTGAACTTCTGGTCGGGGAAGTCAGCGGCGACGTTCGAGACGGCCGTCTGCATCTCGAAGCTCAGCCCACACACCAGGTCGTAGTCGCCCTGTGCGAGCTGGCGCAGCGACGGCGCGTACTGGTCCGAGCCGCCGGGTTCGATCTCCTCGATGCTGACACCGAGTTCCTCCTCGGCACGGAGCAACCCGTCCTGGGCGGAGTCGTTGAACCCCTCGTCGCCGAGTCCGGCCGCCGTGTAGACCATGCCGACGCTGATGTCTTCGCCGCCACCGCCGCCACCGGTCGAACACCCGGCCAGTCCCATCAGTCCAGCGGCCCCGATACCCTTTGCCACGTCCCGCCGCGTGAGGTACTTGCGCGACATCGACAGCGCAGTCTATCTGCCAGGTCAACTTATAATGAATGGTATTGACCCTCATGGACCGGTACAACGTGTTAGCCGCCGAGCTATTCCGCCGGAGTACCCGTTGGCGACCCGACGGGTTCGGGGGTCAGTGACGCCCGTTCAACAGTCCCTGGATGTCCCCGAGTCCGGTCAGCTCGTGGTCGGGGGCCACGGGGAGGTCGTACGCCCGTCGGTGGGGGCGGCGGATGAACGCAGCGTCAATCCCGGCGTTCCGGGCGGCGAGGATGTCGGTGGCGGAATCGCCGACGTACAGGGGGTCCTCGACGCCGAGGTCGGCGATCGCGCGGTCGATGTAGTGGGGGTTTGGCTTCTTGTTGCGGAGGCCCTCGAGGCTGTGGTCGCGGCCGTACATCGTCTCGAACCGGTCGGCCAGGCCGTGGTGGGCGAGGACCCGGGTGACGGTCGCGTGTTGGTTGTTGCTCACGACCCCCAGTGGCACGTCGAACGTGTCGAGGTGGTGGACGTCGTCGTAGGGCGGTTTCTTCCCGTTCGCGGCGGCGGTGACCTGGGCGCTCACCGCGAGCTCGTCGCGGGTCGCCCACAGTGCCGCGGGGTCGACGTCGTGGGCGTCGCCCAGCGGGTCGAGGGTCTCCTCGACCGCGTCGTGGTCGACGAACTGGAGGGCGTCGAGGTGGGCGGGCGGGGGATCGGTGACGCCGTGGGCAGCGAAGGCGTCGTGGACCACCCGCCTGAACAGGGTGCGGTCGGTCAGCTCAAGGATGACCCCGTCGTTGTCGAAGATGACGGCGTCGTACACAGTACTGCCCTCGACCCGGGCCCCTATCAGCGTTCCGAGTCCGTCGATCGAGTTCGCCGGAGTTTAGCCCTCGCGGTCCCTACACCGCCCATGGACACTGTGGTGGTGACCGGCGCCACGGGTGGCATCGGTCACGCGGTGACGGCGGCCTTCCTCGATTCCGGCGACCGGGTCGTCGCTAGCGGCCGGGATCGCGAGGCCCTCGATACCCTCGTGGCGGCCCAGGAGGATGGGGACGCCCCGATCTCAGGGGTCGTCGCCGACGTCCGGGACGAGTACGACGTCGAACGGTTGGTCGAGACCGCCGCCCGTCGCGGGGATGGCATCGACGTCCTCATCCCGTGTGCGGCGGTCAACCACGGCACCGCCGGGGAGACGCCGCTGGCGACGGCCTCGTATGCCGCCTTCGACGATACGCTCCGGACGAACGTCCGCGGGGTGTTCGCGACGGTCCGCGAGGCGGTCCCCCACCTCAACGACGGGGCCCGCGTCCTGATCCCGACCTGCCCGGTCACCGACTCCTCGGGCGCCGGTGAAGGGGCCTACGGCGTCTCGAAGGCCGCCGCCGAGACGGTGGCCGCCGTGTTCGCCGCGGAACTGGACGCGGGTGTCGGCGTCGTCGACCCGGGCGTGGTGGCGACCGAGTTGACCGGCGGCGAGGGCCGCGACCCCGCGGAGGCGGCCGCCCTGTTCGTCGACGCGGCCCGGCGCTCGACGACCGCACTCAACGGCGAACGGATCGACCACCGGAGCCGACGCGAGTCGTGACCGCCGACACCCGGAGGCGTGGATGGGTCGCGGTCCCGCGGTCGCGGGCGACGTGGGTGGGGATCGCCAGCGTCGTCGCGTTGGTGGTGTTGACCGGGGTGGTCGGGGTCGCGGCGGGTCGCTGGAAACTCGTCGGGATCGGGTGGGTCGCGTTCCTCGGGATGACGGGGGCCGCCGCCCTGGGCGCCACCACCGGCAGCGACCATCCCCGTGGCCTGGTCTGGGGGTACGGCCTCGCCAGCGGGGCGATGATCACGAGTGCCGCCGTCTTCCTCGTCCCCCAGGCCATCGCCCACCACCCCGACGCCGGGGGATACGGGATCGCGGCGGGATTGCTCGCCGGGTTCGCCGGTCACACCGTCGGCCACCGCCTCGTCCATCACGACCTCCCGTTCGAACGCACCGCCCTCGAGCTCACGGCCCACGCCGTGACCGCTGGCCTCATCATCGGCGTGGTGTACGAGACGATGCCCTCCCTGGGGCCGCTGTTGGGGCTGGCCATCGTCTCCCACAAGGGGCCGGCCGGGTACGCCGCGGCGCGACGGCTCCGCCGCCGCGGCCAGGCCGTCGGCGCCATTCTGTTGCCGGCGAGCGCGCTGGGGGTCGCCGCTCTCGGCGCGGCGGCGGGCGTCCCCGAGCTGTCGGCGTCGGTGCGTGGCGTCGTCTTCGGGGTCGCCGCCGGGGTGTTCCTGCACGTCGCCATGGACTTCCTGCCCCGGTGTGAGACCGGGAGCGAGGTCCATGCCGCCATCGGTGGCGAGGACGCGGCCGCCCACGCGCGACTGGACGCGTTGCGCGTCCACGCCGTCGCGAGCACCGGGCTTGGCGCCCTCGCCGTCCTCGTCGCCTGGGCCGCGGTCACGGCCTGAGTACCGGTCAGTCAGCCGAGAGGTTCCGACAGGTCTTTGGTGTGGTATATTCCAACACGGGACATGGTGCAACATAGCACGAGCAGACGGGCGATCCTCACCTGGGCCGGCACGACCGGCCTCGGGGCCTTGGTCGCCGGCACCGCCACCGCCACCGACCGCCGGGAGTACAACGTCGGCACCGCCGACCCCCGCGCCGAACGCGCGGTCCGGACCGCCGCCGATGCCATCACCCGCGAACTCGACTGGGGCGGCGGCCAGAAGACGATCACCGCCACCCTCCCCACCCGGGCCGTCGAGGGCCTCCAGACACGGCCCGACGTCCGGTACGTCGAGGCCAACGGCGAGATGCACGCGCTGGCCCAGACGCTGCCCTGGGGCGTCGATCGGGTGGACGCCGACGTCGCCCACGCCAACGGCGAGACCGGCGGCGACGACGGTGGAGACGGCGGCGACGGCGGCGACGACCCCCCGGGCGGCGACATCGCGATCATCGACACCGGCATCGACAGCGACCACCCCGACCTCGTCGACAACCTCGGGGCCGGCCACGCCGTCGTCTCCAGTCGCGGCCCCTACGCCGAACCGTGGGACGACGACGCCGGTCACGGCACCCACTGCGCCGGCATCGCCGACGCCGTCGACAACTCCAGTGGCGTCGTCGGCGTCAGCACCGCCGCCACCCTGCATGCCGTCAAGGTCCTGGACAAGAGCGGCAGCGGCTCTTTCTCGGACGTCGCCGCCGGCATTCAGTGGGTCGCCGACCAGGGCTACGACGTCGGCTCGATGAGCCTGGGCGCCTCCTCGGGCTCCCAGACCGTCCAGGACGCCTGCCAGTACGCCGTCGACAACGGCGTCCTGTTGGTCGGCGCCGCCGGGAACAACGGCCCCTGCAGCGACTGCGTGGGCTACCCCGCGGCCTACCAGACGGTGATCGCGGTCAGCGCCACCGACCAGGACGACAGCCTGGCCAGCTACTCCTCGACCGGGCCGGAGGTCGAGATCGCCGCCCCCGGTACCGGCATCTACTCCACGTACGCCGGCGGCGGCTACGACACCCTCTCGGGCACCTCGATGGCGACCCCCCACGTCGCGGGCGCCGCCGCCCAGCTCATGGACAACGGCGACTCCAACACCCAGGCCCGCGATCAACTCGCCAGCACCGCCGAGGACATCGGCCTCGCCGCCAACGAACAGGGCAACGGCCTCCTCGACGTCGCCGCCGCCCTCGGCCTCGACGGCGGTGGGAGCGGTGGGAACAGCGCCCCCGCCGTCGACAGCCTCGGCGCCACCGAGGTCGAGACCGGGGACGGCGACGCCGAATTCGACGTCACCTGGTCGGTCTCGGACGCCGACGGGAACCTCGCCTCAGTCGACCTCACACTGACCGACGACACCGCCGGCAGCACCGAGGATACCGCCACCGTCAGCGTCAGCGGCGACACCGCCAGTGGGACCACCCGACTGGTCGCGACCGGGGACGACGGCACCGGGAACAGCTACACGGTCTCGCTCACCGTCTCCGACGACAGCGGCGCCACCGCCACCGACTCGACGACCGTCACCGAGACCGAGGACACCACCGGCGGCACGGCCCCGACCGTCGACAGCCTCGCCCTGACCGAGGACAACGGCGGGGGCAGCCCCCACGCCGACTTCGACGCCGCGTGGACCGTCGGCGACGCCGACGGCGACCTCGCCACCGTCGCGTTGACCCTCACCGACACCGCCGACGGCGCCACCGTCGACACCGCCAGTCTCTCGGTGAGCGGCGCCAGTGCCAGCGGGTCCACCGGCCTCACGGCCAAGCACGCCGAGAACGACGGCCACACCTACGAGGTGGTCTGCACCGTGACCGACGCCGCCGGCAACACCGGGTCCGCCAGCGCCACCGAAGTCGAAGACGGTGCCTGACCACCCGTGGCGATGGGCCTCGACGTCACCCTCGACGCCGACCCGACCCCGGACGCGGTCACCTTCACCGTGACCGTCGCCAACACCGGGGACACCCCACGGACCCTGACCTTCCCCACCGGCCAGATCGCCGACATCACCGCCACCGCCGACGGCGACCCCGTCTGGCGGTGGAGCGACGGCCGGATGTTCACCCAGGCCATCCGCGAGGAGACCATCGACCCCGGGGACACCATCAGCATGTCCGGGACCTGGGAGGCGCCGCCGGCCGGGACCTACGCCGTCGTCGCGACCGTCGAGGCCGCCAACACCGACCTCGCCACCGAGACCACCGTCACCGTCTGACCCGGGTCAGTTGTACTCCCGCCACCGCGCGCCACACTCCGTACACTTGAAAAACCGGGTGGGGGCCTCGTCGGCCGACGCCGTCTGCTTGATCGTGTACCACGCCTCGCCGTGCCCACACTCCGGACAGGTGACGTCCTGGGACCGGGGTTTCCCCTCGAAGGCCGCGTCCTCGCTCGACTCGATGACATCGCTGGTGTCCTGGCGATCCGTCGAGACGAACGCGTCGGCCCGCTGTTCGTCGCGGGCCACCCGTTGGCCACAGTCGGTGCACACCATCTCCCCGTCGTCGGGCTGCATCATCGCCCCGCAAGCCTCGCAGAACTGCATCAGTCCAGGTCCTCTTCGCCGAGCACCATCGGACAGTCGACGACCTCGAACTCCTCGACGCCGACCGCGCGACGGATCTCGGTCCCGTCGTGGGTGCACTCCACGTTGGGCGGACTGCCGAAGTACGGGCAGTTGTGACAGGTGCGCTTCGGGATGATGCGGACGTCCCGCTCCCCGGGGGCGCTGAGCCGCTCGGCGACGACCACCGGCTCCTCACCCCCGGTCTCTAAATCCGCCCACACCGCCGAGGCGTCCATCTCGTCGACGTCCATCTCCGTGAACGACCCCTCGAACCCGGTGCCATCGAACGGGTCGGCGTCGGCGTTCCGGTCGGCGATCTCCTCGGCGAGGTCGGCCAGGGGCGCGTCGTCGGTGTCGTCGTCGGTCATGTGTCAGTGGTGGGATCAGTCCCCATCTCCTCGATGGGGTCGGTGCGGTCCTCCTCGCCCGGCGCCAGCGCCGGCGGTGACCCGGTGGTCAGCGTCGCCGACCCGAAGAACCCCTGGGCCGGCTCCACGTCCGCGAACGTCGTCCCGCAGTCCGGACACCGCGGCCGGGTGAGCAAGGCGATGTCCAGGGACGTCGAACACGCCGCACACCGGGCCGACCGGACGCCGGCCCGGTTGGCGGCTTCGGCCAGGGATTCCATCTGGGTGCGTTCGGACTGCTCGCCGGCGACGCGGTCCAGGGTCTCCCGGGTGCGGCGGGTCACCCGCGCCACCGTCTCCAGGCGGGCCTCCAGCCGCCGCGTGGTCTCGGACAGCTCCTCGAGGATCTGCTCGTAGTTCTGGAACCCGGCATCGACGTCGTCCTCGAGGGCTGAGAGGTCCTCGGCCACCGCCGCGAGATCGGTCTCGAGGGCCTCGTACTCCTCTGCGAGGCGGGTCACCGACCCCGCATGGTCGCCGTCGCCGTCACCGCTGTCGCGGGCCATGTCCCGCACCTGCAACACGCGGGCGCGGAGGTCCTCGATCTTCTCGGCGAGATCCTCGTCCAAGGCCTCGACCTCGCGTTCGAGGGCGTCGATCCGTTCCTCTCGCTCGGCCGGCGGCGCGACCCCGTCGGCGGCGGCGATCGCATCGGCCAGCGCCTCGTTGGGGAGATCGGACTCCAGGAGCGCCTCGTCGAGTCCCGCCGGCTCGTCGTCGACCGAGCCGCCACTGCCGTCGTCCCCCATCTCACCCGGGATAGTGACACGTTCGCCTTAAGTCTCCCGGGGTCACCGGATCTTCCGCACGTCCGAGATGTCGAAGCCCGCGTCGTGGATCTCCGTCTCGAACCGGGTGATGTCCTCCTCCTCGAGCTGGGAGAGCACCCCACGAAACTCCCGGACGACCATCGTCCGCGCGAGCTCGTTGCCGCCCCGCTCCCACTCGAACACCATCGTCCCGTCCGCACTCCCCATCAGGTCGGCCAACCGCCGCTCCTGGAGGGCGTCCATCGAGACGTGGACCAACAACACCCCGCCCCAGGCCCGCACCGCACGGCGCAGGCCCTTGACCAGGTAGACGATGTCACTCCACTGCAGGGCGTCGTCCTTGCGCACACCGACCAGGTCGGTCAACGAATCGACACAGATCAGGCTGTCGTCCCCGTGGGACTCGAGGTACCCGGCCAGCGCCTCGATCACCGACTCCCGCCGGTCCTGCCGGGCGAGATCGGAGATCTCGGAATGGTGGCCCTCGTACCACTCGCGGGGCACCGGACTCAACTGGAAGAACGCCGGCGCCAGGTCACAGAACTCGACGGCGGCTAACCCGCTGTCGGCGACCTCCTCGTCCATCATGAACCCGACCTCGCGTCGCATCGAATCCGCGCCGCTGGTGAACGAGACGTAGTGCACCGACTCCGGCGGGGCCGCCCCGTCGGCGATGTCGCCGTAGTGCAACTCGAAGAGGTCGTGCTCGCCCATCGCCAACCCGTTCATGACGGCGCTGGTGTACAGCAACTCCCTGGCGCCGGCGCCGGCCTCGCCGGCGAGCAGGACCAGGCTCCCGGCGGGGGCGCCACCGCCGATGAGGCGGTCCAGCCGGGAGACGCCGAACGGGATGCGGTCCATACCGCGTCGTCAGAGGGAAGGTGTTTACACGTTTCGGGGGTCGCCGCCCCTCAGGCTCGGTCGAGGGTGGCCTCGTAGACGCTTCGCAGGTCCTCGCCGACGGCTTCGAGGCGGTGGTCGGCGGCCAAGGCGTGGGCGTTGGCGCCCAGTTCCGCCCGGCGGTCGGCGTCCTCCAGGAGGGTCCTGACGTGGGCGGTCATCTCGGCAGGGTCGGCGGCCTTCAGGCAGTGGACGCCGTCCTCGAGGTAGTCGAACACCGGGAGGTCCCGGGTGACGATCGGCAGCCCGCAGTAGGCGGCCTCCAACACCGAGAGGCCCTGGGTCTCCCGCCGGCTCGGGAACAGGAAGACGTCGGCCATCGCGAAGGCGTCCCGCTTGTCCTCGATGTACCCCGGGAACGCCACGTTGCCCGGGGCCGCGGCCACCGCCCGGTGGGTCGAGTGTGGCGCCAGCCACCGGTGGCGGTGGCCGAACCACCGGAACGCGACGTCCGGGAGCCGCCGCCCGACCTCGATGAACTCCGGGACGCCCTTGACGTCGTACACCTGGGCGAGGTTCACCACCGTCGGCCCATCCGGCGCCTCCGGGGAGCGGTCGGCGACCCCGTCGAGGGCGGCGGTGTCCACCCCGTTACTCACGACGGGGACGGGCCCGGTGACCCCGCGGTCCCGCAACCGGCGTTCCGTGTCCGCCGACACCGCGACCACCGTGTCGGCGTGGCGGTACACCCACGTGTAGTACCGGGTGATCGCCGGCGCCAGCGTCGTCGAGAACCGGTAGGTCTCGGCGACGTTGTCCCCCAACGAGTGGGCATGCACCACCACCGGGACCCCGGCGCGGCGCGCCCGCAGGAACTCCCACAGCGTCACCGGTCCCAGGAAGTTCAGGTGGACGATGTCGTGGGGGTCCGACCGGTCGTCGGTCCAGGTCACGCCGGCGGCGTCCAGGGCCGTCCGCTGCTGGCTGGCCGAGACGCCGACACCGCCGGCGATGGCGGCGCCGGCGCCCAGCGGGTGGTAGACGGTGTACGGCGTCGACACGCCCTCGAATCGCTTGCTGGCCGCCGTAAGCCTGTCGTTGTCCCGGTCAGCTCAGCTTGTACACGAAGTTGTCGTAGAGGTCGCCGGCCTCCTGTTTCACGCAGGCACCGATGAACATCGCACCGTCGACCACCACCGGCCCGCCGTAGGCCCCGGCGTACCCAGGGATCGCCCGGGTCAACTGTGGGTCCCCCGTGGCGCGGTCGTAGGCGTACAGGGTCGGTCCGCCGACGATGACGGTGTCGGCGACGACCGACACCGACGAGAAGTGACTCGCCCCGATCGGCGCCGTCCAGGTGACCGCTCCCGCCCCGCGGTCGATCGCCGAGAGGGTGCCCCCCGAGATGGCGAACACGCGGTCGGGCGTGACCGCGGGCGTGGCGTAGACGCTGTCACCGACCGACACCCGCCACCGCTCGGTGCGGTCCGAACGGTCGATGCTGTGGACGGTGCCGCGGTCGTCCGCGAAGATCACCGCGTCCCCGGCGACGACGGGGGCGCTGTTGGCGCCGCCATCGACGTCCCGGGTCCAGCGGCGGTCACCGGTCGCGGGGTCGAGGGCGACGACCCGCCCCGTGCGGGGGTCCCGGTCCCCGATGGTCGCGGTGGCGTACAGCACCCCGTCGGCGTAGGCGGGGGCGCCGAACGACCCGCTCGGATCGCCGAACGGGTCCCGCCACGCCAGGCTGCCGTCGGTGGTGTGTCGCGCCTCGATGGCGCCGCTGGTCACGGTGCTCGTCGGGTAGACGACCAGGTCGTCGACGACGGTGGGCGAGCCGCTGACATAGGGTTCCTTCCGCCACCGAATCGCCCCCGACATCTCGTCGACGGCGACCAGGGTCCCGGGTCGGTCGCTGCCGCTGTCGGCGCCGGCCAGGTCCCGGGCGACCCCGTAGACGACACCGTCCCGAACCGTGGGGGTGAACTTGTGGGTGAACCGGTCCGCGGTCCGGCCCATGTCGACGTCCCAGGCGGTGTCACCGTTGGCGCGGACGAACCCGAACAGCTTGTGGGCGCTCCCGATGTACACCCCGCTCTCGGAGACGGCCGGCGCGGGCAGGGTGCGGTACCCCTCGACGAACGTCGACCACCGGCCGGCGTCCCCGGACAGCGCCGGGGACTCCGTGTTGTACCCGGTGTTGGCGAGATCGTAGCCGTACCCGGGCCACGTCCCCGAGAACGACGGGCGGGCCGTCGTCGTGCGCTCGGTTCGTGTCGTCTCGGTGGTGGTCGTGGTGGTCGACGTCGTGGTCGTCGACGGGGTACCGTCGTCGGCGGCGCTGCACCCGGCGAGTGCGGCCGCCCCGCACAGCGCGAGGAACCGGCGCCGATCGATGGAGGGGCGCCGGGGACCGTCCTGGGCGGGCATCGACAGCGGAGATGGGCCTCGCGAAGAAAACGGTTGTGGTGGTCTGTGACACGGTGGCGGTCCTCAGGTCCGGGCGACGCCGAGGATGTCCCGGGCCTGGGCCGGGGTGGCGACCTCCCGACCCAGGATCTCACACAGGTCGACGACCTTCCGGACACACTCGATGTTGTGCTGGATCACCTCGTCGCGATGGGGGTACATCCAGTAGAAGTCCTCGATGCCGACGCGGACGTAGTCGACCCCGCGGACGATCGCCTCCAGCGTGATCGGCAACCAGTTCCGGCCCCCGGAGCACACCCCGATCACCGTGTCCTCGGGGAACCGTTGCTTGGTGCCTTCGAGGCCGGCGATCATCTCGATGGGCATCCACGGGTCCTGGTCGAGGGGCCACCCGAACGGGTGGCCCATGTCATGGAACACACACAGTGGCTCCCCGTCCAATCGGTCGGCCCGGTCGAGTTCCCGGTACAGTTTCCGGGTGTTGTACTCGCTCCGGACCTTGTGGATGGGTTTGATCTCGTGGTCGCGGTAGAAGTCGATGGCCTCGGTGACCTTGGCGGTGTAGTCCTCGGGGTAGAAATCGAAGGGCGGCCAGAGGATGATGCTGGCCTGGATGTACTCGTTGCTGCCGTCGGCGGCGGCCAGGGTCCGTTCGGCGATGTCGACGTAGTCGATGCTCCCGTCGGCCGTCAGCTGCCAGGAGTGTTGGACGGTGATCGGGTCGACCGCGTCGAAGACGCGATCGTAGATCTCCGCGAGGAGGTCGACGTCGTCGGTCCCCAGACAGTCCGCCGGGTCACGGGGATGGAGGTGGGTGGTCGCACACCCGGCCTCGACGGCGTCGATCAGCGTCTGGGCCTGGTCCTCGATGCTGCACGGGATCGCCGGATACCGCGGCTCCCCGGCCGCCGTGTAGTTGGGGGGCAGGTCCTCGTCTGGGTAGGCGTCGCTCGGGGGCCAGACGTCGGGTTGCCACCCGGGACTGGCACACTCGATGATCAGCGGGTCCGCGAGCGTGTCGATTCGCTCCTCGAGTTCGATCGGGTGGCGACGGGCGATGGTGGATACGATCTCCGATTTCGGGCGTGGGTCGTCGGCCTCCTTGAGGACGCCATACTCGTCGGTCGTCGGGTCCGGTGGTGACATGGGCGCCACCCCGCGGGGACGGGCCTTAACGTCTCGCTGACGGCGACGTGACCGACCTCTACGGGTATTGATAGAAAATCGTGGGTTGGCGGGTAGTGGGACCGTCGAGATTCGAACTCGAGTCCGACGCACCCCATGCGCCGAGGATACCAAGCTACCCCACGGTCCCGCGGTTTGTGGGTGGCCGGTTCTGCAGTTAAGGATATCGCTTGTCGGTCAGTCCCCGTCCCGAGGTACCACCAGAGGACTCTCATCACGGACCGCCATGCTGCAGAGGGGGTCGTTCTCGTAGGTGGCGACCCCGCCGTACCGGCCCAGAACGTACCCGTCGTAGTCGGTGGTGACCGTCGCCCGGTGCTCGCCGGTGGGGGCGACGATGTCCGCGATCGGATCCCCCGAGGAGACGACGTCCCCGGCCGCGACCCGGTGGCGGGCGATCCCCGCGCCCTCGCTGTGGGGGTGGACCGCGCGCTTGACCGGGTACTCGACCGGTGGGTCGACGGGGTCGACGTCGGGGCCGAACCCGTGCCCGGCGGGGAGCATGCCCATGTCGGCCATGACCCGGTAGCAGCCGGCGACCCCCAGGTCGTACATCCGATCGTCGACGACGGAGTGAGATCCCAGTTCCACGGTGACCGCGGGGATGCCCGCGGCGTTCAAGACGGCGCCCGCCGTCGAGCGGTGCAGGCCCTCGTCGGTGTACTCACCGGCCTCGTACTCGTTGACCACGGGCAGCCCGAACGCCGCCGCGAGGTCGGCCAGCTCTGCGGCGAGGCCCTCGGCATCGGCCTCCTCGCGAACCTCACCGTACAGGACCCGGTCCCGGATGAGGAACGGGACCGACCCGACCTGGGCGGTGTGGACGTCGATGAGGGCGTCGGCGGACGCGGTGATCGCCTCGTAGATCCGCTCGTCGATGCGTTCCTGGACCCGGGGCGGCCGGGGGCCCGCGGCCTCGTCGGTGGGGTCGGGGAAGTAGCGGTTCGGGTCATCGTCGTCGTAGTAACTGCTGCGGGCGCCGCGTCGCAGCCCCGCGGGGTTCAGCGTCGGCACACAGACGACGGTGCCGGCCAACGACGACGCGACCTCGGGGGTGAGCAGGTCCTGGGCGACGGCCAACCCCGTGACCTCGTCGCCGTGGATGGTGCCGGTCACCCACAGGGTCGGGCCCGGGGCAGTGCCCTCGGCGACGATCACGGGCAGGGCTTCGGTGCCGCCGGTCGGGAGGTCGGTCACGGGTACGCGCCCGGTGACCACCGCGCCCGGGCGGCTGGCGACGGTGCCCAACTGCATACCCAAACGACCGACGCGGACACCCAAGAACCCCGGGCAACCGGCAGGCCTACACCAGCACCCGGTCGAGGTCGACGACGATGCCCGCGTCGGCGTCGGGCGCCCCGCAGAGCTCCCCGAGACAGACCGCGGCGCCGTCCGGGGTCACACAGACCACGTCGGCCCCCACCGCGTCGGTGTCGGCGTCGATGACGCCGGGGGCGTACACCGGCGCGCCCTCGGCGACCTGTTCGGCGGCACTGAACGCGATGGTCACCCGTGGCAAGTGGGTGAGGGCGCGTTCGGCCGGGTCGACCACCTCCCGCAGCCACGCCTCCTCGCCGTCGGTCCGCCACGCGTGCAGGCCGTCGGCCAGGTCCTGGAGGGTGTGGAGGTCGGTGTCGTCGAAGGGGGTGGCGCCGACCCGGCGCAGGTCCCCCATGTGGGCGCCGGTCCCCAACGCCAACCCGAGGTGGTGGCACAGCTTCCGGACGTAGGTCCCGGCCGCACACCGGATCCACAACAGGACCTGGCGCCCGTCCCGTTCCAGGACCGACAGTTCCGAGACGCGGCGGGTGCGCAACCGGCGGGCGACCGCGCTCTTCCGTGGCGGTCGCTGGTAGAGCTCGCCCTCGAACTCGGCGATCGTCGCGTCCAGATCGGTCGGGGGATCGGCGTGGAGCTCCAGGACCGCGACGTAGGTCTTCTCCGTGCCCTGGACCGCCGGGACACACCGGGTCGCGGTCCCGAGGAACACGGGTAGACACCCGGTCACGTCGGGGTCGAGGGTCCCGGCGTGGGCCGCCCGCTCGATCCGTGGTGCCCCCGTCGCGGCGAGGGCGTCACCGACCATGTCCCGCACCCAGGCCGACACCTGGTGGGCCGAGGGGCCGGCGGGCTTGTCGACGGTGACGACGCCGAACCGCAGCACCGCGGGGACGGTCCGCTCGGCCGGGGGACCACGCAGGGCCACGGTCAGAACTCGTAGGCGACGCCCTCGACCGGGACGGCGCCCTCGTCGGCCGCGGGGTCGTAGGCCTCGACGGCGGACTCGACGATGGCCAGGACCGTGGCCGCATCCCACCGCCCGGTGTTGACTGCGAGGTCGTAGATCGAGCGGTCGTCGTAGTCGATGCCGTAGTAGGCGCGGTACCGGTCGGTCTCGGAGGCCTCCCGCTCGACGGTGCGGGACCGGGCGGTCGCGACGTCGATGTCCTCGCGGTCGGCGATGCGCTCGGCCCGCACGTCGAGGGCCGCATCCAGCCACACCTTCAGGTCCGCGTAGCCTCCGGCCATCCACCCCGAGAGCCGGGACTCGAGGACGACGTCGTCTCGGTCCCGCGCGATCTCGCGGAGCCGCCGGTCGAGGTCCCGGTCGATGGCGTCGTCCTCCTCGGCGAGTTCGTTGAACGCCGCGAGACTCAGTCCCCGGTCGGCGGCCGTCGCCCGGAAGATGTCGCCGCCGCTTATGTGCTCGTACCCGAGCGCCTCGGCGAGGTCGGCCGCCAGCGTACTCTTCCCGCTGCCTGGCGGGCCCGAGACGGTGACCAACATACCAGCCATCCACGCCGGCGTGACAAAGAGGTTATGAACCGACCGCCGGCGTCAGGTGTTGGGACTCGTCTGGACGTCCAGGGTCTTCCGGACGATGTTCGAGAACCCCATCGAACACAGGAAGTACCAGAAGATCCACGCCTGGATCGGGCCGATCACGGCGTCCTGGAACTCCCGCTCCCCGATCAACGCGAACGTCATCGGCTCCAGGGTGGGGCCCGCGTCGGTGAGCATGATCCAGTACATCCAGACGAAGGCCGGGATGGTCAACAGCATGATGTAGACGAACGGCCGGAACTGCTCTTTGAACATCCCGGTGTTCTCGCCCATCGCCTCCATCTGCCGCTCGCGGGCGGCCTGCACCGCCGCGTCGTCCCCGGACTCCTTGGCCTTGTCCTGGAGGTCCTGGACCTCCTGCATCCGTTGCTGGTAGGCGGCGATCACGTCCATGTCGACCATGGCGTCCTGGAGCAGCGCCGAGTACAGGCCCGTCACCACCGCCAACAGGAGGATGACGGCGTAGAACGGTAACACGTCCAGCAGCGGGCCGAGCAGGACGTCGACGGCGCCCCCGACCAACGACCGGATCTGGGGGACCATGTACGCCGGGATCAGGGACAGGGTCAGAATCCCGGCGAGCTTGTCCCGTCGCGACCAGCTCGTGTCCTTGTCCGGGATCTCCGTCTCGAGTTCGCCGATGTCCGGGCCCTCCAACCCGTCCCGGACCCCGTCAGGATCGGCGACGACGAACCCCTCGTCGGCGTCCTCCAAGATCCCGGTCTCGATGAGGCGCCCCCACTGCCCGCTCGTGAGCTCGTCCCGGACGTCACCCCACGCGAGTTCGGTCGACCCGTCACCCCCGGCCTCGAGGACGTACTCCAGGACGTCCTCCATCTCCTCGTCCTCGAGGATGAGCTCCCGGACCTTCTCGGCGGTGCGTGCCATCAGCACGCGGTATTCCCCCGGCGTTTATGACCCTTTTCGTTGGGGCGGCGTCAGTCCGTGGCCGTCTCCGCCTCGGAGAGTCGGGTGTCGACGGCGTCCTGGATGCGGTCGAACACCGCGGCCGGCGATCCCTGCCCGTCGACGGTGACGACCGGGACGTCCGCGTCGGCCTCGTAGTAGGCGATCAACGGCTCGGTCTCCTCGTGGTAGACCTCGAGGCGGCGCTTGATCGCGGCCGGCTTGTCGTCGTCGCGCTGGTAGAGCTCGCCGCCACATGCATCACAGACCCCGGGGTCGGTCGGCGGGTCGAACTCCACGTGGTAGGTCGCCCCGCAGTCCCGGCACTCCCGGCGCCCCGACAGCCGTTCGACGGAGACGTCCTCGGGCACCGACAGCACCAGGACGAGGTTCGGGGCCGCGACCTCCGCGAGGTACTCGGCCTGGGCCTCGTTGCGCGGGTAGCCATCCAGCACCCATCCCTCGAGGCCGTCCAGGGCCTCGGCGACGACCTCGGCCATCACCTCGTCGGGGACGAGCTCGCCCGCGTCCATGTACTCGGCCGGGGTCCCGTACGGGGTCTCCATGGTCTTGTTCTCCCGGAGGATGCCACCGGTCGTCACGTGCTCGATGCCGTAGGCCTCGGCCAGTCGGTCGCTCTGCGTGCCCTTCCCGGCGCCCTGGGGGCCCATGATGACGATGCGTGGGGTCATACCCGCGACTTCGGGGGGCACACCTAAAAGCTGCCAGCTTCAGGCCGCGTCGAGGTCCTCGGGCTCGTCGACGTCACGGCAGACCCCGGCGTCCTCGACGGGGACGCGGGTCACCGCGTGGGCCTCGAACAGCTGGCGGCCGCCGGCGTCGCCCTCGACGGCCCGCAGCGCCTCGAAGTGGCTGGCCCCGAACACCACGGGGTTCCCGCGCTGCCCGCGGTACTCCGGGACAACGATGTCGGCGCCGTCCCGGAACGCCGCGATCAGCGCCTCGTAGGTCGCCGGGGTCACCCACGGCATATCCCCCAGGGCCAGGACCACCGCCTCGGCGCCGCGGTCGGCCGCCCACTCGACCCCCCGCCGTACGCTGGTGGCCTGGCCCTCGGCGTACGCCGGGTTCACCGTCGTCTCGATGGGGAGGTCGGCCAACGCCGGCCCCACCCGGTCGGCCTCGTGGCCCAACACCGCCAGGCACGCCTCGACCGGTGACCCACACAGCGTGCGTGCGGCCCGCACCACGATGGGGTCGCCGTCGACCTCCGCCAACAGCTTGGTCCCGCCGGCGAACCGCGTGCTCTGGCCGGCCGCCAGCAACACGCCGACGATCACGACCGCGTGACGCCCTCCGGCCCGCGGTGCAGGTACTCGCGGCCACCGGGCTCGACCTGGAGTTCGTCGTCCTCGACGACGACCTCACCGCCGACGATGGTGTGGGTCGGCAACCCGGTGAGCTCCTGGCCGTGGAAGGTGGAGTACCCCGGCTCCATCGTGTGGTAGAACTCGTCGTCGACGACGCGGGACTTCTCGAGGTCGACGACGACCATGTCGGCGTCGGCGCCCTCGACCAACGCCCCCTTCCGCGGGTACAGGCCCCAGCGCTTGGCGTTGTTCTCCGCACACACCTCGACCAGCCGCTCCATGCTGATCCGGTTGCGGTTGACGCCCTCGCTCATCATCACCGGGAGGAAGTACTCGATCCCGTTGTTGTCCCCCGGGATCGCGTCCCAGATATCGCCGTGTTTCCCGCCGTCTTTCTCCTTGAACGCCTTCTTGTGCGGGCAGTGGTCGGTGCCGAGGTAGTCGACGGTGCCGTTCCGCAACCCCTCCCAGAGCCGTTGCTTGCTGTCCTCGCCGCGCAGCGGCGGCGAGATCTTCCCCCAGACCCCGAGCTCCTCCTCGTCTTTGGTGTGACAGAGGAACGCCGGCAGCGTCTCGGCGTGGATGTTCACCCCCTGGTCCTGCCACCGCTCGCAGATGTCGACGCCCTCCCCGGTGCTCATGTGGACGATGTAAGACCGGGAGTCCGTGTACTCGGTCATGCGCGCGATCTGCTCGATCTGCATCGCCTCGCAGATGTTGGGCGCCGACTCCGACCAGGCCGGGAGGTCGTTGCGGCCCTCGGCCTGGAGCTCCTGGCGTCGCTCGTAGGCGAGGTCTTCGTTCTCGGCGTGGAACATCACCACCCCGTTGTTCACCTCCGACACCTCGTCTAGGACCTGGTAGACCCGACCCGCGTCGGAGTGGTCGATCCCGAGTTCCGGCGAGGCGTGCTTGTACCAGTTGAAGAACACCTTGAACGACCGGATGCCGGCATCGACCAGGTCGGGGATCTCCTCGACGTGGTGGTCCTGGTGGACGATCGCGTGGTAGGCGAAGTCGATGTAGGACCGGTCCCGCCCCACCTGCCGGAAGTAGTCCATGTCCGGGATGTAGGGGTCTGGCTGTAACAGGAAGTTCACGACCGTCGTCACCCCGCCGTGGACCGCGCCCCGGGTCTCGGTCTCGAAGTCGTGGGCGAGGCCCTCGTGGTACTCGTACTCGTACCGGGACAGTCCCCAGTGGACGTGTGGGTCGATGAACCCCGGGATCAGGTAGTTCCCCTCGGCGTCGATCGTGCGGTCCGCCGACGGCAGGTTCCGGTCGGCGCCCACCGCCACGATTTCCCCGTCCTCGGCGGCGACACCGCCCTCGAGGGTGCCACTCGGTGTCACGACGCGTGCGTTGACGACGCGCAGGTCGGCCATACCTGAACCGACCCGCGACGAGAACTTATAGATTGGCCGCCCCGGCTCAGTTCCCGTGTCGCTCCGCCGCGGTGCGGGCGTCCTCGACCTCCAGTAACTGGCCGAGGTCCGCGTAGAACCGATCCCCGTTCTCCGGGTACACCTTCAGGGGCTTGGTCCGCCCGCGGACCCGGAGGTTGATCTCGTCCCGTCGCCGGTAGGTGAGATACACCGACACCACGCCGGCGGCGGCGAAACCCAATCCGCCGAGGACGTGCTCCTGGGTGAGGTACAGCCCGATCCCGACCAGCACCACGCTCAACACGCCGGTGAACCAGTCCATCTCCCGGCGGGTCACCTCCAGGAGGTCGTCGAGTTCCACCCGCACCTGCTCGTCGTCACCCTTGTCCACCAGCAGCGCGTCCCCCTCGATCGTGACGGCCTCCCCACGCCGCAACGGCCAGGACACCCCGTCGTCGCTCGGATCGACCATCGCCTCCGGGGTCGACCCCCGCCGCCGTTACTGTTGCGGTCGCGGGCGGCGCTGGCCGGTGTCGCCCCGCAATAAATGGGTGGGCGCCGTTCAGTCCGACCCGGACCGACCGCTCGGTTCCTGGCCGCCGAGCCGCTCGAAGACGGAGACGAACTCCGAGTCGTCCTCGGTGAGTTCCTCCCAGGCGGTGAGGCCGCGCTCCTCGGCGGTGCCCGGCACCGTGTTGTCCATGAGGAAGGCGATGATCCCACCGACCGCCATCCCCGTGGTCCCGATGACGTAGACGACCTGCCCGAACTCCTGGGCGATACCCAGGTCCGAGAGGATCGGGCCGATGATCGCGGTGTTGGCCAACCCGTTGATGTAGGCGTTGGCCCCCACGCCACCCACGTAGGCCGGGATGGCGAGGCCACCGAACAACGCGAACCCGATGATGAACACGTTCCGGTTCTGGTCGAGGTCGACGAACTTCAGATTCGACAGCCCGACTGCCGCGATCTGCCCGAACATCACGAGGTACAACCCGCCGACGATCGGGGTGGGGATCGTCGCGAACAGCTGGCCGACCGGGCCGATCAACCCGACGATGATCATCACGATCGCGCCCACCTGGACGACGTAGCGGGACGCGACGCCGGTGATGCCGATCGCGCCGATGTTCTCCGTGTAGGAGGTCGAGCCGTTGCCGGTGCCCATGACCCCGGCGAAGACGTTGCCCAGGCCCTCCATGCCGATGCCGTGGTTGATGCGCTGGGGGCTCGGCGCGCCGCGACCAGCCATGCGGGCGACGGCGTGGTAGTCACCGAAGGACTCGATGACCGACGCGAGCATCCCCGCGATCATCCCGATGGCGAAGGACGTGTTGAACTCGGGGGTCCCCCACTGGAACGGGAGGATCGGCTGGAACAGGTCGGCGTTCCGGACCGGGTCCAGGTCGATGTACCCGACCGTGTCCGGGGCGATGATGCCGACCGACGGGTGGGAGGCGATGGCCGCGAGCAGCCACGCGCCGGCCAACCCGAGCAGCACCGGGAACAGCCGGAAGGTGCGGTGGTAGTCACCCAGATACTGGGAGAAGGCGACGATGGACAACACCGTCAGCCCGACGAGCCACCAGTTCCCGGTCGCGGACGTGATCTGTGGCGCGCTGAACAGCGCCAACCCGATCAACGCGATGACCGGGGCGATCACGATCGGTCCCATGTACCGTTTCAGGTACCCCATGACGCCGAAGTACCCGATCAACACCTCGACGGCACCGGCGACGATGACGGCGCCTTGGAGGTTGAGGAGCATCGTCTCCCAGCCGGCGCCCTGGTTGCCGAGGACGCCGATGATGGCGATGGCGGGCGCCAGCATCGAGAACGTTCCCCCTTGGACGATCGGGTACCGGTTCCCGATCGTGGACTGGGCCAGCGTCGCCACCCCGGACACGAAGAAGAACGTCCCGATGAGGACTCCCGTCTGATCGGTTGGCATCCCCATCAGCCCTGCCAGGGCCAGCGGAATGGCGACGGTCGCGCCGATCATGGTGAGGTAGTGCTGGAATCCGAGGAAGATGGACTCCAGCAGCGGCGGCCTGTCGTCGATGCCGTACTCGACGAAACTCGCCGCCTCGCGGTCCCCACTCTGTGACGCGGCCGGCCCCTCCGGCGTCGTGCTCTCCTCTACCTGGTCAAAGTCGTCTTCACCGCTCATCAGGTAACCCCTCCACCACTGACCGTGTCTGTGAATCTCATGGACGATTCGCCGTCAAATCCACTAAGAACCACTATAAAAGTACCCCACAAAGCATATATACATCCAAAAATCCGCCGTGCGTCCCCCTGAACACAAACGGGGTCAGACCACCCCAACGGCTGGCGATTATGACTATCACCTAACCATACCGCCGGGGCGCGAGGACCGCAGGTTCAAATATCCCGTCACCCAAGGTCCAGTATATGATCTCCCACATCGACCACCTCGGCATCCTCGTCGACGACATCGACCGCAACGTCGGCATCTACGAGGCACTCGGCCTCGAGGTCGGCGCCATCGAGACCGTCGAGGACTTCGACGTCCGCATCGCGTTCATCCGGGTCGGCGAGACCCTCGTCGAACTCGTCGAACCCCTCGACAACGACCTCCCCCAGAACACCGCCGAACTGGACCACGTCGCCTTCGCGGTCGACGACATCGTCGCCGCACTCGCCGACCTCGAGGCCCAGGGCGTCCCGCTGGCCGACGAGGAACCCCGTCCGGGCGCCGGGGACTCCGACGTCGCGTTTCTCGAACCCGCGGCCGGCAACGGCGTCGTCTTCGAGCTCGTGGAACGGTACTCCCCCGTCGAACTGTAAGCGACGGGTTACAGGTACCGGTCGGTGTAGGCCTGGACCGCCCCGAGGAAGCACTCCCGGGGCGCATGCACCAGCCCCGCCCCCACCTGGCCGACACCGGGTTCCTTGTGGGCGATCCCGGTGTTGATGAACGGACGGACCCCCGAGTCGACGACGCGGAGCATGTCGATCCCGGTCGGCGTCCCCCGGAAGTCCAGGGCCGGGATCGTGTAGTTCGGGTTCTCCCCGACGGTGATCTCGTACATCTCCAGGGTGCGGTCGACGGCGTCCTGTGGCGTGCCGCCGACGAAGTCCGTGATCGCCGGCGCCGCCGCCATCGCGAACCCGCCGACGCCGGCCGTCTCCGCGATGGTGCTGTCCCCCATGTCCCGGGCGGCGTCCTCCTCGGAGTACTCCGGGAAGTACAGGCCCTCGACCTTCGGCGCCTGGGCAGTGAACCACTCGTTCTCGAGGCCGCTGACCCGGATGCCGAAGTCGGTGCCGTTCCGCGTCATCGCCGTGAGGACGGTACTCCACTCGACGCCGGCGGCCGCGTCGGCGGCCGCCTTGTTCCCGGCCATCCCCGCGTTGAGGAAGGTCAGGTTCGTCTTCTCTAAGAACTCCGCGACCCGCTGTTTCACCTCGGGTGGCTCGTCGCTGGCGACCAGGCCCGGGAGCAGGGTGCGCAACAGGATCGACGTCGCCGCGACGTTCCGGTTGTGGACCTCGTCACCCATCTGCAGCGCCCGCGCGATGTGGGACTTGACGTTGACGCCGTCGATGTGTCTGACCGCGGACTGCAACACTGGTGCGAGTTCCTCCTCCATCCAGTGGAGGCGATCGATGACCGCCTCGGCGTAGGCGCCGAACCGCAGCGCCTCGCCACGCCCCTCCATGAGGTTGCTGTACGCGACGTTGCCGTGGGTCTCGTTCTCGACGATGAACACCGGCATCGAGGGGGAGATGATGCCGGCCATCGGGGCGACGGACTGGTGGTCGTGACACGGGTCGAAGTCCACCTCGCCGGCGGCCGCGAGGTCGGCGGCCTCCTCGGGCGTGTCGGCCCACCCCTCGTACACCATCGCGCCCATGACGGCGCCGCGCTGGGGGCCGGACATCCGGTCCCAGGTCACGGGCGGTCCCGCGTGGAAGAGCGTGTACTCCTCCATCCCGGGGATCTCCTCGCGGGCGACCCCGATGTCGGTCCAGACCGGGGTGGCCTCGGTCATCCGCTCGAAGGCGGTCTGGTTGGCCGCCTGGATCTCCTCGCCGTGTTCGGCCACCGCGGTCAACTCCTCGTTGAGGGCCTCGTCGACGTCCGGCGGCGGACTCCAGTCCACGTCGACGACGGGTGCCCCGGTCGAGGCGATGGCATCGCGGAACCGGTCCAACCCGACGTTGACGACGTCGAGGTCCTCCTCGAAGAGGTCCTCGTCGGTCATGCCCGATCACCCGTGGTGGTCGCGACCGTGGCATGCACGTCCCTGGCCAGCGCGACGGCGTCGGCGTTGCTCTCAGTCACCGCGACGCCGGCGTCGGCCAATTTGGTCACCTGATCTTCCCACCCCTGGGGGTCGCCCCGCGTCCCCACCACCGACGCGACGACGACCGGCCAGTCCCCGGCGTCGACGGACTCGAGGACGTCGACCACCGGCGTCGCCGGGTCCTCGTGGGCCGCGTACCCCAGGATCACGTCCAGGAGGACGACCAGGACGTCCTCGCTGCCGAGGGCGCGGCGCAACTGGTCGTCGCGGATGCTCGAGTCGATCATCGGGTGGGGGCGTCCCCGGGTGAACTCGTCGGCGCCCAGATCGATCATGGCGTGCCCCGTCGCCGACAGCGGATCCTCGATCGGGGTGCCGACCCCGACGTTCGAGTGGACGTCGAGGTCCTCGGCGAGGATCGTCGCCGCCTCCGAGCAGAGGGTCCCGCCGCTGAACAGGCCCCGGACCGCCCGCCGGTCCGCCCCCGGCTGGTCGCGGCGCTCGACGACGTCCTCGCCCCCGTCCGGCGGGGTGAACCCCGTCACCCCGTCCGCGAAGGACACCGCCGTCTCGTCGCCGGGGAGGGCCGCGACGGCCTGTCGGGCGGCGTCGGCCAACGAACTCGCGGGGATTCCGCCCGCGGCCTCGATGGGGTCGGGGTCGCTCCCGACGAACTCCACGACGACCGGGTCGTCGCTGTCCGCGACGAGCTGGAGGATGTCGTCCATCGTCCGCTCGTCAGGGGGTTTCGACACCAACACGATCACGTCCGTCGCGTCGTCGTCGGCCAGCATCTCGAACCCCTGCTGCATCGCGATCCCACCGATCGCGTCGTCGAGGTCGCGGCCGCCGGTCCCGATCGCCTGCGAGATGCCGGCGCCGGCCCGCTCGACGAGACTCGTCACCTCCTGGAGGCCGCTCCCGGCGGCCGACACCACGCCGATGGCACCATCGGAGACGTCGTTGGCGAACCCCAGCGGCACCTGGTTGATGATCGCCGTGCCGGAGTCCGGGCCCATGACCAACTGGTCGTGGTCCCGACCGTAGGTCTTGAGCTTCCGTTCGTGCTCGAGGCCGACGTTGTCCGAGAAGATGTGGACGTGCAGCCCCTCGTGGAGGGCCTTCCAGGCCTCGCGGGTGGCGTACTCGCCGGGCACCGAGATCAACTCGATGTTGGCGTTCGGGTGCCGTTCGAGGGCCCCGTACACGCTCTTCGGCGGCTCCCGACCCGACCCCTCGCTCTCTTCACGGGCGCCGGTGCCGCTGACCTCGGCCTCCATCCACTCGACGGCCTCGCGGGCGGTGCCGACGTCGTCGTCCGTCACTCCGAGGATGAGGTCGTCGGGCTGCAGGGCCGCGAGGGCGTCCTCGGCGGCCCCGAGGTCCCGGAGGAGGTCTTTGTTCTCCTGGGTACCCATCACCGCGACCGCCTCCTCGACGCCAAAGCCCTCCCGGGCCTCGTTGGCGATCCGCATCAACTTTACAGAGTCCTGATAGGTGTCAGAAAGGGTGACGACTTCCATACCTGAGACCACTTTTACCAAAACCAAATAGTTTGGGTTACCCCCACGCCGGCGGTCGAATCCTCCCGCCAGCACGCGGGACCGGTCTTTATGTCCGCAACCGCCGACAGTGACGGTCATGCTCCACGAGGCCTCGGTCGCGACCCTGACCGAACCACTGCGACGCGGCGGTCGCGACGTCGGGGACGTCGTCGCCGAGTACAGAGACCGGCTGACCGCCGTCGACCCCGAGGTCCGGGCCTTCCTCGCGGAACCGGACCGCTGGACCCGGATCGACGCCGCCGTCGACCGACTCCGCGACCGGTACCCGGGCCCCGCCACGCGACCGACCCTCTACGGCATTCCGGTCGGCGTCAAGGACATCTTCCACGTCGCCGACCTCCCGACCCGCGCCAACGCCGCGGTGCCCCCCGAGGAACTCGCCGGCGACCCCGCCGCGACCGTCACCGACCTCCAGGCCGCCGGCGCCGTCGTCTGGGGGAAGACCGTCACCACCGAGTTCGCCTACTACGACCCCGGCCCGACCCGGAACCCCCACGACCTCGAGCACACGCCCGGCGGCTCCAGCAGCGGCTCCGCCGCCGCCGTCGCCGCGGGCCTGGTCCCCCTGGCACTGGGCACCCAGACCTACGGTTCCATCAACCGCCCCGCCTCCTTCTGCGGGGTCGTCGGCGTCAAACCGAGTTACGGCCGCATCCCCATGGACGGCGTCCTCAACCTCTCACCGTCGGCCGACCACGCCGGGTACTTCACCCAGGACGTCCCCAGCGCCGCCCTCGTCGCCCCCGTCCTCTATGCCGACTGGCACCCGCTGGCGACCGTGCCCGACCCCACCGTCGGCGTCCCCACCGGCCCGTACCTCGACCAGGCCGACGACGCGATGATCGAGCAGTTCCAGGACCGCGTCGCCGCCCTCGAGGCCGCCGGGGTCCGGGTTCGGGAGGTCCAGCTCTTCGAGGACATCGACGCCGTCAACGACCGTCACCACCGGATGGTCGCGGCCGAGGCCGCGCTGGTCCACCACGAGTGGTACCAGTCCTACGGCGAGGAGTACGGCGCCGAACTCACAGCCCTCATCGAGGAGGGCTACGACATCGACGCCGCCGAACTGGCCACCGCCCGCGCCGGCCGCACCGCGTTGCGGTCGGCCCTCGGCGACGCCATGGCCGCCCACGACGTCGACGTGGTGGCCGCCCCCAGCGCGCCCGGCCCCGCGCCCGCGGGCCTCGAGGACACGGGCGACCCGGTGATGAACGTCCCCTGGACCCACAGCGGGGTGCCCACGGTCACCGTGCCGGCCGGCACCGTCGACGACCTCCCGGCCGGCATCCAGCTCGTCGCCCCCTATGGCTACGACGAGTGGCTGCTGTCCTGGGCCGCCGACCTCGCCCCCGTCCTTTCGTCCTGACCCCGGTCATGCCTCGATCGCCGGGGCGACGAGCAACACCATCGCCAGGAGTCCGACCAGCATATCCGTCCCGGAGGTGTGCCCGAGACTCGTCACCCGGGTCACGGCCGCCCGGCGGCGCTCCATCGGGACCGACGCGGCCAACAGGGCCTCGAGGGCGGCCGCGACGGCGTCACCGGCCCGCCCGACCGCGGCCTGGGCGAGCAGCGCCGCACTCACCGTCGTCGTCGCCTCGAGTGCCCGGTCGACGAGGGCCGTCCCCGCCCGCCGCACCCGCGGCCGACGGCCGGCCGTCGTCGCCCACGACGCCAGCAACAGCCCGGACAGGACGTCGTCCCCGGATGGCGTCGCTCCCGGTCCCCGCCCGAGGATGGCGGCCGCCCCAGCGGGTTCCGGGGGGCCATCGCCCGCGAGGACCGTCCGCCACGCCGCCGCGACCGACCGGAGGTCGTGGTCGGCGGCCTCGCCAGCGACGATGGCGGCCAACGCCTCGAGCCACCCCAACCCGTCCTCGAGGCCGTCGTCGATCGCCCACGCGAGGATCGCCCGGTTCGCCTCCCACACCGGGTCCCCACGGTCGATCTCGGTGATCGGGGTCACCCGGTCGACGGTCCCGTCCCCCGTGGCCAAGACCGCATCGTCGAAGACGACCTCGATCGCCGCCCCGATCGACACCACCGTCTCCCCACCACTGGACCGCAACTGACAGTCGGCGTCGGCCGTGAGGCGCTCTGCGCTGAATCCGCCGGGGGCCGCGGGACGGAGCTGCATCGCCAGCGGCCCCGAGAACGACTGGTCCCCCACCAACACCAGGGACGGCCCCGGCGTGGACACGGCCTCGGTCAGGTCGGGGTCGAGTTCGAGGTACGCCGACCGGTCGTAGGTCTGGAGCACCCGCCCGACCCGCACCGGGTCCGCCCCCACCGCCCGACGGACGGCCCGCCAGCGTTCGCTGGCGCCGGCCCCCATCCCCGTCACCCGGTACCGTCGATACCCGCGGTGCACGCGTCCAGGGTCACCCCTCGCTCGTGATTTCCGTGCCGGCCGTCCCCGCCAGCGCCTCCCCCGCCTTTGAGAGGTCCGTGATCACCGCACGGCGGTCCGGGTCGGCCTCGACGAACCGGCAGGCAGCCTCCACCTTCTCGTACATGCTCCCCCGGGCGAAATGCCCCTCGGCGAGGTACTCGCGAGCCTCGGCGGCGGTCACGGCCTCGAGATCGACCTGATCGGGCTCCCCGTAGTTGAGTGCGACGTGGGCGACGTTCGTCAAGATCACCAACACGTCGGCGTCCAGTTCCGCGCCCAACAGCGATGCCGTCCGGTCCTTGTCGATGACCGCGTTCACCCCCTCGATCGCCCCGGACTCGGACTCGACGACCGGGACCCCGCCCCCACCCGCCACGATCGGGACGTCACCCGCCTCGACGATCGCCTCGACCGTCTCGACACCGTACACCGACTCGGGTTCGGGCGAGGCCACCACCTGGCGATACCCGTGGTCGGGGAACTCCTTGAGGGTCAGCTCCTGTTCATCGCGCAACCGCCTCGCCTCCGCCTCGGAGAGGTAGGGACCGATCGGCTTCGTCGGGTCCTCGAAGGCCGGGTCGTCGGCGGCGACCTCGACCGGCGTGACCATGGGGACGACATCCACCTCGGGCGCCCGCGTCGACAGCTCTGAGTAGAGTGCCGACTGGAGCAGGTACCCGATCAACCCCTGGCTCTGGGCGCCGTTGACGTACAGCGGCATCGGTGGGGTGACGTCGGCGGCCTCGAGGTTCTGCCGGAGGATGGCCCCGATCTGGGGGCCGTTCCCGTGGGTGAAGACCACCTCGTCGTCGGACACCACCAGGTCGGCGAGGATCTCCGCGGTCCGGTCGACGGTGTGGCGCTGCTCCTCGTAGGTGCCGGCGCTCCCGGGATCCTGTAAGGCGTTGCCCCCGAGGGCGACGATGACCGTGTCCGTGCCAACCATACTGAAATAGGCACACAAACCCGGCACACCGTTAAATACACCGTGGTCGAGGGGCGCGGCGGAACCGTTTTCCCCCCGCCCGGCGACCCCCGGGCCATGTCAGCGTACCTCGTCACCGACGCCCGCACCCTCGACGGTGACGCCATCGACGTCCGGATCCGCGACGGCCGCATCGACCGCGTCGTCCCCGCCGGCGAGGCCGACCCCGGCGCCGTCGACCCGGTCGACCACACCGACGCCGGCGGCCGCCTGGTCACCCCGCCACTGACCGAACCCCACCTCCACCTCGACGCCACCCTCACCGCCGGCACCCCGACCTGGAACGAGTCCGGCACCCTCGCCGAGGGCATCTCGATCTGGGCGGACTACAAGGCCGACCTCGGGTACGAGGACGTCTTCGACCGCGCCCAGCGGTGTGTCGAGTGGCTGGCTGCCAACGGCGTCACCCGGGTGCGGACCCACGCCGACACCACGGAACCCACACTCACCGGCGTCGAGGCCCTCCTCGATCTGCGGGACGCCGTCGCTGACATCGTCGACCTCCAGGTCGTGGCGTTCCCCCAGGACGGCCTGTTCACCGACTCCGACCACCTCGACCGGTTCGAGGAGGCGGTGTCGATGGGCGCCGACGTGGTCGGCGGCATCCCGCACAACGAACACACCCGGGAGGACGGGGTCGAGGACGTCTTGACCGCCGTCGACGTCGCCCAGCACTACGACCGACCCCTGGATCTGCACATCGACGAGACCGACGACCCCCAGTCCCGGTTCACCGAGGTGCTGGCCGCCGAGGCCCTCGACCGCGGGATCGGGGACCGCACCACCGCCAGCCACGCCACCGCGATGCACTCCTACGCCAACGCCTACGCCGACAAACTCGTCTCGCTGCTGGCCGACAGCGGCGTCTCCGTCATCACGAACCCCCCGGACAACTCGGTGTTGCAGGGCCGGTACGACGACTACCCGCGGCGCCGCGGCCACACCCGCGTCGACGAACTCCAGGCCGCCGGCGTCCCCGTGGGCATCGGCCACGACTCCGTGATGGACCCCTGGTACCACTACGGGGTGGCCGACCCCCTGGACGCGGCGTTCGTCCTCGTCCACTACGCCCACATGAGCGGCCGATCCGACGTCCCCACGCTCTGGGAGATGCTCACCCACACCAACGCCGCGATCTTCGGCGTCGACGAGGCGGACTACGGCCTCACGCCGGGGGCCCGGGGCTCCCTGGTCGTCTACGACGCCCCCGACGGCTTCGAGGCGCTCCGCCGACGCGCCCCCCGGACACTGGTCGTCCGCGACGGCGACCCCATCGCCGAAACCGACCCCGGGACGACGACGGTCACGCGGTCGGACGGCACCCACGACGTCGCCTTCGAGCCGCCCGGACCCTGAACTCGCCCGGCACCGGAGGGGCACGGGGTGGTCCACTCCGCGGGGGACACCAATACTTATGGCCGCTCCCGCCGACGGTTCGGGGGTACGATGACCGCGATCCCGGACCGTCGACGACGGGGTGGCAACGCCCGTGACCGCCCGTGAAACCCGCGCCCTTCGAGTACCACCAACCCACCACCATCACCGAGACGAAGGACCTGCTGGCCGACCTCGGGTCGGACGCGGAACTGATGGCCGGGAACCAGTCTCTGGGCATCATCATGTCCAACCGCCTGGCCACCCCCGACCACATCATCGACATCAACGGCGTCGATGCCCTCGCCGGCGTCGACATCGACGACGCTGGCATCCACGTCGGCGCCATGACCCGACACCGAACCCTCGAGGACCACGACCGCCTCCGGGAGGTGTTGGCCGTACTGCCCGAGGCCGCCGAACAGATCGCCGGGCCCAGCGTCCGCAACCGCGGCACCCTCGGCGGCAGCGTCGGTGAAGCCGACCCCGCCGGCAACTACCCCGCAGTCCTCCGCGCCGTCGACGCCGACATCCACCTGACCGCCGCCGACGACGAACGCACCATCCCCGCCGCGGACTACTTCATCGCGTACATGTTCACCGAGCGGGCCGAAGACGAACTCATCACCGGCATCACCATCGACCGCGACCCGTTCCCGCCCGACCGGACCGGTTCTGCGTTCCTGGAGTTGAAACGCGCCGCCCAGACCTTCCCCACCGTCGGGGCCGCCGCGACCGTCCGACTCGAGGACCCGACCGCCGACACCCCGATCGTCGAGGACGCCCGCGTCGCCCTCTCGGGTGTCGCCGGCGTCCCGCTCCGCGTCCCCGACGCCGAGACCGCCCTAGAGGGCACGGCCGCCGACGACGCGGCCCTGGACACGGTCGCCGACGCCCTGGCCGAGGCCGCCGACCCGGAATCAGAACAACACGCCTCGGCGGCGTTCAAACGCGAGGTCGCCGCCGAGTACACGCGTCGGGCGCTGTCGACGGCCTACGACCGCGCGTCGACCTAGTCCCGCAACCGGTCGCGGGCCGCCGACGGTGTGAACGGGATCTCGTCGACGACGACGTCCTGGTCGCCCAACGCGTCGTTGATCGCGGCCGCGATCGCCGCCGGCGCGTCGATCATTCCGCCCTCGCCCGTGCCCTTCGCCCCGGTCTCGGTGTACGGCGACGGGGTCTCGGTGTGTTCCATCTCCACCTCCGGCATGTTCGCGATCGACGGGAGGACGTAATCGAAGAACGTCACCGACTGCGGCTGTCCGTCGTCGTTGTACCCGAACTCCTCGAGCAGCGTCGCGCCCAACCCCTGGGCGATGCCGCCGTGGGCCTGCCCCTCGACGATCATGGGGTTCAGCATCGTCCCGCAGTCCCGCACCGTCAGGAACCGCAGCACCTCGATCTCCCCGGTCCGCGTGTCGACCTCAACGATCGGGGCGTTCGCCGCGAACGCCGCCGTCGGGTACACCGGATACTTCTCGAGGAACGCGGTGTCGAAGGCATCGACGTCGGTCGCCGGATGCTCGTAATCGTAGGCGGTCGCCAACCGCCGCTCCCCGGGCTGGTCCTCGTCGATCGCCGCCAACGCCGCCAGGTCGAGGACCGCGTCGCCGTCGATCTGCTCGACGCGGCCGTCCCGGTAGGTGACGTCCCGGAACCCGACGTTCCACTCGTCGGCGGCGACCTCCTTGGCCGCCCGCCGCAGTTTCCGGCCGAGACCGGCGGCCGCCCCGGAGAGCATCACCGCCATGCGCGAGGCGGCACTCCCGTACTCGGTCGGGGCGTCGACACTCCCCAGGTAGTCGACCTCGATGGCGCTTGGCAGGACGTCGAGTTCGTCGGCCATCAACTGGGACACCAGCGTCTGGTGGCCCTGCCCGGAGCTGTCGGTGGCGATCGAGGCACGGACCGTGCCGTCCCCGCGGATCTCGCCACGGAGGTGTTCGGGCAACTCGTCGACGTCTTCTCTGGTGCGGCCGGCGAGTTCGTCCCGGCGGGTGCGTTGACGGTCGGTCCAGTCCGACCCCGACACCCCGGGTTCGATCACCACCATCGGCGACACCCCGCGGTACACCCCGTCCTCGGCGAGGTCCTCGAGGACCGCGGGGTCGAGCAAGCCACCGTCCTCGCGTTCGGCGTCGACCAGCTCCTCGACCATCGACAGCGCCGTCGGGTAGTCCCCGGAGTCGTAGATGTTCTTCGAGGGGAGTTGGTAGGGCATCTGGTCCGGTTCGATCAGGTTCCTGCGCCGGAGCTCGGTCGCGTCCATCCCGACGGCATCGGCGGCCTCGTCGATCGCCATCTCGACCGCATAGATGTGGGGGTCGACGCCGAACCCGCGGTAGGCCGTCTGGGCGGTCTTGTTGGTGATGACGAGTTCGTAGTCGTACCGGACGTCCCGGATGTCGTAGGAGTTCGTGAGGACGGACAACGGCTTCAACGTCTGGTTCACCGGGTACCGCGGGAACGCGCCGAAGTCGTCGACGAACCAGACGTCCAGCCCCTGGATCGTGCCGTCGTCGTCGACCCCGATCTGCACCCGGTACCGGCGGTCCGAGGAGTGCATGTCCCCGCCCTCCATGTTCTCGACGCGGTCCTCGACGAACGCCACCGGTCGCCCGTCCAGTTGCTGGGACGCCATCGCCGCCAGCGAACAGTACCGGTGGATGGCGATCTTCGTCCCGAAGCTCCCGCCGACGTCGGGCGGCACCTCGAGGTCGACTTTCTCCGGCGGGTAGCCAAGCGTCTCGAAGACGGTGTCGTCGACGAGGGTGTGTAACTGGATGTTGGACTCGACGTGGAAGCTGTCCCGGTCGGTGTCGTACTCCGCGACCACGCCGGCGGTCTCCAGGGGCACCCCGGAGATCCGGCCCCAGTCGTACTCGCCGGTGACGACGTGGTCGGCGCCCGCGACGGCGTCGTCGGGATCGCCGAACACGAACTCCTCGCTGTCCGGGACGTTCGTCCCCACGTCGGGGTGGACGACCTGGTCGTCGCTGCGGGCGTCCATCGGGTCGACGACCGGGTCGAGGGTCTCGTATTCGACGGTGATCAGATCGAGGAGGTCCTCGGCGACGTACCGGTCCTCGGCGACGACCGCGACCACCGGCTCCCCGACGAAGTGGGTCTTCTCGACGGCGAGGGCCCACTCCTCGAACCCGTTGAGCCCACACGGCATCGGGTTGTAGTCGGCCTGCAGGTCCGCCCCCGTCAACACGAGGTGGCACTCCGGGTGGTCCTCGGCGCGGGACGTGTCGATGGACTCGATGCGGGCGTGGGCGTGGACACTCCGGAACAACGCGAGGTGTAACGCGTCCTCGGTCTTGTCGTGGATGTACTCGGCCTCGCCGGTGAGGATGCGACGGTCCTCGACCCGCGGCAGGCGCTGCCCGGTGAATCTGGTCTCCTCCTCGGGCCCGGTGTCGGCGTCGGGTTCGGTCGTCGGTTCGGACCGGGACATCAGTCCTCGACCTCCTCGGCCGCGCGGGTGACCGCGTCGTAGATGTTCTGATACCCCGTGCATCGACAGATGTTGTCCGCCAACCCGGCCTCGATGTCGTCCCGGTCCGGGTCCGGGGTCCGCTCGAGGAGTTCGGCGGTCGCCATCACGAACCCGCTCGTACAGAACCCACACTGGAGGGCGTGCTCCTGGTGGAACGCCTCCTGGATCGGGTGGAGGTCCCCGTCCTCGCCGGTCAATCCTTCGACGGTGGTGACGGCCGCGCCGTCGGCCTGGACGGCGTACACCAGACAGCTCTTGACGATTTCGCCGTCGAGGGTGACCGTACACGCCCCACACACCCCGTGCTCGCAGCCGATGCGCACCCCCCGGGTTCCGGCGTAATCACGCAGGAAATCGGAGAGCTTCAACCGCGGTTCGATCTCGGCGGTCACCGACTCGCCGTTGACGGTCACCGTGACCTCCTCGGTGGGTCGGTCGGTGGCACCCGGACTCGTCTCGGCACTCATGAGAGGCGGAACTGGCACCCGAACGCCGATAAAGGTTTGTGGGGAACCACCCGACACCGCCGTCGATTCAGTCCAGTTGCTCGCTGAGCCGCGGGTGGATCGGACCCTCCCGGTCGGTGAGGCGGCCCCCGTCTCTGCCGTGCCGGTCGGCGACGACCTCCGCGACGATCGATAGTGCGATCTCCATGGGCGCCCCACCGCCGAGGTCGAGTCCCACCGGCGTCGCGATCCGGTCGACGGCCGCTGGGTCGACGCCGCCCTCGGCCGCCCATTCTGCCTGCATCTCCTCGAACCGTTCCCGCGGCCCCATCAACCCGATGTACGGGACCGCGGTCTCGAGGAGTGCCTCCACCGCCATCCGATCGTCGACGAAGTTGTGGGTCATCACGACCGCCGCCGTGTGCGCCGGCGCCGCGACCGCGGTGTCGACGTCCGGTGCCCGCACGTGATCGACGCGGTCGGCGGCGGGGAACCGCTCGGGGTCGACGTTCCCCCGGGTGGCGGCGACCGTCACCCGGTACCCGACCGCCCGCGCGAGGTGGGCCACCGGATTCACGTCGGGCTGGCTCCCCACCACCAACAGTTCGGGAGCGGGGCGCACCCCGTCGACGAACACGCGGTGCTCGCCCGTCTCGGTCTCGACGGTCACCGTTCCGGCCTGGCCCGCCGCCCGCAGCTCCGCCGCCCGGTCCCGGACCGCCTCGACGACGGCGGTCGGCAGGTCCGGCCGCGGCTCGGCGGTCGTCACCGTGCCGTCATCCGCGAGGACGGCGCGAGCGCCGTCGTCCAATCGGGTGAGCACCGCCACCGACCGGTGGGCGGCCACGGCCTCGAGCATCGGGGCCAGACTCTCGTCGACCGGCTCGACCAGGACGGTGATGATGCCGTTACACCCCATCCCCATCCCCCACCCCTCGTCGTCGGTGAGGTCGTAGGTCTCGAGGCGGGCCTCCCCGCTCGCCCGCACCTCCGCGGCCAGGTCCGCGACGGGCCCCTCGAGACACCCGGCCGTGATCGCGCCGAGCTGGTCGCCCTCGGCGGGCACCACCATCTTCGCCCCGGGGCGACGGTAGGCCGAGCCGTCCACGTCGACGACGGTCGCGACCGCCGCGACACGCCCGGCCTCGAGCAGCTCTCGCAGCGTGTCGTGGATCGCCGCGTCGGTCGCACTCCACGGCGTCGCGTCCTCGCTCATGCCGTCGGCTAGGCGCGCCACCGCTTTGAGTGTTGGTCTCCGCCGGCGTCAGTCCCCGAACGCGCCGTCGGCCGCCAACGCGTCAATCTCCTCGTCGGTGTACCCGGCTTCACGGAGCACCTCGCGGGTGTGGGCGCCGAGCTCCGGGGGCGGGCGCCGGAACCCGCTGTCGCTGTCCCCGTAGTTCAACGGGTGCTCGATCGCCGGGATCGTCCGGTCACCATCACCGAGTTCGGTGATGACGCCGCGGGCCTCGGTCTGCTCGTTGTACAACGCGTCCTCGACGTCCGCGACCGGGCCCGCGGGCACCCCCGCCTCGACCAGGCGGTCCAGCCACTCCGCGGTCGAGGCCGCCGCGAGCTCGGCCTCGATCTCGGCCTCGAGGGCGTCCATGTTCCGTACGCGGTCGGCGTTGGTCTCGAACCGGTCGTCCTCGAGGAGGTCCTCCCGGTCGAGGACGGCACAGAACCGCTCCCACAGCCGCGTGTTCAGACACGCGACGTTCAGGTAGCCGTCGCCGGTCTCGTAGGTCTGGTACGGCGCGAGAACCGGGTCACGCGCGCCCATGCGACGCGGCTGTTCGCCAGCGAAGACCTTTCCCGCCTGCTTGGTCAGCCAGGGCAGGGTGGCGTCCAACATCCCGAGGTCGATGTACTCGCCCTCCCCGGTGTGGGCGCGGCGGTACAGCGCCGTGACGATGCCGAACCCCGCCCACATCGCCGTGATCAGATCGGTCTGTGGCAGCCCGACCTTCACGGGTTGGCCGTTGGGTTCCCCGGTCACGCTCATGATGCCGGAGTGGCCCTGGACCAGGAGGTCGTACCCCGGGCGTTCCCGCCACGGGCCCGTCTGGCCGAACGCCGAGATGGCACAGTACACCAGCTCCTCGTTGTGCTCCCGCAGCGTCGGTTCGTCGACACCCAACCGTTCGGCGGTGCCCGGTCGGAAGTTCTGGATGAACACGTCCGTCGCCTCGACGAGGTCGTACAGGGCCTCGAGGCCCGCCTCGGATTTCAGGTCGAGTTCGATGCTGCGTTTCCCGTAGTTCACCGTCCAGAAGTAGGGGGACTCCCCGTCGACGAACGGCGGCCCGGAGTGCCGGATGTCGTCGCCGGCATCGGGGCGCTCGACCTTGACGACGTCGGCGCCCTGGTTGGCGAGCATCAACGAACAGAAGCCGCCGGTGACGAACGTCGACAGATCGAGGACCGTGATCCCCTCGAGGATGCGGTCGGCCATAGCCGAGTCACCGACCCCCGAACCAAAAACATAGCGGACCCCGTCACTCCAGGACGTCGTAGGGGATGACCTCCACCGTCTCCCCCTCGGTGAGGGGGTCGGTGGTGCAGACGACGCCGTCGGCCCGTGTGGTCCGCGTCGAGGAGGACAGCACCGACGGGTCGAACGTGTCCGAATACACGGAAAGCGCCGAGTCGACGTGGCCAAGCGGTTCGGCGACGCCGTCGGCGAGCGTGACCGGGATCACGTACTCGAACCCCTCCGGCCCCAGGCCAACGTCGGTCGAACACTCCGCGGCGACGGTGGGGTAGGGGCCACCGGCCCCGGTGAACAGCGGCGCCATGACGAAGGTGGCGACGACGTGGGCGCCGATCGGCTTCCCGGGGATGGCCACCGCGACCGCGTCCTGGTCGGGGAGGTGTGCGACCGCGATCGGTTTCCCGGGCCGGATCCGGACCTTGTGGAACAGGACGTCGCCGAGCTCGTCGAGGGCGCGGACGACGTGGTCTTTGTGCCCGACGCTGGTCCCGCCCGTCGAGACGACGACATCGTGGTCGGCGGCGGTCTCGGCCAACAGGTCCCGCACCCTCTCGTACTCGTCGGGAGCACTGCCCTCGTAGGTCGCGGTGTGGCCCCAAGACTCGACGAGGCCCGAAAGCATCGGAGAGTCCAGGTCCCGGGTCCGGCCCTCGTGAATCTCGGTGCCGGTCGCCACCACCCCGACCGAGAACGGCGTTCGCACCGTCACCGACTCCAGGCCCATGTCCCCCAAGAGGATGGCGTCCCGGGGCCCGAGCCGCTCTCCGGCCGCGAACAGGGTCTCACCAGCCCGGTAGTTCCGCCCGCGCTCGTAGACGTAGGTCCCGGCCTCCAGGGTCGGCCCGGTGAGCGCCCCGTCCTCGACGGTGGCCTCCTCCCGTTTCAGGACCGCATCGGCGCCACTCGGGATCGGCGCCCCGGTCGCGACACGTCTGGTCTCGCCCGGCCCGAGCTCCCCGGGGTCGTCCTCGGGGAACACCTCCCCCTCGCGGACGGTCAACGGATACTCGTCGCCGGCGTTGATCGCGAACCCGTCCATGGTCGCCCGGCTCAGCGGTGGGGCATCGGCCTCGGCCGTGATCGACGCCGCCAGCACCCGGCCGCCGACCTCGGCCAGGGGCACGTCCTCGGTCGGGTGGTCCTCTACGATCGTCTGCCGCAACTCGAGGACGCGGTCGACCGCCGCCTCCCGCCACAGGAGCTCGTCGTGGTCCATACTCGTCCACCGCCGCGCCACGGGAAAAGCGGTCGGGTCCCACCCGGTTTCACCGGGACCGGTCACTGCGACGGGTCGAGTACCGTCATGCCCGCGGTCGCCCCCGCACGCAGGTCCGCGTGGACCCCCGGCACCGCCTCGAGGCCGACGGTGTCGGTGACGACCGGGTCGATCCGCCCGTCGGCGAGCAGTCGGGCAGCCCGCACGACCTCGTCCTTGGTGGCGTACCGGGACCCGAGCAACGCCCGCTCCCGTTCGACGAACTCCCGCAACGGTCGGTCGAGGCTCCGGTCGTGGTGGGTGGTCAACGACACCAGCCGCCCGTCCATGGCCAGGGTCTCCCAGGCCGTCTCGAGGGTGTCGGGGTCCCCGACCGTGTCCACGACGACCGTCGGCCCGTCCCCGTACGGCGTCAGCGCCCGCACCCGCTCCCCGAAGTCCTCGCCCCGGGCGTCGATCGGGGTGACGTGGGCCGGGGTGTGGGCGTCGACGTGGGCCAACCGGTCGTCGGTGACGTCGGCGGCCAGCACGTGGGCGCCCCGCACCGCCGCGAACTGGGCGAGGTGGACGCCGACCCGGCCCGCGGCCCCGACGATCAACACCGTGTCGGTATCGTCAACCCCCGCCCGGTCACAGACGTGCAGCGGCGTCGCCAACCCGTCGGTGGCGACCGCCCCCGCGGCAAACGACGCGGCCTCGGGTAGCGGCAGGACGTTTGTCGCCGGCACCACCGCCTGCTCGGCGTAGGCGCCGTCCCGCTGCACCCCGACCCACCCATCCATCGCCAGACACTGGTTGGTGTCCCCGCGGCGACAGGCATCACACGACCCACAGATCAGGTAGAAGTACGAAAGCACCCGGTCACCGATGTCCACCCCGGTCACCCCGTCCCCGACCGCGTCGACGACGCCGGCGAACTCGTGGCCCGGGATCCGCGGGGTCAACCCCGGGTCGTCGGCCAACCCGCCCTGGATGACGTTCTCGATGGTGCGGGTCACGCCACACGCCCGGACGTCGACGACCACCTCGTCGGCGGCCGGCGTCGGCCGGTCGACCGTCGTCACGGCCAGGTCCCCACCCCACTCCTCGAGGACGACCGCCTGCATCGATGCCATACCCGGCGTGGTGCCCGCGGCCAGTTAGCTGTTCGGTCGGCGACGGTGGCACCGTCGACGAATCCGTTAGGGAAGTGTAAGAAATATTTAGGAGGGTGGGTTGTCTGCCCCCAGCCATGCCACGGGATACCACAGACGACAGCCGCACCGACGGTGGCACCGACCTCGTCGAGTACGGCATCGAGGAGGAACCCCCGCTCGGGGAGTCAGTCGCCCTCGGCATCCAGCACCTTCTGGCGATGTTCCTCTCGACGGTCGCCCTGCCACTGGTCATCGCCAGCGCCATCGGCGTCGGCGCCAGCGACACCACGTTCATCGTCCAGATGGCGTTGCTCGTCGCCGGCATCGCGACCATCGTCCAGGCCTACCCCATCGGCCCGGTCGGCGCCCGCCTCCCCATCGTGATGGGGACCAGTGCCATCTTCGTCTCACCGTTGATCGACGTCGGCTCCGAGTTCGGGCTCGCCGCCATCTTCGGGGCGGCCCTGGTCGCCGCGCCGGTCGAGATCGTACTCGGGTACTTCTTCGACGAGGTCGAACGGTTCTTCCCCCCGCTCGTGACCGGCATCGTCGTGATGCTCGTCGGCTTGACCCTCGTCCCCATCGCGTTGCAGTACTCCGCGGGGACCCCCGGCACCGAGACCTTCGGTAGCCTCGAGAACCTCGGCCTCGCCGCCCTCGTCCTCGTCGTCGCCGTCGTCGCCAACCAGTTCTTCGGCGGGTTCACGCGAGCCGCCAGCGTCCTCATCGCCGTGGTGGTCGGCTACCTCGCGGCTATCCCGCTCGACCTGCTCGACCTCTCGGCCGTCGGCGACGCCGCCTGGTTCTCGCTGCCGACGCCGCTGGCGTTCGGCCTGGAGTTCGAACCCAGTGCCATCGTCCTCGTCGGCTTCGCCTACATCATCACCTCCATGGAGACCATCGGGGACATCGCCGGCACGACCGAGGCCGTCGGCCGCAACCCCACCAGCGAGGAGACCAAAGGCGGCCTCGTCGCCGACGGCGTCATGTCGGGGTTCGCGGCCATCTTCAACGCCTTCCCGAACACCTCCTTCAGCCAGAACGTCGGCCTCATCAGCTTCACCGGCATCGCCAGCCGGTTCGTCGTCGGCATCACCGGGATCTTGCTCATCGTCCTCGGTCTCGTGCCGAAGGTCGCCGCGGTCGTCTCCGCGATGCCCAACCCGGTGCTGGGCGGGGCGGCCGTCGTCCTCTTCGGCATGATCTTCTCGATCGGCCTCCGCATCGTCGTCCGCGGCGCCGAACTCACCCGGCGGAACCTCACCATCATCGCGACGTCGATCGTCCTCGGCGTCGGGGTCGAGTGGCGGGCCGACGCCCTCGCCCAGCTCCCCGAGGACATCCAGGTGCTGGCCACCTCGGGCCTGATCGTCGGCGGCGTCACCGCGCTCGTGTTGAACGCCGTCCTCCCCGAGGAGACCGGGCGCATGGTCGAAGGCCCCATCGGCGAACCCGTCGCCGGCCACGACGACGACGGCGAGTAGCGGGTCGGCGTCGACCTACTGCTCGGTGAACGCCACGCAGCGACACACCGAGGACTCCCCACCCCGGAACCGCCACGGGAAGGTGCCGATCTGGCACCGCTCGTTGAACAGCGACGACGGCACCTGCGCGTTCTCGACGTGGACGATCCCCTCCGGGAACAGTTCGGTGTGCATCAACTGGTAGCCCGACGGCGGGAAGATCTCGTCGAGGTCGTCGACCCCGAGCTGGTCGGCCGCCTCGGCGGCCAGGTCGGGGCGGACGTCCCGCACCACGGTGTTCATCGGGTGGTCGGCACTCCCACAGTCCAAGATCAGGTACTCCAGGTCCTTTTCCTTACACCAGTCTGCGAACTCCTGGTTCGGGCCGGGATGCTTACAGAAGTACCGGTGGGGGTCGGCGTCCTCCCGGTGCCAGGCGTACTGCTGGTACCCGGTGTGGATGAACAGGATGTCCCCCTCTCGGACGTCGGCGACGTCCTCGACCATCTCGGAGGTGTAGACGTCGTAGTCCCCGACCTTCTCGGAGATGTCCGCGACGACCGCGTCCCCCACCAGTCCGTCGAGGGGCATCGATTCGATGTCCCGCCCCGACGCGATGAAGTGGATCTCCCCGTCCAGGTGGGTGCCGGTGTGGTTCATGAACTCGATCTTCTGGCCGTTGACCTTCTCGGTGTCCAACGATTTCTCGTACCACACCTTCGGGTTGTCGTAGGTCGGCCACGCGGGCGTGTCGCCACTCCAGGGCTGGGTGAGGTCGTGCATCTCGTAGCCGTCGAGCATGCCCGAACCGACCCGCGGCGCGGGCATAAAGATACGGTCTCCGAGCCCCGCCACCCGGGATCGACTCGCGGCGTCAGTAGTACCGGTCGGTCGTCCAGGCCGCCGCCGCCCCCGTGAACGCCACCCCGATCCCGTACCCGACCATCGGACCGAGCAGGTCACCGAGGTTCCCGCCACCCCCACCGGCGCCGTCGGGTGCGGTGCTGGCGACGAACACGAACAACACGATGACCATCACGACGAACCCGATGAACGACCCGATGGCCGCCGCCGTCGCGGCGTCGTGGTCGTCACCCCCGAGCTGCATCCCGGTGGGGATCCCGGTGATGACCGCGACGAGCGGTGCGGTGATGAACCCCGCACCCAACCCCGCGGTCGCCCCGCCGAACGTGCCAAGCGTCGATCCGGTCCCGGCGAACGCGTCCAGGAGCAGGAACGACAACGCGTACCCGAACCCGACCGCGAGGTACGCGCCCACCGTGAACCGGATGTAGCGTTGGGTCTGTTCGCGTTGGACGACCTCCTGGATCGTCGCCGACGTGGATGTCTGCCCGCCAACTGTACCCTGAGTCTCCGAACCGCTGTCGTCCCCTGACATGTGCGACCCCGTTTCCCACCACCCCCAATAAACGTTGGTCATCCCCGCCGACACGGACGAGCACGGGTCAGCCGCCCGCCGCGGCCTGCCCGGGTGGCCCGGACCGTGCCCGAATCGGTGGCGGTAAACCAGGGCGGCGCGGACTCGTCCCATGACCCGTCGCCGGGCCACCACCACACTCGTCCTCGTCGCCGCCGGGGGATTCGGGGGTGCCGTGTCGCGGTACGCGGTCTCGACGGTGATGCCCGGACTCGGCGGCACCCTCCTCGTCAACGTCACCGGGAGCCTCCTCCTGGGCGCCCTACTCCACCAGTTCATCACCACCCACCACCTCACCCCCCGCACCCGACTGGTGGCCGCCACGGGCTTCCTCTCCTCGTACACGACCTACTCGACGTTCGCCGTCCAGACCGCGACCGCCGCCTCACCCCTCCTGGTCGCGGGCAACATCGTCGGGACCTACGCCCTCGGGTTCGGCGCGGCCGCCGCCGGCCGCCATCTCGCCGACCGACTCAGGAGGCCGCGATGGCTGGACTGACGCCAGCGGTCCTCGTCGGCATCGGCGGGAGCCTCGGCGCCGTCCTCCGGCACCTCGTCGGGGAGGCCGTCGCCATCGAGGGCGTCCCGCTCCCGACCTTCGTGGTCAACGTCCTGGGCTCGTTTGCCCTCGCGGCGCTCACGTTCGGCGCCACCGACGGTGGAACTCTGCTGTTCGTCGGCACCGGGGTCTGCGGGGCGTTCACCACGTTCTCCTCGTTCGCCGTCGAGACCGTCGAACTCTGGGACGGTGGCGACCCCGTACGGGCCGTCGTCTACGCGGTCGGCACCGGCGTCGCGGCCGCCGCCGGCGTCGCCCTCGGCTGGGCGGTCACCACCCTTCCCTGACCCCGCAACCCGTTTTATGGGGTCGGCGCCCGACAGGGCGACTGGATGCAGTTCACCACGTACCTCCGCGACCGCGCCTGGACCCCGTTGCTGGGGTATGGCCTGTTCATCGCCTTGATGGTCGCCGGGTACTACTACAACATCACCTTCGTCCAGCTCGGGTTGATTGATCTCGGCACCCGTCTGGTTGGCCTCTCGGCGGCCGCCGTCTCCATGTGGATGGCGGCCCTCGCCCTGCTCACGCTCGTCGCGGCCGTAATCACCGGCGTGGTCATGGACCGCCGCGGCTGGGGGACCGACCTCTACCTGAAGCTTCGCCTGCTCTGGCTCGTCGTCGCCCTCCAGTTCGTGTTGACCCTGTGGGCCCCCGGCATCCGGTCGGTCCCGGCCTTCGGCGCCTGGATCGTCCTCGGCGGCCTGGGATTGGGCGTCGGCTTCCCCGTCTCGTTCAGCCTCGCCGCCGACCTCATCCCCGTCCCCGATCGGGGCCCCGTCGCGGCCGTCGCCACCGCCGTCACCTACTTCGCCGCCAACGCCTACCCCCTGGACTGGTCGATCAAGGTGTTCAGCGACGTCCTCCTCGTCGCCATGCTCCCCGGCCTCCTCGTCCTCGGCGTCCTCGCCGCCGGCCGCATCGATTGCCTCGACCGCGTCGTCACCCAACTGGGCACCCAACACCAACGGTTCGGCCGCGGCCGCTTCTGCCATCCCACCCCCGTCCGGACCCGGAGCCTCGCGTTCCTGGTCCCGCTCGTGTTGATGTTCGGCGTCTTCTTCGTCGACAGCCTCGGGTTCCTCCGCATCATCGACACCCCCGCCCTGGTCCTGTCCTCCTGGCAGTCACCGGAGCTGTCCACGCGACTGGGCATCGCCGTCGCCCACGTCCTCGGCGCGGCCATCGCCGGCATCCTCTACGTCAACTTCGACCTCGAGTGGGTGTTCGTCTGGATCTTCGCGCTGTTCGCGTTGACCCACATCCTGTACACCACCGACCTCCGCATCGCCGAACTGCTCCCCGGGTTCGCCGGCGGGAACTCCCCGCTGAACGCCGCCATGTACGCCGTCGCCGTGAGCTTCTACACCACCCTGAACTTCGCGCTGTGGCCGGATCTCGCCACCACCGACACCATCGGTACCCACACCGCCATCGGCGTCGGCGTCGCCGGTTGGCTCGCCACCTTCCTCAGCACCGCCGTCGCCCTCTTCCTCCAGCAGGCCGAGGTCACCCTGCTTACTCACCTCAACCTCGTCAATGCCCTGGCGTTGCTGTTGCTGTTCGGCCTCATCGCGGGCCTGTACGTCCAACGACTGCTCGCCGTCGCCCGGGAGGCCCCGACGCCATGACCCCCACCGAAGCCCTGCCGCTGTTGGTCGTCGTCACCCTCCTCGTCGCCTCGAGTGGCGTCGCCGTCGACCAGATGACCGTGACCTACACCGGCGACCACGCCGTCGACGGTCGCGAGGACGTCTCCGTGGTCGCCGGCGGCACCGTCACCGTCCCCGCCGACACCACCGTCCAGAGCCAGGTGTACGTCGTCGGCGGCACCCTCACCGTCGCGGGCACCGTCACCGGGGACGTCACCGTCCTCGGCGGCAACCTCACCGTCGCCGACACCGGCGCCATCACCGGCACCCTCGAGACCCTCGCCGGCACCACCGACGTCGCCGACGGCGCCGCCATCGGCGAGCGGACCAGGCTCCCGGTCACCGAACCCGCGGCCGGCCCGTTCGGCCAGTACGGCGCCCTCGTCTTCCAGATACTGACACTGGGCCTGGCGGCGTGGATCCTGGCCCGCCGCCGCCCCACCTTCCTCGAGAACGTCGCCCGGACCGCCACCGCCCACCCCGTCGTCACCGGCGTCGTCGGCGCCCTCGCCGGGCTCACCCTGCTGGTGCTGTTCGTGTACATGGCCTTCACCCTCCTGTTGCTCCCGGTCAGCATCCTCGGCCTCCTCGGCGAACTCGCGGTGGTCTTCTACGCCTACGTCGCCTTCGGCCACCGCATCGGCACCCACCTCCCCACCGCCCACACGGGCCTGGCCGCGGTCCTCGGCGTCACCGGGTTCCTCCTCGCCCTCGAACTCCTCGGCCGCATCCCCCTGCTCGGCGCCGTCGTCCAGATCGCCGTCGTCGCCATCGGCTTCGGCGCCGTCCTGCTCACCTTCTTCGGCCTGCGGGAGTTCCACCCCGCCACCATCCCCCAATGATCGACACCGTCCGCACCGCACTCGGCCGCCTCCACATGGGCTGGGACCACGTCCTGTTCGCCAACTGGCCGATCGACCCCGCCACCCTCCGCCCCCACGTCCCCGACGCCCTCGCCATCGACACCCACGACGGCGACGCCTACCTCTCGGTCGTCCCCTACACCAACGTCGACGTCCGCCCGCCCTGGATGCCGACCGGCACCGGCATCGGCCTCCCGGAGCTGAACCTCCGCACCTACGTCACCCACGACGCCGGCCCCGGCGTCTACTTCCTGAGCCTCGACGCCGACGGCATCCTCGGCGTCCTCGGCGCCCGCCTGTTCCACTTCCTCCCCTACTACAACGCCGCCATCACCATGCACATCGCGGACCGCACCGTCCGGTTCACCAGCGACCGCCGCCACCCCGGCGCCCGCGCCCTGCACTTCGAGGCGACCTACCAGCCCAGCGGCGACCCGTTCACCCCCGACCCCGACAGCCTCCCCCACTTCCTCACCGAACGCTACCGCTACTACACCGAGGCCCCCGACGGCCTGCGGTACGCCGACGTCGACCACCCGCCCTGGACCCTGTATCCTGCCACCGCCACCCTCGCGGCCGACGCCGTCTTCACCGCCAACGGCCTCACGTCCCCGACCACCGACCCCCGGCTGTACTACAGTCCCGGCACGGACACCACCGCCAGCGGCAGCCACCGCCTCCCCTGAACCGACACGCACCGCCCCAACCCCAAGACACCTCAGCCTCGGTGCCCACGCCCCACGCATGGGGCGGAACATGCTCGTCGACGGCGAGTGGCACACCGACGTCGAAGCCTACACCGACGACGACGGCGCCTTCGACCGGGTCGAGACCACCTTCCGGGACTGGATCGCCGGCACCCACCGCGGCGCCGACGACGTCGTCACCGACGGCCCCGCCCCTGACCCGGGGCGATATCACCTCTACATCGCCCGGAACTGCCCGTGGGCCCACGGTGCCGCCCTCACCCGTCGCCTCGCCGGCCTCACCGACGCCGTCACCGTCGACGTCCTCGACCCCGTCCGCCACGACGAAGGGTGGACGTTCACCCCCGAGAAGGACGGGTGCACCCCCGACACCGTCACCGGCGCCACCCACCTGCGGGCGGTCTACACCGCGGCCGACCCCACCTACACGGGACGGGTCACCGTCCCCGTCCTCTGGGACCGGGAAGCCGAGACCATCGTCAACAACGAGTCCATCGAGATCATGCGGATGTTCGCCACCGCCTTCGACGGCGGGGACCGGGACCTCTACCCCGCGGGCCACCGCGAGACCGTCGACCGGATCGTCGACGCCATCTACGACCCGATCAACAACGGCGTCTACCGCGCCGGGTTCGCCGACAGCCAGGCCGCCTACGACGACGCCGTCACCGACCTCTTCGACGCCCTCGACCATTGGGACGACGTGCTGGCCGACCGGCGATACCTCGCCGGTGACAAGTTGACCCTCGCGGACCTCCGCCTGTTCCCCACACTGGTCCGCTTCGACGAGTGCTACCACACCGCCTTCAAGTGCAACCGTCGGTATCTCACCGACTACGACAACCTGTGGCCGTACCTCCGGGACCTCTACCAGACCCCCGGCGTCGCCGAGACGGTCGTGATGGACCACATCAAAGACCAGGGCTACTACCAGGACGAGATCACCCCGATCGGGCCCGACCCGGACTTCCGGGCGCCACACGACCGCGACCGACTGCAGTGACCGCCGATCCCCGGTGACCGCCCGACCCCGAAGAACCCATTGATATCTGAAACAATTCAGCTGTATCTAATTGCCTTCCCTCAATCTGCCCACATCATTTCCCTGAAATAGACCCGAAAGTACTTGAAACCGGTCCGTGACCGGTTCCCTACCCCTACCCGACGGGTGGCATCTGCGACGACCGCGTTGGAAGTGGGCCGGGGGATGGGCGATTGCCACCTACCGACCGATACCACCAACCATGACACAGACGACAGCCAAGATCCGTGGCCTCACACTCGCCACGCTGATGGTGCTCTCCGTCTTCGCGGCCACCATCGCGTTCGGCGGGTCTGCAGCCGCGGCCGCGACAGGGATGTCCCTCGACGACGCCTATGTCAGCGCGGGGACACCGATCAACGTGACCGTCACCGACGACGGCGCGAACAACAACGGGAACATCACACTGTTCCTCGACGAGAACAGCAACGGCAACTACAACACCGGCGAGTGGAACACGACGATCACCAGCGACGGTGAATCGTCGGACACCGACGTCACCTACCAGTACGACACCTCCGGGCTCGCCTCGGGGTCGTACACGCTGGGCGCCATCGAGGGGGACGACCCCGCCGACGGCACCGCGGCCGAAGTGACGAACTCGTTCACCATCGACAACGAACCCCTCGCCGTCTCGAAGGCAACCGAGTACACGGACGGCACCGGGAACTACGTCATCGAACTCGCCTACAACGACGACATCGTCGCCGGCGGGACGGAGTTCGAAGTGTTCGTCGACGGCGTCTCCGTCGCCAACTACTCGGTGGGCGGCCCCAACGCCACCGAGGCCAGTCCGGGTCGCGTGCTGATCACGCTGTCCCAGGACTACGACGGGGACATCACCGTCGAGACGCCGCCCAACCTGACCGACGGCGCCCACACGCTGCCGGAGCAAACCATCGACGTCCGCGAGACCGACGCGACACTCGACGTCGCGGCCGGCGCCGACGACACGGCCTTCAAAGGGTCGGTCATCGCCGTCGACTTCAGCGCCACGGACGTTGACTTCGACATCACCACCGGTGGCGGCTACTTCTTCCAGGGGTCGACCGGACCGACCAGCGAGATCTACGTGTTCGACACGTCGGACAAATCCGCTGGCACCTACTTCGTCGACCAGGGCCGCGACCAGGGTGACGGCGCCGGTGACGCCGAACTCACCGTCCGTGCCCTGGACCTCTCGGTGAGTGCGCCGAGCGAGGTCCAGACCGGGTCGACGTTCACCGCGACGGTGACCGCCAACTCCGGCGACCGCGACGTCGACGTCGCACTCCTGGCGCCGGACGGCTCCGTCGCCGACACCGCATCGACGACCCTCGACGGGTCCGGTGAGGGCAGCGTGTCCCTGACCGCCGGGTCCGCGACCGGCAACTACTCCGTCGTCGTCACCGACGTCGCCACGGGCAACCAGGACAGCACGACGGTCTCCGTGGCCTCGACACCGTCGGCGTCGATGACCTTCGGTGCGAGTTCGTTCAGTGCCGAGCAGGGTGACTTCGCGTACGTCGTCATCAACATGCAAGGCACGACGCAGGCGACCGTCTCCATCGGTGGCGAGGAGACGAACTATCAGATCAACGCGACGGTCACCGACCAGAACGGTGACGGTCAAGTTGTCCTGATGTTCAACACGTACACCGCCGGTACGGGGTCGACGACCCTGTCCGCCGCGGGGGCTGACACTGTCGCCGTCGAGAGCGGCGAAACCAGTCTGGGCGCCATCATCGACACCGGTGCCTACGTGATCTTCGGCGAGGCGGGCGACGTCAGCACGAGCGAAGTGCGTGACACGCCCGGTGCGACGAGCACGCTCCTCGTCGAGTCCCGGTCGACCGGCGAGATGAGCCTCTGGGAGGCGCCCCACGGCACGACGCTGAACAGCCTCGACACCATCGAGGCCGCGATCTCGGGCGGGAAACTCACCGAGCTCAGCGGCGGTGTCGCCGCGGGCGACGTCCTCGTCCACCGCGTGACGGTCTCGGGCGTCTACGGCCTGCTGGCCTCGACGGGGGCCGCCACGCCGACGGCGGCCTTCGAACAGGCCTACACCGCCGGGGATCTCGACCTGACCGTGACCCAGACGAACCCCGGGCAGAACCAGCAGCCGAAGGTGATGGACCTCGGTGAGAGCATCGACGCCGGTGCGATCGAGGTCGTCACCTCCGACGCCAACAACTTCGTGGTCATCGTCATCGAGACCGACCACGCCGTCTTCGAGCGTGACGGCCAGGGCGAGACGAACTTCAGCGCCCAGCCGGGCGACGAGTTCGACGTCAGCTTCGAGGTCACCGACGACAAGCTGCCCGCCGACGCGGACGGCTCCGACACGGCGGCCGCCAACTACAGCGTCGTCGCCGGCACCGCCATGGTGAGTTACCAGGGCGATGCCTTCCAGACCGAAGCCGAATCCAACGTCACGGTGTCTGGCTCCTCGACGTGGGCGCCGGGCACGACGCTGACGGTCCGGGTCAAGAGCGACGGTGGCGTCACACCGGCGTTCTTCACCCAGACCGACGTCGTCGTCCAGCCGGACGGCACGTGGAGTCTGGACACGAACGTGTTCGCGAACGCGAGTGCCGACTCGCCGTTCACGATCACCGTCTTCAAGGGCGGGAACGTGGTGACGCAGGCGCCGGGTGAGGTCGTCGACTCGACGACGACCACCACGACCTCGACCACGACGACGACCACCACGACCACGACGAGCACGACGACGACTACGACGACCACGTCGACGACGACGTCAACCACCACGACGACGTCGACGACGGAGTCGACGACCACCACGGAGTCCGGGGACGGCGGTCCGGGCTTCACGGTCGCGCTCGGCTTGGTCGCCGTGCTCGCCGCTGCCCTGCTCGCGGTGCGGCGCCGCCAGTAAGGTAGATCACGGCTGACCCCCGGCATCGGGTCATTGCGGTGACGTTCCCTTTCTTTCGCGTGCCACCCTCGAGGAGCCACGCCACCCGTCAGCGCCGTCGCACCCGCTGAACCGGGGACACAGGCGTTATAGGCCGGTCACGTCAACACCCGCGTATGCACCACCAGTCCCGCCCGCCCACCCCGGACGCCCCACCGCTGATCGGCCACGGCCTCGCCTTCTCCCGGGCCCCCTTCGACGCCCTGGAGCGATGGGCGACCGTCGACGACGTCGTCCACCTCACCTTCCCCGGCCGGGACCTCTACCTCGTCACCGACCCCGCCCTCATCGAAACCGTCCTCGTCGACCGCCACGACGAGTTCACCATCGGGCGGGACCAGCGGGAGACCTTTGCCGGCATCGAGGACGATGCCGTCAACGCCAGCACCGGCGACACGTGGCGCCGCCTCCGCCGCGGCCTCCACCCCGCGTTCACCTGGGCGGGGCTGCAGGCCTACATCCCACGGATCGCCGCCCGCACCCGCGATCACCTCACCGACTGGACGACCGGCGACCGCTTCGACCTCCACACCGAGATGCGGTTGCTGACCCTCCACATCCTCGGCGACACCCTGCTCGGCACCGACACCACCGGCGACGAAGCCATCGTCATGGACGCCGCCGACGCCCTCGTCGACCGCTCGGACCCACGCCGATTCGGCCAACTCCTCCCCGACTGGGTCCCCACCCCCACCCAACGCCGGTTCCGCCGCCGCGTCGCCGCCCTGGACACCTACGTCGCCGACATCCTCGCCGACAAATCCCCCGGGGACGAGGACGTGTGCTCGGTGCTGTTGGCCGCCCACGAGGACGGCGCCCTCTCGATGGCCGAGGTCCGGGACAACACCACCGCGATGCTGTTAGCCGGCCACGACTCCACCGCCGCCGCACTGACCTACGCCTGGCGCGCCCTGAACTGCCACCCCGCGGTGGCTGCCCGCCTCCGCGAGGAGTACGCCACCGTCGTCGACGACGAGGAGTTCGACGCCGACCACGTCGACGCCCTCGACCTGACACGACGAGTCGTCGACGAGACGCTGCGCCTCTACCCGCCGACGTGGGCGGTCAACCGCGAGACCCGCGACCAGCTCACCCTCGGCGGCTACACCCTCCCGGCCGGCGCCCAGCTCACCATGCCCAACTGGGTGCTCCACCGCGACGAGCAATACTGGGACGACCCCGAGACCTTCGACCCCGACCGATGGACCCGTGACCGGGACCGACCCGAGTACGCGTACTTCCCGTTCAGCGGCGGCCCCCGCCACTGCATCGGGATGCGGTTCGCCCGCCTCGAACTCGTCACCGCCCTCGCCACCATGGTCGAGGCCGTCGACCTCGACGTCGAGACCGACGGCGAGTTGACCTTCGCGCCGACGCTGTCCCTGCGGCCCGAGACCGACATCACCGCGACCGTGAACCCCTCGTAATCGGGGGTCAACGCGGGTCACCCAGGAACGTTCGTGACGTAGCACCGCTTACGTCTGTAGCCCACGGAGGGTCGACGATGCCCGACATCGAGTCCGTCGCCGTCGACCCGGACCACTGCCACCGGTGTGGCACGCGCGTGGGCACCACCACCTTCGAGGGTCGCGAGACGCCGTGGTGTCCGAACTGTGAGTTGATCCTCTCCCGGACGCCGGTTCCCGGGGTCCACGTTGTCGTCCACGACGCCGACTCGGTGTTACTGCTCGACGAACCGATTCCCCAACACGAGGGGGTCCTGAGTCTCCCCGGAGGCTTCTGCAAACCCGACGAGGGACCGGAACAGGCACTCTGCCGGGAACTCGAAGAAGAGACCGGTCTGGCAGCCGACCCGGCAGCCTTGCAGTTCGTGACGGTCGTCCACGCCGCTCTCGACGGTATCGCATTCTACTTTCTGACGTACGCCCTCCCCCGTGACGCCACGACCGGGAGCCTGTCCGGTGAGGCCGCGGGGTTCGAGGCCGCTTTCCATCCACTCGAGGCAGTCCTCGAGGGTTCTGCACCGCTCCGGGACAACGACCGGGATCGCATCGCCGAAGCCATCGAGACCGCCCCGCGTTGACGGTCCCGGGGCAGCCATCCAGCTGGTCGCTCCCGACATCCGGGGGGCCAGGCCGGGGCCGTTTCGAGGAGCGCGTCGATCGCCGATTGGGTGCACAGGGGCCGGGATGACAAGGAAATACTGCCTCATCGGTCTGGAGGACCGGTCGCTGCCGAGCACGAAAGAGAACTCCAGCGAAGGTTGCACCCGTCTCGGTGACCGCTGGGGTCGACCCCTCAGATCGGGGTCGGCCCGGACAATGTCACCTCGAGGCCGATATCGATATCGGCGAGGGTAATCGAGCCCTCGTCGACGATGTTCGTGGGTGCCAGCACCGGCGCGCCAATATTGGGATCGGACGGCGGGAGCCCGGTCCCCAGAAGGGCGGCGGTCAACGGTAACGGTGGTCGGCCACCGCCCTGGGTCGGGGCCTCGGGATCCCGGATGACCGGGCCCGACTGTTCACCGACGACGATCCGCATGCCCATTCCACCCCATTCGTGGGGGGCACAAAACAGGTCGTAGACGCCCGGTTCCTCGAAGCGGTACAGCCAGAAGCCGTGGTGATCGTTCACCGGCGAGGAGAACGCCGGGACGCCATCGGGCACGCGTTGTTGGCGTTCCTGGCCGGGGTGATAGGCCGTGATGGTGTGTTCGGGGGTGTGGAAGTCGAACTCGACGATTGACCCCGGCTCGACGGCGAGGCCGATCGGATCGAAATGAAAGGCCCCGAATCCCACGGTCAGCGACGGGTCAGCGGGCCCTGGCTCGTCGATCTTGGTCTCGTCTACGTGGAGGCCGACGGTTTCGTCGGGGGTGAGCCGCCTCGGAACGTCGTCGTCACCGGTCCCAGCATACCCGAACTGGGGATGGATCACCGGTGGTCTCGCTGGATCGAATCCGCCCGAGTCCTGGGGTGACCGGTCTGGGCGCTGCGTTGCGGTCGCGGCGCCGCCGAGGAACGGTAGCGCCGCACCGATCCCCGTCGCCTTCAGGACGGGTCGGCGGGACCACGTCGATCGATCGCTCGGTTCGGTGCCGTCGTCGATGTCTGGGTCAGGTGTCATTGTCTTGGTTCGGCGTCTGTCACTTCCGGGCCGTGACCATCGTCTCCGGGCCGGGGAGCGGTCTCGCCTCCCCGCCTTCGAAGCCGGCCTGATGGAGCCACTCGATACACTGGCGGGGCGTGTAGTCGGCCCCCGCCGGGGTCTCGATGAGCATGTTCAAGCTCATCAGCAGCGGTAACACAGCGGTGTCGCGATCGTTGTCGATCATCGTCCCGTAGACGATGACGGCGCCCCCCGGGGCCACCGCGTCGTAAACCTTCGCGAGGATCTCCCTGGTCTCGTCGAACGACCAGTCGTGGAGGATGTGCCCGAGGACGTAGACGTCGGCGGCGGGCAGTGCCTCGTCGGCGAAGAAATCGACGGTTCGGAACTCGATGCGGTCGGCAGCAGCACTTTCCCCGATGTAGTCCTGGAAGTGCGGCTCGATGCGGGGGAGGTCGGCACCGATCACGTGGACGTGGTCGTTCACCTCCGCGATCTGTCGCGGGACGACCCCTTCGCTGGTGCCGAGATCGACGACTGACTCGTGGTCGCGCCAGTCGAACTCGTTGGCGATGACTCCTGCCGCGGCCATGCTGAAACTGGTCATCGCGCTGCAGAACTGTTCGAGGATGTCGTCGTCGTGGTAGATGACGCCCTCGAAGGGGTGGACCCCGTCGGTGTCGAGTTCGTTCTGGGGCTGGCCCGTCCGGAGTGCGGTTTCGAGGTCGTCCCAGAACGGGTACAGTCGGTCGTTGACCATCTCGAACCAGCCGACGAACGAGGTCGGTTTCCCCGGGACGAGGTAGGTCGACGCTTGCGGCGTGTTCCGGTACTCGTAGTCCGTCCGGTCGAGCAGGTCAAGCGCGACGAGCGCGTCCAAGAAGTCCTTGGACGCCCGGGGATGGAGCCCGACGGCGTCCTCGAGCTCCTCGACGGTGAGCGGTCCGTGCTGCTCGAGTTCGGCGAAGACGCCGAGCGTGGTGGCGCTCAGCAGTGCTTTCGCCGCCCAGAACCCCTGGCCGATCTCGAGGATGCGTTCGGGCGTCGGCCCGTCTGCGTGCATGCGTGGGTGCCTCCGTGGTCGCCGGTGACCACGAGGGAGTTCGCGACCCCCGCGAAAATATTATTTTTGTGATACGAATGCAAGTCGGCGGTCCCAACCCAACCCGGTAACCGAACGTAACCCCCGATGTGGTCGACGCGTTACTGCTCGGGGAGATCGACGGCCGGCATCTCGGCGGCGGTGTACTCGAACGCCCAGTCCTCGAACTCCTCGAACACGCCGGTGAGCGACTCACCTCGCTCCGTCAGGTCGTAGTAGGTGGCGATCGGTCGGTCCTCGAGGCGACGCGTGATCAACTCCTGGTCCTCCAGATCATCGAGAACCCGTGAGAGCGTGGCCGAATCGGCCGTCGTCGCCTCCTGTAATTCGCTGAACCGCTGTTCTCCATACACGTGGAGACTCCGGAGCGTGATGAGCCGCCACTTCGACCCGACGACCTCGAACGCCCGGGCGACGGGACAGACCTCGAACACATCATCGTCGGCATCGGGCTTCGGTGGTGGATCGTTGAACGCCATCGACTTGGGCCATGCTACACGCTCACACGGTAAAAAGCTACCCGGCCCCGACACCAGACGCCAACCACCGACGACTCCGCCGGGGTCCCCCCTCGCACCACCGATCCCGCACCGGTCGCGACCCCGCCAGGGGTCCCGGGCGCTACCCGAACATCTGCCGCATCACGGGGTGCATCTCCATGAGCTGCTCCTCGGCGATCTCCTCGTAGAGCTTGTAGGTGATCGAGATCGCCAGCAGCAGCCCCGTCCCCGAGACGCCGCCGATGGTGCCCAGCATGTTCGCCAGCACCGCCAGCAACCCGACGAGAGCGCCACCGATCACCGTGACCTGCGGGATGTACCGCTCCATCACCTTCTCGATGACGCCGACGTTCTTCCGGAACCCCGGGATCTGCATCCCCGAGTTCTTGATCTGCTTGGCGGTGGCCTCCGGCCCCATGTCCGCGGTCTCCACCCAGAAGATCGCGAAGATGGCGCCGCCGACGATCATGAACGTCAGGTCGACGCCCACCCGCAACAGAATCTGCCACACCTCGCGGTTGGTGCCGGCCACCCACCACATCCAGTCACTGGGCGCCCGGATCGGCGACAGATAGTAGAGGGCGCCACTGACCGCCTGCCCGTTGGCGTAGACGCCCAACCAGGTCGGGAGCATCCCCTCGCTGGCGAGCAACCGCCCGACGAACTGGAAGTTCGCCTGCAGCGCCCGCACCAAGATCATCGGCAGGACGCTGGCGTAGATGAGCTTCACCGGGAACCGGCCGCGGGCGCCTTTCACCCGGGAGTGACTCAACGGGATCTCCACCCGCACGCTCTCCGCGTAGACGACGATCGCGAAGATCAGCAGCGTCGTCGCCAGCGGGATGAGGCCGGCGCGACTGTTGAACAGGACGAAGTCCATGCCCGCCCCGCCCAGCACCGGGCCGATGTCGCGGGCGCCAGTGATGATCGCGATCCACGTCGGGATGAACCCGCCGGCCTCGCCGGCGGCGCCCCAGTAGATGAACCCGGCGACCAGGCTCTGGGAGACGCCGGCGACGATGAACAGGCCGACACCGCTGCCGACCCCCCACTTGGAGACGACCTCGTCCATGTACAGGACGAGGATGCCACCCATCGCGATCTGGAGGAACATCAGCCACTTCGTCGCGTAGAGCCCGATGCCCAGCGGGTCACCGGCGGGGAGGAACCCGCCGAGGAACACCATCGGCAACCCGGTCAGACAGATCATCACCACGACCAGGACCTTCTGGAGGCCCTGGTAGATCTGCTGGTCCCGGGGGTCGTTGGTGTCCAACCCGAGGAGGTCGGCGCCGTTCAGCAGCTGCAAGACGATGCTGGCCGTGACGATCGGGCCGATCCCCAGCTGCATCAACGACCCCTGCTGGGCCGCGAGGATGGCGCTGAACGTCTCCCCGTACAGGTTCTGGGCCTGGCCGGACAGCCCGAACAGCGGGACGTTCGTCAGGAAGAAAAACAGCGCGAGGACGCCGGCCGTCCACCCGAGCTTCCGTCGGAACGGGACGTGGCCCTGTGGCCGGCGGACGCCGGGCATCCGCGTGACGACCGGTTCCGCGACTTCCTTCCAGCCCATGCCTTAGGTCTCGTCGTCTGCGTCGGCACCTGTATCCGTTTCGGTCTCGGGTTCGGTGCGGACGGCCTCGCCGCCCGCCGCCTCGAGCAGGTCGACGGCGGCGTCGGTGAACTCGTCGGCGACCACGGTTAACGCCGCGTGGACCTGGCCGCTGCCCAGGACCTTGACCGCGTCGACCTCGTGGCCGTCCTCGACGACGTCCCGGGCGTCGATCCGGTAGCCGTCATCGGTCTCCTCGGCGACGCCCTCCGCCGCGAGGACCGCGGCGTCCTCGTCGAGTTCCTGGACGCCGACCTCGGCGACCGCCCGCTGGGTCTTCGCCGGGCGCTTGAACCCGTTCTTGCCCTTGGGCGGGTACTGGAGCCGCTCGTGTTTCTCCCGCCCGGCCCGGCCGCGACCGCCACGGTTCCCGGCGCCGCGCCGGTTCTTGTGGGTGCCGCCGCCGTGCGTGCGCGAACCGCGTTGCCGTCGTTTCTTGTCAGTCATGGTCACCGCATCGCCGTGAGCAGGTCGTCGATCTCATCTGTCGTGTGCGTTCCGAGTTCGCCGCCCTGGGCGACGGGCTGTTTGATGCCGTCGTGCCCGCCGCGGGGCGGGTGCAACCGCAGCGTCGGGGAGAGGCCGGCGTCGGCCAGCGTCGTCTCCTCGGCGACCAGCGCCGCCGCCAACGCGTCGACGTCGTCGTAGTCGGTGTTCTCGGCGACCCACGCGTCGTCGATCGCTGCCGACCCGGTCGCGGGTTCGCCGCGACGCGTCAGCAGCGTCGCCACCACGGCGGCGCTTGGCTCCCCGACCGCGACGTAGTCGTTGACCTTCGCGATCATGCCGCGGTAGGTGTCGGTCTCCGGGACGAACGTACAGTGGTTGACCCGGTGCAGGTTCAACATCGCCAGCGTGTCCGCGACACTGCCCCGCATGTTGACGTCACCGCGGATCTGGACGACGGCCTGCATCAGGCACCACCCTCCTGGTCGGCCGCGCGGCGCGGCGTCCGCGCCTCGACCCCGTTCTGCAGGGCGTTGAACGTCGCCTTCGCCAGGTTCATCGTCGTCCGCGTGTTCCCGTAGCTCTTCGTCCAGGCGTCCTCGACGCCGGCGAGCTCCAGGATCTTCCGGACGTTCTCGGCGCCGGCCAACCCCAGGCCGAGTGGCGCCGGCCGCAACTCGACCTCGACGGACCCGGCCTTGCCGGTGGTGCGTCGGGTCAGCGAGTGCGGGGCCTCCGATCGGTCCTCCCAGGAGCCAGAGCCCCGGTCGACGTGGATGATGTTCAGCTTCGCCACCTGGATCGCTTTCTGGATGGCGCCGCCGACCTGGTCGTCTCGGCCCTCGGCGTACCCGACGTACCCGTCGCGGTTGCCGACCGCGACCGCACACCGGAACTTCACCCGGCGCCCGGAGTCGGTCATCCGCTGGACCATGTTGATGTCCAGGACCTCGTCGCTCAACCCGGGCAACAGCTCGTCGACGATCTCGGCCTCCTTCAGCGGCAATCCGGACGCGAGCGCCGCGTCCATGGACTCGATCTCCCCGGCCTGGACCTCGCGGCCCAACCGGGTGCGTGGCTCCCACCCGTCCTCGTACTCGTTGGCACTCATTCGTACTCCTCCTGGATCGTCTCGCGGACGGCGTCGAAGTGTTCGGGGAGATCGGTCGCATCGAAGGCCCCGGCGTACAACCCGTCCTGGTCGGCCGCGTAGGCCGCGATGTGCTCCCCGCGGGTGCGCTCCCACGCCGGGAAGACGCCCTCGTTGTGCGGGATGTCGATCCCGGCGTCGATGGCGCCCTCCTGGACGGCGAACACCTTCGCGCCCGGCGTCGGACTGTTCAACCCGATGTCGAGGACGGCCTCGGCGAGGTCGGCCTCGCGGGCGCGGTACCCGGCGAGCAACCCCGTGAGGTACGCACTCGGCAGGTTCCCGGTGGGGGCGTCCCACCCGAACGCCGCGAGGTCGCCGGAGTGGGCGGCGGCGAGCGTGTCGTCGCCGGCCATCCCGGTGGTGACCAGCTGCGCCCTGACGTGGTTGTTCGACACCCGCGCGACGAGGCGGGGCTTCCCGGATTTCAACAGGCGCAACCGCTGATGGTAGTCCGTCCGCACCTCGCGGCGACGCCGCATCGGCACGCGGTAGCGTGGCCCGGTCGCCATCACTGCTCACCTCCCTCGACGGCAGGGACCTCGACGCCGTACTCGGCCTCGGCGTAGGTGAGCAACCGATTGACGCTGTCGAACTCACCGCCGCTGACCATCCGGTACAGCTCCCGGTAGGTCGACCGGTCGATCACGTCGCCGTCCCGCAGCTCTCGGAGCGTCCGGCGCTGGGCGCGAACGCCGCGTTCCCAGGCGTCTTTCGGGTCGTCCCGCGCCCCGGCGGTGCCCTTGCGGGTGCCGGGACCGGTGCGGTGCCCGTACGCGCGTTTCGCGTCGCGTTCCCGGGCACGGCCGCGGGAGTTCCCGCGCGGTTCGTCTGCATCGATGGCCCCTTCGGCGACGAGCTCGCGGACGTCCTCGCGCGTGATCGCGTCGGCGATGTCGGCCTGGCGATCCGGGTCGAACCACACGCGGTTCTCCCCGACGTCGAGGACGTCGGCGGCCAGTCTCTTCTGGGCGCTCAAGTCACTCATTCCTCGGTCACCTCCTCGGTGGTGTCGTCGACGTCGACCTCGACCTCGACGTAGGTTGGGTTCAGCACGCGGATGCCGCGGTCCTCAGCGCGGTCCTCGATCCGCTCCCGCTTGCGGCCACCGACGCCGGCCGCGATGCGGACCGCCTCCGTCTCGGGGTCGACCCCCTCGAGGTCCGCGGGGCGGTGGACGCGCACCTCCTCGAAGCCACTGGGGTGGAGGCCCCGGACCGCGGTCGGGGAGCGGAACCCGGCCTCGACCGTGTCCCCCTTGCCCTTGATGCCGCGGCGCTGCTTCGAGAGGTTGCCACGCGGGCGTCGCCACGAGGCCGACACCCGCTGTTTCTTGTGGTGGTCCTGGCGGGCGAACTCCCGGTCGGTCCGCTCGGAGAGCAGGCGCGCCTGCTCGTCGCCGAGCGTCGGGGTCTTGTCGGCGTGGCCCCGGGGCTGGAGCTCCGTCTCCACGACGGTCTCCTCCTCGGCCGCCTCCTCGGGTTCGGCCTCCTCGACCTCGCCCTCACCTTCCTCGGCGACCTCCAGGCCGCCGACCTCGGCTTTGATCCGGGCGGCGAGGGCGTTCCCGACCCCCGGCACGTCCGAGAGGTCGGACTGGCTGGCGCGGGCGAGATCCTCGACGGTCTCGTACCCCGCCTCGCGGAGGGCCTCGGCCTTCGACGGGCCGACCCCGCCGATGTCCTCGATGTCCTCGGGGACGTCGTCGTCGGCCATGTCAGGCACCTCCCTTCTCCGGTTTTTCGACGATGTAGACCCCGTCCTGGAACACGCGCGTGTCCTTGTCGGTGACGCGGGTCAGCTGCTCGATCGCCGCGGCGGTCTGCCCGACCGCCTCCTTGTCCGGCCCGCGGAGGAATACCTCCTCCTCCTGGACGTCGACCTCGGTGTCGCCCCGGATCGGCGTGCGCCGCGGCGCCGCCTCCCCGAGGAAGTTCTGGACGACGACCTCGTCACCGTCGACGCTGACCTGCATCGGGAAGTGGGAGTAGTGGACCTGCATCCGGTACTCCCAGCCCTCGGTCACGCCGTAGATCATGTTCCGCACGTGGCTCTCGAAGGTCCCGATCGTCGCGTTCGTCTTCGCGTCGTCGGCGTCGCTCTCGATGACGACGGCGCCGTCATCGGTCGTTACCGTCACGTCTGGATACCAGAGGCGTCGCGTCACCTCGCCCTCGGGCCCCGCGATGGTGACCTCGAGGCGGTCGACGGTCGCGGTCACGTCCTCCGGTGTCTCGATTGTCGTTCGTGGCATCGTCAGTACACGTACGCGATGACCTGGCCACCGACGCCCGCCTCGCGGGCCTCGTAGTGGCTCATGACGCCGCGACTGGTCGTCACGACGAGCGCCCCGTAGTCACGGGCGGGGAGGTACTGCTTCTCCCACTCCTCTAACTCGTCGGCCCCGACACTGTACCGGGGTTTGACCGCGCCGCAGCGGTTGATCGCGCCTCGCAGTTCGACCTCGAACTTCCCGGCCTTGCCGTCCTCGACGTACTCGAACCCGTCGATGTAGCCGCGGTCGTACAGCACCTCCAGGACCGACCCGATGAGGTTCGAGGCGGGTGCTACCGTATGCGTCAGATGACCGACGCTCTCGGCGTTGTCGAGCCCCGAGAGCGCGTCGGCCAGTGGATCTTTCCCTGTCATCGTTCAGCTGTACTTCTTGAACCCCATGTCGCGGGCGATCTCGCGGAAGCACTGGCGGCAGAGCCACACGTCGTACTTCCCGACCAGTCCCTGTTCGCGACCGCAGCGCCGACACTCGTGGGTCGCCCCCGTCGGCTCCTCGACGTCGGTGTCCGCGTCGGATTCGCTCACGCGTCCACCTCCACGTCGAAGGTCGCCTCGAGGAACGCGACCGCGTCCGCGGCGCTGAGCCGGTGCCGGTCGGGCACCGGTCGCGTGACCTTGTCCCGTTTCGCGATGCGGTACCCGGGCCGGACGAGGTTGACCGTCACGTCCAACCCGTAGATCCCGATGCTCGGGTCGTAGTCCTGCCCCGGGAAGTCGGTGTGTTCCTCGATCCCGAAGGAGACGTTCCCCGTCTCGTCGAACTGGGACTTCGAGAGGCTCGCCAGCGGCAACGCCGTCCCCAGGAACTCCCGGGCGCGGTCGTCCCGCAGCGTGACCTTCGCCCCGATCGGGTCACCCTCGCGGATGCCGAACTCGGGGTTGGTCTCGGTCGCGGTGGTGCGCACCGGCCGCTGGCCGGTGATCGCCGCGAGGATGTCCTCGGCGTTCTGCAGCTCGCGACCGCCCTCGCCGACGCCCATGTGGACGACGACTTTCTCGATCTCGGGTTCGCGCATCTCGTGGTCGGCGACACTCATTCCTCGGTCACCTCCTCGTCAGCCTCGTCCTCGGTGTCCGCGTCGGCCTCGTCCTCGGCGTCGTCCGCCTCGGGTTCGGTGTCCGCGTCGGCCTCGTCCTCGGCGTCGTCCGCCTCGGGTTCGGCGTCCGCGTCGCCGTCGGTGAAGTTCTCGTCGATCACGACGACGTACTCCTCGATCGTCTCGAAGCCGCCGTCCGCGGCGTCGACCCGCACCGTGTTCGGGGCCGACCCCGGCGTGACCACGACCTCGGCGAGCTCGCCGATCTCGCCGGCGTGCTGGCCGTCGACCGCGGTCACCAGTGCGCCTTCACCGTACTCGAAGTGCGCGACGATCTCGTTGTCCGGCGTGACGACGATGCTGTCCCCGGCGGCGTACGCGTCGTCCTCGACGACGAGGTTCGCTCCGTCGTGGAGGTTCAACTGCGTGCGGTCGCCGGCGACGGTGGTCTTGTCCGTGATCTTCGCGAGCTTGCTGTCCGCGGCCGCCGCGGAGATCGGGGTCAACCCCAGGCGTCCGCCCTCGTCGGGGAACACCCGGTAGTACTCGTCCCGGTCCGGGAACCCGAGGATGTCGAACATCCCGATGGGTCGCCGGACGCTGCTCGGTGTCTCGCCGTTGACCAGGACGCCGCCACGGGCGGCGTACTGGGCCTCCTGGGTGGAGTCGACGTACCCGAGCACGTCGCGTAAGATCACGACCAGGGGCACCCCGGCCTCGCCGTGCGGGCCGCCGTGGGCCTTGACGGTGAACACCTCGGTCTTCCGCTCGACCGGCCAGGACGTCGGCGCAGACAGGCGTTTCTGGTGTTTGGTCATTGGCTGTCCTCCTCGAGGCGGTCGGCGCGGCGGGCGTCGTCGAGGTCGAGGTCCGTGACCACGAGGTTGCTCGCGTCGAGGGGCCGCAACACCTCCTCGCCGTCGGCCTTCTCGACGGTGACGTCCTCGACGAACACCGCGGCGTCACGCAGGTCGACCTCGCTGACCTCGGCCTCCTCGCCCGCGGCGTCCCCACGGGTGATCCGGACCGTGTCACCGGCGTTGACCCGGACCGACCGCTGCCCGAACTCCTCGCGTAACTCCTCGCTGAGGTGGGCGCGGACCTGCGCGTGTCGCTCGTGGAGCGCTGCCTCGCGTCGTGCCGTCCGTTGTTTGCGTGGTTGTCGGCTCATACGATCATGGTCGCGGTACTTGCGATGCTGCCGAACCGCTCGGCGACCTCTCGAGCGATCGGGCCCTTGATCTCGGTGCCCCGGGGTTCCTCCATCTCGTCGATGATGACCCCGGCGTTGTCCTCGAACTTGACGCGGTGACCGTCGGGGCGCCGGATCGGCTTGCGCTGCCGGACGACGACGGCCTCGAGGACCTGGCGCCGCATCTCCGGGGTGCCCTTGGTCACCGACACCGTCACCTTGTCACCCACGCCGGCCTTCGGATGCCGGTTCAGGGTGCCCTGGTACCCGGTGACGCTGATGACTTTCAGCTCCCGGGCGCCGGTGTTGTCGGCACACGTGATCAGCGACCCCTTCTCGAGGCCCTGGGTGATGTCGGCTTTCAACGCCTCCATCACCCGTCACCTCCCTCCGCCGTCCGTTCGACGACGACGTGGGATTTGGTCTTCGAGAGCGGTCGAGTCTCTGCGATACGGACCGTGTCGCCGACCGCGAGCTCCAGGCACGGGGCCGCGTGTGCCGGGACCCGCGACCGCCGTTTCATGTAGCGGTCGTACTTCGGGACGAACACGTCGTACTCCCGTTCGACGACGACGGTCTTCTCCATCTCTGTCGACGCAACCTCGCCTTCGAGGAGCTGGCCGCGCACGGACAACGACCCGTGGAACGGACAGTTCTCGTCATCGCAGGTTGTGTCGGGTTCTGGTACGTTCAATCCTAACGCCATAGTGAATCGGCCTCCTGGGCCGTTCGGTCTGCGGGTCGCGACCGGAGTCGCACGCCATCCACCGTCACGTAGACCACGCCCTGGCGCTCCCCGTCGCGGGTCGCCGCCCCTTCCGAGGCGAACCCCTCCGACTGATCGGTCGGCGTCGCCGAGCCGACAGTATCGAACGGGCGTTCGGACGTGGACCCTGGAGGGACGCGCCCTCCAGCGGCTTCATCTGCGAGTGCGAACCGGAATCGCGTCCCGGCTTTCGGCACCTGGCGGGGACCGTCGTCGGTCCCGATCACCAGGGTCTCGGTCGTCTCCCGGCGGACGACACCCGCCACCCCCACCCGCGACTCGCAGGTCGCCGCGACGACCTGCACCGGCAGTCCCGCGAGTTCGTGTCGGGTCACAGTGGTGGGTGTCACCGCCATCATTCCTCACTCGATTCGTCGTCGCCGTCCGCGTCGGGAGCCTCCGGCGGCTCGGCCGCCGGCGAGGGCGTGACGTCGGCGACCTCGTCGCCCTCCTCCCGCTGGATCGTCTTGATGCGCGCGATCGCCTGCCGGATCTCCGGGATGTGCCCCGGGTTCTCCGGGGCACCCCCGGCGGCCTGCACCGCGCGAGCGTTCAACAGCTCGGTCTGCAGGTCCTCGAGTTCGGCCTGCCGCTCCTGGGGGGTCATGTCCCGGACCTCGGCCGGATGGATCAACGTCATTCTTCGTCGTCCTCCTCGTCGGCGTCCTCCATCTCCTCGACGAGCTCCGCGGCCTCGGCGGCCGTCTCCTCGTCGACATCGGTCTCGGCCTCCGGGGCCGCGTCGTCGTCGCTGTCCTCGAGGTCGTCGTCGCAGCCCGTCGGGGCGGCGCCCTCGTCGACGTCCTCGAGCACCTCCTCCTCGTCGGGGTACTCCACGTCGGCCTCGACCGGTTCGGTCGGCATGCCGTCGTCGGCCTCGGCGGGCACGTCCTCGGCGTCGAACTCGCCTTCCTCGGGTTCGGCCTCGAGGAGGTCCTCGACGCCCTCGCTGGGCGGTTCCTCGGCGACCAGGTCCGAGACGTCGGCGTCCTCGGCCACCCGGAAGTCGTCGGGGAGATCGGCGCCCGGCGGGATGATCTTCACCGTCACGCCGATCGTCCCGAGTTTCATCACGGCGACGCCCTGGCCCTCGTCGACGATCTCCTCGGCGGGTTCGCCGTTGTGCTTGATGTACCCGCGGTTGAACTTCTCGACGCGGCCACGGTTGCCCGTGACCTTCCCCGCGAGCACGATCTCGGCGCCGAGCGCGCCCGCGTCCATGATCCGGTCGACGGTGGTGTGCCCGGCCTTCCGGAAGTACCAGCCCCGCTCGAGGGCGTTGGCCAACCGGTCGGCGACGATGCGGGCGTTCAGGTCCGGTTCGTCGACCTCCTGGACGTCGATCTGGGGGTCGTCGAGGTCGAAGCGGTCCTGGAGCTCGCTGGTGATCTTCCGGATGTTCTTCCCGCCTTTCCCGATGACCATCCCGGGTTTTTCGGCCTTCAACACGATCTGGGTGCCCATCGGCGTCTGGGCGACCTCCATGCCGCCGTAGCCCGCTCGGCCCAGCTCGTCGGCGAAGAACTCGTCGATCTGGGAGCGGCGGAGCCCGTCCTCGATGAACTGCTGTTCGTCAGCCATCAGGCCTCACCCTCCTCGGACTCGGGTTCCGCGACGACGATCTCGACGTCGATCTCGACCGTGTTCCAGGCGGTCGACCGGCCGCGGGCACGGGGCTGGGTGCCCTCTCGCTCCCCGACCTTGTGCGGGGCGACGTGGACGATCTCCATCGCGTCGGCGTCGAACCCCTGCTGTTCGGCGTTGTTCGCGACGTTCTCCAGCAACGTCAGGAACAGTTCCGCGGCCTGTTCTGGATACCGGCCGGCGTCCCACCCGTCCAGGTCGGACCGGTGCCCGACGCCGCTGTTGTGTTGCTTGAACGGGATGGACTGGTCGCCGCGCTTGACCGCGGTGAGGCGGTCGCGGGCGGTGGCGACCGTCTCGCCTTTGATCGCGGCAGCGACGGCCTTGCTGTGCTTGAGGCTGACCGGTTGCTCCCGCACCATCGCCTTCGCGGTGCGGTCCGGGTCCGTCTCGACGCTGTAACTGATTCCCATGGTCACTTGAGTGGCACGAACTTCGAGGAACGGGTCGCGCCGATGCCCGCTTGGCCGTGTTCGACCTGGTCGCGTGTCAGCTGGAACTCGCCGAGGTAGTGCCCGATCATCTCGGGGTCGACGTCGACACGCTCGAAGGACTGTCCATTGTGCACCGCGATCGTCTTCCCGACGAACGCCGGCAACACCGGCATGTCCCGCAGATGGGTGCGGATCGGGTCGTCGGCGGTGGCCTGCGGGTCGGCGTCCTCGACCTCCGCGAGGAGCTTGTGATGTTCCTCGCCCAGACCGCGTTCGATGGTTCGCCGCTGCCGTGCGGGCAACAGTGCCGCGACCTCCTCGACGCTCATCTCCTGTAACTCCTCGAGTGTGTGGCCGCGGTAGGTGAACTCGCCCTCGCGACCGGTGCGGTAATCCTGACTCATTAGTTCCCACCTCCGCGCCCGGTGCGTCGGGACGCGATGTCCCCGACCTTCCGCCCGGGCGGTGCGTTCCGGGAGACCGATTTGGGGCGGCCCGGGTGCTGGCGGCCGCCGCCACCGAACGGGTGGTCGACGGCGTTCATCGCGACGCCACGGACCTTCGGCCACTTCCCGCCACGCGTCTTCATCTTGTGGTGTTTCTTCCCGGCTTTGACAAACGGTTTCTCCGTGCGGCCGCCGCCGGCGACCACGCCGATGGTCGCCCGGCAGTCCGGGTCCAGGCGCCGCACCTGGCCGCTGGGCAGCTGGACCACGGCGACGTCCCGTTCGTGGGTGACCAGTGTGGCGTGCACGCCACTCGCCCGCGCGAACGTGCCGCCGTCGCCGGGCTGCCGCTCGACGTTGCAGACGGGGACCCCCTCCGGGATCTCCGCGAGGGGCAGGGTGTTCCCGGGCTCGATGGCGGCGGTCACCCCGACCTCGAGCTGGTCGCCGACCGCGATCCCCTCCGGCGCCAACACGAGGCGTTCGTCGCCGTCGTCGAAGGCGACGCGGGCGACCGGCGCCGACCGCGCCGGGTCGTGTTCGATGTCCACGATCTCGCCCGCGAGGACGTCACCGTCCTCGGCGGTCTTGTGGGAGAGCTCGGAGCGGTACCGGTGACTGGGCGCCCGGAACGTCGGGGAGCCCCGGCCACGGCGTTGCCCTTGGATGCGTCGTCCCATGGTCAGAACACCCCGATCCGCGAGGCGACGTCCTGGGCGTCGTCGCTCTCGCTCAGTCTGACACTCGCTTTCTTCTGGCCCTGTGGGGTGACCATCGTGTTCACCGACTCGACGCTCACGTCGAACATCGACTCGACCTCGTCTCTGATCTCCGGTTTGGTCGCGTCGGTGGCGACGATGAACTCCAATGTGTTCTCGAAGTCCATGGCGTCCATGGCCTTCTCCGTGACGATCGGGTACTCGATCGCCGTCATCGCTGGGCCACCTCCTGGAGTGCGGCCTCGGTCCAGACGGTCAACCGCCCGGGTTCGCCGCCCGGGGCGAGGTCCTCGGCGTTGACCTCGCGACCGGTCGCGACGTCGACGCCCGGGAGGTTCCGCGCGGCCTTCGACGGCCCGGCGTCACTGGAGGTGACCACCAGCACCGCCGACGGCTCCTGGTACTTCCGGCCACGGGTGGTGCCACGCCCCGACCGGATCGACCGCCCCGCCTCGGCGCGTTCGACGTCCGCGTGGACGCCCAACGCCTCGAGGGCGGCGACCGCATCCTGGGTCTTGGTCAGCTCCTCGAACTCGTCGCTGACCACCAGTGGCAGCTCGCAGTCCTCGTCGAAGGCGTGGCCGCGGTCCCGCACCAGGTCGGCGTCGCCGGTCGCGGCGACGGCGGCGCGGATCGCCTGCTTGCGTTCCTGGTCGTTGATCGACTTCCCCGGGTCGGCGTCGGCCTTCGGCGGATGGGCCTTCCGGCCGCCGACGGTCTGGGGGACGCGGGCGCCACGTTGGCCGCCGCGGGGGCCGCTCCGGTTCCGGGGGACGTGGGCCTGACCGCGGCCCGACCCCGGGGACTCCGCGGGGGTGCGCATCCCGGCGAACTCGTCGGCGCCGTGGGCCTGTTTCCGGTTGGCCTGGGCGGCCAGGACCGCCTGTCGCACCAGGTCCTCCCGGACCGTCGCCCCGAACACGTCGGGGAGGTCGACGTCGTCGATCGGCTCGCCGTCCAGGTCGTGTACTGTCGCGTTCATCCTTGATCGGACTCCGTACTCACATACCGGATCTCGGGATCGAGTCGCGGGGACTCGCTCGGGCGGACCGCGGGCCGGAACCGCACCAACCGTTTCTCCGGGCCGGGGACCGACCCCTTGACGAGCGCGAACGAGCCATTCACCTCGCCGTAGTTGACGAAGCCACCGTCGGGGGTTACGTCCGCATCGCCGAGATCGAGCAGTCGTTTGTTCAGTTCGGTGCGTTGATGGTAGCCGGTCTGTCCCTGTTGTGGGACCGTCGATCGGACCCGGGACGGGTGCCAGGGGCCGAGGTTCCCGATGCGTCGTCGCCACCCCTGGCGGGCGTGTTTGCCCTTCCGTTTCTGGACGCCCCACCGCTTGACGGGGCCCTGGGTGCCTTTCCCGGTGGTCACCCCGGAGACGTCCATGAACTCCCCGGGGCGGAACACGTCGGTCATCCCGTGTTCGCCGCCGTCCGACAGGAGGTCGAAGGCATACTCGAGACGGCCGTCGATGTCGCCGCCGCCGACGCGTGTCTCCATGACGTCGGGGGCCTTCTTCGGGACGCCGTCGACCGCCTCCGGCACCGTGTGGGTGATGAGGCGGACGTCGGCGATCGAACCCTCCTCGTGGGCGGCGTCGACGGTCGCCCGCGCGTCCTCGGGGTCGGCGTCGCTGGGGACCGAGAGTACCCGGTCTAGGTCCTCGTGGAACGTCTCACCCCAGACCTCGGTCAACGGTTTCGCGCCGTAACCGGTCTCCTCGTAGACGCGGACCGCGACCGCCCGCATCGGTGGCGTCTCGACGATCGTCACCGGCACGGTCCGTTCCATGCCCTCCGTCGGGGCGTTCGCCCGGTCGTCGACGAGGACGACGTGACTCATCCCCGCCTTGTACCCGGCGAACCCCTGGACGCTTGGCTGTCCGTCATCGTCCGGCCAGGCCCCGAACCGCGGGACCTCGTCGGACGCTCGCTTGCGGGGGCTGAACCCCATCGAGCCTTTTCGTGGTCGGTGTGATTGTGGCATCGTATCACCTGAGATTCAGGCAGGCGAGCGTCGCGATCACCGCTTCTTCGGTGCGGACGACGTCGCTGCCCTGTCTGGGAACCGTGTTGAGCCAGACGTCGAACCCCTGGTGGTCTCCGCTGTCGCCGGGGCCCCACCCGAGGATCTCGGGGAGGCCGCGGTCCGGAGCGCCGAACGAGACGGTGCACCCGTCGCGGTCGACGGTGGTCACGACGTCGGCGAGGCCCTCGACGGTGAGGTCCTCGCCGCCCCGTGACGTGCCGACGCGATAGCCCGCGTCCGCGCGGGCGAGTGCGGTCCCGTGGTCCACGCGTTCCACCCGGAACCCCGGCGGGGGCTCCTGGAGGAGTTTCGCGCGGACCGGCCGTCGCGAAGAGACCCTGACGGTGACGCGTTCCCCCTCGGCCACCGTCATGCCGTCGGGTGGGTGGAGGGAGATTGGGTGTTGCAGTCCGCAATTGACCCTGACGCGGCCCTCAGGTCCGACCTGGGTCACGATTCCTTCTCGCTTCGACCCCGAATCAGTCGACTCGGAGCCGGTCCATGACGGAATCCGGAGCGGCGGCAGGACGCCAGCAGCCTCCAGTTCGTCCCGCGTGCCGAACACCTCCTTTCGGAGGTATGGCGGCGTCGCGGCGTACCGTAGCACGGTCTCGACGAACCCGCCGCCCCAGCGCCGGTCCCCGTCGGGATCCGGGAAGACCCCGACGCGGTCGACGCGGAACACCGCCGCCGCACGGGCGACGATGCCGATCTTCCGGGTCGCCTCCGATTTCGAGTCGGCGTCCCGGACGAGGGACGACGGCACGAGCAGGCTGACGGTCATGCCGTGGCGCGTCCAGACTCCGTCACGTGACTGTACCCGACGTATCGGGTTCGGCGGTATAAACGTGGCGCTTCGTGCGAACCCGCGTCAGCGGGTGGCACACCCGTCAACGGCGGCGGTCTCGGTCCGCGGTTGTCGGCGGTGGCTGGCGGTCCGCAATCCTTATCAGCGGTCGCGGGGGTACGAGTTGGTGGGCGCTGGTAGTGTAGTGGTATCACGCGACCTTGCCATGGTCGCAACCGGGGTTCAAATCCCCGCCAGCGCACATCGTTCTCCGAACGGTCGACCAGCCTCGAGCCCGGGGGTGCCAACCGGTCAGGCCCCGGGGTTGGGGACAGGCGTGTGGCGTCACCAACCGATTGCCGCGATTCGAGAATCACGGTCGCCATACATGGTCTCGGCCCGAGAAGACCGAGTCATGAGTACGATCGTCGCCCGGTCATCGACCACCGGCGTGCCCGCGTACGGCCCGATCGATGCCATCGTCGGCTTCGTCGTGTTCTATCTCTTCCTCGAGCGAGCCACCCCACACGTCGTCGCCCTCCTCACCGACGTGGCGGACCTGGAGGCGTCGGTCGTCCGGCTCGGGCTGGCGGCGTTCCTGTGGTTCATCCTCGTCGTCACCATCCTCGACCAGGGTCGCCGCCAGTACCAGGCCCTCCAGACACCGCGGGGGAACCGATCGGTTCGCCGCCCCACGCAGGACTGGGTGCTCGTCCGTGGCGCGGCCGTCCTCGCCGGCGGGACGATCGCCTACTGGACCTTCGATCGCGCCGTCGAGGCCGGGATCACGCTCCTGGAGATGCTCGTCCGCCTCGACCCCGCCCGCTTCGACCTCGCGGGATTCCTGACGCTGGTCGGGTTCTTCGTCGCGTTCGGCATCGCCTCCTGGGCCCTCGACCGCCTCGTGATCCGGGGGCTCCGCCTGGCAATCGCGGACACCACCCCGTAATCCAGGGGACCCCGCTCACCCGGGTCGGGCGAGGACCTCCTCGCTGACATCGCGGACGCTGCCCCGCCGGTCGAGCACGAGATCGACGGTGGCGGCCCCGGGCGACACCGTGATGGCGACACGGAGCGGGTCCGTCGACTGGACGGTCGTGGCCCGCGTCGAACAGAACTCGAGCTCCCACGGGGCGCGGTCCCTGACGTCGATGCCGGCGTGGTGGTGGGCGGCGACGACGGCGGGGTGACGGATCACCAGCGCCCCGGGCGGCACCCGGAACTGGTGGCCGCACTGACTGCAGAACGACCGGTACAGCGGGATCTGTTCGCCGTCGTGGTCGTGGAGGGAGATCTCGCCCCGCTCGTCGCCATAACAGTTGATGCAAGCGCCGGCCTGGGCGAGTTCGAGGACCTCCTGCCACTGCACGACCGCGAGGTCAAGCACCGCCTCAGGGGTGCGGTCCTCCAGGACACCCGGCGCCAGACAGGTCTGGAACCGCAGGTGGTCGGCCGGACACCGGACCTCCAGGCGCCCCGGATCGACGTCCAGGACCAGGGACGACCCACAGGTCGGACAGGGTTCCTCGACGGGGGTCTCGACCCCCTCGTCGGTGAACCGCCCGGCGAGGACGCCGCCGATGACGGCCTCGCCTTGTTTCGTCAACGTGTACGTGCCGTCGACCTTCGTGACGAGGCGGCCCGTCAACCGGTCCAGGTGGTAGTTGAAGTTCCCCTTGTCCGGGATGTCCGTGCCCTCGAACAACGCTGAGAACGAACGGCCCCGGACGGCGGGGTCCTCGCGGCGATGGTCGATCAGGGTGAGGAGGATGTCGAGACGAGCGGGGTCGCCGAGGAGGGTGGCGATGTCGGCGGCGTCGGAGACCATGTCCCGGAGATACTTGCCGACGCCACCTTAAGTGGTCGCGTAACTCAAAATACCACTACGCTTAGAGAAACGCGGTGCTCCGAGCGGTTAAGACCCATACGCCACTGGATTCCACCGCCCCCATGCCCTCCACGCGCTTCGGCCCTCCGACAGAGACGGTGATCGTCGATGGCGACTGATCAGGATCGCCCCCAGGCCGCCTTCACGGACATCGATTGGGCGAGTCACGAGGTCTCGACGCTTGCCGTCTCCCGGACCTCCCTCGTCGAGATCGCGGTCTACCTCGGCATCGTCGCCGCGTTCCTCGCCGACTGGCTGCTGATCGCCGACGGCCCGACGATCGGGAGCTGGGACGTCTCCAGCGTCGAGTGGATGTTCATCCCGACGCTTGCGTTCCTCGGCTTCCACGGTGTCCTGCCGTTGTACCGCAACCAACGGTTGGCGGCCTACTACTGGCAACAGTTCCAGAAGAACACGATGGCCGTGGTGTCGTTGGCGTTCCTCGCGGTGGTGTTCGCGACCGGGATCGTCGGGCCGATGGTACTTGACCCGCCGGGTTCGGTCGACATCTCAACCCGGCTCGCCAACCAGTACGAACCGCCGGTCGGGCTCTCGACGGTCGTCCAAGGCGAGCTGAAGACCGGGTCCTGGGCCTACCCACTCGGCACCGACGGGAAGGGCCGGGGCATCCTGAAGCTGATCATCTTCGGGATGCGGGTGTCCATGGAGGTCGGGTTGATCGCCATGGTCATCGCGATGACCATCGGGTCGACGGTCGGGACCGTCGCCGCCTACGCGACCGCGACGGGGTACGACATGGTCGATGAGGTGTTGATGCGGTATGTCGACATCCAGTCGGTGTTCCCGGTGTTCATCCTGTTGCTGTTGACGATCTACCTGTTCGGCCCCCAGCTCTGGTACATCATCGCGTTGTACGGCTTCTTCGGCTGGGAGAGCATCGCCAGACAGGTCCGGGGCGAGGCGCTCCAACGGGCCCAGGCGGAGTACATCACCGCCGCCCGCGCCGCCGGCGCCAACACCGGCTGGATCGTCCGCCGCCACCTCATCCCCAACGTCAGCAACACCATCATCACCGTCGCCACACTGGCGATCCCCGTGTACATCCTCGGCGAGGCTGGCCTGTCCTTCCTCGGGTTCGGCGATCCCGACACCTACTCGTGGGGGCGGATCATCTCCGTCGGGAAGGCGAGTCTCGGGGAGGCCCCCTGGATCTCGACGATCCCGGGATTCTTCCTGTTCTTCACGGTGCTTGGCATCAACTTCGTGGGCGACGCCACCCTGGACGCCCTCGATCCCCGTCGCTGACCACGGTCACTCGAACACCCGCAGGGTGCCCCGCTCCCGGTCCTCGACGGCGACCTGCTCGAGGCCGGTGTCGGCGAAGACGTCGTCGTACCGTCTGTAGTAGAGCGGGACGCCGTCGACGACGTTCGGGTCCGCGGTCGGCGGGCCCTCGGTCTCGACGGTGATCAGTCGCTCCCCGGCCAGCGCCGCGATCGCCGCGAAGACGGGGGCGGAGTCGGGGTGGAGGTGTTGGAGGGTCTCGACCGAGTAGACCGCGTCGAAGGCCCCGTCCGGGACCCGGTCGACGAACGCCTCGATGGCCTCGATGTGGAGGGTGCCGGCCGCGGCGAGGTCCGGGTACGTGGTGTGGATCACGCGGGCGGCCTCGGGGTTGAGGTCGACCCCCGTGAGGTCCTCGAAGCCGACGTCGTGGAGGTGGGCGAGATGTCGGCCGCTGCCACACCCCAGCTCGAGGACCGCCCCGGTTCGCCCGGGCCGGTCGGCCAGGAGGGTCGCGAGCCGTTCGCTGACGCGGTTCGGCCCGTAGTGGGCGTAGTACGCCGGGGAGTACGCGCCGGTTCGTTCCGCCCAACGGCGGCGGGTTTCCTGGCTGTCCACGGGTGATCGGCCGCCGGCGGGTGGTCGTCGGTCGTTACACGCGGGTGAGGTTCGTCGCGCGTGGCCCCTCGTCGGCCTGTTCGATGTCGAACTCGACCTCCTGGCCCTCCTCGAGGTCCGGGCCGCCGACGTCCTCCATGTGGAAGAAGACGTCCTCCTCGGACTCGTCCGTCTCGATGAAACCGTACCCTGCGCTGTCGTTGAAGAAGTCGACCGTACCTGTGGGCATCGCGTGTCGCTCCACCCCCACGTCACCCCGCCCCGTCCATAACCCTGGCGGGTCCCACATCCGACGGCCAACCACCGTTTCATGTGGAACGGATAACGGTTCCGTCCCCGGCGCAGTCTTGGACTTTCCACGGGGATTTGGTAACGAAACTATCGGGTTCGGCACCCGTCGAAATCCGGGGCGGGCGCCTACTCCCGGACGTCGTCCCGCCCATCCGTCGGGGCGGGCAGCACCCGCCGCCCGAACGCCGCCACCCGCCGGGCCGCCCGCGTCAACACGAAGGTGAGGAAGTGGGCGGCCTCCACCACGAGGTTCTCCGCCCGTTCGCCCGGCGGCTCCGGCCGGGGATCGGACCCGTCCTCGTCGGCCGGGACGACCTCCGTCTCCTTGGGCTCCGGCGCCGGCTCCGACTCCTGTTCGACCACCAGCTCCGCGTCCCCCTCCGCTTCCTCCTCCGGCGCCGGGTCCGGGTCACCGGACTGCGCCGGCGGGTCCGGCTCCGTCGTCGCGGCGTCGGCCTCCCCCTGCTCGACGACCTCCTCGACGGTCATCCCCGGGTCCTCGAACAGGTCGATGTACCGGTCCGGGATCGGCACGAGCTCCGGCGTGAACTCCGGGCCCTGCCCCGGCGTCGCCCCGGCGTCGTGAGTCGACTTCTGGTAGAAGTTCACGCGCTCGACCTCGCCCGCCCAGTCGGCCTGCACCAGCGCCTCCCCCGGATCCAGGTCCTGGACGGCGTCGGCGGCGTCCCCGCCCATGATGTCCTTGACCACGTCCGTGTCGTTCGGCCAGGTCAACCGATGCCAGACGATGAGCTCACACTGCGTGATGTAGTCTTTGTCCACCGCACTCGGCCGCTGACTCATCCCACACACCCCCAACCCGTGTTTCCGGCCGCGCTTGGCCACCCGGGTCATCACCTGGCCCAGGTCCCCCTGCTTGCCCGACTGCGGGAGGTACTCCTGGAGCTCCTCGACGAACAACAGCAACGGCTTCCGGTACTCCTGTTCCTTGACGAACAGCGTGCGCACCACCTCCTCGATGAGCTCGTTGGCCTCGTCGAGCTCCAGGTACCCGGACACGTCGATGATCACCGGCATCTCGTCTTCGAGCACGAGTTCGACCAGGGTCTCCACCTGGGCGGGGGCGACGTCGACGTGGCAGTCATCGCCCCGACCGACGTGGAGGATCTCGTACTTGTCCCGCAACCCCCAGTACTCGCCGTCGGTGTCCACCACGATGAACGGCCGCCCGTACTCGAGCAACCGCTCCATCATCACCGTCGCCGTGTTCGACTTCCCCGACCCACTCTTCCCGGTGATGAACGTGCGACCGGTCAACAGCTTGTGGGTGGGGAGCGTATAGGAGTCCCGGCCAACCAGGATCTCCTCGTCGGAGGTCGCCATTCCTTGAGGGTGTACTGCACAGGGGGCAAAACCCTTTGTGGGTCCCAAGTTTCGGTCGGCAGGTTTTTGGTATGATGTCCTGTCGAACTCGGTATGGCTCGGTCGTGGCCGGATTTCCAGACGTTGCTCACGATCGCGACGCTCATCGTCGCCAGCACCGCGATCCTCACCGCCGCCTTCGTCGGCGTCCTCGGTCTCGTCACCGGCGAGGTCACCGAGATCGGCACCCGCCTCCCGTACTACGTCGTGCTCGCCGGCCTGTTGTTCGTCGCGAGCGTCATCGCGTTGACCAGGTACGGCTCCCCGGCCGAGACCGTCGTCGTCGGCTCGACCGGGATCGCCCTCGTCGGGTTCACCTTCATCCTGCTGGACGGCGAGGGGGTGCTGTTCGCCCTGGAGGAACCGGACATGGTCTTCGGCTCCCAGCTGGTCCTGTACTTCTTCGCCGCCGGCCTCATCGCCACCGGGCTGGCCTACTGGCTCGTCAACTACTGGCGGGAGCTGTTCGGTGGCAACCGCAGCTCGTTGGCCCGGCGCTGACCGGCGTCAGGACGGCGCGGTCGACCCGTCGGACCGGTCCCGCAACGCGGCCCGACACGACTCACACAGCCCCGACACGTCGACGCCCCGCCGCGACGGCCGCACCTGCCCGACCAGCCGCCCGTCGTCGGTGTCCCTCCCACACAGCGTCGACGCGTACGGGCCGGGCACGATGTGGAGGGTGTCGTCCTCGGGAGGCTCCCAGTACCGCATTCGCGTGGCGGTTCGACGAACGCCGATAAGAAACACACGGTTGCCGTCCGGGGACGGCGGCCCGGCCACCGCCGCCCTCACCAGTCGTAGTCGTCGGACGGCGCCGTCAACCGCCGCTGTTGCTCCCCGTGGTTGTCGATGTCACCGAAATGCGCAGAGCACAACCCGACGTCCTCGGGCCCCACCTCGAACTCCCCCTCGATGAGTTTCAGGTCCTGTTCGACCATCTCGTCGGTCGTCTCCCACAAGGGGAGCACCACCGTCGGCTCCGCGGCACACAACGCACAGCCGGACTCGGCGTGGCCGTCGGCCTTGTACAGCACCCGCCCGTACTCGACGGTCTCACACTCGTGGCACAACTCCCCGATCTTCTGGTCGTACCGCCGGTCGACGACCACCCGGTTGAACCCGGATTCGAGCCCGCACCGCACACAGATGTCGGTCATCGATCACGTTCCTCCACGCAATTATGCACACCGACCAACCACGGCCGAGAACTTAAACTTCGCCACCGACGGTGGTCAGTCCAGGTCATCGAAGGTCAGTTGCTCCTGGCTGGCGCCGGGCCCGGTGTGATCGACCTTCTCGAACTCGACGGTGTACTCGTCGGGCAACGCCGTGACGTCCACCCACACCAGCAACACCGGCACCTCCCGCGCGGCCGCATCGATCGCCGCCTCCTGGGTGCGCTCCAACCGCCCGTTCCCCGTCTTCACCTCCACGAGGTAGGTGGCGATCGTGTGGTGACCGACCGTCGCCTCGATCCGGCAGTCCGGCACCCAGGCCCCCGCCTCGCCCGGCACGGTCACCGGCCCCGGATCGGCCTCGACGCCGACCACCAGTGGCGTGTCGTCCGCGAGGTCCTGGTCGTACCGCACGAACGCCCGCACCGGCCGCGACGCCCCGTCCCCCGCGGTCAGCAACGCCTCCCCCAACGCCCCGTACTGGCTCGCATCCACCCCGAAGGTCCACCCGGCCGACGGCGGCGTCTCCGGGACCGAGAGGTCGTGCCGACTCGCGCCCACGAGGTACCCGTCCACGTCGGCCCCGTCCTGGGGCGCCACCGCCTGCAGCCGCACCGGGCCCTCGCCGCGACTCGCCAGTTCGGCGACGGCCTCCCGCGCCACCGCCGCCGACGGGTACGTGACCCGCCCGCCCTCGGTCTCGAACAGTGACGCCACCGCCGAGTTCCGCACCCTGGCCGACTTCTTGATCGCGACGACGAACCCCTCTGACATGACCTCCGGCTCACCCGGCGTTTTCCGGGGCCCCCTATTATCTGTTCGGCCTCACACCGCCAAACCCTATACCGCGGACCGCGCAACCCGACCGCATGGAGAGTCTGAACCGGTTGGCGATCGAGTTGGCCGACGAGGCCATCGACTTCGCCGAGGAACTCAACGTCGGCGTCCACGACCTGTCCAACGACGCCACCGTCATCGACTTCGGCGTCGACCACCCGGGCGGCGTCGAGGCCGGCCTCCTGTTGGCGGAACTGCAGACCGCCGGACTGGCGACCCTGCAGAGCAGCGTCGGCACCGTCGCCGGCGCCCCGCGACAGGTGGTCGAACTCGCGACCGACCACCCCGCCCTCGCGTTGCTCGCCGCCCAGAAGGCCGGGTGGGAGATCTCCCTCGAGGACTACGAGGCCCTGGCGTCGGGCCCCGCCCGCGCCCTCGTCGCCGAGGAACAGGAGTACCGGGCGATCGGGTACACCGACGCCTTCGATCTCGCCGTCCTCGCCGTCGAGGCCGACCGCCTCCCCACCGCCGCCGTCGCGAACCGCGTCGCCGACCGCGCGGGCGTCACCCCCGAGAGCCTCTACCTGCTGGCGTACTCGACGGCGAGTCTCGCCGGCAGCGTCTCCGCCGCCGCCCGCGCCGCCGAACTCGCGGTGTTCCGCCTCTTCGAGGCCGGGTACGACCCCCGGAACGTCCGGTCGGCCGCCGGCCGGGCCCCGGTCGCGCCCGTCGCCGACGACGAGGCCACCGCCATCGCCCGCACCACCGACGCCATCGCCTACGGCGGCCGCGTCCACCTCGTCGTCACCGACCCCATCGAGGACCCGTCGGCGGTCGTCTCCACCGCGGGCGAGACCCACGCCGAACCCCTGGACGCCGTCTTCGACGCCGCCGACGACGCCGTCGAGGACGTCCCCGCCGACGTCTTCGGCCCGGCACAGGCCACCATCGACGTCGTCGGCGGCCCCACCCACACCGTCGGCACCACCCACGAGGACGTCCTCGCCGACAGCTTCGGCCAGTGAGATTCAAACCCGTCCCCGACCCCCGGTCCCGCGACGACCTCGCCACCATCCAGGCCGCCGTCCCCCTCGTCCCGGGGTCGACCGAGGACTGCTGTGCCCGTATCGTCGCCCGGACACCGGTCCCGAGCCGGGACGCCGCCCGCACCTGGCTGACCTTCCTGCGGGCCCTCGGTCTCGTGGAGGCCGCCGACGCCGGGTTCGTCCGCACCGACCGCGACCCCGCCGCGGACGCGGTGGTCGCGGCCTTCCTCCACAACGTCTACGGCGCCCGCGAGGTGTGTGACGCCGTCGCGGCCGACGCCCCGATCACGGCCGACGCCGTCGCCGACGCCGTCGACCTCGTGCCCCGGTGGGAACGCCACCGGTCACCCGATGCCGACCGGGACTGGCGCCGACGGATCGAGGCGCTGCTCGGGTGGGCGACCGTCTTCGAGGTCCTCACCGCAGCGGACGACGGGTACCGACCACGGGATCCAGACACCGGGTGAGGGGCCGTTACTCCGGGTGGACCTCGGTCACCGTGCCGACTCCCTTGGACTCGCCCTCCCGGAACACGAACCGTTGCCCTGGTTCGACGAGGTAGGGTCGGAACTTGAACCGCACCGTCGTCATCCCCGTGTCCCCGGGCAGCAACCGCCCCGCCGCGGGCTCGAATCGCGCCGCCTCGCTGGCGGTCTCGAGGTGGACCACCGGTTCGTACCCGGTCCGGATGCGCGTCGGGTGGTTCAACACCATCACCTCTGCCTCGAACTCCCGGACCGCCGTCGGCTCGCTCTCCCGCGGGACCAGGGCCATCCCCCGTTCGACCGCCGACGCTCGCACCCCCTTCAACGCGATGCCGACGATCCGCCCGGCCTCCGCCCGGTCCACGCGATGGTAGTGCATCTCGATCGACCGGGCCTCCACCGGCTGGAAACTCCCGTCGGGCATCGGCCCCAACAGGAGCTCGTCCCCCGCCGCCACCGACCCCGACGTGATGGTGCCCGACGCCACCGCCCCGACCCCCGTCACCTCGTAGGTGCGATCGACGTACAGGCGGAACGCCCCGCTGGCCCGCGCCGTTTTCGGCAGCCGCCGGAACAGCTCGTCGAGGGTCTCGAGGCCCGTCCCCGAGACCGCACTCGTCCGCACCACCGGCACCACCGTCTCGGAGAGCTCCGCGATCGCGGCCTCGACCCCGTGCCGGGCGACCGGCAGCGGCGTCCGGTCGACGTCCCGCAACAGCGCCGCCACCTCCCGCTCGACCGCCGCGACCCGGTCGGCATCGACGAGGTCACACTTCGTGATCGCGACGACGGTCGGCAGCTCCGTCGCCAACAGGATCCCCAGGTGCTCCCGCGTCGTCTTCGTCGGGCCGTCGTCGGCCGCCACCGTCAGCAACCCGTAGTCCAGCTTCTGCCCGACCAGCCCACGGATGGTCGTCCGCAACCACGGCTCGTGGCCGACCGTATCGACGAACGACACCAGTTGCTCGGCCTCCCGCACCACGGCGGCCCGCTCCCGACGCCGACTCGGGTCGTCCATCCGCACGGGGTCGCCGTCGGTGTCGAACCCGTACACCCCATACGAGAGGTCCGCAGACAGGCCGCGCTCGACCTCGTGGGGTTGGACGTCCAGGTACGACCGCATCCCACCCTCTCCGTCGTCGGTCTCCCCGGTGACCAGCGTCCCGACCAGCGTCGACTTCCCGTGATCGACGTGGCCCGCGGTCCCCACGACGATGTGGTCCTCGTCGACGTCCAAGGCCGCACCGTCACGGACCGTCGCGACCCCCACCAACCCGTCGTCATCGGTCCCCCAGGTCTCGACGTCCGCGATGTGGGCGCCGGCCTCCTCGGCCAGCAACGACAGCACGTCCATCGATTCGGAGAACGTCCCCGGGTCGATCCCGGCGATGCCGCCGTCGTCGGTGACCCCGACCACGTACTGGGCCTCCCCATCACCGGAGAGCACCCGGTGGCGGAGCTGGGCGGCCAGACTCTCGAGGCGCCCGTCAGCGAGGTGGACGTCCCGCCGCAACCGTTCTTTGAACTCGACGTCGCCGCCCTCGCGTTCCCCGCGGTCGATGACGCGGTCCAGGACGGCTCTGTCACGACCCATGTACCCCGCGGTTCGGGACCGGTATGGAAAAGCTTTCCCGGCGATGAACCCGGTCTCAGCGGCGTTCACCGGGGAACGCCGACGCGCGGTCAGGCCCGGCCCTGGTCCCGCAACCGTTCGTAGGCCCGGGTCACCCGCTTGAACGCGACCTCGTCACCGCCGCGGTCTGGGTGGACCTCCTTGACCCGCTCCCGGTAGGCCCGGCGGACCGTCGCCGGGTCGGCGTCCGGCGAGACGCCCAACACCTCGTAGGCCTCCCGCGGTCCGGACGACCCCTCCGCCCTACCCGGTCGGGGATCGTCCGCCCCCGGACGCGGCCCCGTCGCGTGTCGGGATCCCCGGCCACCGGGGCGCCGACGCCGATCCTCCCCGGCGTCGGCCCGCCACCGCACCCGCGCCCGCAGCCGCCCACTCGCCTGGTACCACAGGATGTACGCCGCGATCCCGAACGGCACCCCGACGCCGAGGGCGACGGGACTCACCGTCACCCCGAGGACGACGAACACCACGGCGACGACGCCGAAGACCCAGGCCAGCGCCACGCGAAGCCTCGCGTTGTCCACACCCCGCCTATCCGGGCAACTGTTGTAAGCCTCCCGCCCCACGCGACGGCCATGAGCACGACGACGCTGTGCCAGGTCTGTGAGTCGGCCACCGCCGAGCACCGGTGTGGCCGGTGTGGGGCCATGGTCTGTGCCCGTCACTACGACGACGACACCGGCCGCTGTACGGCGTGTGCCGCCGAGACCCGCGACACCGCCTGATCTCAAAGCGCGTCGACGACGGCGGTCACCACCGCGACCACGCGCTTGACCGCCGCCCCGTCCGGGACGAACACGTGCACCCGGGGCTGGGAGCCCGGGACCGCCCGCACCCTGAGGTCCGAGGCTTCAGCGGCCTCGCGGGCGGCGGCCACCGCCGCCTCGAGTGTCAGTCGGGCCCGCTGTTCGTGGACGAACACCGACCCGATGACGCGGTCCGCGACCGCGACATCGTAGGCGCGCTCCCCCGCCGCCGACCCCGTCACCGACGTGTCCGCATCCACGACCGCGACCGCGGCCAACGCCCCGTCGGACCGTCCGGAGAGCTCCGAGGACAACAACGCCGCGATCCGGCGGCCGTCACCGACCGTCCGCTCGACCATACCCCCGGTTCGGCGTCACGACGGTTAGCCGTTGCCGTCCCGGAGCGCGGCCCGCGCCACGTCCTCGACGTCGACCCCCTGCCGCCGCGCGAACACCACGGCCGCCGCCTCCACGCTGACCGCCAACTCCTCCTGGACCCGGTTGACCTCCGCCACCGCCGTCTGCTTCTCGACGCCGCTGGCCTCCAGTCGCTTGAGCACCCGCTCGAAGGCCGACCGCTCCCGGAAGAGCTCCGCGTCCGGCGCGAAGTCCTCGGGGACCGTCACCGACCCCGGGTCGAAGGCCGCGACCAGGGCGTCACCGTCCCGGTCGAGCAACCCCTCGCCCGTCGCCAGGTCGACCACGCGTTTGGCCTGGTCGGGGGACATCCAGTCCCGGTCCAGGGACAGCGCCACCACGAACTCGTTTTCGGGCAGCGTCGACCCGCCAGCCTGCTTGAACGGCGCCGCCACCACCACCCGGAGACTCATCGGTCCCGGCGACGACCCCCACCCGCGTAAAGGGTGACGGTCTGGGTCGGCGACCCGCAACGAGAGATTCAAGTGTGGTCCCGGCCCAGGACCGTCCATGCAATACCAGGGCCGCTCCCGCCGCACCAAGACCGGCGGCCGCATCCGCCCCCACGAGAAGAAACGAAAGTACCAGCTCGGTCGCTCCCCCACCGAGACCCGGATCGGGGCGCCGTCCTTCCGCGTCGTCGACACCCGCGGCAACACGACCAAGACCCGGGCACTCGCCACGGACGTCGCCAACGTCGCCGACGGCGGCGAGACGGTCCGCGCCGACCTGGTGAACGTCGTCCGCAACGACGCCAACCCCAACTACGTCCGCCGGAACATCATCACGAAAGGCGCCATCGTCGAGGTCGACCTCGACGGCGACCGCCGACAGGCCCGCGTGACCTCCCGCCCCGGGCAGTCCGGTCGGGTCGACGCCGTGTTGCTCGCCGAGACGGCGGAGGTCGCCGAACAACACGTCGACGACGAGGCCGACACCGACGACACCTGATTCGGCCGCCAGTCGCCGCCCTCACCCCCGACACGAGTCGTCGGACCTGTCGGTCCACCACGCCAGCCTCTCCAGAACAGCGGCGGTGGGCCCCGTTACTGGAACCCGATGCGGCTCTCCCGGCGCTCGGCCCGGGGCGCGGCGGTCCCGCCGCGGAACTCCTCCTCGACGCGCTCGTAGTACTCCAGCAGCTCGTCGGTCACCGTCGGCCGCACCGAGTCCAGGGCCTGGCGGAAGTGCCGCATCCCCACCTCCTCGGCGTCCTCGTCGCCGCGTAACGCCTCCATGCCCGCCTCGCGGGCGATCGACGCCAGGTCGGAGCCGACGTAGCCCTCGGTGACCTCCGCGAGCTCCCGGAAGCTCACGTCAGAGGCCAGGGGCGTGTCCCGCGTGTGGATGTCGAGGATCTCCTCCCGCCCCGACTCGTCGGGTTGCCCGATCTTCACGAGGCGGTCGAACCGCCCCGACCGGATCAACGCCGGATCGATGATGTCCGGCCGGTTGGTCGCCCCGATCACCATGACCTCCTGCATGTCCTCGAGCCCGTCGAGCTCGGTGAGCAACTGGTTGACGACGCGCTCGGAGACGTTGTTCCCGTCGTCCTGCCCCCGGCCGGGCGCCAACGCGTCCAGCTCGTCGAAGAACACGATACAGGGCGCCACCTGCCGGGCCTTCCGGAAGGTCTGCCGGATCGCCTTCTCGGACTCGCCCACCCACTTCGAGAGCAGCTGGGGACCCCGCACCGAGATGAAGTTCGCGTTCGTCTCGTTGGCGACGGCCTTCGCGATCAGGGTCTTGCCCGTCCCGGGCGGACCGTACAGGAGCACCCCACTCGGCGGCTCGATCCCGAGGCGGTCGAACTTCTGGGGATCGGTCAACGGCCACTCGATCGACTCCTTGACGTCGCGTTTGGCCTCCTGTAACCCGCCGACGTCCTCCCAGGACACCTTCGGCAACTCGACCAGGACCTCCCGCATCGCGGAGGGCTCGACCTCCCCGAGGGCGCCCTGGAAGTCCTCGCGTTTGACGATCATCCGATCGATTAGGCTCGGCGGGATGTCCTCCTCGTCGAGGTCGATCTCCGGGAGGTACCGGCGCAACGCCCGCATCGCCGCCTCCTTGGTGAGGCTCTCGATGTCCGCCCCGACGAACCCGTGGGTGTCGTCGGCCAACCGGCTCAGCGTCACGTCGTCGGACAACGGCATCCCCCGCGTGTGGATGCGCAAGATCTCCTCGCGCCCGATCTCGTCGGGCACTCCGATCTCGATCTCGCGGTCGAACCGGCCCGGCCGACGCAGCGCCGGGTCCACGGCGTCGACGCGGTTGGTCGCCGCGATGACGATGACCTGGCCACGGGCCTCCAACCCGTCCATCATCGTCAGCAACTGGGCGACGACGCGGCGCTCGACCTCGCCGGTGACGTCCTCGCGCTTGGGCGCGATCGAGTCCAGCTCGTCGATGAAGATGATGCTGGGCGACTCGTCTTTGGCGTCCTCGAAGATCTCCCGTAACTGCTGTTCGGACTCCCCGTAGTACTTCGAGATGATCTCCGGGCCCGCGATCGAGAAGAAACTCGCGGACGTCTCGTTGGCGACGGCCTTGGCCAACAGCGTCTTCCCGGTGCCCGGCGGCCCGTGTAACAGGACGCCTTGCGGCGGTTCGATCCCGAGCTTCTGGAAGATCTGTGGGTGTTTCATCGGGAGCTCCACCATCTCCCGCACCCGCTGGATCTCCTTCTGGAGCCCGCCGATGTCCTCGTAGGTGATGCCGCCACCCGCCCGGTCGAACCCGGAGATCGGTTCCTCGCGCAACTCGACGTCCGTGTCCTCGGTGATCAACACCACGCCGTCCGGCTCGGACTCCACCGCGATCAACGGGATCGCCTGGCCCGGCGACCGCATGAACGGGTGGTTCGTCGAGGACATCACCGGGACGATGTCCCGCTCGACGACCGGCCGTTTCAGGATCTGGCGTTTGACCATGCCCGCGGCGTCGGAACCGAACTGGACGCTGGCCTCCTCGGGCGGGGCCAACACCAGGCGGTCGGCCTTCTCGGTCTCGGCCTTCCGGATCTTCACGCGCTCGCCGATGCCGACGTCGGCGTTCTGCCGCGTGAACCCGTCGATGCGGACGGTGTCGGTGTTCCAGTCCTGGCGGTCGGCCCGCCAGACCTTCGCGGCGGTCGTCTCCCCGCCTTCGATTTCGATGATGTCACCTGGACTGAGCTTCAGGTGGAGTAAGGTGTCAGGGTCCAGCCGGGCGATGCCACGACCGGAGTCGTTCGGGTACGCTTTCGCCACCTCGAGTTGGACTTCGTTCATCGTTCTTGCGGGGGATTACGTGGGGGTCGGCCGTCCCGGCGCATAGGTCTTTCCCACCGCCGCCCACGTCTGTCAGACGATAGCATGCCAGGACGGAAAGCGGTGACGGTCGCGCACCTTTTTGCGGGGGCCCGCCCTCGGCTGGGACATGCCCGACTCCGAGGACGGGACCCCCGGCAGCGCGGAGAACCCGTTCGTCCGCCGTGGCCCCGACGACACCGCCGGTGACCTCCGCGTGTTAGAAACCGTCGTCGACGACGTCTCCCCCGAACTCCTCGGCCGCCTCCAGGAGCGATTGACCGCGATCGGCGCCCACCAGGTCACGGTGCTGGGCCTGACCACGAAGGGGTCCCGCCCCGGGCACCTGGTGCGGGCGACGGTCCCCCCGAGCGACGCCGACGCGGTCGCGCGACGCCTCGCCCGCGAGACCGGGACGACCGGCGTCCGTGAACTGCGGGCCGCCCACCGGTTCGTCGCCGACACCCGCACCGTCACCGCCAGCCTCGACATCGACGGCGAGACCTACGAGGTCGCGGTGAAGCTCGCATCGATAGACGGGGAGGTCTACGACGTCAGTGCCGAGTACACCGACGCCGCCCGCGTCGCCGACGCCACCGACCGCCCCGTCGCCGCGGTGATGGCCCGCGCCGAACAGGCCGTCGACGCCGACCCCTAATCCCCCGGCATCACCCGATAGGTGTCCCCGTCGACCCCGTCGTAGAACCGGGTGCCCGGCGGCGACCCCACCACCTGCTCGACCACCAGGAGGTCGACCGCCGCCCCGACCGTGTTCGTCACCAGCGCCAGCACCGCCGGCACCGCCACCCACGGCGGTCCCACCGCGACCAGCGCCAGGGCCACGCCGTCGATGCCGACCAGCGGCGCGATCGCCGCGATCGCCAGGTGGGGACGCGTCCAGTACTGGTCCGGCGCCACCGTGTAGAAGGCGCTGCGATCCCGGGTGATGCCGACCCGCACCCGGTACCCCAGCGCCGTCGCGACGGCGGCGTGGACCGCCTCGTGGGCCACCACCGTCACCGCGATCGTCACCACGCCGGTCGCCAGGACACCGACCACGCCGGACGCCCCCGCCGGCGGCGCCGACGCCGCACCACCCCGTCCCCACCACAGCACCGCCGTCCCGACCGCCCCGCTCAGCACGAACAACGCGACCGCCACCCACAGCAATCGGTCCCGCCCGTACCGGAGCGGCTCCCCCGGCGGTCCCCCAGCGGTCACGCCTCGTCCCCGCGCTCGTGTTCGGCGATGGCCTCGGCCATCGACAGGTCGCCGGTGGCCACGCGCCGGGCGAGGTCGGCCGGCAGCGTCGCCGACCCGGTGACCTCCCTGGACCGGTTCTGCACCGCCTGGATCTCGCCCTCGGTCGGTTCGATCTCACGCTGCCCGACGGCCTCCCCCGACCGCCGGGCGATGTTGACCGCGGCCAGCACGTCCCCCATCCCGCGGGTCCCCGTCCCCAGGTGCGGGGTGGTCCCGGTCTCGTCGACGAGCTCGACGCACACGTCATCGAGAGCCTCGATGATCTGGGCGCCGGACAACCGGGCGCCATCCCCCACCCGCACCACCGGGTCGGCCGCACCCTCGATCTCGGCGCGGACGACGTCGACGACGTCGGCCAACGGCACCTGGAACACCGCCACCACCGACTCCCCCGACAGGACCGCGACCCCCGGCCGATCCCCCGGGTCGACACCGACCACGGTGCGACCGCCTTCCGCCCGCAGCAGCGCCACCGCCTCGTCGACGGCCGCCCGCGGATCCCCCGGTCGGGCCCGCACGACCGGGACCGACCCCGGCCGCCAGTCCTCGTCGACGGCCGTGATCACGACCGCACACCCATCGGGGAGGGACGCCCCCAACTCGACGGTCGTGAACCGCAACCCACGGTCCCGCAGCTCCCCGACGACACCGTGGTACACCTCGAAATCGGCGGTCGCGACGACGATCACGGCGCGTCGTCACACCCACACCCGGATAAAGCATTCGTGCCGGGAGGTATTTCACCACGGGGGCGAGAGTGACCGCTGTGACCGACTCCGGCGGCGTCTCCACCGGGTGCGAGCCCCTCGACGACCTGCTCGGCGACGGGTTGGAACGCGGGGCCGTCACCCAGTTCTACGGGCCGCCCGCGGCCGGGAAGACCAACGTCGCCCTCTCGGCGGCCGTCGAGGTCGCCGTCGGCGGCGGCACCGCCGTCTACCTCGACACCGAGGGCCTCTCCGTGGACCGGTTCCACCAGGTGCTGGCCGGCCGCACCGACGACGTCGACGCCGCGTCCACCCGCATCATCATCACCGCCGCCCACGATTTCGCCGAGCAGGCCGAGGCCGTCCGGGACGTCGAGGAACTCGCCGGCCAGGCCGACCTCATCGTCCTGGACAGCGCCACCGGGTTCTACCGCGTGGAACGCGCCGACGACGAGGAGGGCGGACAGACGCTGCGCCGCGTCGCCGACCAGGTCACCCACCTCCTCGGACTCGCCCGCCGCCACGACCTCGCCGTCCTCCTCACCAACCAGGTGTACACCGACCCCGACACCGACCGCACCCAACCCCTGGGCGGGCACACCCTCCAGCACTGGACGGCCACGGTCGTCCGCCTCGAACGGTTCCGGGGCGGCAACCGCCGCGCCACCCTCGAGACCCACCGCTCGAGACCGACGGGTGACTCGGTCCAGTTCCGCATCACCGACGACGGCATCACCGGCGTCGACCGCACCCCCTAGATCTCGCCGAGCTTCCGCAACAGCTGGCCGCGGTACTCCTCGTCGGCCTGCATCCCCTTCATCTCGAGGACGTTCCGCTCGAGTTTGTCCACGGCCACGTAGAACGCCGACTCCGCGCCGTAGCCCTCACCGGAGCCGGCGACCTGTCCCTGGTTGGTGCGCAACCGCACCTGACACCGGATCAGCGGCGTCCCCCGCAGCTTCTCCTTGTGCTTGTGGAACCGGACGTGGGCGTGGTGGACCCTCATCTCACCGTACTTGTCGGCGATGTCCTCGATCGTGGTGCGGACCTCCTGCCGACTCAGCGTCTCCAGCAGGTCGATCTGGGTGATCTGGACGTCGAGGTGCTCCTCTTCGGTGTAGGACAACGCCCGCAAGACGTCGGTCTTCGTGATGACGCCCTGGACCTGCCGGTCGTCGGCCTCGGGGGTCACCACCAGGCCGGCGTAATCGTTTTCGAACATCACCGACACCGCGGTCCGGACCGAGTCACCCACACTCGTCGTGTCCACGGGCGAACTCATCACGTCGTACACCGGGATGTCGAGGACGCGGTCCTGGTCGCCGGCGCGCTCGCCCCGGGTCTGTTTGTCCATGTCCCGAACCACGACCGCGACGATGTCGTGGGTGGTGACGATCCCGGTGAGGTACCCGTTCTCGTTGAGGACCGGCAACCGCGAGATCCCGTGTTCCCGCATCAGGTTGATCGCCCGGCCGACGGTGTCCTCCTCGGTGATCGTCACCGGTTCCGTGCTGTAGATGTCCCCGACGGTCAACGCGTCCAGACTCTCCAGGACCGCCTCCAAGATCGCGTCCTCGGTGACGACCCCCCACAGCGAGTCACCCTCGAACACGGGCGCGATCTTGGTGTTGCCCTCGACGAGCATCCGTGCCACGTCCCGGATGTCGGCGTGGCGCTCGACCTTCGGCGCGGACTGGGTGAGCGCCCCCGCCTTCGTCTGGTCGCCGATGTGGGACTGCAGCAACTGCTTCTGGGTGATGACACCGGCGTACTCCCCGTCGTCGGTCACCACGACCCCCTTGGGGTTGTGCTCGTCGAACAGCGACCGCACCTTCCCCAAGCGTTCGTCCGCCGCCACCTCGACGTGGTCCGGCGTCGCGATGTCCTGGATGTCCATCCGTACCCTGAACCGATGCTTGGCACGGCCTTGAACCTTGTTGCAGTACAGTTTTCCCGACGCGCGCAGACGACCGGTCGTGCTCGCCGTCATCGACATCGGCGCCGTGTTCGGCGACTACACCTACCTCGCGACCGAGGTCGCGTTCGGCGCCGTCGCCCTCGCGATCCTCGTCTACACCGACGCCCTCGACCGGGCGGCCCGCACCGTCGTCGTCCTCTACCCCATCGCCTACGTCTGGGACTGGTACACCCTCCACATCGGCGTGTTCGCCATCCCGTTGCGCACCGGCGTCGAACTCCTGGGCATCCCCATCGAGGAGCACCTGTTCATGGTCGTCGTCCCCGCCCTCGTCGTCGGCATCCACGAACTCCTGCACGGCGACCACGGCCGGTGGCCCCAGTCCAAGCAGGAAGGCACTTAACCGGGGCCGTCGAACGCCGGCCCACCGTGCCGGCCACCCAGCTCACCCTCATCCAGATCGACAACTACGGGCCCTGGACGGTCAATCCGGCGCCCCGGCGGGAGGCCGACCTGCAGACGATGCAGTCACGCCTGTACGCCGACCTCTCCCAGTTCATCGGCCACCGCGGCGGCTACGTCTTCTTCACGCGGTTCGACAACATGATCGCGGTGACCAACGGCCTCTCGCTCGCCGACCACGAACGCCTCCAGACCAGCATCCGCAACCGGTACCCCGTCACGATCAGTCTCGCGATCGCCGCCGCCGACTCCCCGGTGGACGCACTGGCGGCCGCCAGCGAGTCCCTGCAGGCCGCCGGCAGCGCCCAGGACGCCACCCGCCGCGAAATCCTGCGGGGCGACCCCCTCGACGACGAGGGCGCCGTCCAGCTCGCGCACTTCGACGTCGTGGACGCCACCGAACGGTTCACCGACCGGCTGAACGCCTTCGACAGCTTCGTCCACATCGAGGACGGGTACGCCACCCTGATGGCGTACCTCCGCCGCGCCCACGAGGGCCTGGCCTTTTTCGTCGGCGGCGACAACATCATCGCCGTCTGCCCCCACCTCGACGGCGAGGCCTTCGAGGACGTCATCGACCACGTCGAGGCAGCCACGGAGGTCGAGTTGAAGGTCGGGGTCGGGCACGGCGCCACCGCCGAGGCGGCGGGGATGGACGCCAAGCGCGCCCTCGAGGTCTGTCGAGAGCAGGACAGCCGCGTCGAGGGCGTGGCCACCGTCGCCACCGACGACTGACCCATGCCCAGACCCCGGGCGACCACCTGGCTTGGGAGGACCGGGCCGTGAGCCGCGGATCGGCCCAGGTCACGCGGCGGGCCCGTCGGTTCGTCGTCGCCAGTCCCGTGTTCCTCGTGGCGTGGGCCCTCGCGGTCCCCCTCGAGTTGCCGACCCGGACCACCGTCGCGTTGGCCCTGCACGGGTTCGTGTTGACGATGGTGTTCGGGAAGGCCTACGCCCTGGTGCCGTCCTACTTCGATACGACGCTGTCACCGACCTGGGCGCCACTGGTGCAGTTGCCACTGACCGTCGGCGGCGCCGCCGCCCTCGCCGTGGGCGATCTCGCCACCGCGCCGGCGTGGGTGGGTGACCTCGGCGCCGTCGCCTGGGCGGCCGGCACCGCCGTCTTCGTCGCGGCGATCCTGACGACCATCCGCGGGAACCTCACCGGGGCCGCCACCGGGACCAGCGACGCCAACGCCGACCGACAGCGGGTCGACCGCATCGCCAACGCCGGCGTCCCGGTCGTCCTCGCCTACCTCCTGCTCGGGAGCTACGCCCTGGTCGCCACCCGCCTGGCCTGGCCGCGGGTCGGGGTGAGCACCCCGGGGGCGACCCACCTGTTGGCCGCCGGCGGCGCCGCCCTCCTCGTGTTCGCGGTCGGGTTCCGACTGTTCCCCCGGTTCCTCGTCGCCCGCCCGCCACGCTGGGTGGCGCCACTGGTCCTGGCCGCCGGCGCCATCGCCCCCGCCATCCTCGCCCGGGAACTGTACGGCGACACCCTCTTCCAGGTCGGGGCGGTCCTCCAGGCGACGGCCGTCCTCGGCTGGGGGACGGCCTACGCCGTGTTGTTCCGGCGGTCGGACCGCTCCCGCATCGCCCTGTACGGACCCCTGGCCGGGGCGCTGCTGGGCGCCGTCGGCGTGGGCCTCGGCCTCCAGTTCGCCGTCGCCGATGCCCCCATCGACCTGATCGCGGTGCATCGCCGCCTCAACCTCGTCGGCTTCCTCGGCCTGACGATCGTCGGGGCCGCCTACCAGTTCTATCCGCCCGCCGTCGGCACCTTCCCCGCGGCCGGCGACCGGCTGGCCGCCGGGTCGATGCTCGCGATCGCGGCCGGCCTCCTCGTCCAGGTCGGGGCGGCGGTCGCCGCGTCGGCAGTTGTGGCCTCGCTCGGACAGGGCATCGTCCTCGTCGGCACCCTGACCTACGCCTACCTCCTGTTGGGACTGTTGGCCCAGCGGTACTGGTGACCCCACCGAGGGGTACGGGGGTCGAACACCCCACAAGACACTTATCACAAAAATGAACACCGGGGAATACCGCCCGGGGACCGGGCGGTCCGGCCAACCATGACAGGGCCGCGGCCCGTCCCGACCGGCTGGGGGCCGGGGCCGGTCGAAGCGAGCCCCGGGTTCCGGTGGACCGTGTGCATGGGCGGGCAGGCCCACGGCCGGATACTTCTCAGTCGCCTCCGCGCCGGGCGTGTGCTACTCTTTGACACGCGCGCGTAAACGTCTGTCGCCAAGCCCGCCCGCACTCAGGGGATCACGCGGGCCAGCGCCGCCGCCACCCGATACACCAGCGTGTCGGCCTCGTACTGTCGCCACCCCGCGTAGCCACCGGTCAACGTCGTGGCCTCGTAGCCCGCCGACCGGAGGTGGGCCGTCGCGCGGCGGGCCACCATCCCGGCCTTGCACACCGTGACCACCTCGCGGTCGTCCGGCACCGCGTCGAGGTGAGCCTCGAGGGCCGCGGTGTCGCCCTCGCGGAGCGCCCCGTACACCGGGGCGTTGTAGCTGTCCGGGATGTGGTCGGCCGCAAAGTCCTCGGCCGGGCGGATGTCGAGGACGAACACCGCCCCGTCGTCGCACCGCTCGTCCAGTCTCGCGGGCCCGATCACCGGCATATCGGCGCCTGGGCGACCGCCACAGAAATGGCTGGCGGCCCCCGATCCGCGGCGCGGTCAACACAATTAAATCGCGGCCAGCCAGTAATCTTGGGTACCATGAGCAAGACCGGGATGTCGCCGGCCGACCTCGCCCGACGCCTGCACGACGACACCGCCGAGGACCTGTTCCTCCTGGACGTCCGCCGCACGGACGAGTACGAGGAGTGGCAGATCCCCGGCACCACCAACCTCCCGATCTACGACGACCTGCTCGACGCCGACTTCTCGACGCTGGCCGACAACCTGGACGCCCTCCCCACCGACCAGAAGATCGTCATCGTCTGTGTCGCCGGCATCACCTCCGCCGACGCCGCCGACTTCCTCCGCGACCACGGGTACGACGCCGAATCCCTGGACGACGGCATGAACGGCTGGGGGCGACTCCACCGCGCCCACGCCGCCACAACCCCCGAGGGCGTCATCCAGGTCGTCCGCCCCGGGACCGGGTGTGTCTCCTACGTCGTCCACGACGACGGCGCGGCCCTCGTCGTCGACCCCACCCAGTACATCGACGAGTACCTCAACCTCGCCGACGACCACGACCTCGAGATCGTCGGCGTCGCCGACACCCACGCCCACGCCGACCACGTCTCCGGGGCCCGCCGACTGGCCGGCGAGCTCGACGTCCCCTACTACCTCCACGCCGAGGACACCGGCGCCCTCGAGTCCGTGACCACCATCGCCGACGGCGACACCCTCACCGTCGGCGACCGGGCGCTGACCGTCGCTCACACCCCCGGCCACACCCCGGGCAGCGTCTCGCTGCACTGGGACGACGTCCTCCTCTCGGGAGACACCCTGTTCCTGGACAGCGTCGGCCGCCCCGACCTCGAGGACGGGCGCCCCGACGCCATCCGCACCGCCGCCAGCCGCCTGTTCGACAGTCTCGCGACCCTCACGACCCTCGACGAGGAGACGCGGGTGCTGCCCGGCCACTTCAGCGACGAGCAGCGTCGGCCGCTGGTCACCGCCCTCGGGGACCTCCAGACCACCTCCCAGAACGAACTCCTCAGCTACGTCGACGCCGACGACGAGACCGCCTTCGTCGAGACCATCGTCGACAGCCTCGCCGAAGAACCCGCCAACTACAACGAGATCAAACAGATCAACTGGGGGAAGACCCAGCCCGACGGCGACGTCGAGGCCCTGGAGCTCGGCCCGAACAACTGCGCCGCGAACTGACCGGTCACTCCTCGACGGCGTCCTGCAACCACGTCGCCTGCTCCCGGACCGCCCGCGCCCCCGTCTCGGTCAACGTCACCCGGTCCTGGACCCCGTCGACCACCCGGTCGAGATACCCCTGCCGGACCAACGCGTCGAGGGCGCCCTGGTACTGGCTGGGCGACACCCGCTCCTCGTAGCGGCGTTCCAACGCGGCCTTGATCTCCCGGTCGGTCCCGCCGCCCAGGTCGGCGACCACCACACAGATATCCCGGCGCAACCCGCTGTGCAACCACCGGCCCATACCCCAGCCTCGGGACCAGCCCAGGAAAAACCGTGGGTCACCCCAGGCTGACGTCGAGATACAACATCACGACCGCGCCCAGGACCGTCCCGATCGTCGCCACCCGCTCGTGGCCGCGCGCGTGGGTCTCCGGGACGATCTCGTCGCTGATCACGTACAGCATCGCCCCCGCCGCGAACCCCATCGCGTAGGGCAACAGCGGCGCGACCGCCTGCACCGCAAAGGCCCCCAGGACCGCCACCGGGACCTCGACCACGCCCGCCCGCACCCCCGCGACCCACGCGTAGAACCGGCGGTTCAACCCCGCGTTCACGGCGGCGACCGACACCGCCAACCCCTCGGGGATGTTCTGGATGCCGATCGCCACCATCAACGCCAGGGCGTTGCCCACGGTCGCCCCGTCCTGGCCCACGGAGCCGAATCCGACGCCGACGGCCAACCCCTCGGGCACGTTGTGCAACGTGATCGCAAGGATGAACAACACCACCGACGTCAACCGGTCGTCACGCCCCGGGAGGGACTCACCGGGGGCCGCCGCGTCCGGGCGTCGCCGCCCGGACAGCAGAAAGTGAGCGTGGGGGACGAGGGTGTCGGCCCGGTCGAGGAACGCCGCCCCGAGCACCACCCCGGCCAGGACCGGGACCGGATCCCCGCCAGCGGCCTCCACGCCGGGCAGGATCAGGCTCGTGAACGCCGCCGCCAACATCACCCCGGCCGCGAACCCGAGTGACCCGTCCAGGAGCCGTTCGGAGGGGTCCTCGAGCAACAGGATGAAACTCGCCCCCACGAGGTTCAGCGCCGCGATGATGAGGCCCCCGACCAGCGCCTGGACCACCGGGTCGGTCCCCACGGTCCGGACGAACCAGTCGGCCACCGCCATACCGGCGTCTCACCCGGTCATCGCAAAACGGTTGCGCCCGCCACACCGATAGATTAAGGTGTTTTCCCTGATACCTCCGGATTGCTTATGCGAACTCGCTCCATCGGGGGCATCGCCGCCCTCGTCACCGTCGCCGCCCTCGTCGCGAAGAACGTCCCGCCGATCCTGCTCGACGACTGGACGGCCGCCTCCGGCGGGTTCCCCGCCTGGCTCCCCCGGCTGGACACCGTTGGCCAGACCGTCACCATCTACGAGACCCTCGCGAACCTGGTCAGCGTCGCGGTCCTGCTCGTGTTGGCCGTCGGCCTCGGCGCCCTCATCGCCCGGACCCACGAGACCCCCGCCTCACGCGAGGTCGTGACCGCCCTCCTCGCCGGCAGCACCGCGGGCCTCGTCGTCCCGTCCCTCGGATTCATCCTCTACGCGGGCACTTTCGACCTCGCAGTCTTCGACGTGCTCGTCGTCGCCACCGGCCTCCTCTGGCAGTTCGTCGCCGTCACCCTCGTCCTCGTCCTGGGCGCCGTCGCCGGCGCCACCATCACCCGCACCTGGTCGCGGCCGGGGGACCGACCCCCGCAGTCGGTCACGCCCGGGACCGCCGGCGACCGGGCGGACTGACCCCGGTCAGTCCACGGGTTCGACCGTCGGCTCCCCGCAGTGGGGACAGAACTCGTAGGCCTCCTCGACCACGCGGTCACAGGACTCGCAGACGAACGCCGCCTCGCCGTCCCCGACCAACGACCGCTTGGTCCGCTCGACCGTGCGGCCCACCTTCCGGAACAGACTCATCACCCGAGTCAGGCCACCGACCCGGAAGAAGGCTTCGGCTACCACCCGTAGGCCTCGTGGACCGCCAGCCCCTCCTCGTGCAGGACCGGTCCCACCACCGCGGTCCGATCCCCGAGGATCGTCGCCGCCCGCACGGGGGGTGTCCCACCGGTGAACCGGGTGATGTCCTCGGCGCTGACGCTGTACACCACCCGCCCGAACCCGGCGGTCGCCATCCCACCCGCACACATCGGACACGGTTCGGTGCTCGTGTACATCACCAGCTCCCGGCAGGTCTCGGCGTCGAACTCACGGGCGCCCCGGACGGCGAGGTCGAGTTCCGGGTGTCGCCGCAGGTCCTCGGCGGTGTGCACCCGGTTGCTCGCCTGTGCCACGATCTCATCGCCGTGGACCAGGACCGACCCGAACGGTTCGTCGCCCCGATCGGCCGCCTCACGGGCGAGGTCGAAACACGCACGCATGTGGGCGTCGTGGTCGAACGTCTCGAAGACCGGTCCAGGCATACCCACACCTCCAGGACCGTGCGGTATCAGTGCTTGGGACCGGCGCACCCCGGCCACGGGCGGTTGGACGCCCCCGGGTCTGACCTTTAAGTAGTCTCGTGGCGGTAGTCTCGGTCTCAGAGTGTGTCGAGTTCAGCCGAAAACTCGGGTCAGCGGCACCGTGGTACTTCTTTACACACTCTCGACGGTACCACAAAGCATTTACAAACCCCACGCAGATGTGATTGATGTACCCCTATCCATGGTGGCAGCTACGCTGACCCGGTCGACACGTGACGAATGGGGTATCGGACGCTGTCGCCGCTGAAGACCGACCACAAACAAACTATGACAGGTACAACAGACAAGATCCGTGGCGTAACCCTCGCCGCGCTGATGGTCGTGTCCGTATTCGCGGGCACCATCGCGTTCGGTGGGACTGCAGCCGCGGCAGTCAGTTCGGTGTCCGTGACAAATATTGGATCGGCACCGTTCGGCTCTGGTGAACAGATTAATTGGAGTGTCACAGATGACGGATCGGGCACTTCCAACACCTATCAGGTCTGGATTGATGCAGACCTGGACGGTGAGTACGATGCCGGTGAAACAAACGTAACCACAACCAGTACCTCAGGGAACTTCTCACTCCCTGCTGATGGTACTTACCAGATTGCGGCTGATGAGGCTGCATCGATCAGCGTTGGACAAGTCGCTGATACCACTTCGGCTCAGTTCGAAGTGGATTCCGCAGGTCCAACGATCCAGAAGGCCACCTACTACGAGGACGAGAGTGGTGTCTACAAGATCGAGATCGCCTACAGCGAGGACATCAACTTCTCGGCCCCGCACAACTACGAGGTGTTCGTCGACGGCACGTCCGTTGCGAACCTCTCGGGGAGCGAGGTCGCGAACGGTCAGGTTGAGCTCACGCTCAGCCAGGCCTACAGCGGTGACATCACCGTCGAGACGCCGATGGTGAACGACACCGCTGGGAACAGCCTCGCTGGTGCCACCGTCGACGTCCGCGAGACGGACGCCACACTGAACGTCGGGAGCGGCAACCTCACCGCGTTCAAAGGCTCCGTCGTCGCCGTCGACTTCGACAACGACGGTGCGAACAACAACTTCGACATCACCACCGGTGGCGGCTACTTCTTCCAGGGCTCCACCGGCACCACGAGCAACCTGTACGTGTTCGACACCAGCGGCAAGACCGCTGGCACGTACTACGTTGACAACGGCCGTGACAACAACGACGGCGCTGGCGACGCGGAGATCGTCGTCCGTGCCCTGGACCTCTCGGTGAGTGCGCCGAGTGAGGTCCAGACCTCGTCGACGTTCACCGCGACCGTCACCGCGAACTCCGGTGACCGGGACGTCAACGTGGCCCTCAAAGCCCCCGACGGTTCCACTGTCGACACTGCGACAGTGACCCTCGACGGGTCCGGTGAGGGCAGCGTGTCCCTGACCGCCGGGTCCGCGACCGGGAACTACACGGTCGTCGCGACGGACGTCGCCACAGGGAACCAGGACAGCACGACTGTCTCGGTGACCTCGGCGCCCGCCGCGTCGATCAGCTTCGGGTCCGGATCCTTCAGTGCCGAGCAGGGTGACTTCGCGTACATCGTCATCAACATGCAAGGCACGACCAAGACGACCGTCTCCATCGGTGGGGACGAGACGAACTATCAGATCAACGCGACGGTCACCGACCAGAACGGTGACGGTCAAGTTGTCCTGATGTTCAACACCTACAACGCCGGCACCAGCCGTCCGACCCTCGACGCGGCCGGCGCCGACACCGTGGCCACCGAACCCGGTGAGGTCTCCCTCGGAGACATCATCGACACCGGTGCCTACGTGATCTTCGGCGAGGCGGGCGACGTCGCGACCAGCGAGGTGCGTGACACGCCCGGTGCGACGAGCACCCTCCTCGTCGAGTCCCGGTCGACCGGCGAGATGACCCTCTGGGAGGCGCCCCACGGCACGACGCTGAACAGCCTCGACACGCTCGAGGGCGCCATCTCGGACGGCAAGCTCACCGAACTGAGCGAGGGCGTCGCTGCGGGCGACGTCATCGTCCACCAGGTGAGTGTCTCCGGCATCTACGGCCTGCTCGCCTCGAAGGGCGCCGCCACAACGACGGCGGCCTTCGAGCAGGCAGTCGGTGACGGCAACCTGGGTCTGACCGTGACCCAGACGAACCCCGGTCAGAACCAGCAGCCGAAGGTGATGGACCTCGGTGAGAGCATCGAAGCCGGTGCGATCGAGGTCATCGCCACCGACCAGGCCAACCAGATCTTCATCGTCGTCGAGACGGACCACGCTGTCTTCGAACGCGACGGCCAGGGCGAGACGAACTTCAGCGCCCAGCCGGGCGACGAGTTCGACGTCAGCTTCGAGGTCCTGCCGGACAGCAGCGACTACCTGCCGGCCGACGCCGATGGGAACGACGAGGCAACCGGTAACGTCAGTGTCGTGGCTGGCACCGCCATGGTGAGTTACCAGGGCGATGCCTTCCAGACCGAGGCGGAGCAGAACGTCACGGTCTCCGGGTCGTCCACGTGGGCGCCGGGCACGACGCTGACGGTCCGGATCAAGAGCGACGGCGGTGTGACGCCGGCGTTCTTCACCCAGACCGACGTCGTCGTCCAGCCGGACGGCACGTGGAGTCTGGACACGAACGTGTTCGCGAACGCGAGTGCTGACTCGCCGTTCACGATCACGGTGTTCAAAGGTGGCGCTGTCGTGACACAGGCGCCGGGTGAGGTTGTCGACTCGACGACGACCACCACGACCTCGACCACGACGACGACCACCACGAGCACGACGACGACCACCACGTCGACGACCACGACGACGACGACGTCGACGACGGAGTCGACGACGACCACGGAGTCCGGTGACGGCGGTCCGGGCTTCACGGTCGCGCTGGGTCTCGTGGCCGTGCTCGCGGCTGCCCTGCTCGCGGTGCGGCGCCGCCAGTAAGGTAAACCACGGCTGACCCCCGGGATCGGGTCACTGCGGTGACGTTCCTTTCTTTCGTGCGCGCTTCGCGGAGCCACGGGCTTCCACGGCCCCTGTGACCGCGAGCCGCTTGCCACCGCGCGACCCATGAACAACACCGGCCGCGGACGGAGCGCAGCCTGCTCACCGGTGTCCCGGGCGGGACGACCGGGGCGGGCCTTCGACCGCCGGCGCGGTGCTGTCGACGCCATCGAGGCTGCCGATGGGCAACCCGGCCCCCCGCGTCGAGTGGGGGTTCAGACGATCGACACCGGCGCGGCAAAGCGCTCCACGAACCGAGACCTCCCCCATCGGGAGACTCGTTGACGGGGGCAAGTACGTCGATTGTCCCACCGACCGGACTGGGGCCCAGCCTCCGGCCTCCCTGGAACTCGACGCCGGCGGTCGGCCGGCTCCCGAGTCGGGTCGGCGATGCTCCCCGTGGCTCGGGGCCACGCGGGTAGTCTACCTGGCCGGTCCACCCCGTGTCCGACGGGGTCCGCCGAGCAGTCCACGTTCTGGGTGCCCTCCTCGTCTGCGCTGTGGGCTATGAGGTTTGCCGGGACCGGACCGACCACGCCGCCGACAGCCCGCTGCTCCTCGTGGACCCACCCGGCACTCAAAGTGGTTATCCGGTCACTTCCGCGCCATCAGCGACGCCATCTCCGTCGGAGTCGCGTTCGAGGGGGTCGGTCGGATACCGCCGGAGTTCGGCCCCGTCCGTGAGCCCGTCTCGGTCGGTATCGGCTGTCGTCGGATCCGTCCCGATGCTGAATTCACGGTAATCGTCGAGTGAATCCCCGTCGCTGTGGCGACGGGTGGGATCGGAATCGAGTTTGATCTCTTCGTAATCGTTGAGGTTGTCACCATCCGTATCCGAGTCCGTGGGGCTCGAACGATAGGCTGTCAGTTCGTGAGTATCGGTGAGCCGGTCGCCGTCGCTGTCGTGGGACAGTGGAGACGTGCCAGACTTCAGCTCTTGAACCAGTGTCACCCCATCGCCGTCGAAGGAAACGAACACCCCGAGTGAGGCGGCCAGGACGAGGACCCCAACGACGATCGCGACCTTCCGCATAGGTGAGGCCCTTGGCTGTTCGGGAAAAATGTTGGGTTGTTCGCCTTCACATGGGGGTCAACCGATATCGTGGGCCACGCCGAGTGACCCCTCTGCAGACCACGAGGTGTGCCTGACCCATCTGTGAGGCGTCCAGGGGGGCATCTTCTGGGGCCTTTCTCACCGGTCGCCCACGATGTGTGTCACCGCCAGGTTCGACACCGGGGCGCCCCTCATGGACTCTCCGCCTTCCCCCCGTCGGCGACATCGAACCGATTCGGCCACCGTCGGCCGAGCTGGAGGCCGGGCGGACCGACGCGGGCGGAGCCATCAGCCTGGCCGGACGTCGCGGCGCGTCGGCTGACGAACCACCCGTGGTCGGCGGTGGTGTAGTCCACAGCCGAACGGGGGATATCCGACGGCATTACTCACTGCGCTACCGAGGAGTTGGCCCCGGTTGAATCGGTTCTTGGAATGCATTGGCGAGGACCTCACAAAGATCGGTGCATGCACCCATCTACCAGTGTCTCGAAGTACTATCCACTCTGTGCAACACATCTATCTTCGAGGGGGAGTGAGTCCCCGATGGAATCATGGCGGGTGTCCGTCCCCACCTGCTGGTTGTTCTCTGCATCGTGATCATCACAGCAGGGTGTAGTGGGTCACTGGTCGGGCCGACCGAGCCGGTCGGGGGCTCACTCACGGTGGAGCCAGTAGCTGCGGTGGAGGGCCTTGACCAGCCAGTTGCTGCCATCAAGGGGACAAACCATACCTTCACACCGGTGGTCAATTATTCGGCAATCCGACATCCGGTGGTGCAATCTGCCATCACCAAAGCGGACAGGACCGGAACCTGGACCCGGATACAATACAATGCCACGGTCAGACAAGGCATTCTGGAGAGTTACACCGGGCGGCACGCTCCGCTCATCGTCTGGTACAATGGCACCGCCTGGGCAGTCAGAGAAAGTGGGACCGCCCATTTCGGGTAGCAGACCCGGGGCGACGTGATCGGGAGCGGCCCCGTCGTCTTCGCGTGTCCGGAACGCCATTTGTGACTCGTCGGTACCGTTCGACGGGACACACCCCATCGGGGGGTGCCTCGGGCATCGCCGATCGCCACCCCGAGCAGCAGCCCTCGGCCATCGGTGCCGTCGATACTCGACTCATGAGTCGGTGGCGACTCACACACCCACCCCCGATTGACTGGATTGTATCCGGTCTCGACGAAGCAGGCACAGAGGGTTGTCGTGTCCACGCTCGGTGGATCTGTCTGGGAGGGGCGCCCACGGAGTTCGTCGGCTGTCGTCGTGGAGGGAATGGCCGCACGCGTCCCGAGACCGTCATGGTGCACCCTGGGTCAATGCAGGGGATTCCCAGTCGGCGAGTATCCTCGCCCTCCACGGGAGTACCCCGGCTCAGAGCACCGATCGAACGTGTGGCTGCCGGGGATTGAACCCCGAACAGGACACAATCCCCGGAACACCGGCCGCTCACAACGTGTATGGGTTCGGGCGGATTTGAACCGCCGGCCTCCTCCATGTCAAGGAGGTGTCATAACCGGTCTAGACCACGAACCCGCGGCGCATCATACTGTCCTCCGTCGGACGGTTTGAAGCTTTCGGGTCGGCGCTCGACCGCGCACGACAGCCTTAAGTAAATGTACAAACTTGTACGTTACAACACGGAAGAGTACATCGACGCCCATGCTTCAGGACTCCATCGAACGTGTCACCGACGGCCAGGACCTCACCCAGGCCCAGGCCCGGACCGCCGCCTCCCAACTCTTCGATGAGGCCACCGACGCCCAGATCGGCGCCCTCCTCACCGGCCTCCGCGCCAAAGGCGAGACCGAGACCGAGATCGCCGGCTTCGCCGAGGGCATGCGGGCGGCCGCCCACACCATCGACCCCGACCGCCGCCCCCTCGTCGACACCTGTGGCACCGGCGGCGACGCCCACGACACCATCAACGTCTCCACGACGAGTGCCATCGTCGCCAGCGGCGCCGGCCTCCCCATCGCCAAACACGGCAACTACAGCGTCTCATCCTCATCCGGCAGCGCCGACGTCCTCGAGGCCCTCGACGTCACCGTCGACGCCGACCCCCAGACCGTCGAAACCACCATCGAGACCCAGGGCATCGGGTTCATGCTCGCTCCCGTCTTCCACCCCGCGATGAAGGCCGTCATCGGCCCCCGCAAACAGCTCGGGATGCGCACCATCTTCAACGTCCTCGGCCCGCTGACCAACCCCGCCGCCGCCGACGCCCAGCTCGTCGGCGTCTACGACCCCGACCTCGTCCCCGTCCTCGCCCGCGCCCTCGCCGCCCTCGACGTCGACCGCGCCATGGTCGTCCACGGCAGCGGCCTCGACGAGATCTGTGTCCACGACACCACCACCGTCGCCGAGGTCGACGGCGACACCATCACCGAGTACACCCTCACCCCCGACGAGTTCGGCCTCGACACCCACCCACTCGACGCCGTCGCCGGCGGCGACCCCACCGCCAACGCCACCGACCTCGAGGCCATCGTCACCGACGACCGCGACGGCGCCAAACGCGACATCGTCCTCGCCAACGCCGGCGCCGCCATCTACATCGCCGACCAGGCCCCCACACTCGCCGCCGGCGTCGACCGCGCCCACGCCGCCATCGAGTCCGGCGCCGCCGCCGCCAAACTCGCGGCCCTCCAGGGTGCCACCACCGAGGCATGACCCGCGTGAAGATCTGTGGCCTCACTCGCGGGACCGACGTCGACGCCGCCGTCGACGCCGGCGCCGACGCCCTCGGCTTCCTCGTCGACGTCCCCGTCGACACCCCACGCGAGATCGACGCCGCCACCGCCGCCACTCTCGTCGACCGCGTCCCACCGCTGGTCACCACCGTCCTCGTCACCATGGCCGAGACCCCGACCCGGGTCGCGGCCCTCGCGGCCCTGACCGGCGTCGACGCCGTCCAGCTCCACGGCCCCCTCGCCACCGATCTCGCCCCCGTCCGGGCCGCCCTCGACCAGCCCGTGATCGCCGCCGTCGACCCCGGCGACGCCCACGACGCCACGGCCGCCGACGCCATCCTCCTGGACACGCCCACCACCGACGGCGCCGGCGGCACCGGCACCACCCACGACTGGGACCGCGCCGCCACCATCACCGCCGACCTCGCCACCCCGGTCGTCCTCGCCGGCGGCCTCACCCCCGACACCGTCGCCACCGCCGTCGAGACCGTCGACCCATACGCCGTCGACGTCGCCACCGGCGTCGAGGCCACCGGCGGCCAGAAAGACCACGACGCCGTCCACGCCTTCGTCGCCACCGCCACCGGAGGGCACGGATCGTGACCCTCTCACGGGACCGGGCGACCGTGCGGGACCTGGCCACCGTCACCGACCCCACCGTCGTCCACCTCACCGCCGCCCTCCCCGCCGACATCGACCCCGTCACCATCTACGACACCCTCGCCGACGGCCCCGACGGCTTCCTCCTCGAGAGCGCCCCGAAGACCGCCGCCCACGACCCCGACGGCGCCTTCCAACCGACGACCACCGAGGACCGCCACGCCCGCTACTCCTTCATCGGCTACGACCCCGACGCCTTCCTCACCGTCACCGACGGCGACGCCACCGTCAAGTCCCGCCGCGACACCCCCGCCGCCGCCCGCCTTTCCCCCGGCGACGGCGACACCCTCGACATCCTCCGGGGCGCCCTCCCGACCCTGCCCCGGCGGGGCTTCCCCGACCGCGACCGCCAACACCTCCACGGCGGCCTCGTCGGCTACCTCGCCTACGACGCCGTCTACGACCTCTGGCTCGACGACCACGGCATCGACCGCCCCGACAGCCCCACGCCAGACGCCGCCGTCGCCCTCACCACCACCACGATCAGCGTCGACCACGCCACCGACACCACCCGCCTCGTCTTCACCCCCGTCGTCACCCCCGACACCGACCCCGACACCCTCTACGACGACCTCACCCGGGAGGCCACCCGCGTCCGCGACCGCCTCACCGACGCCACCACCCCCGACACCGGCGGCTTCCACCCCACCACCGCCCGCGCCGACCCCCAGGACGACTACGAGGCCGCCGTCCGCACCGCCAAACGCGCCGTCCGCGACGGCGAGGTCTACCAGGCCGTCCTCTCCCGCACCCATGAACACCGCGGCGACATCGACCCCCTGGCCCTGTACGTCGCCCTCCGCGAGACCAACCCCTCGCCGTACATGTACCTCCTCGCCCATGCCAACCGCACCGTCGTCGGCGCCAGCCCCGAGACCCTGGTCTCGGTCCACGCCGACACCGTCACCGCCAACCCCATCGCCGGCACCTGCCCCCGCGGCGACAGCCCCGTCGAGGACCGCCGCCTCGCCGGCGAGATGCTCGCCGACGACAAGGAACGCGCCGAACACACCATGCTCGTCGACCTCGCCAGAAACGACGTCCGCCGCGTCAGCCAGCCCGGCTCGATCGCCGTCCCCGAGTTCATGAGCGTCCTCAAGTACAGCCACGTCCAACACATCGAGTCCACGGTCACCGGCCGCCTCCGCGAGGACTGTGACGCCTTCGACGCCATCCGCGCGGCCTTCCCCGCCGGCACCCTCAGCGGCGCCCCCAAGCGCCGCGCGATGGAGCTCATCCACGGCCTCGAGGACGGGCCCCGCGGCGTCTACGGCGGCGGCGTCGGCTACGTCGACTGGACCGGCGACGCCGACACCGCCATCGCCATCCGCACCGCCACCATCACCCACGGCGACCCCGACGTCGTCCGGGTGCGGGCCGGCGCCGGCATCGTCGCCGACTCCGACCCCACCGCCGAGTACCGGGAGACCGAGGCCAAGATGGACGGCGTCCGCACGGCCCTCGACACCATCGCGGGCCCGGAGCTCACCAGATGACCGTCCTCGTCATCGACAACTACGACTCCTTTACCTACAACCTCGTCGAGTACGTCAGCGCCCACGGCGTCCCCACCACCGTCGAACACAACACCACCACCCTCGACACCGTCCGGGCGATCGACCCCGACGCCATCATCATCTCCCCCGGTCCCGGCCACCCCGCCACCCCACGGGACGTCGGCATCACCCCCCAACTCCTCACCGAACTCAGCCCCGAGATCCCGACCCTCGGGGTGTGTCTGGGCATGGAGGCCGCCGTCCACACCTTCGGCGGCACCGTCGACCACGCCCCTGCCCCCGTCCACGGGAAGACCAGTCCCATCCACCACGACGACACCGGGATCTTCGCCGGCCTCGACCAGGACTTCCCCGCGGGCCGCTACCACTCCCTGGTCTGTACCACCATCCCCGACTGCTTCGCCGTCACCGCGACCACGCCCCACGACGACGCCGACCTCGTCATGGGCGTCCGCCACCACGACCACCCGATCTACGGCGTCCAGTTCCACCCCGAGAGCGTGTTGACCGGCGCCGGCCACGACCTCGTCGGGAACTTCCTCGGCCTCGCCGCCGTCCCCACCACCGCCTGACCCAGGGTTTACGGGGGAGCGGGCCCGAACACAGACCATCGACCCCGTCCTGAACCGGTGGAAGTGAAATCCGGGAGCTGTCACGCGGTTTCCACACCGAAACAGCTTCACTTTCACACCGCTACGGATGGTTATGAGGGTCCCGATACACCCGCCCAACGGCACCACAGGTGGCAGCCCCACGCTCGGGGCAACGGGGAATCCGGGGCACACCACCGCACACCACACATCTCGGGCGTCCGGCCCACGCGCGCGCGGGCATCTGGGGGCCCCACGCGCCATCGGTGTGCGACCCCCGTCCCAGCCACCCACAGAGAGGAGCCTGCTGCCATGATAGACACACCCACCGTCGCCGACGATCGGAGGACCGCCCAATGACCGACCTGAGCGCCGACGAGATCACCCTCCCCGTCAAACGCACCGACGGCGACACCTTAGAGGAGCGCCTCACCGCCAACGCCTACCACAACATCCTCCCCGCCCGCTACCTCAAACAGGACCGGGACGGCAACTTCGTCGAACAACAGGAGGACCTCTTCGACCGCGTCGCCAAGAACATCGCCCTCGCCGAAACCGTCTACGAGGCCCAGAAACGCGGCGACACCATCACCGCCACCCCCGACCAGCTCAAACCCGACCACCCACGCCGCGACGAACTCGCCGCCGAGGTCTTCGGCGCCGGCACCACCGTCGAGGACGACGTCACCGTCGAACTCACCGAGGACAACATCAACAAGTTCGCCTACGACACCATCGTCCCCGACCTCCCCGGCGACATCCAGGACCACGTCACCGCCACCAAAGCCGAGTTCCAGACGCTGATGGAGGACCTCTCGTTCATCCCGAACTCCCCGACCCTGATGAACGCCGGCGACGAACTCCAGCAGCTGTCGGCGTGTTTCGTCGACAGCCCCGCCGACGACCTCACCGACATCCACCAGACCGCCAAGGAAGCCGCCGAGGTGTTCCAATGCCTGACCGCAGACGCCACCGTCCACGTCGCCGAGGAGGGCCCGACCAGCGTCGCCGACGTCGAGGACGGTGACGCCATCCGCCAACGCGACCCCGACGGCGGCTACCGCTACCGCACCGTCACAGCGACCCACCGCTACGTCGACGCACCAGTCCACCGCGTCCAGACGGCGGCCGGCATCCAGCTCACCGGGACCCCCAACCACGAACTCCTCGTCGATGACGATTGGACCCGCATCGACGAGATCGACCCCGGCGACCACCTCGCGGTCAGTCTGAACTGGATTCCGGACTCGGCCCCCGCACCATCGCTTCCCGGCGTTGCGACCGGCCCCCAGTGGGGGAAGACCCGCACCGTCGACAACGCCGACATCGAAACCCTCTACGCGGAGGGTCACTCCGACTACGAGATCGCCGCCGAACTCGACTGCTCGGCCTCCACGGTTCAACGCCGCCGGAGCATGGAACTCGACCTCCCGCCAAACGGCAGCGGCGGCCGCCCGGCCGGCAGCGTCAGCTTCGACACCGACACCTTCGCGGACCTGTACGCCGACGGCGCCACCGACGGCGAACTCGCCACCACCCTCGGTGCCTCCACCGCGGCGGTCGGCGCCTACCGCAACAGACACGACCTCGACCCCAACGGCACCCCCGTCAAGACCGTCACCCAACCCAGCGAACTCACCCCACAACTCGCCGAACTCCTCGGCATGTGGATCGGTGACGGCTCCAAACACGAGGATGGCATCCGCTTCCACCTGCGGCGGGAGTCAGTCCTCGACCGGGCCGACCACCTGTGCCGCGAACTGTTCGACACCCCACTGGACGCCCGGTACGACGAGGGCTGTTACGATGCCGTCATCCACAGCCACGAACTCAAACGCTACTGGCTCGAACACTTCGGGGACGCCAAACCGACCGCGACGGAGGCCCAGGTCCCGGACATCCTCTACGAGACCGACCGCGAGACCGTCGCCGCCTTCCTCCGTGGCCTGTTCACGACCGAGGGCAGCCTTCAGAATGACACCTACCCCCGGTTCTGGACCGCCTCAGAGACCCTCGTCGAGGACGTCCAACAACTCCTGCTCGGTCTCGGGATCCCCGCCGCGACCTGGGAGTACGACGTCGAGCACCGGGACTACTACAACGTCGGCCCCACCGGCGCCCACGCCCTCGAGGCCTTCGCCGACCGCGTCGGGTTCGTCGACGACCGCTGGGCCACGATGCAGACCAGTCTCGAGGCGATCGACAGCAAGGAGACTCGCATCGGGACCGTCGTCGACGAGACAACGTGGCACGTCCCCGTCGAATCCGTCGAGGCCGTCGGGACCGACACCGTCTACGACCTCACCGTCGCCGGCGACCACGAGTACCTCGCCGACGCCATCGTCTCCCACAACAGCGGCGGCGGCCTCGGCTATGCCTTCTGGCAGTTACGCCCCTACGGCGACCCCGTCGGCTCGACCGGCGGCATCGCCAGCGGCCCGGTCACATTTATGGAAACCTACGACCAGCTTTGCTTCCCACCGGGGACGAACATCCTCACCCCATCGGGCCAGACCCAAATCGAACACCTCCAGGAGGGCGATACCGTCATCGACGGCGAAGGGACGCCCCGCCCCATCACCGAGACGATGGACCGCCACGTCGATGAGGACCTGATCGAGATCCATCCAAAACGCCGCAACGAACCCCTCCAGGCAACCCGTGAACACCCCTTCAAGGTCGCCACCGACGACGGGTTCGAGTGGGTGGACGCAAAGGATATCGACGAAGGCGATCGCCTCGTCCTGGGACACTCCGCAGTCGAACAGGGCCCCGGCCTCGGGGAGACGATTGATCTGTCCTCCATCGCCTCGGGGCCATTAGTCTTCACCGATGGTGGGATCACCATCAATCGCGATTACTACGGGGCAACCAAGGGACACCCCCCAGCGTCACTCGCCCAGGAGGTTGCTGTGGAGGCCTTGGCCACTGTCGCTGGCTGGTATCTGGCAGAGGGCTGTGTCGTCTACCGGCGTGGCCTTCCCAGTGAGGTGACGTTTACACTCCACGATGAGGAAACCGAAGCAAGCAACGAGATTCAAGCTGCACTGGACGAGTTCGGGGTCGATTCCAGAGTCGAGCGGGTCCCCGACCGGAACACCCGCATCGTCCATGTGGAGAGTTCAAGCTTCGCCCAGGTCATCGAAGGCCTCTTCGGAACCGGGGCGGCAGAGAAGCGCGTCCCCGAGTTCCTCTGGCAGGCCCCCATCGACGTCCAGGCACGACTCGTCGAAGCCTTATTCGATGGCGATGGCCGTATCCAACACCGGGGCGACAGTCAACGCCTCCAACTGACCCTCGTCAACGAGGAAATCGTCGACTTCGTATACCAAGTCGGGCTCCGGTGTGGCGTTCACTTCTCCCGGCACAACCGTGAGGAACCGGAGGGGAAGCAACCAACGTACAACGTCAACGCGAGTGTGAGTACCGCCATCGGGACCCCGTTACAGAGACTGTTCGACGAACTCCCGGATGGGTTCCGTGCGACCGATCGGACCAAACAAGCACACGGCCGGGACGTCGTCGCTGTCCGCTCGGTCGAGACCGTTGCATACGAGGGTGCAGTCCACAACATCGAAGTCCCGGAAACCCATTCCTACGTCGCCGATGACGTCGTGGTCCACAACTGCGAGACGATCGCCCAGGGCGGCACCCGTCGCGGCGCCCAGATGGGCGTCATGCGGGTCAGCCACCCCGACGTCATCGAGTTCATCCACGCCAAGAACAAGGACGTCAGCCTCGCCCACAGCCTCCGGCTGAACGACCCCGACGACTACACCTACACCACCTTCAGCGAGGCCTTAGAGGAGGCCCGCGGCCTCATCGACGAGGACGGCCGCGTCCCCGAACACCTCCGCAACGCCGTCGAGGGCCACCTCTCGAACTTCAACATCAGCGTCGGCATCGGCGACGAGTTCATGGCCGCCCTCGAGGCCGGCGAGGAGTACACCTTCACCAATCCCCGCACCGGCGAGGCCCACGTCGCCACCGAGGAGACCAAGGAGATGTACAGCCGGTACGGGCTCGGCGACCACGTCGAGGTCGGCGAGGAGCTCTCCATCCCCGCCGAACGCATCTGGGAGCGCATCGTCGAGGGCGCCCACGAGAACGGCGAACCCGGCGTCATCTACCTGGACCGCGTCAACGACGAACACAGCTTCGACATCGAGGAACATCCCGACCACGAGATCCTCGCGACCAACCCCTGTGTCACCGGGGACACCCGCATCAGCACCGCGCAGGGACTGGTCACCGCCGAGGACCTCTACGACCAAGGGGTCGCCACGGACGTCGTCGTCGACGGGCGTCTCGCCGAGGAACACACCAAGGAGGCCAGCAGCGTCTACAAGACCGGCGAGAAAGACGTCTACCGCCTCACCACCGAGGAAGGATACGAACTCCGGCTCACCGCCGACCACCGCGTCATGACCGACGACGGCTGGGTCGAAGCCCAGGACCTCGAGGTTGGCGACGCCGTCCACCTCCAGAATCGGAAAGGCGGGTTCGGCCAACACGGCTCCGCCGCCGAGGGCCGCGTCTTCGGCTGGCTCGTCGGCGATGGCCGCCTCGATCACGGCGAGGAACGCGCCGTCCTCAACTTCGACGACGATGACGGAACTCTCGCCGGGGACTTCGCGGCCGACGTCAACGAGATCGTCCACGACCCACTCGGCAACGCCGACGACGAGGTCACGCACAGCGGCGACGCCCGGGGCGCCCAAGCCGTCGAACAACGCATCCGGTCCGGTCGACTCTACGAACTCGCCGACGAAGCCGGGCTCGTCCAGGAGCCACTGCAGGTTCCCGAAGCGGTGATGCAGGGCAGCGAAGCGATGGCTCGCGGCTTCCTCCAGGCCCTCTTCACGGCAGACGGTCACGTGGAGGACACCCTGGAGAAGGGGTTCTCGGCCAGATTGACGAGTACGAGCGCGGCCCTGCTACAGGATGTTCAGCAACTCCTGTTGAACTTCGGGATCCGGTCGCAACTCCACGAGGACCGGAACCCAGCCGGATCGACGGAGCTCCCGGATGGGACCGATGGGACGAACTCCTCCGAACCCCAGGGACGCCACCAGCTAGTGGTGAGCGCCGGTCATCTCGTCGCGTTCGACGAGGAGATTGGGTTCCTCGCAGAGGAGCAACAATCCACGCTCGAAGAAGCGGTAGCGGCCTCCGACCGGGGCTCCTCCACGGGTCCGTTCGACGCCACCGTGGCTTCGGTCGCGTACGATGGGCACGAAGCGGTGTACGACCTGACGGAACCCGACACCAGTTCATTTGTCGCAGACGGCGTCGTGGTTCATAACTGTGGAGAGCAGCCATTGGAGGAGTACGAGGCCTGCAACCTCGGGCACATCAACCTCTCGACGATCGCGGCCGCGGACGCCCCGGACTGGCGGGTGTGGTCGGCCGAGCACGCCGACGAGTACGACTCCACGGCCGCGGCCGTCGACGCGTTCCTGGAGGCGGCCATCGACACCGAGGAACTCGAACACCGCATCGAGTACGGGACGCGGTTCCTCGAGAACGTGGTCACCATGTCGGATTTCCCGGTGCCCGAGATCGAGGCGAAGGTCGCCGAGATGCGGAAGATCGGGCTGGGGATCATGGGGTTGGCCCAGCTGTACATCCAGCTCGGGATCAAGTACGGGTCCGAGACGGGCAACGAGGTCGCCCGCCAGCTGATGACCGAGATCAACCACTCCTCGAAGTGGGCGTCCCACGAGCTCGCCGAGGAGCGGGACAGCTTCGACGAGTGGGGGAATTCGAAGTACGCCGACCCCACGCGGTACGCCGACTGGTTCGAGCACCAGACGGGGTTGGACGCCGACCGGTGGGCCGAGGGGTTCCCGATCCGGAACCACAACACGACGACGATCGCGCCGACCGGCACCACCTCGATGGTGGGCAACACCACCGGCGGGTGTGAGCCGATCTACAACGTCGCCTACTACAAGAACGTCTCCGACGACGTGCAGGGCGAGGAGATGCTCGTGGAGTTCGACGACTACTTCCTCCGTGTGTTGGAGGCCAACGACGTCGACGTGGACGCGGTGAAAAAGGAGGCGGAGGCCCAGATGGCGGACAACGCCTTCGAGGGCGTCGAGGGGTTGGCGTCGGTGCCGGACGCGATCGGGGAGCTGTTCGTGATCACCGAGGACCTCTCGGGCAAGGACCACGCGGCGGTGCAGTGTGCCTGTCAGGAGGGGGTTGACTCGGCGATCTCGAAGACGTGTAACTTCCCGAACTCGGCGACCGTCGAGGACATGGAGGAGGTGTACCGGTTCATCTACGAGCACGGGGGCAAGGGCGTGACCGTCTACCGTGACGGCACCCGGTCCAAGCAGGTGTTGACGACGCGGGCCCAGAACACGGACTTCGCGGGCATGGACGAGGAGGAGGCCGCGGCGGCGATCGCCGAGGAGATCACCGAGCGGTTCGGTGGCCTGGCCGCGTTCCTCGACCGGGAGGCCGTCGCCGAGTCGCTGGGCGATCTCGAGGACCTCGGTGGTGACCGGCGGTCGGTGCGGCCCCGGCCCGACACCTTACACGGGGTGAGCCAGCGCATCGAGACGGGGTACGGGAAGCTGTACGTCACGATCAACGAGGATCCGGAGACGGGCGAGCCCTTCGAGCTGTTCGCGAACATCGGGCACTCCGGTGGGTACACGAACAGCTTCACGGAGGCGTTGGCGAAGACGATCTCGACGGCGCTGCGGTCGGGGGTCGACCCGGAGGAGATCGTCGACGAGTTACAGGGGACGCGGTCCCCGAAGGTCGCCTGGGACAAGGGCGAGCAGATCAACTCGATCCCGGACGCGATCGGGACGGCGTTGGGGCGGTACATCGAGGGCGACATCGACCGGCAGATCCCCCAGCAACGGACCCTCGAGGAGACCGCCGACGAGGTGGCCGAGGAGACCCCGCCGGGCGAGCCCACGGGTGACGGTGGGGCGGCGGAGGCAGCCTCGACGGCGGACATGCAGTCGATCATCGAGGCGGGGGAGAGTCCGGAGTGTCCGGACTGTGGAGCGATGACGCTGGTGTACACCGAGGGCTGTAAGACCTGTCAGTCCTGTGGGTGGTCGGAGTGTTGAGTGGGCTGGCCCCGACCGATCAGGACTTGTCGGGCAGCAGCGGGCACTCGAAGTAGTCCGGGGTCGCCGCGGGGTCGGGGGAGCCGGCGACGATGTCGAGGTGGCCGCGGTCGTGGTGGAACTTGATGGCCGTGGGGTCGTCGGCGGGGCCGTACCGGGTCAACACGGGGAGCGGGTCGTGGGCGGCGATGCCGGCGGCGGTCCAGGTGACGGTCTGGGTGGCCCAGCGACCGCCGTTGTACGCGGGGTTGCCGGGGGCGGCCTCGGCGACGGGGAGCTGTCCGTCGGCGCCGTTGACGATGGCGAACAGCTGGTCGAAAGACCCGGCGTTGGCGTCGGTCGGGGCGGGGATGATGGCGGCGCCCTTGGTCCCCCAGGTGGTGCCGTCGGCGTAGAGGCGGCTGGTGAAACTGGGTTTCCCGCGGAGTGCGGTGGCGGTGCCTGGCACGCCGATCGCGAGCGCGCCGGTGGCGATGGCCGCATCGCGGAGGATGCGGCGGCGGGTGTAATCTGGCATGGTACCTCCGGTGGGAGGGACACCCCCGAGGTAATTATCAGTTCGGTGAACTCTCTGTCGAGTTCGGGTCGAGTCCCACCCAACTCTGGCTCACTTCACGGTCACCCAGGTCAGCGCGGCGATCGCCAGGAACTGCAGGCCCCGCAGCACCAACACCGCCTCCTGGACGCCGGGGTCGCCACTGTACAGCATCTGCATGTCCAGGAAGTAGTAGATCGCCATCGCGTTCTCGAGGAGCATCACGACCGCGAACGCGACCAACCCCAGGACCAGCGTGGTTCGGAACGTGCGGTAGTTCCGCAGCCACACCACGGTCAACGCCGCGAGCAACACGACGTTCACCCCGGCGAGTGCGGTCGCCGCCTGGATGGTGGTATCCATGGCCATCAGTCGATCGCCTCCGTGATCTCCTCGAAGGCGTCCCGGTGCTGTTCGAACCGGTCGGTGAGGAAGTACAGCTGCCCGTACTCGTCGCCGCCGGGTTCGACGACGTCGTGGTCGACGAGCAGGTCGAGGTGGTGGCGGACGGTCTTGTAGCTCACGTCGAGGGCCTCCGCGAGTTGATTCGCGTTCTTGGGGTGCTCGGCCAGCGACCGGATGATCCGGACCCGGTTTTCCCCGCCGCGCGTGCCGGCGAGCAGGTACCACAGCGCCTTCTCCATCGCGGGCTCCGCCCGCCGGTTCGGGGCCGGGGCCTAAAGCTTCCGGGTCCGTCGGGCATGCCCGGCCGTGTGGGGGCGACGGTGTTAGGTGTTTGCCGAACTCCGACCCGAATCCACCCCCAAAACAGTCAAGCCCACGCCCCGCGACGCCCACGACCATGACCGACGGGGCAGCGAGTTGTCCGCGGTGTGGGGCCGCCCTCCTGCGTCGGCACTGCAAGTACGTCTGCCCCAACCACGGCGTCGTCATGGACTGTGGCGACCCGTTCTGGACCTAGCCAGCGACCCGTCGGTAGAGCGGGCCCGCCAACAGCAGCGCCGCCGCCAGCCCCCCGCCCACCACGAACAGCGGGTCGACGGCCACGGCCCCCAAACCGGCCGTCGACTCCAGGGAGGCCCCCACCGCGACGGCAGCGACCGTCCAGGGCAGTTCCCCGAGCATCGTCCCGAGGACGAAGGCCGGGACCGGGACCGCCGCGACGCCCGCACCGGCGCTGATGGCCTCGGCCGGCGTCGGCGCGAGACGGGCGGCGACCACGCCCCGCAGATCGCCCGCGGTCCGGAAGTACGACTCCCCGCCGGCGGTGACTCGACCCACCCACCCGTGGTCGGTGCGCAGCCGCCGCCCCACCGCGTAGGGGATGAGACTCGTCGCCACCGCCCCGACCAGGGCGATCGGCACCCCCAGCGTGACCCCGTACCGGAACCCGACCAGTGCCGACAGCACCGTGATCGGCCACGCGAACAGCGGCCGGACCAGGTACAGCCCGACCAGCACCACCGGGAACCACGGCTGCGCGACGACGGTGCCAAGCCGGGCGAGGGCCCCGCCCGGCGAGACGAGGAGATATGCGCCCACCACGACGAGGACCGCGGTCCCGGCGATGACCTGGCGGCGGTCGAACACGCTCGAGCAGAGACACCGCCCCGCCAAGTGCCTTCCGCGGCAGAGGAGCTAAGCCAGCCCCGACCCGATGCCCCGGTGATGGGCGAGGACCACGGGGACCGCGTCGAGCTGGGGGTGGCGTTGCTCGCCAGCCTCGAGGACTCGGAACTGTCCGTCGCGGAGGCGGTCACCCGTCTCGAGTCCGTGACCACCGCCCCGTCCCTGACCCGGCAGATCCTGGACGCGGCCGACCGCCGGGACGTCATCGACCGCGAGGACGGCGTCCTCACCGTGCGCTCGAGTCAGTACGTCAGCCACCAATCCCAGGTCCATACCCGCGAGGGCGACTACGAGTGTCGCCGGTGTGGTGCCAGCCTCTCGACGGGGCATTTCATCCAGTTCGACGCCGGCGAACTTGGACCGTTCGGCTCGACGTGCATCCGGAAGGTCACCGGTCGCGACGGTTGAGCGTCGCCACCAGCGACTCCAGGGCCTCGCGTTGTTCGGCGATCAGCGCCTCCTGTTCCTCGATGGTGGCCTCCAGTTCCCGCAACCGCGCCTCGAGGTCGGCGTCCGGATCGGTCGCCTGCTCGAACTCCCCGAACTCGTCGGCCGCCGCGGTGGCGCCGGGTTCCTCCGCCGGCGCCTTCGTCTGGGTGGAGGCGGGTTTGGCGTCGGCGGCGTCGGCGCCACGGGTCTCGATGGGGTCCAGCCCCGAGTCGACGAATCCGGACCCCGAGCTCCCATCCTCGGTGCTGGCCGGTTCACCCCGCTCGGCGATCATCCGCTCGAAGGCCGCGTAATCGGTGACGCCGTGGTACTCACAGAGGGCCTCCTCGATGCGGTTGTGCACCCGTGGCGCCTCCTGTTGGGGGACCTTCGTCCGGTGGGTGCGCTCGTCGGTCTCGAGGACGAGCTGGTCGGCGACACTCCCCTCCTCCAGGGCGAGGGCGGTGACGTCGGCGTACTCCACCTCCTCGTACTCGGGGTTCCAGACGGCCTCCCCGATGTGTTTGGCGACGCGGTGACTGGTCACGACCAGGGTCAGTTCCGAGAACCGATGGGTGGACAGCACCGTCTCGCCGGATGCGGTCACGCCGGTGGCGTTCAGCACGCCCGCCATCACCGGGTGTAACACCTCGTCGATGACGTCGGCCGGCACTGAGAACTCGGTGGCGCCGTCGATCCCGTAGTCCAGTCGCAGCGTCGCCTTCCGCCGACCGACGTCGACGGTGACGCGGTCGGCGTCGTGGGCGTGTTCCTCCACCGAATCGTCGCTCAGGAACCCCTGCCCCCGGTAGATCAGGGTGCGCGTCGGCGTGACGTACAGCGTGTCCTCGCCGCCCAGTTCGACACTCGCGGCGACCTGCTCGCCGTCGAGTGCGTCCGCGACGCGGTCGGGGAGGTCCATGTCCGGATATGTCCGGTCACGTGGCATAAATCCGTGGGGTCGACCCGGGTAAGATAGAAGGGTTGAAGGGTCGGCGACGGGTAGCCACCCGACAGCCCGGGTGGCTTAGCTGGTCATAGCGCCGCACTCATAGGGTATCGAGCTCCGGTGCGGCAGACCCCGCGTCCCGGAGGCCCGCCGAGCCTCGTACCTGGGATATGCGGAGATCGAGGGTTCAAAACCCTCCCCGGGCACTTTTTAAAACCCGTAGATGCCCAAGTCGCAGCGACGGCAGTCCCCGGTGATTCGAGCGGTGTTCGGGACGCCGCTTTAAGTAGTGGCGATACCCCTGTTTCAGGTGGAGTGTGTGCGTGTGTCCACGACCGCTCGAGAGCACCCACCACACCCACCGACGAAACCACGGAATCGCAAGATAGCAATACGAGTGTCTCGACACACGCACCATACAGCACCGCCTCTCCCCCTCTCTTCTCTTCTGAATGTAACTCAAATCTAACTCAAACAGGGGGTCAGAACACGCTCTCTAACTCAGATCTAACTCACGATTCTGGGGGTGGTCCACGTGTCTCGGCGTGAGAACCGCGTCCAAACCTATCTCTCTGATGACGATTACATCGACCTCGCCGAACAGGCCGAAACCCTCGGATTATCGGAGAGTGAGGTGGTGCGTCGCGCGGTTCGGGAGTGGCTGGATCACGACCGAGCCGCCCGCATCGAAGCGAAACTCGACCGAGTCCTGGGGGCGGGGGATACCGCCGAAGAACACACACACACACAAGCCCGCATGAACCTGTCACCAAGGCGAGTGCGACGGTCGAGAAAACTCGGGAGATCGCCGAGCGTCTCGACGCGAACCACGGGACCGGGTTGGACGAGTCCGAGTTGGACCGCGCGATTAAGGACATCGCCGGGGCTGACCCCCGCACCATTCGGAAGTACAAGACGGAGCTGAAAGAACGCGGTCACGCGTTCGAGCATCCTGACCCGGATTCGGGGGTGTGGTTCCTCGAGCGGGAACCGTTCCTGGGTCGGGTGGAAGCGGTGGCGAAGACGACGCCCGACCCGCGGGGGAAGGCGAAGAAGATCCTCGAGGAGTACCCGACGATCAGGATTGAGGACGTCCTGGGGGCGGACGCGGAGGTGTCGGTCTGATGCTTCTCCGCGTGTTCCTCGCGGCGTTCGCATTCTTCTGGTTCCTCATCGGCGTCATCACCGCGACGCTGCTCTTCGGAGGTGGTGTCCTTGGGTGACCTGGAGGCTGTCTTCGGTGCGAGTGACCGGTGCACGCGGGAGGCGAGTGTCGCGACCGACGACCTGGCGGCGGTACGGGCGGCACGGCGTCGGTGTGGGTGTGAGATCTGTGTCCACGACCTGGAGGACAGCGATGAGTGACTCGGCGAGCATCTCCGAGGACCACCAGGCCGCCTACGAGCAGGTGCTCTTCATCGTCGAGCACACCACGGGCGAGGAGCAGGTGGGAGTCCGGCCAGGGTACGTCGTTCGCACCTCGTCGTATTCGCCGCTGGAAGCGAAACACCGGGTGTCGGACGCGGTGGCGAACGGTGACCTGTATCGGTGGGAGGATCCTGACGGGCGGCCGCAACTGTCGATGGCGACACGGACGGCGTTGGTCCGGGTGATCGAGTGGGAGATCGACCGCGACGGGGAGACGCGCACGAGCCTCATCGCCGACATCAACCACCACATCGACACGGTTGAGGGATCGCGATGACCGACGACTTGGTCACTGCCTGTCCGCGGTGTGATGCGACGCGGATCTTGTCGATCGTCGGCAGCGGCAACAGCACCGACCGCCCCCGCGACCATGGGTGGCGGTGCCGCGAGTGCGGGCACCGATTCGACGAGCCAGTCCACCGCGATCGACGGCATGCGTGGTCGCCGGGGTCGTCGTTGATTGCCGAGTTGGATGCGTTGGACCCGGACGATGTCGGAGGTGAATCGGCGTGACGGTAATCGATAGTCGGGCAGACATCGTCGTCGATAGTCCCATCGACCGGGCGACCATCCGCACCGTCACCGACGGCGTCCTCGCGACCTGTACGGCGACCCACTGCAACTGGCAGGGATTGTTCCCGAGCGCCGGCCTCGCGAAGCAGGCGGTCGAGTCCCATTACGACCACGAGCGGCGGAGCGGCCAGTACCACTACGGGAACCGGACGTACACGATCGTCCTGCTCCTCGACAGCGAGACGGCCCAGACCGTCGACGAGTCCGCACTCGGCCTAGACGTCGCGTCGAACCGGTTGCGGACGATCGACGGCGATGTCCGCGAGTACGAGTTCCCCCGCACGAACGGTGACGTGTCGGGCATCGTCGGCCGCGGCGACGTGATCGCACGGCACCACCGGGAGGACGCCGTCGTCGAGTCCGTCACCGAGACCCGGTCGCTCGGCCTGCCGACCTGGACGGTCCGCTACCTCGATTCCGGCGTTCCCTTCACCGAAGCGACCACACGCGACTACTACTGGATCAACGAGTGCATCGCCCAGGACGGCGAGGTGTACCAGAGTTTCGGTGAGGACCCGCTCGCGACGCCGGCGTTCGAGGTCGTCGGCACCGTCGACCACCAAGCCAACCTCTCTGCGTTCGGAGGGGTCTCTGGATGACGCGTCCGCCGCGGGCGGCCGCCAACCGGTTCCTCGACCACGACCTCCTCGACAACCCGACGCGAGCCCGCACCGCCCAGGCCCGTATCCGCGGATTAGAAACCCAGGGCCGCGTCGAAACGTGGCGTAGCGTCGAACTCGCCCTTGACCGCGGCCCCCGACAACAGGTCATCGCCTGGCTCAACCACCGGCAACAGGTCCTCGACACCATCGGCGACCAACCCGAAGACCTGAGCGAGGCGCCACGCGCTGACCGCAACCCCCCAGACCGAGAGTGGGTCTGGATCGGCGTCGACGGCGAGGACCGCGCCTTCGACGACCGACCCACTCGCGCAGACGTCGGAGGCCACCCATGACCGGTGGGGCGTACGGTATCGACGAGGACACCAAACGCGAGATCTACGAGGCCGTCGTCGACGCCGAGGACCGGGGTGACACCCTCGTCGCGGGTGGCGTCCAACCCCGCGTCGTCGCGGAGGAGCTGGACCTCACTGTCCAGGTGGTGAATCGGTACCTCCGATTCCTCGAGGTGGAGGGGGCCCTCGTCGAGTCGTGGGGATTCGATGAGGGTGGGGTGGTGAAACGCGGGTTCTGTGTTTCAACGGGGGATGGTTTATGACTGAGGACACGCCAGTATCTGGTACAGGCACCACCAGGGTTCGTGACTCGGGGGAGAGACCCCGCCAGCCCGTGGTGTCCCTGCACCCCATCCTCACCGAGGACATTCTCGAAGCCGGGGATGTCTGTCAGAACTGTCATCGCCGCATCCGCAGTCGACGCGTCCACCGCCGCAGCCGCGACCCCGCCTCGCCGACGAGTGTCCGCCGAAGCAAGTATCGGCGCCGACGTCGGTCGACCGTCGTCGACTACGGGCCCGGCGACACCGCCGACGAGTCCCGCGGCGTCTGGTGTCACTGCGGCGCCGAAGACGCGTGGACGAGGTTGTGGGAAACAGCGCACTGGGAGCGGGTGCGGGAGCTGATCAAGGCGACCATCCGCACCCTCGAGTCCAAGGGGTACACCGTCGACCGTGACGCGTTCGCGCTCGTCGCACTCGCCCGGTGTGGGACAGCACCCATCGGACCGAACGGCATCGCCGCCGCGTTGTCCGCATCGATCGCGGCAGGCGTCGACGAGTCACACCCCATCGACACGTAGTCAGTATGCCTACATCAATCACGGTGTCCCGGGACCCGTCGGAGTACCGACCGACGATCCATGCCGGGCAACGCGCGAAAGAGCGTGGCATCAACTGGGATCGGGTGGCGGACGCGATCGACGGTGGCGAGGTGCGGCAGACGCATCGGCGTGGGTGTCGGTTGTTCGTCGACGACGGGGTCGGTGTGGTCGTCGACGTGGCCGACCGAGAGATATTGACGGTGGGTTGGTACGAGTAGGTCCCGATGACGGCCGCTGGGGTGCTCCCATGCTCGAGGGTGTTGCACCGGTCGCGGATGCTGGCAGCTCGTCCGCGAGGATACGTGGTCACGGGGATCGGTTCGAGTCCTGTCACTGTGAGTTGCCGACTGCGGCAGCGAATACGTGCCCTCGCCTCGACGCTGGGTGCCCCCTGGATAACAGGGGATCGCGGGGTCGGGGATTCCCGGGGGTCAGGTGAGAGTCCTGGCTGCCGCACATTCGCCTCGTTGGCGGTGCGTGGTTCGACTCCACGCCGAGGTATCGGCGGATAAGGCCGTGAATGGGTGTTGACCCTGCGGAGGCGGTAAACCCGTCTAAGGCGTTCACGCGTCTGAGTGGGTGAGAACCCTGTCACGGCACCGTCGCACGGGCCGATAGCTCAATGGTAGAGTCGGAGAGTAGCGCCACCCGACGTAGATTACCCCCGATGTTCACCCCGGAAGGCGCGTCCGGTGTTGGGCGGCATCGGTGAGGTAGAGCGGCACCCGTCCCTGGGTGTGGCGCTCCACGCGATTCGGAAGCAACGTGCAGGTTCAACTCCTGCTCGGCCCACTCGCCCGCCTGCCGCGGCAGGTGGGAAGTCGCGGGCTGAAAGACGCCAAAGGGAGCGACATCCGAGCGTTCCCCTACAGCGCGGCGTTCGGACCGATAGCTCAGTCTGGGAGAGCACCGGGCTTAGTTCCGTGGTAGTAATCGACCGGGTGACTGAACGCCGCGAGGCAAATAGGGTGGTCCGGTCGTGAACAAGACGCGGGAAGCGCCATAAGTAGGGAGATACGGCGGGACGCCGCCGTGCCGGTGACGGCTATCCCGAAGGCGTGGATTGCCTGGCTGTCCCGAGTTCAAATCTCGGTCGGTCCACTGGCCCACGGGTACCCCCGTTGAACCAACCCCACCGGGGTTGGGACCAGCCCCCGAGGCTGGGTGGGCCTCCAACCCCGACGCGGCCTCTCCTCCCCCGAGGACGTGACTTCCCCGCGTCACCAACCCGCGTCGACCTCACCCGTCGACGCGGGCCTCAACACACATTCATGACTGTCGAGCAAAGCCCGATCAGACAACCACTCGCCACCCACCCCGTCACCCGGGTGAAAGCCGAACTCGCCTGCCTCCTCCTCGTCTTCGTTCCCCACCACGACAACAGCCACACCAGAAAAGTCGCGACGTGGATCCTCGTCGCCACCTGGGCGATCATCACCGTCCTCGTCTCGACCGGCGACGCCAACGCCACCGCCACCTACGGTGTCTTGAGCGCTGTCGTGTGGTCGTTGATCGGGCGGTGGTGGGGGATCGAGGCGGACCTGCAGGCATTCGGCGGCACGATCACGCTCAACCAACAGCAAGACGATTCCAACGACAAATGAGTCACGACTCCTCGACTGAGACCGGGTCCGAGTCGGCGAACGTCGACGACTTCCTCAAGGACCTCACATGGAACGAAGTCCACCTGTTCGAACTCGGATTCGCCGCCGGATTCCTCGCCCGGAAACCCAGGGCCGGCTACCAGGACAAGATCCCCGACCCCCAAACCAGGACCGAGTTGAACTGGAGTCACAACAAGTGGTACTTCACCACGGGATACGTCCTCGGCTACCTCACGAAAGCCACTGTCCTGGGGAGTTCAGCACTCGGCCTCTCCGAACTCAGGGGGCTCCTCCCCGCATGACACGGAGGGGTCGCTGACATGGTCGCCGACGACATCGACCTCACACAGAACCAGGAACGCGTCCTACACTTCCTCCCCGCAGACAAACACGATATCGCCGCCGAACTCGAGTGCGCAGAGAACACCGCGAAGTACTACATCGAAAAACTGCGGGACAAAGGCGTTGACATCGTCTGGAACCCAGACACCGGCACCTACACCCATGCCACCGACAACGAAGACACCGAGTCAGACCCCCTCCCCACCTTCGACACCACCAACACGGACACGATCCCCACCACCGACGACCTCCCCGACGGCCTCCTCCGAACCCTCCGCCAAGACGGGTTAACCTACGACGACTTCAACACCGAGTACGGGTGGAGCCGCGACCAAGTCAGCCGCCTCCTCCAACGCCTCCGCGAAGCCGGATACGAACTCGAATACGAGACCATCGACGACAACGGCACCCGCCTCTGGTACATCCCCGACGACGGCGACAAACGCTACCGCCTCGGCAACGGCGACGGCCGCTACCGCTTCGGCCTCATCAGCGACACACACCTCGGCGCCAAAACCGAACGATTAGACGACCTCCACGACTTCTACGACCGCCTCGTCGACCACGGCATCGACCTCGTCTTCCACGCCGGCGACATCGGCGACGGCTGGAAAGTCCACCGCAACCACGTCAACGGCGTCAAAGGCAAAGCCACCGGCTGGGAACGACTCCGCGACTACGTCATCGACAACTACCCACACCGAGACGACATCGACACCCTGTTCATCGAAGGCAACCACGACCACAAACTCTACCGCCGCGAAGGCATCCACTTCGGCGAACTCATCGACCAACGCCGCGACGACCTCCACTACCTCGGCGACAGCCAAGCCCGCATCGTCTTCGACGACACAAACGACATCGACCTCGAACTCATCCACCCCGCCGGCGGCAAACCCTACACCCTCGGCTACCGCCTCCAAACACTGTACCGCGAACGCCCCCTCCACGACCGCCCCACCATCGCCGCCATCGGCCACCTCCACGGCCAAATGCAAGCCGAATCCGAAGGCGTCCTCGGCTTCTACACCGGGTGCTGGAAAGACCTCACCACCTACGGGCAAAGGCGAGGCCACAAAGGCGCCATCGGCGGCTGGATCATCGACCTCGAAATCCAAAGCGGCGAAGTCCGCAGCCTCGGCACCCGCTGGGTCACCTACGGCGACGGCGAAACCACCCAACACTACTCGATGCATGACATCAGCGACATGATCGACGCCACCCCCCAAACCTTCTAACCCACATGAGCCTCCACCCCCACCCCACCACCCAGAAAATCAGCCTCGACCCCTAATGAAACCACAACGCCCCTACCGAGCGCTCCGCGCTGCCGTCGGAACGGTCGCCATCCTCGCGCTCCTCGGCATCTGGGTCCACTCCATGTACGCCGGCCAGCCGCTCGACACACTCTGGCAGCTGGCCGTCCTCATCGTGATCCTCGGCGGTGCCGTCGCGGATTACGGCAAGGACACCTTCGACCAGGCCGCCCAGGCCGCGAAGGACGTCGCCGGGAACGACCCGTCCGGGGATGGTGGCGGTGCGGAATCGACCGAACAGGCGGCCGACAACTGACCCTTTCTGAAAACACCCCATGGGGGAACACGATCGGACCTGGGAAGACGAGTGCGGCGACCACGGTGGTCGTCGGCAAGACGGCGAGCCCTGCGGCCGCCAGGCGGGCTGGGGGACTCCGAACGACTCGGGGCGCTGCCGGCAGTGCCTGGGGACGTCGGCCGACGGCTCGTCTCATGAGGACAACACGAACGCCGTCACACACGGCGCCTACGCCGACTGCAACTCGTACTACCAGAAAGTCCTTGACGACGGCCTCCGGCAGTTCGTCGACGACGTCTTCGCGGACTACCTGGAGAAGTACGAGCAGCTGCACGGCGAGCCGCCCCTCGGCCTCGAGGCAGAGCTCTTCCGGGTGTCGGTCACCCACGCAAAGGACATCGGCCTCGATCGCTGGGCGGACGAAAAACCCCAGGGGCTCGAGAGCGGCCACCCACTCGTCGACGAGGAGACGGAGATCGTCCCGATCGGCGAAGGGAAGACCGAGACGCAGCGTCGCTATCGGGAGTCGGTCGTGCTGGCGGCCCAGAAGAAGCTTTCGAACGACCGCCGCATGTGGTTGAAAGACCTCGGCTTGCTCGAGGATCCGGACTCGCAGAACGCCGCCGCCCGGGGCGACGTCGCCGACGCGCTTCGCGAGGTACTCCAATGACGGTCCAGATCCTCGTCGAGCCCGACGACGTCGCCCGGCAGCTGCGCGACTACGTCCGCGATCACCCCGACGTCCGGAAGGATCGCTACGCCGGCGAAGGCGACCCCATCGAAGGCGCGTGTTACGTGCTCGCCGAGGCGTACTTCCACCTTCGCGGCGGGACGGAATCCCCGTTCGACGTCTACCGACTCGACTGGGGTGAGGTCTACGACGGTGTCGAGGGCGCGCACTGGTTCCTTCGCGATGGTGACGACATCGTCGATCTGTCGCTACCGAACCCCGAAGACGGCTCGGACGTCCCGTGGGATGTCGGCCGGCACCGGGCTTTCATCACTGGCTACGAGCCGAGCAATCGAACGGAGCGCGTCCTGGAGGACCTCAAGACATGAGCACTACTGCCAACGTCGACCCGTCCGACGTCGACACCATCCGGGACGTCATGGCCCGGTACGCCAAGTCGACGGGCCCCGACCGGTACGCCCGCTTCATCCAGGACCTCCTCGGTCTCCAGCGCACCTACGTCCAGGATCGCATCCTCGCGGCGCTACACGAGCACGAGCAAGTGGTCGTCGCCGGCGCGAACGGCGTCGGAAAGTCCTACATCGCCGCGGCAGGCGGGATCGCTGCGCTCCACTGCAACCCGGACACGATCGTCAACGTCACCGCCGGGACATCGGGAACGCTGAAGACGAACATCTGGAAACCAGCACGATCGCTCTACCGTGGGAGCCCGCTGCCGACGATGTTCGGCGGGCGGACGATGGACGGCGATCGAGAGATCCAGACCGGCCTTGACGACGAGTGGTTCTTCGAGTGCGTCAGCCCCCGGTACCCCGACGACCTCCAGGGCCCACACAACGACCACGTCATCTACATCATCGAGGAGGCCGACAAGCCCGGTGTCACTGCAGACCACACCGAGGCCGTCCGGTCGACCGCCACCGACGAGAACGACCGCATCCTCGTCATCGCGAACCCGCCGGATGGGAGCGGCAACATCGTCCACGAACTGATCGAGAACGACGAGTGGCACCACCTCCAATTCCCCACCTGGGCTGCTCAACCCGTCCGCATCGACCGCGGCCTCGAGCCGGGAGCGCCGATCGGCGGGCTGGCGACAACGCACAAACTCGAGAAGGACTGGCAGGAGTACCACGACGAGGAATGGCCAGGTCTCGATCAGGCTATTCGTTGGTCGGATCCGTGGCTCGGCGCCGAACCCGAGGAGCGCAGCGCCGTCCTCCCAGAGGACCTCGGAGACGTCCCGAACGACGAGTTTCGGGAAGACCTCTCCTCGCTCTGGTACCGGCGTCGCTGCGGAATCGTCCCACCGGGCGGCGCGTCGGTTCTCCGCCCGATCGAGCCCAGTGATGTCCGGGCGGCCTACGATCGCCAGCCTGCCGCCGTACGCGAGACGCCGCAGTCGGTCGGGATCGACGTCGCCAGGACTACAGACAACACCGTCATGCTCGGCGTCCACGATCTCGAGCTTCGCGTCCACTACGCCGAGCAAGGCGACAACCACGAGCAACAGAAGCCCGATGTCGTCGACGGAACGGCGTCGACGCCCGGCCTTGCTGAGTGGCCGGCGCCGGACATCGCCGTCGACAAGGGCTACGCCCCCGGCTTCCACGACTACGTCAACGACCGGTTCCCCAACGTCGTCGGGTTCCAGAACGGAACGAAGCCGATCGCCGAGACGCGCTGGTACGACAAATGGTCGGAGGCACTCCACCACTTCGGCGAGTTCCTCGAGGAAGGCGGCTCGATCGCCAGCCAGCAGCTCCGGAAGGAGGCGCTGGCAGCCGCCCGCGTCGTCCAGTACAAGGAGCGGACGCTGGACTCCCGGGGCAAGAACGGCGCCGAGGTCTATCAGGCGACCTCGAAGGAGGCGATCAAAGAGGAGCTCGGCCACTCGCCGGACTACCTGGACGCGGCCCTGATGGCCGTGTGGGTGGCCCGGACTGACGACCGCGACCAGAAGGCCAGCCCGACGTTCGGCTGGTAACCCAACGGAGGACATCATTCATGGGACAACTCTACGACCGAGCGACGGATAGCGCGACTGGCCTGTCAGCGGGCGGGGCTCTCGGGCCGGTCGAAGTGAAGACAGCGGGGACGGCCGACGGCGTGACGATCGCCGTCGACGACGACGCGGGGAGCGCCGCGGCAAGCTACTCCCTCGAGATCGAGGTCTACGACGAACCGCTCGACACCTGGTTCACCTACGAGAATGTCTCTGCGAGCACGAACCCGTCGTACACTACGGACGCCGTCGGCGACAAGGTCCGGGTAACACTCACCAACGAATCCGGCGCGGCGGACGACTTCCGCGTGCTCGCACGGTCCCACAAGTGACCGACTACTCCTGATGAGATCTGATCCATCGTCGAACGGCGAGCATCACCCAGAGGGTGATGACCAGCCACCGCTCCGCGGAAACGCCGACTTCGACCAGGGCCTCCGGATGGGCATCGCCGCGGCACTCGGCCACTCGGGCTTCGACGATCGCGACCGCTACGACGTCTTCGGATGGGAGGCCGACCCCGACGAGGACGAGTACCTCGGGCTCTACCTCCGAAACCCGTACGCCCGGGCCGTGGTCGATCGACCGGCGACGGCCACCTGGCGCCACGCGCCGGACGTCGTCGACGATGCCGAGTCTGACGAGGCGACGGAGTTCGAGACGACTGTCGAGAAACTGCAGCGGAGCCACGACGTCGACAGCTACGCGGAGCGCGCGGACCGCCTCGCGGGCATCGGCGAGTACGGTCTGCTGTTCATCGACTTCGACGATACGGAGGAACTCGAGGACCTCGAGGGAGCCTACGATCCCGAAGACGCCACCCTCGACTCCATCCGTGGCTTCCGCGTCTACGCGCAGGCCCAAATCGACGACATCGACTACGGCGACTTCGGCGACGACCGCTGGGGGCGTCCGAAGTACTACCACGTCGACCTGACCGAAGACATCGACGACGACGCCGACGAGGACGGCTACGCGAAAATCCACCACTCCCGGGTGGTCGCCGTGCCGAGTACACAGCTCCTCGACGACGAGGACAAGGCCCGCCCCCGGCTCGAGCCCGTCCTCAACCCGCTCTACGACATCGAGAAGACGCTCGGCGCCGTCGCCGAGGCAGCATACTCGAGCGCCAACTCCGACATCTGGCTCAACCAGAACCCCGACCAGGTCGACCCCACCGACAACGACAATCTCCGCGACGAGTTCATGCGCTTCTACCACCAGGGGCAGCCCTTCCTCCGGACGGTCGGGTCCGACGTCGAGCAGCTTTCCGGTGAGGTGCAGGACCCGTCGGGGCTGATCGACACGGAGCTCTCGGCGATTGCCGCGCAGACGGGCATCCCGAAGCGGATCCTCTCGGGCGACGCTGCAGGCGAGCTCTCCGCGAGCCAGGAGGACACCCGACGCTGGTACGCCCGCATCCGCGAGCGTCAGCAGCAGTACGCGGCGCCGCTCCTCTTCAGGCCGCTGATCGACATGCTTCGGGAGTACGGCATCCTGCCGGAGCCCGCTGGCGGCACCTACGAGATCGGCTGGCCGGAGCTCTACGAGCCGACTGAGCAGGAGATCGCCGAGCGGCAGCAGGCTCGCAGCGAGACGGCGCGAAATCTATCGCAGGTGGCGCCGGGCTTCTCGGGTGACACGGCGATCGACTACATCGAGACTGGCGAGTTCCCCGAGGAGGAGACGACGGCGGAGCTGGAGGACATGGACGAGGACGACCCCGACGTCAGCGCCCAGTTCCGTCGGCAGTACCTCCCGGACGCCGTCGGGAACGCGACGCGCTACACCGAGGGCGACCAGGTGATGACCCCGCAGGGAATCGGCGTGGTCGCCGAGGTTCGCACCGAGCCGTTCGAGGGCAAGAACGGCGAGATCGAGGCCAGCGACTCCTCTCCCGTCTACGTCGTCGGGCTCAAAGACGAGCGCGTCGGCGTCGGGTTCTACACGGCCAGTGAGCTCGAGGCTGACGAGATCGAGACTGATGTCGAGGACCCGGTCGGGGACGTTCGCGCGAACGCCTGCGTCGGTCGCGACGACGTAACCGCGAACGACTGGTCGATGCCGGAGAGCTGGCGCGAGTCGGACACGCCGGCGCGGCTGATCCTCCTCGACGCATGGTCGTCGATGGGAGGCCAGTTCGACTGCGGTGGCGGCTGTTGCATGGGCGAACTGAAGTCCCGCCGGCTGTGCGCCTCGATGAAGGACGAGGTGCTCGGCGGCTGGGAAGGCTGGCGGAGATGAGGCTGACATGAGCCAGGCACACTCCCACCCAACCGTCACCGCCAACCGGGCGGGCCGGGCGACGTCGACCGTCGTCGAGCAGGACTTCCTCCAGGAGATCAGGCGGCGCTTCCGCGCCGTCCGCGGGCTCGTCCGCCGCACGGTCGGCTACCAGAACGACGCCCTGGGCCTTCGGGCAAACGCCGAGGAACGCGCTGCGTTCGACTTCCCGACCGACGAAGGGAAGGCCGCACAGTTCGCCCGATGGCTTCGGCAGGTCCTCCGAGACGAGGTCCTCGAGCCCGTCCAGGGGCGTGCCGTAGCGGACGGAGGCCACTGGACGGCGCCGTACATCCGCGCGGCCGTCACCCGTGGCGCCAACCAGGCGACGGGGTTGCTGTTCCAGGAAGGCGCCAGCGTCGAGAACATCCCCGACGACGAGCTCCTCGAGCGGCCGATCTACCAGCGTACCCTCCGCGACCTCCACACACGGACGTACGAGAACCTCGAAGCCGTCACCGAGGAGGCGGCGCCGCAGGTCCGCGAGACGCTCACGCAGGGCTTCGCCGAGGGATGGAATCCCCGGAAGATGGCTAGGAAGCTCACCGGGGAGATCCGCGACATCCAGCACACCCGCGCGGAGACGCTGGCGCGGACCGAAACGATCGAGGCACACTCGGATGCAACCCTCGCGACCTACGAGCGGGCCGGCGTTGATGTCGTCGGTCACGGTGAGTGGGCTGTGGGGGGTGCGAACATCTGCGATTTCTGCAAACGCCTCGCTGGAGCCGCCCTGACGATCGAAGAAATGCGGACCGGCGCGGTCGAATGGCGCGGGCAGGTCTACCGGCTGAAACCAGCCGCGCACCCGAATGGTAAGTGCGTCATCCTCCCAGTGGTCGGCGCTTCCCCGCCCACGTCGCCGCTCGCGACGCGCGTCCCGGGCACGGTTCTCAGTGGAGCATGACCATGCACGTCATCAGTAACTCGGTCACCCCGAACACGGTTAGAGAGGAGACCCGCGGCGGCGATCGCTACCTCATCGTCGAGGACGTCCCGTTCGTCCGCGCGATGAACCTCGTCGGGGGGTACGTCCCCGATGATGAGATCCGGTCGAACACCGACCGGTGGGAGGGCAAGCCGCTGACGGCGAACCACCCACGGAACGAACCGGGCAAGCCCTGGTACGACGAGGACCGACCGGACAACACGCCTATCCCGATCACGACGAGCGAGGCCGTCCAGCGCGAGTACGCCGTCGGCGAGGCAGAGAACCCGAGCTACGACGGCACCTGGACGCGTGTTGACATGGCGATCAACGCCGACGTCGCGACGGCGATGGGCGGCCACGCAGCCGACATCATCTCGAAGATCGAGAACGGCGAGCCGTTCGGCGTCTCCTCGCAGTACGTCCCACGGACGCTCCCCGCCGGCGAGTACGACGGCCAGCACCGGGCAAACGTCGAGGGAATCCAGCGGCCGGACAGCATCGCCCTCCTGCCGCACAAGCGGGGGCAGTGCTCGCGAGCTGACGGCTGCGGTATCAACCCCGAAGTGGCGGCGAACGCCGTCGACGCGGAGGGTGTCCGCGTCCCGATCGGCGGCTCGGGAACCGATGACCCCACCGGAGCGAGGCCTTCCGGCAGCGACACTTCAGCTATGCACGCGAACGCCACCGCGGACGGCATCGAGTGGTCCGGAACGGCCGGGGGCGACCTGGAGGTCTCCGAGATCCCCAACGACGACTACGCGACGCACTTCGTCTTCGACGAGGAGACGAAGTCCGACAGTTCGTTCCCGCTCGTCGACGCCGAGGGCAACCTCCGACGGGAGAACGTCGCGGCGGCGTTTCGATTCCGTGACGACGCACCGGACACCGAGGCGCTCCTCGACGTCCTGTCGGCCGTCAACGACGAGTTCGACGACCCCCCGATCGACCCCGAGAGTCTGGCGGAGGCTCGTGGGGTGAGCGGGAACAGCGTCCTGTCGTGGGGCTACGAGACCATCCAGACGTTCCTCGGGAAAGCGGTCGACGATGCCCAGACGGCGAACGAACCGAGCGGAAACGAACCGGCGGAATACGGCGTGGAATCCAGCCCGCAGGACGCGGGCACTACCATGGAACGAGATACACTGATCGAGGAAATCACGGCGAACAGCCCGCTCACCGAGGAGAGCCTCGAGGAGCGGTGCGATGACGGCCTCGAGGCGATCCACGAGGACGTCATGGCAGCAAACGACCACAGTGGCGCGGACGACGACAACGACGACCAGGCCACCAACGTGACCAACGACGAGAACTACGCCACCCAGGACGATCTCGACGAGCTGCGGGAGGAGATCCCGTCGACCGACGAGATCGCCGAGGCGGTGGCCGCGAACCAGGCGGACAGTGAGAAGACCGAGATGGCCGAGGAGATCGTCGCCAACTCCGCGGAGTACGACGATGTCGAGGAAGTCCAGGAGGACTTCCCCACGACGGCGTCGCTGCGGACGAAGCGCGACTCACTCACCAGCGGCGCCGGTGCGGTGCCGGCCGGCGGCGTCGTCGGCAACGCCGATGTCGACGACAGCGAGACGGACACCGACGACGTCCCCGCGGGGGTGTTTAACTGATGCCCACCACGCACAGCGACGTCGAGATCATCGCGTCGGGCCCCTACGAGTACGAAGAGGCAGAGGTCGCCTCCGGTGCAACCGTCTACCCGGGGATGATTCTCGAGAAGACGGGCGAGAACAGCGACTACGAGGAGACACCGCTGGTCCAGCCGGTCAGCAGCGTCGAGAAGATCGGCGAGAACTTCATCGTGGCGCTGACGCCGGAGTCGCCGCCCCGTGGCTCTGACACGGATATCCCGCGAGAGCACGAGTACGACGCTGGCGAGTCGATCCAGATCGCCGTCTGCCAGCCGGGGTGCAAGGTGCAGAACGCACTCCTCGCGGACGGTGGCGTCCTGGCGTCGTCCGGAGACGCGAACGTCTCCTACGACGCCGCGCTCGGCAGCAACGACGACGGCACCCTGCAGGTGACTACGGCCGCGGGAAGCACGCTCGCCCGCGCCCGTGAGGCGGTTGACAACAGCACCGGCGGGGGAGGCGAGGGTGGCGTCGACGCCGCCCGCATCAACGTGGAGGTGGTCTAACATGACGAGTGTCTCAGCCAACCGCAGCACCATCGACGAGATCGAACTGTCGCAGGGCCAGGAGATGGCCCTCGCGGCCAACGACGCACAGCAGGAACAGCTGCTCACGCAGATCCGCGCGAACGCGATCGAGAGCGCCAAGCGGAAGTACGGCGCCCGCGCGGCGAAGTGGCAGAAGCGCGCCTTCTCCGCGCTCGACAAGGCGTTCCTCCAGGGCTTCTACGAGGAGCCGACGTCGCGCCCGTCGGCGATCCGCGCGAACGACCAGATCCTCGACTGGGAGGAGTGGGAGGACCGCGCCGAGGACACGCTCCAGGAGGTTCGCTACAACCTCACGATGGTCGACGACGTCCTCCAGGCGGCCTACACGGTCGACTCCTCGCTGGCGCGGACGGTCTACGTCCGCCAGCGCGAGGGGACCTGGAACAACCGCGGCGAGCGGAGCATGGACGGTCGTGCCCGTAGCGCCAACGACGAGGCGCCGCTGGACTACATCGGCACGCCGCTCCCCATCTCGCACGTCGACTACGACATCTCGGCTCGCAAGCAGCAGGAGTCGATGAACTTCGGCGAGGACGTCGAGACGCGGAAGGCGCGCCACGCCGGCCGCGTGCTGCGCGAGCTCGAGGAGGAGCAGATGCAGAGCGGCTGGGGGCCGACGGTCCCCGACTCGAACGGCAACGACCTGTCGATGTACGGGTACAAGGACTCGACCGTCGCCATCACCGGCACGGCCGCAGGAGACTGGGGGACGGCGTCGAACATCCTCACCACCATCGACGACGACATCCTCAACCCGCTGGAGACGCAGACGGCGGACAACAACCGCGGCCCGGACCCCGAGTCCCAGGGCGCGTGGCTGTACTTCCACCCGAACCAGCGGAGCGACCTGCGCGCCGCCGACCCGCGCGGCGACGGCAACATGTCCGTCCGCCAGCGCATCGAGCAGGACTACCCGTTCCTCGACCTCCGCGCGAGCGGCGTCCTCTCAGACGGCGAGGTCATCTGCGTCGTCAAGGACCCGCGCTTCGTCGAGGTCATCAACGCGCAGGGGCTGACGAACCTCTCCGAAGAGGTTGACATGGGCCTCGCGACGGAGTACAAGGCGCTCTCCTGCCGGGTGCCCTTCCTCAAGAGCACTTACGACGGCGTGAAGGGCGTCACCTACGTCACGGGGGCCTGAGATGGCGACCTACCGCTGGACTGGCGACGGACGCTTCCGCGTCGGCGCCACTGGCGAGGAGGTCGCCCCCGGCGAGACGGTCGAACTCGACGAGCACGCCGGCGATCCGAACGACGAACTCGTCCGGGTGGAGGAGGATACCGCAGAGGTGGAGGACGAGACCGAGACCGACGAGGCGGACGGCGTGCCCCAGACCACGGAGTCCGACGCCGCCGACGGGGGCGGCGATGCCGACGACGAGCGAACGCCGCTGGCCGAGATGACCGTCGACGATATCGAGGACGCCGTCGGGAACGTCGACGACATCGAGACGCTCGAGGCGATGCGCCACGACGAGGCGGATAGCAAGGACCGCACGACGGCGATCGAAGCGATCGACGACCGCATCGACGAACTCGAATCGTAACCCCACCCTTCTCCCATGACAGTCCAGGACTCCGACGTCGAGGAGCACCTGCGGTCCAGCGAGATCACGGACTTCAGTGCGTTCATCGGCGCGGCCGGCCGGATGTACGACAACCTGACCAGTGACGACACCGTGGCCACCGAGGTTCGCGACGACGTCGTCGCGCTCCTGGCGGCCCACCTGGTCGCGACCGGCCCGGAGCGCCAGATCAGCAGCGCCGGCGAGGGAGACGGCAACGTTTCCTTCGAAGGCGAGACTGGCGAGGGGCTGTCGGCGACGACACTCGGGCAGATGGCCCAGACACTCGACCCGACGGGAGAGCTGGCGACGAGCGACAAGCCCTCCGCGTCGGTGGGCGTCCCGGACGTCAAGGGAATCGACGACTGATGACCGACTTTTCCCACAACCTCGACGGCCTCGAGGACCAGGTCACCGACCTGGAACGCGAAGAAGAACAGTGGGATGACAGCACTGCGTGGTTCGTGGGCACCGCCGTCGAGTACTCGGTCTACCTCGAGTTCGGCACGTCGAAGATGGACCCGAAACCGTTCTTCCGCCCCGTGTTACACGAGGTCGAGGCCAAGGGCGTCGGCCCCTTCCTCGAGGAACACACCCGAACGTCGATCGGGGACATCGACTCGTTGGACGAGCTCGTCGAGACGTTGGCGTTCGCCATCGAGCGTCGGGTGAAGATGGTCATCACGCGGAAAGGCTTGATCGACACGGGGACCCTGCGGGCGTCGGTGCAGGCCGTGCCTGGGTCGCCGTCAGAGCTGCCGTCGGCTGACGAGGTCGACCCGTCAGCATCCGCGAGCCTGGCGGTGTCGGCATGACCCGTGACCGGGTGGCGAACGCCCTCCGCCGCGCCCACTCCACCGTCCTCGCGAACACGACGATCGACGTCTACCCGCCCACGGAGACCCATACCCAAGGCGAGGGCTGGACCGTCACCTATCCCAACACACCGACGGCATCGTACGACGCCCGCATCGACTCCCCATCCCCCGACGCCGAACGGGACCGCGGCGGGACAACAGCGGAGATCGATGTCGTAATCCGCGTTCGCGATGACACCGGCCAAACCTGGACCGGCTGGGGCGAGAACACCGAGGCCGCCGTCCGCGTCGAGGACACGGGCGACGGCACGCGGTACGAGGTACAATCAGTCGTCGACCCGCACAACGGGACGATCGAACTCGAGGCCGTCGAGGTGTAACCAATGCCACGACTCCCGCAGCGCCCGGCCCAGTACTTCATCGACGAACTCCTCATTCCGGACTGGGACCCCAGCGGCGCGTTGGGGTACGACCCCACGGCATCGCCCAGTGACGAGGCGTTCCTGGACGTCGCGACCAGCCTCGAGGATGTCGGCGCCCACTACCCCACGCTCGTCGTCACCTACAGCAACGAGACCAGCGGCGGTGAAACCACGTACGATTTTCTCACCACGCAGGGCCCGGGCCAGCAGCGCGACGGGCAGCTCGTCGCGACGGCGCGCGCCGAGGATGGGCGGGAGTACACTGGGGATGCGGCATCGTACGCCGCCGTCGACGCCGAGGCGATCGTCTACGCGTTGACGAGCGAGGTCGAGGATGTCTGCCTGCGCAACGCGCAGGGGGCCGACACCCGGTTCAGTTATGTGGGCAGTCAACCCGGGCCGGACGTTCCCGACGACTTCGACGCGCCGCCGACGGTCCGCCTCGAGGACTGCACGGTCGCCTACGGCTGGGACCGCTCGCCGTAGTGGAGACCTACCATGTTCATCACCTGCACGAACGACGCCACGCGGAGTCTGAAGCTCCCGTGGATGACGGAGAAAGTCGAGTTCGCGTCGACGGGGACGGCACAGGTCTCCCAGGACGTGGGCGAGCGCCTCGTCGACGAACTCGACGCCATCGAAGCGGTCGATAACTCATGAGTCAAGCACCAGTTGAGAACGCACTCCAGAATGTGCGTGCCGAATGGGTGGCGTCGGACCTGTCCGGGGACTATCCCGGGCCCCCGACCGACCCCGCGTGGAATCGTTTCAGTGACTACCTCACCATCTACCCCGGGTGGAGTGGTGACGCCGGCGTCGAAGGCGACACCACCGTCGGCACGGGGTGGACCACCGACCACTTCCGCGGCCCAGAAGAACACGACCTCACACTGAGCTACTGGTTGCAGCGCTTCCCCGTCGACGCAAGCAGCAACCCTAACGACCCGATCGGGGAACTCCTCACCCTCGACTACCAAAGCCAGTACCCCGTCCACGAGGTCCTGTTCCGTCGAGAAGTCGCGGACGGCGGTGTCGACGGCGCCGGGTTCCGAGAGTTCATCTACGGCAGCGGCTGCTATCCGTCGTCCGGATCGCTCCCGGGCGACCCGTCGGCGGCCAACCCCATCGTCGCCGAAGCCGGGTACGCCGCACAGAAGGTGCGCCAGTACATCATCCACCAACCCGCGGATGGCACCACACTCGAGGTGGTCTCGACGAACGCGAACGACACGATGGACATCACCATCGAAAGCGAAGATGGTGCCCAGTCCGAAACCCTCACGCTCACCGGGACGACGACCGTCACCGGCGCCACATCATTCACCGACATCGACGCCATCTGGCTCAGCGCCGAACCCCAGGGCGACATCTCGGTAAAAGACGATTCCGGCAACGACCTCCTCGAGGACCCCATCCAGGGGTCCGACGACGACGGCGTCGAGGGCGACCGCGGCATCCCCACGCTCGGCTCGGGCTCGCACTCGTCGGCCATCGGAACGGATCCGGCGGACTACCTGTTCCTCGGCACGAGCTCGACGTTCGCCGGTGGCGCCCTCGCCGAATCCGCGAGTGCGGACCGGGTCCACGCGTTGGACCTGTCGATCGACGTCGACCTCACCCGCGAACCCGGGCAGGGCACCCGTCGCCAGTTCATCGACCCCGGCACCGCGTCGGTCGAGGTCTCCGCCGACGTTGCGGGCCCCTACGAGACGGCAAAGCAGAACGTCCGCTACTATCGGGAAACCACGGGCGACCTCGTCTACACGTACCCCGACGGGAGCATCACCGTGAAGAACGCCCAACTCACCGACACGGACGACGTCGACCGCTCGGCCGGCGACGCCAACCAGCTGTATGGTGTAACTTTTGAAGGATCGGGCGACCCCGCCGTCACCGCAACCCACAACTAACCCATGACAGACTTCGACAACACCGCGGACTGGTTACAGTCCCGGGACACGATCACGCGGGAGATCACGGCCGATGGCGAGTCGTTCCCCATCGAGATCAAAGACATCACCCAGGACGAGCTCGAGGCGTTGGAAGACCGCGCCAGCGACGGGCCGGACGCTGAAGCCGAGGTGATCCAGGAGGCGATCGACGAGTTTCTCGTCGAACCGAGTGTCGACGTCGACGCGATCCCGATGTCGAAGCGGACGCAGTTGTGGTTCGCGATGCAGCTCGCCTGGAGTGGCGCCGAAGACATCCAGGCGGCGATGCAGGAGTTGCAACTCCCCCAGGGAAACAGGTAACCCTCCCCGACGTGGCCGAGGAGGCACTCCGGGACAAACGCGCCCACGACTGGGGATATCGGTACACGTGGCCGCCGACACTCGGGAATCTGTCCCCGCGGGAACGCGGGAAGATCGAACTCGCTGCACAGGCGGAGGCGTACCTCAAACACGAGCACCGACCACAGCGGCAGGCGTCGTTGTCCCATCGCGAGTACGATGTCGAATCGTCGCGCCGAGAGTGGTCGAAATCATTTCAATAAGTAACTGATGGCATTTCGTAACTTGTCCGCGCGGATCACCGGAGACAGCACCAGCTACGTCACCGCAACCCAAACCGCGAAACGCGCCGCGTCCAGCTTCGGCAGCGAAGCCACGAGCCTCGCCGCGAAACTCCAACTCCTCCAGGGCAGGGCGGATGAAGCCGAAAGCGAGATCGACAGCGTCGGCCGCAGTGCAACAAGCACTTCCACGTCGTTCACCGCTCTCACCGCCTCGACCGAGGGGTTGGCCCTGTCGTTCGGCAGTCTCGGCACCACGACATCGGTGACGCTGATCCCGGCGATGGTCGCATTGTCCACCGTGTTGTTGCCGTTGGCGGCGACGTTCGGCGGTCTCGCCACCGCCGCCGCGAGCCTCGCCGGGGCGTTCGGCCTCGTCATCGGGTCGGGGTTGATCGCGTTCGGACAGAAACGCGGGGAGCAGAACGCGCAGCGACTCGCCCAGATCCGGGCGCGGATCGCGGGCTTGGAATCCCTCCGCCAAGAGACCGGTCAACTCACCGCCGCGCAACGACAGCAGCTCCAAACCCTCCAGGAACAGGAGGAATCCCTCCAGAATCAAACGGGGGTCCTGGGTGGGCTCCAGTCCGCGATTGGCGACGTCGTCGCGGAGATCAAGCCGATGATCGTCGCCTTCGGCCAGGAGTTCATCCCCCTGATCGAGGCGGGGTTCGAGGCGATTCCCCAGCTCGTCGAGAACATCCTCGAGGCGGTCGGCGGCCTCTCAGCATTCAAGGACGCGTTAGGCGACGCTGGGGAGGCGGCGATGCAGGCCATCCCGAACATGGTGGCGGCGTTGATGGATATCGCCCGCGAGGCGTTGCCTGCACTGCGTCGGGGTGCGGCGTGGTTGATGCGGAATGGCCCCCGGATTTTCCGGGGGATGATGCGGACGACGCGACAGGTGCTCCCATTGTTGCAGCGGTTGGTGTTGGCGTTCGTCGATGCGGCGCCGACGCTGAACCGGTTCGGGACGGCGATTATCGAGTACGTGGTCCCGGGGGTGACGAGTGCGGTGAACGCGGTGGCGGGGTTGGTGGATTGGTGGAACAACCTGAACGGTATCATCAAGACGGCGTTGATCATCGGGGTCGGATCGGCGATCGCGGCGTTGGGGTCGGGCGTCGTCGCGTTGGTCGCGGCGGTCGTGGCTGCCGTGGAGATCTGGGACGTGTTCAAATCGGTGGTCATTGCGGTGGTCGATGTCGTCTCCGATGCGGTGTCGACGATCTCTGGGCTCGGGGGCGGGGTCATCGACGAGTTCTCGTCGCTCGGGTCGTGGTTGGTCTCGACCGGGTCGTCGGTGGTTGGTGACGGTGTGGCGGCGATCGTCGAGTCGGCGAAAGCGGTGTGGGATTGGTTCACCGGCACCGGTGACGGGACGTTGCTCGGCGGGATCAAGAGTACCGTCGACGCCATCCCCGGGTTGTTCACGGACGCGGTGCAGGGTCTCGAGGACGTGGTGAATCAGGCGATGGGGTTGCCGTGGACGATCTCGATTCCGTCGGTGACGATCGCGGGGCACACGATTGGTGGGGGGTCGATCACCATCCCGAAGATCGGTGGGTCAGGTGGGGCGACGAACGGGTGGCCGGATGACATCAACCGGAGTCCGGGGAACGATGGTGGTGGGAGTTTCGGGGATCGACCCGGCACCGGCGACGATGGCGGTGGTGGTGGTGCTGACGTGGGGCCGGGGTTGACGATGCCGAGTGCGGCCTCGGGTGGGTTGATTACGCGGACGGGGGTGGCGCTCGTCCATCAGGGAGAGCGGATTGTGCCGGAGGCCCAGGTCCAGGATCGGGGGCCGGCACCGCCGTCTCAAGTGGTGTTGCGGTTGGAGGGCGTCGAGGGGCGGTTGGGTGAGGTGTTCCGGGAGGAGGCGGAGGTCGTCGTGCAGGAGGCGGAGACGGCGACCCAACGCCGTGTCCAACGGTTGCAGTCTCGGGGTGACTTGGGGTGACGTGGGACATCCACACGGGCGGTGGGGTGGTCCAGGCGCAGAGTCTGTCGCCGCCGGTGCCGTCGAATATGCGGGGTGAGCGGGTGCGGTTGCGGTTCCGGTTCGATTCGACGTCGAGTTACGAGTCGGTGCGGGAGTACTTGGATTATGCGGGGGCGTCGGTGACGGGGACGGCGTTGGATGGGTCCCCGTATTTCCGGGAGTTGCAAGCGGATGGTGATGGGTTGGTGATGGGGTTCGTGCCGTCGTCGAGTATTCCGACGGTGCCGGGGTTGTGGGGGTTGCTCGTCGGCGGCCAGGAGTTGACGCGGTTGCCACCCGCCGATCTCGCCCTCGAACTCGAGGTGTTCTATCTGGATGAGTATCCGAACCAGGGGAGCATCGCGGATGTCCGGGGGAGTTTCGAGTTATGACGGCGTGGGATATCTCGTGGGCGACCGCCACCGGGGCCACGGTATCGACCCAAGACGTCTCCTCCCGCGGTCTCGCGGTGAAACCGGACGGGACGGTGCTCTGGGAGGTTGGGGGGAACGGCTCCTCGATCGAGGAGTATTCTCTCTCGACTGGTTGGGACCTCTCGACCGCGTCCTATACCGGGACCTCGCTTTCGACGGATGACGGGGCCCCGGCTTCGATTGCGTGGAAGCCTGACGGGACGAGCCTCTTCGAAGTCGGACTGAACAATGATGACATCATCGAGTACGCGGTGTCGACGGCGTGGGATATCACAACCGCCTCGACAACGGGGGCGTCGGTCTACGTCGGCGGCCAAGATTCGAGTCCGACCGGTATGGCGTTCAAACCGGATGGATCGCGGTTGTGGGTCATCGGGCGGTTCTCCGATGCGGTGTATGAGTACACGCTTTCGCCGGCGTGGGACCTCTCGACGGCATCGAGTACGGGGGCGTCGTTCGATGTGACGGGGCCCGGTGCGTTCGACCCATCTGGTGTTACTGTCCGTCCCGATGGGTCGATGTTCTGGGTCGTTGCCGAAGGTGATTCCGCGATTTACGAGGGTACCGTCTCGACGGCGTGGGACTTGTCGACGGCGTCGTTCACCGGGACATCGCTCACGACACAGGATGCAGATCCGACTGGAATGGCGTGGAAGGAGGACGGGTCCCGGTTCTTCGAGATTGGGCGGGGTAGCGACCAAATCACCGAGTGGTCGGTCCCGATCCCGCCATCCGTGGATACGCTCGCCGCGTCGAACGTGAGGGTCGTCTAATGACTGCCGGCGCGACCTTCAACGCGGAAGTCACCGACGTCGGGAGCAGCAGCGTCGATGAACGCGGGTTCGTCTGGGATACCACGTCGCACGGGGGCCCCGGAGATACGGCGCCGTCGTCGTCGGCGTATGCGTCGTCGTGGACCGAGACCGGCACCTTCTCAACGGGGACGTACATCCACGACGAAACCACGCTATCCGAGAACACGACGTACTACTATCGCGGCGTCGCTCACAACGGTGACGGGTGGGGGTATGGTGATGAGGTCAGTTTCACGACGCCGGAACTCGCCGCGCCCACCGTCTCGTTTTCGGATACGACGACGGAGGACGAGTTGTCGGTGTCGTGGACTGATGTGAGTAACGAGGATGGGTACCGGGCCCTGATTTCGTCGTCGAGCGGGTCGACGGCGTCCGACTACGTGGTCGATGCTGATTTGGCGGCGGGGACGACGTCGCACACGTTCACGGGGTTGCCGGACGGGCGGCGGCGATTCGTCCGGATCGAGGCGTACACCAGCGGTGGGTCGACAGAACTGTCGAACGAGATCGATGCCGTCACCGTTCTCCCCGCACCCACGGACCTCTCGGTTGATGCGGTGACTGGCGACAAGTTCGAGGTGTCGATGGTGGATAACGCGGATTCGAAGGATGGGTATCGGTTCTACACCGGGCCTGACGGGTATCTGGAGTTCAATCGAGCGAATAGCGAGGAAGTAATTGTCCCCCACGATTCAACCGTAGAACCGGATAGGTACGCAATCTACGTTGAGGTCAATATCCCCGATGTATCTATTGACCAAGGCATAGTATCAAAACGGCAGGCGAATATCAGTTCACCGTATGTTGTCTATATCTTGAATGGACAGGTTAATTTGGATGCGAATATTAATGGAAATTGGCATTCGGCTCTTGTGTCTGCCCCGTCTGATATTAATCGAGTTGTCGCTTACTATGACGGTTCTGAAATCGGTGTCAACGTCGATGGAACGACGGATGCCGACACAAACCCCTCCGGGGGAACTCCAACAGGAAACGGCGACGACGTATCAATCGGGAACGAGCCCGGACGTTCAGATACAGGATACTTAGATGGCGATGTGGAGAGGTTAGCGATGTTTGGCACATCTCCTACGCAGTCAGAAATTGATAACTTCATCAATAATGGACAGATGCCGAGTGGGGGGGACCCGCGTATGTGGTACGAATTTAATCAGGGCTCCGGCTCCACGCTGACCGACTACTCTGGCAACGGCAACGACGGCACCCTCCAGAACAGTCCAACCTGGCACGGCGGCGGGGCGCTCACGCAGGACGGGGAGGTGACCTCGACAGTCTCGGCAGGGTCAACAGTCACCTACACCACGACGAACCTCTTGGACGGCGAACGATACGTCATCCGCGGGTCGACCTTCACCACCGAAACCGAGGTGTACGACCACTAATGCCCGTCACCGCCACCACCACCCTCCCCGACGCCCAACAACCAACGCTCGACACCACGACCGAAAACCAGATTGGCGCGTCCTGGACCGACGTCACCGACAACGGCGACTACCGCATCCAACTCCGACAAACAAGCGACTCGACCTGGTTCGACCAAGAAACCCTCGTCGACCAAGCAACCACGACAACCACGTTCACCACCCTCCTCGACGGCGAACAATACGAACTCCGCCTCCGAACCGAGACCGAACACGTCACCGGCGCGTGGACGTCGCCCGTCGCCGCGACGACCATCCTCCCCGCCCCAACCGACGCCACCATCCGCCTCAGCAGCTGGGACCGACAACACCTCACGTGGACCGACAACGCCGACAACGAGGACGGGTATCGCATCACATACGACGGCACAGTCCTCGCCGACCTCGCAGCAGACACCACCACCTACGAAGCCACCTCGATCACCCCAACCAGCGGCCAATCCCACACTTTCACGATCGAGGCGTACACCGAAGACGCGACTGCATCCACCACCGTCGCGGAAACCATCGACGAAACCCGCGTCATACTGAACTGGCAGGACCCACCACAATCCCAAACCGGATTCAAGATCTACGAGTCAACGGACGGGGGAACCACGTACTCGGAGATCGCGGACGTCGCCGCATCCACCCGCCACTACGAAACCCGGGACCTCATCCCCAACACCAACGACCACACCGACTACACCTACCGCGTCGACGCGTACAACGGCGGCTCCACCACCCTCTGGAGTCTCCTGGGGACCACGCAATCCATCGCGTCCACCGAGTCGTATCAACTCGTCTTACGCGACGACGGCAGCCTCCGCACGGTCACCGACCTCACTAGTGTCAGTCCCGCCCGCACGCACACGGGGAAAAGCGACTTCCGCGCCGTCACCCCGTACGACACCACGCTCGAACCCTGGGCATTCGCCGACGCCTTCCTCTACTACCAGGACACGTTCCTGTTCCGCGGCCGCTTCACCACGATCAGCAGCGACGAAGCCCAGGGCACCACCACCCTCGCCGGGGATGGCATCGCCGGCGACTTAGAACACGGGTCCGCCACCACCACCTACACCCAGACCCCGGTGTGGGAGGCGATCGACGACTACTGGAGTACGTACACCCCGTTCACCGCATCGACCACCCAACCCACGCCATCCACGGTCGCGACCGACGACCAGGTCCAGGAGGCCGACACCACCACCGAACTCGAATCGATTACGACCCTCGCCGCCGACGACCCAGTCACCATCACCAACGGCGAGCTGCACCTCGCGCCGATCGCGTTCGTCACCGAAGCCGAAAACTACACCGCGAACAACGGGACCGGCGACGTCGCCGACGGCGTGTACAGCGGCGGCACCGCCGAGGAACTCATCAATCAAGGGGAGTGGTTCGAAATCCAGTTCGACCCCGACCACGACATCCCCGGGGAAGACGTTGGATTCTACACGCGATTCCGCTCGGTCACCGGCGCCTCCGAGATCACCTACCGCCTCTACGAGGACGGCGCCGAAGTCGCGAACTGGGTCGTCACCCAGGACACCGACACCTATAGCAGCGTTGAATGGGCCGACCTCGCGTACCTCCGCGGCACCGGCTCCCGGAACTACCCCGACCACGACATCAGCGCCGCGAGCACGTACACGCTCCGCGTCGAGGCGACGACCACCGAGGACGGCATCGAATTCGACGTCATCGCCGTCGCCGACACGCGATACGCCCAAAGCGTCGACAATCTCGACAACGACAACGGCGGCACCGGCGGCTACTTAGACGACCCCCGGCTGTTAGCCGACGCCATCACCGTCACGTTCGACGAGGTCCAACGACCGTACAACGTCACCGGCGCGTCGGCCGACGTCACCGCCGCCGACACGTCCGCCCCGTTCGCCATCGCCTTCTCCAACGACGGCGGCACCACCTGGGAACCAGACCCGGGGACGACGACGCCCACCGCAACGTTCGCAGCCTCGTATGGGACGCGAATCCAGGCGCGGGTCACCCTCGGCGCATACGGAACCCGGTCGTCTGCCACCCCGAAACAGGGGTATCTGGGCCAAACGCTCGGGGATTGGGACCTGTTCGTCGACGGTGACGACTTAGCAGTGATCGACTCGATGACCGTCGAACAGGACCACCTGAAGAACCTGCAGAAACTCCACGACTACGGCGACCACACCTTCGTCCCCAAACACGACGAAGACGAACTGAAAGCCGAGTCGTTCCGCGCCGGCACCAAATCCGCGACCGCGTCCTGGACGACGACGAACCGCAGACGCACCATCGACTACACCGACTACGCGAACAAGATCACGGTCAAAGGCGAAACCCAGGCGAGTGGCGCCCGCGTCGAAGCCACGGTCAGCTACGACGCCGAAATCAATTCGGTGGGAGAGGTCCATCGCACGGTCATCGATCCGACACTCGGCTCCCACCAGGAGTGCGTGTCGCGAGCGCGGAGCCTCCTCGAGGAACGCGTGGCCTCGAAAGAGGTCACGGGGTCCATCCAGGTCTTCCCTACCCTGGTCGATCCGGGGTACGTGTACTCGGTGTCAGAGTGGGGTGTCGACGTCGAGTTGGAACAGGTGACGTACTCGGTGTCGGGGGAGTCGGCGCGGGGGACGTTATCCTTCGACGTCGAGGACGATGTGGCGGACTTGCTGGCTGGGCTGCGTCGGGAGACCCAGCGCAGCCAAAGCGTCCTGTAGACGCGTTCGGCTGAACACGCGGATATCACGGGATTTCGTATGACCGATTACAGAGTAGAGAGCGACGGTGAGTTCGTCGACGATCCATCGGATCGGGTGTGGCGGTGTCCGGCGTGTGGGGTGGGGTACGTGGTTGGGGTGGAGCTGGTGACGGCTCACTACATCGGGCGGGCGATGGCGTGTACGAATCCAGGCTGCCGATATTGGGAGCGTGTCATCCAATAAATGGGCCTCTTCGTTTGACTCTAGACATCCGCAAATGGAGATTTGTTGGATTCCCCAAATTATAAAATCAACCCTGTTTGAGTCATCGAATATGACTGTGGGGATCGGAGCAATCTCAGAGTACGAATCCGAAGAACCCAAGGTCGTAATTTCATCAGACCGATTAGTCACCACCCATCAACAGTCCGCTATTGAACATGAGAGACCAGAAAAGAAGATCAAGGAAATTGCCGTTGATCTCCATAATACCCATCTCGCCGGTGTGATCGCTGGTAGCGTTCAATTGGGGGAGGAATTTGAAGACAAACTTGAATCTGCCCTACACGCTTGGGTAAGAGAGCACGAGACAGAGCCCTGGGTGCAGACGGCAGCAAATATTGCAGGCGAGACATACCGTGAGTTCGTACAGGAAAAAATTGAACATGCAGTTCTACAACCTTATGGATTAGAAATTAGCGATTTAAGTAAACAGCATAAATTCAAGGACAGTTTTTTCCAAGATGTTATGAGCGAGGTACAACAGTTCAGATCTCAGGTCCAAACAAACCTCGTGCTTCTACTTGGAGGGGTCGCGGATAAGGGGGCCGGCCTTTACGAAATCAGGTCAAACGACGTTCTGTTTCAGAACGACATGGGATATGCCACAATTGGTAGTGGCACCCAACCCGCGAAATCGGAGTTCATTAAAACGGAATACGGTAAATCCTGCCCCCTCTCGGAAGCGTTAGCGACCGTAGCTGCCGCGAATTATCAAGCGCAACGTGCAAGCGGCGTCGGAGGATCACCAGATATCATCATCGTGGACTCCGATGGGGTACATGCTTTAGATGATGGAGTACGAAAGCGTTTGATGGACCGGCAAGAGGACATCGATGATCGACAGGAAGAAATCAAGCACAACATTCTTGATGAGAACGAAATTACGTGGAGGTCAGGGGGAACATGACCAACCACTCAAATCAAGGGTCATCACGAGAGGGCTCTCACCCACTCGTTCAAGGTGAGCCTCGGCCACGACGGTTGTCACAAGAGGAGGTTGAGGAACTTTTGGCAAGCTTGTTGGGCCGAGATGACGAGGACGATTCCGAAGAGGTTCAGGCCTCCTCCACTGAGTATCAACAGCTCCGCGGTTAGAACTCCCACCTTATTCTGAGACCCTCGGGTCGGTGACGAGTTGGTAGAGGCCGGTGTCGAACAGGTTCTCGGCGTGATCATGCTCCTCGAGGCGGGCGAGCCGCTGTTGAACGTAGCCGCGACTGTAGTCACCGACCTCGTCTGTGGTGAGGCGGTGGCGGGCGTATGCCGGTGTGACGCGTCCGTCTCCGAGGTAGTCGAGGAGGGCTTCATCGACTTCTCGGAGATCGTCCGGGGTGAGCACAGGCGGTGGTTCGGTGGTGGCTCTCACAAGCGTACCGATTAGTGCGGAGACTGTAAGAATTACGGTGTAATCTGTCTTAGTAGGCTTACAACGTAAGTTATTTGGGGGGTGGGTGTGAACACTGAACCACGCCCAGACGACCACAGAAAGTGGTCCGGTGCTGGAGACACCGAACCCTGGGCTCCCAACCAGGAGAACCCATGCCCACACGCACACACCACCGAGATAAAACTGGGGTCCGACCCAGATACACGCTTCTCGGCACCGACGAACACGGCAGCACCCACCTCTACAACACCCACGACGACCAGGTCATCGTCATCACCGCCGCCAACACGCTCGAGCAACGCGTCGCCCTCGACGGGCGGAGCGTCGACGAGTGGATGGCCTACGTTGACGACGCCCGCGGCTGGCTCGATCGACGATACCACGCGACCCTCGTCGACGCGTTGGCGAGTCGCATCACGTTGGAGGCCGACGATGCCTGACTGCGTCGCGTGCGGCGACCCCATACACGACCCCGGAGCCTACCACCTTCCTGAGGTCGACGGCCCCGTCTGCCGCAGCTGTCACAACACGATCCAGGGCATCACCCGCCGCCCGCGGGACATCGGCATCGACGAAGCCGAACGCGCCCAGGAGCGCCTCGCCCACGAACGGATGCGGTACCGGAGCGATCGCCCATGAGCGGGGATCCCGTCACTCGGGTCGACGAGGCGGCCAAACAGTGCCACATCGCTCACGACCAACTCACCGACCAGGCCGACACCCCCATCCCGGACGAGGTGGTCGCGGAAATCGGAGACATCGGCGAACGGTTGCGTCGGATTCGACACGCCCTCCCGGAGGGTAGCGTCGATGGGTAGCACCGCATCTCCCCAGGACGGAGGAACCTGTCCAAACTGTGGGTCCACGGGGACTCAGATCGTTGCAGAACCAGCCCACGACACCGCCTTGTTCGACTGTCATAACGAGAACTGTGCAGTCGACCTGTTCTGGGGCGGGAAAGACTCATGACGGTGACCACGTACACCGTCTCGTTCAGGGGCGTCGAGATGCTGGTGTTCGACGCGGCGCTGGCGGAAGCACTCGCACGGGACGGGCATCGCGTCACGGCCGCCACGCGGAGTGATGTCTGATGGAGGTGAGTGCCGAACTCCTCCCCGACCACCCCATAGCCGTGATCACCGCCGACACCACCCACCCGGAATGGGGCGTCCACAAGGGCGAACCGATCGGGTTCCTCTGTGTCGAGTGTAAGAACATGGACGAGGACGTCGCCGAGATCATTCATGAAGAAGATTGTTCTCTTGCTGGAAAATCCAAACCAACCGCGTATGCGAATCGACCATAATGGAGCTATGTGACATAGTTTTACATTCCTTTGTAGAAAATCAACTTCCGAGAATCTTTAATGACAGACGATGGGATGAATGAAGATGAGGACAAAGTTGCGGTGGACGCGGGTAGCGTAACGGAAGCATCAGTAAAAGCCCCCAAGCCGAGCGTAATCCTTTATCCTGGCGATCAACTCAGGGATCGACGTAATGGAATCATTCAGCACCATTATCGGCATTCCGAGATTCCATTGGACAAATTGCGGGCATTCATCATCTACGCATCCGGTGTAATCGAGGTATATTGTACTAAGTTAATTCGAGAGGAGGTCATCGCGGCGGATTACCAACATCAAGCGTATTCATATTTGCTTGAGGATATGAGTCAGACCCACCGGGAGTCTCTATTATCTCAATGCGATCTATTTGATGATTCACTTTGTGGTAGCCTTGGCAATTTTCGTGGATTGAGGAATAAGCTCGCTCACCAACCGCATGATCCTATTGATTGGGATGAAGAGAACGTTCCGAGTAAAATGACTCTGGGCATCGATATTATCGATGTACTCTATGAGGCGTTGCGTAGTGGCGACGCCTCAGAAAGCCTCTCAGATCATTCGCTTTGACTCCCGGTCTCTTTGGCGGTAAGACAGGAGATGCAATTTCCTTCTTCACTTTTGGTATCCATGTGGCCTAGCCCTACTACAACCCCCTTCTTTTCCTCGTGTATGGGGAAGACGACTCCCACCTACCGCGACACGATGCACGACGCCCTCGAACCATACGACACCCAATACCGGCGCGCCCTCCGCCGCGACCGCCAAGCCGCCTACGACGCCCTCCGCGACGATCTCGAGGAGCTCACCATGGCGATGGGCGCCGCCAACGCCCCAGACGTCTGGACACCGATTCACCTTTCATTGGCCGTCGTCCTCGCCGAGCGCCTCGACGAGCTCGAGGCCCGAGTCACCGCCCTCGAGGCAGCACTCGACTCCTGACCCGTCGTTTTACCCGCCCCCACCAGTACCTCCGCGTATGAGCGTCCGGTCTCGCATCCGTCGGCACTGGGTGAGCGCCGACACGATGGCGGCGGACAACATCCTCCCCAAACCCCTGTTCTACATCGGCGGCATCCCCCTCTGGATCACGGTCACCGTAATCGGAACATATCGCGGTGTCCGCTACGACTGGCTGGATCGCTGACCCGGCTCCCGACCCGACATCCTCTTGTACACAATCCACCCTACCACTACCCGCATGGGGGTCACGGACGCGGAACTCCTCGCGGAGATCCGTCGCCTCGCCGACGACATCGGTGCCACACCCACGCTCCAGCAGATGCGGGACCACGGCCAGTACTCGGTCACCACCTACTACAACCACTTCGACTCCTGGAGTGCCGCTGTCGAAGCCGCCGGGTTCGAACCCCATCAGCAGGACACGAAACACGAAACGGAGGACCTCCTCGCCGAACTCAGGCGCCTCGCCAGCGAACTGGGTGCCGTACCGACAGCTGCCCAGATGAACGCTGAAGGCAAGTTCTGGGCGAATTCGTACCAGAACCACTTCGGATCCTGGCGAGCGGCGCTTGAGGCAGCCGACCTCGAACCGCGGGATCCCGACACGCGAATTGATCCCTCGGCCCTGATCGAGGACTTACAACGGGTCGCCGACGCGGTCGATGGTTCGCCGTCGGAGGCTGACGTCCGCGAGCATGGGGAGTATGGGGTGCGAACGTTTTATCGACGGTTTGGGTCGTGGGGGAACGCTCTCGAGGCGGCGGAATTGGGGGATGACGCCTTTCAAGAGCGGATTCCGATTCGAGAGTTGTTGGTGGAGGTGCAGCGCTTGGAGGCTGCGTTGGGGCGGCCGCCGTCGACGGTCGACGTTCGGGAGCGTGGGCGGTTCTCGTTGGCGCCGTATTATCGGCGGTTTGGGTCGTGGGAGCAGGTGTTGGAGGCGGCTGGGATCGACCCTGGCGACGATTGATTTTTGTATTCTAAGGTGTATGGTGTGATGCCGGGTTCAATCCCGGTGCGGTGAGTGGTTGGGTGTTGTACCTCAGGCGCTCATCGCGGGCGTAGTACAGGCCCTTCGGGTGCCTGGGCGTCGAGTCAGGCGCCGCCCAGCTGACTGGCAACGTACTGTCGGTCGGTATTGGGGGTCCCCACCCCCACTTTAAATACCTCACTCGGTTTCAGAGGGTTGGTATCGTGTGGTCGGACGGGATGATATCGGGGGATTGAAGCGTCGTGCGACTTGTTTACACACTGAATACAGTACCACAAAGCATTTACAAACCCCAATAAGACGTATTTGGTGTACCCCTACCCAGGTGGCAGCCACGCCGGCAACGATGGAACGTGATGAACGGGGTATCGGACGCTGTCGCCACGACAGACCGACCACACAACAAACTATGACAGGCAAAATGACAAAGATGCGCGCGGTGTTCCTGACCGCGATCATGGTCCTCTCTGTATTTGGAGGCACCATCGCGTTCACAGGAGCTGCTGCCGCATCCGGTCATCACATCAACAAAGCCACCTACTACACAGAAGGTGGCACAGGTACGCCGCTCATCGAGCTGGCGTACGCTGATGACATCAACGCGACAAACGCATCGGCAGGCAACTGGACAGTAATGGTCGACGGCTCCCCGGCGGAAATCGTCAACGGGACTGACGTTGCCGTCAACGGTGGTCAGGTTGAGCTCACGCTCAGCCAGAACTACACCGGTGACATCAGCGTCGAGACACCCGAGGTCGAGAACACCACGGGTAGCGCCATCCCGAGCATGACCGTCGACGTCACGGAGACCGACGCCACGCTCAACATGGGCGCCGGCGGCTCCATGACGGCCTTCTCCGGGTCCGTCGTGGCCGTAGACTTCGGCACGACCGGTGTCAACTTCGACATCACCACCGAAGGTGGATACTTCTTCCAAGGGTCCACCGGCACCTCGAGCCAAGTCTACGTCTTCAACACGGGATCCAAGACGGCCGGCACCTACTACGTTGACACAGACCGCGACCAGGACGACGGCAACGGTGACGCCGAGATCGTCGTCCGCGCCCTGGACCTCTCGGTGAGCGCGCCGAGCGAGGTCTCGACTGAGTCGGCGTTCCCGGTCTCGGTCAGCGCGAACGCCGGCGACCGCGACGTCGAGGTGTCGCTGCTCGGTCCCGACGGGGCCGTGGTCGACAGTGGGTCGGCCACCCTCGACGGGTCCGGTGAAGCCACCGTGTCCCTGACGTCCGGTTCCGCTGAAGGCAACTACAGCGTCGTCGTCGAAGACGTCGCTACAGGCAACCAGGACTCCACAACCGTCTCGGTTGTCTCCGGACCGAGCGCTCAGATGAGCTTCCCGTCCGGATCCTTCGCTGGGGAGCAGGGTGACTTCGCGTACATCACGATCAACCTGCAAGGCACCAGCGTTGGTACAATCTCGCTTGGCGGTGAGGAGACGAACTACCAGATCAACGCGACCGTGACCGACGCGAACGGTGACGGTCAAGTTGTTCTGATGTTCAACACCTACACTGCCGGCGACACCAGCGCCGACACGCTCTCGGCCGCCGGGGCCGACACCGTCTCACTCGTCGGTAACGAGTCGAGCCTCGGTGACATCATCGACACCGGAGCCTACGTCATCTACGGCCAGGCCAACGACTGGAGTGGTGACATCTCCGAAGTCCGTGACACGCCGGGTGCGACGAGTACGCTCCTGGTTGAGTCCCGGTCCACTGGTTCGATGAACCTCTGGGAAGCGCCCAGCGGGTCGAGCCTCACGAGCCTCACGGCGATTCAGGACGCCGTCTCCGCCGGTACCCTCACCCAACTCCAGGGTGGGGTCGCTGGCGGTGACGTCCTCGTTCACCAAGTGAGTGTCTCCGGCATCTACGGCATGCTGGCCTCGACGGGCGATGCCACCACGACGGCAGCCTTCGAGACCGCCATCGGCAATGGCAACCTGGCCCTTACCGTCACCCAGACGAACCCCGGCCAGAACCAGCAGCCGAAGACGCTGAACCTCACGGAGAGCATCGACGCTGGCGCGATCCACGTCGTCGCAAGTGACGTCGACAACCAGGTCTTCATTGTCGTCGAAACGGACCAGGCCGTCTTCGACCGTGAAGGCCAGGGGACGACGAACTTCAGCGCCGAGGCCGGCGATGAGTTCGACGTCCAATTCGAAGTGACTGACACCAAGCTGCCCGCTGATGCAGATGGGTCAGACGCTGCGGCGGCGAACTTCAGCGTGGTCGCTGGCACCGCCATGGTGAACTACCAGGGCGATGCCTTCCAGGTTGAAGCTGAGGAGAACGTCACGGTGTCCGGGTCGTCCACGTGGGCGCCGGGCACGACGCTGACGGTCCGGGTCAAGAGCGACGGTGGCGTCACGCCGGCGTTCTTCACCCAGGCCGACGTCGTCGTCCAGCCGGACGGCACGTGGAGTCTCACCAGCAACGTGTTCACGAACGCGAGTGCTGACTCGCCGTTCACGATCACGGTGTTCAAGGGTGGGAACGTTGTGACGCAGGCGCCGGGTGAGGTTGTCGACTCGACGACGACCACCACGACCTCGACCACGACGACGACCACCACGACGACGACCACCACGACGACTACGACGGAGACCACGACCACGACCACGGAGACCACGACCACGACCACGGAGACCACGACCACGACCACGGAGTCCGGTGACGGCGGTCCGGGCTTCACGGTCGCGCTGGGTCTCGTGGCCGTGCTCGCGGCTGCCCTGCTCGCGGTGCGGCGCCGCGCGTAAGGTAAACCACGGTTGACCTCCGGCATCGGGTCATTGCGGTGACGTTCCTTTCTTTCGCGCGCTCCTCGAGGAGCTACAGGTGTGATCACCGGGTTCGCGCAGCGTCGAGTTTCACTTCCAGACCGCTGAACACTATTGGTTATGTCGGCTGTCGTCCACCTGTGAGTCGCCCATGTCGGTGACGATCAATCCCGATGAGGACGAGACGATCAAGTGGCGGTATCGGTGTCCGCGGTGTGAGAGTACGAACTGGAGTCCGACGAACAACCACTGGTACTGTCATCGCTGCGCTCGCGAACTCGCGCACAGTGACGAGGCGACGCCGGAGTTCTACGAGCTCGTGGATATGAAGACGGGTGAGCGGTTGCGTCGGGAGGATGTCAGGATCGAGGGGCGGTTATCGCCGGGGCATTGACGATGGGGTTAGGCGTCGTCGCGTGGTTCGAGGGTCGTGGGGTCGAGGTCGCCGGTCAACCAGTTGCGGCCGTCGTCGGTGATTTGGTAGAGGCCGTCGTCGAGGCGGCGTACCAACCCGTATCGGGTGAGGGTTCGGAGTCGGTCGCCGGCGTATTTGCGGGTGATGTCGGCGCGGGCGACGCGGCCCTCGCGGCTGATGGCGAGCGGGGTCATGTTGCCTTCGTCGCGGAGGAGTTCGAGGATGCTGTCGTCGGCGGGGCGGCGCATCCAGTCCGCGTCTTGCCGCATGTGTGGGGGTGTTCGCACTGGGTGGTTAATCCCATCGGTTGGATAAGTCAGTTATCCCATCAACAAGATATTACAGGTCGTTGGGTGGTAAATTCCACCCGTTGGGAAACCTATTAGTACGGTGGGTATAATGGTCGAGGTGGAAGTCACTCCCTCGGGACACTTCGCGAGAAGGTCCGCGCCGTAGGGGGCGCGGAGTGGCTCTCCACCCATCACGGGATTTCGAGCCATGTCAAACAACGACAACGCCCACCTTAAACGTGGGGCCATGACCGCCATCGCCGGTCCCGACATCGAAGACCGGCCCAGCACCGACCGCACATCGTACCCCCGCGACGAACTCACGCGATACCAACTCGACCTCCTCACCACCGTCAGCCGCCTCACCGCCTCGGGGTCGAGTCCCTCAGGCCTCGAACTCAAAGCCGACCTCGAATCCGCATACGGCGTTGAGACCAACCACGGGCGCCTGTACCCCAACCTCGACACCCTCGTCGACAAGGGCCTCGTCCAGAAAGGCGTCGCCGACGAACGCACCAACACCTACGACCTCACCCCCGACGGCGCCCGAGCACTCCTGGACTACCACGACTGGCTCTCCAGCGCCATCACCACGGGTGGTCCCGATGAGTGACGACCTGGACGCGCTCGTCGACAGCGTCGAGGAACGCTGGCCCAGCGCCGACGACGTCGCCGCCATCGGAGGCGACCGCCATTGAACGCCCTCGCCCACGTTTGTTGGCGATGCGACGACGAGATCACCGACGCGTCCGCGGCGGAAGCGATTAACGGGCACTACTACTGCGGGGACTGCGCCGCCGAGGTGACCGGTGATGCCTGAGAAAACCATCTCCGGATGGTTGATCATCGACTGGCAACAGGGCAGTCACCGCACCCGGAAGTCCAAACCCGGCGCCGCCGAACTCGGGACGAACGAACTCGTCGCGGAACTCACCGTCGACGTCAACGTTCCCGAGGTCGAGGTGCCGGAACTCGCCGTCGAGATCGACGTGCCCGAACCCCACGTCCACGCCGCGACGTTGGAAGCATTAGACGATGAGCAGCTCCCGGGGTGGACGGACATCGCGAACGACGTGATCGAACCGCCGATCCCCGGCGATTATGTCGAGTTCCAATCCGAAGTGGATTCGGTGTCGATGCAGGTGTTGACCAAGGCATCGACACGTCCAGATCCGGAGGCGGTTCGGGACTACGTTGGGGAGACGATGCGGGAGGTTGCCGGAGGGGTTGCTGATGAGTGATGTTGGGTTCACCCAGGGCATCGAGACGAAAGACCTCGTCAGCGGGTGGGCCGGCATCGTCCAGTTCGCCGACGGCACCGCCCGCAAGGTGTGGGCTCCCACCGAAGCCAGAGCTCGAGCGAAAGCCCAGGAGGTCCTCGATGAGTAAAAGCGCCACCGCCCAGTCGACGTGCCCCGAATGCCAGGGCGCACTCGACGACACCGGCAACGAAACCACGTGCCGGAGCTGCGGCTTGGTCGTCGACGAACAATGGATCGACCACGGCCCAGACTGGCGCACGTTCGACGGGTCCGACCAAGACCAGCGTCGGGTCGGGGCGCCACGCACGCCCAGCCTTCACGACCACGGCCTCGGCTCCAGCATCGGCCACGACTCGGTCGCGACCGGATCGAAACGACAGCGAATCGGTCGGCAACGGAGTCTGCACAAGCAATCGAAGTTCGCAACGAAAGCGGAGCGGAACCAGGCGTATGCCCTCAGTGAAATCCGTCGCATCGCCGGCGCCCTCGACCTCGCCGACAGCCTCCGGGACCAAGCCGCCCAACTCCTCAAAACCGCGCAAGGCCAGAACCTGATCCAGGGACGGTCGCTGGAGGGGTTCGCCGGCGCCTGCCTGTACGCCGCCTGCCGGATCAACGGTCTACCCCGAACCCGCGAAGACATCGACGCGTACAGTCGTTGCACACCCAGTCAGTTGGAGAACGGGTACGAGGCCCTGCAACGCGACCTCGGCATCGGCGCGGCCCCGATTGATGCGAAGGCCTACATCCCACGGTTCGCGTCCGAACTCGACGTCTCGGACAGCGTCGAAAGACGGGCGACGACGCTGTGCGACGCATGGACGGACGCCAACCCCTGTTCCGGGCGAGCGCCCAGCGGCGTCGCCGCAGCCTGTCTCTACTGCGCCATCCAGGAGCAAGACGGCGACATCACCCAGGGCCACGTGGCCGCGGTGGCAGATACAACGCCGCATACGTTGCGTGATACGATCGTGGACCTCCGCGACCTCACAGGGGGTGAGGACGCGTGAACCTCGTCTTGATCGGTGTGCTCGTCATCCTCTCGTTCGGGTCGACCGTCGGGGTCTTGACCGCGTACAGTCACGGGTACCGCCGCGGGTACGAGGAGGGACTGTTCGCCGACCGCCGCGTCCGGGTCGACGACCTCAACGTGTCCCTGCTGGACGACGCCGACGAGGATGGGGGGTGGGAGTGATGCTCGCCGGCACCATCGCCCGACTTCAGCACCCGGTTGACTCACTCCTCGAGGACCACCACCGAGGCGGGGCGCTCCCCGCGTTGAGCGTCGAACAAACCCAAACCCGTGTCGACGATCCTCCGGTGCAAGCTGGGTCAGCCGCCACCACCATCGAGACGCAGGCGATCGACGCCATGGTCCTCGAAGACACCGACACCCCCGGTGTCTTGCACACCGAACAGGTGGCGTCGACGACCACCATCGTTGCCGACTGGGTGGCCGACGTCACCGGCACCGGGTTGGTCGTTGCCAGCACCACGGACGGCGACGATCGGTGGGCGTTCCCGTACGGGTTGGTCGCGAACCAGACCGGGGAACGCTTGGACCGTCTCGAGATCGACGTCACCCAGATGCACGCGGCGTGGAGTAGCGACGACGACCTGGGCGACGTGTGGATGACTGGGGCCAGTGACGACGATGACGCGACCCAGATCCAGTACCACGACGCCGCCGACATCGAGACGCGACCGACCATCGGCATGGGGTTCACGCGGCCCTGGGGTGGCACGGTCGTACGCGGCATCGTCTACCAAAGCGGGTACGTCGCCATCTACAGCGCGGAGACACCAGCCACGTTCATCGGGTTCCTGGAGGAGTGCATCCTCCCGTATGTGGAGGCCCATGATGGGGAGATGCAGTCCACGTTGTCGGAGGTGAGCTGATGCCGGACGCCGAAACGGGGCTGGGTCCGGGTGGCGAGGCGCAAGTGTACCTCAACCCTGACTCCCTCGTCTATCACAAGACCCCGCAGTGTGCGGGCGGTGGGTGGGAACCGGTTCGGGTCGGCGAATGCCTGTTCGACCCTGAAACGACAGCGTGTGGGTTGTGCCTATGAGTCTGGAAGACGTCGAACAACACTTAGACGCGGCCCTGGAACACGCCGCGGCCACCGACACGGACCTCGACGATGTGGCGGCGGCGTTGGAGACGCGACTGGAGCGCGTCGACCAAATGCGAATCGCCCGCGGCGAAGCGGCTCCCAACCACCAATGAGTAAGTCAACGTGCATCGACATCCCGTTCAACCCCTGGAGTACCGAGCGGTTGGACGCCGGTGAGAAGACGGCGACCACTCGCACCCGTCCGTACGGCGAGGCGGGTGATTGCTTCGTCGTCGACGACTCGATCTACCGGTTAACCCGCGTCGAACGAACGCAGTTGCGTGACGTCGCGAACAACTGGTACGCTGAAGAGGGGTGTGCGACCCCCGAGGAGTTCCAGTCGGTGTGGGCGGACATCCACCCGATTCGCGGGTATGACCCGGGGTGGGATGTGTTCCTTCACGTGTTCGAGGAGGTGTCCACCCATGAGTGACACCGGGGACAGGACGCGCTATCCAGACGCTCGGTACGCCGCGAGCAACCTCCCAGGCGTTCGGTGGTCCGACGACCGAACAGGGCAGGAACAGTGGAGACAGCCCGTGGGCGTCGATACGTTGCTGGCCGCCGGTGCGGAGGTCGACTCCGCGGAGACAGTCCGGATTCCATCCCGGGTGAAGATCACGCCGCACAAGGGCACGGACGGCTGGAGTGCGAAGATCACTCGAGCGAAACTCGATCCGCGCTACGAGACGGATGGCGTTGTGGAGCTGCTCGGGACTCGAAGCGTCGTTGCGTCTCAGGCGTTCGAACAGCGAGATGAGGCTGTGGCGTGGGTTGAATCCGAGGTGGATGCATACGCTGCGGCCGAGGTTCGGGATGCGGTTCGGTGGCGTGAACAGCGCCATGGGGACGCATGGGGGGTTGACAATGGCGAGTGACAACCACGACAGCGATAGTTATCGCTGCGACCGGTGCGGAAGGCGCGGCGACGGAGATCCCTGCTCAGCGTGTGAGGAGGAGCTCGGCTTCTGGGCCGACGACGTCGCCGGGAGGCTGCCGATGCAAGCTGAATCGGTCTACCTTACCGGAGGTCGGACAAAGCGGTCGGTTCACAACGACCCCGACTGTTCCCGGTTAGAGCAAGCGAACAAGGTCGTCGAGAAACCCGCATCGGCGGTCCCGGATGGATACTTCCACGAGTGCGAATGGTGTTTCGACCGGGATGTAGACACGGAAACATCCCAGGAGGACACGGATGGCGAGTAGTCACACCCACGCCAAAGACCCGCAGGACATGACCGACGAAGAACTCGTCGAAACAATCCGCAACAGCGACCTCGAACTCGCCACCGTCGCCGACGAACTCGAAACCCTCCTCGAACTCTACGACGATGTCCCCGGAGGCGACTCCTCATGACCCCCGCGAACCCGATCCAACACCGCCCCCACCAACCGCTGCTCGAACGTCGTCAACTCCCGCTCGGAGAGATCCGCCGCGGCACTCGCCTGAATCTCATCGACCGACGCCTGCGCATCCGGCGCATGCGGCAACACCTGATTGCACCACATGCACACCGGGTGCTCCCGCGGAGTCTCCCGACCACACCGCGGACACTCCACCGGTCCCGTTGCCTCCCCCGTCTCTTCAGCGACGTCGACACCGTGGGCCTTCGCGATCTCCCGCCGATTCGCATCGTCGAACACCGCGATGTACCGGCTCGCCACCTGCGACCCGCTCACCCACCCATGATGCTGCTCCAAATGCGCCTGACTCACGCCCTGCGACGCCAGGAACGATGCACTACTTTTCCGCAGTCGTCGCGGCGTCGGCGACGCCGGCGGCACCATCTCCGCCGCCGCAGCCTTCTCCTTGATGATGTCCCTGACCCGGTTATTCGAGATCGGGTCACACGCGTTGACCCGCGTCCACAAGGCCGTGTCCGAACCCCTGTCAGCCGGGTGGTCACCCAACCACTGTCGCACGTACGGCGCGCTCGGGATCAGCAACGGGGAGCGCGTCCCCTGCTTGCCCTGGTGGAGCGTCACCCGCATCCCGAGGTCGTCGTCGGTGAACCGGTCGACTGTGAGGTCGAAGAGTTCGCTGGGTCGCGGTCCCAGGTCCCACGCCAACGCGATGAGGCATCGGTCGCGACTGTTGTGACACGCGTCCAGCATCGGTTGGATGTGCTCCTCCCATCGATACATCTCCTCGGGGGTCGGTGCCGGGTCGTAGGTGCTCGGGTAGCCGCCGGGGATCCAGTCTATGGAGTCGGGTTTCCCGTCGTTGTCGGTGCCGAGGTCGCCGAGCATGCGGAGGGTGACGCGGTAGTCCTTGTTGGATTCGGGGTTGTCGTAGGTTTGGTGGATCCAGCGGACGATGGCTTCGGCGGCGTCGCGGTCGTGCATGGCGTCGACGAGTTCGTCGGTGTGTTCGGCGATGCGGATGCCGCGTTTGAGCAGGAATTCGTGGCGTTGGTCGCTGTATTGGCTTTTGCCGAGGAGGTCGATTTCGTCGCTGACCTCGAGGAGGAGGTCGGCCTCGTCCGCGGTGATGGGGTCGTCGGGGTCGAGGGTGGTGAGTCGGTCGCGCATGCTCTGGATTTGGCTGCGTGGGTAGTCGGTCACGGGTTGGGCAGAGACACCGGCGGTGGGCATCTAAAGGTTTGGTGTGAAACCCTCCCCGGGCACTTTCCGTTCTTCGCCGTCACCTCGCGACGTAGTCGACGCGGACGCCGTTGTCCGCGAGGAACGACCAGGACCGCACCTCGATGTCCGGTCGGTCGGCGTACGCCGCCCGGACGTCGGCCTCGGTCACGACCGCGGTGGCTGCCCCGGCGTAGGCCAGGACCTGCGTGGTGACGATCCCGTCATCGCCGGGGCGGCGGGCGACGCCGGCGGCCACGAGACGGTCCCGCAACGGCCGCTCGGACCGGCGGGGCGACCCGAACAACGTCCACCGAGCGAAGGGGGTCGCGGGCAGTGCCGCCACCACGAGTGGGAGCCCCGGGTTCGCCGCGACGACGGGGCGGCCCGGGGTCTCGAACCGGTCGATCAGCGCCCGCACCGCCGGATACCCGGGTCGGCGACCGCCGACGACGAGGACGTCCGCCGCCACGGCGACGGTGGGGACCTGGCGATCGCGCCACTCGTAGACGGTGGCGTCCCGATACCGGGTGACGGCCGCGGCGTCCTCCGCGGCCTGGCGTCGGACCCGGTCCGGGGCCGGGAGGGGGACGACGCGGACGCCGTCGAGTTCGAGGATCTGGACACCGGTCCCGGCGAGCCCCGTCATCTCGAAGACGGTCCAGTCTTGGTAGCCACTCACCGTGTCTCGGGCGAGTGGCCAGGTGGTTGTGTGGGCCTCGAGTCGGCCGAGGTCCTTCATCGCGAACGAGTACCGCGAGTCCACCCGCCGTGCCGGCGACGGTGGCCAGTCCAGTACCCACTCGCGGTCCCGGGTGTCGACGCCGGTGCCGGGGGCGCCGACACATCCGCCGACCGCGGTCGCCGCGAGACTCCCGACCCCGGCGAGGACGGTGCGGCGTGACCGCATGCGTCTCGGATTGGCGTGACCGGACATAACCCTGGCCCCGCCGCCCCGCCCCGACCGGACGGTCCGGTAACCGTCTGCCACCGCCCCGGTGACCGCGAGGCCGACGACCACGGGGAGGTGTCCCTCGTCGGCGATGGCGTCCGGCACGTGAAACAGCCCGAGGAGGGCGACGAGGATGCCGACGACGCCCGCCCTCCGGCGGGACCCCTGTTCGACCCACCGGTGTACAGGATCGCGGCGGCGAGGCCGACGAGGACGGCGATGCGTTCGTCCCTCGAGGAGAGGACGCCGTCCGGGATGCCGACGCTCCAGCGGGTGCCATCGCCAGTGCTTGGTGGCTGCACCGCACCGATGGTCCGGCCCCGCCGGGATTTCAGGGTGGTTTTGTACGGGTGGCCGATACCACCGGTATGGCGACGGTCCTGGGGTCGGTGGTGGCCGGCGTGGTGTTCGGGTTGGCGCTGGCGGCGCCGCCGGGGCCGATGAACGCCGTGATCGCCGAGGAGAGCGTCGTCCGGGGCTGGGTCGCCGGCGTGACCGCCGGCCTCGGGGCGATGACCGCCGACGCCGTCTTCTGTGCGTTGACGCTGTTGGGCGTCGTCGAGGTCGTCGAGCGCGCTCCGACCCTCCGGGCGGCGATGGTCGGGGTCGGCGGGGCGTTGATGCTGTACTTCGCCTACGACGCGGTGACCGACGTCTCGGCGACGTTCACGACCGCCGACGGGGTCGCGGACCACACGACGGGATTCCGGAAGGCGTTCCTGCTGGCGATCACGAACCCCTACCAGATCCTGTTCTGGCTGACCGTCGGCGTGGGGATGCTCCGGCCCGGCACCCTCGACGTCCTCGCGCACACGCCCTACGTCGGCGACGCCCTCGCGGGCGTGTTGGTGGTCGCCACCGGGAGTCCGGCGTTGCTCGTGGGGTTTTTCGCCGGGATCGGCGTCTGGATCACCGGCTTCCCCGCGACGCTGGTCTCGATCGGGCGGCGCGTCGACCGGTTCGTGACCGTCGTCGCGGTCGGCAGTGGCGTCGTCCTCGCCGGGTTCGGCGTAGTGTTTCTCGCCGATGCCCTGCGGTACTTCATCTGATTAGGCGGGGCGGCCCAGCGTGTACAGGAACATGGGGGTCTGGCCCGTCGCCCGCGGTTCGAAAAACGTCGTCACCGCGTCGTCGAAGAAGGTCAGGCCGGTGCCGCCGAGGTCCCGGTGGGCGTAGGTCGCCAGGTACAGCCGCCCCGCGGTGAGGGCGGCCTCCAGTTGGGCGGCGCGGTAGCCGCGGTCCCCGAGAGCCTCGTCGATCGCCGCCAGGTCGGCGAGGAAGTACACACAGACGGCGGCATCCCCGCCCAGCGGTTGTCCGAGCGCGAGGAACTCGGCGTCCTCCCGGGCCACCCCGGCGTGGAGGCGTTCGAGGACGCCGACCTCGGGGTGGTACTGGTAGGCGCCGGGCTCGACGCCGTCCACGCCGTTGACGATGCAGTAACAGTCACAGAACTGCAGCGGCGGCCCCGCGTCGTCGCGGACGTCCATGGGCACGCCACGGGTCGCGCGGTCGAGAACCGTCGACAGCTTCCGGAACGACAGGGTGTCACGGCGGTACTCGCGACAGGAGCCCCGACGATCGATCGTGTCACAGAGCGGGCGGTGGGATGCCGTCTCCGGGTCGACGGGGTCAAGCGGGATGCGGTCGCCGTCGCCGGGGTCGCGCCCGTCGACGGGGCGGGGGCCGCGGGCTCGCCACGCGGCGGCCGTCTCCCCGTCCGGGAGGGTGCTCGCCTGCCACGCCCCCGTGATCAGTGGATAGTCGATGGGGTCCGAGTCCAGGGGGTCGGTGGCGGGGTCGATCGGGGTGACCGTCGGCGGTGATGGCGCCGACCCGTCCCGACCGATGGGCACGAGTTCCAGCGGTGCCTCCCAGGTTGGGTCGACGCCCAGCAGGGCCGCGACCGGGGCGTCGGCGAAGCCGGTGACCGTCGTCGCCGGCGCCTCGAGGGCGGTGGCGGTCGCCAGGAGGTTGGCCAGGACCGTGCCCGAGTCCCAGAACGCGTGACGGTAGGTGCGGGCCCCGTACTTCCAGGCGTTGCGCCACCACGTCGACGTCGCGACCATGGTCACCGGGGCCGACGCGACGTGGTCGTGGTCACTGGCCGCGGCCAGCACCCCGCGGTAGTCACCGGCCCGCACCTGTTCGAGGGTGTCGGCGCGGGGGTCGTAGTGGTAGACCCCCGCCTCGAGGTCCGCCAACGGCCCACAGACCGGGTAGAGGTCGATGTGGTAGAGGGCGCCGGTACAGGAGGCCGCGCGGAACGCCACCGTCCGGCCGCCGCGGTCGATGGTCTTCGTGATGCCGGCCGCGTGGTAGCACAGCGACAGGACGGCGTCCCGATCCAGGGACGACGGTCCGCCGGCTGGGGAATCGGCGATCGCCGCGAGGGCCGGCATGGATGGTGTGGGCCGGGGCCCCCGGCGGCCATGGGTGGGAAGGTCGACGTAGTGTTTGTCCGGCCGGGGCTTGTTGTCGAAATCGAGGCCGGGGCCCCCACGCACGCTCTCGGGACTGTGTTTGGTGCGGTCGTGGTAGGTCCTCGCGTCGACACCCTCGGGCATGGCCGGGGGTCGGGGCCCCGACCTGAAGAAAGGCGACCCTACAGCACGGGCGTGGCTTCCGCGACCATGGCCTCGAGCCGGGCATCGCCCCACTCGATGGCGGCCGAAGCCCTGGATTCGACGATCGCGTCCGTCGACGGCGACCCGAGCAGGATCACCAACGAGGATGGGGCCTCCGCGCGGTCGACGATGGCCATCGCGACAGCGGCCGGCGCCTGGAGTGCCTGGATCGTCAACCCGCTGTCGGCCAGGGACTCGATCAGGGCGGGTTTGGCGGTGGAGAGCTCGTCGAACACCGTGGCCTCGAGATACACCGTGCCCGTGAGCCCCATCGACGCCATGGTCTCGAGGCCGAAGGAGACGAACGGGAGCGGCGGATTCACCAGCCTGACCCGGGTGGCGTCCCCGAACACCCCCAGGGTCTCGACGACGCCAAGCCCCTCGATGGGGGTGATCGCGGCGTCCGCGAGGATGGCCGGATCGAGGTCAACGGCCGCCCCGAGTTCGGTGAGTGCCGCCCGGACGGCCTCGAGAGTGTTCAACCGGTCGAGGGTCTGGTCGAGTTCGTGGGTGATTACCTCGCCGAACAGGGTGAGTCGGTACCGGCCATCCGGGCCCCGGGTCACCACCTGGGCGCGCTCGAGGTGGTTGATGCCACGGTTGACCGTCGACCGGGAGAGGTCACACGCGCTGACGAGTTCGGGTTTCGTGCCCGGGTCGCTGGCGAGACAGGCGATGAGGTCCCGCCGCGAGATCATGGTCAACAGCAGGTCTGGGTCGGACTGGTGCACGTGGTACTCCCCCCGGTGAGCGTGTCCGATTACAGGGCGGCTGGCGAGATAAATCTATCCTGAACATTCCTGATAGATGTCGGTTGGTCACCCGATGACCAGCGTGTCACGCCCTGCATTCCGTGTCAGCAGTTGGCGAGTGGCGCAGGACCTAGAGGTATAGGTTCGCGAGGTGTCACTAGGTACCGAGTCACGCAGACAACAGCCGGACCCCGAACACCACCGGTCGTCGGGGCCCGCCGCCGCGGGTCGGGACTCACAGACGGCTCCGACGCACCGCCCACCGACCACGTTTCCAGCGGACCAGTGTGGTCCACCGGATCGACCGACCGCCACCCCAGTCACGACCGGCGGTCACCCAAGACAATGACACGTTTCCCAAGACACACGCGACCGACACTCGCCGTGGCCCTCGCGGCCATCGTCTTCCTCGGGATGGCCGTCCTGCCAGCCGCAGGACTGTACTCTCCGGGGAGTGACGGCGACGTCGACCCCGCACCGAATCCAGGGTTCCCCCAGGAGTGTGGGGTTGACGTGCTGTTGGTCCTCGACACCTCAGCCTCGCTGAGTGCCGGGAACCTCACAGACGTAAAGAATGCAGCGAACAGTACCGTCGACAGCCTCAGTGGGACCGATGCCATCTCGAGTGTTGGCGTCATCAGCTTCTATCAGCCGATCAGTACCGCTGACGCCGCCAACACCGAACAGGCGATGACCGACGTCTCCACGCCCAGTGGCGTCCAGGCCGTGAAGGCCGCCATCGGGAGCCTCACGCTCCCCGATGCCGAGACGCTCACCAACTGGGAGGCCGCCCTGCTGGAGGCCAGCCAGAGCGAGAACGACGGCGACGGTGACGTCCCCGACGAGAACCTGAACAAACCCGCGGACATCGTCATCATCGTCTCCGACGGTCGCCCGAACACGTACGGGTACGACGACGATGCCTTCCCGATCTTCAACAACGCCTCGACCGCGTTCAACGAACCGCTCGAGGCCGCGACGATGGCCGCCAACGTCGTGAAAGGCGAGGGCACCAAGATCATCGGGGTCGGCTTCCCCGACGCGCTCGGCAGCACGCCGCCGGCCGCCGCCTTCGAGGCGATCACGAACGGGTCCGGCAGCGTCGCGGGCTCCGGTGACGTCCAGGCCAACGATTACTACCTCGTCGACGACTCCAGCGAACTCGAAGGCGTCCTCACCGGGATCGCCGACCAGATCGCGTGTGGGTTGACCGTCGAGAAACTGAACGACGCGAACAACGACTCGACGTTCAGCGACGACGAGACCGCGACCTTCCCCGGTGACGCGGTCACCTACCAGGTCGAAGTCGAGAACACCGGGTCGATCGACCTCACGATCGACAGCTACCTCGACGACGTCTACGGCACCCCGGTGGTCACGCCCGCCCTCGTGGGACAGACACTCCCCGCCGGCGACAGCATCGTCGTCACGTTCACGGGCGAGGCACCGCCGGAGAACGGCGTCAAGGTCAACACGTTCAACGTCACGGCCTCCGACGACGACGGGTTCACACTGTCCGACGAGGACGACACGACGGTCCGATCGCCGGACCTCACCCCGTCCATCGTCGTCGAGAAGGTCAACGACGCGAACAACGACTCGACGTTCAGCGACGACGAGACGTCCGCGTTACCCGGTGATGCGGTCACCTACCAGGTGACGATCACCAACGATGGCCCGAACAACGTCACGATCGACAGTTACAGCGACGACATCTACGGGACGCCATCGCTGAACACGTCCCTCGTCGGGACGGTCCTCGCACCTGGAGAGTCGGTCACCGTGACCTTCCAGGGGTGGACGCCGACCACCGAGGACACGGCGAAGGTCAACACGTTCAACGTGAGTGGCTCGGACGACGACGGCGACCTCACGAGCGACGAGGACGAGACGACCGTTCGGTCACCCGACCTCACCCCCTCGATCGTCGTCGAGAAGGTCAACGACGCGAACAACGACTCGACGTTCAGCGACGACGAGACATCCGCGTCCCCCGGCGATTCGGTCGTCTACCAGGTCACCGTGACCAACGACGGGCCGAACAACGTCACCATCGACAGTTACAGCGACGACGTCTACGGGATGCCGACGCTGAACACGTCCCTCGTCGGCGTGACTCTCGCGCCGGGCGAGTCGATCACGGTCACCTTCCAGGGGTCGACGCCGACCACCGAGGACACGGCGAAGGTCAACACGTTCAACGTGACCGCCGTCGACGATGACGAGGACTTCGTCAGCGACGAGGACGACACCACGGTGCGGTCGCCGGATCTGACCCCATCGATCGTCGTCGAGAAGGTCAACGACGCGAACAACGACTCCGCGTTCACGGACGACGAAACCTCGGCGATGCCCGGTGATGCGGTCACCTACCGCGTCACCGTGACCAACGACGGCCCGAACAACGTCACGATCGACAGTTACAGCGACGACATCTACGGGTCGCCGACGCTGAACACCACCCTCATCGGCACGGTCCTTGCCCCTGGGGAATCGGTCACCGTGACCTTCCAGGGGTCGACACCGGCCACCGAGGACACCGCGAAGATCAACACGTTCAACGTGACCGCCGTCGACGATGACGAGGACCTGGCCAGCGACGAGGACGACACCACGGTGCGGTCGCCGGATCTGACCCCGTCGATCGCCGTCGACAAACTCGTCGACGCCGACGGTGACGGCATGTTCGCCGACACCGAAGAGGCGAACACGACCAACGACGCGGTCACCTACCGGGTCACCGTCACGAACGACGGGCCGAACAACGTCACGATCGACAGTTACAGCGACGACATCTACGGGATGCCGACGCTGAACACGACCCTCATCGGTGTCGAACTGGCGCCCGGTGACTCCATCGTCGTCACGTTCGTCGGCAACGCCTCCGCGGAGTACGACACGGCCAAGACCAACGTCTTCACCGTGAACGCCTCCGACGACGACGGCGACACCGCGACGGACAACGACGACGCGACCGTCCACACGCCCCCGCCACCCGAGACCCGGTGTGCGCGGACGCCCGGGTTCTGGATGAACCACAACGGCGACTACGCCGTCAACTGGAAGGGCGAGCCGCTGGACCTGACCACGTCGCTGATGCCGATCACCCTCGGTGACGGCGGCGGGAACAGCGTCCTCGTGGACACCGACGACGTGGCCAACGCGATCTTCACCGCGTCGCTCACCGAGGACTCCCACAAGTCCAACGGCATCACCAAACTGTACATCCACCTCCTGGCCGCGAAGTTCAACCTCGCGAACGGCGCCATCGACCCCGCCGAGATCGAGATGGTTGTCGACCGCGCCGACGAGATCCTCACGAGCTACGACGAATCCGACTGGGACGACATCAAGAAACACGACAAGGACCTCGCCAAGGAGATCCTCGACCTGAAGGACATGCTGGACGCCTACAACAACGGCGCCTACGACGACGAGAACTGCATCGAGGACTGGTGGACCACCGAGGACGAGACCGCCCACTTGACGGCGACCGTCCTCGCCTGAACCGCACGCCGACCACCCATTTTTCGCGGCCACGACGCAACGCATCTGACCGACACCTCGATAGTCGACGCCGCCCTGGCCCCGGCCGTGACCGACGACGACCCCTCGGCCACGCGGTTCGACCGGTACTTCCGGCGCCACCCCGAACAGTTCCCCGTCCTCGTCGCGGTCATCGGCTGGGGGCTCGGCGTCGCCCTCTACGGCGCCGTCGTCGCGGTCACGGTCGCCGTCGGCGGCATCACGGTCACCTGGTATCTCGTCCTGGCCGTCGCGCTCGCCGGCGTCCTCCCCGGCTTCCTCGGGTACCGACACGCCGCGGTCCTCCAGGCCGCCATCCGTGAGTGACCGCCGCCGCCGAAGCGCCTAACCGCCGTCACCGAGTACCCTGGCGTGTGTCCCTGCCCCCGTCGACCCCCCAGCGGTTCGTGGTCCCGGCACGCCCGGCCGCCGGCGTCGACACCGCGACGCCCGTCATCGCCGCCGGTCGGTTCGACCACGACGCCCGCGAGGCCGAGGACACCTACGCCCACCTCGTCTATCGCGTCGCCGACGGCGACGACACCCACGCCCGAGCCCTCGGGGCGGTGCTGCGGGACGCCCTCGCCACCAACCTCGACCTGGCGACCATCGACCGCATCGTCCTCGTCCCCACCCACGATGGCGCCACCAGCCCGGCGATGCGGGCGGTCGCCGACCAGCTCGGGCCACCGCACCGACAGGCGATCGAGCGCCGGCACCCAACCGCGCCCAACAAGACCATCGCCGACGACGACCAGCGCTGGGCGAACGTCGCCGACACGGTCGCCGCCACGACCGCCGTTCCCGGGGAGGCCATCCTCCTCGTCGACGACATCCTTGGGTCGGGAGCGTCGATGGCGACCGCGGCCGCGGCGCTCCGGGCGGCCGGCGCCACCCGGGTCCAGGCGGCGGTGCTTGGCGTCCGCGTCCCGAGCCCCTTCGAGTTGACCCCGGTCGATGACGGGTCCTCGCAGCGAACGAATTAAGCCCGTCCGGTGGATACCCGGAGTCGAGAAGTCGTGTCGACCGACGAGCCCGAGCCCGTCGACGGGCCAAGACTCTCCGAACGCGTCGCCCAAGCGTGCATCGTGGTCTCCGGCATCGCCGTCCTGGTGACACTGGTCGGGTTGGCAGCCATCGCCGCGGACCTCTACCCGTACGGCCGCATGCTGCTCACCGGCGGCATCGGTGCGGCCACGGCCTCCCTCATCGTCGTCGCGGCCGCCTCCGCCTGGAACAAGGACCTCCGCACCGTCGACTCCGACGACGACGAGGACCGGCCCCAGTCGTTCTGATCGGAGCACCGATCGTCACCACGCGTGGCGCCGCCGACACCTCGTCGGACACCCCACACGACGAGACGCGTCCAGCGTTCGGAATAAAACCTCTCGGCCCCGCTCGATACGTCGTAAAACGTCTGTGAACCTCGGGCAACCCGCGTGAAGCGGGGTGAAATGTGGGTAACGGTCGACCGGGTATAAGGTCCTCTCAGCCCTAGCCCTATCCAGGTGAGTCCCGTGTCCAACTCCACCGCTCACGACACCGCAGAGAAACCCCAGCGCCCCATCGGGAGCTGGTGGCGACAGACGCTGCACCGCCCCGTCCAGACAGTGAGCTTCTGGGCCGCCATCGGTCTCCCGATCCTCTACGTCCCGCTGCTGATGACGACGCCGGTCACCACGGGTGACGAACGGTTGGTCGCGGCCCTCGTCGTGTTACACGCCGTCGCGCTCCTCCTCGGTCACTCCTACGACCCCGACTGACACCGGTCCCGTGGACACGGGACACAGACTTCCTCACCGCAGCATCGCCCGGAGCCGCGGCCACTCGGCGGCGATCGCCTGGCGTTTGACCAGGGCGAACCCGACCACCACCAGGAGGAACCCGGTCACGGTGGTGATCGACACGGTCTCGCCAAGCCACAGCCACCCGACCACCGCGGCGAACACCGGCGCCACGTAGGAGACGAGATTGATCTCGATCGGTCCCAACCGGTCGAGCAACCGGAAGTACACCAGGAACCCGACCGCACTCGCGACCACCGACAGGTACCCCAGGGCGACGACGCCCTCGAAAGTCCACACCACGTCGGCCACCGACTCCGACGGTCGACCGACCGCGATGGCATGCAGGAACACGGCCCCGCACACCATCGACCACGCCTCCATCGTCTCGATCGGGAGGTCGGCGTCCAGGCGTCGGGTCAACACACTCCCCAGGGCGAACGCCGTCGCCGCCCCGAACACCTGCAACTTCGCCACGACCCCACCCGCCAGCAACGCTCCCGGCTCGGGATCGGCGAGAACCACCACCCCGGCCAACCCGATCGCCAACCCGAGCAACCCCGTGACGGCCAACCGCTCACCGGGGAGGAACACCCGCGCCCACGCGGTCGTCAACACCGGGCTCAGACTCACGATCACCGCCGCGGCCGCACTCGTCACCGCGGGGTCCGATTCGCCGACGAACAGCAACGCGTGGTAGGCCCCGATCAGCAGGGTCGCCCCCACGCCGATCGTCGCCCACGACCGCCAGCCCCGGGGTCGCGGGTCCGTGACGACCGCGGCGTACGCGAGCATCAACACCCCCGCGATGTCGTAACGGAACGCCGCGAACAACACCGGCGGGAACACCGCCAACCCCGCCTTGATCGCGACGAAGGCCGTCCCCCACACCGCCGCCAACGCCAGGAACAACCCGACCGTCCGATAGCGCACGCCCGTGGTTTCACCCCGGGAAGGATGACGGTTTCGACCCGCCGGCGACGGTGCTTTTATGTCTGGACCTCCGTAGCATCGGTATGGCCCCCGTCGGCCCCCGTCGTCTGCGGGACCTCTTCGACGACTCACCGACCCCGCACATCGCCCACCCGCCATCGACCCACCGCCGGTCCTACTACGTCGCGACCGACGGGTCCTTCTCCCCGGACGGCGGCGGCCTCGGCGTCATCATCGAATCACGGGACGGCGAGCGCGTCGCCCGCGTCGCCCGCCCCGACGACGCCCCCGACAACAACACCGCCGAGTACCGGGCGCTGCACCTCGGCCTCGACGTCCTGGCCGACCGCGTCCCCGCCGACGCCCGCGTCGGCATCCTCGTCGACCACGACGACCTGGCGGCCGACGTCAACGCCGCCGTCATCGCGGGGCGTCGCCCCGACTACGAACCGGTCAGCCCCTACGCCGTCCCCGGTGGCGCCGCCCGGCACTGGCGGGGCATCCGCGCCCGCCTCGCCGGATTCCAGGCCGTCCGCGCGGCCCGGATCGACAGTCGCGCCAACCCGGCCCACCCGTTGGCCAACGCCCCCGATGAGTTCCGCCACGTCACCCGCGACCCCGACCGGTGTCTGCGGCCCCCGCCCACGGACGCCGACCACGAGGTGCCACCACCGTCCCGGTCGGACCGCGGCGCCAGCGACTAGTCTTCCTGGGCGTCGACGACCGCGACACCGGCGAGGTTGACGATGTCCTTGACCTCGTCCCCGCGTTGGAGGACGTGGACCGGCTCGTCCATCCCCACCAGCATCGGCCCCGTGGCGTCGGCCCCACCGAGTCGCTGGAGCAGCTTGTACCCGATGTTGCCGGCCTCGAGGTTCGGGAAGATGAGGACGTTCGCCGGCTCGTCCAGCGTCGAGAACTCGTAGGTCCCGGTGAGGATCTCCTCGACGACCGCGGTGTCGGCCTGCATCTCCCCGTCGACCGGGAACGTGACCTGGTCGTCCTCCCGCAGACGGCGGGCGGCCTCCCGTGGTTTCCGGGTCCCCTCGTTGTCGACGCTCCCGAAGTTCGAGTAGGACAGCATCGCCACCCGCGGCTCGACGTTGAACCGGCGGGCCAGGTCGGCAGTGTGCTGGGCGACCTCCGCGAGCACGGCCTCGTCGGGGGCCTGGTTGACGGTGGCGTCCGCGACGAAGACCACCCGGTTCTTGAACGTCAGCATGTACACCCCGGCCGCGTAGTTCGCGTCCGGCGCCGTGCCGATCACCTCGAGCGGTGGGCGCAACGCCGACGGGTAGTGGTGGGTGAGCCCCGTGAGCAAGGCGTCCGCGTCCCCGCACTCGACCATCACACTCCCCAGGTAGTTGGTGTCCTTGCGCACCAGGTCCTCGGCCTCGCTGCGCGTGATCCCCTTGCGTTTCCGCAGCCGATACAGTTCCTCGGCGTAGGCCTCGTGGTCGCCCTCGCCCGGGTCGACGACCGCGGCGTCGTAGTCCAGGCCGAGCCCCTCGATCGTGCCCTCGATGGTCTGGCGGTCACCCAACAACACGGGATCGGCGATCCCCTCCTCGGTGAGCTGATAGGCCGCCCGGATCATCTTCTCGTCGTCGCCCTCGGCCAACGCCACGCGTTTCGGGTCGGACTTGGCCTTGTTGAGGACGATCCGCATCATCTCCCGGGACTTCCCGAGGCGGGCCTCGAGCTGTTCCCGGTAGGGGTCGAGTTCGACCTCGCGGCGGGCGGCCCCCGAGTCCATGGCGGCCGCGGCGACGGCCGGCGCCACCTCGAACAGGACCCGGGGGTCGAGGGGCTTCGGGATGATGTACTCGGGCCCGAACTGCAGCGGCTGGTCGCCGTAGGCCTTCACGACCTCGTCGGGGACGTCCTGGCGGGCGAGGTCGGCCAGCGCGCGGGCGGCCGCGACCTTCATCGCCTCGTTGATCTCGGTGGCCCGGACGTCGAGGGCGCCCCGGAAGATGAAGGGGAAGCCCAACACGTTGTTGACCTGGTTCGGGTAGTCGGACCGGCCCGTCGCCATGATGACGGTGTCGTCGCGGGCGGCCTTCGCGGTCTCGTAGTCGATCTCGGGGTCGGGGTTGGCCATCGCGAACACGATCGGGTTCTCGGCCATCGAGGCGACCATCTCCTGGGAGACGATGCCGCCCACCGACAGGCCGACGAAGACGTCGGCGCCGGCCATGGCGTCGGCCAGATCCCCATCGGGCATCGCGCGGGCGAACTCGCGTTTGTACGGGTTGAGGTCGTCGTCGGCCGCCCTGGATTCGGTGATGATGCCTGTGGAGTCACACATCACGACGTTGTCCGGGTCGACGCCAAGCGAGACGTAGAACCGGGCGCTGGCGATGGCGCTGGCCCCGGCGCCGCTGAACACGACCTCCAGGTCGTCGAGGGGTTTGTCGACGATGTCGGCGGCGTTGAGCAGGGCGGCGCCGCTGATGATGGCGGTCCCGTGCTGGTCGTCGTGGAAGACCGGGACGTCCATCCGGTCGCGGAGCCGTTCCTCGATCTCGAAGCATTCCGGGGCGCTGATGTCCTCGAGGTTGATGCCGCCGAAGGTCGGCTCCATGGCGGCGACCGATCGGACGAACGCGTCGGTGTCGGTCTCGTCGAGCTCCAGGTCGAAGACGTCGATGTCGGCGAACCGCTTGAACAGGACCCCCTTCCCCTCCATCACCGGTTTCGAGGCGCGGGCGCCGATGTCCCCGAGGCCGAGCACGGCAGATCCGTTCGAGACGACGCCGACGAGGTTGCCACGGGCCGTGTACTTGAACGCGGCCTCCGGGTCCTCGGCGATGCGGCGGCAGGGGGCGGCGACGCCGGGCGAGTACGCCAGCGAGAGGTCGCGTTGGGTGTTCGTCGGTTTCGTCGTCGAGATGGCGACCTTCCCCGGCGGGTCGCTTGCGTGATAGTCGAGGGCGTCCTCGTCGAGTCCCATGGGTCGCGGGTCGACGGGCAAGGGGAAAAAGCTGTCCGAGACCGACGTACTCCGTTTCGACTCGTGTCGAACACGAGGCACTGAAGTGCACCCGCTCCCCACGCCGCAGTATGAAGTTCCGTCGCCTGTCGCTGGTCACGACGGCGTTGACCTTCGTGTTGTTACTCGTCGGCGTCTACACCAAGGAGGTCGGCGCCGACCTCACCTGTGGCATGCGGTGGCCGCTGTGTGACGGCGCCGTGTTCGGGTTGTTCCCGGCGAACCTCGCGAGTTTCATCGAGTGGTTCCACCGGTTGCTCGCGTTGGTCGTCGGCGTGTTGATCGTCTGGACGCTGTACCGGGCGTACCGACAGTACGGCACCGCCGACCGCATCACGCGGGCCGTCGGCTTCGCGGTGGTGTTGCTCCCCGTCCAGGCCGGGCTGGGGGCGTTGACCGTCGTCAAATACCGGTTGTTCCCCGGGATGGCCGGGGCCGCCAGCCCCTACATCAGCGTCGCCCACTACGGCACCGGCGTCCTGCTGTTCACCGGGCTGGTCGCGGCGACCCTCTGGGCCCGCGAGGCGGGGTCCGGCCGGTTCGACCCGATCGCCTAGAAGAAGTCGTCCAACCCGGACTGGGCGTCGGCGTCCTCCTCGGTCGTCTCGTCCCCGGCGTCGTCGAGGGTCGCGTCCGGGTCGTCCTCCCCCTCCTCGTCGTCCGCCGCGTCGATCGAATCCTCGACCTCGACGGGCCCCTCCTCCTCGACGGGTGCCTGGGTCCGTTCCCGGGCGTCGGCGACGATGTCCGCGACCTTGTTCGTGTCCGCCCCGCTGCCCGTGACGAACGCGACCTCGCTCTCGTCGAGGTCGTAGGCCGCCGCCATCGCCACGGTCACCCCCCGGGGCTTGCAGTGGTGGGTCATCGCGGCCAGGAACGGCAGCACCTCCCGCCGCGCCGTCCCCATCGACATCCCGCCGCGGTCGGCGATGCGGCGCGCGATCGCGTCCCGGGTCTGCCGGGTCCCCCGGGACCGCCCGAGTTTCGACCAGTACCCCGGCGGCGAGTACCGGGTCCACCCGCCGTGGTCGCCGCGGCGCGCCGCCGCCACTCCCGCGGTCATGTTGTCGGTCGCGTACCGCCAGTACCGGTACTCCTGGGTGGCCCGCACCCGACCCAGCCACCGGTCGGCTGCCGCCAGGGCCCCGTACGCGTCGGCGAGCTCCGCCCCGGCGAGGTCCTTGGGGGCGTTCTCCTCGATCCAGGCGATGAGATCGTCGGGGGTCTCGTCGACGTCGTAGGACCCCCGCAACGCCTCCTCGGGGGTCGCGTCCGTGATGACGTCGTCCAGGAACTCGAAGATGCCCCGGGTGCGGTCGCGGTCTCCGGTGACGACGTCCTCGACGGTGAGGGTCTCGCTGCGGCCGGCCGCCGCCTGCAGGTCCTTGACCGCCGACCGGAGGTCGCCGCTGTTCCGGTCGGCGATGGCCTCGAGGGCCTCCGCCTCGAAGGCCACGTCCTCCCGCCGACAGATGTCGCGTAATACCGGGACGATCGACCGACTCGAGACGTCCCGGAACTCGATGGTGTCGACGTTCCGCCGCACCCAGTCGGTGAGCTCGTACTGGTCGTTGGCGACCAGCACCACCGGCTGGGCGGCGCTTTTGATCGCGCGGGTCAGCGCCGCGGCGCCACCGCGGTCGGCGTTCCCGTGGAAGCTGTCCGCCTCGTCGACGATCACGAGCTGTCGCGTGGTACTGCCCCCACCCAGCGTCTGATTGGCGGCGGCCCGCCCCACGAGCCGCTCGACGTCCTCTTGGCGCCGCCGATCGCTGGCGTTGACCTCCACGGCGTCCCACCCCATGTCCGCGGCGAGGGCGTGGGCCGCACTGGTCTTCCCGACACCCGGGCTCCCGACCAGCGCGACGGCCCGCCCCTCCTCGGGCCAGCGCTCGGCCCACTCCCGGAGCTTGTCGCGTGCCTTGTCGTTGCCCCGGACCTCGGCCAGCGTCGAGGGACGGTGCTTCTCCGTCCAATCCATCCACCCGATACTGGGCGCGTCCCGCGTTTAGTGGTTGCGGACCACGCCCTCACTCGGGGTCGGTCCCGGCCAGCAACGCCACACCCAGCATCGCGCCGAACACCACGCCTGCGGCCGCGCCACCCACGATGAACGTCGAGAGCGCCCGGTCGTAGGCCCACGCGGTCACGCCGCCGACGCCGGCCCCACCCAGCAGTCCGAGGCCGACGGCGACGGCCAGCACCCGCGACCGTCGGTCCGGGTGGGTGTCGGCCGCGTCGGCGTACTGCCCCGTCACTGCGCCGACGACCAGTCCCGCCCCCGCACCGAACCCGGCGACGGTCGCGAACGCGTCCAGTCCCGCGACCACGGCCCCGGTCGCGGCGATGCCGACCCCGAACACCAGTCCGATCCCCGCGCCACGCTGCTGTCGGTCACTCATCACCGCATCGTTCGGGGGGCACCCGGGTAAACCCCGGGGGCCAGAACACACTTGAGGGAACGCGGCGACCATCCGGTATGGCGACGCGTTCCAACCGATCGATCCCCTGGGTGTACGGCGCCGCCGGCGGCGTCGTCGCGTACCTCCTCGAGTACCTGTTGGCGTTCGTCCTGTGGTCGACCACCGAGTTCCCCGAGACGATGGGCGGGATGATCCGGGAGTTCCTGACCAATCAGGTGCCCGACTGGGTGTTCTCCGGGTGGTTGCTGTACAACGCCCACTTCGTCGACATCCGCATCGACGGGGGCGTCGGACGGTCCCGGTGGAACTTCATCGACTTCGTCGCCCAGTCCTCGACGGACATCCTCTACATCGTCGTGCCCGGCATCCTCCTGGTCGCCGGCGTCGCCCTGGCCCGGGCGGCCGGCGCCCGCGACGCCGCCAGCGGCGCCCTCGCCGGCGCCAGCATCGTCGTCGGGTACCTGCCCCTGGCCATCATCGGGACGTTCGTGTTCACCGCCCAGGACGGCGCGCCCGTCCTGGTGCAGTCGGTGCTGCTCGCCGGCATCGTCTACCCGGTCGCCATCGGCGCGATCGGCGGCGGCATCGCCGCGGAACTCACCTAGAGCTCACGCGCGACCAGTCGCCCCCACTCGGTGAAGCCGTGGCGGCGGTAGAACCGTCGCGCCCGCTCGTTCTCGGGGGCGACGTCCAACACGAGTCGGTCCATGGGCAGGGCCTGGTCCTCGGCGACCGACACCGCCGCGGCCATGAGGTCGTCGGCGACCCCCGTGCCGCGGTACTCGGGGGTGACGTAGATCTCGTTGAGGACCGCCGCGTCCCAGATGTAGGCCAGCGACGCCGGGAGGACGAAGACGTACCCGACGAGTTCGTCCTCGGCCGCGGCGACCTGGAGACACGCCGGGGTCTCGGCGTGGCAGTCGGCCACCCACGACAGATACTCTTCCCGGTATCCGTCGGTGAGCTTCGCCGCGTAGGCGTCCGCCCGGTCGTCCTCGCCCGCGCCGAGGTCGGTCTCGAACCGTTCTTTGAGCCGCCACAGGGCCGCCCGGTCGCGGGCCGGGTCGTAGGCCCGGACCGTCGTCACGTCCCATCACCCCGGTCCTCGAGGAACCGGGCGGCGAGCACGCCGACGCTGGTCACCACGAGCAACGCCTGGGTGCCCGACCGCACCAGCGGGAACACGCGGTCGACGTCGGCGGGGTCGGCGCCCTTCGCCGGGTCGACCCCGGTCTCGTAGTGGGTGGTGTTCGTCGTCCCCACGCCGGCGCCGCCGACGGGCTCCTCGCTGGAGAGGTCGATGAACGTCTGGACGAACCCCCGCTGGGAGGACAGCACCGCCTCGCCGTCGAGCTCGACGAACCGATCGACGACGGGATAGAGGACGTTCACGCCGTTGGTGAACAGGTCCGGGCCGATCCCGGCCACGGCAAGGGCCACGACCCCGACCGCCGCCGTCCGCACCCCGGCATCCCCCCACCGCGCCCGGAGCCAGGAGTCCGCCCGACGGCTGTCCCACGCGATGACGGCGCCCAGACCAACCGGGAGCAACAACGTATGGAGGATCGCACGGTGACCGCCGACGATCCACAGGCCCAGGAACGTGTCCAGGTCCGGGATCGCCGCCGCGGCCAGCACGACGACCACCGACCGCGGCCCGAAGGCCGACCGCAGCAACGCCGCGGCGAGCAACCCCGCGACGGCGACGTGGACGAGGGTGGACGGCATACCGAGATGGGTCCGGCCGCGCGGCCATAGGCCTTCCCCCGACATGTTTTTGCCGGGGACCCGCGTCTGCGCTGACAGTGACGGCGGCCTCGCCCCGCGACCAACTGGCCGAACGCATCGCCGGGGAGGTCGTCGTCAGCGACGACCCCGGGGCGACCCTGCGGAAGTGGCGGACCGACTTCGACGTCAGCCAGACCGACCTCGCCACGGAACTCGAGGTGTCGCCCTCGGTGCTGTCAGACTACGAGAACGGGCGGCGGAACCGGCCCGGTATCGGGTTCGTCCACCGGTACGTCGCCGGACTCCTGGCCATCGACGACGCCCGCGGCGGCGACCGCATCCGGCAGTTCGCCCGCGTCCTCTCGGCCGGGTTCACCGGGGACGCGGTCATCGACATCCGGGAGTACGAACGCGCCATCCCGCTCTCTGAGGTGTTCGCCGCCGTCGACGCCGACACCGTCGCCCACGGCGACCACGAACAGATCACCGGGCACACCATCATCGACTCCATCGACGCCATCACCAGCCTCTCCAGCGACGAGTTCTACCGCCTGTACGGCCACTCCACCAACCGGTTGCTCGTGTTCACCAACGTCACCAGCGGCGAGGGCCCACAGGTCGCGTTACGCGTCGTCGAACCCACCCCGACCGCGATCCTGCTCCACGGGATCGAGGCGTCGACGCTGTGGCCCCATGCCACCACGTTGGCCACCCGGGACGGCTACACTCTCGGGGTCACCACCCGCTCCCTCGAGGCGACCCACACCACGCTGGCCGACCTCCCGTAGCCCACCTTTCAAGGCCGTGGTGGGCCGACGACCGGGCATGGACCCCGCCCGCCAGATCACCGTAACGACCGCGGCCGCCGCCGTCCTCGCGGTCGCCCACGCCGCCCTCACCTGGCCCGTCGCGGCGGTGCTGGCCCTGTTCGTCGGCGGCGCCCTCGTCGCGTTCGTCGCCGAGGCCGCCGTCATCGCCCGCGGCTGGCTCACCCACCACGTCACCCCACAGGTCGCCGGCGTCCCCCTCTACACCCTGGTGGCCTGGCCGACGACGGTCTACATCGTCTACCGGGTGACGCTGCTGGCCGCGACCGGCTGGGTCGCCGTCCTCGCCACGGCGGTGCTGGCCACCGTCCTCGATTTCCTGTCCGACCACCGCGGGGTCGACCGCGGCCTCTGGACCTACACCGACACCGTCCCCGGTCCCCGACGCCGCGGGATACCCTGGTGGAACTACGCGGGGTGGCTGGCGATCACCGCGGTCACCGCCGCCCTCGCCCGACCGTTCCTGTAAGCGTCCCCAACACCAAAGCCGACGGCCGTCGACGCCCCCGGTATGGACCTTCGCCGCACCGTCGTCGCCCTCGCCGCCGGCACGGCAGCCTTCCTCCTTGTCGCGGTCGCGGTCACCGCCGCCCTCGAGCCCCGCATCGAGTTCTCGGTGTTCCTCGGCCTCCCCGCCGGGTTCATCGCCGGGGTCCTCGTTGCGGCCGTCGACGCCGTACTGCTCGGCGATCCCGACGCCGTCCGGTACGGCGCTGGCGTCTCCATCGGGGCCGCGGGCGTCACCGTCCTCGTGGTCGCCGTCGCCGGCACCGTCCTCCGGTCCCCGTTGTCCACGACGCTGTACACCGCCGTCCTCGCCGCCGCCGCTGTCGGCATCGTCGCCTACCTCCTCGTGACCCGAACCCGTCTCACGGGGCCTGACCCGAACAACCAGGATTAATCACTCCGCGGTCGACGGAAGGGCATGCCCGGTCTCGACGCCCTGGACCCGGCGACCGCGATCGCTGGCGACCCCGGGACACTCACCCCCGCGATCGCCGACCGACTCGCCACCCACCCACTGGACTGCATCGACACCGAATACCCCCACACCGTCCGTGTCGCCGAGGGTCCCGACGACACCGTCACACCGCGGGCGGACCACCCGATCTTCTACGGGTGCTTCGACTGGCACTCGGCGGTCCACAGTCACTGGAACCTCCTCCGGCAACGCCGCCTCGTCGACGACCACCCCGCCGCCGACGCCATCGACGCCCGGTTCGCGGCCCACCTCACCGAAGACGCCGTCGCCGACGAGGTCGCCTACCTCGAGGCCAACCCCCGCTTCGAGCGCCCCTACGGCTGGGCGTGGTTCCTCCGTTTGGTCGCCGAACTCGAGCTCTGGGCCGACGACCGCGCCGACCGGTGGCGCGAGACCCTCGCCCCGCTGGAGGCGACGATCACCGACCTCGTCGAGACGGAGTTTCTCACTCTCGACCGCCCGTTCCGCGTCGGCACCCACGGCAACACCGCCTTCGCGCTGACCGCCGTCCTCGACTACGCCCGCGTCACGGACACGCCCGCCCTCGAGACCGCCGCCCGGGACCTCGCCATGGACTGCTACGGCGCCGACACCGCCGCCCCGCTCGCCTACGAACCACTGGGCTGGGACTTCCTCTCCCCGTCCCTGACCGAGGCCGACCTCATGCGCCGGCTCCTGTCGCCGGCGTCGTTCGCGGACTGGTTCCGGGACTTCGCCCCGACGATCCCCGACGCCCTGAGCGCCCCGCTGCCCATCACGCCCGGGGCCGACGCGGACATCGCGCTTCACTACGTGGGCCTGAACCTCTCCCGGGCCTGGACGATGGCCGGCATCGCCGAGGCACTCCCGGACACCGACCGCGCCGCGACCCTCGAGACCGCCGCCATCGACCACCTCGAGGCGAGTCTCGTCGACGCGTTGACCGACGAGTACGCCGGCTCCCACTGGCTGTCCTCGTTCGTACTGTACTGTCTCACGCGGAACGGCGGCGGGATCGCGCCCTAGTCGACGAACGTGTACTCGCGTTCGCCCATCGGCCCCCGCCCGTCGAAGACGAACTCGCCGCTGGGCTCGGTGTACGAGTCGAGGTCGGTGTCGACGTCCCGGTTGTGGACGTCGTGGATGCGTTCGTACTCCGCGAAGGACAGATCGTAGCGCTCGGTGAGCTGGGCGTCGACGTTCAACGCCCGGATCTCCTCGCGCCACCCGTCCTGGACGGTCTCGGCGTGGATCTCGGCCTGGGCCCCGGACCCGTAGGACGCCACCAATAGTTTCGTCCCGGTGACGTCCCGGTCGGCGTCAAGCGCCCGGCGCAACGCACTCGCCCGCGCGACGTGGACCGACCCCGTGTACCAGTTCCCGACCTCGCGACTGATGTCCAGGGTCGGCTCGATGACGGCGTCGTACCAGTCCTGGTACCGGCCGACGTCGCCGAGGTCGTCCATGTACTCCCGCATCGCCGCCTCGAAGGCCTCGCGGTCCTCGAAGTCCGCCACCCGGGGTTGGCGCCCGATCTGGTCGGCCAATGCGTCCTCGACGTCGGTGTCCCGGATCATGTGCCGGTAGCCCAGCGCGGCGGCCTTCCGCACCATGCCGGGGAACGGCGTGTGGAACGGGATGAACGCGTACTGGTCGGGGTGGGAGTCGCCCGCGACCCGCTCGAAGTCCTCGAGGGCCTCCCGCATCCGGGCGAGGTACACCTGTACGGAGCGTTTCCCGTCGACGCTGGGGAACTGCTGATCTGGCTTGAGGAAGTCGGTCTCGTCGGCGCTGCCATAGCCCTGTTCGTGGTGTAACGCGACGAGGTCCGGGTCCTCGGCGAGGTACATCGCCACCGCGCCGGCGCCCTGGGTGGCCTCCCCCGGGTCGTCACGGGCGTAGAGGGCGGTGTCGGTCGCGATGACGAGGGCGCCCCGGCCGCGGTTGCGGCCGGCCGCGATCCAGTTGTAGGCGTCGTCGATGCTCTGGGTGCCGCTGATGCAGGCGAACTTCCGTTCGCCCTTGTTGGCGTGGTGGAAGTCCCCGTCGAACACCTGCTCGAGGGCGCCGGCGATGTACGTCGAGACGGGTTTCGAGTGGTCGAAGGCGCTCTCGGTCGCGACGTCGATCCGGCCGACGTCGTCGGGGGTCAACCCCTTCCGCTCCATGAGGCGGCGGGCGGCGTTGGCCCCCATGGTGACGATGTCCTCGTGGGCGTCCGGGAACGAGGAGGTGTGCAGACCCAGGCCCTTCGTGTACTTCGCCGGGTCGTCGTCCTGTGCCGGGGCGAAGGTTCCGGGGAGGTCGAGTTGGAGTTTGCCGGTCCAGATATCGACGGCGTCGATACCGACTGCTGTCATTACCCCGTGTCTCCGCCACCAGCACTATAATGATTGTCGATACCGACTTCGACGGGTGTCGAACTCAGGTGGGGCGGGTGACGGCGACGCCCATCCCGGTCGGTGGGGTGACGGCGTTGTTCCCCTGGCTCGGGGGGCCACCGCCCCCGCCCGGTGGGCCGCCCCCACAGCCTCCCTGGGTCGTATCGATCACCTGGACGGTCGTGGAAGCCGTCCCACGGTCCCCGGAGACGGTCGCGGCCGCCCCGGTGAGGACCGCGTCCTGATCGCCGTCGACACAGTCCGGAGCCTCGTACCGGACCACCGCCCGGCCCTCGGCATCGGTCCGCACGGTCACGGTCGCGCCCGTCCCGTCCTCGGTGACCAGGCTTCCCCCGGCCGAGCCGCCGAGGTTGACGGTGACGGTGGCGTTCGTCACCGGGTTGTTGAACCGGTCCCGCACCACGAAGGCCACTTGTTGGGACTGGTTGGCGAGGATGCTCGCGTTCTCGCCCTCACCGACGGTCACGTAGTGGGCGGCGGGGTCGGTCGGTGTCGTCTCGCCCAGCGTGACCTTCGCGAGCCGCAACCGATAGACGCCCGGCGGCAGGACGATCTTGACGTCACCGGACGCGTTGACGGCGTCGACGGCCGCCGGGAGGAGTTCCGCCCACCGACTCGCGGAGACGTTCGAGGGCACCGTGATCGTGATCGGGTCGGTCTGGTTCTCGACGGTGATCGTCTCGGCCCCCGAGACCACCGTCGGGTCGACGGTGACCGACTGACTGTCCCGGACCGAGAGGTTCCCCGTCACCATCACCAACCGGATCGTGTTCCCGGAGACGATGCGTTGATCGCCCAGCGTTTCGACGACCCGGTCACCCGCCATCGTGTACAGCAGCGACGTCCCGTAGACGGTGCGGGGCGCCGAGTACTCCGCGTAGTCCGGGGTGTAGACGAACCCCTTCGTCGTGAAGGTGAGCTGACCACCGTCGAGGTAGTCCCGCGCCTCGGCGTCGACGGCGGTGGCGTTGCTGATCGTCACGGTCTTGGGCGCCGTGGTCTCGAGGGTGCCGACCGCCGGCGGCGGGTTCACGGCCGCGATGCGGGACGGGTAGTCGGTGCCCAGCGTCACCGTCACCGGGTACCCCTCGCCCGTGGCGGCGCCCTGGAGGATGGCGTTGCGCAGCTCCATCAACTGGGTGCGCACCCGGTCGCTGTGGTCGGCCTCCACCCCCGCGTTCTGGGCGGGGACGACCTGGGCCTGGTACAGCGCGAGGAACACCACCAGGAACCCGAACAGTAAGACTGCCCCCACCTGGACCGACTGTCCCCGGTCGTCGTCCAGCAGTCCCACGGTTGCCACTCGGTTCTGTCGGGGGACCTAAGAAGCTTTCCGGGTCAGGCGTCGTCGTCCTCGACGACCTCGGGGTCGGCCAACGCGTCCTGGAGGCTGAACAGCCCGTCCACCCACGCCTCCACGAGGCCCGACTCCAGGTCCTCGGCGATCTCGACGGCCAGTTCCTCCCCGTCGATCACCCGGGTGCCCGCACACGCGGCCAGCCACAACGCCCGGTCGAGGTCCTCGTCGGCCTCGGCGGTGGCCTCGGCCTCCGCGGCGGCGTCGATATACCCCGCGGCGTCGGCCTCATCGGCGGGGCCCTCGTCGACGTACTGATCGGCCGCGTAGAAGACGACGACGAGTTTCGTCTGGAGGTCGTCGACGAGCATCGCGGTGTCCTCGTCCTCGATCCCGGGTTCGGCGAGGACCACCTGACTGATGTCGTCGAGTTCCTCGTGGGCGGTCTCGTCGTCGAGCTCGCCGGCGTCGTGGGCCTTCAACACCTTCGCGACCGCGATCGCGACGTCGTCCTGGAGGTTCCAGAGGAGCCGCCGGGAGTCCTCCTCCTCGAGGTCGAGGTCCTCCTCCCGGAGTCGGGTCAGCCAGTTCTCCCAGCGTTCCTCCGAGTAGAACTCCTCCTCGGGTGCGCTCATGGTCAAGTGGCGGGTGGCTGCTCCCAAAGGCCTTTCTACCCGTGGTCGCCCAACGTCGCCTCGGTGTCGATCCCGTAGACGGCCCGCGGCGTCTCGACGTGGGCGGTCCGGATCGCGTCGTCGTACCCGTGCTCGCGGAGCCACCGCACGCGGCGAGGCACCGTCTTGGGACCGAGGACCGCGCCCGGACGGTCGGGGTCGTCGACGAAGTCCGTCTCCATGAGGAACGGCGCGCCGCGCTCGGCCGCGCGTTCCAACCGGTCCCGCTCGCTCATCACGCTCGGGGTCACGCCCTCGAGGACGCCGGCGGCGTAGTGTTTGACCACCCGCGCCGGGTCGAGGCCCGCGTCCCGCGCCCACTCGGCGACCGTCGTGAGGTCCTCGGTCGTCTCGGTGTGGAGCTGCACCGCACAGTCCAGGTCGGCGCCACACTCGAGGGCGTGGCGTAACACCCGATTCGATGCCGCCCACACCGCGTCCGGGACGTCGTAGTGTGGGCGCCCGGACTTCAGGGCGAGGGCGTCGCCGGCGGCCACGTACTCGGCGGCGACGTCGATCCCCGCGGCCATGACGTCCGCGGCCCTGCCCGGCTCGAATCCGCGGTCGTCGACGAGCCGCGAGATCAGCGTGGGGTGGACCCCCAGCACCGGCCACGCCCGGCCCGGCAACCGGTCGGTGGCCGCGGCCGCCACCGCGACCGTCGCGTCGAACACCGGCGCGAAGTCCGTGCCCGTGTCGACCTCGATGCCGTGGTGCCAGGACGGCTTGTTCACCACCAGGAGGTGGGTGCCACCCACCCGGGCGAACTCCTCGACGGCGGCCAGGCCACGCCCGTGCTCTGGGTCGAGGTGCAGGTGGTTGTCGAGGACCGGACCATCACTCATGGCAGTGGGTGACGGCGCCGGTCACATAGCCGGTGCGGTCCCGGACGCCACCGTTAACCCCGCGGCCCGGGAGACCCGCCCATGGCCGACCGCTCACTGGCGACGGGCCAACGGTCGCTGACGGCCCCCGACCAGACCTTTCCACTGTCCCCGCCCCTGACCCGGGGCTGTCCCGCCACCAGCACCGACGACGCCGCCTACCCCCTGGAGGTGACCTACGACTACGATGCCGTCGACCCAGCGCTGTTCGCGGCGCCGCCCCGCCCCGGTCTCGACCGGTGGGCGCCGCTGTTGCCGCCGTTGGCCGGCCCCGGGCTCGAGGCCGGCGACACGCCGCTCATCGAGAGCCGTGCCCTCGGGGACTGGGTCGGCATCGACGCCCCGATCTACGTCAAAGACGAGAGCCGGAACCCGACCTGGAGCCAGAAGGATCGGCTGGCCAGGTGTCTCGTCGCCGACGCGGTCGCCCGCGACGCCCCGGGACTCGTCGTCTCCTCCTCGGGCAACCACGGCGCCGCGACCGCCGCCCACGCCGCCCGCGCCGACCTCCCCTGTGTGGTGTTGACCGACCCGGCGACCCCCGGCGCGGTCCAGGCGTTCCTCCGACGCTACGACGCGGCCGTCCTCGCCGTCCCCGACTGGGAGACGCGCCGCCGGGCGGTTGACGCCATCGCCAGGGAGTGGGGGTACGTCGCCGCCAGCACCCGGACCGCCCCACACACCGGCCACCCCTACGGGCCAGAGGGGTACAAGCCGATCGCCTACGAGCTCCACCACCAACTCGACGCCGTCCCCGGGACCGTCGCCGTCCCGACCTCCCACGCGGAACTGCTGTTCGGGGTCTGGAAGGGCTTCGCCGAACTCAGGGCCCTCGGTGTCACCCAGTCGACCCCGGCGATGGTGCCCTGCGAACCCCGGGCCCGCGGACCGCTGGCCGCCGCCCTCGAGGGCGGACAGGAGTTCAGAACCGTCGACCCCGCCGACACCGCCGCCTACTCGATCGCCGCCACCCAGAACAGCTACCGCGGCGTCTACACCGTCCGAGAGAGCGACGGGGTCGCCGCGACCTTCACTGAGTCCCAGTTACGCGACGCCCAGGGGCACCTCGCTCGCGAGGGACTCTGGCAGGAAGCCAGTGGCGCCGGCGGCCTCGCCGGCCTCCACGCCGCCGTCACCGACCACGGCCACTCCCTCGCGGATCCGGTGGTGTGTCTGTGCACCTCCGCCGGGTTCAAGGACGGCGAGACCACGACGGTTCCCGAGGCCGACGGCGACGCCGCCGACGTCCGGTCGACCCTGACCGAGACCTACGACCTCCCAACCTGACCTACTCCCCGAGGGTCACCGCCTCCGTGGCGGCGTTCCGCAGTGCGTCCGATCGGCCGTGGGTCCCCGGCGCGATCGCCAGCGTCGCCACGTCGTGGCGCCCCGCCATCTCCAGGACCGGCTTGAAGTCGGCGTCGCGGCTCGCGATCGCCAGCACGTCGACGAGGTCGGCACACACCAGTTCGGTCGCCGCCACCGCCATCGCCACGTCCACGTCGCCACTGGTCACCACGACCTCGAACCCCCGGGCTTCGGCGGCCTTGACAAGGTCCGGGGTGGCGTGTTCGGAGAGGTAACACTGCGTCGCCACCAACCGCCCGCGGTCCGCGGCCGTCTCCCGGACGTCGTCTAAGTCGACGTCGAACTCCTCGCGCAACAGGTTCGGTCCGTCGACGAACAGCGCCACGCGGTCGGCGTCACCGAACCCGAGCCACCGCCGGAGTCGACCCATACCCACGCACCGGTCGGCCCCGGCAAAACCGTGCCGGTCACCGTCGAATGCCAAACCATTACTTCGCGGGCTTCCCACCGCCGGGCATGCCCCTACGGACGCCGCCGTTGCGCGACGACCACGAGGCGGCCGGCGCGAAGTTCACGGCGTTCGGCGGCTGGGACATGCCGGTCGAGTTCGACTCGATCCACACCGAACACGCCGCGGTGCGGGAGACCGTCGGCCGGTTCGACGTCTCCCACATGGGGGAGATCGAGGTGACCGGTCCGGACGCCGAGCGACTGTGCCAGCGACTCACCACCAACGACGTCACCGCCCTCGACCCCGGGGAGGCCCAGTACGCGATGATCACCGACGACGACGGCATCATCCTCGACGACACCGTCGTCTACAACCTCCCCACGACCCGGGACGCCGACTACCTGTTCGTCCCGAACGCGGGCCACGACGAGGCGATGCACGACCGGTGGGTCCAGCACCGCGACGAGTGGGGGTTCGACGCCACGGTCGCCAACCGCACCGCGGAGTATGCACTGTTCGCCGTCCAGGGCCCCGACGCCATGGACCTCCTCGCCACCGCGACCGAGGCCCCGGTCGGCGACCTCGGCCGGTTCGACTGCATGGACGCCACCGTCGCCGACAGTGACTGCCTGATCAGTCGCACCGGCTACACCGGCGAGGACGGCGTCGAGATCATGTGTGAGGCCGCCGACGCCGCCGACGTCTGGGCGGCCGTCGACTGTCAGCGCTGCGGACTGGGCGCCCGGGACACGCTCCGCATCGAGATGGGGTACCTCCTCTCCGGCCAGGACTTCGACCCGGAGGCAGCGCCCCACACCCCCTACGAGGCCGGGGTCGGATTCACCGTGAAACTCGACACCGAGTTCGTCGGCCGGGACGCCCTGGAACGACAGGACGCCGAAGGCACCGAGGAGTCCTTCGTCGGCCTGCGGTTGCTCGACCCCGGCGTCCCGCGGAACGGGTACGAGATCGTCGACGCGGACAACCACATCGTCGGCACCGTCACCAGCGGGACCATGTCCCCGACCCTCGACCAGCCCATCGGGTTGGGGTACGTGCCGACGGACCTCGCAGACCCCGGCACCCACGTCGGGGTGACGATCCGCGGGGAGCGCAAACGCGGGAAGATAGTGACACCACCGTTCTTGGAGGGATACTAGATGTTCGACGTACCAACAGACCGCCGGTACCTGGAATCGCATGAGTGGATCAGCGTCGACGGGGACACCGCCCGCATCGGCATCTCCGATTTCGCCCAGGACGAACTCGGGGACGTCGTCTTCGTCGAACTCCCCAGCGTCGGCGAGGACCTCGCCGCGGGGGACGCCTTCGGCGTCGTCGAGAGCATCAAGGCCGTCTCGGACATCTACACCCCGGTGTCCGGGACCGTGACCGCGACCAACGACGCCCTCGGCGACCAGCCGGAACTGCTCAACGACGACCCGTACGGCGACGGGTGGCTCATCGAACTCGAGATCAGCGACCGCGAGGAACTCGAGGCCCTGCTCTCCCCGGACACCTACCGCGACCAGATCGAGTGACGCCGTCGCCGGAACCACACCTATCATTACCGTGTGGCCGCAACCGCGGGCCATGACGGCGACCACCGGAGGGCACCGACGGTGAGCGGCAGCCCCTACGCGCCAGACGACGATGGCGACCGCGCGGCGATGCTCGCGGCCGTCGGCGTCGAGGACGTCGAGGCCCTGTTCGACGTCCCCGATGCGGTGCGATTCGACGGCGAGTTCGGGATCGACGCCAAACCCGAGTCGGCGGTCCGCCGGGAGGTGGCCGCGACCCTCGCCGCCAACGACGACCTCGTCGAGTTCCTCGGCCGCGGCCACTACACCCACTACGTGCCCGCGGTCGTCGACCGGCTCAGCCAGCGCTCGGAGTTCATCACCTCCTACACCCAGTACCAGCCCGAGGTCACCCAGGGGTTCCTCCAGGCGCTGTTCGAGTACCAGTCCCTGATCGTCGAACTCACCGGCCTCGACGTCGCGAACTGCTCGATGTACGACGCCGCCACCGCGCTCGGCGAGGCGGTCCGTCTGGCCGCCCGGGTGCGGAGCGTCGAGGGAGACACCGTCCTGCTCCCCGAGACCATGCGGTCCGAACGCCGCTCGGTCGTCGACAACTACGTCGCCGGCACCGACCTCGAGCTCCGGTCCTACCCCACGACCGACGGCACCGTCGACGCCGACACCCTCGCGGCCGCCGTCGACGCCGACACCCTGTTCGTCTACGCCGAATCCCCGTCGGTCCGGGGCACCATCGCCACGGACCTCGCCGCCGTCGGCGACCTCGCCGACGACCACGACGCGATGTTCTGTCTGGGGTCAGACCCCGTGGCGTTGGCCGTCCTCGAACGCCCGGTCGACGTCGGCGCCGACGTCGTCGTCGGCGACGCCGCCACCCTCGGCCTCGACACCGCCTACGGCATGGGCCTGGGCATGTTCGCCACCCGGGACGCCTTCCTCCGCCAGGTCCCGGGCCGACTGGTCGGCGCCGGCACCGACGACACCGGCACCCGCGCCTACACCCTGACACTCCAGACCCGGGAACAGCACATCCGCCGGGAACGCGCGACCTCCAACATCTGCACCAACCAGGCCTGGCTCGCCCTCCGCGCGGCGATCCACGCCGCGTGGCTCGGCCCCGACGGCCTCGTCGACCTCGCCGAGGACTGCGTCACGCTGGCCCGGGACCTCGCCACGGCCATCGACGCGATCGACGGACTGGCCGCCCCCGTCGACGACGCCCACCACTTCCGGGAGTTCGCCGTCAGCACCGACCGCCCCGCCGGCGCCATTCAGGCCGACCTCCGCGAGGCCGGGTTCGCCGTCCACGCCATCGCCGACCACGAACTCCAGGTGTGTGTCACCGACGCCACCGCCGCCCACACCGACGACCTCCTCGCCGCCCTCCGGGAGGTCGCCTAGATGCCCGACGACCCCGCGACCTACGACCAGGCCCGGTACGCCGAGGACGACCACAACGAACCCCTCGCCTTCGAGGCCCACGCCACCGAGACCACCGTCGAGTCCAGCCTCCCCGCGGACCTCACGCGGGACACCCTCGAACTCCCCGCCCCCGCCGAACCCGAACTCGCCCGTCACTACGTCCGCCTCGCCCAGATGAACTACGGCATCGAGGCCGGGCCGTACCCGCTGGGCTCGTGTACGATGAAGTACAATCCCCCGTTCGTCGAGGCCCTCGCCGCCCGCGAGAGCGCCGCCGTCCACCCGGACCGCCCGGCCGACACCGTCCAGGGCACGCTGGCCGTCCTCGCCGAGCTCCAGGACGCCCTCGCCCGGATCGGCGGCATGGACGCCGTCAGCCTCCAACCGCCGGCGGGCGCCGCCGGCGAGTTCGTCGGCATCCGCGTCGCCGCCGCCTACCACGCCGCCAACGACGACGGCGACCGGGACGAGGTCATCATCCCCGACGCCGCCCACGGCACCAACTTCGCCAGCGCCGCCATGGGCGGGTACGACGTCGTCGAACTCCCCAGCGCCGCGGACGGCCGCGTCGACCTGGCGGCCCTCGAGGCCGCCCTCTCCGACCGGACCGCGGCGCTGATGCTGACCAACCCCAACACCCTCGGCCTCTTCGAACGGGACATCGAGGAGATCGCCGACATGGTCCACGACGCCGGCGGCCTCCTCTACTACGATGGCGCCAACCTCAACGCGTTGCTGGGTCGGGTCCGCCCCGGGGACATGGGCTTCGACGTGATGCACTACAACGTCCACAAGACCTTCGCCACCCCACACGGTGGCGGCGGCCCCGGCGCCGGCCCGGTCGGCGTCACCGAGACCCTCGCCCGGTTCCTCCCCGCACCCCGGGTGCGGGAGACCGCGGACGGCGACTACGAGCTGTTCGACCCACCCGCCACCATCGGGAAGGTCCACGGCTTCCACGGGAACTGGCCGGTATTGCTCAAGGCCCACGCCTACATCCAGCGCCTCGGCGACGAGGGGTTGACCGACGCCAGCGCCGGCGCGGTCCTGAACGCCAACTACCTCGCCAGCCAGATCGACTTCGCGGTCCCGTACGAACCGTTCCACCACGAGTTCGTCGCCACCGCCGGCGACCGCGACGCCGCCGACGTCGCCAAACACATGCTCGACTACGGGGTCCACCCGCCGACCACGAAGTGGCCGGAACTCGTCGACGAGGCGTTGATGACCGAACCCACCGAGGCCGAGTCCAAACAGTCACTCGACCGGTTGGCCGCCGCCTTCGACGCCGTCGCCGACGCCGACGAGGACGCACTCGCCGCCGCCCCGACGCGGACGGCCGTCGGCCGCATCGACCAGGCCGACGCCGCCCGCAACCCCCGCCTCTCCTGGCAGGACCTCGACACCGATGAGTGAGGACGTCCGCGTCGGCGTCGACATCGGCGGCACCTTCACCGACGTCGTCGCCATCCGGGACGGCGACCTCGTCACCGAGAAGGTGCCCTCCACCCCGGACAGCCCCGCCGACGCCGTCGTCGACGGCATCACCGCCGCCACCGCCGCCGGCTTCGACGTCGCCGACGTCACCTTCCTCGCCCACGGCACGACCGTCGCCACCAATGCCGTCCTCGAGGGCGACTGGGCCGACACCGCCGTCCTCACCACCCAGGGGTTCCGGGATGTCCTCGAGATCGGGCGGCAGGCCCGCCCCGACCTCTACGACCTTGACGCCGAGAAGCCACCACCGGTCGTCCCCCGGCACCGCCGGTACGCGGTCCCGGAACGCCTCGACGAACGCGGCACCGTCCTCGACCCCCTCGACACCGACGCCGTCCGCGACATCGCCGCCGACCTTGAGGCCGTCGACAGCGTCGCCGTCTGCTTTCTGTTCGCCTACGAGAACCCCGACCACGAACGGACGGCCGCCGCCATCCTCCGCGATGAACTCGACGTCCCCGTCTCGACGAGCGCCGCGGTGCTGCCCGAGTACCGCGAGTACGAACGCTCGGTCACCACCGCGTTGAACGCCGCCCTCCGCCCCGTGGTCGCGGACTACCTCGCCCAGCTCCGCACCGACCTCGACGCCGCGGGCGTCGCCGCCGACCTCACCATCATGGGGTCGAACGGCGGCGTCATGACCGCCGACGCCGCCCAGACCCGACCGGTCCAGACGCTGTTGTCCGGCCCCGCCGCCGGGGTGCGCGGCGCCGTCCACGTCGCCGACGCGGCCGACGTCACCGACTTCGTCACCATGGACATGGGCGGCACCTCCTGTGATGTCTCCCTGGTCACCGACGGCGACCCCGCCATCGCGACGGACGTCACCGTCGGGGACTACCCGGTCGGGGTGCCGATGGTCGACGTCCACACCGTCGGCGCCGGCGGGGGCTCGGTGGCCTGGCTCGACGCCGGCGGCGCGCTGCGGGTCGGGCCCCGATCGGCCGGCGCCGACCCCGGCCCCGTCTGCTACGGGCGTGGCGGGGACCGCCCGACGACGACCGACGCCCAGGTCCTCCTCGGCCGGATCGACCCCACGCAGTTTCTGGGCGAGCCGGCCGACCGCGACGCCGTCGAGGCCGCCGTCCGATCGACGATCGCCGACCCCCTCGAGACGAGTGTGACCGACGCCGCCGCCGGCATCGTCTCGGTCGCCAACGCCAACATGGAGCGGGCGCTCCGCGTCGTCAGCGTCGAACGCGGCCACGACCCGCGGGACCTGACCCTCGTCGCCTACGGCGGCGCCGGCCCACTGCACGCCCCGGCCCTCGCCGCGGCCCTGGACATGCCCCGCGTCCTCGTCCCACCCAGTGCCGGCGTGTTGTCCGCCCTGGGTCTGCTGGTCAGCGACGTCACCGCCGACGTCTCGACCTCGATGGTGCGGCCCTGGCCCGACCTCGACCCCGGCCAGGTGCGGGCGGCCGTCGCCGACCTGGAAGCCACCGCGACCCAGGCCGTCGCCGACGCCGACATCCCACCCGAGCGACGCTCGCTCGACCGACGACTCGACCTGCGGTACGCCGGCCAGTCCTTCGAGTTGTCCGTGGCCGCCCCCGACACCATCGACGCCGACGCGTTGACCGCGATCGCCGACCGGTTCCACGACCGGTACGCCGACCGGTACGGCCACGCCGCCCCCGAGGAACCACTCGAACTCGTGACGGTGCGCGTGCGGGCCCGCGGCCACGTCGACACCCCCACCGTCAGCCACACCGCGCCCAGCACCGACCCCGCCGACGCCGTCCGCACCACGCGGCCGGTCCGGTTCGGCGACACCACCCACGACACCCGCGTCTACGACCGCGCGAGACTCCCCGTCGACCAGGCCATCGAGGGCCCCGCCGTCGTCGAGGGCGCCCAGAGCACCGCGCTCCTCCACCCCGACCACCACGGCCGCGTCGACGCGGCCGGCAACCTCCACGTGGTGATCGACGGATGACCGGCGTCGACCCCGTGACCCTCGAGGTCGTCCGGAACGCGACCGCCGCCACCGCCGAGGAGATGAACGCCGCCCTCGTCCGCACGGGGTACTCCCCGAACATCAAGGAACGGAGGGACTGCTCGACCGCGGTCTTCGATGCCGACGGCGAGATGATCAACCAGGCCGAGACCATGCCCGTCCACCTCGGCGCCATGCCGTTCTCCGTGGCCGCCGCCACCGACGCCTTCCCGGCCGACACTCTGGTCCCCGGGGACGCCATCCTCCTCAACGACCCGTTCCGCGGCGGCGCCCACCTCCCGGATCTCACCCTGGTCTCCCCCGTGTTCCGGGACGACAGCGTCGTGGCCTTCGTCGCGAACCGCGCCCACCACGCCGACGTCGGCGGTGCCAGCGCCGGCAGCGTCGCCGCCGACACCACCGAGATCTACCAGGAGGGCCTCCGCATCCCACCCGTCAAGCTGTACGCCGGCGGGGACCGCAACGACGACGTCTTCGAGGTGATCCTGGCGAACACGCGCACCCCCGACGAGCGACGCGGGGACCTCCGGGCCCAGGCCGCCGCCAACGAGACCGGGCGCGCCCGCCTCCAGGCCCTGTTCGACCGCCACGGCGACGCGACGACGCGGGCGGCGTTCACCGAACTGAAAGACTACGCCGAGCGCCGCATGCGCGAGGAACTCGCGGCGTTGCCCGATGGCACCTACCGGTTCGAGGACGTCCTCGACGACGACGGTCGCGGCACCACCGACCTCCCCGTCGTCGCCACGGTCACCATCGCCGAGGATGCCGTCACCGTCGATTTCACCGGGACCGCCGACCAGGTCCCCGGCCCGGTGAACGCGGTGCGGGCGGTCACCGCCTCCGCGACCTACTTCGCGGTGCGGGCGGTGACCGACCCCGACATCCCGCCCAACCACGGGTGTTACCGCCCCATCACCATCGAGACCCCCGCGGGGAGCCTCGTCGACGCCGACCCGCCGGCCGCGGTCGTCGGCGGCAACCTCGAGACCAGTCAACGCGTCACCGACGTCGTCCTCGGCGCGTTCGCCGACGCCGCCCCGGACCGGGTCCCTGCCGCGGGCCAGGGCACGATGAACAACCTCACTGTCGGCGGCACCGACCCCCGCGACGGGTCGCCGTATGCCTTCTACGAGACCCAGGCCGGTGGCTTCGGCGCCCGGCCCACCGCCGACGGGATGGACGCCGTCCACGTCCACATGAGCAACACCCGGAACACGCCGGTCGAGGTCCTCGAGACGGCCTACCCCCTCCGCGTCGAACGGTACGCGCTCCGCCCCGATTCCGCCGGCGCGGGCCGGTACCGCGGCGGCCTCGGACTGCGGCGGGACATCCGGGTGCGGGACCACGACGCGACCGTGAGCTTGCTCGCCGACCGTCACCGCCACGCCCCCTACGGCCTCGACGGCGGGGCCCCCGGGGCCACCGGTGCCGCCGTCCACCACCAGGACGGCGAGACGACCGCGGTCCCGGCCAAGACGACGTTGACCCTCGCGCCCGGCGACGTCCTCAGCGTGCAGACCCCGGGTGGTGGCGGGTACGGCGACCCCGCAGACCGGGACCCCGCGGCCATCGCCGCCGACCTGCGCGCCGGCGTCATCACCCGGGCGCGGGTCCGGTCGGTCTACGGTCGGGACCCCGACGCGCTCCCGGCGCCCGAGGACTGACCCGAAACCTTGTCGCTTATACGAGTCCTCCCCGTCACCTCCGACAACGGATGACCCCTGTCACGTCTCCTCGCCGGACTCCCTGCGGAGGGAACGGATGAGACGACAGTCCCAGATCGCGTTGGCGCTGGCGTTCGGCCTGACCGTGCCCTGGGTCCTCGTCGAGGTGCTGACCACGGTCCTTCCCGCGGTGGCCGCTGTCGTCGGCGTGGGGTATGCCGCCCCGGGGATCGTCGTCGACATGTCCACCATCACGACCGTCGTCGTCAGCGGCCTCTCCGTGCTCGGCGCGGCGTTCCTCTTGGCGTGGGCGGCCGAGACCGCCGAGAAGGACGTGCCACGCGCGTTCGCCATCGCCGTCCTCGCGGTGCTGGCGGTCGCGCCCGAGTACGCGGTCGGCGCCCTCTACGCCTGGAACGCCGGCGTCTACGCCGGCACCGAACAGGGCGCCGAGGCGGCGAACCTCGTCATCGCGAACATGACCGGCGCCAACCGCCTGCTCATCGGGATCGGGTGGGCCGGCATCGCGTTGTTCACCGTCTACCGCCGCGGCTCGAGCGAGGACCCGGCCGTCGAGTCCCGGGACGGGTTCCTCGCCGACGTCGTCACCCTCGACCGGGACATCGGCCTCGACGTCGTGTTCCTGCTCGCGGCCACGCTGTGGGCGTTTTTCGTCCCGTTCAACGGCGGGATCGACATCATCGACACGGTGTTGCTCGTCGGGTTGTACCTGGCCTACATCCTCATCGTCCTCCGGGGTGACGTCGACCCCGAGGAGGAACACGTCGGGGTGCCGGCCTCCCTCCAGCGGTTCCGGTTCCGCAAGCGGGTGGCCACCGTCGTGTTCCTGTTCGCGTACTCGGGGCTGATGATCTTCACCGCCGTCGAACCGTTCGCCCACGGGCTCGAGGTCCTGGGCCAGGACGCCGGCGTCCCCTCCTTTTTCATGATCCAGTGGATCGCGCCCCTGGCCTCGGAGTCGCCGGAGCTCATCGTCGTCCTCTACCTGGTGAACAAGGCGCGGTCGACCGCCGGGTTCAACGCCTTGATCTCCTCGAAGCTCAACCAGTGGACGCTGCTCATCGGGACGTTCGCGGTCGTGTACAGCCTCTCGCTGGGTCAGTACGCCGCGCTGCCGTTCCACGCCAAGCAGTCGGCGGAGATCTGGTTGACGGCGGCCCAGTCGTACTTCGCGATCGCGGTGTTGTTGAACTTCGAGATCTCGGTGCGGGAGGCGATCGTGTTGCTGGTGCTGTTCGTCTCCCAGGTCGTCCTCGAGTTCGCGATCATCAAGGACCTCGTCGCCCTGCCCGTCACCAGTCACGAGCTGTTGTTGGTGTTCGCCGGTGTCTACGTCGTCCTCGGCACCGCGTTGTTCGTCCGGCGCCGCCAGGAGGCCCGCCGGCTGCTGACCCGGGTGTCACAGACGATCAGCACCGCGTTGGGCCGCGACCGGTCCCGCCCACGGAGCGCTGATGACTGACCATGTTCGAGCACATCCTCGTCGCCGTCGACGGCACAGTCCCAGCCCGTAACGCCGCCAGCCACGCCGCCGGGTTCGCGGCGGCCTTCGACGCCCGCCTGGACATCGTCCACGTCCTTGAGGGCGGTGACACCGGCTTGGGCGACCCCCGGGCCCGTGGCCAGGAGATCCTCGATGCGGCCGCCGACGTGGCCACCGAGCGGGACGTGACCGTGGAGTCCTATCTCCTCGACGGGCGGGTGCCCCGCGCGATTTGTGACCACGCCGAGGCCGAGGACGTCGACCTCCTCGCGCTCGGGCGGCACGGCCGGTCCGGGGCGGGCGAGCGGCTGCTCGGGACCGTGACCGACCGCGTGTTGCGCACCACCGACCGCCCGGTGCTGGCCGTCGGCGCCACTGAGACGACGACCGACTACGAGTCGGTGTTGGTGCCGACCGATGGCAGCGAGGCGGCCGAGCGCGCGCTGCCCTACGGGGAGGGGGTGGCGGCGGCCTACGCGGCGGGGTTGCACCTGTTGAACGTCGCCGACGTCGACGCCGCGGCCGGCGTGTTCGACGCTGGGGGCGTCGACCGGGCGTTCGTCGACCGCGTCACCGAACGGGGCGAGGCGGCCGTCGACCGCCTCGCGGACGCGGTGACCGCCGACGTCGACGTCTCCCGGGCGGTCGTCCGCGGGACCCCCCACGAGGAGATCGGTGCGTACGCGACAGCGCACGGGGTCGACCTCGTCGTGATGGGGTCGACCGGGGCGTCGAGTCTGGCGGGACAGACGCTTGGCAGCGTGGCGAATCGGGTGTTGCGCACCGTGGGGTTGCCGGTGCTGGTCGTCTCGGAGTGACGGCTATCCGGTGGTGGGGTGGCGCTCGGTGACCCGGGTGCAGACGCTCTGGAGGACGCCGCGGACGACGGTGGGGGCGGCGGCCACGACGGCGAGTTCGACGAGGACGACCGCGAGCGCGGGTCCGAGGCCGACCAGCGAACTCGTGAGTGCGTACAGGGCGCCGAGCCCGCCGGCGACGACCAGTGCCGCGGTGAGGACGACGTAGGCACCGGTCCAGACGACGGGGCCGCCCGGGGGTGTGGTGGCGAGTGGATGGTGGGTGGTGGATGGCATGCTGTGTTCCTCTGGTGGATGGGAGGACACCCACCGACATATATGTAAGCAGAGTTATACTTCTGTAAGCTGTGAAACCGAAATGAATTTCTGTCGATTCCCCGGCCGCACCACCACGCCGCCGGCCATCGGATCACGCCGGATCGCACCCGCTACACACCCAAGAACCGGCAAAATAGGCAGTTATTTATTCGAGGTTGTGGATACATCCCATGGGTGTCACTCACACCCATGGGGGGATGCCAACCGACCACGGCTCCGCCGCCACCCCCGCTGTACAACCTCCACACCACGACCAGAGACACCCATGCCACCACACCGACCCACCCGACGAACCATCCTCAAACTCGCCGGCGCCGGCCTCCTCGGCACCACCGCCATCGACACCGCGGCCGCCGACAACGCCCCGTTCCGGACCCAGCTCCGAACCGTCGCCAACGCCACCCGCCGCTACACCGACCTCGAACGGGCCCTCGCCAACGGCTTCCGGATCATGGGCCCCTACGCCCCCGACATGGGCTACCACATCGTCCACCCCGGCCGCATCGAGCGCGCCGCCCGTGCCGGCATCAACATCCGCCACCCACAGGCACTGACCTACAACCTCGACGGCACCCTCGGCTCCGTCGAGTACATCGTCCCCGCCACCCAGGCCAAACCCGACATCTTCAACGACCCGGACGACCTCGCCGTCGCCGAAGCCCACGGCTGGCACCCCCACCCAGGGGCCCAGCACGTGTTCTCCAACGGCGACGACACGGTCGACGACCCCGACGACCTCTCCATCGCCGAGTTGCTCAACCCCGACAACTGGGCCGAACTCATGGACGAAGCACCGATGTTCCCACCGGAGGTCCCCGGCCTCGCCGCCGGTGACACCCTCTCGGTGAACTGGGGCCACCAACCCGGGGACGCCCCAGAGGAACGACTCGTCGATTTCGTCGTCGAACACGATGACTGGTGGACCCTCCACGCCTGGATCCACTTCGAGAACCCAGACGGCCTCTTCTCCCCGATGAACCACGCCAGCGACTGGGACCCCCTCGGCGGCGGCCACGACCACTGAGCGGCGCCCTCCGCTTTCCGGTCACGTCCTGCGATTCCGGTGTTGCCAGCTCCGCCACGGCTCGGACACCGTCCCCCATGACCGACCATCGGAGACTGAATCCGAGTTTGATATCGTCGTATGCGATATACCATATGAGTAAACCGGTCGTGGTTGCCGGTATCGACGCCGCTCGAGAGGGCACCGAAAGAAGGTCCACCGCTTGACGAACACGATTCAGTCAACGGACCTCACGATCGGATACGTCCAGGGGGACGATGGGCCCCGATCCAGAAGCGGCCCGGTTGAGCTGACATGGCGAAGCTGTTTTCGGACACTTCGAGCCGAGTTTTGTATCGTCACTATCGGTGTACCCGTTAGGTTCCCCTCCCCAGACGCCGCCACCTTCCGCTGTCTGGACTGAGCCCGCTCCCCTATAATATCCGATTGCTGATACTATGGCCGGAGGGTCGAGTGGGTCTTCGCGGCGCTAACACCCGGGGGTTCGACCGTTCGAACGACGGGTGCGCAAGACGCTCCGATCGGTCGGCAGACCGCCGTGATCCTGGAACTCAGTCACCGTCCGGCTGAGGGAGACGGTGGACAGTTTCTATATCGCAGTATTCGGTTTATCAAGGGGTCGTTTGGGCCGTGCCGTCGGCGATATCGCCTCGATCGCGGGATGCCCGCCCTCGAGGCCGTACACCCGGCCGAAGGCTGTGGCTCCGCGCGCGCGAAGACGCAGAAGGTGGCGGTGCCTCGGCTTGGGGGGTCCCGTTAAGTCCGTCAGGCCGTCGAATCGATCTCGCCGTTGATCCGGACGAAGCCGAATCCACATTCGGGACAGTACCATTTGGTCTTCAGTCCAAGGTGCAGCGTGGTACTGGCCGCTCGGTAGAACGATCGCTCGGTTCCGCAGTTCGGGCACTCGTGGGTGAGCTCCCGGGCCATACTCCGTCCTCCTCGGGGCTGGGGTATAAGCGAACCGGCTTCGCCGTAGGCTCGGCCCCGATTCTCCCCTTTAGCCTATTTGAGATAAACCGAATACGGCTATAGACAAAATATTCGACCAGCCCGCCTAGAATTTCGAGCCTAATCGCAAGAGGGCACCGTGATATTGAACGCTTCCATTGCCGTGGCTGCGGCTCGAACCGCATGACAACCCCACCTTCGTCCACTGGCTGTACAGCAATGCCCGACCGTCCCTATGACCCGCGTATCCACTGCTGACGACGACCGATGACTGCGTCATGACCCTGTTCGCTGCCCCGCGCCGAGATGGTGACACTCGACCCAACCGGCGACGTCCTCTCGGGTTCCTCGTCGACGATTGACAGCGCCGCTGCGCCGTGTCCACCCGTGACGGCGCCTTTGGGGCTCGACCGGGCGTCACCCAGGGACAGAAGGCATCGCCGCTCTGAATCAGTGGTGATGACGTTCACCATCGAGACCACGGCCACCGTCGACGTCCGCGACATCACCGACGAAGTCGCCGCCCGGATCCCGGACACCATCGACGAGGGCCTGTGTACGGTGTTCGTCCCGCACACGACCGCCGGCATCACCGTCAACGAGGCCGAACCCCGGCTCCTCGCGGACCTCCGGACCCTCCTGGAGACCCTCGTCGAGGACACCGCCGACTGGGGCCACGACGCGATCGACGACAACGCCGCCGCCCACCTCCGGACGATGCTGGTGGGTGCCGACACCACGATCCCGATCCGGGACGGTGCGCTGGCGGTGGGGACCTGGCAGTCGATCCTGCTCGTCGAGAGCGACGGCCCCCGCACCCGCCAGGTGTCGGTGACCACCACCACCGGCGAATCGGCGTAAAGGCGATGGCCCCACCGACCGAACCACTCACCATGGTCGAAACCCACTGGCCGGGCCTCGAGGGCAAGGAACTCCGCTACGACGACGAGACCTGGGCGCTCACCGGCGACGTCGAGGTCCGCGGCCAGGGCGACCTCCTCGCCGTCGCGGCCACCGCCACCACCGACATCCACCACGACACCGCCACCCTCTACTTCGAGGTCGTCGGCGAGGACTCGCTCAACCCCGGGAACCTCGGGGAGCGGTTCGCCGAACTCGAACACCGCGGCCGCCACCACCGCCTCCGCATCACCAACGGCGGCCCCGCCTACCGGTACGAACTCACGCGCATCGACTACGACTGAATGTTGACCATCGACGGGCGGGACGGGGGCGGCCAGGTGCTGCGCACCACGCTCAGCCTCGCCGTCCTCACCGAAACGCCCGTCCGCATCGAGGGCATCCGCGCCACCCGCCCGAACCCCGGATTGAACGCCCAGCACCTCGCCGCCGTCGAGACCCTCGCCGACCTGTGTGACGCCACCGTCGAGGACGCCGCAATCGACGCCGAATCCCTGACCTTCGACCCCGGGGACGACTGGGCCACCGACCTGACCGCCGACATCGGCACCGCCGGCAGCATCACGCTCTTGTTCGACGCCGTCCTCCCCGTCGCCGCCGCCACCGACACCCCGATCACGGTCGCGGCGACCGGCGGCACCGACGTCAAGTGGGCGCCGACGATCGCCTACCAGCGCCACGTGAAACTCCCGCTGCTCGCCGACGCCGGCCTCGAGGCCGGCATCGACCTCGACCGCACCGGGTTCTACCCCGCCGGCGGCGGCGACGCCACCCTCACGGTGACGCCGTGGACGCCGACCCACCTCGATCTCGAGACCCGCGGCGACCTCGACCGGGTCGAGATCTACTCGAAGGCCGCCGACACATTGGCCGACAGCGAGGTCGCCCAGCGCCAGGCCACCCAGGCCGCCGACGCGCTGGCCGACGCCGACATCCCCGCCTCGATCGCGGCCGTCGACGCCGTCCCGACCCACTCGCCCGGCTCGGCGGTGCTGGTCCGTGCGGTGTACGACGACACCATCGCCGGGTTCGACGCCCTCGGCGAACGCGGCGTCCCGGCCGAAGCCGTCGCGACCGACGCCGTCGACCGCTTTCTCGCCTTCCACGAGGGGGCCGCCACCGTCGACCGGTTCATGGCCGACCAGGTCATGATCGCCCTCGCCCTGGGCGGGGGCACCGTCCAGGTCCCCGCCGTCACCGACCACGTCCACACCAACCGCGAGGTCCTCGCGGCGTTCGGCAGCGACCTCTCGCTCGACGCCCACGCCGACGGCACCGCGACGCTGACGGCGACCCCGCTCCGCTGACCGTTCTCACGCCGGGAGAACGCGGTCCCGGTTATACCAGGGCCCCGGCCCAACTCGGGGTATGGGCCCTCCACCAACCACGGCCTGGCGGCGTCGCCAGGTCCTCGCCGCCCTCACCACCGGCAGCGTCGTCGCCGTCGCCGGCTGCACCGGCAACTCCAGCGCCGAGACCACGATCACGGACAGCTTCGAGTCCGGGCTCGGCGACTGGACGACCGGTGCCGACGTCCCCGACGACCCGAACAACCCCGGGCACCCGGTCCAGTGGTCGATCACCCCGTCCACCGACCAGTCCGCCGACGGCGCCAGGAGTGTCAAGTACGTCCTCGACGGGCGCCAGGACGACGGCACCATCTGGATCGTCCGCCCCGTCACCGTCACCCCCGACACGGCCTACACCGCCGAGGTGTCCGCCCAGGCCTGGAGCCAGTCGGAGAGTTTCAACACCCTGGCCCACCTCGTCATGGCCCTCGGCCCCGACGCCCCGACCGCCGAGACGGACTTCCCGCAACCGAACACGAACTCCACGACCGACGACACCGCCCTCGGCGGCCTGCGCGAACCGCTGAACCGCGCCGCCGGGTGGGAAGTGTACACCTTCACCTGGGAGACGCCGCGTCTCGACACCGACACCCTGTACCTGGCGGTCGGCATCTCCGCGGTGTGGGAGACCCAACTATCCTACTACGTCGACGACGTCACCCTCGCGTTGCGGGGGTGACCGCCGTCACCGATTCTCGGTTCGTGGTAATCGACTGCCTACTATTTCGCCTGGCTCGACCAATCACCTGCGGGGAACACTATGAGTGCCCGCAGCAACCCATTCGACGAGTTAGAACAGGTATTCGAACGCATGAGCCGCCAGTTCGACGAGGCCTCCCGCATGTGGGAGTCCGACCGCCCCTTCGAGTCCTGGACCGCCCAGTTCCGATCGATGGCCGTCGACCTGGTCGAGCGCGACGACGAGTTCGTCGCCACCGTCGACCTCCCCGGCTACGAGCGGGACGACGTCGAGATCCGCGTCTCTGATCACACCCTCCACATCGAGGCCGAGCACGGCGAGGAACACGAGGCCATGGACGAGCATTACCTCCACCGCGAACGCCGCCACCGCTCGCTTGACCGGTCGATCCGGCTGCCCGAGGAGGTCGACGCCGAACAGGTCACCGCCCGCATGAAACACGGCGTGTTGACCATCACCCTCCCGAAGGCCGAACCGCGACCCGCCCACCGCATCGACATCGAGTAACTCCGCCAGGGGCGGAATCGACTTCTTCGCTGTCCTGCGCTGCCCACGGACTCTTCAGCGGCGGCCACCAACCACCGGTCGATGACTGGGACCGGCCACGTCGGGATCACGGCCCCGGCCGACCACCCGTTCTTTGCCGGGATCGGCGACCGCCTCACCGACCGCGGCCACCGCGTCTCGTTTTTCGATGCCGACACCGTCGTCCCGCGGTCGACACTCGCCGAGTTGACGGTGTTCGTCAGCAAACGGACCCGACCCGCATCGATCCGGTCGCTGCGGGCGGCCGCCGACCTCGGCGTCGCGACCTGGAACAGTCCCACCGGCGTCCTGGCGTGTGCCTCCCGGTTGTCCCAGCTGTGTCTGCTCGAGGGCGTCGGCTTCGACGTCCCCGCTGCGGGATCGACCCCACCCGACGGCGAGTACGTCGCGAAGGGCCTGTACCACTGGAGTGGGCCCCCGGAACGCGGTGGTGACGGCGACGTCTACGAGGAACTGCTGGTCGCGGACCCGATCGATTTCAAGTACTACGTCGTCGACACCGGCGACGGCCACGAGGCCGCGGTCGTCCGGGCGACCTCGAAGCTCTGGGGTGAGAAACGCATCGTCGGCACCACCGACCCCGACCCGACCATCGTCGACCGGATCACGACCCTGCTCACGAGGTTGGACATGCGGGGCATCGGCGTCGACGTCCTCCACACCCCCGATGGCTGGTACGCGGTTGACCTGAACCCGTGTCCGAGTTTCGTCGGCACCGGGCTCGAAACCGCGATCGTCGCCTCGATCGAGGCCTGCATGACCGCGGCGGTCAGTCGCTGAGCCCGGCGGCGAAGGCGGTGTAGGCGGCGGCGACCCCGGTCACGAACAGCACCGCGTTGATGAGGTGGAACCCGGGACTGGTCGAGACGGTGCCGATCGCGGGGTTGGCCTGCTGGTAGCCATACCAGAAGTACGTCATGGCGGCGTACCCGGCGACGAGGAGGGCGACCCCGCCGATGAGGCCGTGTCTCGCGAGGGATTCTCGGGCTGGCATACCCGGGACCTGGGACGCGTCCGTGGTAGGTGTTCGGATGGCTATGCGACCTCGAGGCCGGTGTCGGCGAGGACCTCCCCGAGGACGGCGTCGTGGACCAGGGCCGCGACGGCGTCGATGTCCTCGTGCAGCGGGCGGTCGCCCTCGAGTGGGGGTACGACCTCCCGGAGCAGGTCCCGGGCGGCGGCGGTGCCCCGGCCCAGGCCGAGGTCGTCGTCGAGGTAGCGACTGGCCTCGGCGCCACACAGCCACTCGACGGCGACGATGCGTTCGACGTCGGCGACGGTGGCCCGGGCGTGGAAGGCTGCGGTGGCGCTCATGCTGACGTGGTCTTCCTGCCCGCCGCTGACCGGGGTGTTGTCCATGCTGGGGCTGTGGCGGCCGCGGCACTCGTTCAGCAGTGCCGCGGCGGTGTACTGGGCGATCATCAACCCGGATTCGGTGCCCGGGTCCCGCGCGAGGAACGGGGGCAGGTGGTCCTCCTGGACGTGGGGGTTGAGCAGGCGGTCGGTGCGGCGTTCGCTGATGGCGCCCAGTTCCGTGAGGGCGGTGACCAGGTAGTCCAGGCGCAGGGCCAGGGGTTCGCCGTGGAAGTTGCCGCCGGAGAGGACGGCGGCGTCGGCGGTGCCGCTGGCGCGGTCGTCGACGTCGTCGGCGTCGAAGACCAGGGGGTTGTCCGTGGCGCTGTTCAGTTCGGTCTCGACGGCGGTGCGGAGGTGGGCGACGGCGTCCCGCACGGCGCCGTGGACCTGGGGGAGACACCGGATGGCGTAGGCGTCCTGGACGCGGTCGCAGTTCCGGTGGGACTCGACGACGGCGGAGTCGGTGGTGAGCGCGCGGACGTTGGCGGCGCTGGTGGCCTGGCCGTCGTGGGGGCGGACCGCCTGGAGTGCGGGGTCGCAGTTGGCGGTGGTGCTGTACGTGACCTCGGTGGTGAGGGCGCCGGCGGTGTCGGCGGCCTGGAGGAGGTGTTCGGCGTCGATGACGGCGAGGGCGGCGATGCCGACGGTGAGCTGGGTGCCGTTGATCAACGCGATCCCCTCCTTGGGCGCGAGCGTCAGTGGCTCTCGCCCGATCGCGGCGAGGGCCTCGTCACCGGGGTGGCGGTCGCCGTCTCCGCCGCCGGGCGGTTCGAGGACGGCCTCGCCCTCGCCGATGAGGACCAGGGCGAGGTGGGCTAACGGGGCGAGGTCGCCGCTGGCGCCGAGACTCCCCCGGGAGCGGACGACGGGGTGGACGCCCTCGTTGAGCATCGCGACGAGGGTGTCGATGAGGCGTTCCCGGACCCCGGAGTGGCCGGTGAGCAAGGCGTTGATGCGGGTGACCAGCATCGCCCGCACGAGTTCGCGGTCGAGGGGGTCGCCGCTGCCGGTGGCGTGGCTGCGCAGGAGGTTGGTCTGGAGGGTCTCGACGTCCTCGCGGGGGATGCGGGTGTCGACGAGGTCGCCGAACCCGGTGTTCAACCCGTAGACGGCCTCGTCGCCCTCGAGGACGTCACGGACGCGGTCCCGGGCCTGGCGGACGCGGTCCCGTGCGGCGTCGGCGACGGTGACCGGGTGGCCGTGCCGGGCGACGGCGACCACCTCGCCCGGGGTCAAGGAGGCGCCGTCGAGGGTGATGGGGTCAGCCATGGACGCGGTCGCCTCCCGTGAGGACGGTGGTGACCAGGTTCTCGCCGGGGGTGTAGGGGACGTGGACGTGGCTGGGGGCGTCGACGACGATGGCGTCCCCGGGTGCGCCCTCGTGGAGGGTGCCGGTGCCGTCGGTGCGGTCGATGGCGGCCGCGGCGTCCCGGGTGGCCGCGACCGTGGCTTCCGCCGGGGTCATGCCCATGCCGGTGCAGGCCAGTGCGATGGCGAAGCTCATCGTTCGGGTGTGGCAGTTCGGGTTGAAGTCGGTTGCGAGTGCGAGTGACCCGCCGGCGTCGAGGATCTGGCGGGCGTCGGCGTACTCGCCACCCAGGCCGAAGGCGGTGCCGGGCAACAGGACGGGGGTGACCCCGGCCTCGCGGAGGGCGTCCAGATCGGCGGCACTGGACTGGAGGAGGTGGTCGGCGCTGACGGCGCCCACCTCGGCGGCGAGCTGGCTGGCGCCCAACCGCTCGAACTCGTCGGCGTGGATCTTCGGTGCCAGCCCGTACTCGAGGCCGGCCTCGAGGACGCGGCGGGACTGGTCGACCGTGAACGCGCCCGCGTCACAGAACACGTCACAGAACTCGGCGATGCCCTGGTCGGCGACCGCGGGGAGTTGGTCGGTGACGACGCTGTCGACGTAGGCGTCGGCGTCGGTTTCCTCGGGGACGGCGTGGGCGCCCAAAAACGTGGGGACGACGTCGATGGCGTGGGCCTGGCCGGCGGTCTCGATGGCGGCAAGGAGTTTGCGTTCGGTGTCGACGTCGAGGCCGTACCCGGACTTGACCTCGACGGTGGTGGTGCCGTGGGCGAGCATCACGTCGAGGTGGTGGCGGAGGTTCGCGACCAACGTCTCGGGGGTGGCGTCCCGAACGGCCCGCACGGTGCGGAGGATGCCGCCGCCCTCGGCGAGGATCTCCTGGTAGGTCTTTCCCCGGAGTTTGGCGGCGAACTCGTCGCTGCGGTCCCCGGCGAAGACGGCGTGGGTGTGTGGGTCGACGAACCCGGGGAGGACGGTCTGGCCGGTGGCGTCGATGGCGGTCGCGGCGTTCTCGGGTGGGTACTCGGCGGTGACCGCGGCGGTGGGGCCGACGGCGGCGACGGTGTCGTCGACGATCGCGAGGGCGGCGTCCTGGCGGCGGTCCAGGACCGCGTCCGGCGATTCGGGGCGGCCCCGCGTGGGGTCGGTGGTGGGGCCGACGACGAGTTCGGCGGCGTCGTAGATCACGGCGTCGAGGCCCGTCACGTCAAGGCACCCCCGAGGAGGTGGGCGACGATGCGGGCGGCGGCCGCGACGGTGCGGCCATCCTCGTCCAGTGGCGGGGCGCACTCGACGACCTCGAGGCCGGCGACGCGGTCGTCTCGGGCGGCGGTTCGCACCGCCTCGAAGAGGGCGTGGGTCGGCACCCCGCCCGGGGTGGGTGCGCTCACGCCGGGGGCGGCGGCCGCGTCGAGGACGTCGACGTCGACGCTGACGTACACGGTGTCCGCGGCCACCGCGTCGAGGACGTCGGCGACGACGGTCGTGGGGTCGGTGGCGAGGGTGGCGGCGGGGGTGACGCTGCCGCCGCGGTGCATGAGGTCGGTGTGGTAGTCGGTCGTGGTCTCGAAATGGCGGGCGCCCAGCACTTCGAGGGTCTCGAGGCCGGCGTCGAACAGTTGGCGGTACGGGGAGCCACTCGTGGGCTGGTCGCGGACGCGGCGACAGTCGAGGTGGGCGTCGAAGCTCAGCACCGCGACCGACCCCGCCTCGAGTAGTGGGGCGGCGTTGGGGTAGGTGAGGCTGTTGTCCCCGCCGAGGAACACGGGGAGGGCGTCGGTGGCGTGGATGGCAGCCGTGGTCTCGCGGACGGTGGCCTGGACCGTTGCCGGGTCGGCGTCGGGGATGGTGACGTCCCCGAGGTCGGCGAGGCCACTTACCGGGCCCCGGTCGAAGTGGTGGGTCTTCACGTCGGCCAGCGCCGCCCGGATGGCGGCTGGGCCGTCGGCGGCGCCGGCGCGGCCGATGACGGCGGCGTCGCTGGGTTCGCCGACGATGACCGCGTCGTAGGCGTCGGCGTCGGCGAGGTCGGCGGTGGTGACGACGTCGCCGAACTGCTCGTCGACGGGGTCGGTCGAGTGGCCCTCCCACGGGTCGGCGGGGGTGAGTGTCATCGGTCCTCCGAGGGCAGCGCGACGCCGGAGGCCGCGGCCTCGGCGAGGGCCTCGTCGTAGCCGGCGTCGGCGTGGCGGACGACGCCGATGCCGGGGTCGGTGGTGAACACGCGTTCGGCGGTGGCAGCGGCGCGGTCGGTGCCGTCGAGGACGACGTGGTTGTTGGCGTGGATGGCGTTGCCGATGCCGACGCCGCCGCCGTCGTGGACGCTGACGATGTCCGCCCCCGCCGCACAATTGAGCAAGGCGTTGAGGATCGGCCAGTCGGCGACGGCGTCGGTCCCGTCTTGCATGGCCTCGGTCTCGCGGTTGGGGCTGGCGACGCTGCCGGCATCCAGGTGGTCGCGGGTCACCACGATGGGCGCGGTGATCTCGCCGCTGGCGACCAGCTCGTTGATGCGGAGGGCGAAGCGGGCGCGTTCGGTGAGGTCGTCGGGGTCGTCTGCGGCGCGGTAGCCCAGCCAGCACACCCGACTGGGGAGGCCCTGGAACTGGACCTGGTCCTGGGCGAGTTCGATCCAGCGGTGGAGGCCCTCCTTCTCGGGGAACAATTCGCGGACGGCGTCGTCGGTGCGGTGGATGTCTTCGGGGTCGCCACTCAACGCGAGCCACCGGAAGGGGCCGCGGCCGCGACAGAACTGGGGCCGGATATAGGCGGGGACGAAGCCGGGGAAGTCGAAGGCGTCCTGGCGGCCGCGGTGGGTCTGGACCTGGCCGCGGATGTTGTTCCCGTACTCGAAGGCGACGGCGCCGCGGTCCTGGAGGGTGAGGATGGCGTCGACGTGGCGTTCCATGGTGTCCAAGGCCGCGTCGACGTAGGCGTCGGGGTCGGTCTCGCGGAGTCGGTCGGCTTCGGCGACGGTGTAGTCGCTGGGGTAGTAGCCCTCGAGTTCGTCGTGGGCGCTGGTCTGGTCGGTGACGACGTCGGGGATGAACCCGCGGTCGAGGAACTGTTCGAGCATGTCGGCGGCGTTGACGTGGACGCCGACGCTGTAGGGGTCGCCGGCGTCGGCGGCGGCCTCGGCGCGGGCGATGGCTTCGTCGACGTCGCTGACCTTCTCCTGGCAGTACCCGGTGTCGAGGCGGCGGTCGATCCGGGCCTCGTCGACCTCCGCGGCGATGCAGACGCCGTGGTTCATCGTCACAGCCAGGGGTTGGGCGCCG